>Ga0185299_10000132_pt1 | contig 235782 bp, 242 predicted proteins | sample PaiPotPPA55metaG_FD_128002 | JGI IMG/M metagenome (GOLD analysis project Ga0185299, IMG submission 128002) | Iron sulfur acid spring bacterial and archeal communities from Banff, Canada, to study Microbial Dark Matter (Phase II) - Paint Pots PPA... ...
CCTTCCGCGGAACCGGCGACATGATGACCGCCAGCTCGATCGGGAGTACTCCTGCCGGTCCCTCCCCGGCGATGCTGCTGGCCCGCGGCGTGTGCCGCGCGCTCGATCAGCTCGGTTATGCCGGCCTCACCGAATTCCCGCTCGCGAACGGGCAACGGGCCGACATTTTGGCGCTCGGCAGAACCGGTGATCTCGTCATCGTCGAGATCAAGAGCTCGGTAGCCGATTTCCGCGCGGACCGTAAATGGGCCGGGTATCGCGACTTCGCGGACCGGCTCTATTTCGCGGTGCCGAACGATTTTCCTGCGATGCTCATCCCCGAAGAATGTGGCCTCATGGTGGCGGATGCCTTCGGAGCGGCACTACTGCGGCAAGGTATCACGACCCCGCTCCCCGCCGCCAGACGGCGCGCGCTGACCCTGCGGTTCGCTCGCGCGGCGGCGGCCCGTTTGCACCGCCAGCTCGACCCGCAGGCCGCGCTCCTCTGCGAGAGGTTTTGAGCACCTGCGATGCTGCGTTTTAGATTCGTGTTTGGGCCCGCCGCTCACGTCAACGGATCTTTTTTGTGATACTGGCCCCTCATCATCTTGTCCAATTCGCGGATCAAAATGAACCGAGCCGCATCGTTCTCGGAGTCGCCCAGCCTCCGATTAACCCGGACTACATAGCGTAGATATTCATAATGCCCGTCCGGCAGCTTGAAAGCTACATCGGGATATTTCCTCTCCTTTGGAGGGCGACCGGGGCCTCGCTTTTCCGGCAGATCTGCCATTTGCGATAGGATATTTCGAGGAATAAAAATCGGATTATTATTCCCAAAAACCTCTTGCGTGACGAGTCGGATCGTGGCACACCATATTTTGGGTGCGCACGGATCGGAGCACACTATACCGTGACACCAAAATTCGTGGTGCGCAGAAAGCGGGACTCAGCCCGCCCTCGAACGTAGGATCAAATTGGTGGTGCCCCCGACGGGACTCGAACCCGTGCTCTCGGGATTACCAATCCCGTGCTGTGTGACCCGCGTGGCCCGACTTGAAGGGGAAGGACCCGCTATCATCCAGCCCAGCTCCGGAGGCACCACCAACCTACTCTGTTTTGCTACTCTTGAGCAAACGGGCCACTAAATGTAGTAGCCGCGGATTGTTAAAACTGGCGGCCCAGCCGCTGATAATTAACGAATCGAACCTTCTGCGCCGGGCTGCTTTACCTGTCCGATCAAGGACGCCGCGAGCGAATCGACATCATCAAGCTCGTTAGATCGCGCCGTCTCGCTCTTTCCGAAGCAACAGATAGAGGGCGCCGGGGCCGCCATGCTGCGGCCGGGCCGGGGCGATCGCGAGCAGATGGCGGCGCAGATCGGGCTCGTTGAGCCAGCGCGGCACGGCGTGTTTCAAGACCCCGCCGCTCGAGCGGCCGTGACCGGTGATCACCAAGGCGCAGCGCCGGCCGGCGGCGCGCGAGGTTGAAACAAAGCCCGCCAGCGCGCGATGCGCCTCGGCTTGGGTCATCCCATGCAGATCGAGCCGCGCCTCGATCGCGCGGCGGCCGCGCTTCAGCCGCTCGGCGGTGGCGCGATCGACGCCGGCAAAGGCATCGAGCGGCGGCGGGGCGGGCGGCGGCGCGACCGGGGCGCGTTTCGTCGGGACCGCCGGCGTCTCGCCGGCACTGCGGGGAGGGCCGGCAGGATGCCGGCGGTCCGGGGATGGCGCGGGGTCGTCAGGCAAGCCGCGGCCGGGGAGCAGCGCGACGTGGCGCGTCGCGCGCTGCCACAGCGCCGCATCCTCAGCCCTGAGCCGGCGCATCCTCGACCAGCACGACATGGAGCCGGCGCGGGCCGTGCGCGCCCAATTGAATCCGCTGTTCGATATCGCCGGTGCGCGACGGGCCGGTGATCAGGTTGACAGTGCGCGGCAAAGCCCCCACCCGATCGCCGCCAAGCGACGATCCTCCCTCCCCCGCTTGCGGGGGAGGGTCGCTTCCGCGAAGGGCGCGGAGCAAATCCCAGCCGTCCTCGTAGCTCGCGACCACCTGCCCGGCATGCAGCACGACGACATGCGTGTCCGGCAAGAAGTTCAGCGTCGACGGCGTGCCCGGGCCGGAGACGAGCATCAACGTGCCGGTCTCCGCGATGCCGGCGAGGCACGGGGTCAATGACACGGCATCCTGCGCCTCGGCGCGGCCGCGCCGGACCTGCAGCAAGGGCCGCGTCTCCCACGGGATCGTGTCGAGGCTCACATCGGGGGCGGCGACGAGCTCGGCCGGCAGGTTTTCGGCCGCGAGATAACGCGCCGCCTCGGCCGGGATGTCGGCCTCCGACGCGACCCGCGCGACGCTCGTCTGCACCTCCTCGGCCATCGCGACGAACAGATCGACGCGTGCGGCTGGGTCGAGCGCAGCAGCGCGGGCCGGCACCAGGTTGCGGCGATGCGCCGCGACCCGCTCCGCCAACTCGGCGGCCCGGTCCGGCGACAACCGGCCGCGCCACAACCCCTGCCGGATGCCGTGGAGGATCGCGTCGCGCGTCGCGCTCATCGCCGTCTCCCGGCGCGGCTCTGTTGCTCGGCCCACAAGCTGTGGAAGGTGCGGCCCTGCGGCGCCGGCATGTCGCGCACCGCCGTCCAACCATGGGCAAGCGGCAGGCTGCGGAACCGACCGCGATAGAGCCCGGCCCAGCCGAGCACGCGGCTGGCGATGCCGGCGAGCGCGTGATAGAGCCCCGGCTGCCGCGCGACCCACGCCCACAGGCGCAAGCCGGAGCGGTAGACCGGCGGGTTGAGGTGCTGCGCGAATTCGCGCTCGCGCCAATGCCGCATCATATTCGGCAGCGGGATCTTGACCGGGCAGACGCTCTCGCACCGGCCGCAGAAGGTCGAGGCGTTCGGCAGATGGCCGGCCTCCCGCACGCCGACGAGCGCCGGCGTCAACACCGCACCCATCGGGCCGGGATAAACCCAGCCATAGGCATGACCGCCGACCGCTGCGTAGACCGGGCAGTGATTGAGGCAGGCAGCGCAGCGCAGGCAGCGCAGCATGTCCTGAAACTCGCCGCCGAGCAGCGCGCTGCGGCCGTTGTCGAGCAACACGACATGGTATTCCTCGGGGCCGTCGAGATCGCCGTCGCGGCGCGGCCCGGTCGAGATCGTCGTGTAAGAGGAAAACTCCTGGCCGGTCGCCGAGCGCGCCAAGAGACGCAACAAGGTTGCCGCGTCTTCGAGGGTCGGCACGATCTTCTCGATGCCGGTGATGACGATGTGCACGCGCGGCAGAATCTGCGTCAGATCGCCGTTACCTTCATTCGTGACGATGATGCTGGAGCCGGTTTCGGCGACGAGAAAATTGGCGCCGGTGATGCCGACATCGGCGGCCAGGAAAAGCGGCCGCAGCACGGTTCGCGCCTCGTCGCACAGCGCGCGCGGATCGGCGAGCGGGCGCGCCGGATCGAGCTCGTCATGCGCGGCGCGAAACGCGTCGGCGACCTGCTCCTTCATCAGATGGATCGCCGGCGCGATGATGTGGCTCGGCGGCTCGTGGCGCAGCTGGATGATGTATTCGCCGAGATCGGTCTCGACCGGGGTGATGCCGTTGGCTTCGAGATGGTCGTTGAGGGCGATCTCCTCGGCGACCATCGACTTGCCCTTGGTGACGATCTTCGCATTGGCCGCTCGGCAGATGTCGAGAATGGCGGCGCGCGCCTCCTCGGCCGTGCGCGCCCAATGCACCTGTCCGCCCGAAGCGACGACGTTCTGTTCGTAGAGTTCGAGATAGAAATCGAGATGCGCGAGCACGTGGTCCTTGATTGCGCGACCCTGTTCGCGCAATTCCTCGAATTCCGGGAGGCGCGCGATCGCCTCCTGGCGGCGCTGCGGGAAGCCGGTGCGCGCCAGGCCGAGCGCCTGCTGCAGCACTGGGTTCGCGAGCCCGGCGCGTGCATTTGCCGGAAAGCTGTGGCTGGTCGGCTGCATACGCTATTCGCCAGCGGTCATTCCGGGATCGCCCGCAGGGCGAGGCCCGGAATCCATGAACCCCGGCCTCTGGAATATGGATTCCGGGCTCGCAGCTCTGCTGCGCCCCGGAATGACAATATTTGACGCATCGCGTTCGGAGGCATTCGCTAACGCTTCTTTGTCGGAGCGCCGATCGGCGGCAGATCGGCGGTCATGTCGGCGAGCACCTCGGCGATGTGGCGCACCTCGATATTGCTGCCGCGGCGCGACAATTTCCCGGCGATGTTGAGCAGGCAACCGAGATCGCCGGCGAGCACCGCATCGGCGCCGGTCGCGGCGATGTCGGCGGCCTTGTCGGTCACCATCTTGTCGGAGATCTCCGGGTATTTGATGCAGAACGTGCCGCCGAAGCCGCAGCACACCTCGGCGCCCGGCAACTCGGTCAGCTGCAGCCCGTCCACCGAAGCGAGCAAGCGCCGCGGCTGCTGTTTGACGTCGAGCTCGCGCAGCCCCGAGCATCCGTCGTGATACGTTGCACGGCGCGGCCAATGCGCCGTGACGCGGTCCACGCCGCGCACATCGACGAGAAACGACACGAGCTCGTAGGTGCGCGAGGCCAGTTCCTGTGCCAGCGGGAGAATCGCCGGCTCGTCGGCGAACAAATCCGGATAATGCGCCTTGACCATGCCGGCGCAGGAGCCGGACGGCGCGACGACATAATCATACCCGGCGAAGGCGGCGATGACCTGTCGGGCGATCGCCTTGGCATCGGCGCGGTCGCCCGAGTTGTAGGCGGGCTGGCCGCAGCAGGTCTGGGCGCGCGGCACCGCGACCGTGCAGCCGGCCTGTTCCAGCAATCGGACGGCGGCGAAGCCGACGCTCGGCCGGAACAGATCGACGAGGCAGGTCACCAACAGCGCGACGCGCGCCGGCTCGGGCATTCCGCTCTCCCAAATGGGTGAGCCAACATAGGGATCGCCGCGCCTGAATCAATGCGGTGACAATTGTGGGCCAAGGCGGGTGGCAACGGCGCGCGGCACGAGCAGGTAGTAATGGCCGCGGGCGTTCATCGCGCCGGCGCCCGCCGCGGCTGCCGGACCGTGGCCCCAGAACAGATCGCCGCGCACCGGCCCCTTGATCGCGCCGCCGGTATCCTGGGCGATCAACAGACGGCGGTATTTGCCGGCCGAGAAGCGCTCCTGCGCCTCCAGCCAGAGCGGCAGGCCGAGCGGGATGAAGGCGCGATCGACGGCGAGGCTGCGCTCGGGGGTCAGCACGACGCGCTGCGCGCCCAACGGACCGTCGCCTGAGATTTCGCGGAAGAACACGTACGATGGGTTCTCGCGGCGCAGCGCGGCGCCGTCCTTCGGGCGCTCCAACATCCAGCGGCGGATATTCGCCATCGTCAGTTGTTCGCGAGGCAGCACGCCGCGGTCGAGCAGCAGCTTGCCGACAGCGACATACGGCTTGCCGTTGCTGCCGTCATAGCCGACGCGCACGATCTTGCCGTCCGGCAACGTCACGCGGCCCGAGCCCTGGATTTCGAGAAAGAAGGCGGCAATTGCGTCGTCGACCCAGAGCAGCTCGAGGCCCTGCCCGTTGAGCGCGCCATCCTCGATCTCGGCGCGCGAGAAGCGGGCCGGATCGGCGGGGCGGCGATAGAGCGGCGTCTGATAGACGCCATCGTGCCGGCGGGAGCCGTTCAAGCTGATCTCGAAATACCCGGTGAAGAGGCCCTCGGGTTCGCCGTTGTTACCGGCGAGGAGCGGCACGAAAGAGCTCTCGAAGAACTGGCGCGCCGACTGGTCGTCGCCGGCCGGCAGTTGCTCGGCGGCGGCACACAGCGCGCGCCATTCGCCGGCAGTCCCGACATCGAAGCTTTTGGTGCGCGCGTCGAGCGCCGCCGTTTCCGCGCGCGAACCCAGCGCGCCGCAGGATTTCAGAAATACCGGGATCGCCGCTGCGGCGGCATCATCCCGCCATCCGATCAGCTGGTCGTATGCGGCGGTGGCGAGGGTAAGGCGGGGCGCCGGTTTCTGCGGCAGCAGGTAATAGGCGATCGCGGCGGCGATCAGCGTCAGCGCGAGCAGAACGACCAGAAGAATCCAGGAGCGCCCGCCTAATCGCCCTGGCGATTCCGGCGGGCTGCTCAGCAGGATCAGCCGCTGTCGGTCGCCACCAATGCCCAATTCGGATCGGTCGAGCGGGTGTCGCGCGCAAAGGTCCAGAAATCGGTCTTCTCGATCGGATGATCGGGATCGCCGTCGACGATGCTGCCGTCATGCGCGTGGATGACATTGATCTGATCGGAGACGATCTTCAGCGTGACCCGCGCGGTGCGTCCGGCAAGCTCGGCCTCGACGATGTCGAGCTGCTTCAAGCCGAGAACGCTGGTTTCCAATGTCTCGTGCGCGGCATTGCGCTGATCGATCGCCGTGCAGAACGGGCGATAAACCTCATCGCTCAAAAGCGGCCGCAGCTTAACCTTATCGCCGGCAGCAAAGGCGGCGACGATCATCTCGAACGCGCTGCGCGCGCCTTCGAGAAAGCGCTCGGGATCGAATTCGGCATCGGCCATGCGGATGCGGGCGAGACCCGCCGCGACGGCATCGCCCGCCGGCGCGTTGGCCTCGGGAGCCGCGGCGGCGTTGGCTGGCTGAGTCGCCGCCCAGCGATCGAAGGACGGTAGTTTCTGCTCGGCCGGCCGGATCACCGGGTTGCGCCGCCGCTCGTTCCCGGTGCGGCGGCCCAGCACACTGCGCAGCCGCAACACGAGAAAGCCGGCGATCATCGCGAACAGGATGATATCGAAATAGTGGGGGAAATCGCCCATGGGGTCCCGGATCCTGCGCGTATCCCGGAGCTGTCCCGGGGAACGCCGATGCCCTTCATAAGGGTAGATAGGCTGCAAAAGGGTTGCCGGCAAGCCGCGGTCGCGGAACACACCAGGGCCGATGGGCAGCGGCTCATTGATGTCGCGGCCTCGGCGTGCTAGCCGGACGTGAGATTTTTCGGCCCGATCGCCCCGGCGGAGGACAGCATGGCAGACGAGTTTACCGGTAACGGCCAGCCGGCGGGGCCACCGGCCGGCACCGCTCAGGGCCAGCAGCTAATGATTAATGCGCAATACATCAAAGATTTGTCCTTTGAGAACCCGCGCGCGCCGCAGAGCCTCATGCAACAGGCGGCGCCGCCCTCGGTCGAGATCAACATCGACGTCAAGGCGCAGAGCGTCGGGCCCGAGAATTACGAGGTCGTCATGACGCTGAACGCCTCGGCCAAGGCGCAGAGCGACGTGCTCTTCCTGGTTGAGCTGACCTATGGCGCGATCGTCACGGTGCGCAACGTGCCGCCGGAGATGATGCCGCAGGTCGTGCTCGTCGAGACGCCCCGCCTTATGTTCCCCTTCGCGCGCAACATCGTCGCCGAGACAACGCGCGACGGCGGCTTCCCGCCCCTGATGATCAACCCCGTCGATTTCGCCGAATTGCTGCGCCGCAACCAGGCGGCCGAGCAGATACCCAGCGCTGATACCGTGTGAGGGTCGCCGCCGATCAGGCCGCGAGCCAGAGCGGAGCTTTGATCGTCGCCAGCATCGCCTGATGCGCCGCCAATTCCTCGATTGAGGGGGCGTGCGGCCGCACCGGCCGCGGCGGGCGGTCCTGCGGCAACGCGAGCGCCATGCCAGCAGCCCCGGCCGCGGCGAAATCGAGCCCCGGCTGGCGGCCGCCCAGCAGCTCGATATAGACCTTGGCCAAGAGGCCGCAATCGATGTCAGCGCCGTGCTTCTCGCGCACCGACAGATCGATCGCGAAACGGCGGCACAGCGCGTCGAGGCTGGCCGGCGCACCCGGAAAACGGCGTCGCGCCACGGCCAGCGTATCGACAAAGGCGCAGGCCAATGCCGGCCGGCCAAGCCGCGCCAGCTCGGCGTTCAGAAACGCGATGTCGAATTCGGCATTGTGGATGACGAGCCGGTCGCCGGCTATGAATGCCGCCAGTTCGTCGGCGATCGCCTCGAAGGCCGGCTGGTTGGCGAGAAACTCGGCCGTGATGCCGTGCACCGCAAGCGCATCGGCCGGCATCTCGCGGCCCGGATTGAGGTAGCGGTGAAGTTTGCGCCCGGTCGGGACGTGGTGCATCAGCTCGACACAGGCGATCTCGACAATGCGGTGCCCATCGTTGGGATCGAGGCCCGTCGTTTCGGTATCGATGACGATTTCGCGCACGATCTTCCCCAGCTATCGCCTTCTGCGCCGCGCGACCCTCCGCCGGCGCGGCAGCGTTCCATAGCGCAATTGATCGACGATTGCGCGCAGACGCCGCAACGTCGCGGCTTTGCTCAGCGCCGTGCGAACGACGAAATCGGCGCGCTTGCGTTTTTCCGAATCGGGCAGCTGCGCCCGCAAGATCTCGCCGAACCGGCGCGCGGTCATGCCGGGGCGGCGCATGACCCGCTCGCGCTGCAATCGCGCCGGCGCCGACACGACGAGCACATAGTCGCAGCGGGCAGTGCCATGCGTCTCGAACAACAAGGGAATATCGAGCACGATCAGCTTCTCTTGCCGGGCGCGGGCGCGGGCGACAAAGCGGTGCTCGGCGGCGCGCACCATCGGATGCAGGATTCCTTCGAGGCGGCGCAACGCTTGCGGATCTCCGAAAACCCGCCGGCCGAGGCGCTGCCGATCGATGCCGCCCGCCTCGTCGCGCACGCCCGAGAACGCCGCCTCGACCTCGTGCACCGCGGCGCCGCCACGAGCCAGCAGACGATGCACGACCGCATCGGCATCGAACACGGGGACGCCGAGGTGCCGCAGCATCGCCGCCGCGTTGCTTTTGCCCATGCCGATCGAGCCGGTGAGGCCGAGGATGATCACCGCACCGCGCCCGCTGCCGCGCCGAAGGTCGTCAGCACTGCCGCGCGCAACTCCCGCGTCACTTGCACAGGACTGCCAAACCAGGCCTCGAAGCCGGGCCGCCCCTGGTGCAACAACATGCCGAGACCATCGACCGTGCGATTGCCGCGCTGCCGGGCGGCAGCCAGGAGCGGCGTTTCAAGCGGCACATAGACGATGTCGACGACGACCGCGCTTGGCGGCAATTGTTCCAGATCGATCTCTAGCTGCGCCTCGCCGCTCATGCCGAGCGAGGTCGTGTTGACGAGCAGGCCCGCATCGCGCAGCGCGGCGTCGCGCTCGTTCCAGGGTTGGACCGTGATACGGGTTGCCGGCGAGGCGAGATCGCTCGCGAGCCGCTCGGCGCGAGCCAGGGTGCGGTTGACGATGCGGATCTCTTCGGCGCGCGCCTCGATCAGCGCGGCGATGACGCCGCGCGCGCCGCCGCCGGCGCCGAGCACGACGGCAGGGCCCGCCGAGGCTTTCCATTCCGGGGCGCGGTCGCGCAGGTTTTCGCGAAAGCCGAACGCATCGGTGTTGCGCCCTTCGAGGCTACCGTCCGGCGCGACGATGATCGTGTTGATCGCGCCGATGCGGCGGGCGAGCGGCTCGACCTTGTCGACGATCGCCAGCGCAGCCGGCTTGTGCGGCAGGGTCAGGTTGCACCCGCGGAAGCCAAGTGTCGGCAAAGCCCGCAGCGCTTGCGCCAAATGCTCGGGCCGCACCGCCAGCGGCACATACGCGCCATCGATGCCATGTTCGTCGATCCAGAAATTATGCAGCGCGGGCGAGCGCGAATGGCTCACCGGCCATCCCATGATCCCGGCCAGTTTTGTGCGGCCCGTTATCCTCATCAGGTCTTCCTCATGACAGAAGCGCGCCGCGACTGCGCAAAAAATCGAGAAGCTCGAACAGCGGCAGTCCGAGAACGGCGAAATGGTCGCCAGTCATCCGTTTGAACAATTGCGCGCCACGTCCCTCGAGCCGATAGCCGCCGACCGAACCCAGCACCGCGTCGCCCTCGGCGTTAATGTAACCGTCGAGAAAGGCGTCGCTGAACGGCCGCATCGTCAATTCCGGTGTGCTGGTCGCGTGCCAGAGCCGGTCGCCATTTCGCATGACGCAGACCGCGGTTGCGAGGACATGCGTGCGACCGCGCAATCTCTGCAATTGCGAGCGCGCGTCAGCGAGGCTTTCCGGCTTGTCGAACCATTCATCGCCGGCGGCCAGCAGCTGATCGGCGCCGATCACCAAAGCTTCGGGATGCCGCTGCGACACGTTTACGGCCTTAAGCGCGGCAAGCGCGAGCGCACACGTCATCGGCGGTTGTCCGGCTTCGCGGGCCGCAAGCTTGACTCGGCTTTCGTCGATGTTAGCCGGCTCGATCGCGAATTGGACGCCCGCCGCTTCGAGCAGGCGGGCGCGTGTCGGGCTGGCCGATGCCAGGACAATCGGTTCAGGCGTTGTCGCCGCCATGGCGCCGCATCAACAGCTTATAGATCGCCGCGGCGGTCTCCTCGATCGAGCGGCGCGTGACATCGATAACCGGCCAGTGCTGCTCGGCGAAAACCCGGCGCGCTTCGCGCACCTCCACGCGCACCGCCTCAATATCCGTGTAATCGGTGCTCTCATTGTGGTCGAGCATGCTGAGCCGGTTGCGGCGCAGGTGAATCAGCCGCTCCGGGTCGTTCGTAAGGCCGACAATCAGCGGTTTTTTCGCGTGCAGCAGCTCCGACGGCAACGGCACGCCAGGCACGAACGGCACATTCGCCGCCTTGATGCCGCGATTGGCGAGGTAGAGACAGGTCGGCGTCTTTGAGGTGCGGGACACGCCGACCAGACAGACATCGGCATCGTCGATGCCCCAGGCAGATTGTCCGTCATCGTGGTTGATCGCGAAGGTCATCGCATCGATGCGCGCGAAATACTCACTATCGAGCAGATGCTGCCGGCCCGGGACACCATGGCTCTGCCGGCCGAGATAAGAGGCAAGCGCGCCGATGACCGGATCCAAGACCGGGATCGCCTGTACCTGCAACTGCCTGCAACCTTCCTGCAAGGCCTGCCGCAGCGTATCGTTGACCAGCGTGAACAGCACGAGGCCCCGATTGGCCTCGATCCCGGCGACGACGCGCTCAATTTGGGCGCGCGTCCGCACCATGCTCCAGACATGCTCGATCGCCTGCGCGTCATCAAATTGCACAAGACAGGCGCGTGCCACCGAATGGACCGTGTCGCCGGTCGAGTCGGAGACGAGGTGCAGATGAAAGCGGCTCAGCAAACGCCGATCCCAGACCGCCTCATCGCCCACAGGGAATTGTGGATGACCGGGCTGTTACCATGGAAGAGCGGTGCCAGATCGGCGAGGCGCATTATCTGTCCCCGGACCGCCATGTTCTCGTTCTCACTTCTCAACCGTGGAAATCCCGCCATTCGCCGCTGCTGCCGATTGGGTAGAATTTCGTCCTCCCGCGCGTTTCCCGGAGTTATCCGCACCGCAAGATCAACGGTGCCGCTGGCAGTTTGCACCGATGCAAGCCTTATGCACAAAGCGCGGAAACTGGGCGTCCCACAATTCAACCTGGGGACGATTTGACTTAAAGCCTTTGATCCCCGCTGTTCGCCGCTGCCTTCTTCTAACAACATCCTTTAGAATCAAGATAACTGATTTGGAAGATGGCGCCGATGCGCGGTGCAAAAGAAAAATCGCTGCTGCGAGCCCTGGCCGGGGAGCAGCTGGAGAGACCCCCTTGGTGGCTCATGCGACAGGCCGGCCGGTATCTGCCGGAATACCGCGCGTTACGGGCCCAGGCGCGCGACTTTGTCGATTTCTGCCTCAACCCATCCCTGGCGGCCGAGGCGACACTGCAGCCCGTGCGGCGCTTCGGCATGGACGCCGCGATCCTGTTTGCCGACATCCTGCTGGTGCCGCAGGCGCTCGGGCAGAAGCTCACTTTTGGCGAAGAAGGCCCGCTGCTCGATGCGATTACCGAGGATCGAGGCATTTTTGGGCTGGCGGTTGATAATATTGGACAGCGGCTCGAGCCGGTGTGCGAGACGATCCGGCGAACTCAGGCTTCATTGCCACCCGAGACGACGCTGATCGGCTTTGCCGGGGCGCCGTGGACCGTTGCGACGTACATGGTTGAGGGCGGCGCCAGCCGCGACTTCCTGCGGGTCAAGAGCTGGGCTTACCGCAATCCCTCCGGTTTTCAGGCGCTGATCGATCTCCTGACCGAGGCGACCACAGTCTATTTGTCGATGCAGATTGCCGCCGGAGTCGAGGTCGTGCAGCTGTTCGACAGCTGGGCGGGCGCCTTGGCCGAGGATGGCTTTGAGCGGTGGGTCATTCGGCCAACGCGGCAAATCACGGCAGCGCTCGCCGAGCGGTTTCCGAACGTGCCGGTCATCGGCTTTCCGCGTGGCGCCGGGCTGCTCTATGAGCGCTATGCGGTCGAAAGCGGGGTTACCGCGATTAGCCTCGATACGGCCGTGCCGAAGGATTCTGCCCGCGACCGGCTGCAGCATCGGATGCCGGTGCAGGGCAATCTCGACCCGATTCTGCTGGCGACCGGTGGCGAAGCGCTCGAACGGGCCGTGGCCGAGCTGAGGGCAGCGCTCGGCAAGGGGCCTTTCGTGTTCAATCTCGGGCATGGCGTGCTGCCGCAGACGCCGCCCGAGAACGTCGCGGCGTTGGCGCGCCTCTTGGCCGCGCCGCTCTGAGATGGCGCGGCGGGCGGTCGTATTGATGAATCTAGGCGGGCCGGACTCGCCAACGGCGGTGCGGCCGTTTCTGTACAATCTGTTCAGCGATCCCGCGATCATCGATCTGCCGGCGCCGCTGCGGTATCCGATCGCCTGGCTCATCGCCAGAGCGCGCAGCCGCACGGCGGCAGAAATCTATGCACATCTCGGCGGGTCTTCGCCACTGCTCGCGAATACCGAGGCCCAGGCGCGCGCCTTGGAAGACGAGCTGGGCGGGGAATACCGGTGCTTCATCGCGATGCGGTATTGGCGCCCGCTGACCCAAGAGGCGGTGACGGCGGTCAAAGAATGGCAGCCCGACGAGATCGTGTTGCTGCCGCTTTATCCGCAATTCTCGACGACGACGACCGCCTCGTCCTTGCGGGCGTGGCGGGAAGAAGCGCGGCGGCAGGGCCTCGCCTGCCCGACGCGGGAGATTTCCGACTACCCGACCGAGCCGGGCTTTATCGCGGCGCTCGCCGGGTTGATCGAACAGGGGTTGGCCGAGGCGGCCGAACGAAAAATGCCGATCCGCCTGCTGTTCAGCGCGCATGGACTGCCGCTGACGATCGTCCGAAAGGGCGATCCCTACCCGCAGCAGGTCGAACGCACGGCGGGAGCGGTCGTGAAATTGCTCAATTTCCGGCCTGACGATTGGCGCGTCTGCTATCAGAGCCGAGTCGGACCGCTTGCCTGGCTCGGACCTGCGATTGACGAAGAGATACGGCGTGCCGGGCGCGACGGGTTGGCCATCGTCGTCGCGCCGATCTCCTTCGTTTCGGAGCATTCCGAGACGCTGGTCGAGCTCGACCGAGACTATCGCCGCGTGGCCGACGCGAGTGGCGTACCGTTCTATTCCCGAGTCCCCACCGTCGGCACCGATCCGCGGTTTATCGCCGGGTTGGCGCGGCTGGTGCGCGGCGAAACGGCCGCAGCCGATGAGTCGGCAAGTGCGGCATCGATGGCCTTGTGAGCGGCTGGCTGGCGGCGGCCTATCCCTGGCTGAAGTCGCTGCACATCATAGCCGTCATCGCCTGGATGGCCGGGCTGCTCTATTTGCCCCGTCTGTTCGTCTATCATGCCGAGGCGCCGACCGGATCGGACCGGGCCGCAACGTTCGAGATCATGGAGCGGCGACTGATGCGCGGCATCATGCTGCCCGCCCTCATCATGACCTATGTCTTCGGGATGCTGCTGGCGCGGGCCCCGGGGGTGGTTGAGTGGCATCGGGGCTGGATCTGGGCGAAGCTGGGCCTGGTGTTGCTGTTGACCGTGTTCCACGGGCTGCTGGAAGGTTGGCGTCGGGCTTTCGCCGGGCGGCGCAACGTGCATTCGCCGCGGTTTTATCGAATCGTCAACGAGCTGCCGACCTTGGCGATGATCGCGATCGTCGTGCTGGTTGTCGTCAAACCGTTCTGACCCGCCAAAAAGGCGCGCCGCTGAACCAACCCCTTGCAAGTCGCGTTTGACTTGCATATCTGGCTTAGGTAAGGAAACCGTCATACCGCCAGTCGGTTTTTCTTCAATCCTCTCCAGCTATCTCCAACCTTCTCGCCTGTCGGACTCCGTCCGCGCCAGGCCCCCAAAGTCGGGCGGCTCCGCCCCTACTGTGACGCAAAACCATGAATCTCCAAGAACTCAAGCGTAAGACGCCGGCGGAATTGCTGGCGTTTGCCGAAGAGCTGCAGATCGAGAACGCCTCCTCCCTGCGCAAGCAGGACATGATGTTCGCGATCCTCAAGCAACTCGCCGAAAATGACGTGACGATCTCCGGCGACGGCGTCCTTGAAGTGCTGTCGGACGGCTTCGGCTTTCTTCGTTCCTCCGAGGCGAATTATCTGCCCGGACCGGACGATATCTATGTCAGCCCGAACCAGGTCCGGCGCTTTGGACTGCGCACCGGCGACACGGTGGAGGGGCAGATCCGCAGCCCACGAGACGGCGAGCGCTATTTCGCGCTGCTCAAGGTCACCAGCATCAATTTCGAGGAACCCGACCGGCTGCGGCACCGCATCAATTTCGACAATCTGACGCCGCTCTATCCCGAGGAAAAGATCGAGCTCGAGCTCGACGACCCGACGAAAAAGGACCTGACGACCCGGGTGCTCGACCTGATCACCCCGCTCGGCAAGGGCCAGCGGGCGCTGATCGTGTCGCCGCCGCGGACCGGCAAGACCGTCATGCTGCAGAATATCGCGCATGCGCTGGCGGCCAATCACGCCGAAACCTATCTGATCGTGCTGCTGATCGACGAGCGGCCCGAGGAGGTCACCGACATGGCCCGCTCGGTCAAGGGCGAGGTCATCAGCTCGACCTTTGACGAGCCGGCGCAGCGCCACGTGCAGGTCGCCGAGATGGTCATCGAGAAGGCGAAGCGCCTCGTCGAGCACAAGCGCGACGTCGTGATCCTGCTCGACTCGATCACCCGCCTCGCGCGCGCCTACAACACCGTCGTGCCGTCCTCCGGCAAGGTGTTGACCGGCGGCGTTGACGCGAACGCCTTGCAGCGGCCGAAGCGCTTTTTCGGCGCGGCCCGCAATATCGAGGAAGGCGGCTCCCTGACGATCATCGCAACGGCGCTGATCGACACGGGCTCGCGCATGGACGAGGTCATCTTCGAGGAGTTCAAGGGCACCGGCAATTCGGAAATCGTGCTTGATCGCAAGGTCGCCGACAAGCGGACTTTCCCGGCGCTGGACATCACGAAATCCGGCACCCGCAAGGAAGAATTGCTGGTTGACCGCGGCGTCTTGTCGAAGATGTGGGTATTGCGCCGCGTCTTGATGCCGATGGGCACCAATGACGGGCTCGAATTCCTGATCAACAAGCTCAAGGAATCGAAGAACAACGCCGAGTTCTTCGATGCGATGAACACCTGACCCTCTCAGGAGGCGAGACGGCGCGTGCCGGCGAGCAGCATTCGCCGGCAGGCGGTCGTTACTGGGCGCTCGAGGCGCTCGTACACGATGACCGAGAGCGCAATACAAACGAAAACGATACCGGCGAGGTAGAGCCACGGCGTCTTCGCCGGCGCGAGATAGCCGTGCTGCGCGCCGATTCGTGCCACGGCGATGACCATCGGGTGGATCAGGTAAAGCGCATAGGAAGCATCGCCCAGGCGGGTGGCGCCGGTCAGCCGCAATGGCGATGACGACAGGCTGAGCGCCGCAACGGCAAAGGCGCTCGGGATGCCCCAGCCGATCCAGCGCGGCAACTCGGGCAGCCACGGCGTGAAGCTCATTGCAAAGCTCGCGACCGCGGCAAACAGCAACAATCGGACACCGAGCGGCGGCAGGCAAATCCCGGAGCGGTAGACCACCGCGATCAGCATGCCGAAGGCGAATTCGAGGATCAGCGGGTCGAACCAATAGCCGAACGGCAGCGGCAGGCCGCCGCTCAGAGCGTTGATGAGCACCAACGCGACGAACAGTGCTATGAGGCCGCCGACCGCGACCGTGCGGCGCGCGACCAGCGCCCCCGCGAACAGGCAGTAGAAGAACATCTCGTAATTCAAGGTCCAGCCGACGCCGTAGAGCGGTCCCATCTCGCCCGACGGGCGGAGATACGGGATGAAGAGATACGAGGTCAGCGCTGAGGCGGGGCTTGCGTCGGACCGGCTGAAACCGCGCAGCAGCACATAAGCCAGCATGATTGTCGTCACTAGCCAGTAGAGCGGCACGATGCGGGCGATGCGGCGCGCAAGAAACTCGCGAGCCGCACCGGCCCGGCCGAACAACCCGTCCGACGAGTAGACCATCACAAAGCCGGAAATGACGAAGAACAGATCGACCCCCGCATTACCCATGCCGAGCTGTCCCGGCAAGGCGCCGGGCAGCGACAGGTGTTTCATCAAATCCCATTGGACATGCGAGACGACGACCGCTGTCGCCGCCACCGCGCGCAGGAGCTGGATGCCGAGGAGCGTCGGGCTCGACACCGGAGCAGCCTCGACGCGCGCCATCGCCGCCGGCACGCGGGCGAGCACAGCCGTCATTTCAGCGCGGCATCCGCGTCATTCCGGGGCGGCGCGCAGTCATGGATTCCGGGCCCGGCCCCTATGGGCCGTTCCGGAATGACCATCAGAGACATCACACCGTGAAGACGGTCGAGCCGGTGGTTTTGCGGTCCTGCAGGTCGCGGTGCGCCTGCGCCGCATCGCGCAGCGGATAGGTCTGGTTGATCGCCAGCTTAACCGCGCCTTTCTGCACGACCTCGAACAGCTCGTTGGCGGCGGTCAGCAGATCCTCGCGGGTCGCCGTGTAGGTGTTGAGCGTCGGCCGCGTCAGGAACAGCGAGCCCTTACCGGCGAGGATGCCGATATCGACCGGGCCGATCGCGCCCGAGGACTGGCCGAACGACGCCATCAGCCCAAGCGGCGCCAGGCAATCAAGCGATTTATAGAACGTGTCCTTGCCGACCGAATCGTAGACGACCGGCAATTTCTTGCCGTGGGTGATCTCGCCGACGCGGGCGACGAAATCCTCGCGGCGGTAGTTGATCGGATAATCGCAACCGTTCTGCTTGGCGAGCGCCGCCTTCTCGTCATCGCCCACCGTGCCGATGACGGTCGCGCCCAAATGCTTTGCCCACTGGCAGACGATCAGCCCGACGCCGCCGGCCGCGGCATGGATCAGGATCGTCTCTCCGGGTTTCACGATATGGGTGCGGCGGATCAGGTACCAGGCGGTCATGCCCTTCAGCATCATCGCCGCACCCTGCTGATCGGTGATGCCGGACGGCAACGGCACGAGCCGGTCGGCCGGCATGACGCGCGCCTCGCTATAAGCGCCGAGCGGGCCGCCGGCATAGGCGACGCGGTCGCCCGCCTTCAGCCCGGTGACGCCGGGGCCGACCTCCTCGACCACACCGGCCGCCTCGGAACCGAGGCCGCTCGGCAGCGGCATCGGGTAAAGCCCGCTGCGCTGGTAGGTGTCGATGTAATTGAGCCCGACCGCCGTGTGCTTGAGCCGCACCTGCCCCTGTCCGGGCTTGCCGACATCGACCGGCTGCCATTCCAGGACTTCGGGCCCACCGGCTTTGGCAAAACGGATCGCTTGCACCATCGCACCCCTCCCTCTGATCGATGGCGTGACGATAGCGTGTTGGCTTTATGCCGTCAGGAGGTTTCGGCCAGCGCGCCTTCGAGGCGCAGGAGCGTGCGTTTGGTGTCGAGGCCGCCCGAACCGCTATAGCCGCCGATGCCGCCTTTTGCCAGGACCCGATGGCAGGGGATGACGATCGGGATCGGGTTGTGGCCGCAAGCGCCACCGACAGCGCGGGGCGCCGAGCCGATCGCCTCGGCGAGATCGCCGTAGCAGCGGGTTTCGCCATAGGGGATCTGCTGCATCGCCGCCCAGACGCGCTTTTCGAAGGACGATCCGGCCGGCACGAGCGGCAGGTCGAAATGCGACAGTTTGCCGTCGAAATAGGCCTGCAGCTGGCGCGCCGCCTCGGCGAGCAAGGGGCTGCCATTCCCCGCCCGCCCGTTGCCCCAGGAGATCGCGACGATTTCCTCGTCCTGTTCCTCGATTGTGAGATGCCCTACCGGGCTGGGGATTGAGAGCGATGGCATGAGGGGACCCTCCATCAGAGAACATTGGGCGAACATTAATGCCGAACCATTGCCGTGTCGATAGGTTGACGCGGGAACGGCGGCTGATTATGCGGAAAGCGCCGAAGCGAAAGGACAACGCCCATGAGCGCCAACCCGGCTGCGCAACGCCCGCTGTTGGTCGTCACCGACTTAATGGGCACCACGTTGCGCGATGACGGTGCGGTGCTGCCAGCCTATCGTGCGGCCTTCGCCGAGTGCTCGATCCCATTCACCGAAGAAGAGCTGGCGACCAAGCGCGGCGCCCACAAGCTCTCGCTCTTCACCGAGTTTGCGGCGCGACGGTATCCGGCGGATGAAGCGGAAAACCGCGCGACTGCGGCGCTCGAAGTGTTCGAGCGACAGCTGCGGCATTTTCTGGCGAGCGGCGGCGGCACGCCGATCGCCGGCGCGGAAGACGCCGTCACGCGCTTGCGCCAAGCGGGGATCAAGGTCGCGCTGACCAGCGGTTTCGATCGCGGGCTGATCGCCGACATCGTCGCACATTGCGGCTGGAGCGAATTGTTCGATGCCGTGGTCTATCCCGACGAGGTGCCGGCCGGGCGCCCTGCCCCGTACCTGATTTTCCAGGCGATGCAGAAGACGCGGGTCGAGCCGGTCGCGCGGGTGGCGGCGATAGGGGATACGGCGCTCGATCTGCAGGCCGGGACGAATGCCGGCGCCGGCTGGATCATCGGCGTGTTGAGCGGCGCGCACGATGCCGAGACGCTCGGCCGCACGCCGCACACCCATCTTTTGCCGAGCATCGCCGAATTGCCTGCGCTACTCGGCATCCCGTGAGGTGGGCCTAAAATCGCGCAGGATCACCGGCTCCGCGACTGGAAACGACAGAATGGAGGTCGCAGTCAGCTGGCGCGTGCCGGCCGAGATCTCGGTGGAGGCGCGTTTGGCGCGGGCGCTGCAGGCCACCTATCCGCCTGGGCTGCTAGGGAGCGTACGCCGCAAAACGATCCGAACGGTTTTTGGTTTGCTGCACCAGCGGCTTGCAATGCCGGCGCCAGGCGTCATGCGCATCGCCGACGGCGGTACCGTCAATATCGACTGCGCCAACACCGGCTTTCTCGATTACGCGGCCCGCAACCGGCGCGAAGGCGCTTACGAGCCTGAGGTCAGCGCGACCTTGGCTGCCTTTGCCGATCGACTCCGCATGGTCTACGATGTCGGCGCCAATTGGGGATATTACCCGCTGCTGCTCGGGACCGATCCTCGCTTCCGTGGCTCGCTGCATGCCTTCGAGGTCAATTCATCGACCACGGCCGATCTGCGCCGCGTCATCGCCGGGGCCGGGCTTGCATCGCGCGTGACCGTCCACGGCTTCGGACTGTCGGACCGGAACGGCGGGGCGCGCCTCAGCCGCGAAAAGCACAGCTATTTATCGCGCATCGTCGATTCAGCCTATTCCGGACGTACCGATCTAGTCTGCGTGCGCCGTCTCGATGATTTGCGATTGCCGCCTCCCGACCTGATCAAGATCGATGTCGAGGGTCACGAACTGGCCGTGCTGACCGGCGCTGCCGGCGTGCTCGCGCGGCATCAGCCGCTCGTGATCATCGAAAGCTGGTACCAGCCGGCGAGTGTGGAAGCGATGTTGAGGCCGCTTCGGCTGCTTGTGGCATTCGGTTACCGCTTGCATCGACTGGATTGGCGCCCGTTGCCGGGAGCAATGGCCGAACAGACCGTCAAGCGCGGTACGCTCGTGCTCACGCCGCTTGCCGTGTCGGATCGTCCGGCCATTCCCCAACCGCTGAACCTTCTCGCGGTCCCGCCTTGGCAGGAGCCATGCTTCGCCGACACCGCCGGGCTACGCCACTAGGCAGGCGACCCCGCAAAAACCGGCTTCTAGCGAATATCTCGCAACCCTTCAGTGAGCGCTTGCGGGTCGGTCAGGGGCAAGGAGCAGACCGGGCCTTCGCAGACATAGGCGGCGGGGCGGTCCTCGACGAGACCCTTGCCGCTCGCGGGGTGACCCAACCGCAATTCTTCGCCTGGCTTGACGGCGAGCACCACCCGGTTGGGCAAGGAGACCTGAGAGACGGCGCGCCGGAGTGCTCCCAAGGCGGGGTCGCCCGGCTCGCCGACCAGCACGATCTGCAGCGGCTTGTGCGCCAATTCGGCATTGTTGATCAAGGTCGCGAGCGGAAAAAAATTGCGTCCGAGCTCGCCGGAAAAGGCGCCGAGGATCGCTTCGGCGCGGCGGCGGTAGCCATCGTCGCCGGTCAACAGATCGAGCCGGGTCAGGACCCCCACCATCGTGCCGTTGCCGGCCGGCACCGCGGCGTCCGAGGCGGTCTTGGCGCGCGCGATCAGGTCGGTCGTGTCGTCCGCCGCGAAGAAATAGCCGCCACCCGCATTGTCCCAGTAATGCCGGTCGAGCACCTCGACCCAGGCCTTCGCCTGCGCCAGGTAGGCGGGGTCGGCGGTAGCTTCGTGCAGCGTCAGCGCGGCGCGGCACAAATTGGCGTAATCATCGACGCTGGCGGGATGGCGGGCGCGGCCGTCGCGCCAGCTATGACGGAGGCGGCCATCCTCGCCGGTCATCTGATCGCGGATGAACGCGAAGGCGCGCGAGGCCAGCGCGATCCACTCGGCACGGTCGAAGGCGAGTCCGGCCTCGGCAAGCGCCGCGATCATCAGCCCGTTCCAGTCGGCGAGGATCTTGTCATCGAGCCCCGGACGCACCCGCGGCTCGCGCGCCTTCAGCAAGAGTTCGCGGCAACGCGCCAGCTCGGCCTCGGTCTTGTCGTCGGCAAGCTCGGGGTGCTGCAGGCGATTGAGGATATTGGTGCCTTCCCAATTGCCCTCGGCGGTCACATCGTAACTGCGCTTGAAAAGCAACGCCCGATCGCCGAGCACGGCATCGATCTCGGCCTCGGACCAGACGTAAAATTTGCCTTCCTCGTGCTCGCTGTCGGCATCGAGGCTGCTGTAGAAGCCGCCCTCGGGGTGGGTCATCTCGCGCTCGAGCCAGCCGATCGTCTCGGCGACGCGTTGCGCATAGAGCGGGTCGCGCGTCTCCTGCCAGACCAGCGTCAAAAGGCTCACCAGCTCGGCGTTGTCGTAGAGCATCTTCTCGAAATGCGGCACCAGCCAGCGCGCATCGGTCGCGTAGCGAGCGAAGCCGCCGCCGAGATGGTCGTAGATGCCGCCCTGCGAGATCGTCGTGAGCGTGCGCGTGACAGCCTCTCGGTAGGGCTCGCGGCGGGTGCGGTTCCAGGCGCGCCACAGCAATTCGAAGACGCCGCACTGCGGGAATTTCGGGGCATGTCCGATGCCGCCATTGAGCGGATCGACCTCGCGCAGCACCCGCTCGGCGACGCGGTCGAACAGGTCCGGGGCGACCCCCTCGCCCGCCTGCGGCTGTTCGAGACGCTTCAGCGCGTCGCGCAGTGCGACGACGTTCTTCATTACGTTGTCGCGGTCTTGCCGATAAGCCGTGCCGATCGCGTCCAGGATCTGTGGAAAGCCGGGCCGGCCCCAGCGCGGTTCAGGCGGATAATAGGTGCCGCCCCAGAACGGCTCGCCCTCCGGGGTCAGAAACATCGTCAGCGGCCAGCCGCCCTGCTCGCCCATCAGCGCCAGCGCATTCTGGTAGATCGCGTCGAGATCCGGGCGCTCTTCGCGGTCGACTTTGATGTTGATAAACCGCTCGTTCATCGCCGCGGCGATCTGCGGATTTTCGAAGCTTTCGTGCGCCATCACATGGCACCAGTGGCAGGCCGCATAGCCGACCGACAACAGGATCGGCTTGTCCTCGGCTTTGGCGGCCGTCAGCGCCTCCGGCCCCCAGGCCTGCCAATGCACCGGGTTGTCGCGGTGCTGCAGCAGATAGGGGCTCGTCTCCTCGCCGAGGCGGTTCCTGTCCATGCTGGACTCCGATAGAAGAGTTGCGGCGCGATCGGTTGCCGTGCGCGACTCGACGCGATAGGTTGCCTGCCTATCTTAGACCTTGAACGGCGGATCGCGTCAGCCGCTCCGCTCGTACACCTCGGAGATCCTTGAATGTCAGATGCGCCCGCCGATCCGCGGCTGTTCTATAACCGCCATATCTTCATCTGCACCAACACGCGAGCGGAGGGCCATCCGCGCGGTTCGTGCTCGGCTCGCGCGGCGGAAGCGGGCGGTGTCGAGAAACTGCGCGGCTATATGCGCGAGAAAGCGCGGCAATTGGGCGTCGAGAACATCCGCTGCAACGCGGCGGGCTGTCTCGACCGCTGCGAGTACGGGCCGAACATGGTCATCTACCCCGAAGGCGTCTGGTACCGCTACGAAAACACGCAGGACATCGACGAGATCGTCGAGACGCATCTGAAAAATGGCGGGCGGGTCAAGCGGCTCATGCTCACGCCGGACCAGCTGCCGCCGAAGCACTAAGGCTGAATCAAAGCCAAATCCGAAAATGCCCCGTGGCCGGGCTTGACTCGGCCACCCACGTCTTGTTTCGCGTAAGCTGAGGGAAAGACGTGGATGCCCGGGACGAGCCCGGGCAAGGGACGTTTTTGTGCGAGAACCCAAGGAAATACGGCCGGACACGATCTACGCCCCGGCGACGGCGCCGGGACGCGCTGCCATCGCGATAATTCGTCTGTCGGGGCCCGAAGCAGGTCCGGCGCTGCGCGCGCTTGCCGGCAGATTGCCGCCGACGCGGGTGGCGCGACATGTGCGGTTCCATGACCCCGACACCGGCGAAGAGTTGGATGACGGTTTGGCGCTGTGGTTTGCGGCGCCGCACAGCGTCACCGGCGAGGATGTCGCCGAACTGCATGTGCACGGCAGCCGCGCCGTCCTCGCGGCGATCATGGCGGTGTTGTCGCGGCGCGGGCTGCGGCTCGCCGAGCCCGGCGAATTCACCCGCCGGGCCTTTCTGAACAATAAGCTCGACCTGACCCAGGCCGAGGCGGTCGCTGATCTCGCCGCCGCCGAGACCGAGGCGCAGCGCCGCCAGGCCTTGCGCCAGCTCGACGGCCATCTCGGCGGGCTCTACCGCGGCTGGGGCGAGCGCCTTCTGCGGCTCCTCGCGCACATTGAGGCGGCGATCGATTTCCCCGACGAGGATCTGCCGCCGGCGATCGAGGCGGAAGTGGCGGACGGGAGTCGCGGATTGGCCGAAGAAATCGAGCACCATCTTGGCGACGGCCGTCGCGGCGAGCGCTTGCGCGACGGCATCGCGGTCGCGATCGTCGGCCCGCCCAACGCCGGGAAATCCAGCCTGCTGAACCAGTTGGCGCAGCGCGAGGCGGCGATCACCTCCCCGATCGCCGGCACGACGCGCGATGTCATCGAGGTCGCGATCGACCTCGCCGGCTATCCGGTCGTGCTGGCCGACACCGCGGGGTTGCGCGACAGTGCCGATCTCATCGAGCAGGAGGGGCTGCGTCGCGCTCTCAAGCGCGCCGAGGAGGCCGAATTCCGCCTCTTCGTGTTCGACGCGACGCGGCCCGAGGACGCTCAGGGCGGCACAGCTTGGCCCGGCCCCGACACGCTTCTGGTCGCGAACAAGATCGATCTGGCTCAGGACCTGGGCGCCCGTCCGGCCGGCGCGATTCCGGTATCCGCCCTGACCGGTGAGGGTCTGCCGCTGCTGATCGGCGCCCTCGCGTCGCGGATTTCGCAAATCTATGACGTTACGGCCCCGCTGCTGACCCGGGCGCGACACCGCGAGGCGCTGGAAACGGCGCTGGCCGCCCTGCGCCGCTCCCTCGCCGCTGAATTGCCGGAGCTGCGGGCCGAGGATCTGCGCCTGGCCTGGCGCAGCCTCGGCCGCATCACCGGCCGGGTCGATGTCGAAGATTTGCTCGACGTGATCTTCCGCGATTTCTGCTTAGGGAAGTGATTAGCCTCACTCTTCGAAAATCTCGCGCAGTCTGGCTAGCGTAACGGCGAGAGCACTGGTGCTGACGGCACCCAGCCGTCGAATCAGGCGCGCTTTATCCAGCGTGCGGAGCTGGTCGAGCAGAATGAGACCGGCCCGTCCTTGGAAGGACACCGGGATTCGAGAGGGCGCGGGTTGACTCCCGGTCGTCAGGGGCGCCGCAATGATGGTGCGCAACCGATCGTTCATTTCGGCTGGCGACACAATCAGACACGGCCGCGTTTTCTGAATTTCACTGCCGACCGTGGGGTCGAGGGCGGTAAGCCAGATATCCCCGCGCATTATAGCAAGGGCACCGACCCTGCGGGTTCGCTTTACCACGTTAGATCGTCGTCACCCTGGTTGGGGAATTCAAGCCAAGCGCGGTCTTCGTCATCGAGTTCCCCGATTTCCGCAAATGCTTCGGCCCAGCCTTCGCGCGGACGCCGTTTTAATGGCGTGATGGCGATCCGACCATCCTCCAACGAGAGGTCAACTGCATCGCCTGCCGTGATGCCGATTTCCATCAACATCGATTTCGGAATGATGACCCCCGACGAGTTGCCCAATTTCCGGATCGCTGCCCGCATTGCCGCCTCTTTGCCCTCCGCCGTAGTAACATCGTTATAACCGTACTGCACGTCAAGGTGCCGTGTTTCACGTGAAACCTCGACAGGCCGGGGGGCGGTTCTTACATTCCGCGCCCATGAACGAGGCGGGTGAGAAATACGACGTCATCGTGATCGGCGGCGGGCACGCCGGCTGCGAGGCGGCGGCCGCGGCGGCGCGGGTCGGCGCCCGTACGGCGCTGCTGACGCACAGCCGCGCGACGATCGGCGAGATGTCGTGCAACCCGGCGATCGGCGGTCTCGCCAAGGGGCACCTGGTGCGCGAGATCGATGCGCTCGATGGCGTCATGGGGCGGGCGATCGACCGCGCCGGCATCCAGTTTCGTATGCTGAACCGCAGCAAGGGTCCGGCGGTGCGCGGGCCGCGGGCTCAGGCCGACCGCAAGCTGTATCGCCGAGCGATGGCCGAACTGCTCGATGAGATCGAGAACGTCACGATCATCGAGGGCGCGGCGGAAGATCTGATGCGCGACGATGCCGGCCGGGTCGCCGGCGTCGCATTGGGGGACGGTAGGCGGCTTGGGGCCGGGCGGATTGTGCTGACGACCGGCACCTTTCTCGGCGGTCTCATTCATATCGGCGAGGAGAAGATCCCCGCCGGAAGGGTCGGCGAGGCGCCCTCGCTCGGGCTGTCGCGAACGCTGCGGCGCTGCGGCTTTGCGCTCGGGCGGCTCAAGACCGGCACCCCGCCCCGGCTCGACGGCAAGACGATCGACTGGGCAGGGCTCCAGGTGCAGCCCGGCGATGACCCGCCGCTGCCATTCTCCTTCCTGACCGGGCATATCACGACGCCGCAGATCGTCTGCCATATCACCGAGACAAATGCGCGGACGCACGAGATTATCCGCGGCAATCTCGGCCGCTCGCCGCTTTATGGCGGCGAGATCAGCGGCATCGGGCCGCGCTATTGCCCGTCGATCGAGGACAAGGTCGTGCGCTTTGCCGAGCGCGACCGGCACCAGATCTTTCTGGAGCCGGAGGGGCTCGACGACGACACGATCTACCCGAACGGCGTCTCGACCTCGTTGCCGCGGGATGCACAGGCGGCTTTCATCGTGACCATCCCTGGGCTTGAGCACGCCGTCATGCGGCGTCCAGGCTATGCGATCGAATACGATTACGTCGACCCGCGTGAGCTTTACCGGAGCCTGGAGACGCGGCGGGTGCCGGGACTTTATCTCGCCGGCCAGATCAACGGCACGACCGGATACGAGGAAGCCGCGGCCCAGGGCCTGGTCGCCGGGCTCAACGCTGCGCTGTCGGCCTCTGGCGCCGAGCCGATCGTGCTCGATCGGGGCCACGCCTATATCGGCGTGCTGATCGACGATCTGGTGACGCGCGGCACCAGCGAGCCGTATCGCATGTTCACTTCCCGCGCCGAATACCGCCTGACTCTGCGGGCCGACAACGCCGATCAGCGGCTGACGCCGATCGGGCAGACCTTCGGCGCGGTCGGGAGCGGGAGAGCGCAGATATTTGCCCGGAAAATGACGGCGCTCGCCGAGGCGCGGCGGCTGGCGGCCGAATTGCGGCTTAGCCCGACCAGGTTGCGTCGGCACGGCCTCACGGTTAACGCTGATGGGATCGCCCGCTCGGCGGCCGAGTTGCTGGCGCACCCCGGGCTCGATCTGGCGCGCCTTGCGGCGATCTGGCCTGAGCTCGGTGCGATCCCGCCGGAGATCGGCGAGCAGCTCGAAATTGATGCGCGGTATGCCGGCTATCTCGAACGCCAGGCGCGGGATATCGCGGCGTTCCGCCGGGACGAAGGCCTGCAATTGCCGGACTCGCTCGACTACGGCGCGGTGGGCGGCCTGTCGGCCGAGGTTCGCGGCAAGCTCGCGGCTGCCCGGCCGTCGACCCTCGGTGCGGCGGGGCGGATCTCCGGGGTCACGCCGGCGGCCCTGGTGACGCTGTTGCAATACGTCAAACGTCGGCCGGAAACCCGCGCGGCGTGACCCCGCTGACCCCCGACGGCTTCGCCGCGCTGACCGGTGTTTCACGTGAAACATTGGCGCGGCTGGAAGCCTACGCGGGGCTGCTGAAGCGCTGGTCAGGCCGGATCAATCTGGTCAGCCGAAACACGCTTGGCGATTTGTGGCGCCGCCACTTCCTCGATTCGGCCCAGCTCCTGCCGCTGATCCCGGAGAAGACGCGCAGCCTCGTCGATCTCGGCAGCGGCGCCGGGTTTCCCGGGCTGGTTCTGGCGATCCTCGGCGTGTCCGGGGTCGAGCTGATCGAAAGCGACAAACGCAAAGGGGTCTTCTTGCGCGAGGCCGCCCGGATCGCGAGCGCGCCCGTCGCGATCGTCGATTCCCGAATCGAGAAGGCAAAGCCGCACCCAGCCGATGTCGTAACGGCTCGCGCCTGCGCGCCGCTCGATAAGCTTCTGCCGCTCGCGCAACGGTTTATCGGGCCAAACACGGTCTGCCTGTTCCTCAAGGGAGAGCAGGTCGGGGAAGAATTGACCGCGGCCGCCCGCGAATGGAGAATGACCGCAGCGCGGCTTCCCAGCCGCGCCGACCCGAGGGGGGTCATTCTCAAGCTGGAGCAGGTCACCCGTGAGCCTCAGGGGGGAGGGTGACGCGCGCGCTTTATCCGGCGCCCAGCGTGCGCGCATCATCGCAATTGCCAATCAGAAGGGCGGCGTCGGCAAAACGACAACGGCGGTAAACCTGGCGACGGCTTTTGCCGAGGCGGGCCGCCGCGTGCTGTTGATCGATCTCGATCCGCAAGGGAATGCCAGCACCGGCCTGGGCTTCTCGCCGCCGGACCGCACGCTGACCACCTACGACCTGCTGCGCGGCGAGGCTGAACTGGAGGCAGCGATGGTCGCGACCGTGGTGTTGCGCCTCTTTCTGGTGACGGCCTCGCACGATCTGGCCGGCATCGAATTGGAAATGAGCCAGGAACCGCGGCGCGAATCGCTGTTGGCGCGCATGCTGCGCGGCCAGACCGGCGGTTTCGACGAGGTGCTGATCGACTGCCCGCCATCCTTGAACCTGTTGACTATCAATGCGTTGATGGCGGCGGATAGCGTGCTGGTGCCGCTGCAATGCGAATTCTATGCGCTCGAAGGCCTGGCGCAGCTGATGCAGACGATCGAGCGGGTACAGCAGGGGCTCAATCCGCGCCTCGCGCTCGAGGGCGTGCTGCTGACGATGTATGACCAGCGCAACAATCTCTGCGACCAGGTCGCGGCCGATGTCAGGCGGCACTTCGGCGACCGGGTCTATGCGACGATGATCCCGCGCAACGTGCGCGTGTCGGAAGCGCCATCGCATGGCTTGCCGGTGCTGATGTACGACCCGCGCTGTGCCGGCTCGCTGGCCTATACGCAGCTGGCGCACGAGATCTTGCGGCATAGCGCCGGTAACGGCAGCGAGCGGCGGGGGGCCGCAGCATGAGCGACGGTACGGGTGGCGGCATAGGCGGCGGGGTGGGCGGCGGTATGGGAGATCGGGCAAAACGGCCGCCGCTCGGGCGCGGCCTGTCGGCGTTGTTCGGCGAGGGCGGCGCGCGGGTCCTGTCGGGACCGGGTGCGCCGCGGGCCGTGCCGATCGAGGCAATCCGCCCCTCGCCATTCCAGCCGCGGCGCCGCTTTGCCGAAGCCGAGCTCGACGGTCTCGTGCAGTCGATCCGCGAAAAAGGCGTGATCCAGCCACTGCTGGTGCGCCCGCTCGAGGCAGAGCCCGATGCTGGACCGAACTTCGAGCTCGTCGCCGGTGAGCGGCGTTGGCGCGCGGCGCAGCGTGCCGGCTTGCACGAGGTGCCGGTTGTCATCCGGTCGTTCGGCGATTCCGAGGTGCTGGAAATTGCGCTGGTCGAAAATCTGCAGCGCGAGGATCTGACCCCGCTCGAGGAGGCAGAGGCCTACAGCCGGCTGATGCAGGAATTCGGCCGCAACCAGGCCGAGGTCGCCGAAGTCATCGGAAAGAGTCGCAGTCACGTCGCCAATACGTTGCGATTGCTGGGATTGCCGCCGATCGTCAAGCAGCAGCTCGACGAGGGCGCGCTGAGCGCCGGCCACGCCCGCGCGCTGTTGGCGGCGCCCGATCCGGCGGTGCTGGCCGGCGAGGTCGTCCGCCGCGGCCTCAATGTCCGCGCCACCGAGCTGCTGGTGCGCCGCCGCGCCGCGCGGCCGGAGCCGCGGCAACGGAACCCGCGCGATGCCGACACGGTGGCGCTCGAACGCGAGCTTGGCGCCGCGCTCGGGCTGCGCGTGGGTCTCATGCCGAAGGGGCGAGGCGGCTCGCTGACCCTGCATTACGCCAGCCTCGACCAGCTCGACCGAATTTTGAAGCTGCTACGCGGCGGTTGAGCGGTCAGGACTGCGGGCCAGCAGCGAGACCCCGAACATTGCTTCGCGGCACAGGGTGTCGGCCGGCAAACCCGTCTGCTTCATGCGAAATTCGGCCTCGGCGACCCTGTCGAGCGCGATCCGCAAGCGCGCCTCGGTCCAGCGCTGGAGCTGGCGGCGGTAGCTGTCCTGCTGCTTGAAGAAGATCGGCGGCCGGGCGTTGCGAAGCACACCGTCGATCGAGCCGCCGCCGGCAATCTGCCCCGCGAGCAGATGCAGCCGGTGCAGATGGCGGAGCAGCGCTCGGATGATTGTGACGGCCGATGCGCCCTCCTGAAACACCCGGGCGAGGGCACGATCGAGCGCCACCGCATCGCCTTCGGCCGCCGCCAGGACCGCGTCGTCGAGCGACAGCGCGGCGCTGTCGCTGATGACCGCCTGCGCGTCCGAAAGCTCAATTTTTCCGCCGGGGCCGGCATAAAGCGTCAGCTTTTCGAGCTCGGCGCGGGTCAACAGGCGGTCGCCGCCGAGATGCTCCACCAGAAACGCCACCGCGTCGCGGCTGATCGCGATCTGCCGGCCGGCGAAGGTCTCGCGGATCACCGCGGCGAGGTCGCGCGCGTTATCGGAGTAGCAGCCGATCGCGGCGCCCTGCGGCGAGTCGTCGAAAAGCCGGCGCAGGGCGGAGCGGCCCGGCAGATCCCCGGCTTCGGTGATGACGAGCCCATCGCCCGCGGCTTCGGCCAGAAAGCGGGCGAAGAGCGGGGCCAGCGCATCGCCAGCCTCGCGAAGACGGATGACACGCCGACCGCCCATCAGGCTGATCTGCGCCGCCTCGTCGATGAGCCGCGCCGGGTCGGCGGCGAGCACCGCTCCGGTCAACTCGGCGACGCGGAAAGGGTCGCGCAGATCGGGGCAGATCGCCCGCGCCAGGATGTCGGCTCGCTCACGCACCAGCCCGGCATCGGGGCCGAACAGCAGGACGGCGCGGACCTGCGGATCGGGGCGGCGCAGGAACCCGTCGATTCGTGCGGCGGCCAGTTTCACGGCGGCTTTGGACCGCCTTCGGCGGCGCGGTGCTGAAAGAACAGGGTCAGACGGGCCATGATGTCGCGGCGCAGTTCCTCCACGACGCGGCTGCGGGCATCGTCCTCGGCGACGATGCTGGCGTATTCATTCGCGACGATATCGAACGACTCGGCGACATGGCTCGACGTCGAAAGCAGCGGCGCGCCCGTTTTTATGTCGCGCAATATGATATTGGCGGTGGCGTCGAGCTTGCCGCGGGAGCCGAGCCCGGTTGACTGGATGCCAAGATCGGCACGCGAGGCCACCAGCAGGGTATCAAGCCGATATCGTTGCGGGGCCGGCGCGCCGTCCGGGTTCAGCGATTCCCGCAGGCCGAGCGCGAGACGCTGGCCGATCCGCTCCGGGATCGGGTTTACCTTGATCGCGCGCAAATCGGCATCGGCCGGACCGGTTTCGGGATCGGCATAGAGCGGTGTCCAGCCGCAGCCGGAAAGCCCCGCCGCGGCCACGAGCGCCACCAGCAGCAGCAGGCGCCGGGGGGCCATTCAGGCCACGAGGTTGACGATGCGGTTGGGCACGACAACGACTTTCTTCGGCGCGCGCCCCGCCAGTTGGGTTGCGACCTGGGGCAGCGCGAGCGCCGCTTGCTCGACATCGCCTGCCGCGGCATCGCGCGGCAATTCGATCGTGCCGCGCAACTTGCCGTTGACCTGAACCGCGATCGTGACCTGCTCGTCCCGCGCCAGATCGGGATCGGCCTTTGGCCATGAAGCGTCGGCGATCAGTTCCCTCTGACCAAGAGTTTGCCACATCTCCTCGGCGAGATGCGGCATCATCGGACCTAGGAGGCGGGTGGCCGCCTCGAGTCCCTCGCGCAACACCGCGCCGGCGCCCGGCTCCTTCGCCGGCAGATCTTCGAGCGCGTTGGTCAGCTCGCGGATCCGAGCGACGGCGCGGTTGAAGCGAAATTTGTCGAGGTCGTCGGTGACCCCGGCGATTGTCTTGTGCACCAGTCGGCGGATCGCCAGCAGCGGCGCCGAAACGCTGTCCGGGATCGGACTGCCGGGCGGCGGTGGCGCTGCGGCGGGCTCGGACACCAGACGCCACAGCCGGTTGACGTAGCGCCAGATGCCTTCGATGCCGGTCGCGGTCCATTCGAGGTCGCGCTCGGGCGGGCTGTCCGACAACAAATAGAGGCGGGCGGTGTCGGCGCCGTAGATCTCGACAATATCGTCGAGATCTACGACGTTCTTCTTGGATTTGCTCATCTTTTCGAGGCGGCCGATCGTCACCGGCCGGCCGGCGGCGTCGACGAGCCGGCCGTTTTCGTCGTCGGTCACCTCCTTCGGGAAAAGCCACTCCTCGGCGCTGTTCTGATAGGTCTGGTGCAGCACCATGCCCTGCGTGAACAAGCCGGCAAACGGCTCGTCGAGATCGATGTAGCCGCACTGCTTCAAGGCGCGCGTGAAAAAGCGCGAATAGAGCAGGTGCAGCACGGCGTGCTCGACGCCGCCGATATACTGGTCGACAGGCATCCAGTACTCGGCGGCGGCGCGGTCGAACGCGACCGGCGCGCGCGCGGAGCAGAAACGCAGGAAATACCAGGACGATTCGAAAAACGTGTCGAAGGTGTCGGTCTCGCGCTGCGCCGGTCCGTGGCAGCGCGGGCATTCGACATATTTCCAGGTTGGGTGTCGGTCGAGCGGGTTGCCGGGCTCGGCGAAGCTGACATCCTGCGGCAAGGTGACCGGCAGATCCTGCTCTGGCACCGGCACGATGCCGCATTTCGGGCAGTGGATGATCGGGATCGGACAGCCCCAATAGCGCTGCCGCGACACGCCCCAATCGCGCAGCCGATAGGCGATCGTGCGCTCGCCGCGGCCCAATTGTTCGAGGCGCTCGCCGGCCGCGCGTTTCGCTTCGGCGACCGAAAGGCCATTGAGAAAATCCGAATTGAAAGCCGTGCCGTCATCGATATAGGGCGTATCGCCGATCGTGAAGTGCTTTGGGTCCGCGCCCGGCGGCAGGATGACCGGGATCACCGGCAGGCCGTATTTGCGCGCGAAATCGAGGTCGCGCTGGTCGTGCGCCGGGCAACCGAAGATCGCGCCGGTGCCGTATTCCATCAGCACGAAATTGGCGACATAGACCGGCACGCGGCGGTTCGGGTCAAACGGGTGGACGGCTTCGAGCGGCGTGCGATAGCCGCGCTTCTCGGCTGCCTCGATGGCCGCCTCGCTGGTGCCGAGGCGGTCGCATTCGGCGATGAATTCGGCAAGCTTGGGATCGCCCGCCGCAAGCTGCTGCGCCAGCGGGTGGTGCGGCGACAAAGCCAGGAACGAGGCGCCAAACAGCGTATCAGGCCTGGTCGTGAAGACCTCGATCGTGTCATCCCGGCCCGCCACCGCGAACTGCACCCGCGCGCCTTCCGAACGGCCGATCCAATTCTCCTGCATCACGCGCACGCGCTCCGGCCAGCGGCCGAGCGTTGTCAGCGCCTCGAGCAATTCATCGCTGAAGGCGGTGATGCGCAAAAACCATTGGGACAGGAGCCGCTTCTCGACGAGCGCGCCGGAGCGCCAGCCGCGTCCCTCGATGACCTGCTCATTGGCGAGGACGGTGTGTTCCTCGGGGTCCCAATTGACCCAGGATTCCTTGCGGTAGGCGAGACCCGCCGCGAGGAAATCGAGAAACATCTGCTGTTCATGCCGGTAGTATTCGGGATGGCAAGTGGCGATCTCGCGCGACCAGTCGTAGGAGAAGCCCATCCGCTGCAATTGCGCGCGCATCGTCGCGATGTTTTCGGCGGTCCAGATCGCGGGATGGATATTGCCGGCGATCGCCGCGTTCTCGGCCGGCAGCCCGAACGCGTCCCACCCCATCGGGTGCAGCACGTTGCGGCCCTGGGCGCGGCGGTAGCGGGCGACGAGGTCGCCCATCGTGTAGTTGCGCACATGCCCGACATGCAACTTTCCGGACGGGTACGGAAACATTTCGAGGACGTAGTATTTCGGACGCGCCGGGTCCTCGCGGACCGTGAAAGAGCCGCGCTCGCGCCAGACCCGCTGCCACTTGGCCTCGTTTTCCCGAAACTTGTATCGCGACATGCCGCTTCCGGCGGCGGCGCGCCCGCGCTCCGGCGGCGCGTCCGCCCTGTTTGCGTCGTTCATGAGGTATTGCGATAACGCTCGGCGCGGATGTGCCGCGCCCGCAAGAGGACGGCGGTTTCCAGCTCGGCGACCGCATCCTTGGCGATTGACGCATCGCTCCACTGCCCGGTGGGCGAACGCTGTTGCCGATCGATGGTCACCGAGAGCGCGTCCGAGCGCAGCGCGCGCGACAGAATGAACACACTGACGCGCATCCGTTCATTTGGTTTGCCCGGCGGCGAATACCAGTCGGTCTGCAGCACACCGGTCATCGGATCTTCCGACGCGACCTTGACGAAGTTGAGCGTGTCATGTGCCGCTTCCCATAAGAGCGGGCTGACCTTGTCGCCGGTCTGGGGTCCGATGGCGCGCTCCGAGGGGCGCTTGGCCATGCCGAGCACGGTCCAGATCGTGGCCTCGGTATCGATGTCGTCGGGCTCGCTGGCGGCGACCTGTGCGGGTGCCGTTTGCGGGGTGGCCGTTTGCGGAGGGGCGGCGCTGGCGACAGCAGGGTCCGAGCCGCAGCCGGCGAGCAGCACCGGAAGCAGCCCCAGGGTCAGTCCTGGGAGCAGCAAAGAAAGAGTTGCGGCAAATGCCGGCAACAGGCGGTAATAACGAACGGACATCACATTTCCCGGGCGCCAGGGCCGGAAGAGGCCGCCGCCCTGGTCAAGCCTTGTGCCAGGAATGGCGGCGTTATGGAAGAGGTGCCGTCATGGAGTCGATCAGCGCCAATCTCGCCGCCATCCGGGGACGCATCGAGAGTGCCGCGCGCGCCGCCGGCCGCGCCGCCGATGCGGTGAGGCTCGTCGCGGTCAGCAAAACGCACCCGGCCGAGAGCGTGCGCGCCGCGCTCGAAGCCGGACAGAGAGTGTTTGGCGAGAACCGCGTCCAGGAAGCGCTGGCCAAATTTCCCGGTTTGCGCCGCGAGTATCCGGACCTGGAACTGCATCTAATCGGGCCATTGCAGACCAACAAGGTCAAGGATGCGGTCGCGCATTGCGACGTCATCGAGACGCTTGACCGGCCGCGCCTCGCCGAGGCGCTGGCGCGCGAGATGGAGCGCGGGGGCCGGCGTCTCCCTTGCTTCATCGAGGTGAACACCGGCGAGGAGCCGCAAAAGGCCGGCGTTTTGCCGGAAGCCGCCGATACTTTCATCGCCGATTGCCGCGGCCGGCTCGGCCTGCCGGTCGTCGGGCTGATGTGCATTCCGCCCGAGGGTGAGGAGCCGGCCTTGCATTTCGCGCTGTTGCGCGAGATCGCCAAGCGCAATGGTCTCGTCCAGCTCAGCATGGGGATGAGCGCCGATTTCGAGACCGCGATTCGCTTCGGCGCGACGCATGTCCGGGTTGGCACCGCGATCTTCGGAGCGCGCCAAGTCGTCACCGCGGCAGCCGCCAAATAGCGGTTTACCAATTCAGAGCAGGTGGCCGCTGCGGGTTGCCTTGGTGCGCAGATAGCGCTCGTTATGGCCGTTGGCCGGGAAGACGTGCGGCACGCGCTCGACGATGTGGATGCCGTAGCGTTCGAGCGCGGCGACCTTCTCGGGGTTGTTGGTCAACAGCCGCACCGAGATGAACCCGAGCTGGCGCAGCATCTCGGCGGCCGGGAGATAGACGCGCTCGTCGGCATCGAAGCCAAGCTGTTCATTGGCGTCGACCGTATCGAAGCCGGCATCCTGCAATTGGTAGGCGCGGAGCTTGTTGACGAGCCCAATGCCGCGGCCCTCTTGCGCGAGATAGAGCAGCACGCCGCCGCCCGCCTCGGCGATTGCGGCAATGGCGCCGCGCAGCTGGTCGCCGCAATCGCATCTGAGGCTGGCCAACAGATCGCCGGTGAAACATTCGGAATGGAGACGCACCAGCACGGGCTTCCCCGCCGCGGGCGTGCCGATCAGAATCGCGAGGTGTTCGGTGCCGCCATCCCCCGGCCGGAACGCGATCAGCCGCGCGTTTTCGGCATCGGCCAACGGCACGCGCGCCTCGGCAACCTTGGTAAGGCCGGCCATCGCGGCGCGCCGGCTCAAAACGTCGGCGGTTTCGACCTGCGCGAAATCGCTGCGCCGCCGCGCCAGCGCCGCCTCGGCGGGAGCCAAAGGCAGGACCAACACGGCCGGCAAAAGCGCGGCGAGCTTGGCCAAGGCCACCGCCGCGAGCTCGGCGCCTTCGGCGATGGCAGGCTCCGGCCCGAGCCCCGGCGGGTCGGCGCCGAGCGAGGCCGCCGGGTCCGCGAGATTGCGGATCACCGCGGCGGGAAGCTCCGGCGCAAGGGCGATCGACACCGCCCCGGACAGCGCCTCGCGCTGCGCCAGTCCGAGTGCAACGGCGCGGCGGCGGGTCAGCACGACGCGCAAGCGCCGCGCGGACACCCCACTCAGGCGGTGCAAATTGTTGTCGGTAACAAACTCAGCGGCGAGCGCGAGCGCGGCCTCGCCAGCGCCGGAAAGCAATACCGGCTCGCCGCGGCGCAGCGCCATGATGGCCGCGTCGATCGTCGGGCCGGCGCGGGGCGGTTCCTGCGAAGACGACGAGATCAGCCGTTCAGCCAAGCGACACCTCTTCCGTGGAGTATCTTAGGCCGGGACAGGCGGCGCGCCACCCATTTCCGGCGCATGCCTGCCAATCTGCGGTTTTCGGGCGTGCATGGGTTGGCTGCGCTCGCCGGCCAAACCAGTTAATTTGCCGCGGGGGTGCCATGCCCGTGGGGATAAAACCCAGCGATCGTGCGAATAACGCGAAAAAGCGCCGCATCATTTATGCGAACGGTTGGTACGGCTGACTTGGCGGCAACTTGAGTAGAGAGGGGCATGCGCGGATTTTGCAAGATCCTGATCGTCGACGATGATCCGGCGCTGCGCCAGTCGCTGGCCGAGCAGCTCGGGCAATATGGCGAATTCTCGGTCGTCGAATGCGACAGCGCGGCAGGGGCAATGGCGACCATCGCCCGGGAGCGGTTCGACGCGATCCTGCTTGATATCGGGCTACCCGACATGGATGGCCGCGAGTTATGCCGGGGCATGCGCCGGCAGGCGGTCACGGCGCCGATCATCATGCTGACCGCCGCCGACAGCGAGGCCGATACTGTGACGGGGCTCGATGCGGGCGCCAATGATTATGTGACGAAGCCCTTCCGGCTGAGTGTGCTGATGGCGCGGCTGCGGGCGCATCTGCGGCAAAGCGAGCATAGCGACGACGCGGTGCTGACGATCGGCCCCTATACATTTCAGCCCGGGGCCAAGCTGATGCTCGATCCCAGCGGCCGCAAGAAGGTGCGGCTGACCGAAAAGGAAACCGCGATCCTGAAATACCTCTACCGGGCCGGCGACCGGGTGATCGGGCGCGATACGCTGCTCGGCGAGGTGTGGGGTTATAACGCCGGGGTCACGACGCACACCCTGGAGACCCATGTCTACCGCTTGCGCCAGAAGATCGAGCGCGACCCGGCCAATGCCGAAATCCTGGTGACCGAGCCCGGCGGGTATCGCCTGCTGCCCTAGCGGCGGCGCGGCTCCGGTGTGGAGGGGCCGCGGTAGCCACGCAGAAGGAGGAGCTGGTAGGTCCGCTCGCGCGTGGCCCCGGCCGCGCTTTCGATCGTCCCGAGCGGTGCGATGTCGGTGAAAACGAGCCGCATCGCGTCGATCAGCCCGTGCTTCGTCACGGCGAAAAAATCCTCACCGACATGCCCGGCGAGGTTGTTGGTCAGCAGCCATTGATCCCAGATGCCCGGGATCGGGTCCCATTCGACGGCGTCGAGCGGGCGCGGCCGCGCATAATAGACAAGCGAAGCGAGCAATTCCCGGTCATCGGCGAGCAGCTTCAGGCCGGGATGGGCTGTCATTGCACGGCTCACCGATTGGCCGAGGTCGCGCCAGCCGTGCAGCCGGTGCAGCGGATCGTATCGCGGCGGCACCGTGATCCCGATCGCCGCGAGCGCGCCGCCGGCGCCGAACAGAACCATCGCAATGGCCAGATTGATGGCGATAGCGGCGCGCAGGCCGCGGCGCCAGTTCCGCGCGAGCGCCCAGGCGATGACCAGCACGGTCGCGGACACATAGGTCGGGGCCGCCCAATTGGGCTGAGCGCGCGACAGCAAACTGATGCCGAGCATCATGACCAGGGTGGGCAGGGCAAAAGCTGCCAACAGGCGGGCCCGTGGCTCGGCGAGCCGTCGCGGCCACGCCACTATTGCGACCAGCGCGGCAAAGCACAGCGGCCCGAAAACGCCGAATTGCGAGCCGAAAAACTCGAGAAAGGAGAGCGGATGAAACAGCGGCCCGCTCAGCTCGGCATTGTCGCGGGTATGCTGGTAGCTGACAAAACCGTGGCTCCAGTTCCACCAGAAATTCGGCAGATAGAGCAAGAGCGCGATGGCCGCGGCTCCGACCAGCGGGCGCAGGTGCCGTCGCTCCTCGCGGACCAACAGCACGTACCCGAGCGCCGACAGCAGCCAATAAGCCATCGCATATTTGGCAAGGAGGCCTAACCCGGCGGCAATACCGACGGCGATCCACCACCGCCCGCCGCCGGGCTCGCGCGCCCGGATGAAAGCGTAGAGCGCCGCCGCCCAGCACGGCAGCAGAACCGCATCGGTCGAGATCACAAAGGCCGACAGCGACGCCCCCGGAAGGCTCACATAGGCGAGCGCCGACCAGAAACCGGTCCGACGGTCATACAACCGTGCTGCGGATGCGTACACGAAGCCGGCAGCCGCGGCGTGCAGCAGCGGCGCCGACAGCCGGATCGCAAACTCGCTGTCGCCGAACGCGCCCGTCGTCAGCGCGATGATCCAGGCGATGAGCGGCGGCTTTGAATAATAGCCGAGCGCCGGATGCAGCGACCAAAACCAATATTGCGCCTCGTCCGGATATAGATCGGCGGTGCTCGCGGCCAGCCAGACGAGACGCGCCGCAGTGATCAGGGTTACGGCCGCCAAGGTCCAAAGCGCATAGGCGCGCGGCTCGACGCTCGGCCAATCCGCCATAAGCGGCGCCGCCGGCTCGGACGAAGACAGGCTAACCCCCTGCATATGGCGCGGAGCATAAGCAAAACGCGACGGCCAACAAGCGGCGGCATGCAGCACGACGGCTCGCGCCGAAGTGAGCGCCGCTATCGTTCGGATGGCTTGCGTTGGAGAAACGATGTCCTTTATAGCCGCGTGGCCGCGAGGCTGATCGCGCCCGCGGGCCCAGAACCGGGCCAATTGGGGAGGGACAAATCATGAGGAAAACACTGGTTTTCGGTCTTATCGCCGCAGCTGCAGCCTTTACCTGGGCGAGCGCCGCGCCGGTCGCCTACAAGGCCAACCTGACGGGCGCCGCCGAAGTGCCGCCGGTCCAGTCGGCGGGCAAAGGCACCGCAACCGTCACCGCCGACCCCGCCACAAAGCAGGTGACATACAATGTCGAATTTTCCGGGTTGAGCGGCCCGGCGGCGGCGGCGCACATTCATTGCGGCGCCGCAGCCGGCGCAAATGCCGGGGTGTCGGTGCCGCTGGGCGCCGCGAATCCGGCGAGCCCGATCACCGGCCAGGCGACGATGACCGACGCACAGCTAGCCGATCTGCAGGCCGGCAAATGCTACGTCAACGTCCACACCGCGGCGAACAAGGGCGGCGAGATCCGCGGCCAGCTCGCGCCGTAACCGCTCAGCTTTTAGCGGCCGGGCTACCGTACCGCGGGACAAGCTCCAGCGTCTTCGCCGGGCGGGCTGATGCGCACCAGGAGTTGCGCTGTCAGCCCGCAAGGGCCGGATGTCAGATCTCCGCCGACGCAGCCCTCGAAGGCTTCGATCGTCGTGCCGCGAAAGATCGCGCGGATCACGGTGCCGTTTCGCCGCCAGATGCGCTCGGCTGCCGATTGGTAGCCGACGGCCGGACCCGGTGCGGTGCCGCACATCGCATCGGGCTGCCCGTAGGAAGCTTCAAGCCCGCCCAGCACGCCGCGAAAGGCCGCCGGATTGACGCCGTGGCGCGGCCGCTCGAATTGGATCCGCTTCAGCGCGTGGGTCGCCTTGTCCATTTGGAAATAGGCGATCAGTGGAAACCCGCCGATTGGCACGTCGCGCAACACGACATCGACATAGCTGTCGCCGAAATCCAACGGCTGCGGCAATGCCGTCGCGCGGGCACCAAAATGGGCGAGCAGGGCCGCGCTCGATTCGCCCCAGCGCACCCCCTGCCAGGCCTCGGCGACGGCTTCAGCCCGTGCGGTCACGGCAATCAAGAACAACGCAAAGGCGAGCGGCGCGATGCGGTTCATCAGACGGCCCAGTGGGAGCGGCCAGTCGGCCTGCGGGGTCCTCGATCTGGTGCGGTTTTTGCGTTCCGTCAAGTCGTCAGACACCGCACGGCATTACTGTTCGCAGGGCGGTGGAGGGCGCCGCAGAACTCATCCTCGACCCGGCTAACCAGTTGCGGTTTCGCTTCGAACAAGCCCCGGCGACTGGAAGTCGGCAGCGGGGACGAGCGGTAGCGTCGCGTGTTTGTCAGAGGCGCCGCGTGTCGGTGCAGGGTGGAGTGCAGGATCTCAATCATGAAAATTGCACAGGTCAGTCCGCTGTACGAAAGTTGCCCGCCGCGGCTTTATGGGGGCACTGAGCGCATTGTGTTTTATTTGACCGAGGAACTGGTCCGGCTGGGGCACGACGTGACGCTGTTTGCGAGTGGCGATTCCCGTACGTCGGCGGCGCTCGATGCGCCCTGCGAGCGAGCCTTGCGGCTCGACGAAGCGTGCAAGGATCCGCTCGTCTATCATCTGGCGATGCTGCACCGGGTGCGGCGTCGAGCGGACGAGTTCGATTTGATCCATTTCCACACTGAATATCTGCATCTGCCGCTGTTCGCCGACTGCTGGCAGAAAACGCTGACAACGCAGCATGGCCGGCTTGACCTGCCTGACCTTACGGTCATCATGCGCGAATGCGCGATGATGCCGCAGGCGTCGATCTCGCAGGGGCAGCAGGCGACACTCCCTTGGGCGAACTGGTATGGAACGGTGCCGCACGGGCTGCCGCAGGACCTTCATTGCCCCGGCAGCGGCGGCGGCGGATATCTCGCTTTTCTCGGCCGCATCTCTCCGGAAAAGGGCGCCGACCGCGCGATCGCGATTGCGCGCAAGGCGGGCGTCCCGCTGCAAATCGCAGCTAAAGTCGATGCGGCGGATCGCGATTATTTCGGGCGAGCGGTCGAGCCGCTCCTCAACGATCCCCTGATCGAGTTCATCGGCGAGATCGGCGAGACCGAGAAGAGGGCCTTTCTCGGTGACGCGCTGGCCTTGCTGTTTCCGATCGATTGGCCGGAACCGTTCGGGCTGGTGCTGATCGAGGCGATGGCGAACGGCACGCCGGTCATTGCCTTTGACCGCGGCTCGGTGCCCGAGATCATCGAAGACGGCCTCACCGGCTTCATTGTCGACGACGTCGACTCGGCGGCGCAGGCCATCCGCTTCGTCAGCGAACTCGACCGCGCCGCAATCCGGCGGCGCTTTGAGGAACGCTTCACCGCCGAGCGCATGGCGCGCGACTATCTGGCGCTTTATCAGCGCCTGCTGCATGGCGCCACTGCGGCGATCGAGCCAAAACTGATCACCTTCGCCGATGCCGGCGACCTTTCCCAGGCAGCCGGCTGAGCGAGCGCGGCACGGAGCTGGTTCATGGCGAGAGCGGCCACTCCGACCAGCGAAGACGAGTCGCAATACCGCATCGAGGCGACCGGCGGCTTCCGCGAGCCGCGCACGCGGATCCTGAAGCACGACGATACGTTTGTCGTGTTCAACCAGTTTGGCGACATCACGGGCGGCAACGGGAGCCCGGACGGGCTTTATCACCATGACACCCGTCACTTGTCGCGGCTGGAGCTGCGCCTCAATGGCGACCGGCCGCTGCTCCTCAGCGCCAATCCGGGCGAGGACAACGCGCTGCTGACGGTCGATTTGGCCAATCCCGATACCGTCGACGCGGATGGCGGAGCATTGCGCCGCGAGCTGATCTACGTCAGCCGGCGGCAATTCGTGTGGCAGGACGCCTATTACGAGCTGGTGCTGGTGCGCAATTTCGATCTCGAGCCGCATTGCGTGACGATCAGCTTGAGCTTTGCCGCGGATTTTGCCGATGTCTTTGAGGTGCGCGGACAAAGACGCGCTCGGCGCGGGCGTTGTTCGGCCGAGCGCCAATCGCCCGATACGGTGGTGCTGCGCTATAACGGACTCGACGCGGTGGAACGCGACACGACGCTGCGTTTTGAGCCGGCACCGACCCGCCTCGATACCGCGGGCGCCGAATTCAAGCTGAACCTGAAGGGCGGCGAGGGAACGCGCATCGTGATGCGGGTCGCGTGCGGGCCGCCCGCCAAGGAAGGCTGGGGCATTCGCCGCTATTACCGCGCGTTCCGCGCCGCGCGTCGTGACCTGCGCGAGACGAGCGGCCGCGCCGCCAGCCTTGAAGGATCGAACGCGGTCTTCAACGAGTTGGCTCGGCGCTCGGTAGCAGACCTGTACATGTTGATGACGGACACCCAGCACGGCCCCTACCCCTACGCCGGGATTCCCTGGTACAGCACGGTGTTCGGTCGCGACGGCATCATCACCGCGCTGCTGACCTTATGGGCCGATCCGACAATCGCCAAAGGGGTGCTCTCGTTTCTCGCGGCGGAGCAAGCAACGAGCGTCGATCCCGAACGTGACGCAGAGCCGGGCAAGATTCTGCACGAGATGCGCCAAGGTGAGATGGCGCGGCTCGGCGAGGTTCCGTTCGCCCGCTATTACGGCAGCGTCGATGCGACGCCGCTGTTTGTCATGCTGGCGGGCGCTTATGCCGCGCGGACCGGCGATCTCGACACGATCCGCGAGCTGTGGCCGAACATCAAAGCCGCGCTGCGATGGATCGACACCTACGGCGATCCTGATCGCGACGGGTTTGTCGAATATGCGCGGCGAAGCGCCACGGGCCTGGCCAATCAGGGCTGGAAAGATTCGGGCGATGCAATCTTTCATGCCGATGGTCGGCTGGCGCAGGGGCCGATCGCGCTCTGCGAGGTGCAGGGTTACGTCTACGCCGCCAAACGCCACGCAGCGCGGCTGGCGAGCGCGCTGGGCGACGACCAGATGGCGGCGCGGCTCGACGAAGCAGCCGAAACATTGCGGCAGAAATTCGAGGCGGCCTTCTGGTGCGAGGATTTGTCGACCTATGCGATCGCTCTCGATGGCGACAAGCGACCCTGCCGCGTCGTCACCTCGAACGCCGGACACGCGCTGTCGACGGGCATCGCCGCACCGGACCGGGCGGCCCGGGTCGCCGACACATTATTCCGGGTCGGCTCGTTTTCCGGCTGGGGCATCAGGACGGTCGCCATGTCGGCGGTGCGCTACAATCCGATCTCCTATCACAACGGCTCGGTCTGGCCGCACGACAACGCGATGATCGCGTTAGGGCTGGCGCGCTACCGCTTCAAGGAAGAGGTGCTGCGGATCCTGACCGGCCTGTTCAGCGCCGCCTCGTATTGGGAGCCGCGGCGCTTGCCCGAATTGTTCTGCGGCTTTGCGCGGCGCCGGACGGGACCGACGACGTACCCGGTCGCCTGCTCGCCGCAGGCCTGGGCGAGCGCTGCCGTGCTCGCGCTGGTGCAGGCCAGCCTCGGGCTGCAATTCGATCCGGATGCCTGCGAGATCCGCTTCGAACATCCGATGCTGCCCAATTTCCTCGATCACCTGCATGTCCGCGGACTGCGGCTCGGCGATGCCGAAGCCGATGTCCGGTTGCATCGCTCGGGCGACGAGGTCGCGGCGACAGTGACGCGGCGGCAAGGCAAGGTCCGCATCGTCGTTGTCCATTGAGGATCAGGGGCGGTGAGGATCAGGGGCGGTGAGGATCAAGGGACCGAAAGGTCGCGTACCCGCTCACCGAAGAAATGCTGCGGCTCCGACGGCAGCACGCGCATTTGCCCTTCGCGCTGCCGCACGCAGCGGACGCTCGCATCGAACACGCCGCGCCATAGCCGCGATCGCGGCAAGGCGGCCAGCAGGCATTCGTCGAACACTGTGTAGGTCCGATCGGCCTGGCAGCCGAAGGACGGGCGATCGGCGCGCGCCGCGGTCAGAATGATGCGGTTGGGAGCCAGCATGGGTCCGGCCGCAAAACTGCCGCTGTAGCAACTCGAGATGATGACGACGGTCGGCACATTGGCGCAGCCGGCCGACAGAGCGCGCGCCAGCGCCGCGGGACTGAGGATTTCGGCGGCGTACGCCAGAAACACGCCGCGGCCATGCTCGCCGTGTGAGGTGACAAAGACGAGACAGCGTTCACCCGGGCCGACCGACAGCGATGCGATCCGGTCGAGCAGCTGCCGTTCCGACGCCGGCTCGGCGACAGCTTCGGTTCGGGCCGGGCTGGCGCTGAGCCGATGAATGTCGCGCGGCGCGACGCCGCGCGCCGCAAGCCACTCGCTGAACGCCGCGACGGCGTTGTCGAATACCGGCTCCGCGATGTCGCCGGCCGCGAGGACGCCTTCCCATCGCGCGCTCGCCGGCGGCGCCCCCCGTCCGGCGGCGGCGAACAGAATGACGATGAAGACGGCGCAGCAACACAGGATCAGGCGGATGGGCATCGCCGGGCGATTTCGGGCGGCTACAAAGAGGGCGGCCGACATTGGCCGCCCCGACGCAGCATTGCAAGACCGGTGCAATATGGCAGCCTTGCGCGAAGCGGCTCCGACGGCGCCGCCCTCCAATCGCGCCGTGCGACAGCGGCCGAGACGGCTTGACCTCCGGCTGACCGCTCAAGCGCGAAGCCGTGTGTCGAGAAGATCGCGGATCTCGGTCAGGAGCACTTCCTCACGCGGTGCTGGCGGTGGCGGCGGCGCTTCTTCCGCCTCGTGCCAGCGCAGCCGGTTGACCTGTTTGACGACAAGAAAGATCGCGAAAGCGACGATGATGAAACGCAACACCGCGTTGATGAAGAGGCCGTAATTCAGCGTCACCGCGCCGGCCGCCTTGGCCGCCTCGGGCGTCGGGTACGACCCGCCCTTGAGCGTTACAAAGAAGTTGGAGAAATCGAGGCCCCCGATCAAAAGCCCGAGCGGCGGCATGATGATGTCATTGACCAGCGAGTTGACGATTGTCGTGAAGGCCGCGCCAAGGATGATCCCGATGGCGAGATCGATGACGTTGCCCCGCATCGCGAAGGTACGGAATTCCCGCCACATGCTTCCCCTCCGATTCGAACAGTTAACCGGTAGTCTCGCTTTGCCGTTTGCGCGACGATAGCACGGCTCGCAATGAGGGCGCCGACCGGATGGGAAGGGTTTGAATGGCTGCGGAGCCCGGAGCGGACCGCTACACCGTCGTCGTGCGCAACCTCGTGCTGATGTGCAGCATCGGGGTGCGCCGGGCTGAGCACGAGCGGCTGCAGCGGGTGCGCATCTCGGTCGAGCTGACCGCGACGCCCGAAGCATCGCATCCCCGCGAAGACCGCCGCCGCGTGATCAATTACGAGAAGATCGTCGGCGCGATCCGCCAGATCGCCCGCTCCGGGCATATCGATCTGTGCGAGGGGTTCGCCGAGCGGATCTGCACGTTCTGCTTCGCCGATCCGCGGGTTGCGCATGTGCGCGTCTCGGTCGAGAAGATCGACATCTACCCCGACGCCGAGGGGGTCGGCGCGATCCTCGAACGTGATCGGCCGGCGTGAGCGCGATCCCACGGCCCCTGCTGGTTGGGATCGTCAACATCACGGAGGATTCGTTCTCGGATGGCGGGCGCTATCTCGACCCGGCGGCGGCGATCGCGCAGGCGCGCCGGCTTGTCGCTGACGGCGCCGATGTCATCGAACTCGGCGCCGCCGCCAGCAACACTGCTGCAAAGCCGATATCTCCGGAGGAGGAAATCCGCCGGCTCGATCCTGTTATTGGGGCGCTCGAAGCTGAGGGTGTGTCCGTCTCGATCGACACGTTTCAGATCGGGACGCAGCGTTTTGCGCTACGACGCGGCGTCGCGTATCTGAACGATATCCAGGGCTTTCCCGACCCGGCGATTTATCCCGAGCTTGCCGCGGCTTCCTGCCGGCTGACTGTCATGCACGCGGTCCAGGGACGGGGACGGGCGCAGTCGGTCGATATCGGTCCCGACGAGGTGTGGCGGCGCATCCACGATTTCTTTGCCGAGCGGATACCGCGATTGGCGCAGGCTGGGATCGCCCGCGAGCGGCTGATCCTCGATCCCGGCATGGGGCTGTTCCTGAGCAATCGGGCCGAAGCCTCGCTGCGGGTGCTTCGCGGGCTCAGCGAGTTGAAGCAGGCTTTTGGATTGCCGGTTCTCGTCTCGGTCTCGCGCAAATCGTTTCTGTCGCGGCTGACCGGACATGACAATCCGGCGCAACTCGGGGCGGCGACCTTGGCCGCCGAGCTTTACGCGGCTCGCCACGGCGCCGATTTTATCCGCACGCACGATCCCGCGGCGTTGCGCGACGCGCTCACCGTTTCGGGAGCGCTGGAAGGCCCGGCGGATCCTACTTCGGATTGACCCCCGATTTCACGTCGGGCGGCGGGATCACCGGCGTGCTTTTCGAGCCCACATGCGGCGGGGCTTGCGTCATGCCGGGATCGACATCGCCGGGTGGATGAATAACCCCGCCTGAGCGGTCGAGCTTGTCGCTCAAGGGCTCGTTCGAGCCGCCGCTCGTAGCGCGGTCCTCGGGTACGGTTTGCGTCTGAGAGGGGCCAGCGGTCTGGTCCTTGTTCGATGTGGCGGGGCCAGCGAGACCTGGGCTCGACGCGGCGAGCAGCGCCGCGAGGGCTGCGACGCATACGAAACGGCGAATATTGCAGATCATGATCGCCTCCTCCTTGCCAACGGAAGGCGATTGGGCCCCGTTCCCCGCCTGCCTCCCTTGCCGCGGCGCGCCGCCTGAGCGGACAATGCCCGATGCGCGGGGAAAGAACGGAATGAGCGGCGCCGTCACGAGGCGGACTTCGAGGCGTTTCGAGGACGCGGATCTGCTGCGCGGGCGCGGCCGGTTCGCCGACGATCTGCCGGTGCCGCGGGGCACGCTGCACGCGGCGATCTTGCGTTCGCCCCACTCGCATGTCGAACTCGTCTCGATCGATGCGTCGGCGGCGCTCGCCATGCCGCGGGTCGCATGCATCGTGACCGGCGAGGACGCGCAGTGCTGGACAAAGCCTTTCGCGGTCGCGGTCAAGACCCCAATGCAGCACTGGTGCCTTGCGGTCGACCGGGTGCGCTATGTCGGCGAGCCGGTCGCGGTCGCGCTGGCGCAGGACCGCTACACCGCCGAAGACGCTGTCGAGCGGATCGCGGTCGAATACCGGCCGTTGCCGGCAGTCGTCGATCCCGACGCTGCGGTGGCACCGGGTGCGCCGCTGCTGCATCCGCCGGTTGGATCGAACATCGTCAGCGGCCGCTCGTTCCGCTACGGCGATCCCCAGGCGGCGTTCGCGGCGGCGGCGCACCGCTTTTCGATCACGACGCGCTATCCGCGCAATGCCGGGACGCCGCTCGAAACCTTTGTCGTGCTCGCCGAACATTTGCCCGGCGAAGACGTCTATGAGATCACCGCGAATTTTCAGGGACCGATGGCAATGCAGCCGGTCATGGCGCTGGCGCTCGGGGTGCCGGCCAACCGGCTGCGCCTCAAGACATCGCCCGATTCGGGCGGCAGCTTCGGCGCCAAGCACGCGGTGTTTCCCTACATTGTGTTGATGGCGCTGGCGGCGCGCAAAGCCGGCCGGCCGGTCAAATGGGTCGAGACCCGGCTCGAGCACCTGACGGCGGCGACATCCGCGACCAATCGCGTCACGACATTGACCGCCGCTGTCGACGAACGGGGCGCGATCACCGCACTGGATTGGGATCAGCTGGAGGATTGCGGCGCCTATCTCCGCGCACCGGAGCCGGCGACGCTCTACCGCATGCACGGCAACATGACCGGCGCGTATCGGGTGCCGAACCTCGTGATCCGCAATCGCGTCGTGCTGACCAACAAGACGCCGAGCGGGCTGGTGCGCGGGTTTGGCGGACCACAGGTTTATTTCGCGCTGGAGCGGCTGATCCAGCGCATCGCCGAGACGCTCGGCCTCGATCCGCTCGAGGTAATCCGCCGCAATCTGGTCGATCGATTTCCCCACCGCTGCCCGGCTGGCGCGGTGCTGGATTCAGGGGATTATCTAGCCTCCGTCGAGGAAGCGGTCCAAGGAGGCCGGCTCGACGCGCTGCGGCACCGCCGTGGTGAGGCGCGCGCGGCTGGGCGGCTCTACGGCATTGGCTTCGCGGCGATCGTCGAGCCGTCGATCTCGAATATGGGCTACATCACGACCGTATTGTCTCGCGAGGAGCGGCAGCGAGCCGGCCCGAAAGGCGGCGCGCAGGCGACCGCGACGGTCGCGCTCGACCCGCTTGGCGGGGTGTCGGCCGTCATCGATTCCTTGCCGCAAGGGCAGGGGCACCGCACCGCGGCGGCGCAAATCATTGGCGATGTGTTCGGGGTGCCGGCCTCGGCGGTGCGGGTCGAAGCCGCGCTCGATACCGGCCGTGATGCCTGGTCGATCGCGGCCGGCAATTATTCGAGCCGCTTCGCGGGCGCGACTGCCGGCGCGGCTTACCTCGCGGCGATGCGATTGCGCGACAAGCTGGCGCGTACTGCCGCGGCGCAGTTGAACGTGCGCGCCGAGGAGGTCCGCTTCGCGGAGGGGCGTGTCTTCGCCGCCACGAACCCGGAAAATGCATTGAATTTTGCGCGTCTTGCCGGAATGGGACACTGGTCGCCTGGAGCGCTGCCGGATGCCGAGGCAGCCTTGCGCGAGACCGTATTCTGGAGCCCGGCTGCCTTGGCGCCGCCCAATGACGCCGACGAAATCAACAGCTCGGCTGCCTATGGTTTTGTCTTCGATTTCTGCGGGGTCGAGATCGATCGCGATACCGGCGAGGTGTGCGTCGACAGCTATGTCAGCCTGCACGATGCCGGCCGCATCCTGAACCCGGCCTTGTTCGACGGGCAGGTGCGCGGCGCCTTCGCGATGGCGGTCGGCGCAGCGCTCTATGAACGCTTTGTTTACGACGAAAGCGGCAGTTTTCTTAGCGGTAGTTTTGCCGATTATGCCCTACCAACCGCGCGCATGGTGCCCGACCTCAAGATCCTGCATCGCGAAACGCCCTCGCCGGTGACCCCGCTCGGCGCCAAAGGGGTGGCGGAAGGGAATTCGATGAGCACGCCGGTGTGCATCGCAAACGCGGTCGCCGACGCGCTCGGCGTTGCCGATCTGGAGCTGCCGCTGACCCCGCCGCGCGTCCTGCAATTGCTGAAATCGGGCGACTTTCGGTCCGAATGATGAAAACCGGAGCGCAAGAGAGCGCCGCCAAGCTGCGACCGCAGAAACGCCGCAGCGGCCCGAAAAACAGGAGTAATCCCATGTCTGACGCCGCTCGACGCTCACCCGAGCCCGAGCCCACGCAACCGGCGCCCGAGCCCGCGCCGCCGGCACCGGCTGCGCGCCCAGCCAACCCCGCGCCGCGCGCCTCGATCAAAAAGGACGCCCTCGACGGTTTCCGGGTCGAGGTCGATGCCGCGCGCAAACGCCTCGACATCATCCTCGACCGGCCGCCGCTCAACGTCATCACGATGAACCAGCGCGAGCAGTTGCGCGTCGCCTTCGAGGCGGCGGACGCAGACAACCGCGTGCGAATCATCGTGTTGCGGGCCAATGGCGAACACTTTTCGAGCGGCGGCGAAATCCAAGGGTTTCTCGACGCCTCGCCCGAGCATGTCTCGCGCCTCGCCTGGAACATCGCAGCCCCGGCGCGCTGCCGAAAACCGGTCGTCGCGGCGGGCCGCGGCTATTGCTTCGGCGTTGGCTTCGAGCTGGCATTGGCCTGCGATTTCCGGGTGGTCACCGAGACGACGGTGTACGCGTTGCCGGAACAGCGGCTCGGCATGATCCCGGGCTCGGGCGGCGCCGCGCGGCTGCAGAAAATGGTCGGCGCGACGCGGGCCAAGGACATCGTCATGCGCTCGCGGCGCATCGGCGGCTTCCGCGCCTTCGAATGGGGGATAGCCACAGAATGCGTCAATGACGCCGAACTCGAAAAGGCGACCGACGCCCTGGTGGAGGAACTATGCAGTTTCGCGCCGCTGGCGCAGCGCACCGCGAAGAAGCTGATGAACGACCTGGAGGATTGCAGCCTGTCGCTCGGCATCGAGCTCGAAGGGCAGGCCTATGGCAGGCTGCGCTGCTCGGATGATTTCCGCGAAGGCGTCGAAGCGTTCAACGCCAAGCGCAAGCCGAACTTCACGGGGAGTTGACCCGTGTCGCCGGAAGATGAAGCCAAGCTCGCCGCCTTACGCGCCGCGGCGAAGATCGGATTCGATGATCTCGATGCCGGACGGTACGTCGAGTTCAACTCATCGAAAGAGCTGCGCGATTACCTCTGTAACCTGACCCGCTCGGCGCGTGCAGGGGGTAAGAAAAATCGTCATGGCCGGGCTCGGCCCGGCCATCCACGAAAACAACGTCGTGGATCCCCGGGTCAAGCCCGGGGATGACGGCTTAAGCAGTTCAGTATCAGGACGCCGACCGCTTTAAGCAGCATTTCGATCCTTATTGCGCTTCTTGCTCGGGTGCGGCAGACCACACCGCGCCTACATTGAATAACTTTCCCGGCACGCTTCTGGCTTTCCGAACGATCGTGTGGCCGTGACGCCGCATGATCTCGCCGACAAACCAGCCGACGAACTGCTTCGCGGCATCAAGTTCCGCGGGATCGCTCGTACGAAGAGGCTCTAGAAACGGAGAAAGAATGCTCACTAAGGCCGTAACGGCGGGAAAACCTTCACGCGAAAAGGCGCGAAATTCGGGGTAGCGCTCTGGCGTATCGATCAGGGAAGCGAGTTGCCGTCCGCGAGCGGTCTGGCCGTAGTATTCAAATCGGGTTGCCATGGAGAACCCCTTGTTGGTTCCGTCCTTTCCCATATAGGAATTTTCTAGGTCGAGAGCAACCAGGGAACATAGTTAATAAGCTGATTGATTCATCCGGCGACGGCGATGTCGAGCCAGCCTTGGGAGGTGACCGTGGCTCGGTCCCCGGGGCGGAGGAGCACCGACGTCGTCGCCGATTCGACGATCGCCGGTCCGGCGATGGTTTGCGCCGGTGCGAGCCCATCAAAGGCGTAGACCGGCGCACTCACCCATTCGTCGAGAAAGATGCGGCGCTCCCCTTGCGGCGCGGTCGGCGGCGCGGCGGGAAGGCTTGGCTCCTGCGGCAATTCCTCGAGAATGCCCGAGACCGCGACCCGCGCATTGACCAGCACGGTCTCCTGATCGGGCATCGAATACGTGTAGAGCGCCTCGTGGCGGCGGTGAAACCGCTCGACGATCTGCGGCAGCGGGTCGGGCACCGACCAGTCAACGCCCTGGGCCACATCATCGAGCGGCACGGTTATCTCGAACACCTGCTCGCCATAGCGCATATCGACCGCACGTGCCGCGCGCGCCGGCCCGGCGAAGCCTGCCCCGGACCCCGATCCGGGGGAGGCGCGCAGCCGCGCAAACCCTTCCGCCTCCATTTCTTCGAACAGGCGCTTCACGGCAGTGCCGTCGAGCGCGCGCGCGTCGCCGATATGGGTGCGCGACAGCTCGAAGCGGAGATCCGTCGCGAGCATGCCCCACGCAGACAGGACCGAGGCGACGCGCGGCACGATGACCCGTGCGAGACCGAGCTGGCGGGCGATGTCGGTTGCGTGCAACCCGGCGGCGCCGCCGAACGCGAACAATGCGAAGCGGCGCGGATCGACGCCGCGCCGGACCGACACGAGGCGCACGCCTTCGGCCATTGTCGTATTGATGACGCGATGAATGCCGCGCGCCGCGGCGAGCCGCTCGATGCCGAGCGCGGCGGCGACCCGATCAACGGCGCGCTCGGCCAAGCCAGCGTCGAGTTGGCGCGCGCCGCCGAGAAAGTTCGCCGGATCGAGATAGCCGAGCACGAGGTTGGCGTCGGTGACGGTGGCTTCCTCGCCACCCTCGCCGTAGCAGGCCGGACCCGGAATGGCGCCGGCGCTCTCCGGCCCGACATGCAGGATGCCGCCGGCATCGACCCGCGCGATCGAGCCGCCGCCGGCGCCGATCGAGGCGATGTCGAGAGAGTTCAGCGCGATGCGGTGCCCGGCGATCTTGCGATCCATGACGAGCGCCGCCTGGCCATCGACAACGAGGCAGATGTCGGTGCTGGTGCCGCCCATGTCGAAGGGGATCAGGTTCGGCTCGCTGAGCATCCGCGCGGCATAGACGCTGCCGGCGACCCCGCCCGCGGGGCCCGACAGCACCGCGCCGGCGGCGAGCCGCCCGGCATTGGCGATCGGCGCGACGCCGCCATGCGACTGGATGATCAGGGTCGGCCCGCGATAGCCGGCCTCGGCGAGGCGGGTTTCGAGGCGCGCCAGATAGCGCGACAGTACCGGCCCGACATAGGCGTTGACGATCGTTGTCGAGACCCGCTCGAACTCCTTGATCTGCGGCAGGACCTCCGAGGAGAGCGACACATAAGCGTCAGGCAGCGCGCCGGCGAGCGCCTTGGCGGTCTGGCGCTCGTGGCGCGGGTCGCGCCAGGCGTGCAGATAGCAGACCGCGACCGCCTCGACCCGCTCGCGCTGCAAGACCGCGATCGCCGCATCGAGCGACCGCGGATCGAGCGGCGTCTCGATGCGGCCGTCCGCCCGGATGCGCTCGCGCACCGGCAGCCGCAGGCGGCGCGGCACCAGCTGCTCGGGTGGCGGCATCCGCAGATTGTAGCGGTCGTCCTTCAGCCCCTCGCGCATCTCGATGACGTCGCGATGGCCTTCAGTCGTCAGCAGACCCAGCCGCGCGCCCTTGTGTTCGAGCAGCGCGTTGGTCGCGACGGTCGTGCCGTGCACGATGCGGTCGGTATCGGAAAGCAGCCCGGCGCGATCGAGTCCGAGGCGCTCGGCCAATTGCGATAGGCCGTCGAGGACGCCAACCGAGGGATCCTCCGGCGTCGAGGGCACCTTCGCCAGGGTCGTAATGCCGGCCGGATCGACCGCGACGAGATCGGTGAAGGTGCCGCCGACATCGATACCAATCCGATACATCGTTCAGCGGCCCGTTGCAGCCCCTCTCCCGCATTGCGGGAGAGGGTGGCGAGCCCGGAGGGCGAGCCGGGTGAGGGTGCTTGGGGCCGCTGCCACCCTCACCCTCCCACGCCTTCGGCGCGGGCCCCTCCCTCTCCCGCAGTGCGGGAGAGGGGCTTTTCGGTCACGAAACCATTCGCGATGTCGTCTTTGGTCGCCGCGGGATTGCGGCGGGACGGGTCGCCCCAGCCGCCGCCGCCGCCGCTTTCGAGGGCGAGCCAGTCGCCCGGGTGGATCACGAGGCCGGTTTCCTTGGTCTTGATCGGGCGCGGCGGCTGATTGCCGGAATAGAGCATGTAGCGGTGCGGCTGCCCGTCCGCCCCTCCGAGGATGCCGCAGGCGCCGTGCCTGACCCCGTCGCCGGCGGTGTTGCCGATGGCGGGCTCCTCGGTCTCGACGACCATCTCGACGATGCCGCCGGGTCCGCCGCGATACTGTCCGCCACCGCCGGAATCCGGGCGGAACTCGTGCGTCTTGAAGAACAGAGGAAAGCGCACCTCGGTGACTTCGAGACTGCCGAATTTGATGCCGCCCGCCGCCTGCCATTCGCCGCCGCCGGGCCAGCCATCGCCCGCTGAAGACGCGCCGCCGCCCGGCCGCGCCTGGAAAAAATGCCAGATAAAGGGTTTGTTGGCGTGACGCGGGTCCTTGCCCTGGATTGCGATGCGGAAGCGGCGGCCCCAGCCGGCCATCGCGCGCTCCGGGCAGGCCGGCGCCAAGGCCTTGATGATCGCTTCGATGATTTCCTGGCCGCAATGGTTGGTCGCGAGGGTGACCGGCGCGCCGGGATTGGCCCACACGACCGTGCCGGGCTTGGCGATGACCTCGATCGGGCGGAAGGTGCCGTCGTTCTTCGGCGTGTGCGGGTCGATCAGATAGGACAGCGCGACGACGACCGAGGAATACATGTTCGGATAGGACGAGTTGATGAAGCTCGTCACCTGTTCGTGCGAGTCGGACAAATCGATCGTCAGATCGCTGCCGGATTTCGTGACCGTCGCGCGGATATGGATATCGTCGTTGCCGCGGCCGTCATCGTCGAGCAAGGCCTCGCCGTGGTAGACGCCGTCCTGCCATTCGGCGATGACTGCGCGGGTCTGGCGCTCGGCGCCGTCGAGGACCGCCTCGATCGCGGCCTGCGTTACATCCCAGCCGAACTCGCTGGCGAGCGCCAGAAAACGCTGCTCGCCGAGATGGGCCGAGCCGATCATCGCCGCGAGATCGCCGCGGAAATCTCGGGGGTGCCGCACATTCGTCGCGATCATCTGCATGACGTCCCGGCGCAACTCGCCGCGGTCGTACAGCTTCAGGGGCGTGATGCGGATGCCTTCCTGCCAGATGTCGGTCGCCGAGGCGTTGTAGGCGCCGTGCGTCGCGCCGCCGATATCTGACTGATGCGCGCGGTTGATCGACCAGAGGCGCGGCTTGTCGCCCTCGAAGACCGGCACGAAGGTGGTCAAGTCGGGAAGGTGGTTGCCGCCGTGATAGGGGTCGTTCAACAGGAAGACGTCGCCCTGGTGGATGTCGCCCTGGAAGAATTCGGTCATGGCCCGTGCGGCATAGGGGAGCGCGCCGACATGGATCGGCACATGCTCGGCCTGGGCGATCAGCCTGCCGTCGAGATCGCAGATCGCGGTCGAGAAATCGCGGCTCGAATTCAAGATCTGCGAGTAGGACGTGCGCAGCATCGCCTCGCCCATCTCCTCGACGATCGCGAGCAGGCGATGCTGGATCACCGAAACGGTGATCGGGTCGACGCGGTTCTGCAACGGACGCTCCGGTGGCGAGGAAGGCGCGTCGAGTGTGGCGTGGCGCCGCGCCGAAGTGAAGACTTTCGGCCGACGTGAAGCCTTTAGCGTTCGGTCCCCTCGGGAAAGCGCAGATGCATGATCAGCTCCAGGCTCGCATCTTGAAGATGCGCCGGGAGGGGCGGGAAGCGGCCGACCGCGGCGACCATGCGCTCCACCCGCTCGTCGATGTCGGGATAGCCCGAGCTGCGGACGATCGCGATCCGCGCGATCGTGCCGTCGCTGAGCACGAGGACTGCCAGGTAGGTATCGCCGCGGCGGCCGGCGATCAGGGAAGGCGGCAGCAGGTTCATGTGCCGCTGGGTCAACGCCTTCAGAAGCGCAAGGTATTCATCGCGGGTCGCCGGCTGCTCTCCCAGCATAGTCCAGCCGGATGGCCCGGCGAGGCGCAGCACGGTATCGGGCCGATGAACGGCGGTTTTCGAAGGCTGCTTGGGTTTCGGCGGCGGTGGTGGCGGTGGCGGCTCTAGCACTGCGTCGGGCCGCGGCAACGGCTCGGGCGGCGATTCCGGCGTGGCGAGCGCCGTCTTCAGCTCCGGTTCGGGTTCTGAGGCCGCGGCGGCTTTGGCCTTCGGATCGACGGTTGGACCGATATCGTCCGAGGCGATCCGCTGGCGCGGCGGGGATCGTTGGGCCGCAGGGGCTGGCGGGGTCTCGATGACGAGCTGGACCGGGATCGTCTCGGGCAAGTCCTCCGGCGTGCTGGGCCAGCTCACGAACATTAACAACGGCAGCAGGTGAAGAGCGAGCGAACCGGCCATCCCGAACGGCAGGGATCGTTTGTTCCGGCTGCGTTCCGGTTTTTCGGCCGCTCGCCCCGCAAGGGTTAAGGACGATTCGCCCGCCTGTTCTGCAGGTAAAATGGCCGGAAGGGGCGGTTCGGGGCGGCTCAGATCGGGCAGCGCGGTCGCCAGCAGGAACGAATCGCTAACATCGGCTGGCATGCCGGCGGACATGGTTAATGCGCCTCGGCCGGGACGATGCCCGCGAATTCGAGCCACTGCGCCTCGTCGAGGGTCGTGACCCCGAGCGCGGCAGCCTTTGAGGCTTTGGACCCGGCATCGGCGCCGATCACGACGAAATCGGTCTTGGACGATACCGAGCTGGCGACATTGGCGCCGAGCGCCTCGGCCCGCGCCTTGGCCTCCGAGCGGCTCATTGCTTCGAGGCCGCCGGTAAAGACGATCGTCTTGCCGGCGAGCGGCGACTGGCTCGCCTGGGCCGGCGCGGCGTAATCGAGAACCGTGACCTCGCGCGCCAAATCGTCGAGTACGGCCCGGTTATGCGGCTCGGCGAAAAAGCCGATAATGTCGGCCGCCATGTCCTCGCCGATACCGTGGACATCGAGGAGCCGCGCGCGCGCCGGGCTCTCGGGATCCTGAGCTGCCTCCATGTCGTGCCGCCAGGCCGCGAAGGAGCGGTAGTGGCGGGCGAGGAGGCGCGCCGTCGCCTGCCCGACCTGGGGGATGCCGAGCGCGTTGATGAAACGGTCGAGCGGGATGCGGCGGCGCTCGTCGATCGCGGCGATCAGCTTGCTGGCGCTGACCTCGCCCCAGCCTTCGCGCTCCGTGATCTCTTCGGCTTTGAGCCGGAAGATGTCGCCCGGCTGGCGAATCAGCCGGTCCTGCCAGAAAGCGCTGATGTGCTTCTCGCCGAGACCCTCGATATCGAAATTGTCGCGCGACACGAAATGCTTCAGCCGCTCGACCGCCTGCGCGGCGCAGATCAGCCCGCCGGTGCAGCGCCGCGCCGCCATGCCGGGCTCGCGCACCGCCAAGCTGCCGCAGACCGGGCATTTCTCGGGGAATTGGTACGGCACGGCGTCTTTCGGGCGGCGCTCGATCACGATTCCGACGATCTGCGGGATCACATCGCCGGCGCGCTGCACGATAACGGTGTCGCCGATCCGCGCGTCCTTGCGCTGGATTTCGTCTTCGTTATGCAGAGTGGCGCGCTGCACGACGACCCCGCCGACGGTGACCGGTTCCAATACCGCGGTCGGGGTCAGCGTCCCCTGGCGCCCAACCGTAATCATGATGTCGCGCATAACGGTCTGGGCCTGCTCGGCGGCGAATTTATGCGCGAGCGCCCAGCGCGGCGCGCGGCTGCGCATGCCGAGCCGGTTCTGCAGTTCGAGGTCGTTGACCTTGTAGACGACGCCGTCGATGTCGTAGGGCAGCTCGGTACGGCGGCCCTCGAGATCGTCGTGATAGGCGATCAGTTCGGCGACACCACGGCACAGCTTTGATTGCGGGTTGACCGAAAGGCCCCAGTCGCGGAAGCGCGCCAACGCCTCGGCTTGGGTTTTGGCAAACGGGGCGCTTGCCTCGCCCCAGGCATAGGCAAAGAATTTCAGCGGCCGCGACGCCGTGACGGCCGAGTCCAGCTGGCGCAGCGAGCCGGCGGCGAAATTGCGCGGATTGGCGAAGACCTGCTCGCCTGCGGCGGCGCGCTCGGCGTTGAAGGCAAAGAAGGCGCCGCGTTCCATATAGACTTCGCCGCGGATCTCGATGATGTCCGGCCAGCCGCGCCCGGCGAGCCGCTCCGGCACGGTTTCGAGCGTGCGGATATTGGCGGTGATGTCCTCCCCGGTAACCCCGTCGCCGCGCGTCGCGCCGAGCACGAGCCGGCCGTTTTCGTAGCGGAGCGCCGCCGAGAGACCGTCGATCTTCGGCTCGGCCATGATCTCGATCGCATCCTCGGCGACCCGCGCCAGATCCTCCGGGCGGCGGAAGAAATTGCGCACGCCCGCGAAGAAGTCGCGCACGTCCTCCTCGGCGAAGGCGTTCTCCAGCGACAGCATCGGCACGCGGTGCGTGACCTTCGCGAAACCGGAAGAGGGCGCGGCACCGACCCGGCGCGACGGGCTGTCGCTGCGGATCAGTTCCGGAAAGCGCGCCTCGATCGCGGCGTTGCGTTGGCGCAGCTGGTCGTACTCGGCATCGCCGATCTCGGGCGCGTCCTTGGCGTAATAGAGCTGATCGTGGTGCCCGATCTCGGCGGCGAGGCGGGCCAGCTCGCCCTTGGCTTCCTCCTCCGTGAGGAGTTCGACCGGGCGCGCGGCGATGTCCGGCGCCGCCGGTTGCGCCTTCATGGCCGGGCCCCGGCGATCAGGCTGGCCGCCGCGGCGCGCGCCTCGGCGGTGATCGTGCTGCCCGACAGCATGCGAGCGATCTCTTCCTGGCGGGTATCGGCGTCGAGTTCCTCGACCGAGGTGATCGTCGCCTGCTGGCCCTGTTTCTTGGCCACGCGCCAGTGGTGTGCGCCGCGCGCGGCGACCTGCGGCGAATGGGTCACGACGAGGACCTGCAGCCGCGAGCCGAGCCGCTGCAGCCGCTCGCCGACCGCCGCGGCAACCGCGCCGCCGATCCCGCTATCGACCTCGTCGAAGATCAGCGTCGGCACGGACGAGGTGCCGGCGAGGACGAGCTTTAACGCGAGCATGAAACGCGACAGCTCGCCGCCCGAGGCGATCTTCGCCAAGGGCCCGAACGGCGCGCCTGGGTTCGTGGCGACCTCGAAATGCACGCGCTCGCGGCCATGCTCGCCCCACTCCTCCTCGGCGAGCGAGGTCAGCACGGTGCGGAAGCGCGCCTTGTCGAGCCGCAGCGGCTTCAATTCCGCGGTGACCGCTGCATCAAGGCGGCGCGCGGCCCGCTCGCGGGCGCGCGATACCGAGGCGGCGGCTTCGACATAGCGGTCGCGGGCGGAAGCGGCGGCGTGTTCGAGCGCGATGACGTCTCCGGCGCCGGTCTCGATCGCGGCGAGCCGGGCTCCGATCGCTTCGTGCAGCCGCGGCAGATCGGCGACCGCGACATTGTGCTTGCGGGCGATGGCGCGCAGCGCGAACAGCCGCTCCTCGACCTGTTCGAGGCCACGCGGATCGAGTTCGAGCGCGTGCCCGGCCGCGTTCAGCGCCGAAAGCGCCTCGGCGGTTTCATTGGCGGCGCGCTCGGCGGCCGCGAGCGCATTGTCGAGCAATCCCTGCGCGCGGTCGCGGGTTCGTTCGAGGCGGCGCAAGGCGCGGGCGAGGGCGCGCTGTGCCCCGCTCTCGCCGTCCAGCTCGCCGATCGCGTCGGTGATCGCCTCCCCGAGCCGCTCGGCGTTCTGCAGCAGCACGCGGCGGGCGGCGAGGCGGTCCTCCTCGTCGCCCTCCGGCGCGAGCGCATCGAGCTCGGCCCTTTCGTGGCGCAGCAGATCCTCCTCGGCGCGGGTCTCGGCGAGCCGCCGCGCCGCCTCGGCGGCGGCGTCCTGGGCCGCGCGCCAATCGCGCCACACCGCGGCCAAGGCCGCCGGCGTTACATCGTGTTCCGCGCAGGCGTCGAGCAATTCTCGGTGGGTGGCTGGATCCAAGAGCCCGCGCTGCTCGCCCTGGCCCTGGATCTCGACAAGATTGTCGCCAAGCTCCCGCAGCAGCCCGACACTGGCCGGCTCGTCGTTGACAAAGGCGCGGCTCCGGCCGTCGGCGGTGACGACGCGGCGCAATACGATCGTGCCGGACAAGTCGGCGGCGATCCCGGCTTTATCGAGAATGGCCGAGGCGGGATGATTGCCGCCGACCGCGAATTCGGCGGCGACGGCGGCCTGCTCGGCGCCCGGGCGTACGAGGCTCGCGTCGGCCCGCCGACCGAGCGCAAGCCCGAGCGCATCCATCAGGATCGATTTACCGGCGCCGGTCTCGCCCGTCAGCACGCACAGCCCCGGCCGGAACGCAAGCGACAGGCGTTCGATCAGGACGACATCGCGTATCGTGAGGCCGAGCAGCATGCCAAAGGGCTGATTGTGCGGGCGCGATGATATCCTCTGCACCCGAATCAGACCAGCAAAGGCGGCAGGAAAGCGCCCGTTCGGGGCCGCGCCCGATGACGAACGAACGGCGCCGCGCGGCTATGCCCGAATCTCCTGGCGCTGGAAGACGATGTAGGCGATCGCGAAGATGACGATCGTCGCCGCGATGAGGCCCGTCAGCTGCGGCCAGATCAGGATGAAGCTCTGCGACACCGGCAATGGCGCGCTGATCATCGTCTGCAGCTGCCGAAGGCTGACGAAGACCGGGCCGAGCGCGCGCGTCGTGGGGTTGAGAAGGGCAATGGCCGAGTCGCTGTAGAGCGTATTCGGGGAGAGCCGTTGGAGCATCTGCTCGGTCGTCACATAGGCGACGTTGGGACCCAAAAGCCCCTCGGCCGGCCCGGCGATCAGAGTCGCAAGCAGCGGCGTCACCATTACGGTCCAAAACAGCGCGAACAGCAGCCACAGCCCGAGGGACGCCAGAGCGGCGGTTGCCGGCGCCCGGAAGACCACCGAAAACAACATCGCAATCGCGAGCCATACGCCGCCGAACGCGATCGTCGCGACGAGAAAGCCCAGCATGCGGATCAGCTCCTCGCCGCTCGGCGGCAACCCGAGCCGCAGAAAGCCGAGGCCGAGCACGAGCAGCCAGAGCGATACAAGCGCGATCGACAGGGACAAGAGGCGCGCCAGGAATTTGCCGAACAGGAGGGCGTCGCGATAGATCGGCTGGGCCAGGATGCGGCTCAACGTCCGCTGATTGAACTCGGCGTTGATTGCGTCGAAACCGAGCGCGATCGCGATGATCGGGGTGACCAGCCCGACCATGCTGATGAACGAGAACGGGATCGGATCCGGGGTGATCGACAGGAGGCGCAGGAACAGGAACGGGCTCTGTCCGATCGTCTCGCGGATCGTCGTCGTCGAAAACCACGCCAGCACGAGCGCCACGAGGAAAACGAGCGCCTCGATAACGACCATGCGGACGCCGCTCAAGTGATCGGCCGTCTCCTTGGCAACGACCGTTCCGACCCCGGTCCAGGGCGAGCCGCGCCGCGAACCCTCGGCCCGCCTACTGAGCGGCATCGCGGGTCTCCTCGAAATAGCGGTTGTAGACCTCGGTGAGGCTCGGCGCCGCGAAGTTTATTCCGATCAGCTCGACTTCCGGCGCGAGGCGGCGCGCGATCTCCGCGCGCAGATCGCGCTCGCAATCGACCCGGTAGCGCTCTCGTCCAAGTTCCTGCACGCGCACGACGCCGGCAATCGCGGCGAGCCGCTCGGCAATCGTCGGGCCGCGGGCCTCGACATCGATGACATAGCCGCCGCCGAGCACGCGGCCGGCGAGTTCGGTCACACTGCCCGACAGGGCGATGCGGCCGCGATTGAACAGCGCGACGCGGTCGCAGACGCTCTGCACCTGGTCGAGATGGTGCGACGACAACAGCACCGCCGTGCCATCGGCCTTCAAGCCGCGGATCATGTCGAGGAATTCCTGCGTCGAATGCGGGTCGAGCGCGGTCGTCGGCTCGTCGAGGATTGCCACGCTCGGGCGCTTCATCAGCACCTCGGCGAGGCCCAGACGCTGGCGCATGCCGTGCGAGAAGGTGCGCACCCGGCTATGGCCATAGGGGCCGAGGCCGACGCGCTTCATCGCCTCGGCAAACCGATTGTCGATCTCCTGGCGCGGCAACCCGGCAAGCCGGCCGGTGTAGGCAAGATTATCGAGCGCCGAGAGGCCGTCATAGAAGCCGACCTGATCGGGCAGGTAGCCGACCCGGCGCTTGACCTCGAGCGGGTCGCGCAGCGGGTCGTAGCCGGCGACTTCGGCGCGCCCTTCGGTCGGCTCGGTCAGGCCCAGCAGCATCAGGATCGTCGTCGTCTTGCCCGAGCCGTTGGGACCGAGAATGCCGACGATCTCGCCGGCGCAGATCTCGAAATCGATATGGTCGACCGCGAGATTGGCGCCGTAGCGCTTGGTCAGCTGCTCCGCCCGGATGACGACCTCGCCCGCCATTGCGCGATCCTCAGCGGCGGCCGAACCGCGCGACCGCAAAGACGACGACGAGCAGCGCGATCGCGATGATCGCGATGCCGACCGCGCCCCACAGCGTCGAGGTCAGAACCGTGATGCGGAAATTCGCGGATTCCGAAAGCCCGCCGGCGGCGCTGGCGCGCATGGTCGTCTGGTAGTCGCCGGCGATCGCCTTCTCGGATGGGGTCAGCGTGACTTTGACCTCCTGCGTCTGTCCCGCCGCGAGCTGCGGCAGCTGCTTCGGATCGAAACTCGATTTCCAGCCCTCCGGCGTCGTCGCGCTCATTTCGATGTCGCGCGCCGCCTCGCTGCCGTCGTTGCGCAGGGTCACCGTCAGCTGGCTGTTCTGGCCGGCATAAGCTTCGCCGCTGAGCCGGCCGCCCTCGCCCGACAATGCGATGCGCGGCTGGCCGACGATCGTCAGGCTGACCGGGAGATCGGCGCTCGTGGCCTCGGTCTTGGCGTGCAGCGTCAGCTTGTAATCGCCTGCCGGCGTCTCGCGCGGGATCGTCAGCGAGGCCTCGACATCCTTGGATTTGCCGGCCTCGATTGGGATGCTGGTGATCTGCTGGCTGCCATAGGCTTCGGTAAAGCTGACCTGGAAATTCTTCGGGGCGTCGGCGCTGAAATTGATCGTCGCGTCGCGGCCGCTGTCGTTGGTGACGCTGACCCGGTATTTGAACGAGGTTGTCGCGGTTCCGCGCAACGCCGGAAAATTGGTCGTCAGCTTGAGCTTGGCGGGCAATTCCTCGCCGATCGTCAGCGTGATCGGCAATTTTTCGTCGTGTTGCGGATTCTTGGCCTCCACCGTGAAGCGATAGTCGCCATGGCCCGCGCCGGCGGGGGGGTCGAGCCGCAGTTGCAGCCGCTCCTCGGAATCCGGTGCGACCTCGACCCCGGTGACGGGCTGGCCGCCACCGAGGATCGTCGCCTTCCAGCCGCCGGCAACTTCCGGGACCGAGAGGGTCAGGGATTGCGGCGGCAATCTGAAATTGCGCAACGACAGGTCGACCGTGCTCGTCTCGCCGGCGCGTACGGTCAGCGCCGGGTATTTCGTCGTCAGGAACAGGCCGGTGATGCTGGAGGAGCTGCTGGGAAGCTGATCGGCCGCAAGCGCGCCGCCGGCCCACAGCGCCACCAGCGAGACAGCAAATAGCCGTCGGATCATGCGCAAAGTCCTCCCGGAATTGCTGCCGTCAAATCCATGTCGGCGCGCGGCGCTGCGGCCCGGCGCAACAGGACACGGATCACGGCGAATGTCGATCGGCCAGCCTCATAAAGCAGCAGCCCGGCAAGCTGTAATTAAGTTTTTTTAATGTGAAGCGGCTTGGAACGCGCTTCAGAAGGCGCTACTGACCAAGCGCCCGAACCAGCCCTCGCGCGCCTCGGCCGGTGCGCCGCTGCCGGTCATCAGGGCGTAGGCGTCCTGGTACCAGCGGCTGCCGGCGTAGTTGTAGCCGAGCACCGCGGCATTTTCCTTGGCTTCCTTGACGAGGCCCAGCGCCAGATCGCATTCGACCAGCCGCTCCAACGCCTCCGGCACATGCGTCGTCGTCTGGTAATTGTCGACCACACGCTTGAAGCGGTTCATCGCCGCCAGATACTCCTGCCGGTTCAGGTAATACCGGCCGATCTCCATCTCCTTGCCGGCCAGATGGTCGCGCGTGAAATCGAGTTTCAGCTTGGCGTCGCGCGCGTACTTGCTGTCCGGGAAGCGGCGGACGATGTCATCGAGAGCGCGCAACGCCAGTTCGGTCGTCCGCTGGTCCCGGCCGACATCGACAATCTGCATGTAGTAGCAGATCGCCTTCAGATAGTAGGCATAGGCGACGTCGCGATGGCCGGGGTGAAGCTGGATGAAGCGGTCCGCGGCGATGATCGCCTGGTCGTAGCTGCCGGACTCATAAAGCGAATACACCCCCATCAGCTGGCTCTTGGTGGCCCATACCGAGTAGGGATGCTGGCTTTCGACCTGTTCGAAGGTCTTGGCGGCCTCGGGGTAGCGCTCATCGGCGAGCGCGTCCATCGCCTTGTTGTAAAGATCGTCGACCGGCTTTTCGATGTAGACTTCGTTCTTCGAGCTGCTGCATGCGGCAAGCAAAATCAGCAGCACGGCAGCGGCCCACCGCGGCGGCGAAAGCAACAGTCGCATCGTCGGTCCCGACCCCAGAATCACTCCCCGAGCCGCTTATAGCACGGATCAGGCGGTCTGCGGCAAACCGGCCAGCGTCCCTGCCCGAAACCTTAAGCGCGGGCGATGCGGCGTCGGGCGGCGGCCTGGACGACGGCGCCGAGCACCGCTGGTTCGGCGAGTGTCGTGGCGCACCAGGCGTCGGCATCGGCAAACAGCGCGGCCAGCAACTGCCGGGTCAGCGCATGGCCCGACCGAACGCCGCGAAAATGGCCGATGATCGGGCCGCCGGCGAGATAAAGATCGCCGACCGCGTCGAGCAATTTGTGGCGGACAAACTCGTCAGCGTAGCGCAGCCCGCCATGGTTCAGCACCCGGCTGCCGCTGACCACGACGACGTTGTCGAGCGAACCGCCGCGCCCGAGCCCCGCCGCCTGCAGGCGCGGCAGATCATCGAGCAGACCGAAGGTGCGCGCCGGCGCGAGTTCCGTCCGGAACGTGTCGGGATCGAGGGTCACCGCCATGTCCTGGCGGCGGATCAGCGGGTTCGCGAAATCGATCTCGAAGCTCATCGAGAAGCCGTGGTCGGGCAACAAGGCCGCTGCGGTCTCGCCGTCGTTGACCATAACCGGCTTGAGGATTTTGATCGCGCGGCGCGGTTCATCCTGGGCGACGATCCCGGCGTGTTCGATCAGGTGCAGAAACGGTGCTGCGCTGCCGTCCATGATCGGCACTTCCGGACCGTCGAGCTCCACGATCGCGTTGTCGACTTCGCTGCCGGCGAGCGCCGCCATCAGATGCTCGATCGTGCTGACGCGAACGCCTTCGCCGTTCGACAGAACCGTCGAGAGCGAAGATGCGATCGTGCTTTTCCAGCTCGCGCGGATGTCGGCGCCGGCGTCAAGACGCCGAAAGACGATGCCGGTGTCGGGCGGCGCCGGGCGCATCGTCATCGCCACGCTTTGGCCGCAATGCAGCCCAACCCCCCGACAGCCGGTCACGGTCCTCAAGGTCCGCTGCGGCGCAATCCTCATGTCCCCCAACATGCGAATCCCTACCAAATAAAACTGTCCCCGCACGCAACTTAGCGCTGCAAGGAATTTGTTACAAATCACTCTTTGTTACGGATTGTTGCATATCGGCCGCAATCGGGGCCGCCCGATTGTTGCGCGGCGTGAGCGCGTAACCGGGCAGCGCAGCGTCGGCCGCCCCGTCCATTCCCGTCGCCGGTCGGTGCAGCGCGAGTGTGCCGGGCTCAGTTTGCCTGACGGCGCAGAAAGGCCGGGATGTCGAGCAGATCGTCTTCCGTGCTCGTCCCCGGCCGCTCTTCCGGCTCAAGCGGCGTCAGGCGCGGCGGGGCGGGGCGCGCGGCCGGCGGCGGCGGCGCAGCCTGCGGTTTCCGATCGGGCGCCGGCGCGGCCGCGCGATAGCGGGCGACGCCGGTCATGCGCTCGATGAGGCTTGGCACGCGGCCCTTCGCGCGAGGTGGCGTGGCATCGGCAGCGGCAGGCACCGCGGGCTGGCTGATCGGCACCGGGCGAACCGGCGCCGCTTCGACCGCACGTGGCGCGACAAACGCACCGTTGCGCAACGCCGCGCTTTCGGCCGCGGCCGCGGCTGCCGGTACCGGCTCGGGCGCGCTTTCCGGACGCGGCTCGCCGCGCGGCGGCTCGGTTTTCGGCGCCGCCGCGTTCTGGGTCAGCATCGGTTGTGTATAGCCGGCCGCGGCTTCCCGCAATTTCGCATCGGCCAGCGCCGGACGAATCGCGGGAGCCAGCGCCGGCAGCGCCATCTGCCCGGCCTCCGCATCGATGCCCGTGGCGACGACCGAAATGCGCATCTTTCCGGCGAGCTTCTCGTCGAAGGTCGAGCCGAAGATGATGTTGGCGTCGGGATCCACCTCTTCGCGGATCCGGTTGGCCGCCTCGTCGACCTCGAACAAGGTCATGTCGGTGCCGCCGGTGATATTGATCAGCACGCCCCGGGCGCCCTTCATCGACACGTCTTCGAGCAGCGGATTGGAGATTGCCGCCTCCGCGGCGTCGATCGCGCGGCGCTCCCCCTCGGCCTCGCCGGTGCCCATCATCGCCTTGCCCATCTCGCTCATAACCGTGCGGATGTCGGCGAAGTCGAGATTGATGAGGCCGGGCATCACCATCAGGTCGGTAACGCCGCGCACGCCGGAATGCAGCACGTCGTCGGCCATCTTGAAGGCGTCGGCGAACGTTGTGCGCTCATTGGCGATGCGGAACAGGTTCTGGTTCGGAATGATGATCAGCGTGTCGACGTATTTCTGCAGCTCTTCGATGCCCGAATCCGCAATCCGCATGCGGTGGACGCCCTCGAAATGAAAGGGCTTGGTCACGACGCCGACCGTCAGGATGCCGGATTCGCGCGCGATCCGCGCGATGACAGGCGCCGCGCCGGTGCCGGTGCCGCCGCCCATGCCGGCGGTCAGGAACACCATGTTGGAGCCGTTGACTGCTTCGAGGATCTCGTCGAGCGCCTCCTCGGCCGCGGCGCGCCCGACATCCGGCCGTGCGCCGGCGCCGAGTCCGCGCGTGACGCCAACGCCGAGCTGGATCTTGCGCGGCGCGGTCGATTGCTGCAGCGACTGTGCATCGGTGTTGCAGACGACGAATTCGCAGCCGATCAGGTTTGACCGGATCATGTTGTTGACGGCGTTCCCCCCGGCGCCGCCGATGCCGATAACGGTGATGCGCGGCTTAAGCTCGTGCTCGTCCTTCGGGATGCTGAGATTGATCATTCCGTTCCCCTCCGCGCCTCTTGATCCACCCGGCCCCCGCGCCGGTCCCCCGTGCTGTGACCGTACCCCCACGGCACAGCATCGATACTATCGGCTTCGCCGCAACCGGAATACCCGTTGCGCGGCAAAAATGCCACGCCGTTCAGAGATTTTCGCGCAGCCACTGCCCGACGCGGCCCAGCAGCCCGTTCGGCGGGAGCCGCGACTGATGCGGCGATTCGGCCCGCTCGGACATCGCGAACAGCAATAATCCCGCGGCCGCAGAAAACGCCGGACCGTGCGTCGCTTCGGCAAGGCCCTTGAGGCGCGCCGGCCGGCCGATCCTGACCTGCTTGTCGAGAATCAGACTGGCGAGCTCGCGTACGCCATGCAGCTGACACGCACCGCCGGTCAACACGACCCGGCGGCCGGCGATCTTGTCGAAGCCACTCGCCTCGAGCCGGTTGCGCACCATTTCGAACGTCTCCTCGATGCGCGGCGCGATGATGCTGACCAGCAGGGATTTCGGCACATGGCTGACATGGCCGTCGTCTTCCTCGCCGATCTGCGGCACGGCGATCGTCTCGCGGTCGTCGAGCGTCGCGGCGATCGCGCTCCCGAACAACGCCTTGAGCCGCTCGGCATGCGTGAGCGGGGTCGAGAGGCCGCGTGCGATGTCGTTTGTGACGTGGCTGCCCCCGACCGGCAGCGCGTCGGCAAACACCAGATTGCCGTCGAAAAAGACGCCGATCGTCGTCGTGCCGCCACCCATATCGATGACTGTGACGCCGAGTTCCATTTCGTCCGCGACGAGGCAGGCGAGCCCCGCGGCATAAGGGCTGACGACGAGCGCCTCGGTTTCGAGGTGCGAGCGCCCGATCGCGGCGGTGTGGTTGCGCACGTTGGCGGCGGCGGCGGTCACGATATGCATGTTGACCGCGAGCCGCTCGCCGGCCATGCCGCGCGGATCCCGAATACCGCGGCTCTCGTCGATCGAGAAGCCGACCGGGATCGAGTGGATCACTTGGCGGTCGTCGGCGCCGCGCATGCGATACCCGCGCTCCAGCACGTGGCGCATATCGCTGTCGGTGATCTCGCGATGGCTGAGGTCGATTTCCGCCTTGACGATGCGCGATCCGGAAAAGCCGCCGGACAGGGTCACAACAACCCGCTCGATCTGCTCGCCGGCCATTTCCTCGGCGGCGTGGACCGCATTGCGGATCGAGTGCCCCGCGGCTTCAAGATCGACGATAGAGCCGCCGCGGACGCCGCGCGCGACCTGATGGCCAATGCCCAGGACGCGCGGCGCCGCCTCGACCCGCGCGATGAAGCAGCACACCTTTGTCGAACCGATATCGAGAGCGGCGATCAGGCTCCCGCGCGGCCGCGTCAATATTGGTGGCGGCGACGGCACATGCCCGTTGCGCTTGGCGGAGGAACGCTCGCTCATGTCGATTTCATGCCGATTTCATGCCGATTTTCCTGCCGCATGCGTCTTCTTGGTCGGCGTTGCTTGCGGCGCGGAGCTGCCGGTGACGCGCAACACCAGCCGGTCCGGCAGCCGCAAATCGACGGTCTGCACATCCCGCTTCAACAGATTGCTGCTGCGCTCCAGCTCGGCGAGCTGATGCCAAGCGAGCTCGGGATTCTCCTCGGGCAGGAGGACATCGACCGCATCGTCGATCCGCAAATTCCAGCGGCGGCTGCCGACGCGGACCGCGGCGGTAATCCGTGCCGCGAGCGCTCGCTCGCTCGCCAGCATATCGATCAGCGCGGCGGCGTTGGTTGCGGCATCGTCGCCGACCACGGTCGGGAGGCGGGCGAAGCGGCCCAGATCATCGACCGGGATCACCGTGCCGTCGCGGTCGATCAGGTGCTGATGGCCGTCATGCTGCCACACGGCCAAGGGACGGCGCTCGACGAGGCGGACAAAGAGAGTTCCCGGCAGGCGTCGCTCGATAGTCGCGGAGCGCACCCAGGGCAACGCTTCGAGCTGCTGTTTTGCCCGGCTGGGGCTGACCGAGAGGATCGGGGTGCCGCGGGCGGCGGAGAGCGCGGCGATAACTGTCGCGGCGTCGGTCGTCTCGCGCCCTTCGACCTCGATATTGGTAACGACGAGCCCGAAAGCGGCGGTCGCGGCGACAATCCGATCGGCGGCTTGAGCCAGCATGACCTGCCCGGCCGGAGTGCGGCTTGCCAGAACGACGCCATAGAAACTTCCAGCCGTGACGAACAGCAAAAGCCATAGCGCGGCGCGCCGGATCCACCGTGGCAAGCGCCGGCGTCGGTGTGCAACCTGTGGCGGCTTCCCCTTTCCCCCAGCGTTCCCCCCGGATGATCTCATCCGGTCCCCGCGGCGACGGCTTCGTCTTCTGCGGCCGGCTCCGCACCGGGAGCCGGCGCGCCGATGCGGCGGATCTCCCATTCGAGCACGACGCCAAAGCGGTCATGAACACGGCGCCGCACCTCTTCGCCGAGGGCTTCGATATCGGCGGCGGTCGCGGCGCCCGTGTTGATCAGGAAGTTGGTATGCTTTTCCGACACCATCGCGCCGCCGCGCGTGAGGCCGCGGCAGCCCGCCTCGTCGATGAGCTTCCAAGCCTGATGCGCGGGCGGGTTGGCGAAGGTCGAGCCGCCGGTGCGGGCGCGGATCGGCTGTGACGCCTCGCGGGCGGCGCGGATCTCGGTCATTCGCTTGCCGATCTCGGCCGGATCGGCGGCGGTGCCCTTGAACCGCGCCTTGACGAAGATCCAATCCGGATCGACTTCGCTGTGGCGGTAGGACAGGCCCATCCCGGCCGGCGTCAGCGTGTGCAGTTCGCCGTTTCGGTCGATCGCATCGGCTGAAATCAGCGCATCCTTGAACTCGGTGCCGTAAGCGCCGGCATTGGTCTGAAAGCCGCCGCCGACCGTGCCGGGAATGCCGGACAGGAATTCGAGCCCGGCGATGCCGGCATCCGCAGCGGTCAACGCGACGTTGAGATCGAGCGCACCGGCGCCGGTCTCGACCTGCTCGGCTTTTGCGACGATGTCGACAAAGCCGCGGCCGAGGCGGATCACGACGCCGGGGATGCCGCCGTCGCGTACCAGGAGGTTCGAGCCGACCCCGATCACGGTCACCGGAATGTCGCGCGGCAACGCCGCCAGGAAACCGGCAAGGTCTTCAATGTCGGCCGGGCGGAACAGGGCCTCGGCCGGGCCGCCGACGCGGAACCAGGTCATTGGGCCGATCGGCGCGTTTGCCGTCAGCCGGCCGCGCACCGGCGGCAGGCGCCGAAGAAGGCTGTCTTCGCTGCTGCCGGACGCCGTCACGCGATGGCGCTCTTGCCGCCGGGCTGGGCCAGCTCGGACGGCAGCGCGTTGGCCCAATAGGTGATCGAACCCGCGCCGAGACACACGACCATGTCGCCGGGCTGGGCGAGCTCGCGCACGGTCGTTGTCAGTTCGGCCGGACCGTCGAAGCCGCGGGCGTTGCGGTGACCATGCGCGCTAAGGCCGGCGACCAGCGCGTCGCGGTCGACACCTGGGATCGGCGCCTCGCCGGCGGGATAGACTTCAGCGACGAGCACGATATCGGCATCGTTGAAACAGGTGCAGAAGCCGTCGAAGAGGTCATGGAGGCGCGTATAGCGATGCGGCTGAACGACGGCGATGACGCGGCCGGTGACAATCGAACGCGCCGCTTTAAGCACCGCGGCGATCTCGACCGGGTGATGGCCATAATCATCGATGATCGGCACGCCGTTCCACTCGCCGGTCTTCGTGAAGCGGCGCTTGACCCCGCCGAAATTGCGCAATGCCGTGCGCACGACCTCGTCGCTGAGACCCAGCTCTTGGGCGATGGCTACCGCCGACAGCGAATTCTGCACATTGTGGACGCCGAACATCGGCAATAGCAGATCGGGGATCGTCCGCTCGGCGCCGCTCGCACGATCCGTGATCACCGCATCGAAATGGCTGCCGTCGACCCGGAGCCGAACATTGGCGGCCCGGACATCGGCCTGCGGGCTCAGGCCATAGGTGAGTATCCGCCGGTCGGGCGATTTGGCGACCATGCCCTGAACCACCGGATGGTCGATGCACAGCACCGCAAAGCCGTAGAATGGAATGTTCCCGACAAATGTCTCGAAGGCCTGCTGCAAGGCCGCGAAGTCGCCGTAGAAATCGAGGTGCTCGGGATCGATGTTGGTGACGACCGCGACCGCCGCCGGCAATCGCGTAAACGTGCCGTCGCTCTCATCCGCCTCGACGACCATCCAATCGCCAGCGCCGAGCCGGGTGTTGGTGCCGTAAGCGTTGATGATGCCGCCGTTGATGACGGTCGGATCGAGCCCGGCGGTTTCCAATAGCGTGCCGATGATCGAGGTCGTCGTCGTCTTGCCATGCGTGCCGGCGACCGCGATCGACCACTTCAATCGCATCAATTCGGCGAGCATCTCGGCCCGCCGCACGACCGGCAGCCGCCGCGCGCGCGCCGCGACGATCTCTGGATTGTCGGACTTGACCGCCGAGGACACGACGACGACCTCGGCCGAGTCGAGATTTTCGGCACGGTGGCCGATCGCGACCGGAACGCCGAGCGCCTCAAGACGCTTGGTGTTGGCGCTTTCGGCGAGATCGCTGCCCTGCACGCGGTAGCCGAGATTGTGCAGCACCTCGGCGATGCCGCTCATGCCGATGCCGCCGATCCCGACGAAATGGAGCGGGCCGATCGATCCGGGCAGCGATCTCATGCCGCGCGCCTCTTTTTAACGGCGCCGCTTTCCGACGCCAGCGCGATCGCCAACGCCGCCAGCCGCTCGGCGGCGTCATCGCGGCCGAACCGGCGCGCCTGCGCCGCGGCCTGGCTGAGCCGTGCGCCGTCGCCGAGCAGTTCGAGGAGGCGCTCGGCCAGGACCTGCGGGGTCAGCGAGGATTGCGGGATCGCCCAGCCGGCGCCGGCCCCATCAAAGGCGCGGGCGTTGGCCGCCTGGTGGTCGTCCATCGCATGCGGGTAGGGCGCAAGCAAAGCCGGGCGGCCGGCGGCGGCTAATTCGGCGATGGTCGAAGCGCCGGAACGGCAGATCACAAGATGAGCCCGGGCGAGACGGGTGGGCACGTCGTTGAAGAAAATCTCGACTTCTGCGGCAATGCCGGCCGCTTTCAAATCGGCTATGACGCGGTCGCGGTCTTCAGGGCGCGCCTGCTGGCTGACCCGCAATGCGCCGCGGGTTGCGGGCGGCAGCGCGGCGAGAGCCGGCGGCACGACATCCGCAAAGATCCGCGCGCCCTGGCTGCCGCCGAGGATCAGCAACTCGATCGGCTTGCCGGGTTCGGGCGGGGTGTAGGCGATTTCCGAGACGGCGAGGATCGCGGGACGGACCGGGTTGCCGGTCTGCACGACGCGGCTGCGATCGGCAGGGCGCAGGCCGGCCGTCTCGGCAAAACCGGTCGCAATCCGGCTGGCGCGCGACGCCAATAGCCGGTTGGCGCGGCCGAGCACGGCATTCTGTTCATGGATGACTGTCGGCACGCCGAGCTGCGTCGCGGCGAGCATCGTCGGCACCGAGACGTAACCGCCGAACCCGACCACCACGTCCGGTTCGAGACTGCGCAACAGCCGCCGGGCCTGAAAGATGCCGAACGCCATCTCGGCCATGCCATAGGCGACGTGCAGCGGCCCGCCGCCAAACCGCCCGGCGCGCACTTGGCAAATCGCCACGCCCGGGACCTTCTCCGCAAAAGCGTCGGCGCGCCGGTCAGTCGCCAGGTGCACCTGGCCGCCTTGCCTGACGAGTTCGCGCGCCAAGGCTTCGGCCGGGAACAGATGCCCGCCGGTGCCGCCGGCCGCCAGCACGAAGCGCAGTCCCGGTGGGCCGTTCACAGCTCGCTCCCGGCGAGCCGCCGTCTGGTCAGCGCCAGCATCATCCCCATGCCGAGCGCCAGCGCCAGCATCGACGAGCCGCCGTAGGAAAGAAACGGGAGGGTCATTCCCTTGGTCGGGATCAGATGCAGGCTGGAGGCCATGTTGATGACGGCCTGCAGGCCGAACTGGATCAACAGTCCGGTCGCCGACAGCAGCACAAACAGGTTGCCTTCCTGCAGCAGGCGGGAAAATCCGCGCAACACGATGAACGCGAAAATGCCGACGATCAGTACGCACACGACGAGCCCAAATTCCTCGCCGGCGACGGCGAAGACAAAATCGGCATGCGCGTCCGGCAGCACGTCCTTGACCGTCCCTTCGCCCGGGCCGCGGCCCCACAGCCCGCCATTGGCAAACGCCTCGATCGAGCGATTGACCTGATAACTGTCGCCGGCCGCCGGATCGAGGAAACGGTTGATGCGGCTCGTCACATGCGGCAGCCACATATACGCGCCGGCGACCCCGCCGAGCCCGGCCAGCGTGCCGGCCGCGACCCAGTACAGCCGCAGCCCGGCCATGAAGAACTGCGCGAACCACACCGCCGCGACGACGACCGCCATGCCGAGATCGGGCTGTCTAACCAGCATCAGCACGATCAAGAGGAACAGCGCGATCGAGATCGCATTGCCCGGAAAACGCGGTTTTTGCTGCTGCTCGGCAAACAGCCAGGCGGCGACGATCGTGAAGCACGGCTTCAGGAACTCGGAGGGCTGCAGCGACAGGCCGGGAAGGTTGATCCAGCGCCGCGCCCCTTTGATCTCCGCGCCGATCATGAAGGTCAGCGCGACGCCCGCGAGCGCGATGACGAAGCCGATGAGCGCGACGCGCCGGATCTGGCGCGGCGTCAGCAACGAGACGGCCAGCATGATGGCCAGCGCCAATGGCACGACGACCATGTGGCGCTCGGCGAAATGCAGCGGCGCATAGCCGAGCCGCTCGGCAACGGCGGGGCTGGCGGCCAGGCTCATGATCGATCCGAAGCCGAGCAGCAGCGCCAGCGCGCCGAGGCTCCAGCGGTCGACCGTCCACCACCAGCGCGCTACCGGGCTCTGGTCGATGCGCGCGAACATCATCCGTGCGGCGCCTCGCTCAACGCCGCGACGAGTTGGCGGAAGGTGTCGCCGCGCTCTTCGAAATTCTTGAACTGGTCGTAGGAGGCGCAGGCCGGTGACAGCAGCACCACGGCGCCCGGTACGCGCTCGCGCTGCGCCTGCGCCGATGCCGCGGCGAGCGCGGTCGCCAGATCGCCGCAGCGCGTGAATGGGGCCGAACCATCGAGCGTCTCGGCAAACTCCTCGGTCGCGCGGCCGATCAGAAAGGCGTGCCGTACCCGGCTGAAATGGGGCGCGAGCGAAATGATTCCGCCGGCCTTCGGCAACCCGCCCGCGATCCAATAGATCGCCGGGTAGCATAACAGCGCCTTTTCGGTGGCATCCGCGTTGGTGGCCTTTGAATCGTTTATATAGCGTATGCCGTCGATTGTGCCTACCAGTTCTTGTCGGTGTGCGAGACCGGGAAAAGCGCAGATTGCGGCTGTTGCGGCTGCCGGATCGACGCCGCAGGCGCGCGCGGCGGCATAGGCCGCGGCGGCGTTTTGCCAGTTGTGTGCGCCGGGGAGCCGTTCGGCGAGCGCGAGGTCGAGCACGCGCTGCGGCGCCGCACCCAGCGCATCGACGAGCCAGCCCTGATCGACATAAACGCCCCCCGAGACCGGCTGCAGAACCGAGATCGGCACGACCCGCGCCGGCCCGTCCCGGCGCAACTCCTCGCACAGGTCGCGGCAGATCGCGTCATCGACCCCGATGATCGCCGTCGCCTTGTCATCCTGGCGCGCGAAGATGCGGCGTTTGGCGGCCACGTACCCCATCATGTCGCCGTGCCGGTCGAGGTGATCCGGGGTGACGTTCAGCAGCACCGCGATATCGAAGGCCAGCGAGGTAATCAGCTCGAGCTGGAACGAGCTGGCTTCAAGCACATAGCTGCCGTCGCGGCCAAGCGGCGCCAGCGACAAGGCCGGCGTACCGAGATTGCCGCCGATCTCGACCCTCTGGCCCGCCGACGCAAGGACATGCCCGATCAGCGCGGTCGTCGTCGATTTGCCGTTGGTGCCGGTGATGCCGATGTAGCGGGCGTCGGGTTGGGCGCGGCTCAACAGCTCGATATCGCCGATGATCTCGGCATCGGCCTCGCGCGCCCGGACCACCGCGGGATGCGGCTCGGGGAAGCTGTGCGGGATACCGGGCGACAGCACCAGGGCCGGGATCTTGCGCCAATCGGCCGTGGCCAGATCGTGCAGCGGCAGCGTCGAGGCCAGCGCGTCGCGGGCTTTCGCATTATCATCCCAGGCCAAGGTTTCGGCGCCGCCGGCCGCGAGCGACTGCGCCGCCGCCCGCCCGGATTTGGCCAGGCCCAAAACGGCTACCTGCCGTCCGCGAAAGCTGTCGACGACAATCATGACGGCCTACCGCAGCTTCCCTACCTCAGTTTCAGGGTCGCCAACCCGGCGATCGCCAGGATCGATGCAATGATCCAGAAGCGAATGACGATCGTCGGCTCGGACCAGCCCTTTTGCTCGAAATGATGGTGCAGCGGCGCCATACGGAACACGCGGCGCCCGGTCAGCTTGTAGCTGCCGACCTGAACGATCACCGAAACCGCCTCGAGCACGAACAGTCCGCCGATAATCGCGAGCACCAGTTCATGCTTGGTCACGACGGCTATCGTGCCCAGAGCGGCGCCGATCGACAGCGATCCGGTATCGCCCATGAAGACGCTGGCGGGCGGTGCGTTGAACCACAAAAACCCCAAACCGGCCCCGATCAACGCGCCACAGAATACGGTCAGCTCGTCGACCCCGGCGACGTGAGGAAGCTGGAGGTATGTCGCGAAGGTTAGATTGCCGACCATGTAGGCGATAAAAGCGAAGCAGCCGACCGCCATCATCGAGGGCACGATGGCGAGCCCGTCGAGCCCGTCGGTCAGATTGACCGCGTTGGAGGCGCCAGCGATGACGAGCACGCCGAAGATCAAAAAGAACCAGCCGACGTTGAGGAAGGCGGTTTTCGCGAACGGGATCGCGATCGTGTTTGCCAGCGGCTGGCGCATGATGAAGGCCACCGTGATGCAGGCGCCGACGGCCATCAGAATTTCGAGGAGAAGCTTGATCTTGCCCGGCACCCCGTGATGCGAACGCCGCGTCAGCTTGCGGAAATCATCGAGAAATCCGATCAGCCCGAAGCTGACCGTCATCCAAATAACGATCCACACATAGGGGTTGCCGAGGTCGGCCCAGAGCAATGTCGAGATCGTCAAGGCGAGCAGGATCAGGAACCCGCCCATTGTCGGGGTCCCTTTTTTGCGGACGAGATGGCCTTGCGGCCCATCTGTACGAATCGGCTGACCCTCGCCCTGCATCGAGCGGAGCCAAGCGATGATCTGGGTTCCGAAGACGAGGCTGATCAACAGCGAGGTAAAAAACGCGCCCCCCGCCCGGAAGGTGATGTAGCGAAACAGGTTCAACGCATGAAACTGCTCCGCGAGCGGCGCCAGGATGAGGTAGAGCATGGGGTTATTCTTCGCAGGGCATCGCTGGCGGGCGGCCACGATCCAGGCTAGGCATAGCGCTATCGGCGTATCCCCACAACGTCACGTGCCACCCCCTGCCGCAATCGCCTCGCGCGCCACCAGCGCATCGTCGAATGGCAGCACCTTATCGCCGATAATTTGGCCGGTTTCATGGCCTTTGCCGGCGATGACGAGAATGTCGCCATGGCGCAGCTCAGCGATCGCGGCGGCAATGGCTTCGCGGCGATCAGCGATCGCGACGGCATGCGGCGCCGCGGCGATGATGGCCCGGCGAATCGGCTCGGGCGGCTCGCTGCGCGGATTGTCATCCGTCACATAGACCAGATCGGCGAGGTCCGCCGCCACCTGCCCCATCAGCGGCCGCTTGCCGCGGTCGCGGTCACCTCCGGCGCCGAACACGATCGCGAGCCGGCCTTCGGCATGCGGCCGCAGCGCCGACAACACCGTGGCCAGCGCGTCCGGGGTATGGGCGTAATCGACAAAGACCGGCGCCCCGGCTGCGCTCTCGCCAACCCGCTGCAGGCGGCCCGGGACGCCGGTCAGGCGCGCGAGGGTGGCCATTGCCGCATCAAGCGGCGAGCCGGTCGCGATGACCAGGCCAACGGCGGCCAGCACATTCATTGCCTGGAATTCGCCGACCAGCGGCAACTCGACGTCGTACCGTTTTCCGAACAGTGACAGATGGAGGCGTTGCCCATTGCGGTGAGCCGATCTCTCGACCAGGCGGAGCTCCGCCGCCGCGGCGCTGCCGTAACCGATGACCTTGTGGCCGCGGGCACTGCAGAGCGCCGCGAGGCCGGCAAATTCGGGGCTGTCGGTGTTGAGGATCGCGCTTCCGCCGGGCTGCAGCAGCTCGTTGAACAGGCGCTGCTTGGCGGCACGGTACGATTCCATGTCTCCGTGATAATCGAGATGGTCGCGCGTCAGGTTCGTGAAGGCCGCCGCCGCGACCGCGACGCCGTCGAGCCGGAATTGCGCGAGACCGTGGCTCGACGCCTCGATCGCGGCGTGCTCGATGCCTTGCGCGGCCAACTCGGCGAGATCGCGATGCAAGGCGACCGGGTCGGGTGTGGTCAGCGCGCCGGACCGGCGTCCGTGCGGCGACACCAGACCGAGTGTCCCAAGGCTCGCCGCCGGATGGCCGAGGCTGGTCCAGATCTCGCGGGTGAAATGCGCGACCGATGTTTTGCCGTTCGTGCCGGTCACCGCCGCGATGGTGTGCGGCTGACGGGCGTAAAAGCGCGCCGCGAGCAGGGCCAGGCGACGCTGCGGATCGGGGTCGGTGATCACGGCAACGCGCTGCCGGATCTCCGGATCGAGCGGCAGCGCGTCGGCATCGTCGGTCAGGATCGCGGCGGCGCCTTTCGCGGCGGCCTCGGCGGCGAAAGCGCGCCCGTCGCGCTGCGTGCCGCGCAACGCGGCGAACAGAAAGCCTGGTTTGACTTGGCGCGAATCGGCGGTGATCCCGGCGATTTCGGGATCGAGAGACGGTGGCGCCCGGGGGATGCCCGGAGGCCCCGGACCGGAACTCATCAAATCAGTAAGATTCAATCCGCTTTCCTTGCAGGCCCTCGATCGTCAACGCCTGGGTGACGGCGGGAGATGCTTCATCGACCGGCGCAACGCCGAGGATCGGAGCGATGCGCTGGATGATGCGGCTGGTCGCCGGCGCCACCGTCCAGCCGGCGGTGGCATAGCCGAAGCTCTGCTTAGTGCCATGCGGTTCATCGACCAGGGTCAATACCAGATATCGCGGATCGTGCATCGGAAACACTGCAACGAAATCGGACAAAAGCTTCTTTTCCTGGTAATGCCCGCCCAGATTCTTTTCCGCCGTGCCGGTCTTGCCGCCGACGACATAGCCGGGCGCCGCTGCAAGCTTCGCGGTGCCGTACTCGACGACGAGACGCATCAGCTTGCGCATCTCGGCGGATGTCTTTTCCGAGATCACGCGCTCGCCTGGCGGATTGGCGCCTGGCGGTAGTTTGAGCACGGTCGGACGGTGCAGGATGCCGCCATTCACGACCGCGGACACCGCGGTTGCGACATGGAGCGGACTGACCGCGATACCGTGCCCATAGGCGATCGTGATGACGTTCACCTCCCGCCATTGAGCCGGGTAGTGCGGCTTGGAGAGCTCGTCAAACTCGATCGGCACCGGCTTGAGCAATCCAAGCCGGGCCAGAAACCCGCGCTGCCGCTCCGCGCCCGCTTCCATCGCCATCCGAGCCGAGCCGATATTCGACGAATACGTGAAGATCTCGGGGACGCTCAGAATCCGGTGTTTGCCGTGATAATCGGTGATCGTGAAACGGCCGATCTGGATTGGGTTGATGGCGTCGTAGCTCTTGGTCATCGTCGCGGTGCCCGCGTCGAGCGCCATCGCGGTATTAAAGATCTTGAACGCCGAACCCATTTCGTAATCGCCGAGCGTGATCTTGTTGAAGATCCGCTCCTTGGCGTCGGCGGAAGGCTCGTTCGCCTCGGCGTCGCCCGGATGATTAGGGTCGAAATCCGGCAATGAGACCATCGCGATGATCTCGCCGGTGCGCACATCCATGATGATGCCGGCGGCGCCCTTGGCGCTGAAATCGCCGATCACCTTCATCAGCTCTTCGCGCAGGATGTACTGCACGCGGGCGTCGAGCGACAGTTCCACAGGCTCGTGACCGCCTCGGACGGTGGCGTCGAGGCCGCGCTCCACCCCGGCCAGCCCCTCATTATCGATGCCGCAATAGCCGACGACATGTGCGGCAAGATCCCCGAGGGGGTAGAAACGGCGCTCCTCCGGCGTGAAATCGACCCCGGGAATGCCGAGCCGGTTGACCGCGTATTGCAGGTGCGGGGTCAGCGAACGCTGCAGATACGCAAAGCTTTTGCCGGAGACGAGCCTGGCTCGGATCTCGGCGGGCGACTTGCCCGGCAATACCGCGGCAAGCTCAGCGGCGGCTTGGTTCGGGTCTTGGCCGGCGGCGAGCAGCGCCTTTGAATTCACGAACAGCGATGGCTTCGGGAGCATCGTCGCGAGCAGCGCCCCGTTGCGGTCGACAATATCGGCGCGGGCCGGCGGGGGCGGTGCGGCCGGCGGCAGCCGTCCGATGTGCGACTCGGCATTGCCGCCGCTCAGCAGCACGACATCGGCCAGCCGCAGCACGACGACGAGAAAGACGACCGCGAACAATGCCGCGGTCGCGACGAGGCGGGTACGGCAGGTTTCCAGCACCTGGTTGGCGCGCTCGTCTGGAACCACCGGCGCGCAGGGCGGCGGCGGCTTGAAGTGACGCGGCCGGCAGGGATTGCCGTCAAGGCGTTGCGCGGATTGCATCAGCGGCTCCCGGCGATCTCGTCGATCAGCCGGTCGAGCGATCGAGGTTGCTGAGCGGACCGGATTTTCGCCAGTTGCGGGCGGGCTTCCAGCCTGGCAGGCGCGGGCTTCAGCACCGCCGGCGCGGCGACGGACGGTGCCGCTTCCGCCGACGAAATGAGCTGAAGATTGGCGACTGCCGGTTTCGGTACCGGCGCCACAGCCACTACGGTATCGGCATCGGAGCGAGCATTGGCCGGCGTCGCGGCTGCCGGGCTCGCCGGATCAGACCCTGGGTGCACATCAACCGGCACCCGCCCAAGCGCCGCCGGATCTGGAGCAGGCGCGGCGGCGATGAGCGGTTCCGCCGGCTCGGGCATCGGCCGCAGCGGGATGTCCTCGATCCTGTGCTGCAGCTGCTTTGGCGTGATCGCGGCCAGCGACAGGACGCGCCGGTTCAGCTCGGCCAACCGCTCCGGCTGGTTGAGAGCGGTCCATTCCGCCCGCAGCACATGAATTTCCTGCTGCTCGGCGATCGTCTGCTTGCGGGCTTTGTTGAGCTCTTCTTCGATGTCCTGGACCGTATATTTGACCTTGAAGGTCGCGAACCCGCTGAGTGCGACAAGCGCCAGCCAAAACAGCGAGGCGATCCGGATCATTGTGCGCGCTCCGCGCCGGCTCGGTGTCCCGTGCCGTGGCTGGAGCTGGCCGGCCAGGGCGGCGCTGCGGTGCGCTCGGCGGCGCGCAGCCGGGCCGAGCGGGCGCGCGGGTTGCGCGCGATCTCATCGGGTCCCGGCCGGATCGGGCGGCGGGACAGGAGGCGGAAGGTCGGCGGCAGCGTGCCGGCCGCGGGCGGCAGGTGGCGCGATCCGCCCGCTGCCGCGCCGCTGCGGCCTCGCAGGAAGGCCTTGACCTTGGCATCTTCAAGCGAATGGAAGGCGACCACTGCGAGCCGGCCGCCCGGCTGCAACAACCGTTCGGCGGCGGCGAGACCGCGGTCGAGTTCGCCGAGCTCGTCATTGACGGCGATGCGCAACGCCTGAAACGTGCGGGTCGCCGGGTCGAGCCCGGGTTCGCGGTGCGGGATCGCGCCGCGCACGACATCCGCCAATTCCCCGGTGCGCCGGATCGGGGCTCGACGGCGCGCCGCAACGATGGCTCGTGCGACGCGCCGCGCGAAGCGTTCCTCGCCGAGTTCACGGATCAACTCGGCGAGGTCGCCCTCCTCGAGACCGGCGACCAGATCGGCGGCGCTCGTCCCATGCTGTCCCATGCGCATGTCGAGCGGGCCGTCATGACGAAATGAAAAGCCGCGTTCGGGGCTGTCGAGCTGCGGCGAGGAGACGCCGAGATCGAGCGCGACGCCGGCGATCGGCTCGGGAGTCGCCTGGCGGGCCAGCCGATCCATGTCGCCAAAGCGGCCTTCGATGAGCGTCAGCCGGCCGGGGTGGCGGGCAGCGAGCGCCTCGCCGCGGCGGATCGCATCGGGATCGCGGTCAATTCCGAAGACCCGGCAGCGCGCCGCGTCGAGCAACGCCGCGCTGTAGCCGCCGGCGCCGAACGTGCCGTCGACATAAACCGCCTCATCGCGTGGCGCGAGAGCAGCCAGCACCGCCTCGATCAGCACCGGAACATGGTCGGCGGCGGCCAGCGCAGGTGCAGTTGGCGCAGATGCAGTTGGCGCCGATGTACCCGCCGCTAACTTCGGTGCCCTGGTTGGGCGACGCGCTCTGGTCATGACGGCCGCCTGGCCGGCAAGGTCGTGCCCTGGCGCCGCGAGCGTTCGCGCACCTGTGCGCGATGCTCGGCATAGCGTCCGGGCTCCCACACCTGGAACATCGCGCCGAGCCCCACGAAAGCAACGTCCGTCGTGATGTTGGCGTGTTCCTTGAGCGGCTCGGGCAGGACGATTCGCCCCTCTCCGTCGATCGTCAGCGGGTGTGCCTCGGCAAACAGCTGCGACAAATTCTCGTGTTCGTCTGAGAATTGGTCGAGTGTTTCGAGGCGCTCGTTCATCTCTTCGACGTAATTGCCGCCGCTGCCGTCAAGTGCGGGTAATCTGAAGGATGGAAAGAGAACCACTAGATTGGGTTCGCGATGGGTCGCGAGGGTAGAGCGAAAGGTCGCCGGCACTGAAACTCGCCCCTTGCGGTCGACCTTGTTCACATAAGTGGACAGAAACAGTTCCACTTGCCTTCCCCCAACGCTCTCCCACAGACGCCCGGCAAGGAGCGGGCCCGGTAGCGCCGCCGCAGTTTCCCCCCAAGCAGCGACGCGCTCGCCTATGGGTGGATTTGGGATATCATGGGCAAACGTGGGCCGTCAAGCACCAATTCTGTAGAAAACGATGCAAGGCTAAATCTTCGTCAGTTGTCTCCCCTAGACACAGCATGTAGTCGCAAGGAGAGATACTCGGATTTAAAGGGCCAATCTTCGTTCTTTATATGTTCTCACGAGATAATCGCCAGACGGTCTGTAAGCCGGGTTCTGTCCCGCTGGAAAGCGAGGATGGCCATTCATCTGGGACGTTCGTTACCGAACGCCTCTCGCGACCGACCCGAGCGGCGGCGCGGAAGGCCCGCCCGGCGGCGTGGTTTTGGCCAGCGCCGCCTGCCGCTCCTACTTGGTCTTGCTCCCGGTGGGGTTTACCCTGCCGCGGCCGTTGCCGGCAGCGCGGTGCGCTCTTACCGCACCATTTCACCCTTGCCGCCCGCCGCCCCGAAGGACGGTACGGGCTCGGCGGTGTGTTTCTGTGGCACTTTCCCTGGGGTCGCCCCCGCCGGGCGTTACCCGGCACCGTGCCTCCGTGGAGCCCGGACTTTCCTCCCTCCGCCGCGTAAACTCGACGGAGAGCGGCCATCCGACCGTCTGACTGGGATCATTTGGGATGGCGCGCCCCGCCTGTCAAATCCAGCTCGAAGCAGCTGTGCTCGGTGCTAACCCCCCGGCAAGGGCACCCGCCCGATGATGCGGCATAGTATCTATCCGAGGAACTTTGCGGCCAACAGGACGGCGGTCGCGGCCACGATCATGCCGCCGAGGCGGATGGTCATATCCCTCCGCAAAATCTCAAGCTTGTCTTCGAGCCGCTCGAAATCGGACTTGGTCGCAGCCTCGAGCCGCTCGAAATCGGACTTGGTCGTAGCCTCGAGCCGCTCGATGTCCGTCTTGGTCGAGAGATTGGCGAGATCAGTCTCTCGGACATCCCGAAAGATCTCCGTAACCGTCTCCGCCTGCGCGTCATTGAACCCGGCACCCTTGAGCCGTCTCGCGATGTCGAGCGTGTCGAGAGACGAAATTGCCATCGCTCCGTCCTGTGCGCAGCGGCAGGTGCCACTCTGTGCGTCTATAGATCAGATCCCCGGCCATTATCGCAAGTTCGCCGCGCCAGCGCGATAAAGCGGCGCACCGCCGGCGCGTTCTCGCCGCGGCGACAGGCTAGGTTCAGCGGCGCGACCACCCCGGCCTTGCGTTCCAGCGGCCGATAAGCAACCCCCTCGATCCCCAGCCGCTGCATCGAGGCGGGGATCAGCGTGACGCCGAGCCCGGCGGCGACAAGGCTCAACGTCGCAAGCATGCGCGGCGCTTCCTGTCCGATGCGCGGGCTGTATCCGGCGCGGTGACAGGCCGCGATGATCGCATCGTAGAGGCCGGGCCCGAGCGGCCGCCGGTAGAGGATGAAGGTTTCGCTTTCGAGCGCCCGCAACGGCAGCCTGGCCGCCCTTGCAGCCGGCGCGAGGTGATGCCCCGCTGGAACGGCGGCGACCATTTCCTCCTCGAGTACGGAATGTACCGTGAGGTCCTCGGCGGGGCCGATCGGCGAGCGGACGAAGGCGGCGTCGATGCGCTCGGCACGCAAGCCATCGACCAACTCGCCCGTGCCGGCCTCCTCCAAGCTCAGCGCGACCAGCGGGCTTGCCTCGCGAAATTCGCGGATCAGGCGCGGCACCAGCGGGTGAAACGAGGCCGAACTGGTGAACCCGAGACCGATCCGTCCGGCCTCGCCGCGCGCGGTGCGGCGCGCCACGACAGCGGCGTGCGCCACTCGGTCGAGGATCGCGCGTGCCTCGGCGAGCAGCGCTTCGCCGGCCTGGGTCAGTTCGACGCCGCGGGGCTTGCGCCGGAACAATTGAACATCGAGTTCGGTTTCGAGCGCGCGGATCTGCTGGCTCAACGGTGGTTGTTGGATGCCGAGCCGCTCCGCCGCGCGGGTGACGTGCCCCTCCTCGGCAACGGCGACGAAATAGCGAAGATGCCGGAGCTCCATTGCGGCGATACTATTTGGATATGGATCATCACATTATCATATATTGGACAGCCGGTACTCCAGCCACTAGCTTTGTCGTAACGCCGTCGCCAGCGCGGTCGGGTCCATCATGGCTAGCGAAGCGAAACTCCTCACCCTGCAATTCCTCAAATGGATCGCCGAGCGTCCGCGCAGCTACGCCGAGCTTCGAGCCGCCTGGAGCAGCACCTGCCCGCTGAATTGCGCCTGGGAAGACGCGGTCGCCAACGATCTCGTCGCGCGCGGCGCGGATGGTTTTCTGACGCTGAGCCCGCTGGGCCGTGCCAAATTGCTGGAGCCGGGCGGCGCCTGGGACATATCCGCGCCTTGATCGGCCTCGCGCGCGGAGTATCGTGCCGCCCGAGTTTCGCCTGCCGCTGCGCCGCCGCCGGCGCGCCCTCTGAAGGAGATCCCCCGTGAGCGTCACCGGTCACGACAGTCTGAAGGCCCGCCGCACCCTCGAAGTCGACGGCAAGCGCTACGACTATTTCAGCCTCGACGCGGCGGCCAAGGCGGCCGGACTCGGCGACATTTCGCGGCTGCCGGTCTCGCTGAAGATCCTGCTGGAAAATCTGGTGCGGCTGGAAAACGGCCGCACCGTCACGGTCGACGACATCAAGGCGGTCGGCGCGTGGCTCGGCAATACGAGCTCGGACCGCGAGATCGCGTTCCGTCCGGCGCGCGTCTTGATGCAGGATCTGACCGGCGTTCCGGCCGTCGTCGATCTCGCCGCGATGCGGCAGGCGATGCTCGATCTCGGCGGCGACCCGAACAAGATCAACCCGCTGTCGCCGGTCGATCTGGTCATCGATCATTCGGTACAGATCGACTCTTTCGCCAGCCCGCAGGCGTTTGCCGCCAACGTCAAACGGGAGTTCGAGCGCAACGGCGAGCGCTACCGCTTTTTGCGCTGGGGCGCCGACGCGTTCAAGAATTTCCGGTTGGTGCCGCCCGGCACCGGCATCTGCCACCAGGTCAACCTCGAATACCTGTCTCAGGTCGTATGGACGACCAACGAGGACGGCAAGACGATCGCCTATCCGGACACGCTGGTCGGTACCGACAGTCACACGACGATGGTCAACGGCCTCGCCGTGCTCGGCTGGGGCGTCGGCGGCATCGAGGCCGAGGCGGCGATGCTGGGACAGCCGATCTCGATGCTCCTGCCCGAGGTCATCGGGGTGCGCCTGACCGGCAAGCTCGCCGAGGGCGCCACGGCTACCGACCTCGTGCTGACGATCACACAAATGCTGCGCCGGCGCGGCGTTGTCGGCCGCTTTGTCGAGTATTGCGGGCCGGGCTGTTCCGAGTTGGCGCTCGCCGACCGCGCGACGATCGGCAACATGTCGCCCGAATACGGCGCGACCTGCGGCTTCTTCCCGATTGACGCGGAGACGATCCGCTATCTCACCATTACCGCGCGCGACCCGGCGCGCGTGAAGCTCGTCGAGGCCTATGCCAAGGCCCAAGGTTTGTGGCGGGAGGCGAACACCCCCGACCCGGTCTTTACCGATTTGCTGGAGCTCGATCTCGGCAGCGTCGAGCCCTCGCTCGCCGGGCCGCGGCGGCCGCAGGACCGCGTTTCGCTATCCGGCGCCGGCAAGGGGTTCGATGCCCAACTGCCGCGCCTCGCCGGCATCAGCGCGCCGCGCACCCAGAAGGTCGAGGGCACGAATTATGACCTGCACGACGGCGACATCGTCATCGCCGCGATCACCAGCTGCACCAACACCTCGAACCCAAGCGTCATGCTCGGGGCCGGCCTTCTCGCCAAGAAGGCGGTCGAGAAGGGACTCAAGGCGAAACCCTGGGTCAAGACGAGCCTCGCGCCGGGCAGCCAGGTGGTCAGCGATTACTACGAGAAGGCGGGGCTGCAGGAATATCTCGACAAGGTCGGGTTCAACCTCGTCGGCTATGGCTGCACGACCTGCATCGGCAATTCCGGGCCGCTGCCGGAGCCGGTGTCGGAGGCGATCGATGAAGGCGACCTCGCGGTCTGCGCTGTGCTCTCCGGCAACCGCAATTTCGAAGGCCGCATCCACGCGCAGGTGCGGGCCAATTACCTGGCTTCGCCGCCGCTCGTCGTCGCCTATGCGCTGGCCGGCACGATCCGCACCGATTTGACGAAGGATCCGCTCGGCGAGGGCGGCGACGGCAAGCCGGTCTATCTGCGCGACATCTGGCCGTCGAACCGGGAGGTGGCCGACACCGTCGCCAGTTCGGTGTCGCGCGACAGCTTCAAGCAGCGCTACGGCAATGTCTTCGAGGGCCCGCCGGAATGGCGCGAAATCAAGGGCGCGAGCGGGCTGACTTACCAATTCGACGACCGCTCGACGTATCTAGCGCTCGCGCCCTATTTCGAGAACATGCCGAAGGAGCCGGGGCCGATCGGCGACGTGACCGGCGCGCGCGAGCTGGCGATCTTTGGCGACAGCATTACGACCGATCACATCAGCCCGGCCGGCAGCATCAAGACCGAGAGCCCGGCGGGCGAATATCTGATCAGCTATCAGGTGCGCCCGAGCGAGTTCAACACCTACGGGGCGCGGCGCGGCAACCACCACGTCATGACGCGCGGCACCTTCGCCAACATCCGCATCAGGAACGAGATGGTGCCGGGCGTCGAAGGCGGCATGACCAAGCTGCAGCCCGACGGCACGGTCATGCCGATCTACGACGCGGCGATGGAATACAAGAAGCGCGGCGTGCCGCTCGTCGTGTTCGGCGGCAAGGAATACGGCACGGGCTCGTCGCGCGATTGGGCGGCGAAAGGGACCTTACTGCTCGGCGTCAAGGCCGTGATCGTCGAGAGTTTTGAGCGCATCCACCGCTCGAACCTCGTCGGCATGGGCGTCCTGCCATTGCAGTTCAAGGAAGGCACGACGCGCCAGACCCTGGGGCTCAAGGGCGACGAGGTGCTCGACATCACCGGCGTCGCCGAGGGGCTCAGGCCGCGCAAGGAATTGACCCTGCGGATCCGCGATGCCCACGGCAGCGTCCGCGAGGAGCCGGTCATCTGCCGCATCGATACGCTCGACGAGCTTGAGTACTACCGCCACGGCGGCATCCTGCAATACGTGCTGCGCAGCCTGCTGAAAGCGGCGTAAACGCAGCGCCTGCTGGGCTGCCTATCCACGGCTCACGATGCGTCCCGCCGCTTCCGCGATGGCGCGCCAGGTCTGCGCTGCCGTCAGATCACCGGCACGGTCGGCGGCCTCGGCAAGCCGCTGCAGCATCGACACGCATTGATCGCCATGCCGGCCGAAAAATTCCCAGGCCGTCGCTTCGATAAAGCCGTCGTCTACGAAGCCTTCGTCTTCCATGGCCTTGCGCCTGCGGGGAGAGGCTGCCGAGCGAAACCAGCCGGTTGCGCCCGATAGCGCCGTGACAGCGCGTGCATGACGATGCCCGCGACGATCAACAGGCCGCCGATCGCGCGGCCCGGGGTCATCGTTTCGTCGAGCACGAGCGTGCCGATCGCGACGACCGTGACGAGTTCGGCGTTCGCGAGGATCGCAAACCCTGTCGCTCCGAGCTTCGGCAAACTGTACGAGAACAGCGTCATCGTCAGCGCACCCGGCCCGAGCGCGATCAGCAATACGAGCAGCCAGCTCGTTACATGCGTCGGCATGTCGAGGCCAAGCAACGCAGCCATCGCGCTGAAGGTGATCGCCATCCCAAGAAACAATCCGCAGGCGCCGACCAGCGGCGGGTAGTGCAGCAGCAATCGTGAATTTATCGCGAGATAGAGCGAATAGATCAGCGGCGACGGGATCGCCCAGAGAAGACCGCGCGGGTCGATCGCGCCGCCGCGCAGTCCGGGCAGGGTGATCAATGCCGCGCCCGAGAGGATCATCGCGATGCACAGCACCGCGACGGGCCGGATCGACTGCTTCAGCACCACCCGATCGATGAGCAATGTGATCGCCGGATAAGTATAGAAGAGGAGGACCGCGATGCTGGTTTCGAGGGTCTTCAGGCTCTCCCAGAAGCACAGGGTCTGGGCGGCGCCGAGGGTTGCGCCGAGCAGCACGATGCGCCAGCCGCCGCTGCGCAATACCCGCCGCAGATCGATCTGCATGAAGAGCGCGGCGACCGCGAGCGCCAAGATCGCCAAATTATAGCGCCAGAACAGCATCGACGGCGCGCCGAGCCCGTCGGCGTAGAGCCGGCGCGCCAGGAGCGGCATGAACCCGACCATCGTGCTGCCGCTGAGCGCAGCGATTGCGGCAGGCCACCGGCGCGCGCCGTCGCTCGGCATCGCTGGTTTAGCCTCGCGCGATCAATGCTGCGCCATGGCGCGGTCGAGCGCGTGCTGCCACTCTCCGCTCGCGAAGGCGGCGGCGAGCCATTCGTCGATATAGGCCTTCATCGCCGGATCGCGTGCGAACATGTAGGCCTTTTCGAGGCGGGTGAACGGCGCCGGGACCGGCACCGCGCACAATTCCGGATGCAGCCGCGCCTGATGGTCGGCTTCAAGCCCGTCGGTGATCATCACGTCGGCGCGGCCGGCGACGAGCTCGTCGAACACACTGGCGTTGTCGTGATGGATGATCACCGTCGCCTGCCTGAAATGGCCGCGGACGAAGGCCTCGTTGGCGGAGCCGGGGTTGGCGATTACCCGAACCCCGGGCTGGTCGATCGCCGCAAAATTGGTGAAGCGGTCGCGGTACTCGCGCCGCGCCAACGGACGCTTGCCATCGACAAAGGTGGTGATCGAGAAGAACGCCTTCTCGGCGCGCGGCGCGGTGACCGTCACGCCGCCCATCGCGATGTCGAACTTGTCGGCGAGGAAATCGTCGAGCAGGTCGACCCAAACAGTCGGCACGAATTCGATCCCGACGCCGAGCCGCCCGGCGAGGTCGTGCGCCATGTCGATATCGGCGCCGGCATAGGAGCCATCGGGCTGCTTCAGGCTGAACGGCGTGTAGTCGCCGGTCGTGCCGACCCGCAATACCCCGGCAGCCCGGATGCGGTTCAAGGTCGGCGAGTCTTCGATACCCATCATCATAAAATGCGGCTGTGATTGCGAGCGAAGCAAGTCCCTACGGTATCATGCACACCTGATGGAGATTGCTTCGCCGCTGCGCTCTCCGCAATGAGAAGAGCTTCGTTCCCGCCCCCAGCTTCACGTCTATGAGTGCTGCGCTTTCCGCGCGGCACGTTTCTGGGCAGGAGTCTTCGTGGCGCGTTTTTGTGAAGGCGACAGCATTTTTCGCGCGGCGCGCTTTTGCATAGACGAAGATGCCTTTCGCGCAGCGACGCGGCGCCTCCGCGTTTGCTTGACAGTCGAAGGCGCAAGCAAAATCTCGGCCGGTACATGCCATTCCCGGTATAGTATCTGAGCCTGTTCCATGCTCAACGGGCGTATGCGGCGCAGAAGTTCGGATGCCCTTGATCGCGACCCCAACAGGACACCGAGTTCCTTTTGATCGAGGCCGCGGTCCTGCATGATGAGGCTGATTGCTTCTACCGGATCGTTCGGCGGCTCGATGGCCCAGCGCGTCTGTTCATAGTTTCCGATCAAAGCGAGGAGGATTTCAAACCGATCGCCCTCCGGCGTGCCGCGGGCCGGCTCATTGACGAAATACTGTTCAACGTCAGCGAGAGCCGCGTCGTAGTCTTCTTCGGTGCGGATGGGCCGGATATCCATGTTTCCCTCGCTCACCTTCCGCCTACCGTTGCGGCGTCAATCTCATCGTATTCCGCGTGAGTGCCAACGAATTTGACCAAGATCGCCTTGAACTCATAGGACACGTGCGCCACGAGACGGAATTTGTTGCCGCCGATGTTAAAGATCACCCGGTTGTCCGCCACGAAATCCACGCTGCCGAATTGCTCGCGGATATCCTGAGGTCGGTCCCATGCGGCCTTTTCGACCGTCGTGTGCCAAGTCCGCAACGGAGTTTCTGCCTGAGGGTACTTCTCCCAAAACAGCCGCAGCGTCCTCTTAGAGACAACCTGCATGCGGTAATATAGTGTGTACCCGAACCGGGAACAACCCTCCATCCAACACATCCGGTTGTTCGGTCGGCGGCGGGGTGAGTCCTGAGCGACACTGGATAGCAGCTGCTCCGCTCGTCGGAAGCGGCGGGCTATCAGTGCTTTGCCGCGCTATGAGGTTCTGACAACCCCGATTGCGCCCGGCATGCATTGTTCGCCGGCGCGGCGCGCCCTAAAGTGCCCGCCTTTTGGGCAGCCAGCGGAGCCGGGAGAGTGGATCAGACGGCCGCCGAACAGACCCTAGCGGCGGCCGTCGTGCCGCGCCGCGGCTGGATCCTGATCGCGGCGCTGATCGCAACCTTCATCCCGGCGGTCGAGAGCAGCATCGTCGCGACCGCGCTGCCGACGATCGTCGGCAATCTCGGCGGCTTTGAATTGTTCAGCTGGGTGTTCGCGGTGCCGCTCTTGACGATGGCCGCGACGATCCCGGTCTATGGCCGGCTCGCCGACATCTATGGCCGCAAGCGCGTGTTCTTTGTCGGCACCGGGATCTTTCTCGTCGGCACGACGCTGTGCGGCTTCGCGCGCTCGACCGAGATGCTGATCCTGTGCCGCGCGATCCAGGGCTTCGGCTCCGGTGCGATCCAGCCGATCGCGATGACCGTCATCGGCGATGTCTATACGCCGGCCGAGCGCGCCCGGGTGCAGGGCTGGACGTCGGCGGTGTTCGGTCTCGCCGCGGTCGTTGGGCCGGCGCTCGGCGCGTTCCTCGTGCAGCACGTGCACTGGTCCGTCGTCTTCTGGATCAACCTGCCGGTCGGCATCGTCGCGATCGCGATGTTCGCGATCCTGCTGCCCGAGACGGTGCAGCGGCGCCGCCACAGCCTCGATTATCTCGGCGGCATTCTGCTGATGATCGGGGTCGGCGCGCTGATGCTGGCCCTGGTGCAGGCGCGCACGCTCGGGGCGGCGCAGGTGTTCCCGCTCGCGGCGCTCGGCATTGTCTGCCTCGTCTGGCTTTTCTTCCATGAGCAGCGGACGCCGGAACCGATGCTCCCTTTTGCGATGTGGCGCCGGCGCGTCGTCGCGCTGTGCAACGCCGCCGGTTTCGGCGCGTCGGCCTCGATGATGGCAGTCTCGGCGCTGCTGCCGATCTATGTGCAAGGTGTCATGGGGCGCAGCCCGGCGGTGGCCGGCATCGTCATCAGCGCGCAATCGGTCAGCTGGATGTTCGCCGCCTTCGCCGCGGGCCGGCTGATGATCCGCACCTCGTACCGGTTGACCGCCGCGATCGGCGGTATCGCGCTGGTCGTCGGCGCCGCGGTGCTGGTCATGCTCGCGCCCGAAACCGATCCGTTCTGGCCCGCCGCCGCTGGTTTTGTCATGGGTATCGGCATGGGCTTCTGCAACACGACGTTCATCGTCGCGATCCAGACGAGCGTCGGCTGGCACGAGCGCGGCATCGGCACCGGCTCGCAGATGTTCATGCGCATGCTCGGCATGTCGGTCGGCGCGGCGATCCTGGGCGCGCTGGTCAATAGCGGCGTCGATCGGCGGCTGCCGGGCGCGGGGGGCCTCGTCAACCGCATGCTCGACCCGGCGGCGCGCGACGGTCTCGGCGCCGACATGCTGGCGCGGCTCGGCGACGCGGTCGGGCTTGCGGCGCACGAGGCGTTTGTCGCGGCGCTGGTCATCGCGTTGCTGACCCTCGGCGCGACCCTGTGTCTCCCGGCCGGGCTCAACCCGACGCGCACGCCAGCACCTTGAAGACTAAGGCGGCGTCAATGCCGCTTTGTAGGCTTGGACGGCGGCGGCGAGCCCCATGACGAGCGCGTCGGCGGTCAATTCGTGGCCGATCGATGCTTCGGCGAGAAACGGCATTGCCGCCACCAATGGCGGCAGGTTTTCCAGGTTCAAATCATGCCCGGCATTGACGACGAGCCCGCGCTGATGCGCGCGCGCCGCGGTCGCGGCGCAGGCCTGCAGTTCCTTCGCGCTGTTGCGCGCGCGAAACGCGCCTGCATAGGTGCCGGTGTAGATCTCGATCCCGTCGGCGCCGCTGCCCGACACGCGCTCGACGATCGTGGGATCGGGATCAACAAACAGGATCACGCGGCAGCCCAGCCGCTTCAATTCGCCGACCGCTTTGCTGACGACGGGGGCGTCGCGGTTGTCGAGTTTCCAGCCCTCCTCCGAGGTGAAGGCGCCGGGCGGGTCCGGCACCAGCGTGCATTGCTCGGGCCTGACCTCGCGCACGATGTCCATCAGCCGCTCGTCGGGATACCCCTCGATATTGAGCTCGCATTGCGGCCGCCAGGGCTCCATCAGCGTCGCGAGCGCCAACACGTCCGAGCGGCGGATGTGGCGCTCGTCGGGCCGCGGATGCACGGTCAGCCCGTCGGCGCCCGCCTCGTGCGCGATCTTCGCGAATTTCAGGACGTCGGGCACGCCGGTATGCCGCGAATTGCGCAACAGCGCGATCTTGTTGAGGTTGACGCTGAGCCGAGCCATGGCCCTATCCTACGAAAATGCCTGCGAGGAGGAAACGCCATGGCAGTCGTGTTGGGCACGGAAGGCTATCACTACGAGGTCGCCGAGGGCTGGGCGAAACTGCCGCCGGGCTACGAATTCAACGCCGATGTCGCGGCGGTCGGCGTCGACAAGCACGACAATGTCTACGCCTTCAATCGCGGCACGCACCCGATGTGCGTGTTCGACCGCGACGGCAATCTGCTGCGCAGCTGGGGCGAAGGTGTCTTCGTGCGGCCGCACGGCGTCTTCATGGCGCTGGACGATACGCTGTGGCTGACCGATGACGGCGACCACACGGTCCGGCAATGCACCCTCGACGGCAAGGTGCTGCAGACCTTCGGGATCCCGGGAAAGCCGGCGCCCTATATGAGCGGCGAGCCGTTTCACCGCTGCACCCACACGGCCTTCTCGCCGCAGGGCGATCTCTACATCTCCGACGGCTACGGCAATTCGCGAGTCCATAAATTCAGCCCGGACGGCAAGCTGCTGTTCTCGTGGGGTGAGCCCGGCACCGATCCAGGGCAGTTCAACATCCCGCACAACATCTGCTGCGACTCGGACGGCTGGGTCTATGTCGCCGACCGGGAAAACCACCGCGTGCAGGTGTTCGACGGCAACGGCAAATACGAATCGCAATGGGTCAACATGCACCGCCCGTCGGGCCTATACATGGAGCCGAAGCCGCAAGGCCGCTTCTATGTCGGCGAGATCGGACCGGACATGGCGGTCAACATCAACCTGCCGAATTGCGGGCCGCGGGTCAGCATCTACAGCCATCAGGGCGAGTTGCTGTGCCGGCTCGGGCACGCGCATGCCGGGCTCGATCCCGGCCAGTTCATCTCGCCGCACGGGCTCGCGGTCGACAGCCGCGGCGACATCTATGTCGGCGAAGTCTCCTTCACCAATTGGGGCCGCCGCGTCCGCGCCAAGGGCGAGGAGATCCCGCCCGGCCTCCGGAGCCTGCAAAAGCTCGTGAAGGTAAGCTGAAGATGCCCGAAAACCCGCGGTGGAAGCGCCGCCCGCCCGGCTCGACCTGGGGCGATTGGGGCCCCGACGATCAGCTCGGCCGCTTGAACCTGCTGACGGCCGACAAGGTGCTGAATGCGGTCGCTGAGGTAAAGGAGGGCCGCACCTTCTGCCTGTCGCTGCCGCTCGATTATCCCGGCGGCACAATCGTCAACCCGCGCCGCAAGCCGCCGCAATTAACGCCGACCGAGCGCAACGGCATGCCGAACATGACCTACCCGCTCGGCCGCGACGACCCGCGCCTCGTCGATGTCATCTGCGATGACCAGGTGCTGATGACATTGCAGTATTCGACGCAGTGGGACAGTCTCGCCCATGTCGGCCAGTTGTTCGATGCCGATGACGACGGCGAGCCGGAGATCGTCTTCTACAACGGCTATCGCGCCGGCGAGCACATCGCGGGGCCGGTCGAGTACCGCAATGGCCAAGTCATCGAGCGCCCGGGTGGGCACCTCGGCGCCGCCGCGCTCGCGATCGACAACATGGCGGCCAAGGGCATGCAGGGGCGCGGCGTCATGATCGACCTCGAAGCGCATTTCGGGCGCGGCGAGAAATACGTCGGCTATGACGAGCTGATGCGGGTCATGGAGGCCGACAAGGTCGAGGTTGAGGATGGCGACCTCGTGTGTCTGCGCACCGGCTACGACCGCGTCATCCTCGGCATGCACAAGAACCCCGACCCGGCGGTGTTGAAGGCCAATCCCGGCGCCGGGCTCGATGGCCGCGACGAGCGGTTGCTGAACTGGATCACCAAATCGGGTCTCGTCGCGCTGATCTCCGACAATGTCGCGGTCGAGGCGCATCCCTCGCGGCCCTGTACCGACGACCATTGCGCGTCATTACCGCTGCACGCGCATTGCCTCTTCAAGCTCGGGGTCTATCTCGGCGAGATCTGGCTGTTGTCCGATCTCGCCGATTGGCTGCGCGCCCATGGCCGCTCGCGCTTCCTGCTGACCGCGCCGCCGCTGCGCCTGCCGGGCGCCGTTGGCTCCCCCGCCAACGCGATAGCCACTGTGTAAGCGGGCGCCTATTGCGTCACCGAGCCGGCGATAATCTGCCAGCGGCCGTCGCGCTTGAGCCAGACACGCATGAATTTTAGCGTGCCCGACCATTGCGGCCCCTCGTAAGTACCCGTGCAGGTCACGACCGCGGCCATGCCATGATCGATGATCTGCATGTCGCGCATCTCGACCTTAGTGAATTTCGGTATGTCGCCGGGCTGGTGTGCCGCGACGACCTGCGCCTTGGCGCGCTGCCCGTCGAGGACCGCGTTATCGTCGAGGATCTCCGCGAAGAACTCCGGGTCCGGCCCGAGCTCGGCCTGACGCAGCAATTCCTCCAGCGCTCTGATCTCGTCGATCGTGCTCATCGCCGTCTTCTATGGCAGAGCGAATACCGCTGCAACGGCAGGTGCGCATTCGTCTAAGGTGAGCCGTCATGAGGGGCCTCCTCGGCATCGCCGCAATCCTGCTCTTCGCTTGGGTGCTGAGCGAGGACCGGTTTCGCGTGCCCTGGCGCGTGGTTGCCGTGGGGGTGGCGCTGCAGTTCGGCCTGGCGCTGCTGTTCCTGAAATTCCCGCCCGCCGCTTCGGTCTTCCTGCTGCTGAACCAGGCGGTCGAGGCCTTGCAGAAGGCGACCGAGGCTGGCACCGGCTTTGTGTTCGGCTATCTCGGCGGCGGCGAGCTGCCCTTCGCCGAGACCAAAACCGGCGCTACCTACATCTTCGCGTTCCGCGCCCTGCCGCTGGTGCTGGTGATCAGCGCGCTCGCGACCTTGCTGTTCTACTGGGGCGTGTTGCAGCGCATCGTGCAGGCCTTCGCCTGGGTGTTGCGCCGCACGGTCGGGGTCGGCGGGCCATTGGGGCTCGGCGCCGCGGTGCACATCTTTGTCGGCCATATCGAGGCGCCGCTGCTGATCCGCCCGTATCTCCTGCGCCTGTCGCGCGGCGAACTCTTCGCGTTGATGAGCTGCGGCATGGCGGGAATCGCCGGCACCGTCATGGTGCTGTACGCCTCGCTGTTGGGTCCGATAATCCCCGACGCGCTCGGCAACATCCTGATCGCGGCCGTCATCAGCACGCCGGCAGCATTGGCGCTCGCGGCGCTGATGGTGCCGTTCCGCCCCGATCCGGCCGTCGCGGCCGAGCTCGCGATCGACGACCCGCCGGTCAGCTCTTTGGACGCGATCGCCAAGGGCACGCGCGACGGCATCGTCTTTCTGCTCAACATCGTCGCGATGCTGATCGTGCTCGTGGCGCTGGTCAGCCTCGTCAATTCGGCGCTCGGGCTGCTGCCCGCGGTCGAGGGCGAGCCGATCACGCTGCAGCGCCTCTTCGCTTACGCCTTCCGGCCGATCATGTGGCTGATCGGCATCCCGGGCGAGGATACCGCCGCGGCGGCGACGTTGATGGGCACCAAGACCGTGCTCAACGAATTCGTCGCCTATGTCGACCTGGCGCATCTGCCGCCTGAAGCAATGAGCCAGCGCTCGCGGTTGATCATGACCTACGCGCTGTGCGGCTTCGCCAATTTCGGCAGCCTCGGCATCATGATCGGCGGCATGGGCGCGATGGTGCCGGAGCGGCGGCCGGAGATCGTGTCGCTCGGGTTGCGCTCGATCCTTTCGGGGACGCTCGCCACCTGTATGAGCGGCGCGGTGGTGGGCCTGCTGTGAGGCGCTGACGATGGCGCAGAGCCCACCGGGGCCGAACGCGGCGATCTATTACGCAGTCGATGCCTTCGACACGAGCCGGCCGCGGCTGATGGGGAGGCACGCCGCCGGCGAGGGCTTTTTGCGCGGCTTTGTGCGGCATGGCGGCGCCGACCGGCTCTATTGCTATGCCCGGCATGCTGCCGACGCCGCGGATTTCGCGGCGCGCGCGCAGGCCCATGGCGCCACCATGCCGGTCACTTGGATCCCGTTTGCTGATCCGCAGCGCCTGGCCGAGCCGGGCTGCATGTTCTACCCGACCGTCGGCGTCGACGAGCTGGCCTGGCGCCGTCGACGGCACGATCAGCAGGCCTACAGCATCGTCGGCATCACCCATACGATCGTCACCGGCGCGGTCATCGAGGTCATCGCCAACTGGCTGATCGCGCCGGTGCAGCCGTGGGACGCGGTCATCTGCACGAGCCAGGCGGCGCGCGATGCGATCGATACGGTCGTCGACGCGCAGCTGGCTTATCTCCAGGCGCGTCTCGGCCCGGTGCGCAAGAGCCTGCCGCAACTGCCGGTGATCCCGCTCGGGGTCGATTGCGACGCCTATGTGCCGATGCCGGCGGTGCGCGCGAAATGGCGGCAGCGGCTCGGGATCGGCGATGACGACGTCGCTGTGCTGTTTCTCGGGCGCCTCAGCTTTCACGGCAAGGCGCATCCCGTGCCGATGTATCGCGGGCTGCAGCAGGCGCTGGCGCAGAACCCGCTGCCGTCCGGGGCGAAGGTGCACCTGATCCAGGCCGGCTGGTTCGCCAATGATGCGATCGAGCGCGCCTTCCGCGACGGCGCCAAGGCGCATTGCCCGGACGTCGTCTGCCATTTCCTTGACGGCCGCGATGTCGAGGTGCGCAGCGGGATCTGGCAGGCCGCCGACATCTATACCTCGCTGTCGGATAATCTGCAGGAGACCTTCGGGCTCAGCCCGATCGAGGGCATGGCCGCGGGCCTCCCGGTGGTGGTCAGCGACTGGGACGGGTATCGCGACACGGTGCGCGACGGCGCCGACGGGTTCCGGGTGCCGACGCTGATGCCGCCGGCCCCCTACGGCATGGAGCTGGCCGACCGCTACGATCTCGAGATCGACGATTACGACCATTACATCGGTTTCAGCAGCCAGCTCATCGCGGTCGATACCGGCGCTGCGGCGGCGGCCTATGCGGCGCTGATCGCCAACCCGGAATTGCGCCGGCGTATGGGCAAGGCCGCCGCAGCGCAGGCCCGCGCTCGATTCGACTGGCGCGTGGTCGTCGCGCAGACCCAGGAACTCTGGGCCGATCTGGCCGACCGGCGCCGCTTGCTGGCCGAGATCGCGCCGCTGGCGAACCGCAGCCCTGCCGCGGTCGCGATGGCGCATCTGCCGCGGCCCGACCCGTTTCTCGTCTTTGCCGGCTATCCCAGCGCGCTGCTGCAGCCGGATTGGATCGTGTCGCTGATGCCCGGCACGACCCCGGACGAGGTCGAGGCGCGGTTGAAGTCGCCGCTCAGTGATTTCGCGATGCCGATCCTGCCCGAGCTCGGCGACATGACGGCGGTCGTTCGGCACCTGGCGTCCGCCGGCGAGATGAGCGCGGCGCAGCTTGCCGAACTCGCCGCAACCGGCCGCAGTGAGCGGCTCTATCGCGGGCTCGTCTGGATGGCGAAGATGGACCTCGTGCGCATCGCCCGGCCGGCCACTCCTTCGCAGAAAAGCTGATTTTGGGACCGCCGGCCTCTGGCCGGCCAGTGCGGGTAACGGGCCGGCGGGACGCCGGCGCTCCGAGCAGCTTACTCCGTCGCAATAACCAGCTTCGACGCCCGGGCACGGATCTCGTCCGGCCAGCGCGCCGGGCGGCGGGCATCCAGATCGAGATTGACCCCGTACTGCCCGAGCCGCGCAATTTCCCGTTTGGTGCGCGGGTCGGTCATCACATGAACGAGGCGCAATGACGAATTGCCGAGATGCGCGATCCCGGTCTCGACCAGATACGGCTCGTCGAGCCGCAACACGCCGGAAAGGCGCAGGCCTAGCTCAAAGGTCGAGAAGCCGCGCCGGTCCTTCTCCATGAATTCGGCGTCCATGCCGATTGCCGAACCCGCCTGGATGCAGGAATCGGTAAACCGGTGCACCATCGCGGCAAGCCCGAAATGGCCGGCGGCATCGAGATCGCCCGGTTTGACCCGACCGCGCGCGGTCGGGATGAAGCCGGCGGTGCTCTTCGGCTCCGGCCGCGTTTCCGCCGCGGGTCCTTCCCACGCGGCGAGCCGCGCTTGGATCGCGCTCCGCTGCTCGACCGATAGCGGCGCGCCCGACAAGTCCCAGCGCTCGTCGATCCAGGTGACGGTCTCGCCGTTCGCCGAGTCGACAAAGCGGTGCCCGAGCCGCAGCCCGTCATCGAGGCCGAGGGCCGCGCCGTCCACATGAAAGCTGCTGCCGGCGCGCAATTCGCGCGCGAACCGCACATCGAGCCGCCGCTCAAAACCGCCGCCCCGCAACCGTTCGCCGAGCCCCAGCGCATCCGCCAAGTTCGGTTCGGCTTCTTCGAGCCGCGCGAAGTAATAGGCGATCGTGAAATGCTCGGTGACGTCGCATTCCCAGGGCGGCACGGTGCCGCGATAGGTCTCGATCCAGTTCTGCATGGGCGCTCTCAGGTCTTGATGCCGAGCAAATTGGCGGCGGTTTCGCCGAGCATCGCGATGCGGTTGGCGTCGCTCAAGCCGGGGAAATTGAGGACGTCATCGACTTCGGTCGTGGTCCACGGGAAGGGGTAATCGGTTCCGATGACGATCTGGTTCGCGCCGACCTCGGCGATCAGATGGCGGAGCCCTTCCGGCGTGAACACGAGCGAGTCGAAGTACAGCTGCTTCAGATACTCGCTCGGCTTTTTCTTGAGCGGCGCCGAGCATAGGTCGGGCCGGTTGGCGCACATCGCATCCGTCCGGTCCGGATAGGCGGGCAGATAGCCGCCGGCATGAGCGGCGCAGATCTTCAACCCGGGGAAGCGATCGAGCGTGCCTTCGAGGATCAAATGCGACAGCGCGATCGTCGTCTCCAGCGGGTTGCCGATGACGTTATAGAGGCCGCCGCTGCCTTTCAGCCGCCCGCTCGCCTCCAGCTCGGGGGTGCCTTGCGGATGGATGAAAATGACGCACCCGAGCTCCTCGGCCTTGGCCCAGAACGGATGCAGTTTCGGGTCGGACAGCTCCGTGCCGTTGACGCTGCCGCCGACCAGCGCGCCGCGCATGCCGAGCCCCTTGACGGCATCCTGCAATTGCTCGGCCGCCAGATCGGGATGGGCGAGCGCGACGGGCGCGAGACCGACAAAACGATCCGGCGTCTTGGCGCAGATCTCGGCGACTTTCTCGTTCTGCAACTTGACGATCTGCGCCTGCTGGTCGCGCTCCGCCTTGTCCCAGAAATTCGGGTTGATGCTGAGCGCCTCGACGTCGATGCGTTGCTCGTCCATGATTTTGATGCGATCGGGCCCGACGACGAGCCCCGGAAACCGCACCTTTTCCCCCAGAAGCGCAAGCGCCTCAGGGATGTGGCAATGCGCATGAATGTCGATAGTCTTGATGCGCTTGCCGTTGACCACGACCTCGCGCGGCCGCGCGGAGCCAACAGCTTGCGCCGCCGCCGGGCGCATCAGCCCGCATCCCGTGAACACAGCCCCGGCGAGCGCGCCCGCGGCTTGCCCCAGCAGTTCGCGCCGGGTGCTGATCATATCAGGCGGCGTGGCGCCGCCGCTCCGGGAACAGGCGGAGCAGGCCTTCGGGTGACGCGGGGCACACGCCGCGCTCGGTGATCAGTCCGGTCACGAGCCGCGCCGGGGTCACGTCGAAAGCATAATTGGCCGCCGGACTTTCGGCCGGCGTCAGCCGCACCTCGACCCGTTCGCCCGCCTCGGTCCAGCCGGCGATATGCGTCACCTCGCGAGGTGACCGCTGCTCGATCGGGATCAGGGCGCCGTCGTCGATCTCCCAGTCGATCGTCGGCGACGGCAACGCCACGTAAAACGGCACGGCGTTGTCGGCGGCCGCCAACGCCTTCAGATAGGTGCCGATCTTGTTCGCGACATCGCCCGAGGCCGTCGTGCGATCGGTGCCGGTGATGCACAGATCGACCTGACCCTGTTGCATCAAATGCCCGCCGGCATTGTCTGCGATGACCGTATGCGGCACGCCGTGCTGACCCAATTCCCAGGCGGTCAGGCTGGCGCCCTGGTTGCGCGGCCGCGTCTCGTCGACCCAGATATGCACGGGGATACCCGCATCGTGCGCGCGGTACACCGGCGCCAGCGCAGTGCCCCAATCGACCGTCGCAAGCCAGCCGGCATTGCAATGCGTCAGCACCTGCACGACGCCGCGCCCGGCCTTGCGGCGATGCGCGGCTTCGATCAGGCGCGCCCCGTGCTCGCCGATCGCGCGGTTGATCGCGACATCCTCCTCGGCGATCGCGCCGGCACGCGTGATCGCCGCCGCAAAGCGCTCCTCGGGCGGCAGCTCGCCGAGATGCCGGCGCATCTCGGCGAGCGCCCAGCGCAGATTGACGGCGGTCGGACGCGTCGCGGCGAGCGCCTCGACCGCATGGCCGAGGCCCGTGTCGGATGGATCCCCGAGCATCGCCAGCGCCATGCCATAGGCCGCTGCGGCGCCGATCAGCGGCGCGCCCCGCACCTGCATGTCGCGGATCGCGCGCGCCGCATCGTCGAGATGCTCGAGCCGGACAATCGCCAACTCGTGCGGCAGCCGCGTCTGATCGATGATCTCGACGATCGCTTCCCCAGGCCGCCCGTCTTTGGCGAGCCAGATCGTGCGCATCGAGCGGCCGGCGACTTTCATGGCGGCCTCACGCTTTCAGAACCCGCCCGGCGACCGCGTCGAGCCGCGCGAGCATCGCCGGATCGCGATGGTCGGCCGCGGTGATCAGCGCGGTTTCGAGCGCGTGGTCGCAGCCTTGCGGACACGGCCCGCTATGGCGCGCCAAGATCGGCACCGCGGCTTTGACCAGGGCCCGCGCTCGCTCGGCATTGGCATCGAGCACCGAGAGGATCATGTCGACCGTCACGTCGTCGTGGCCAGGATGCCAGCAATCGTAATCGGTCACCATCGCGACGGTGGCGTAGCAGATCTCGGCCTCGCGGGCGAGCTTGGCTTCCGGCATGTTGGTCATGCCGATCACGTGACAGCCCCAGGCGCGATAGAGCTCGCTTTCGGCAAGGCTGGAGAATTGCGGGCCTTCCATGACCAGGTAGGTGCCGCCGCGCTTCAAGCCCGTGCCGTCAGCGGCGCCAGCCTCGATCAGGGCATCGCCGATCCGGCGGCAGACCGGCCGCGCCATTGAAACATGCGCGACGCAGCCCGGCCCGAAAAAGCTCTTGTCGCGCGCGAAGGTGCGGTCGATGAACTGGTCGATCACGACAAAATCGCCGGGCGCCAGATCCTCGTGCAAACTGCCGACCGCCGACGCCGAGATGATGTCGGTAACGCCGCAACGCTTCAGCGCATCGATATTGGCGCGGAACGGGATGGCCGAGGGCGGCAGCACATGGCCGCGGCCGTGCCGCGGCAGAAACACGACCGGCTGCCCGTCGAGTGTCCCGAAGCAGAATTCGTCCGAGGCGCGGCCGAATGGGCTCTCGACGCGGCGCCATTCGACGTCGGCGAGCCCGTCGATGCGGTACAGCCCGCTGCCGCCGATAACGCCGATGACACGCCCGGTCACCTTCTTGAGCCTCTCAACTTCGGGACATGGATGGAGGCGCATTTAGCGCCTCTGTGTGAGAGATTAGCACGGGAATTGTAGGATCGGTCGAGCAACGCGAAACCAGCCTTCGATAGAACGGCCGGGAACGAGGGGTTTCGCAGCGCTCAAGCCACTCTGCTGCGGCCCCGCGCCTCTAACATGCGCCCCTGATCAGTGCACGCGCGACCAGATCCTGCGCTTGGCCGCGTAGAACACGCCCGTCGCGATGAGCAGAAACAGGATCACCTTGAAGCCGATGCGGTGGCGCTCGTCGAGGGTCGGTTCGGCCGCCCAGGCGAGAAAGTTGACGACGTCGTGCGCCATCTGGGGCACCGTCGCGGGGGTGCCGTCGGCATATTTGACCTGATCGTTCTGCGTCAGCGGCGGCGGCATCTTGATCTGGTGGCCGGGAAAGTACTCGTTGTAGTAGGCACCTTGTATCAGCTTGAACCCAGCTGGCGGCGGATCCTTGAAGCCGGTCAAGATCGCATAGACGTAATCGGGTCCGTCCTCGCGCGCCTTGGTGATCAAGGACAGATCGGGCGGCAAGGCGCCGTTATTGGCAGCGCGCGCCGCCTGATCGTTCGGAAACGGTCCCGGGATCGGATCGGAGGGCCGCGCCGGACGCTGATACATCTGGCCCTCGTCGTTGGGGCCATCGGTGACCTGGTATTGCGCGGCAATGCCTTTGACCTGGTCCTCGGTGTAGCCGATTTCTTCGAGATTGCGGAAATATAGATGCTTCACCGGATGGCAGGCCGAGCAAACCTCCTTGTAGACCTGAAAGCCGCGCTGCATTGCCGCCCGGTCATAGGTGCCGAACACGCCTTCGAACGGCCATTCCTGGTGGGGCGGTGTCTTTGCTTCTTCCTGAGCGCGCGCGACGCCAACAGTGCCGCAGCCGAGGACGAGAGCGAGGAAAATGGCGCGAAGCGGCATGCGCACGTCAGTGCCTTTCCGCCGATCCGGCGGTGCTCATTCCGGTCGCTTCCAGCACCGCTGTGCCGATGCTGATTGGCAGCGGACGCGGCCGCTCGATCTTACCCAGGAGCGGCATCAGCACGAGAAAATGGAAGTAGTAGTAGAAGGTCGCGATCTGTCCCAAGGTCACGACAAAGCCGGCGGGCGGCTGGCTGCCGACATAGCCGAGCGCGATGACGTCGATCGGCAACAGCCACGAGACGAGGCGGTAGATCGGCCGAAAGCGCGCGCTGCGCACCCGCGAGGTGTCGAGCCATGGCACGAAAAACAGCAGGATGATCGATCCCATTGAAAGCACGACGCCAAGCAGCTTCGCTGGGATGCCGAGGACGTCGAAAGTCACCGAGCGCAGGATCGCGTAATAAGGCAGCAGATACCATTCCGGCACGATGTGGTTCGGCGTCACCATCGGGTTCGCCGGCATGTAGTTGTCGGCGCTGGCGAAGAAATTCGGTGCATAGAACACGAAGAAAGCGAGGACCAGCAGCGCTATGCACAGCCCGAAGCTGTCCTTGATCGTGTGGTAGGGGTGAAACGGTATCGTGTCCTGCGGCCCGCGCGTGTCGATGCCGAGCGGGTTGTTGGAGCCGTGCTGGTGCAATGCCATCAGATGCAGCCCGACGACCGCGACGATGATGAACGGCAACAGATAATGCAGCGAGAAGAAGCGGTTGAGGGTTGGGTTGCCGACCGTGAACCCGCCCCATAACAGCGTCACGATCTTGTTGCCGACAACCGGGATCGCCGAGAACAGATTGGTGATGACCGTCGCGGCCCAGTAGCTCATCTGGCCCCAGGGCAGCACGTAGCCCATGAACGCCGTCGCGATCATCAGCAGCAAAATCACCACGCCGAGAATCCACAGCAATTCGCGCGGGTATTTATAGGAACCGTAATACAGCCCGCGAAACAGGTGGATATAGACGATCAGGAAGAACATCGACGCGCCGTTCATATGGATATAGCGGATCAGCCATCCATAATTCACGTCGCGCATGATGCGCTCGACCGAGTCGAAGGCGAGATCGGAATTCGGCGTGTAATGCATCGCCAGAACGACCCCGGTCACGATCATGATGACGAGGATGATCCCGGCGAGCGAGCCGAAGTTCCACCAGTAGTTCAGGTTCTTCGGGGTCGGATATTCGGTTAACTCATGCTCGAGGAACGAGACGAAGGGCAGCCGGTAATCGATCCAGCGGATCAGCCGGCTGTATCCGCTGGAAGGCAAGCTGGCGGGAGGGACGGCCATGGCGCTTCTTAGCCGATCTTGATCGCGGTATCGGACGTGAATTCGTAGGGCGGCACGACGAGGTTCAAGGGTGCCGGCCCCTGACGGATGCGGCCGGAGGTGTCGTAGATCGACCCGTGGCAGGGGCAGAACCACCCGCCATAGGGGCCGCGGTCATCCCCTGGCTTGTTGCCGAGCGGGATGCAGCCGAGATGGGTGCAGACGCCCACGACGACCAGCCATTCCGGTTTCTTGGCGCGCGCCGAATCCGGCTGCGGATCGCGCAGAGAGGCAACATCGACATCCTGTGCCGCCTTGATCTCCTCGGGCGGGCGGTGGTCGACGAAGATCGGTTTGCCGCGCCAGGCGACGGTCAAGCGCTGGCCAACCTGCACCGGCGAGAGGTCGACCTCGGTGGTCGATAGGGCGAGGGTGTCGCGCGCCGGGTTCAGGCTGTCGACGAACGGCCAGATCGCGCAGGCCGCGCCGATGCCGCCCAGCGCCCCGGCCGTCAGGATCAGGAAATCGCGGCGCGTGCCTCCGTCATGCCCGGTGACCTGCGAGTGCGCCAGTTCCGCCATCCAACCCTCATAATCTGCTGCCCGTTGCCCCGGCGAGCGCCGTTGCGGCAAGCTATACTGTGAAAGTAGCCAAACTATGCGACAGACTGCCGCATAAAACGGCAGCGAGGCCGCCGGAATATGCGTGCTCTATAACCCATGCGGCGCGTCTCGCAACCTGCCGCGGGACGAGCGATTTGCGCCTGGCTCTGTTCGAGCCCGATATTCCGCAGAATACCGGAGCGCTCCTGCGCCTTGCGGCCTGCTTCGGCATTGAAGTCGATCTGATCGAGCCGTTCGGCTTTGTGCTGGACGATCGGCGGCTGAGGCGCGCGGTGCTCGATTATGCCGCACGGGTGCGTACCGGCGCCACGCCTCGTGGGACGCGTTCCTCGCGGCGCGCGATGCGAATTCCCGGCTTATTCTGCTGACGACGCACGGAGCCGAGTCGCTGCACCGCTTCGCGTTCGCCGCCAGTGACACGTTGCTGCTCGGCCGCGAGAGTGCCGGGGTACCGGATTTCGTGCATGAAGCGGCGCTCGCCCGGGTCGCGATCCCCTTGCAACCCGGCAACCGATCGCTCAACGTCGCGATGGCCGGGGCGATCGCCCTCCACGAGGCGTTGCGCCAGACCGGGCAATTGCCGGAGTCGTGAGTGCCAGGAAATCCCGACACTTTCGCCATCGAGACGGAACAGCAGCAGCGCGCAGCGGCGTGGTTCGCCGAATTGCGCGACCGGGTCTGCGCCGCCTTCGAGGCGATCGAGGACGAGTACGCCGGGCATGACGCCGCAGCCCTCGCTCCCGGCCGCTTCGAGCAAAAGCAGTGGCAGCGCCCGGGTGGCGGTGGCGGCACGATCGCGCTGATGCACGGCCGCGTGTTCGAGAAGGTCGGGGTCAATATCTCGACCGTCCATGGCGAGTTCTCGCCCGAATTTCGCGGCGAGATCCCGGGCGCGGCGGAAGACCCGCGCTTCTGGGCGAGCGGTATCTCGCTCGTCGCGCATATGCGCTCGCCGCTCGTGCCGGCCGTGCATATGAATACCCGGCACATTGTCACGCGGAAGGGGTGGTTCGGCGGCGGCGCCGATCTGACGCCGATCTATCCCGACCCCGCGGCGGCCGAGCAGTTTCATGCGGCGCTCGCCGAGGGCTGCGCCGGCTACGAGGCGGATGCTTATGCCCGCTTTAAGAAAGGATGCGACGAGTATTTCTATCTGCCGCATCGCGATGAGCCGCGCGGCGCCGGCGGCATCTTTTTCGATTATCTCCACAGCGGCGATTGGGACCGCGATTTCGCGTTTGTCAGCGCCGTGGGCGAGGCATTTCTCGGCGTCTTCCCGGCGATCGTGCGCGAACGCATGGACCGGCCCTGGACCGCGGAACAGCGGCATCATCAGCTCGTTCGGCGCGGCCGCTATGTCGAGTTCAACCTGCTCTATGACCGCGGCACGCGGTTCGGCCTGAAGACCGGCGGCAATGTTGAGGCGATCCTGATGTCCCTGCCGCCGGAGGCCGCCTGGCCGTAAGCGCCGGCAGGAACGTGGCTTGCGCGCGGATCGTTACCCGCACATGCCGACCGCCAACACCCGTGACCGCGCCTCGATCGAGCGGATCTATTCGCGCGACGACTATGCCCGCGATGCGTCCGAGAACGAGCGCCGCAAGCCCGGCGTCTTGAAAGGGGTCAGGATCGCGGAGGCGGCTGGCGAGCGCGGCGATTTTGTCATCGAGCCGGCGTCGCAACAGGCTGGCGAGATGTCGGGCGCGGTGTTTCTCGCGCCGTTTCATCGCGTCACGGCCGCGGCAGATGCCGCTAGCGATCGCCGGCACGCTTACGAAGCATTCCTCGACGAGATCATCGAGGCGGCGCAGCGTCCCGGGTTTCGCGGCGAAGATTCGCCCGGGCCGGGCGATCGGCGGCTGCGCGGCCTGCGGCAGTAGCTCCTCGGGGCATTAGCTGGCGCGCGCCCGTCAAGGTATGGCACGTTCCCCAAAACCGTCGTCCCGGCGGAAGCCGGGACCCACCGATCCTCGCCCGAGCCGGCTGACGAGTGGGTCCCGGCTTCCGCCGGGACGACGAATATAAGATCGGCGACTGTAACCGAACGTTCTGACGGTGCTGGGGATCAAACCTGCTGAATGGCCGAGAGCAGCCAGTTGCCGCCGCGCCGGCGCACAAAAGTCCACATCTCCTCGGCCTCGGTCGGCACCTTAGGATTGCCGCTGACGATGTAGTCGGGCTGCCCGGGCGAGCGGTCGAGGCGCACCACGTAATCAATCGCGCTCCAGCGCAGCAAGGCGGTGGCGTATTCGAGGTCGCCCTCGTCCCAGGCCTCGCTGACATCGCCTTTCAGCAGCCGAACCTCCGAAACCACATTCTGCACCCCCTGGCTGGCGTTACGGGTCAGCTCCTCCGAAAAATAGCTCAGCATTTCCGGGGTCATCAGCTGACGCATGCGGCCGAGATCGCCGCGGCCCCAGGCATCCTGAACACTGGCATGGATCGCTTGGAAAGCGTTCAGATCGGCATCGCCGACCGTTGTGTCGCGGCCACGAAACCGCGCCGCTTCTGGCGCCGCGGCCGCCCCGAGCGAGCGCGGCATAAATCCGCCGCCCGCCGGGGCAAAGCGCCGGCCGGACAACAGCCGGACCAGGAAGAAGATCACAAAGCCGACGATCAGCAGCGTGAGCAGGAAGCCGAGCCCCTGGCCGAGGCCACCCAAATGGCTGAACAGCATCGAGCCGAGAAAGCCGCCGGCCAGCCCGGTCAGGAAGGGGTGCCGCGAGAAGAAGCTGCCGCCGTAGGCGGGCGCCGCCGCGCCGCCGAATGGACTCGACGGGCTCGCCGCCGAAGGGTTGGAGGGGGTTACGCTGCGAGTGATCGGCGCCGCACTGTTGTTGTCGAAGGTGCGGCTGCCCCGGCTGCCCATCCCGGAGAAGGACGATTTGCCGCCTCCCGAATAGGAGCTGCCGGCCCGGGCGTCCGCCAGGCTCGGCGCGAGCGCCAGAGAGAGACAAAGGAACAGCGGCGCCGGGATGCGCCAGGCGATGCGCCAACGCGGGAGATGCTGCAAGGGCGATGGTATCGACATCGTGAAGTCCCGTCCTGTACCGGCGGAGCCGTGGTGCCAGCATATGGGGCTGCGTGGCCCGTCGCGGAAGGAGTGCGTGGCCAAAGGAGTATGGCCAAAGGAGTACCTAGGCGGAACCACCCTCCCCGCCGGTGTCACCGGCGGGTCGCCCCTCGTTGCTTGATCCGCATGGTTTCCGTTCCAATTTATGATGGCCTTGCCTTCGCCGCCGGGTGCCGCTATCGGGCCCGGCAGCGTGTCTCGCTCGGTTCGAGGAGAAAGACGATGACGCGCCTGTCTCTGTTCAGTTCACCGCTGTTGTTGGGCTTCGAGCCGCTGGAACGGGCGCTCGATCGGGTTAACAAAGTTTCAAGCGACGGTTACCCGCCCTACAACATCGAACAGCTCGGCGACAATGAGCTGCGTATCACGTTGGCGGTTGCCGGTTTCACGATGGCCGACCTGACGATCACCATCGAGGACAACCAGCTCGTCATCCGGGGCAAGCAGGCCGAGGACGGTCAGCGCGTGTACCTCCACCGCGGTATCGCGGCGCGCCAGTTCCAGCGCTCTTTTGTGCTGGCAGAGGGCATCGAGGTGCGGGGCGCCCGGCTTGACAATGGGCTTCTCCATCTCGATCTCGTGCGGCCGAGGGTCGAGCCGCGGGTGCGCACGATACCGATCCAGGATAGCGATGCGAGCTCCGGTCATTCCGGGCCGCAGCCGATCCGCTCGCGCGCTTCGGATAATTCGCGCGGCTGAGACCGTTTTCAATTCAGAGAGATCAACCGGCTGACTACGCGCCGGGTTTGGCGCGACGGAGAGTACCATGCAGTTAAACGACGGATCCCGGCACCTCTCGCCGAGCGAGCTCGGAATGCTCGGCATGGCGGATGTCGCCTATATCAAGCCCGTCGTCGTCGATGGCGACGAGGCGTTCGCGGTGCATGCGGCCGATGGCACCCAGATGGCGGTCATCGGCGATCGCGACTTGGCGTTTGCCGTCGTGCGTCAGCATGAACTGGAGCCGCTCAGCGTTCACTGAGCTGCACCGGGGAGCCGCATCGGGACCAATCCGGCTTTACCAGCCGTTCTTTGGAGCGCTCGGGGTGGTTGCGGCCGCCTGCACGTGCGCAGGTTTGTTGGCTGCGCTGACGGGGGCGGCGGAACTGGTTGTCGCCAAGGCCATCCCGGGCAGGGCGTCGCGCATCTTGAACGCCCACAGGCACGTCAAGTCCAGCGTCGCCAGGCCGATCGCGAGAACCACCAGAAATGCATTCATATTGCCGGCGGCGCGATCCAGCCGAGCCGTAAGACCTGTGCGTGGAGAATTGTTCTCGGGCAATCCGTTCTGCATCGGGCACATTCCATACTGCGCCCCGCGGAACGGCCGCCCGGGCGCACCTCTGTTACTGAGGTAACACCCGGAACGGCCAATCGGTTTTGTTGCAGCCCAAAAGCCTCACAGAACTTTCCCGCTGTTAATCCGGAGTAAGCCGCCGGCAGGCTACTCGGCCGCGGCGCGTTCCGGTTCGACGAACTGCGACACCCATGAGTCGCGCCGCTTCACATTGGCCCGGTACATCGCCTCGAACTCCGCCGGCGGGAAGGAATGCGTCGAGGGGCGGTTCATGATCGCCTCGGTCCAGGCTTTCAACCGCGGATATTTCTCGAGCTGGCCGATCTTGTGGATGCGGTCGAGAAACACATAGCGCTGCAGGAACGGCGCATAGGCGGCGTCGACGAGCGAGTATTTCGCGCCGTTGAAGAACGGGCCGCTGCCCTGCTTCTCCAGCGCCTTTTCGAGGCGCTCGAAGGCCTCCGGGATCTTCGCGACCGCCTTCTGGTAATCGGCTTCGGTCGCCGCGTAGGCGCAGCCCGTGACCGACGAGGCAAAGGTCGGGACGTAATCCGTCCAGGCCCGGTTGATCGCGCGCTGGATTGCATCCTCGGGATGCAGCCGCGGTGCGACCATCTCGTCGAGATATTCGTTGATCGCGTTCGACTCGAACAACGTCACCGTGTCGTCGATGGTCAACGTCGGGACCTTCTTGTGCGGCGAGATCGCCAGGAACCAGTCCGGCCGGTTGTCGGGCTCGATATGGCGGAATTCGAACGGGGTGTTCTTCTCCCGCAGGATGATCGCCGAGCGTTGCACCCAGGGGCAGGTCTTGAAGCTGACCAGCATGTATTTCGTCATGGAAATCCTCCCGCCGGTGAATTGGATATCGGCAGCATCGCATGCCGAGTGCGCGCTCTTAAATACAAATCGCGATTGGCGGGCACGAGGGCGGCCACCCGGATTCTCCGCCGATTCGCGCCCAACTTGGCGTCTCGTGCGACGCACCGCTTGCGCGATATTTAATAATTAGGCGTAAATGCAGTAGGTTAGCGAGAGTTCGGTCACAAGATGTTGAGACGCAGCCATAGATAACGCAGAATCAATCCGCCGCTGACCCGGCAGCGAGGCGAGGGGCGATCGCGGTTTTGGGGGAAACCGCTATCCATCTTGGCACCTTTGGGGGAAGGGCCAACCCCCGCCTCGCGCACCGGGCCGCGGTTTTCCGCCGGTTCATGTGTCCTGACCCATCTTCCATTCCGTTTTTTGGGAGGGAAGGAGTGTGGGGGCAACGCGCAGTGGCAAACCTCTCAGCCGACGAACAGCGCTTCATGGCATTCGAAGGGCTGGTTCAATGGACAACCGCCGTTGTGCGGCAGGCCGAAAGGGTGCGTGAGACTAAGAATTGCCTGAGCTCAAGCGCGACTTTGGACCCGGTGACCCGACGGCAGGCGGTGCACGACAGCCATTGTCAGGATCATTACTTTATCGTTGCCGCCAAAAAGACCCTCGAATACCGGAATTGGGCTGCTGAATTGGGGCTTTTCTCGGCTATCAATTTTGCGGAGCTCGATGGCTTCTCAATCGCAGACATAAAAGAGTTGCGCGATATGCGGGAGCCTATCGTCGCGTATTTCCGAGGTCACGGCCACGCACCGGACCGATGGGTCACCAGTACGCCCGAATACATCGCCGACGCGAGTTCGGTGGTCGGTACGATGATGGGCGGTCGTCTCGATTGGGTCGCTTTCTCGGCCGCGGCGAACCGGCTCCTGCCTGCGTTGCTTTGCAGAGCCGATCCCGTTTCCCGCGAGTCTTGAGCCCGCTGGTCTTGAGCCCGCTGGTCTTGAGCCCGCTGGTCTTGAGACGGCCGGGCGCGGCTGATCGCTTTGGCTAAACGGCCAAAAAAGTTCGGCGACTGTGAACTATGTCACACTCTCTTTCGCTGCAAGCGGCCTAGTTGTTCGGCACCAGATCGGAGCCGAGCCATGAAGCCAGCCATTCTTCTGCTGATCCTTGCGTTCGCCGCGGGCGGCGTGGTCGTCGCGTTCACGACGCTGTCTCATCAGCCGGCGAAGGCGGATGCCGAAGTACGGATCGATCCTTCTCGGATCATGACGGAGGCTAAGGACCTGCCGGTGGCGCAATACGTCGATTACTGCGTCGTGTTCTGCCCGACGGAGTGATCGCCTGCCGAGGGGTAGAAACGCGCCGAACTCGCCGATATCGCGTTTGCGGGCGGCAAGATCCTCCGCGGTCCGCCCGGACCTGGCGGGCGTGCGGATCCGCTCGCGGCGGCGCTAATTCGCGCTGCGCGCCTCATCCGTATCGCGATAAATCTGCAGACGCGTGACCCTGAGACCCGGCACGCCGTAGCGGTCGATCGCGCGCTGCCAGGCCAGGAACTCCTCGACCGATAGCTTGTAGCGCCGGCACGCCTCCTGGAGGCTGATCGAGCCGTTGCGCACTGCCGCGACGACGATGGCCTTGCGGCGCACCACCCATCGCTTGGTATCCGGCGAGGGCAGGTCGGGAACTACCCCGCCTATCTCGGAGGCGTCGATGTGGGCAATAGGATCCGCTATAGACATGTTCCTGAGATCGAAATGGCCGATTGCGCCGAAGGTTAGCCGGCATTCTTTAAAGAAGGGCTAAGTGGCCGACGGCCGCGGTTTGGCGCCGCAGCGCAAACATCGCAATATTATTAAGGACCTAGGTAGTCCCCCTGGTGCAAAGGGCAGATGCGGCCCGCGGCGCGCCGTCCGCCCGTCCGCCCTAGAGGCGCCGAGCCGCCAGCCGGGAAAGGGCTGTGAAATCAACATGGTGAAATGCCGTTCAAGCAGTTGAAATTGAGAAACGCGATTCATATACTCCGCGCCCGCCGCAGACGGGCACGTTGGGGAGGATGAATGCGTAAGCGTACGACGAAGTTGCCGGCCAATTATCGCCCCTCCGACGCGGAAGAGTTCATGAACCCGCGTCAGCTCGAGTACTTCCGGCAAAAGCTGTTGCAGTGGCGCGCCGAGCTGCTTGCCGATTCAACGGACACCTTGCGGCACCTCAAGGAAGAGAGCTTGTTGAAGCCCGATCTTACCGACCGTGCCTCGCTGGAGACCGAGCGGGCGATCGAGCTGCGCACCCGTGACCGTGGACGCAAGCTGATTTCGAAGATCGATGCCGCGTTGTCGCGCATCGATACCGGCACCTATGGCTATTGCGAGGAGACCGACCAGCCGATCGGCATACGCCGGCTCGAGGCGCGCCCGATCGCGACGTTGTCGATCGAGGCCCAGGAGCGGCACGAACGGATGGAGCGCACCTACCGCGACGAGTGAGTTGCCGTCAAGGTGCCGAAGCCCTATTTTAGAGAGCCCTATTTAATCGAGCCTTAAGCGATCGTTAACGCTGTTTTGAGAACATGCTCGCGGGCGGATGCCGCCTGCGAACCCTGCGCTTTGGCTTGGATTGCGGTCGGCCTTCTCGGCGATCAAAGCGCGACCAGGCTGGCGTGTCGTGATATTTGAGGCAGGACTCGCAACAGGCGGAAAAGAGAACATGGTCGCCGATGTTGAAGGCGCCCGCCGCTGGGCGAATTTGGGATTCGAACGCCAGCAACCGGGCTGGATCGGCCGCCTCGGCAATATTGCGCTGATGCTGGCGGTCGCCGGTGCGATCGCCGGTGCGCTCTATGCCAGCGATGTGATTTCCGGCAATCAGGCTCAAGCGATTACCAGCACGGTCATCGCTCTGGCCGTGATCAGCGGATTTGCCGCTTTTGCGGCCCGCGCGATGCACGCGGCGCTGGCCGGGCGGGTAGATATTCTGAGCCAGGCACTTGATGCCTCCGCCGATGCCCAGCTGGTCATCGCGCCCGACGGACGCATCGCTTATGCCAACACGGCGTTTTACGATCTCTTCCCGCAGTTTCCGGAAGCCCCTCTCGAGCGGATCGCGGCCGTCGTCGATCCCGACTCGGCGGCCGATTTCGAGCGGCTGTGCAGCCGCGCGGCAGCTGGGACGCGGGCGATATCGGCGTTGCCGCTGCGCGATTCCCGCGGCGCTGCAGCCGGCTGGTTCAATGTCAGCGTCAATCCGATCGCGGGACGCCCAGGTTTCAGCTTCTGGAACTTCCACGACATCACCGCGCGCCATGAGATGGAGGCGGTGATCCATGACGAGCGCAACAAGCTGGTCGATTTCCTCGATAATGCGCCGATCGGCTTTTACTCGGTCGATGGCCACGGCCGCTTTCTGTTCGTCAACCAGACGTTGGCGCAATGGCTCGGCAGCACCCCGGCGGAAATCATCGGCAGCGGCGTGCGGTTGCACGATTTTCTCGCAACCCCGTCGGGTGTCGACACAGCCGAGTTCGATCCGTTCGACGGCGACGGCGGCGCTGAGCAGCGCGGCGAAGTCGTGCTGCGCGGCCGGGATGGCCGTACCCTGCAGGCCTGGATAGGACAGAGCGTCGTCGGTGCCGGGCCGGAGTTGCGTACCCGGTCGGTCGTCCGCGATCTGACCCCCGAGCGCCAATGGGAAACCGCGCTGCGGCTGTCGCGCGAACGCTTCCAGCGGTTCTTCGCCAACGCGCCGGTCGGCATCGCATTGATCGACCGCTTCGGGCGGCTTGAAGAAGCCAACCGTGCGCTTTGCGAGCTGTTCGGCGATGCGCCACAGGACGTTATCGGGCAGTCGCTGATCGGTTTCGTCAATGAGGATGACCGGCGCGAAATCGTCGCCAAGCTCGCCGCTGCCGCCGAGGGTACGGCGCCCCTCGAGCGCGCCGATGTGCGGCTCAAGGGATCGCGCGACAAGACTTGCGTCGTGTTTCTGTCCCGGCTCGGCGGAGTCGAAAGCGACGATGGCAGTTTGATGCTGCATTTCATCGATGTGACCGAGCAGAAGAACCTCGAAATCCAGTTCGCTCAATCGCAAAAGATGCAGGCGGTCGGGCAGCTCGCAGGCGGCGTCGCGCACGATTTCAACAATCTGCTGACCGCGATGATCGGCTTCTGCGATCTGCTGTTGATGCGGTTCCGGCCGGGCGACCCGTCCTTTGCCGACATCATGCAGATCAAGCAGAATGCCAACCGGGCTGCCAATCTCGTGCGCCAGCTGCTGGCGTTCTCCCGACAGCAGACGTTGCAGCCCCGCATCATCGACATCACCGACGTGCTGGTCGAGCTGTCGCATCTGCTGCGCCGGCTGATTGGCGAGAACATCGAGCTGAAGGTCGTGCACGGGCGCGATCTTGGGCTTGCGAAAGTCGACCAGGGCCAGCTCGAGCAGGTCATCATCAATCTCGCGGTCAATGCCCGCGATGCGATGCAGGGCGGCGGAACGCTGACGATCCGCACCGCCAACATGAACCAGGCGAGCGCCGTCCGCCGCGGGCACGAAATCATGCCGGCCGGCAACTATGTGCTGATCGAGGTTTCCGATACCGGCATTGGGATTGCCAAGGAGCACCTGGCCCGCATTTTCGAGCCTTTCTTCTCGACCAAGGAGGTCGGGTCAGGCACCGGGCTCGGTCTGTCGACGGTCTACGGTATCGTCAAGCAGACCGGCGGGTTCATCTTTGTCGACAGCGCTCCCGGGCGGGGCGCCACGTTCCAGATCTATCTGCCGCGTCACCAGCTGACCGAGGCCGCCGCTGCGCTGAACACCCGCGGTGGCGACCTCGCGGAGGTGCTGCTGCCGAAGGATCTGACCGGGATCGGTACCGTAATGATCGTCGAGGATGAGGATCCGGTCCGGATCTTTGGCGCGCGCGCCCTGCGCAACAAGGGCTACAAGGTGCTCGAAGCCAAGAGCGGCGAAGCTGCCCTAGAGCTGATCCAGAGCGCCGACGAACCGATCGATTTGCTGATCACCGACGTCGTCATGCCGAATATGGATGGCCCGGCGCTGATCCGGGAGGTGCGGGAGATCCACCCCGACATGAAGGTGATCTTCATCTCCGGCTATACCGAGGACGCCTTCCGTCAGCGCCTCGACAGCGACAGCGACATCCATTTCCTGCCCAAGCCATTCAGCCTGAAGCAGCTGGCCACCAAGGTCAAAGAGGTGATCAGCGGCGAGGTCGTGGCCTAGCCCGAGGCATTGACCCGGCATTCGCCCGGGCCAGCGCTCCGCCGCGTCAGCTCAGCGCATCGAGCTCATCGAGCGTCAACCCGCCGGGGACGATCGTGACCGGGATGCGCAGGCGCGCGGCCGGCTTGCCGGCCAGATAAGAGATCAACGGCCCGGGTCCCTCAGGACCGGTGCCGGCGGCGAGCACCAGGATCGAGATTGACGGCTCTTCGCTGATCAGCGCCATGAGTTCGTCGCGGCGGCGGCCTTCGCGGATATAGACGATCGGCATCGAGCCGGCGACTGGCGCGATTTCCTCGCATAATTGCTGCAGCAGCTCTTCCGCCGCTTCCCGCCGCTCGGCGCGTGCCAGTTCCTCGACGGCGAGCCACTGCTGCATCTCGGCGGGCTCGATGACGTAGAGCAATGCCAGCCGGCCCCCGGTATGCGCCGCCCGCCGCGCGGCATACTGCACCGCGACCCGATACTCCTCGCTTTCGTCGACGACGACCAGAAAGACGCGGGGTTGCACGCTGTCGGACATGGTGCAGAGCCTCCCTGCGGCTCAAATGCCCTGTGGGTCACACGCCGCGGAACGGCAGGCTTGCCAACCATCCTGCCACTACCGCCGCAACGACCGCAATCGCGCCGTAGCCCGCCGCTTCCCGCGTCGCGAAATCGGACACCTCCGCATCGAGCCCAACCTTGGAGACAACGAGCGGCGTTGTCTGGCCACTGACGACATCGCGGTCGCGCACGAGAAATATCTCCACTATGTAGGTTCCGGTCGGGACGTTGGCTGGAAAGCTGATCGTCGCGCGGAACAGGCGCCCGCCGAGGAAGGCGATCTTGCCGGCATCGACGGCGAACAGCCCTTCTCGCTGTTGCGTGGCGATCAAAGCCTCGTTGAACCGGGCCGCTTCTTCCGGGGTTGCCGGCGGTTTCGCCTGCAGTTTCAAGTTTCCGGTGCCGATGCGGTAGAGGGCCGCCGGCCCCGGCGCCACGATCTGCTCGATCGGCTGGCTCGCGGCCACCGTGTAAAAGCTCGGGACATTGCTGAACGTCACCGACTCGGCATTGACCCAGATGCCGGCCACCTTGCCCTTGCGCCACACGGTCATTTCCCGCTCGGGGCCGCGCACCACCGCGATGATGTCGCCGCCGCCCTCCGTGGCGCCGAACAGGACGACCGAAGCACCGCTGAAGCCGCTGGTAATCGCGATCAGATGGCTGCTCAGATCGGCGGTCACCCCGTCCGCGCACGCCGGCCCTCCGGCGAGCCCCAACACCGCGAACCCTAGTGCGGCGCGCAAGGCGAGCGCCAGGCGCGGTTGCCGGCTCATGTTAGTTCCGTGGTGATCACAAAAAGACTGGGCGGACGTATGGTTAGGTCGTAGGCCAGCTTGGCGGCAACCGCCAGGACCATCATAGCGAGCAGAAACCGGAGCTGCTCGCCGCGCAACCGGGTGCCGAAACGCGTGCCGAATTGGGCGCCTAAGACACCGCCGATCAACAGCACCAGCGTCAAAACCGCATCAACCGTGCGGTTCGTGTAGGCCTGCAGAAAGGTCACGTTCGCGGCGACGAAGATGATCTGCAGAAGCGATGTGCCCGGCACTACCTGGGTCGGCATCCCGAGCATATAGATCATCGCTGGCACCAGCAAAAAACCGCCGCCGACGCCGAGGATCGCGCTCAGGATCCCGACGATTACGCCGAGCCCGATCGGCAATAGGGCGCTGATGTACAGCTTCGATCTGCGGAAACGCGTCTTCAGTGGCAGCCCGTGCATCCAATTGTGCTGGTGCAACTTCCGGCGCACGCCGCCGGGCCGCCGCTGCCGGAGGACGGCCCGCACGCTCTCGATCGCCATCAGAAAGCCCAACGTGCCGAGCATCAGGACGTAGCAGATCGAAATCGTCAGCTCGATCTGGCCGACCCGCCTGAGCCAGGTGAACAGCAACACCCCGAGCGCCGACCCGGCGAGGCCGCCGACCAACAGAACAAAGCCCATCTTGAAATCGACATTGCCGCGCCGCGAATGCGCCAACACTCCCGACACGGAGGCGCCGACCAGCTGATTGGCCGACGAGGCAACCGCGACGGCGGGCGGCACCCCGATAAAGATCAAGAGCGGGGTCAGTAGAAACCCGCCGCCGACCCCGAACACGCCGGACAGAAAGCCGACCACCGCGCCGAGACCGAGCAGGACGAAAACGTCGAGGGAGACTTCGGCGATCGGCAGGTAGATGTCCATGATCTGGAAGCTGCGGCCGGTGTTGTTCGCTTAATCAGCCCCGGCGCCGTCCCGCCGGGCGGGGCAGCGAGCGGCGCGGCAGCTTACAACCCGAAAAATGGGCCGAAAAGCGGCAATGCCGCGGGCGGGATCATCTTTGGGCAGGCAACGTAATTAGACAGCAAATTACGCCGGGCCGAAGCTCACGGCCGCAGCAGGCCGGTGATGTCCTGTACCTCGCGCAATACCGGTACGGCGATCGCCGCGGCGCGCTCGGCCCCGCGCCGCAACACCGTGTCGATATGGCCGGGATCGGCCATCAGCCGCCGCATCTCGCCGCCGACCCGCCCGAGAACCTCAACCGCGAGGGCCGACAAGGCCTCCTTGAAGGTCGAGAAATTCTGGCCGGCGAAACGTTGCAGCGCCTCCTCGCGGCTCATATCCGCGAGCGCCGCATAGATGCTGACGAGGTTATCGGCCTCGGGCCGCTTTTCGAGCGCCTCGATGGTGTGCGGCAGCGGCTCGGGGTCGGTCTTGGCGCGGCGGATTTTGAGTGCGACGGCATCGGCATCATCGGTCATGTTGATGCGCGAATAATCCGAGGTGTCGGATTTCGACATCTTCTTCGTACCGTCGCGCAGGCTCATGACCCGCGTCGCGGCGCCGAAGATCTGCGGCTCGGGCAGCGGAAAGAACTCCCGTTCGTACCGCCGGTTGAACGCTCCGGCAATGTCACGCGCCAGTTCCACGTGCTGCTTCTGGTCTTCTCCGACCGGGACGTGCGTCGCCTTGTAGAGCAGGATGTCGGCGGCCATCAGCACCGGATAGGCATAAAGCCCGAGGCCGGCGGTCTCGCGCTGCTTTGGGGCCTTTTCCTTGAACTGTGTCATCCGGTTGAGCCAGCCGAGCGGCGTCAGGCAGCCGAGGATCCACGCCAGCTCGGCATGGGCGCTGACCATGCTCTGGTTGAAGATGATGCAGCGCTCGGGATCGATACCGGCGGCGATATAGGCGGCGGTCACCTCGCGCGTTGCCTGCCGCAACTCGTTCGGGTCTTGCGGCTGCGTCAGCGCGTGCAGGTCGACGATGCAGAAGATGCAATCGTAATCGTGCTGCAGCGCGACCCAGTTGCGGATCGCGCCGAGGTAATTGCCGAGATGCAGGTTGCCGGTCGGCTGGATGCCGGAAAAAATTCGGTTCATGGAGACTCCTACCTCCACCCTACCCTCCCCGTATGCCGGGAAGGGCAGAGTGGGGGCTGGCTGTTATCGTCCGGACGCGCCCGGGGTCAAGCCGGTTGCCCCGGTGATCTCCTTGGGGCGCGCATCAGCTGGCCGCGCAATTCGCGCCAGCCGGTCACGCCAAAACCGAGCGCCAGCCCGCCGAACACGACAAACCCGGCCGCCACCAGCGCGGACAGCGCACCGAGCCGGAGCATCAGCGGCCCAGCTAGCGCCGGTGCAAGCACCAGCCGCAATAGCAGCACGACGGCGCCCATGACGAGCGCCGCCGCGGCGATCCGCGGCAGTTTGCTGCGGGCCCGCCGGTCGAGTTTGAAATGGCCGCGCCGCTCCAGCAGCACGAACAGCGCGATGGCCTGGAGCCAGCCTGCCACCGACAGCGCAAACGCATTCCCGACATGCGCCCAGAACTGCATCAAGACCAAGGTCAGCACCAGGTTCGTGACCATCGCTGCGATCGCGACCTTGACCGGGGTCGCCGTGTCGTGATGCGCGAAGAAACCCGGCGCCAACACCTTGACCAGCACGAAAGCCGGCAATCCGACCGCGTAGGCAGCAAGAGCCGCCGCCGTCGCTTCGGCCTCTTCCGGCCCAAACGCGCCGCGCTGGAACAGGACGGTCATGATCGGGTACGCCAGCACGACGAGCGCCACTGCTGCCGGCAGCGTCAGCAGCAGCGCCAGCTCGACCCCGCGGTTCTGCGTCGCGGCCGCGCCGGCGAGATCGCCGGTGCGCACCTGTCGCGACAAAGGCGGCAGGATCGCCGTCGCGACGGCGATCCCGACCACCCCGAGCGGCAATTGGTTGAGCCGGTCGGCGTAGTAGAGGTACGACACCGATCCGCTCGGCAGCAGCGAGGCGAGCGCGGTCGAGATCAGCAGATTGAGCTGGGTGACCCCGGCGCCGAGCACGCCCGGCCCCATGATCTTTAGCACCTGCTTGACGCGCTGGGTCAGGCGCGGCCGGCGCACGCGCAGCCGGACCCCGGCATGCGCGCAGGACACCATCAGCCAGAGGAATTGCGCCAGGCCCGCCGCCGACAAGGCCCAGGCCAGCACCTCGCCATCCTGCCAATGAAAATGCGTCATCAAGAGCAGGCCGGCGATCAGGAACAGATTCAGCAGGATCGGCGTCGCGGCGGGCGCCGCGAAGCGGTCGACTGCGTTGAGAAGCCCGCCCTGCAACGCCGTCAGCGAGATGAACAGCAAATAGGGAAAGGTGATGCGGGTCAGCGTGACGACCAGATCGAACTTGCCGGGCTCGGCGCTGAAGCCAGGCGCGATGACCGTCATCAGCCATGGCATGAAAAGTTCGCCGAGCAGCACAAAGCCGAGCAACACCGCGAACAGCACCGCGAAGGCTTCCTCGGCGAACTCCCGGACCGCCGGCTTGCCGCCTTCCGCGAGCGCGCCCGAGGCGAGCGGCACAAAGGCGGCGTTGAAGGCGCCCTCGGCGAACAGGCTGCGAAAGAGATTAGGGAGTCGTTGCGCCACGAAGAACGCGTCGGCCACCGGGCCCGCGCCGAGGATCGCCGCGGTCAGGATATCGCGGACAAAGCCGAATACCCGGCTCACCAGCGTATAGGAGCCGACCGTCGCGACCGAGCGGAGCAGAGCCATCAGGTCGCCGGTGTAGAGGAAAATCCCGCCGGAGGAAACGCCGGCGCGGGCAGCGGCGCTGCACAAACCGGGCCGCTTGTGTTTTGTCGATGCGGGCGCAACGCTATTTGCCGGAGCGAAGGAGGCGGGCGATGGCCGGGACCAGAATCGGGGTGATCGGATGCGGCGGCCGCATGGGGCGCATGTTGGTCGCCGACATCGTCGCGAGCGAGGGCTGCGATCTGGCCGGCGGCGCCGCCAAGCCCGGGAGCGCCGCGATCGGTCGGGATCTGGGCGAAATGGCCGGGCTCGACCGGATCGGCATCGCCGTGACCGGGGATGCCCGGCAGGTGCTGCGCGACAGCGATGTCGCGATCGACTTCACGACCCCGGCGGCGACCGCGGCTCACGCGGCGCTCGCGGCCGAGCTCGGCCGCGCCCTCGTCGTCGGCACGACCGGGCTCTCGGGCGAGCAGGAGAGCGCGATCCGCCGCGCGGCGGAGCGCGTGCCGGTCGTGTGGGCCGCCAATACCAGCCTCGGCATCAACCTGCTGTTCGGCCTTGTCGAGCAGGTCGCCGCCCGGCTCGGGCCGGAATGGGACATCGAGATCGTCGAGATGCATCACCGCGGCAAGGTTGATGCGCCGTCCGGCACGGCGCTCGCGCTCGGCCGCGCCGCCGCCGCGGCGCGCGGGGCGGGGTTCGACGAGGTCGCGCAGCGCGGCCGCGACGGCATCACCGGCCCGCGCAAATCCGGCGCGATCGGTTTCGCGGCCCTGCGCGGCGGCGACAATATCGGCGAACACCACGTACTCTTCGCCGGCCTCGGGGAAAGCCTCGAGCTGGCGCACCGCGCGACCAACCGCGCGATCTACGCCAAGGGCGCGGTGCGCGCCGCGCTATGGCTGGTCGGCCGCCCGCCCGGACTCTATGGCATGAAGGACGTGCTGGGATTGTAGTCCGGCCGTCGCTTCCGGCCGGCACCCGTTGGCGATTTGCTGATAGCATTGACCCATCGTGCCGGCGAACCGAATGCGGAGCGATGAAGCCACAAGCCCCGACACCGAGCCCGTTTGCCAATTGGCCCGACACGCTCGTCGATCCCGCGCGGTTCCGAGACGAGCAGGCGCGGCTCGCGCGCGTCTGGACGTTTCTCGGTTTTACGCATGACGCCAGCAAGGACGGGGATTGGTTCCGCGCGACAATCGCGACGCGCTCGGTTTTCGTGCAGCGGTTCGCCGACGAGCTGCGCGGCTTCGAGAACCGCTGCGCCCATCGCTCCTTCCCGCTGCGTAACGCCGACAAGGGAAACGGCCCGATCGTCTGCGGCTTTCACAATTGGCGGTACGACAAGAACGGTGAGGTGGTGGATATTCCGCAATGCGCGTTGTTCGGGCCCTCGCCGGGCGAACTGGCCGCCCGCCTCAATCGCATCGAGATCGACACCTGCGGCGCGCTGATCTTCGGCCGGTTTGCGCCGCCCGGCAGCAGCCCGTCGCTGCGCCAATATCTCGGCGACAGCTTCGATATCATGGCGGCGATCTCCGACACCCGGGCGGCGCCGAGATTCGTGACGCGGCCGGTCGAAGCGAATTGGCGCCTCTGTTTCCACGCGAATGTCGAGGACTACCATGGACCGATTATCCATTCCCGCACTCTAGGCAAAAGCGGGTATCCCCGGCCTGACCGGACCCATTATTTCCGCTTCGGTTGGCACAGCGCCTTTATTTCCAATCCCGACCCGGACGGGCTGAGGAACATGGCGGCCGATTGTCGGGCCGGGACGTGGCGGTCGGCCAATTACCGGGTATTTCAAATTTTCCCCGACCTGACCGTCTCGCATGTGCGTATACACTGGGAGAACTGGTTTATCGTCGTGGTTCAATACGCGCCGGTGTCCCCGAGCCGCTCGATGATGCGCGCCTGGTACTATCCGGCGCCGGTTCCGTCGCTGCGTCCGCCCGCCTGGTACGATCTGATGACGCGGCCGCTCACCAATCTGGCCCGCAAAATCGCCATGCCCTACCTGGTCCGGATGGTTTTGGATGAGGACAATGCCGTCTGCGAGCGGCAGCAGTCGATCGCCCAGCAGCTGAGCCCGGCGCCGATCCTTGGCGCCCTGGAGGAGCGGCTGGCGTGGTACGAAGAGGCTTACGCCGAGGCAATGCGGGCCTGACCGCAATTTGAGGCTGCTGTGCGGGCCGGATCTCGCGCCGGTTATCCCGAGTTCGCCGGGTTGAGCGCGGCACGCCAGCGCGCCAGTACGTCCCGCAGGGTTGAGGCGAGATCGCGGCGCATCGGCGGCGCGAGAAAATCGCCGATGACGAGGCTCTTGCCATGCGAGGCCAGGAACAGCCGGTTCGACTCGCCGCGCCGTTCTTCGAGCACGATCCGCAGCCAGAACGGCTGGAAACGCCACGACCGGCGCGCGCCATAGATGTCGACCCGCTCGACCGTGAACTGGTCGTCGGCGAGCCGCAATGTCTCGCGCTGCCGGGCGCTGCGGTAGCTCAGCCGGAACGCCAGATAGAGCAGCGCGACATCGAGGCCGAAAAAGCCGCACACCGGCCAGGCGCCGGCCGCCACGAAGGCGATGCCGGCGATGATGCTGAGGACGCCGAGGCCGAGCATCAGCATGCGGAAGCCGCGCGGCGGGAGGCTGCGGTGCGGCCACAACACCCGCTCGAAAAACACCGGCGTCGGCGTGGCGGCGTTCGGGCTCATATCGCGAAGATAGGCTGCTCCAGGCCGCGCGCAAAGCCGCCCGGTTTGCGCGGTTTGTGAATGTCGGCGCAGCCTTCTACACTGGCCCGCGATGCGATCCGTCACAAAACGTCCTGGCACAAAACGTCCTGGCACAAAACGTCCTGCCACAAAACGCCGGTTCACCAAAAGCCAAGCCGCGGAATTCTATCGCCGGCTGGCGGCGACCCGGCCGATCCCCCAGACCGAGCTCGAGTTCATCAACCCGTTCACGTTGCTTGTCGCGGTCGTCTTGTCGGCGCAGGCGACCGATGTCGGCGTCAACCGCGCGACCCCGGCGCTTTTCGCCATCGCCGACACGCCGCAAAAGATGCTGGCGCTCGGCGAGGAGCGCCTTGCCGACATGATCCGGACGATCGGTCTCTACCGCACCAAGGCGCGCAACGTCATCGCGCTGTCGCGCATGCTGATCGAGCAATATGGCGGCGCGGTGCCGCGTGATCGCGAGGCGCTCGAATTGCTGCCCGGTGTCGGGCGCAAGACCGCCAACGTCGTGCTGAATGTCGCGTTCGGCGAGCCGACGATCGCGGTCGATACGCACATCTTCCGGGTCGCCAACCGCACCGGGCTGGCGCCGGGCGCGACGCCGCTCGAAGTCGAAGCGGGCCTCGAAAAAGTGACCCCCGCCGAGTACAAGCTCGGCGCGCATCACTGGCTGATCCTGCACGGACGCTATGTGTGCAAGGCGCGCAAGCCGGATTGCCCGGTCTGCGTCGTCGCCGATCTATGCCGTTATGGCGCGAAGACCGCGCCTAGCGAGTTGATCGCCGCGCGTGCCGAGGCCGCAGCCCCGGCGCCGCTTGCGGAGCCGATAGCCCGGGGACCGAAGCTCAGTCGGCCGAAGCTCAGTCGGCCGCCGGCGCGGCGGCCCTGAGCTCGTCGTGCGATTGGGCCTGGATGTCGCCTGAGATCTGGCCGCCGCATTCGATCTCGATCTGACCGTAGCGGATCGTGCCGGTGACCCGGCCGGTCGAGCGGATCAGGAGGCGCTTGCGCACCGTCAGATTGCCCTCGAAGCGGCCGCGCACCTCGGCTTCGTCGATCGAGGCCGAGCCCTTGAACAGGCCGCTCTCGGAAATGTCGACATCGCGGCAATTCTGCAAATTGGCCTCGACGCTGCCTTCGACGACGAGCTTGTTGCACGAGTTGATCTCGCCCGACAGCGAGATCTCGCGGCCGACGATCAGCGTGCGCACATCAGCTTCGCTGCGCCGCAGCCCGCCAGCCGGCGGGGGCGGTGCGGTACCGGCCTCGGCCGGGCGGCGCGGCGCTTCGGCCGGACGCGTCCCGTCGGCGCCTGGGCGTGCGCCCTCGGGCGCGCGTGGCGGCACCGGCGCCGGGTTGCGGCCGAGCGGAGCCACGGTGGCGTGCTGCTGGCCGGCCGGGCGGGACGGTTTCATCGGGATGCCCAGATCGTCAGGCAGGTCAGACATGGCGCGATCCTCTGTCTCGGTTCTTTTCCGGCTGAACATGGAATGGGTACCCCCCATTGAATTGCAGAAGCGGCGTGACGCGCATCGCGCCGGTCAGGATACGGAAACCCGCGGTTCGATCCGCCGCAGACCCTGGAAAACATGCACCATGAACGCGGTGGCGATGACCGGGGCGACCAGGTTGACGAGCGGCAGCGAGAACAACCCCGTGATCACAAGCCCCCCGATAAAGACGCGTCCCGCGAAGCGCTGACGCACGGCTTTCGCCGTCCCCCTGTCGAGCCGCCGCAGGGCGACCACCTCGAAATAGGCGCGGCCGAAAAGATAGCCGTTCAAGCCGAGGAACACAAAAAAATTAATCCCGGGGAGCAGCAGGTAAAGCGGCAGCGCCAGCAGGTTTAAAATGACGCCGAGCAGCATCAACTTGAGCGTTGCCGCGATGATGTCGCCGATACCCGCGCCCTGCGGCGGACCGAGTCCGGGATAGTCGCGCGCCTCGACTGCCGCGGCGACCCGGTCGAGAAAAAACCCCATGACGATCGTCACGATGGCCGGAAACAGCAGCCAGGCCAACACCAGGACGGCAAACACACCGAGCAGCTCGACGAGCGAATCGATCGGCCACCAGCCGAACACCGCCGCGTTGTGCAGGGCCATTGCGACGGCGGCGCACAGCGCGGCAAAGCTCGCGGCCGCGAGCGCCAAGCTCACCGCAACGACGCGGCGCAACGGCGGCGTGAACACCTCCTCGATCGCGCGCAGCAGGGCTGTGATCATTTTGGGCTTATACCCGAAGCGGAGCCTTCCGTACCGACGCAAGGCTATAGCGGCATCGGCCTCGAGGCTTTTTTCATCATCGCATTATTTTTAACTTGACAAATCCGGATAGTTATGATACGAAAGGCGCACACTGCAATCCGGATTGGTGCACAGCCCGCGAGTAAACCTGCAGGCCAGCGGATATCTTCATATTGCGGATTGGCTGTTGCCCTGTTGTCTTTTTAATCTGGTCGGCGTCGCCCGCCGGCAACATCGTGTTGCCGGTTGTGATGACGCGGCCACTCCCTATACTCCGCCGCCTTCCGCCCGCCTGGCCATAGGGAGCCCATGTCGATGAAGTCCGCCGCGATCGATGTCGTCGGCATCGGCAATGCGATTGTCGATGTGATCGCCCATGCCGACGAGCCATTCATCGCCGCCCAGGGCTTTGCCAAGGGGTCGATGAATCTGATCGACGCGGCGCGCGCCGCTTCGCTCTATGAGACGATGGGGCCGGCGATTGAGAGCTCGGGCGGGTCGGCCGGCAACACGATGGCCGGGATCGCCTCGCTCGGCGGCGCCGGCGCCTATATCGGCAAGGTGCGCGACGACCAGCTTGGCGCGGTGTTCCGCCACGACATGACCGCGATCGGCGTCCGCTATGAGACGCCGGCGGCGACATCGGGCCCGGCGACCGCGCGCTGCCTGATCATGGTGACGCCCGACGGGCAGCGCACGATGGGCACTTATCTCGGCGCCTGTGTCGAGCTCGGGCCGGAGGACATCGACGAGGCGCTGATCGCGGCGGCCCTGGTCACCTATCTCGAAGGTTATCTGTTCGACCCGCCGCAGGCGCAGGCGGCATTCCGCCGCGCCGCCGCGATCGCGCACGCCGCCGATCGCGATGTCGCGCTGAGCCTGTCCGACCCGTTCTGCGTCGGCCGGCACCGGGCCGCCTTCCGCGAGCTGATCGAGGGCGAGGTCGATATCCTGTTCGCCAATGAGGCCGAGATCTGCTCGCTCTATGAGACCGAGGATTTCGGCGAAGCGGCCATGGCGGTGCGCGGCCGTGTCGCAATCGCCGTGCTGACCCGCAGCGAGGCGGGCAGCGTCATCCTGACCGGCCACAGCGTCGACCGGGTCCGCGCCGCGCCGGTCGCGCGCGTCGTCGATACGACGGGGGCGGGCGATCTTTACGCCGCAGGCTTCCTGTTCGGCTTGACCCGCCGGCTGCCGCTCCCCACTTGCGGCAAGATCGGCAGCCTGTGCGCCGCCGAGATCATCAGCCATGTCGGGGCGCGGCCCGAAGTCGCGCTGAAGGGGCTCGTCGAGGCGGCCCGCCTCGTTTGAGCCGCCGCCCTGGAATTGTCGCGGTGTTGTCGCGGGAAAGAATTAAACGGTCGGAATGGATATCCGGAATATCGCGATCATCGCGCATGTCGATCACGGCAAGACAACGCTCGTCGATCAGCTGCTGAAACAGAGCGGCACGTTCCGCGCCAACCAGCAGGTGGCCGAGCGGGCGCTCGATTCGAACGAGCTGGAGCGCGAGCGCGGCATCACGATCCTCGCCAAATGCACTTCGGTCGAGTGGCGTGCCCGGGGAGGTAACGTCCGCATCAACATCGTTGATACGCCCGGGCATGCCGATTTTGGCGGCGAGGTCGAGCGCATCCTCAGCATGGTCGATGGCGTCCTCGTGCTGGTCGATGCCGCCGAGGGGCCCCTGCCGCAGACCAAATTCGTCGTTGCCAAGGCTCTCCGCCGCGGGTTGAAGCCGATCGTCGTGATCAACAAGGTCGATCGGCCGGACGCGCGGCCCGAAGCTGTGCACAACGAGATTTTCGACCTGTTCGCGCTGCTCGATGCCAATGAGGCTCAGCTCGATTTCCCGACATTGTTCGCCTCCGGGCGCGAGGGCTGGGCGGCCAGCGCGCTGGACGCGCCGCGCCACGACCTGTCGCCCCTGTTCGAGCTGATCATCGCGCACGTGCCGGCGCCCGAGGCGGATCGGGACGCACCGTTTTCGATGCTGGCGACGACGCTCGACTACGACCCCTATCTCGGCCGGGTGCTGACCGGCCTTATTCATTCCGGGATGGCCCGCATCAACATGCCGGTCAAGTCGCTGGCCCGCGACGGCAGGGTCATCGAACAAGCGCGTCTGACCAAATTGCTCGCCTACCGCGGCCTCGACCGGCGGCCGATCGAGGAGGCGCAGGCCGGCGACATCATCGCCGTCGCCGGGCTGACCGCGACGACGGTCGCTGACACGATCTGCGCTCCCGAGGTCACCGAGGCCTTGCCGGCCGACCCGATCGACCCGCCGACCCTGGCGATGACATTCGCGGTCAACGACGGCCCGCTCGCCGGGCGCGACGGCAGCAAGCTGACCTCGCGCGTCATTGCCGAGCGCCTTCACCGCGAGGCGGAGGGCAATGTCGCGATCCGGGTGCGCGAGAATGCCGAGAAGGATGCGGTCGAGGTGGCCGGCCGCGGCGAATTGCAGCTCGGCGTGTTGATCGAGACGATGCGGCGGGAGGGGTTCGAGCTATCGATCTCGCGCCCGCGCGTGCTGTTCCAGACCGACCCGGTCAGCGGCCAGCGGCAGGAGCCGATCGAAGAGATCATCATCGACGTCGACGAAGAATTCGCCGGCATCGTCATCGACAAGATGAGCCAGCGCAAGGCCGAGATGCAGGAGATGCGGCCGTCGGGCGGCGGCAAGCTGCGGTTGTTGTTCCTGGCTCCGACCCGAGGCCTGATCGGCTACCATGGCGAGTTCCTGACCGATACGCGCGGCAGCGGGGTCATGAGCCGGCTGTTTCACGGCTATGCGCCCTATAAGGGGCCGATCGAGGGGCGGCGCAACGGCGTGCTGATCTCGAACTCGCAAGGCGCCGCGGTCGCTTACGCCTTGTGGAACCTCGAAGAACGCGGGCCGCTGTTCGTCACCCCGGGCACCGATGTCTACGCCGGGATGCTCGTCGGCGCGCATAGCCGCGGCACCGATCTCGACGTCAACCCGCTCAAGGGCAAGCAGCTGACCAACATCCGCACGACCGCCAAGGACGAAGCGGTGCGCCTGACCCCGCCGGTGCAGATGAGCCTCGAAGAGGCGCTCGCCTATATCGAGGAGGACGAGCTGGTCGAAGTGACGCCGACCGCGATCAGGCTTCGCAAGCGGCTCCTCGATATCCACGACCGGCGGCGTGCCAACCGCGCCGCGGCGGCGGAGTGATCTGCGCGAAACTGTCAGCCGCGCCCGCCAGCGATAGCCCCTCAGTTTGAGTGTTCCAGGGACAAAAGCTCGCGGACCGAGACCTCCCTGGGACCCGTTCCCAAGTACAGGACCAGCGCCGCTCCGAACGCCACGAGGAGGAGGATTACGATCCGAAGCCATCGTGTTCCGATCAGATCCGCTTCGCCGAGATGCCGCACCGCGGCGACGGCGTGCCGCTGCGCGAGTTCGATCTGATCGTACAAAGCCTTTGTTCCGGCTTCCGATCGTCGATCGGCCTCGGGGTCGGGCCGAAAATACAGCAGCGTCGCGTAGGCCATGCCGAGTGCCAGCAGGAGCACAAAGACGACATCCACGATCAGCCAGGCCGTGCCGCCCAGATCGACCGGCATTCCGTCACCTCTTCCCTGTTGAAAGGCCAACGGCAAAACCTTTTGGTCGCTCCCGCCCGCCGGTTTGACTTCGTCGGGCTGCTGCCTATAGTGCACCGCCTTTCCCAAGAACGTGGGCGATCCGCCCCGGCCTTCGCGGGTTTTTGCGATGGCCCTATTGGGACAACAACAACCCTAATGCGAGCCGGGCTGACATGAGCAAGCGCGAGGAATCGAAGTACAAGATCAACCGCCGTCTTGGCGTCAATTTGTGGGGTCGGGCGAAGAGCCCGCTCAATCGCCGCGAATATGGCCCCGGCCAGCATGGCCAGCGGCGCAAGAAGCCGTCGGATTACGGCACCCAGCTTTCGGCCAAACAGAAGCTCAAGGGCTATTACGCCAATATCGGCGAGCGCCAGTTCCGCCGGCTTTACGAGGAGGCGGTGCGGCGGCGCGGCGACACCGGCGAGAATTTGATCGAGCTGCTGGAGCGCCGCCTCGACGCTTGCGTCTACCGCATGAAGTTGGCGCCCACCCCGTTCGCCGCGCGCCAGATCGTCAATCACGGCCACGTCCTGGTAAACGGCAAGCGCGTCAACATCTCGTCCTATCAGATGCGCGACGGCGATACGATTGAGCTGCGGCAGAAGGCCAAGGAGATGGCGCTCGTTCTCGAAGCCTCGAGATCGAGCGAGCGCGACGTTCCCGATTACATCGAGATCGATCACGACCGCATGCGCGGACGTTTCATTCGCGCGCCCAAACTGGCCGACGTGCCTTATCCGGTGACGATGGAGCCCAATCTCGTCATCGAATACTATTCGCGCTAAGCGTTGGATGGTTAGGCTGCAGCTACTCGCACCTCTCGCGGCCTAGCTGGTTCTCCTACTCGTCGCCCCCGCGGAAGCGGGGGTCCAGGGCAAATGCTGGAGCCCATTCCCTGGATTCCCGCATCCGCGGGAGTGATGGGCAACTCGTGGGCTCTCATGCTGATCCTGCATCTCGCGACCGTCTTTCTTTTGATCCTGCTCAACGGCTTTTTCGCTATGGCCGAGATCGCGCTGGTGTCGGCCCGCACGGCGCGATTGCAGCCGATGGCGGCCGAGGGCAATGCCGGCGCTCTGGCAGCGCTCGAGCTGAAGGCCGATCCGTCGCGCCTGCTTGCGACCGTGCAGATCGGCATCACGATCATCGCGGTGCTGCTGGGCAGCTTCGGCGAGGCGACCCTTGGCGAGGAGCTTCAGCAGTATCTCGAAACGTTTCCGGGGTTTCTCGGTCAGTACGCGCACGCCATCAGCATGGCGGCCGTCGTGCTCGGCATCTCGTTCTTCTCGCTGATCCTCGGGGAGCTCGTGCCGAAGCGGATCGCGATGATCTATCCCGAGCGCATCGCGGCGGCGCTGGCGCGCTTCATGCGCGCGATGGCGAGGATCGGCGCACCGATCGAATGGTTGTTGAGCACGACCACCGATCTGCTGCTGCGGCTGTTGCCGTTGCGGAGCGAGCCGGCGGCCGTCACCGACCAGGAAATCGGCTTCATGCTGCGCGAAGGGGTGGCGGCGGGACATATCCCGCAAGGCGAGACAGCCATCGTCGAAATGGCGTTGCGGCTCGGCGAGCGCCGCGTCAGCGCGGTCATGACGCCGCGCACGCAGATCGAATTCCTCGATCTCGACGACCCCGAAGAGGAGATCCGCCGGCGCATCCGCGACAGCGCCTATTCGCGTTTTCCGGTGGTGCAAGGCGGCACGCACCAGCTCGCGGGCATCGTCCAGGTCAAGGATCTGATGTCGGCCTCGCTGGATGGGCAGCCGTTCAATCTGCGCGCGGTGCTGCGCCCGCCTTTGTTTCTGCCCAACACGGTGACGGTGCTGCGCGCCCTCGAAGTGTTCAAGAGCAGCGGCGAGCCGATGGCGCTGGTCGTCGACGAGTACGGCGATCTCGAGGGCCTCGTAACCTTGACCGACATCCTCGAAGCGCTGGTCGGCGAATTGCCCGAGGCTGGTGAGACCGATCCGCGCATCGTCAAGCGCGAGGACGGCACGTTGCTGATCGACGGCATGGTAGGCCTCGACGAGCTGAAGCAGGTGCTGGGCGTCGCGCAATTACCCGGAGAGGACCCCGATTTCCATACCTTGGGCGGCTATCTGATGGCGCAGCTCAACCGGGTGCCGATGGTCGCCGATCGGATCATCGCCGGCGACTGGCGCTTTGAGGTCGTCGAGATGGATGGCCGGCGCGTCGATCGCGTGCTGGTGGCGCCAGCTAGCTCGACTGTCCGGAGATAGGCTCCGCATCATCGCTGGCGGACAGCAGCCTGGTCGGAAACCCGCTGGCCACGAGCGCGTCGATGATCGTGTCGACATGCCGGGAGTTCTGCGTCTCGACCACGACATCGAGTTCGGCGCGCTTCACCGAGGTGTCGTGGAACAGCCGCTGATGGTGTACCTCGACGATATTGGCCCCGAGCCCGCCGATCACTCCGGCGACGCGCGACAGCACGCCCGGCAAGTCGGGCAGCTCGGAACGCAGCCGCACCAGCCGCCCGCTGCGCACCAGACCGCGCATCAAGAGGGATGAAAGCAGCCGTGCATCGATGTTGCCGCCGGTCAGCACGATCCCGACTTTGCGGCCGCGGAACCGCTCCGGCTCTGCCAGCAGTGCCGCCACACCAGCCGCGCCGGCGCCCTCCACAATCAGCTTCTGCCGCTCGATCAACAGCTCGACCGCGCTTTCGAGCTGCCGTTCGGTGACCAGCTGGACGGCGCCAACCAGCGCGGCGACGATGCGGCGGGTCAGCTGTCCCGGCTCCTTGACCGCGATGCCTTCGGCCAGCGTGGTCCCTTCGCTGGGCAGGCCGGGATCGATGCCGCGCAGCACGCGATACATCGACGGGTAAAGCGCCGACTGCACACCGATGACCTCGATCCTCGGCGACAGCGCCTTCGCCGCCACAGCGATGCCGGAGATCAGCCCGCCACCCCCGACCGGTACGACCAACATGTCGAGTTCGGGTTCGTCGGCGAGCATTTCGAGCGCGATCGTGCCCTGGCCGGCGATGACCGCCGGGTCGTCATACGGATGCACCGGGATGAGGCCGCGTTCGCGCGCCAGCCGATCGGCGGCCTCGCGCGCCTCGACGAGGCTCTCGCCGCGCAGTACGACCGTGGCCTCCAGCGCCTCGGTGCGATCGATTTTGGTGAAGGGGGTCGCGGATGGCATGACGATCGTCGCCGGGATGCCGAGGCGGCGCGCGTGATAGGCGACGCCCTGGGCATGATTGCCGGCCGACATCGCGACGACACCTGTCTTCCGCTCGGATTTGCCGAGGGTCAGCAGCTTGTTCAGCGCGCCGCGTTCCTTGAAAGAGCCGGTCGATTGCAGCGTTTCGAGCTTCAGATACGCTTCGCAGCCGGCGAGCTCGCAAAGCGTCGCGGCGCGGACCAGCGGCGTGCGTGCGACCGCGCCGGCAATAGCCGCCTCGGCGTTCCGGATGTCGGTCATGCCGACCGGCAGCTCGGTCATTGCTGAATGCTCACGGACATTTGAAATCTGCTGAAATACTTAACCTTTTCCATTGCACTGTTCGCCACTGTTCTATTGTGTTCGCCTGAAACCAATGCTAGGACTAGGGACAAGGCTAGGGAAAGCGGGGCTCTGTCATGGTCGCTGAACGTCTCACAGACCGGCGCGTGCAGACAGCCAAGGCGCCGGAGGGCAAGCGCTACGCCATGCTGGCCGATGGTCGCGGTCTTTATCTGCGGGTGTCCGCTTCCGGCGCCAAGTCGTGGGTCTGGCGGTACTCTGCGGGCTCGGCACGCCCTGGCAATGGTCCCCGCGTTCAGCATGACCTTGGCCTCGGTCCCTACCCGGATGTTTCGCTCGCCGTTGCCAGAGACAAGGCGTTGACGCTTCGCCGGCAACGGCTGGCGGGGCAAGATCCCGCAGCAGAAAAGAAGCTGTCCCGTGCGGCGATGATCGAGCGCGGCAAGGCGGCCACCTTCGAGGAAGTCGCGGAACAGCTCATACAGGCCCGCTCGGCAGGCTGGAAGGGACATAAGCAGGCGGAGGCATGGCGGTCGCAGTTGCGCGACTACGCCTATCCAGTGATCGGCGCTCTGCCCGTTGGCGACATTCAACTTGATCACGTCCTGGCGATCCTGCGGCCGCACTGGTTTGCCGGCGGCAAGGTTATCACGGCCAATCGCGCTCGCCAGAAAATCGAAGCCGTCCTGAGTTGGGCTGAGACGCATACACTGCGGCCACCCGGCCAGAATGTCGCGCGTTGGAACGGCTACCTGTCGAACATCCTCCCGGCGCCGCGAGACGTTGCCCCGATCAAGCACCATGCCGCAATGCCGTGGAGGGAGGTCCCCGTGTTTATGGCTGGCCTTGGCGACGATGTTCTGAGCCGTGCCCTCCGGTTCTACCTCTTGGTTGGCGCGGGCTCGCGCATGACCCCTGTATGTGCCGCACGTTGGGATCAAATCGACTTGGAGCGCGCGGTGTGGAAGATCCCCGTTGGCGTCCGCAAAGGAGGCAAGGGTGTGAGCGCATACGAGATCCCGCTATCGCCCGCCGCTATTGCTGCTCTGCCGGAGCGCAAGAACGATTGGGCGTTCCCAAGCCCACAGAAAGCGAATGCAGCCGTCAGGATGGGATCGGTTGCGCAAGGTTTATTCAAGCTGCGGCTCGGACGGAAGGATACCGCGCACGGTCTGCGCTCGACATTCGCTGACTGGGTTGCCGACAACAAGCACGACGCGGAGGCCGCCGATAGCGTGTTGATGCACACGACGGGGAACGCGGTCAAACAGGCGTATTTTCGGAGCACGATGCTAGACCGCCGCCGCGCCTTGCTAGATCTGTGGGCCGCGTACTGCATGGGCGGTTGACCGCGTAAAGTGCAGCACGGGTTGCTACACCCGGTCGGTGCGGCCGCCCTCCAGATTTGTCGAGGAAGCACATGCTGCTGAGTGAACCAGAGATTGCCGAAATTGCCGGATGGCTTGAGCAATTCGACCATCTGCGAGCGGCGGCGCTAACGCAGGCTCGATTGCAGCCCGGGCACAACGAGCGCGAGTGGCTCCAGGCTCGTCGGGCTATCGAGCTATCGGCAATTGAGGAGCACCGCAAGGCAGTCTGGCGTGCGGTCGCTGCCCGAAGGCACCAGCGGTAAGGAGCCGCGGGCGTAGTCAGATCACATGGAGCAATTGCAGGCCGGCACAAACGCCGACCATGAGCAGGGCGGCCCACAGGCCATATTCGATGCCCGTCAGTGAACGCATAGCTTCCCCCAGCCGCGAGCTTAACGAAGCGTTAGGGAAACCCCATCCTGGTTAAGAGGAGGTTAACCGAAGATCCGGTAAAAGTGCGAGGGAACCGGATCACTGGCAATCTGGCGTCCGATCGCGACCCTCGCACCCCTGCGGCGTTACCACGGATCGCGATTGCCCAGCGATGATGCCCGAGGGGAGCCGCAAGTCAGCGTGTTTGTATGCCGTCAGCTTAGGCCGATGGCGATCGAACGCGAATGCGGCAGGGCGACGCGCTATGTACTTACGCCCGACACAATAATCCCCTAGACCGCTTGTCCTCCTCATCAGGGACGCACCATGCACATTTACCGCTGCTATTTCCTGAATGAGGCCGAGCTAATTCAGGCTTTCGAGGTGATCGAAGCCGCGAGCCTACGGGAAGGCATTGATCGCGCTTTGGCCATGCTGAAGGCCCGGCCGCAACACCGGAGCGTCGAGCTTTGGGACGGCGCCCGCCGCGTCTATCCGGCGGTGTACGGGAACGTGCTCCCGCACCAACGGCGGGGATCGCAGTGCTAGACGGTCAGCGCCGCCGCTTGTTCTTCCGTTGCAGCACGAGGCTCGGCACGTAAGGCTTCCGCGGCAAGGGCTCGGGTGCCGGCGTCGGGTCGAGCTTGGCCAGCACTTCGCGGATCGGCCGCAGCGCGTGACTAAAGCATGATCCGCCTTGACCGATGTTGGCCGTCGGCAGGACCATCACGGTCCGCGCTACCGACTGGCTGGACAGGAAGGCACGCGCGGAGGAGGGCCGCTAGGGGAAAACCTTGGCGGCCTTCTCTCGATTGCCGCCCCGCGCGGCTGCATCCCTTTCGCCCATCGGCGCGAGCGTCTACTTTAGGGGCGTGGCATCGCGCGGGCTATACAAGGCGACTGACGGCTCATGGCGGCAATCGGAAGCCAATAAGGGTTTTCGGCTTCTCTACAGGCTCAAAGACCACGAGCGCTGGACTTTGCTGGATGATGACCGCGCGATGGTGGTTCATCCCGACCGGCCGCCAAAGATCGTACACCCGGACGGGCGCGTGGAGGAGATCGCCTCGAAGACCGATGCCAACCGTCGAGCTTGATGATGCCGAGAAAGCGGCGTTGGTCGAGCTGCTGAAACAGACGATCGCGGCCGATCCGTTCCCGATGTCGCGGCGCATTCGAACCCTGCGGGCGATCCTCGATAAGCTGGAGCCGCCATTGCCACGGCCGCAGCGCTACCCGGCGCCCAAGCCGGCAGGAACGCCTAGCCTGTTGCTGGCGCGAAAGAAGGGGCGACGCCGATAAAATGGCAAAGGCCGACACAAATTTCCGTTCTGTGAGCCGCGCCCAGCTTGAGGAAATTGCGCACGGCTCGATGTATTCCGCCGGCACGCAATCGGCTCAAGACGTGGCAATGGCGAAAGTCGAACTCATCCGGCGCGACCGCGAATTCGCCGAGGCTCAAGAGCAATCCCGGCGCGCTTACGAGGATCAGCGCGAAGCCACCCGGCGAGAGTTTGAGATCAAGATGTTTGAGGCGGCCGGCAACCGAGCTGCGGTCCAACAACAGCACGCGGAAAAGCTTGCGCAGATGCAGGCCAATGCGGCACGCGATGCGGCAACGATCCAGGCGCAAGCCACACAGCAGTCGGCCGAGCGCCAAGTCAGGGTTGCCCGCTGGTCTGCCTACGCTGCCATTGCTGCGGCGATTGCCGCGCTGCTATCGCTCGCCGTCACGGTCGCCGGGCTTTGGCGATAGCATGAAACGGATAGCTGTCGTTGTACTTCCGATTGTACTTTCAGGGTGCGCAGTGGCCACCTGGGGTGGCGCCTACAATGTACTCAATCAAACACCCGACCAATTCGTTATTGAATATGACAGGGCATTGACTAACCCATCGTTGCTGATGCCTGTGGTTACAGCCCATTGCCTAAAGTACAATCGCCGGCCGTACATGACGAATATTTCACGGACCCTTGGCCTTGGGACGGTTCAGTTCGATTGCCGGTGAAATTCGAGTGCGCCGCATGCGGCCATGATGCGCTGATCCCGCCCAGCTCCTTGCTCAACGGGCTGCGGCTGCCGCCGGCTACCCGCGTGCTCGATTTGGAGCACCGCTTGCGCTGCCGAGAGTGCGATCAGCGCGGCAAGGCGGTCGTGTCGATCAGGTGGGCGGCGACCTAGACTTGGCTGCAGCCAGCCTGAATTTGTAGCATCGAGGGCTTGCAAAGTGTCAGAAACCCTACTATCTTTCTGACAGATGGAGGGTAGAGCTAATGCAAACGCTATGTGAGAGGATCACAGAGCACTCGGCGAAACTGCCCGAAGGCACTCCGGTTTCCGCGAAGGAACTCCTTCATTTGGGAGGGCGTGCAGCGGTGGACCAGGCTCTTTCGCGACTTGCGCGCCGGGGCACGCTTTTGCGTGTTCGTCGCGGCATGTACGTGCAGCCAGTAGAAACGAAATTTGGAACACGCACGCCGTCAGTTTCTCGGATCGTGGAGGCGTTTGCGCGCTTGCGAGGCGAAACGATCGCGCGCCATGGCTCCGCAGCCGCGAATGAACTTGGCCTGACGACGCAAGTGCCAGTGCGATCTGTCTATTTGACCTCAGGGCCAAGCGGCATCCTAAAGGTCGGTGCCCAATCGGTTGAGCTTAAGCATGCTCCACCCAAGCAACTCTCAAAACCGGGCGAACCGGCCGGAGAGGCCATCCGAGCTATGATTTATCTCGGGCGGGGGCACGCTCACAGCGTATTGAAAAAGCTGTCGAAAACAGAAATCCAAAACGTCATGTCACTCCGCACTGCACTTCCCGAGAGCCTAGCAGAAGAAGTGAGCGCGTTCCCACTTCATGCCTGAGGAATTTCTGAGCCGATCGGCTGACGACCGGAGGGACGCCCTTGGTGTGGCTTCAACCGCATCAGGGCGTCCGTCCTATCTTCTTGAAAAAGACGTGTGGGTCGTCTGGGCGCTTAACGTCCTGTTCGCTTCTCAGTTCGGATCGGACCTCGTTTTCAAGGGAGGGACATCGCTTTCGAAAGCGCACAAGGCAATCCGGCGATTTTCCGAGGATATCGATATCACCTACGATATTCGGAAGCTGATCCCGGACTTGATCGGCTCCGAAGGGCCGGTGCCATCAACCCGTTCCAAAGGTCAAAAATGGACCAAAGCAGTTAGGGAACGCCTCCCAGCCTGGGTTGCGGGAATGGTCTTGCCGATCATTGAAGAGCGGCTACGCGCGATCGGTGTCTCCGCCAAGGTGTGGACCGATGGAGAAAAAATTCTTATCAGCTACGAAAGGCTATTTGATGGCCCTCCCTATGTGTCGCCTCGTGTGGAAATAGAGTTCGGCGCCCGCTCAACCGGCGAGCCATGTGCGGAGCATTCTATCGTATGCGATGCGGCGGAGTACGTGCCCGCCCTAACGTTTCCGACAGCAACCCCAAAAGTGATGGTTGTTGGACGCACCTTTTGGGAGAAGGCCACGGCAGCCCACGTGTTTTGTCACCAGGGGAAGCTACCCGCTGGCAGATTTGCCCGTCACTGGCATGATCTTGCACAGCTTGACGCTTCCGGGCATGCGGCTCCAGCGCTCGCCGATCGGAAACTGGCGAAGGAAGTCGCCAAGCACAAGGGAATCTTTTTCATTGAAAACGATCATCTTGGTCAAAGGATTGACTACACCGCCGCGGTGTCGGGCTCGCTCAAACTCATTCCGGCGGATGCAGCATACACAGCATTGAACGCAGATTATGACATCATGGTGAAGGCGGGATTGCTCGTTACCGAGGACGCCTACCCGTTTGACGATTTGATGGAGCGTTGCCGAGCGCTGGAACGGCGGGCAAACGAGCACGTCTGATACATCATCAGCGTCGCACTTTGGCCTTTTCGCGGCCGGCGCGCTTTTTAACTGTGTCACCCGACACAGTTCGCCGGACCTCGACTTCATGACGAAAGTCAGCTTAATCGGAATAGACCGTGCTCAACAGGGCAAGCATGCGCTCCGCGGCGCTCGGATTGAACTGCGGTGCTACCCCAATGAGGTAGGTGTGAAAAGCCTCTCGCGCTTCGTCGCTGATCGGACTGAGCAACACCGCACGAATTGCATCGTCGAGTTCGTCGAGCGTGGCATCCCCGCGAGCTAGGAGACGGCGGGCGCGCACTACAGCAAGGTTCGCCACGTAGCTCATTTGGGCCGCGCGGCCAATCGCTCATAGTAGCGCCGGATGTCGGCAACCCTGTTCTCATGCCTATGATTTTCCTGGGCAAGCGCGTGCTGCATTCGAGCCTGCAAACTGAGATCCGCGACGCGATATTCGCCGGTGACGCCTCGAATTGGGCCGACCGGGATGGTTTCGAGGCAGCTATCGGTCGACGGCATCGCTCTGGCCCTTCGGTTTGCACCATCCCTCGATTGGCGTGATCCCCGCGTCTGTCAATGCAGTCAGATCGGGCAATATCAACTCACCCGGCGTTCTCTTTGGAATGCGTTTCGGCCGCTGCGGGATGCGTCCAAGCGGCTTCGTCAGCTTCTCAGCAAGGCGGAACTGCCAGTCATTCTTGCTCATTCGCGGCATCGCCGGCCTCCGTTGGAAAGCGCACTACGCGGCTCAGTGTACGGCCGACGCCCTCCGCTTCCGGCGGGGCACCAGGGAACAGCGTAGGGAACTGTTCCATCGGCTTAGACCTCCGCTCAGCCTTCGCCGCTAACCGGGCCGCCCGCTTAACCTCACGCGCGCGCTTTCGCTGACGCAAGTGGACAGCATCGTGTCTGTTCGACATGGCAGCACCGCGTTAGATCAGGGCGGCCAGGTGCGTTGCCCAGTTGGTGTTAAGCGTGGTCACATGGGCTTGGGTCGGAGAAGCGCCGTCAGCTACGAGTGTCGCAATGTTGCTGTCAACCGCGCTGTGCGCGGAAGCAGTGTAATGCCGGAGATCCACGACATGCTTCTTCAGCGTCACCCAGTCCGTGTTCAAAGTCGAAACGTGTGCTTGCGTCGGAGTTGCACCGTCTGCGACCAACGTAGCAATATCCGCGATGACAGCGCCGAGGGCCGCGCCATAACTCTTCTCGTCGATTGAGGCAGTTGCCCGCGGCACTTGCATTGCAGTCAGCGCCGCAATATGAGCATCGGCGACGCGACCATTGTTCTGATGCGCGAACAGAGCGCGTCGCTGATATCGGGCAGCGACCTCCGCAGCGGTGAGATTGGTATTCTTCACTTCGACCTGCCGAAAATTCTCGGCGAGGGCCATGTCAGTTTCAAAAGCCATCGTAGTCTCCTGTCAGTTCGTGTTGCACAGTGTAGGAAGCGTGGCCGGCAGGGTTGCTTCGTGTCGCGGCTCGGAGCATGCAACTCCATTGAGCGTCTGACCTACTGCCCTGCCGGCTGCCTCATGCCTTCGCCGAATGCCGTTGTGTTCCGGGGACGATAGCGGTCAAGCAAAACCCCACGGCATTCAGCGTCAGCAAGCTTCAAAGATGCAGTTGGCTCCTCCGTGTACGGATGTCAGCGAGGGTCGCGTTAAGGCGTGCGTCTGCCTGGTCGACGAAACGCTGCATCGCGGCGCGATCCGGGTCACTTCGCATAACAGAGGCGGTCATGAGCGAAACTTGATGGGCAGCGCGAGCTTGGGTTTCCTCTGCGGCGAGGCTGTCGCGGGTATCGGGCGTTCCTACTGGTCGAGGCGCAGCATGCTCTTGGTCATCATGCAGGGGCTCGGCGTGTTCGGACTGAGCCGGCTGCAGTTCATCTGGTGGGATGATGACCTGTTCCTCGTCCATCACCTCTACGAGCTCGCCTTCGACAAGCGTGCCGTCAGCCAGCCGGATCTCAGCTTTGCGTGCCATCGCGGACCTCCCTAGCCCAATTACGTTTAGAGCCGCGACGGCCGCTGCCGATCTGCCGGATGCAGGCAATAACCTGGCCCTGGATGCGGTTGATCGCAGCCCGCGGGCGCTTCAGAGCGCGGATCGTGCGTTTCGGGCGCGAGATGACTTCGGTGCGCGTGGTCATTGGAAACCGGCCTGTTGCGCGGCGGCCTTATAGAGCGCGTCATACTTGCGACTGATCTGGCGCTTGAGCGTTTCAAACTCATCTGTCAGCTCACGCATCTCCGCAGCCTCCTGCGCTTGCAAGGCGGCCTTCCGCTCGTGCCATACCCGCGTGCTATCGTGCGGCGGATTGACGTCAAGGTGGTCGGCCGTGCCGAAGGAGTGACGCGACGGGTCCTGCATGACGCCCGGTTGGCTGCTATCGAAGGCGCCGCCGCTCACGTCAGCCTCCCAGCTTTACGAAGGACGGCCGCGTGGTTGGCCAGGTGAACAATGGCCGCTAAGCCAAGCTTGGTCACGTTGACACCCGGGAGAACCTTGGCAGCATCGTCGAGCGTCTTATCGACGTCCCTGCCCAGCGAAACGAGGCGGGCGGCAAGCTTCTCAGGTGGTGTGGGCGGCTCAGCTGCGCTCCGAAGAACGGCAGTGCCCAGATATCGGTCAACATTCGCTTTGGCGAGGGCGCCGGCCAGCGTGGTCAACGCCGCATCGTCGGCATGTTCATTTGGGCGCGGCCGCTCATAGGCATCCGGCGACATGGCCGTGAGCCCAGCGCGCTGCTCAGCGACTGTGGCTGATGCGGGAGCGGCGGGCGGCCTGTAGTCGACCGTTGCCTTGGCCGTGCCTAAGATCGCCTCCTGGGCTGCGATGGCTCGCTCAAGATGCTGTTTTTCCGGGTAGGAAAGGCGGGTGTCTTCGAGACGGGACCGCATGCCGGCGATCAGGCTCTCGGTGCTAGCGACGGTCTCGGGACTAAGGCTTGGCGCGTCTGACATGAAGGGTCCTCCGGTTTAGATTGAGGCTCGGTTTGCAAGCGCTGACAGTTCGGCCGTGCGTTGCCGACTGGCCTCCATCGTGTCCGTGTCAGAGACGGCAGGCGCCGGGGCAGGGATGGGGGAAACGGCTTCGACCGCTACGTCGGGTTGGTCAGGGGCTTCGGCCCCCTCCGCGGGCTCCGTATCGCCTACAGCGACCGATGCCTCTAACTCGGCGGCCAGGCGCTTGCGAAGAACGTCGAGATCGCCGGCAGCGGCGGCCGGCGGCGAGGCAGGGATGGCCTGTTCGACATCGGCGGCTGTCTCAGTACCCTCCGAGGGTTCGGCCTCTGTATGGGGCTCCGCGGCCGACACGCTGCGAAGATCAATGACCTCAGAGGGGGTACGGATGGCAGGAGTGGCGACAGCATCCACGCCTTGCGCGACAGGTTCCCGGGTGCCGCCGTCCTCGCTCGCTGGGGCGATGGAGGAACCCCCTGCGAACAAGCTCTTAATGATGGTCGCTCTCTCGGCCGCGACCGTTTCGAGGGATGGCACAAAGCCGTCCTCGCGGCGCTCAAACTCAACAATGCGGGAGGGCCACGCCCAGAAGCCGGTCGCGGAACCACGGCCTAATTTTTCGAACTCGACAGCCACTAGGCCGCGCAACTCATCGTCCGAAATATTCTCAATGATCGTAGACCGCGCGGGATGGCTCCAAGGGGTGAGGGCTTCCATCGCCGTAGCCGCAGACAGTGCCCTATCGAAGGCGGCTTGAACCTTGGCGGCGTTGTCCATGAGGTCGACGACAGCCTTCTGCCAGCGTGAAGCATGCTGCGAAAAGGCCCGGTTTTTGCTGGCCCGGTCTTCGGCGGCGAGACGGGTTTTTCGTGCCAGTTCCTGTTCTTCGGCAGTGCTCAACGCCCTGACTAGAAGATCGCGGTCTTCTTCGGCGTGGCGCAACTGATCAGCGAGTTGATAGGCACGGGCCTGCTCAGAACTGGTGGGGCCGTTGAGAGCACCCTGGAGCGAAGCGGTGCCCAACTCGACTTTGAGGCCGGCGATATGCTCGTCCAATTTGGCGAGCTTCTCTGTGACGATGCCGGCCTGCCCCGCGGGCATTTGAGCGGCTTTCCGATGACCAAGTTTGAAGGTGAAGGCCAATGTCTTAACTCCCCTGTAGGACGCGGGCCGCGTGAGCGTTGCGGTCGCGATAGAAGACGAGGGCAGCGCGGTTGAGCCCGTAAAGTTCCATCTCGTCCTCGTCCAAGCCGGCCGCGTCGATAGCGGCCAAGATGTGGGTCAAGCCGCGAACCCGCGCGCGCAATCCAGCGGCCAGGCGCTCCAGAACGCGGGCCGCTTCTATGCCGGCTGCGATCTCCTCAAATGGTCTGACTGCATGCGTGTCCATGTCCCTTGTCCTGTGTGTGTCGGTAATCGCGCTGCCATTGCCTGGCATACGCTCGTTGTTTATCGGTCGCTCTCTCGGCTTGAAGGTACTGCTCGGGGCTGATCGGCCGACCTAGCCAGCGCTCCACGTTCGCCGTTTCGAAGCCAGCTAGCGACCCGTCTGCCCGGGCTGCAAACACGGCTTTAACCGATCTACCGCTGAGGGCAGCGACGACCGGGGCAGACAGGCGAGCGGGCAGAAGCGGGTGTGTCACTGCGAGGCACCTTGGAAGTTGATGATCGATAGATAATGCAACCATCGTGCTATTTTAAGCGCAACTGTCGTTCCATCAAAAATGCAACCACCGTTACATCTACCAATCGCAAGTGCGGCTCATTCGCAACTTCTCTTCTCGCTGCGGTATTGGCACTCGCTGATTTTTAGAGGGCCGGCCTGTTTCGGGCTCTCCCGCCGCTCTGAAAGGGGACCCGCAGCATTAGGTCGTCTTGTTACATTCTGTTACACAAGTATTCCCCGGCTCCGGCGTTGGGATAGAGGAGTAGACCAACATGCGCGCGACCCTCCGAGAAGTCTTTGACCCCTACCCCCGGTCTCCCCACTAAAGAAAACGCGCGGAGATTTAGAATAGGTTATAGGTCATGAGGGGAGTAGACTTGGTGGGTTAGAGCACTGAACCGCACGCGATCATCATGGACTATGTGAGCCCAGCAAATGACCGCCACTGCATTGCAGATATGCAGGAATAGCGTTGCCGATTACTTGGGTAGCGTGCTAGGTAGGAGACGCACTGTCCGATTTGGACAAGCGGCCCAGCCGGATGCGGCAAACACCCGACTGAGCCTGACCCAGCATCAGGAGATATCTGATGGCACAGGCTATCTGGCATCGTATCGCGACCATTAGAGAGCGTCTATTCGGCCGAAGGATGTTGGCCTTTCACATGGCGTGCGCGACGATGAGCGCGGCCGACTTCAGCATCAAGCGGTAGGAGGGCGCCATGCGAACCGCGTACCGATTTGTCCATCGTGAGTTGCGGCGCTTCTGGCAGGGCCAGGTCGACGGCGCCGGCAACTGGCAGTCCTTTATCGAGAGCACGGACCCAAGGCTTCTTCGCGCGGCATTGATGGCGCGTGGCTTGATCGGGAGGGCATCATGACTGTCCGTATTCTACGGCAGAAACCGGACAGTGAGCAGAAGCGAGGCGAGGCAAAGCGCCACGTTCTGAAGCTCGTTGAGAACACGCTATCCGGTGAAAAGCGGACAGTGCCGCGGCGGCCGCCAGCCTCGAAGATGCGCGAGAGGAAATATCTGACACCGGCCGAAGTCGAGCTTCTCTACAAAGGGGCCAAGCAGACACGCTATGGCGCCCGGGACGCGCTGATGGTCTGGATGGCCTACAGGCACGCTTTCCGTGCGAGTGAGCTGTGCGCCTTGAAATGGTCCGACCTGGATTGGTCCAATAGCGCCGTCGAGGTGAAGCGGCTCAAGAACGGACGACCGTCGCGGCAAGATCTAGACGAGCGCGAGATCAGAGGGCTACGGGCACTGTGGAAGCAACAGGACCGCCCGGCGCACGGCTTTATCTTCCGGAATGAACGCGGCCAGCCTGCCAGTGCCATTGGCTTCCATAAGACCGTGCGGCGGATCGGGGCGAGCGTGCCTGAGCTTCGACACTTGAACGTGCATCCCCACGCCCTGCGGCATTCAGCGGGCACCGCACTGGCCAACAAGGGCACGGATACGCGGCGGCTGCAGGAGTTCATGGGACACCGGGATATCACGCATACGGTGCGCTACACCGAGTTGGCCGCCGGCAGGCTCGCCGGGATTTGGGATTGATTTCTCCACGTAGCGGAATAGAGGGCCGCTCTGGCGACGGGGCGGTCCTTTTCTTTTTCCACCCGGCAATAGGGCTAGACCAGCCGCAACTAGCCGTGAAAAGGCCAGGCTGCCGAGTTATGGGCCACTTCGAGGCCGCGGGGTGGATGCGCCACGACCGCGAGAGCGGCAAGGTCGACAATTGCGGCGCTCCAGATAGTAAGCCGCCGTTCGGCATTCTGAACGGTATTCAAACTTAGTGCCTGCGTTAAGGAATGGCGGATCATCCTCCGATGGGACCGAAGAGGCGGGATTGGCTCCGCTGCTGACATTTTTGTCAATAGGGCCGCACCGGCCTTTGGGCGCATTCGGGCCTTATACTAAGGGCCAATCTGAGATCATGTTAGGTAACGTGACGAGGCGGACGCACTCTTGTAGCCAGTCCGATTAGGGGTCGCGCACGCGTGGATTTTGATACTGATCCTGACTTCTTAGGAAGTTAGTATCAAAATAAAGAGTATAGAGGGCTCACCACAGATCAATGACTTAGCGGCACTTTTACCGGACGGGTTTCGACCCGAAGTGAGGTTTTCCGCCAAGTAAGAGGGACTGCATACTGCAGGGTCACTAGGAGCTAAAAACTGGCGGATTTGCGCCAATACCATACCCCGTTGCGTCGCTCGGCTTTGATCGCCGGGCAGAACGCCCGTGCTCGCTTTATGGTCCGCCAGTTGATGCCATCCTCCGTGGCGCGGTCCTTGAGCACGGGTTGCCGCACGCCGTCCTCGGTAACGTGCGCTGCGAGCCAGCATGCAGCGTCCCGTACAGCCGGCGGCATATATAGCTCCCACACTTTTCCCCGGCCGTCCCGCCATGCGTGGAACAGCCCGCACCGCGCGGCCCGCTCGATAGTCCCGGGCTTGAACCCCGCATCGGCGAGCTGGCCAACTACCTCCGCCCGGGGCTTTGGCCCGCGGACCAATTCGGCTCGTATTAACTCCACGGCCGTATCAACCAGGAGTTCCATATCACCCTCCTATATCCCGGGGTTGCCACACGTACCATTCCTCACCCCCGGCCGCACGGCCTAGACGGGTATCAGTCCTGATCTGAGGAATGTCGCGGCGGGCCCGCTTCAACGTGGCTGCCGAAAACCCGGAGGCGTCGCCTTTGCGGATCGCCTCTCTAACGCGTATTCCCTTCGGCCTGGCGCTGAGGACCAACTCTCGCAGCCATAGGGTTGCGTCGCGCTTCTCAATGTCGGGGCGCCCGGGCTTGCCCTTCTCGGGCAGCAATTCGGCCAGGAGGTCCTCGCCGCTCCCCTCCTTATAGGCGCCCCAGGTGACGAACTGCTCTTCCTCAGCGTTCCGGCCAAGCGCGAAGTCAATGCCGTCGCGGTCCGGTCCGATGTTGGATTTCCCCCGGACCAGCCGCCGGATCGTGCCATCAGCGGATTTTGCCGCGGCCAGCACGATGCGAGCCACAGCGCCAAAGCCAAGTGATCCGGTAACCCGATTGATGATCGTTTTCCCGTCCGTGTTTTTGCTGAAGTGGGTGATCCCCAGGACCGCAATTCCCGTCTGCTCGCAGAAATCGTAAAGCGGTAATAGGGCCTGACGGACTTCGGTGTTGTTGTGACTGTCACCAAGAACGCTGATCGAGATCGGGTCAACCAAAATCACTTTCAGATCGGGGTACAGCTTTGCGGTCGAGATCAATCTCGACATATCCAGCCCGGGGTGGAACAGGCGCTCCCCGCCGCCCGGGTCCTCGACGCGGTCAATGAACTCCACCATGCTCAGATCGCCGCCCATCGCTTCGAAGCGGGGTAGCAGTGTATCCTCGATGCTGTCTTCACCACTCCATATCAAAATGCGGCCCCGCGGCGCTTGTGTATTATCGGGCCACAATGCGCCACGGGATACAGTCGCCAGCAGCTTCAGCGCCAGTGTGCTTTTGCCGGTCCCGGGCTCGCCAGCTAGCAGGTGGATCTTGCCCTTGGCCAACCAGCCCTTCCAGTACCATTCGACCTTGCGCTTTTTGACTGTAGCGCCGTTACGCAGCTTGATCGGCGAGTTGATCCGCGCGAGGACATCACTCGGATCGCCAAACATCTCGCTCGCGGTCGGCGGACATTCGGAGCCGAACAGTTCCTTGCCTTTGCCATTCCAGATCCGGTCAATCAGGTTCTCGATTTTCGGGCAGGGCTCTACATCGGGACGCGCACCATTGGCCTCTGTGTAGAAGCGTTCGTAGAGCACGCGGGCGCTGTCTGGGTCGACGCCTAAGCGGTGAAGTTTGATGTAGACCTGGGTCGCGTGCGCGTTGCGATTGCCGTCCTCCGGGACAATGCCGCGCTTAATGAGGCGCGTGATGTACTGATGTGCTGAAGCGAGCGCATGATCAGCATTGAGGGGCAGGGAAGTATCGCGCTTCTCGAAAGCCTCGAAGTCCCGTTCGTATTTCGCTTGCAGCCATTCGTAAAATTCTGGCGGTGCCTCTGTGATGGTGTCGAAGGACCCGCTGATGATCTTGTACTCGCGACTATCGATCATCGATGGCGGCAGTAGCACGTAGCCGCCGATACCGCGGACATCGATGCCTGGCGCAACCTTGCGGACGCTGGAGGGCAGCTGACCGCGGAACCAGTAATGCCAACCCCCGGAAGGGGTCTGGATCGCGAGCCCTGGTCTGAAAAACAGGTGTCGAACCTGGATGTCCGACCAGGACGCCGCGCCCTCCTTGCCGTCGACATCAACGACAAAGCACCCGAAGTCATCGGGACATGCAGCCATGTTGAGGATGTGCGTGCCGGGCGCGAACCAATCCGTGAGCTGCTGCGGGTCCTTGGTCGCGTTGTAAAAGCCGTGCTTGGTATTCGGCCGTTTGTCATTCTCTCGGATCGGGAACACGGGCAGTCCCATGTTCGCATATCGGAGCGCGGCAACTAGCACCTGATCTTTTTGGCTGTTAACAACTTCGGGGTTGAACCCGGTGTCTAGCGATGCCATAATGTCTACCTCCTAGTGATGGCCGGTTAGGTTTTGTCCACCTGATCGGTACGTTGTGGGGCTTGTCCGGTCCCTGGTTGAATGTGTGGTGTCTCTTTTGGCCTCGGTTCACAGCCGAGGCCATTTTTCTGTCACTTGACCGCTTGCACCCTTTTTTGCCTTGGGGAGCAACACCACGTTTAGCCCAGAGACGTCTCCGATAGCGGGCAGTACTCCCCAAGTCTGCTCTTTGTTTATGTGAAGCAAAACGTACACTCGACCGTTATCAGCGACCGCGTACTTCGGCGCGGTGCTCATGGCCGCGCACTCGGCTTATACGTCGGAAGTGACTTCATCAGCTTGATGAAGCTTTCGCCGGTGACCATCGTTCGTTTGCCGAGCTTAACGGCAGTAAGCTGGCCGCTGTTCAGATAGTCATAGCCCTTGGTTCGCTCAGGGCCACCATAGCGCGGGAGGTCATCGAGCGGGATGTACGGCGGGATGGACGTGAGAGTGAGATCTGAAGGCATGGTGCGGTCCTCGGTCTGATCGCGATCAAGCTTCGGGCGCACCCGAGAACCGGATCGTGGTTGTCAGACTGCCTGCGGTTTACCTCCCGCGAGGCTTCACCCTGATTACTCCCAGGGCTAGGACCGCGAACGCTTCCACCAACCGGACATTTGTGTCCACGTTGGCTGCACTCGACCGCCGGCGTATATCGCTCCCGCTTCAGACACGGATGCCCTGATCTACAGGAACGGGAGGTGTAGTGGTTGGGCGCTGTCATTGGGTCGATTACGCGAACCCACGAGCGCCTCGGAGGACTTGCACCCCTTCGAGAGGAAGACTGTGGCACCCAACACGAGTGCTTCCGCCTGACCCCTCGCCCGACTCAATCTATATACAGTCTCGTGTATGCCATTACCAGTGTTCGCGCACACTGCCCTATGTACGGTGCTACACGCCGCTGCCGCGCTATTGAGTGTTGCAGAAATAACACAGGCGCTTGACGTGATCGGGACTAGGGACGACCAGATCTTTGACGCCTAATCCTTTGATAACATGATTTTCTATTCGGTCATGCCGACCGGCAGCTCGGTCATTGAGCGGGCTCCAACACAAGGGTCGCGGCCGAGCCGGCGCGGCCGGGCACCAGCCAATCGAATTGACGCCATCGTAACAGCAGATCGGCAAAATGCGGAGACAGCGGGTTTCCCGACTGGCCTGGGGCGATCATCATGTGCGCCTCGGCCGGCGCGGCGAGATCGGTGATCATACGCAGCCCCGCGCCGAAACGCTGCTCATAGGGATCGGCATCGTCACGGATTGTACTCGGGCCGCGATTGAGGGTGTCGTAGCTGCCCGGGGTCGGCACCGCGACCTGAACCCAGTCGCGAATGACCGGGACGCGGCCCAGGACCTGGTTCGGGAACCGGGCGATGTGGGCGCGCCCCCACTGCCATTGCGCCATTTGTGGGCCGTATCTCTCGCGCAGCTGAGCCAGCGCATCATCGAGCGCCGCCGCGAGCCGCGTCTCGCAGGTCTCGTTCGGATGCTGTGGGCTGGCGCACCAATCCGTATGCCGTGTCAGCACCGCCTCCATGACCAGCGGCTTCAGGTCCCAAAAACCCGCTGCGGCTTCGCCGAAGCGGCCAAATAGCACCGCGTGGGCGAAGGCGCGCAACCAGGCGGTAAACAGCAGCGGCTCGACCCTGTCGGCATCCATGCGGAAATCCCAGGCGCGCAGGAGTCCGGCGGCCTCCCGCGCCGCCTCGTCCTCAGGCTGAATGGCCGTCATCAGCGGCACGAGCCGCCGCGCCATGATCGACAGCGTATCGGCCTGCATTGCCGCGCTCGCCGCGGGCGACTGGCGAGGTTCGGCGGCAAGCAGCTCCTCGATCCGCTCGAAGCGGTTGGGAAGGTCCCAGTCGCGCGACAGGAAGTAGGGATAGCTGTCCGGCACGATCTTGTTGTTGGCGCTGGCGAGATGGCCGGTCGGCGGATTGGTTGCCTGCGGCAGTTCATCGAACGGAATAGACCCGGTCCAATCATAAGCGCCGGTCCAGCCCGGCACCGGCAGCCAGCCGTCGCCGCTCTTGCGGATCGGGATGCGCGCCGGCGCGATGAAACCGATCGTCCCGCCGGCATCGGCGTAGACGATGTTCTGCTGCGGTCCGACGAAATTGGCGAGCGCAGCGCGAAATCCCGCCCAATCCCGGGCGCGGTTGATGTCCCAGAGCGCCTCGGCGGTCCGGTCGTCGGGATCGAGAAACGTTGTCTGCAATGCCAGCACGTAACCCTTCTCGGCGCTGCCTTCCGGAAGTACGTCGGACAATACGGGCCCATGCCGTGTGCGGCGCACGGATATCGTGTCCGGTGCGGCGCCGCGCACCTCGATCCGCTCGTCGCGGGTGGTGAACGCGGCGCTGCCGTCGGGGGTCAGATAGCGGCCGGGGTTGGCAGGATCGACCTGCTCGATGAACAGATCCTCGACGTCGCTGCCCGTCGTCGTGAAGCCCCACGCGATCTGATCGTTGTGACCGACCACGATGAGCGGCACGCCGGCGACGGTGCCGCCCACGATTTCGGTCTGCGGCGTCTTCAGCCGCGCCAGATACCAAAAGCCGGGGGCGCCAAAGCCGAGATGCGGGTCATTGGCGAGGAGCGGCTTGCCGCTCTCGCTATGCGCGCCGTCCACGACCCAATTGTTTGAGGCATAGTGTAGCCCGACGATCTCCGGCAGCGCGGCATAGAGCCGGTCGAGCGGCAGTTTGCGGTAGATCGCGCTCAGCTCGGCCAAGGTCGTCGGCGCGTCTTTCGGGTATTCGGGATAGAGCACCGCGAGATCGTCAGACGCGATGGAGCGCGCGAGCCGGGCGCGTTGCAATTCATCGCGGTAATTGCCGGCTAGTTCGAGATCCATCAGCTTGCCCCAGACGAGGCTATCGGCCGGGCGCCACGGCTGTGGGCGAAAGCGCAGCAGCACGAATTCTGGCGGCGCGCCGCGGCGCGCCGCCAGAAAGGCGTTTACCCCGGCGGCATAGGCATCCAGCCCGCGCCGTACCGCCGGAGATAGATGGGCAATCTCCGCCTCGGCGGCGCGATAAAGCCCGAGTACCCGCATCTGGCGGTCGGTCGTCAGTGCCTGCGGCCCGAAGATCTCCGCCAGCCGGCCGGCGCCGTAGCGTCGCTGCAATTCCATCTGGAACAGGCGGTCTTGCGCATGAACGAAACCAAGACCAAAGGCGGCATCCTCGTCATTGGCCGCATCGATCAGCGGGACGCCGTCCGCATCGCGCACGATGCGGACCTCGGCTCCGGGACCCTTCACCGCAATGCGACCGTCGAGTTGCGGCAATGACGACTGGAAATAAAGGAAGCAGCCGCCGGCGATAACGCAAACCAACAGCAGCACGCCGCCAACGAGGCGCACGATCATCTAGTGCCGGCCCGCCCGAGGGCATGCACGACGGCCACACGCGGTTCGTCAGCCAATTTCATGATGTTCGGCATTTTAACATTTTAGCCGCAAGAAATGATGCGCGATGCCCTCGAGAAGCGCTCGGGCCAAGGCGAGTCGAGGCCGGCGAGTATCGGGCGTTATGCCTTCCTTAACCAACCCGCCGCAAGATGGTGGAGATAAATCAACGCGCAACCTGCGGTCTGATGTTCCTGCAACCTGATGTCATCGCGCTCCCGGTATTTGCTGTGGTGATGGCAATTGCCGCCTACGAGGATTTCCGGCGGCTCGTCATCCCGAACCTGCTGCCGGTAGTCTTGTGCATTACCTGGCCGTTGCATTTCGCCGGCTCGCCCAGCCTGTTCGGCGGGCTTGCCGCGATCGGCTGCGCGCTTGCCGTCTTTCTCGTCGGCGCGGCGCTGTTCGCGCGCGGGTATCTCGGTGGCGGCGATGTCAAATTGCTCGCGGTCGCGACGTTATGGGCCGGCGCCGCCGGTACCCCTTCATTGCTCGTGCTGACCGGGGTGTTGGGTGGTGTACTGACACTGTTCCTGATCATGCCGTTTGGCGCCCAATTCGCGGCGGCGAGCCGTGCGCTGTTGGCTCCCTCGGCCGTTTCCACCACTTCTGACGCGGCGAAATCGGTGCCTTATGGCGTCGCGATCGCCGGCGCCGCCTTGATCGTCATCCTTTCACCTTACCTCGGTTGATCGCCATGCGCTTCCGTACCGTGATGCTGTTGTTCCTCGCCATCGGCCTCGCCGGCGGTACCGCCATGCTGGCTCGCGCCTGGCTTACTGCGCAACGCTCGCAGGAAGTCGCCGAGGCGGCGCCATTGGCACTGCCGACTCCGGCCAAATCCGTTCTGGTCGCCCGCTCTGATATTCAGCGTGGGCAGATCCTGAAGCCGGAAGACGTTATGTGGCAGGCCTGGCCGGAGGGCGGGGTCGACAAGAACTACGTCGTGCTCGGCAGCAGGACGCCCGAATCGTTTGCCGGCTGGGTGGCGCGCAATCCAGTCTCGGCCGGCGAGCCGATCACCGAGTCCAAGATCATCTCTCCCTCCAATCGCGGCTTCCTTGCCGCCGTGTTGCGGCCCGGCATGCGGGCAATCTCGGTGCCAGTGACGATAACTTCGGGGATTTCCGGGTTCATTTTCCCTGGTGACCAGGTGGATCTGATGATCACCTATCCAATTCCGGTCCTCAATGGCGGCAATTCGAATGCCTATGAGCACAAGGCTGCCGAGACGGTCTTGCACGATGTGCGGGTCATCGCGATCGACCAACGGCTGGAAAGCAAGGCCGGAGAAGCGGTGGTCGCTCACACCGCCACCCTCGAAGTTACGCCGAAGCAGACCGAGGTCATTGCTCTCGCGAGCGAGATCGGCAAACTGTCATTGAGCCTCCGCAGCCTTGTTCCGGCGGCGGGCGAGATTGCTGCGGCCGCTGCCCTGGCGTCTGCCGGAGGACAACTTGCCGATTCGTCCAACGGCGTGCCCAACCCAACATTTACGATCGACAGCGAAATCAGCCCGCTGCTTCCGAAGTCCTTACACGGCAACGATAATTCCGACAGTCGGACCACCACGATCTTGCGTGGTGGTAGTAAATGAGCGGACTCTACCGCAGCGCCAGCTGCGTCAAGAGGTTCGTGATGCAAAAAATACTGGTCCTCGCGATTGCGGGATCGGTTTTTATTGGAGTTTCGGCGAGCAATGCCGCTGAGCTCCTTTCACCACCCGCCAGTCCAACCGCAACACCATCGGCATCGAGTCAATCACCGCCGCCCGATCGTGATCTCAGCGGGAGGGTTTCTCAGGTGCCGGCAAAAGGGCCGCCAGTCCTACTCGAAGCCGGCAAGGGCACGCTGATCCGGTTGCCGCGCGCGGCGGCCACCGTATTCATCGCCAACCCCGACGTCGCCGACGTGCAGGTCAAGTCTCCATCGCTGATTTACGTGAATGCCAAGTCGCCGGGCGAAACCGTGCTTTATGCCGTCGACGCCGACGACCACGTCCTGCTGAACGCGCCGATCCGGGTTGAGCATGACCTGTCGCGGCTGCGGGAGTCGCTGCACGCGCTCGTTCCCGGCGAGAATGTCACCGTCGAGTCGGTGGACGGTTCCCTGGTGTTGAAAGGCAATGTGTCGACCGCCGGGCGCGCCGAGAAGGCGAACACCTTGGCGTCCGCCATCGCGAGCGAGGCCAAGGGCAAGGTCGTCAACCAGCTCTCGGTCGCGACGCCCAACCAGGTCAATCTTCGCGTCAAGGTCGCCGAAGTCAGCCGCACCGTGCTGAAGGCGCTCGGCGTAAACTGGAGCAAGCTGCAAGGGCGCACGACGTTCTTCACCGAGAACCCGTTCACCGGCGGCCAGATCACGAACCAAAACGTGCTCGGCCTGACCTTCGGACGGAGTGCGGCGCCCATCAATGCCACGATTGACGCTTTAGCGTCCGAAGGGTTGGTGACGGTTCTTGCAGAGCCAAATCTCACCGCGACCTCGGGGCAGCCCGCCAGCTTCCTTGCCGGCGGCGAGTTCCCGGTACCCGTGGCGGGCGCGACGGCCAACGGCATTCCTACGATCACGGTCGCCTTCAAGGAGTTCGGCGTCAAACTCGATTTCACGCCGACGGTCATCGATGCTCAGCACATCAGCTTGCGTGTCCGGCCCGAGGTCAGCGAACTCTCGACTACCGGGGCGGTTTCCACGCCGATCGGGGGGGGGGCCGTCATTACGATCCCGGCACTGACGAAGCGGACCGCCGAGACCACGGTGGAACTGGGCAGCGGCGAGAGCTTCGCGTTGGCGGGGTTGCTGCAGCACAACGTCACGGAGAGCGTCTCGAAAGTGCCAGGCATCGGCGACATCCCGATCCTGGGACAGCTCTTCCGATCGCAGCAATTTCAGAAGGGCGAGACCGAGCTGGTCATTCTCGTGACGCCCTACCTCGTCAGACCGGTCGAGACGGTCAGCGCGCTGTCGACGCCGACCGACGGATTTATCCCGCCGCATGATCTGCAATCGATCATCAGCGGGGGAGTCTATCGGCAGACCTTGCCACCCGGCGAAAGGGTCCGCGTCACTCCCGGCGCGCAGGGGGTGGTTGGTCCCGTCGGGTTCCGGTTGGATTGAGGGAGGGCGCCATGAAGATTCATCCCCTCCCGATGCTCGTGCTGGCAATTCTGGCGCTTGCGGCCTGCCGGCCGGCAGCCACGGAATGGACGGAAAACGAAGCGCCGAAGGCGCTGCGGCTGGACGATGCGGCAGTGTCGGTCAAGGTCCACTTCGCACCTGGATCGGCCCAGTTATCGCACGCTGATGCCACGCGGCTGAAAAGGATGGCGGCAGTGGGCGCGATCACGCCCGCCGACCGGGTTGTGGTAGCGGCGGGTGGCGGTCCGGCTTTGGCCGAGGCGCGCCGCGAGGTTATCTCCACCGCGCTGCTGCCTTACGGTATCGTGACCAATCCTTCGCCGTTTGCCGGAGTCGCTGCCAACCAGGCGGTGGTCGAAGTCGGTCGCTATGTCGTGACGCTGCCCCCCTGCCCCAATTGGAGCAAAGCCGCGGGGCCCGATTTCACCAATTCGTTCGCGAGCAATTTCGCCTGCGCCAATCAGACCAACCTCGGCCAAATGGTTGCCAGCCCGGCCGACCTTGTCTCCGGCCAGCCGCACGGTCTGGACAACGGACAGCTCGCGGTCACCGCTGTTGGCCACTACCTGAGTGACAGCGTCAAGCCGCCTGGCGCATCGAGTGGCGGTGGTGGTGGTGGCGGCGGCGGTGGCGGGTCGTCCGGAGCATCTTCCAGCCCAGGGAGCTAGTAATGAGTGCAGTCGCAGTTGCCGAAAAGCCGTCCGCTGTCAAAGTCGAGCGCGTCGGCGTCATCGCGATCCTTCAGGATCAGCCCACCCTCGAGCGCATCCAAGCGATCGTTCGTGAGCTGCACCTGGATGAGGAGCTGAGTCTCGAGCCGACGCTCGACGCGGCACTGCGGCGCATGAGGGACGGAGAATTTCCCCGGGTTCTGATCATCGATCTTAGCGATTCTGCAGCGCCGATCGCCGAGCTCAGCGCGGCGCGCACCGTCGGGGGTGAGGATATCAAGATCGTTGCGCTTGGCGTCGTCAACGACGTGGCTCTGTTCCGCGACCTGCTCGCCGCCGGCGCTACAGACTATGTCGTCAAGCCGGTGAGCCGCGAGGCCCTCGCAGCGGCGCTCGAAAAGCGCAGTTCGACCTCGTCAGCCGGCAGCGGTCTGGGGCAGGTCATCGCCTTCATCGGCAGCCGCGGCGGAGTCGGCACGACGATGGCAGCGGTCTCGTGTGCCTGGTTTCTGGCCGAAAAGCGCTCCGAACCGACGGCGCTCCTCGATCTCGACCTTCACTTCGGCACCGTTGCCCTTAAGCTCGATACGGATCCCGGCAGCGGGCTCTCCGACGCGCTTGAGCAGCCATCGCGCATCGACAGCTTGTTTGTCGAGCGTGCGATGGTGAAGGTTTCCGACAACCTGCGGATCCTGGCGGCGGAAGCTTCCATGACCCAGCCGCTGGTGGTCGATCCCGGTGCGATCGACGTTCTGCTGTACGAGCTGCGCCGCAAGTTCGCCTGGGTTGTGGTCGATCTGCCGCGGTGGGTGAGCCCCACGCACCGCGTCGTGTTCGGGGCGGCAAGCCAGGTCATCGTGTTGTGCGAGCGCAGCCTCGCCGGGCTGCGCGATACGATCCGCCTGCAGACGCTGCTGCGCGAGCATGCGCCACAGTCGACTCTGCTGATGGTCGAAGCCGGCGCGTCCGGCGAACGGGCGACCGTTGTCAAACGCGAATTCGAGAAGGCGGTCGGCAAACCCCTCGACGCCGCGCTGCCGTACGACGCCAAATCGGTCGGCGCAGCGACCAATTCCGGGCAACCACTGCCATTGGCCGCTCCGCGCAGCACGGTAGCGCGCGAGATCGAAAAGCTGGTCGCCCTCATCGCGGCCAGCCCGGCCGAAAAGAGCAAAAGGCGCAAGCTTTTTGGAATTTGGTAAATGGTAACTCTCTTCAAACGTCCCGGCGCGGAGGAAAGCCTCGACGCGCGGATCGCGGGGGTGTCCCAGCGGCGGACACGAATCAACCCCGAAGCTCCGCCTGACAGCACAGCGCCGCCTCCGGAACAGCCGAATGGTTCGAATGGGGCCGCCGCGCCTGCGCCCGCGCTCACGTTGGACGCCGGAGCGTCGACGCCCAATGCAGCCGCGCAGTCGCCTCCGTCCTCGCCGCGGCCGGATGGGTCGGGAGGTATCGAGGAACGGCTTGTCGTCGCGCGGGAGGAGCTGATTGCGCGCCTCACCGCCGAGATCCGCCCGGAACGACGCGCGCTGTTGAGCCGCAGCGACCTGGCCAAACTCGTCAGCGGCGCGGTTCAGGCGTATTTCGTCCGGCACGCGATCGAGTCGAACCCGCTCGCGCGACGCGATCTTATCACCGACATCATTCAGTCGCTGATCATTGCTCCGCAGGCGTCTCTGACGGATAACGCTGCGGGCGGGCGCCAAATGCCTGGCCGAAAAGCCGCGGTAGAAGCCGCAAAAGCGCAGATCCAGCCTCTCGTGCTGGAACACATGGATGTCGCGGCGGCCGCAGAGATGCCGCGAGCGGCTTTCGAGGCTCAGCTCACCGGCTGGGTCAAGGAGCTGCTCGCCGAAACCAAGATTCAACTGAACTTCATCGAGCAGCGCGAGCTGGTCGACTCGCTGATCGCCGACATGCTGGGGCTCGGGCCCCTCGAGCCGCTAATTGCCGACGAGACCATCAACGACATCATGGTCAATGGACCGAAACAGGTCTATGTCGAGCGGCGCGGCAAGGTCGAACTGACGGACGTGCAGTTCCGCGACGACGCGCACCTTATGAACGTCTGCACGAAGATCGTCACGCGGGTCGGGCGGCGCATCGACGAATCGAGGCCGCTGGTCGACGCGCGTTTGGCGGACGGCAGCCGTGTCAATATCATCATCCCGCCGCTGGCGCTCGACGGCGCGTCGATATCCATCCGCAAATTTTCGAAAAAGAGCATCACCCTCGATACGATGGCGGCCAGCAGCAGCATATCGCCGGCGATGGCGACGGTGCTGAAGATCGCGGCGCGCTGCCGGCTCAACATTCTGATCTCCGGCGGCACCGGTTCCGGTAAGACGACGCTGCTCAATGCGCTCTCGCGCATGATCGACGGCACCGAACGCACGGTGACAATCGAAGACGCCGCTGAGCTGCAATTGCAGCAGCCGCACGTCGTGCGCCTAGAGACGCGCACCGCCAACCTCGAAGGCACCGGCGAAATCACGATGCGCGATCTCTTGAAGAACGCGCTGCGAATGCGACCCGACCGGATCATCATCGGCGAGTGCCGCGGTGAAGAAGCGCTCGACATGCTGCAAGCGATGAACACCGGACACGACGGCTCGATGAGCACGATCCATGCCAATACGCCGCGCGAAGCCCTGACCCGCCTCGAAAACATGATTGGCATGTCCGGCATCAACCTGCCATCGAAAGCGGTGCGCACGCAAATCGCCTCGGCAGTTCACATGATCTGCCAGGTCAATCGCATGCGCGACGGCCAGCGCCGGGTGACGCACCTCATAGAGGTTGTGGGAATGGAGGGTGACATCATCACCACCCAGGAACTCTTCACTTATCAATTCCAGGGCGAAGGCTCCGACGGCAAGCTGCGCGGCTCGTTCGTGTCGACCGGAATACGGCCGGCCTTCCTGCCGCGCGCCGAGTATTTCGGCCTGGATCGCGCGCTTCTGGAGGCGATCTAACCATGCCGGCAGGACTCGATCTGGTAACTGTCGTCGCGCTGGCCATCGGATTGCTGACCGGGCTCGCCGGCCTCACGGCTGTGGCCGTCGTTGAAGGTCCAAATCGGCGGCGGTTTGCGCGGCGTTTGTTAACGGTCAAAGGCGAGAAGCAGAAAGCCAAGGGCGAGACGGCAATTCGATCGTTATCGCGCCGTGACAATGCGACGATGACGGACAAGCTCGCGCGGCGTTGGCTGCCGCGACGGGACATGCTCGTGGCTCGATTGGAGCGCACCGGTCGTCCGATCAGCATCGGTCGGTACGCGGTCGTGATCCTGCTGATGAGCGCCATACTGAGCTTCCTGGCAAGCGGCTTCGGGGGAATGCGGCTGCTGCCGGCGATGCTGTTGGGGGTGGGGATGGGCATCCTCATTCCGCATATCGCAATCGGAAGAATGGGAAAAAAACGCGTTATGGCGTTTGTCGGCCTGTTCCCCGAGGCGATCGACCTGATGGTTCGGGCGTTGCGCTCGGGTCTGCCGATCAGTGAAGCGATCATCATGGCCAGTCACGAGATCGGAGATCCGATCGGCGCCGAATTCCGCACGATCGAGGCGGGAATGCGGCTGGGGCGCGATCTCGAAAGCCTGCTGTGGGAAATTTCCAAACGCATCGATGCGCCGGAATTTCGCTTCTTCATCATCGCGTTGAGTGTGCAGCGGGAAACCGGCGGCAACCTCGCCGAGACGCTCAGCAATCTTGCGGAAGTTCTGCGCCGGCGCCGCACGATGCGGCTGAAGGCGCGCGCCATGGCGAGCGAGGCGCGAGCCAGCACGATGATCCTTGGCTCCTTGCCGATTCTGGTTTCGGTGATTTTGCTGATGTCCTCGCCCGGTTACATCATGCCGTTGTTCAGTGATGTTCGCGGGCTCATGCTGGTTGGCATCGCTCTTGGGATGCTGACGACCGGCATCGGTATCATGGTCAGAATGGCGAAGTTTGAAATATGAACAGCACCCGGGTTGTTGACTTTAAGCTCGACCAGTGGCTGCCATACTGGCTCGGAACCGATGATCTGATCGTCGGGTTGGCGGCGCTGGCGGTGGTGGTCGCACTGATCGCAGTGTACAACGCGCTGCGCTCCTACAGCCCGTTTCAGCGGCGTTTCGCGCAGATCGCGCAGCGTCGGCAGACGCTTCGCCGCGCGGCTCTCGACACCGGCCGCCGCCGGCCGCGCCTGGAGGCGGCCGGGCTGATGAGCGAGGCCGTCAAGCACCTCAACCTGCTGCGCTCGCACCATGCCACCGAGGCGCGGGCAACGCTCGCCCGGGCAGGTCTGCGCACGCGAGAAGCAATGGTACAATACCTGCTGGCTCGCGCTTGCATGCCATTGATCTTCGCCTTCGCGATGATTGCCGATTCCTACGGACCGCATCTCCTTCCCGTTCCGCCGCAGTACCGCTGGGCCGGGGCGTTCGGGGCCGCGATGCTCGGTTTTTTTGCGCCCGGTACTTTCATCAAGAACCTGGCCACAAAGCGTGCCAAGAAGGTGCAATTGGGACTGCCCGATGCACTGGATCTGCTGGTGATTTGTGCGGAAGCGGGGCTGAGCCTTGACATTGCGCTGACCCGGGTATCGAGCGAGCTTGAGCCGAGCTGGCCCGAGATCAGCGAGGAATTGGGTATCACCGCTGCCGAGCTGACCTTCCTGCCGGAACGCAGGCAAGCTTTCGAGAACCTTAATTTTCGAACCAACCTGCCAGCCGTTCGCGGGGTCGTGAACACGCTGCTGCAGGCCGCGAAATTTGGCACCCCGATGGCGCAATCGCTGCGCGTTCTGGCTGCCGAGTTCCGTGAGGAGCGCATCATCCGCGCCGAGGAAAAAGCCGCGCGGCTGCCGGCGATGCTCACGGTGCCGATGATCTTGTTCATTCTGCCGACCTTGTTCATCGTCCTGCTCGGCCCGGCCGCACTCAACATCATCGATACGTTCTCCGGCAAAAAGCAGCAGCAGACGCAGACGACAACCGTGCAATCGACCGGGACCGGGGCGGGCACTCGCAATTGAGTTGAAGCGGCCGTCTCGTAACACTGAATATTTCCGGCATCGCGACTCGTTCAGTTTTTGACGTGACGGGCGAGACAGAGCGGCTGTCATCGACCATCGGCGATTAGCCGTTCAGACCATCAGCGATGGCTTGCTGCTTGTACGCAAGCCACGGCAGAGATTTCGGGCATTCACCGGCGCTCGCGCTGTGCCGCTGGCGCAGACCGTGCTGTGCGACCAGTCGCCGGCTCTCCTTCTTTGCCGGCGCGGCCCCAGAGCCCGAAACAAACATCAGGCAGTGGACGACTGAGGCCGCGGCATGTGTCCGGATCACCGCGCGAGCGCCCGCTGAGGGGGTCATTCATTCTAGCTCGTGCCAACCGCGAGCGCCGGGCCCGAGCTGGCTGCGAGCGCAACTCGCGGCTCTCTTACAGCGCGGCTCAGGCCGATCCGGCACTGATCCGGAAGTCGCGGGCCGGCGGCGCCATGCGGCGCCGGCGGGTCGCTGCTTCCCGGGGGACCGGTTCATTGATGCGCCGGGCGTGGCGTTCGGCGATGCGGTTCAACAACTCCAGGAGTTTGTGCTGCGGGTTTGACGCCGTTGGCCTTCGCGCTCTCGATCAGCCAATCGTCACGCAGCGGTCCAGCTGCCGGAATTGGGGGCGGCGCAGAGAGCTCATTCCCGCGGCCGGTCGCGATCAAACGGACGACGCGTTCGTCAGGATTGTTGTCGGGCGCGAGCTGAAAATTGCCGAAGCGGCGGGATCAGCATAATCACGTGCCCGCCTGACAGAAGGCGGGGCTCGGTCTGGCTCGAGAGCACTCGCCGAAGCCGGCGCGTCCTGTCCCCGGATCCTTCAGGCGTTAGATCCAAAGATCCTTCAGGTCGTCCAAGCACCACCAGGTGGGCCGGGCGAAAGCGTCGCGATCGCCCGGCCTCTGGACGAGCCTTCTGGTCGTGCCGGTCGTTTTGGCGGCGTCCTATCGTGAGAGCCGCAGGTGGATGATCGAATTCGCGATACTCTGGAATACGGTCGTCAAGGTCGATGGATCAGCATCGTAGTAGGCGCCGCCATTCCCGGCGCAGCCCGTATTGGTTAATGAGGACCAATTCTTGAGCGTTGCGTTGTGTTGCCCGTCATAGCCGAGCCCGATCGTGAAGATCATGTAGTCCTTCTTGCCGTTTGTGGTGCTCGCCAGTAGGTTGGTGCAGATGGTCTGCAGCCGCGTGTCCAAATTGGTAGGCGCTGTTCCCGCGCTGGTCGTGTTGATCTTGCCGTCGGCGATCTGACCGAGCCCGGTCAAATTGCCGCTCGCCGGCCACTCCTCGGTGCCGTCGGTCATCAGCACGATGATCTTTTTCCAGCCCTGGTTTTGGGCCGTGTCGTACGCGAGCGGGTGGCCGTTATTCGCCGTAAAGGGTCCATTCGGCGACAGCGCGCGCCAGCCCCAGATCATCCCGACATGCACCTGGGTGCCGCCCTCGTCGCGCGGCCACATGCTGTTGATCGTGTTTGTCACGGTGTTCTGACCGGCGGTTGTGGTCAGATCAGTCAGCGGCAGGATCGGCACCGGGCAGCCCTGGTTCGGACCATATTGCTTAAGCCAGTCGCTCAGCGTCTGGCCTTGTATCTCGGTCGTGGTGTCCTGCCTTTTGACGTTGGTGGCGCCGCCGACCCACCAAGTGTTCGTGCTGTCGTTGGCCCACCAGAATGGGTACCACGCCGTCCCGCTGACCGGTTCGGAAGTATCGGGGTTTCCCGATACCGCGAGTACGCCGGTCCCAGAAGCGTTCTCGCCGGAGCTGGTAGGTTCGACCACGCAGCCGCCCCAGCCTGTCGTGGTCGAGGAACCCGCGGGGCTCGCCGAGTTGTATGCCGTGTCGTAGGTGAGCGGGTTGAAGAAATGCAGCGTGGTGTTGTTGGTCGCCGTGGCGTTGTTCGAAATCGTCAGCGTTCCGGTGCCCGCCAGGTACTGAGCCGCGGTGCTGGGCGCGGCCGTTACCGTCGTGTTCACCGGGATACCGTTGCCGGTGATGATCGTTCCGACGGTCGGTACACTGGCTGTCGAGACACCGGTGATGGTATTGCCGTTATTGGTGGTGTTGCCACCCAGGCTTGTAAACGTCATCACATCGGACGTCTGCGAGGCCGTAGCAGCCGCAGAGAGGGTGATTTGCGTCGAGCTGTTGACGGCGGTAACATAGCTGTTGGCAGGTATAGATCCTTTTGCGTCGGTGACCAGCATGCCCGGCACGATCGTGTTCGTGGTCTGCATGCTGGTGATCGATTTGCTGCCGCTGCTCAGGGTACCGGCAAGGCTGAAGGTTATGGTTTTGTTGTTCTGTGTTACCGTCGCATTCGCAGAAAGCGTCACGCTCCCCGCGTTGACCGCAGTGACGGTAGTCGGGGTACTCGTAGGAATGCCGCTGGAGCTGCTGGTGGCAACCATCCCAACCAAGATCCCGCTCGTACTGGCGACCGTGACCGTCGGACTATTGTTCGCCCAGCTTCCGGTTGTTGAGACGGCGGTGGGATCGGTGAATGGCGTGCTGACGAGAGCGGCGCTGGTAGGACCGACGACCAGGGTGGCGGTATTATTCGTGGAGAGGTTGAAACTCAGGGTGGCGTTCTGGGAGATCGTGATCGAGGTACCGCCAGCGGTGACGTTGCTCACAGTCGTGCCCGAGGGTATTCCCGGCCCGTAAATCGCCATCCCTTGCTGAACGGCTGCGTTCCCCGAGACGGTGCCGGTGGGGGCGGGGGCAGCCATCGAGACGTTCGAGATCGTGTTATTGCCGCCTGTCGTGTAGCCGGTGATCAAGACGACCGGCATCATGTAGCCGCGCAGGTCGGTGAAGACGCCGCCCGAGCTCGCGATATGACTGCAGGTTGTGGAGCCGTTCGTGCAGCCGAAGGCGCTGCCGACATTGACGTTCGTCACATACGGTACGATCGACATATAGAGCTGCTGTGGGCCGGTCTGGGCATTGACCAGCGTCGTGACGAATTGGTTCGCGGCCTGGATCAGGGTGCAGATGCGGCTCGGGTTGGTGCCGAGGGTTGAGCATGCTGTATCAGATGTGACGGAGGGGGAGTTGCAATTGCTATATGCGGGTCCTGTGGCGGGTCCGTTGCACAGCATCGACCCGGTGTTGTCGAGCACCACGGCGATTTCCATGCCGGGAAATTTGGTGGTCTGGGTGGTCGCGCCAACGGTTATATTGTTGATGCCGACGAGCTGCATGAACACCATGGGTATCGTCGCCGTCGCCTGGTAGGTCACGACCGCGCCGGTGATCGAGGTGGTGGGCGTCACGGAGACGTTCGTCTCGCCGACCATCGTATCGGAGCACGAAGTGACCGCCGGGCCGGTCGGCACCGCCTTGCAGTAGTTGTTGTAGAAGTAGTTCTTCAGGTCGGTCGTCAGCTGCGTCGATGTCTCGCTGGTTTTTGAACCGACCGCCAGCGCTGCTGCATCGAGCGCTGCTCCGAGCCGCGTCTTGACCACATAGGCGCGCGCCGTATCGATGGCCATTCCGGCGGCGATGATGATCGGGAATCGCCGCGAGGCCGAAAATCATCGCGACCGCGCCGCCCTGGTGTTTTGCAAGACCGCGAAGCGTGTTGCTGACGATCATGAACGGGGCCCGTACCGCCCGAATCACTGACTGCATCATGTTCGATCCTACGGACATACGTGGCTGGTGTTGAGATAGGTCGGCACGCACGATACATAGCGCGGCCGGACATAGGCGGCTTCAGTGAGCGTGTAGCTCGTGGCGAGAGCGTAGGTGACCGGTGACGCATAGCTGTAGGTCACCTGTGCGACGACCACGCTGTCGGTCGTGCTGTTCGTGCCCATGTTGGTAGCGGCGGCGCCGTGGGGTAGGCCGCTCACGGTGATCGCCGGTGCTCCATTGACCTCGGTGTGCCAATCGATGACGGGAGCGCCGGTATTGTAGGTGACACTGGCATACGCGATCTTCATCGAGGTCCCGCTGGTCGGAAAGGGCACCATGGTCTGGTTCACGGCATTAGTAATATTGGTGAAGTCGGTGCTCTGGAGGTATAGCGGGCTCGCATTCGCTTGCTGTTGGGCGACGAGATCGGCCGCCGATTCCGCCGCCGATTCGAGCTTGAGATAGGCGAGCAGCAGGCTGGAAAGCTCGTAGCTGCCGAGAAACAGCGTGAGGAGGATGGGCAGCACCAGCGCGAATTCGACTGCCGCGATTCCCGAGGGATCGCGGACCAGCCGCAAGCGTCGCAGAAGTTTGAGGGCGCGGATCATGAGGAGGGGAACGGTTCGTTGCGGAATATCACGGTCGAAACCAGCGGCACCGTGCTGGCGCCGGCGTTGGTTCCAGTCGACGTGCCGATGCCAAACCAGCAGGAGCCGCCGCCGAGGCACGTACCAACCCACGGAATCAAGAAGGGCCGGTTGTAGGTGACCTGAACCCCGACGATCTGGCTCGCAATGCCTGGAGCGAACGTGCAGTAGCCAGCCGCCGTCGAATCACTGTCTTGGGTGCAGGGCCCAAAACTGACCGAGCTGAAATCGGTGAAGTTATTAACCTCGAAGATGATGTCGGATTGGCATGTCGCCGTGCTCAGTATCACGTTCATGTCGGAGCACAGCTGGTTCTGGAAGGTTGTCTTCGGAGTGGTCGCGCTCTGGACCTGACCCGTCCGAATGAGCCGCGCTGCGTCGCGGGCCGCGCCGTCCAGCAGCGATTGGGTGGTCAGCATGAAGCCGAGATCGAGGATCGTCAGCAGCAGCAGGACCAAGGGGGGCGCGACAAATACGAACTCGAGACCCGTTGTGGCGGTATCGTCGGCGAGAGTACCCGAGAGGCACCGGGTCAATCGCCTCCATCCGCGCGGTGAAGTTGCACCGGAGGGAGGCGCTGCAGGACGGGCCGGATGGGAGCGGGAAGATCTGAACATCGTCGAAGGATGCCTGATGCAGGTGACCGGACATTCTGGGAGACGAGGATTGCTGAACCCTTAAGAGAGTGTTGCGACCAACGGGCGAGTGGGTCGAGGCGGGCTGCCGAGGACAGGTTATTCCGGAGGGCGATCGGTTAAGGCAGAGTTAAAATGAAGGGGTCGAAACCCTTCATTAAATATGAGTTTGACCGAACTAGATCAGGATATTTAGGAGAGTCGGCGCAGTTCCTACATCTAACCTGACGATTAAATCGCGTGTCGTCGTTTGCTGGATGGGTGGTGTTCGCACTCTCGAGGATGTGGTGCGCGAGTTATTGCGGCCGGCGATGCAGAGCTGGCTCGAGACGAAACTGCCAACTGTTATCGAGCGGCAAGTGCGGCCGAACTCACTTGGACCTTGAAAGACGCTGCGCGGCATAGCACGCGGCTCTCGCTGGCGTATTAGGCCGTATTCGTTGGAATAGTTAATTGACGGTTTTGTTACATCGGAACATCATGTGCGCGAAGTCGGCACCTGCCCATAGGTCCGATCTTCTGGTCAACTTACCCCCGCTCAGGCGGGGGTTCTTTTCGCTGCGATTATTAACATGCCAATAACATATTGCTTGCGCAGAGCGCGGTTTGCGCGAAGCAGTGACGGTAGCGCGAGAGGTGGGATCAGCCGGGCGTGATCGTGACCCGTCTCAGGTGGCTCCGCGGCCCGCCGAATTGGTGACAAGAGCCCGGATCGCCCGGCTGCGTGCCTCCGGTGAGAGCCGGCGCAGACTGTCGTAAGCGGCGAGATTGTGTTGCACGGCGGCTGGTTCGAGATCGATCAGGGCCACTTTGGTTGCCGCCGCGCGATCGCCCTTCAGCCCGTAAATCAGCGCCAAGGTTTGCCGCTCGCGGGGGGTAGCGCTCGGTCCGGCCGCCAATGGCTGGAGCCGCGCGATCGCCTGGTCGTAATCGCCGGTCAAAGACAGCGACAGCGCCAGGTTCAGCGTCAGTCCAGTGTCACCAGGCGCCAGCTCCAGGCCGCGCCGGTAGCGGGCTTGCGCCTCGCCATGCTGATCGATGAAATCGTCGGCGACGCCGATCAGCATCAACAGTTTGGGATCGTTCGGGGTCCCCTCATAGGCCAGCGCCAAGGGTTGGCCGGCCAGTTCGGGGCGGGCGGTTTTCAGATAGGCGCGAGCAACCCCGCGCAACGCTTCCGGATCGCGCGGCTCCCTCGACAGTGCCGAATTGAATGCGATGATTGCTTCGTCGGCCTGCCCCATCTCTAACAGCGTGTTGCCAATCGCGTTAAATGGAGCGATGGCGTTCGATTCCAGCGAGGCCGCACGGCGGTAGAGGCTGAGCGCGTTCGACAGATCGCCGCTGGCACGCGCCGCCGCACCAATTCGCATCAACGTATCGTAATTCATTGGGACGTCGCCCGAACGACCTTCAACCGACAGAACGTCGACGCGATCAAGTCCCCAACGATCGGGATTCCAGGGAATGTCCTCGCAGCCGGTCAACGCCAAGCTCAACGCGAGCAGCGCACAGCCGGCGGCTCCAGATCTCTTTATCCTCAGCGGCATAGCCCCCTCGCCCGGCACAATGGCAATCCCCCATCACCACCACCGGCATTGGGCGCAAATCATGAGAGGGGTCGCCCGCCTCGTCGAGGGGCGCGGAAAGTTTCGAGTTAAATCAATCGTTTGCTAGTATATTCCAAGTAATTTTAGGAATTCGCCGCGGTCGATTTTGTGCGAATCGGGGTGGCACGAGTGCAACTGTCAGTGTATCTCCTATGCCACTTGATCTTCGATCCGTTCGGTTAATAGCCGCTCGACTGCGGCGAGTGCTTTCTCGGCATGCTCGGTCGCCGGACCGCCTGCTTGCGCCATATCGGGACGGCCGCCGCCGCCCTTGCCGCCGAGCGCCGCGGCTCCGGCCCGCGCCAGTTCGACGGCGTCGAACCGGCCGGTCAGATCGGGGGTGACGCCGACGACAATTGCGGCCTTGCCTTCCGCTCGCGATACCACGGTGACGATTCCGGAACCGATGCGGCGTTTCAGATCATCGGCGAGCGAGCGCAGATCGCGTCCGGGCACATCGTCGACGACGCGGCCGTCAAACGCGATGTCGCCAATCCGTTTCCCGTTCGATGCCGGTCGAAACGCACCGTCGCGTGACGGTCCGGCGGCTTGACCGCCGACCGCCAGCGCACGGCGCGCCTCGGCCAGCTCGCGTTCGAGCCGGCGGTTGTCGTCGAGGAGGCGCATCAGGCGGGCCGGCAATTCGGTTGGGCTCGTGCGCAGCGCCGCCGCCGATTGGCGCAGCAGCTCTTCCTCGCCGGCCAGATAAGCCTCCGCCGCGGCGCCGGTCAGCCCCTCAATGCGGCGCACGCCCGAGGCGACCGAACTTTCGCCGACGATTTTGAAAAAGCCGATATCGCCGGTCCGGCGCACATGCGTGCCGCCGCACAGCTCGACGGAATAGGGCGGGATTTCGCTGTCCTTCGCGCCGGCCGCGCTGCCCATCGCCACGACGCGCACCTCCTCGCCGTATTTTTCACCAAACAGCGCGAGCGCGCCTTCAGCGACGGCGCTCTCCGGGCTCAACAACCGGGTGCGAACCTCGGCGTTGGCGCGAATCTGCGCGTTGACCTCCGCCTCGATCGTGGCGATGTCCGCCGCGCTCAGCGGGCGCGGATGGCTGAAATCGAAACGCAGCCGGTCGGGCGCGACGAGCGAGCCCTTCTGCGTCACGTGATCGCCGAGCCGATGGCGCAGCGCCTGGTGCAGCAGATGCGTCACCGAATGATTGGCGCGCAATTTGCGGCGCCGCTCGCGATCGACCCGCAATTCGACCGCGTCGCCAACGCGCAACGTGCCATGCGTGATGCTGCCCTGATGAACGAACAGATCGCCGGCCTTGCGTAACGTGTCTTCGACGGCGAGCTCGCCGCCCGTCGCCGAGAAGATCGCGCCGGTGTCGCCGACCTGGCCGCCCGATTCGCCGTAGAACGGGGTCTGGTTGACGATGATCCCGACCCTGTCGCCAGGCTGCGCTTCGGGGACGCGCTCCTCGCTTTTGACCAGCGCCAGGATCACGCCCTCGGCAGTTTCGGTCTCATAGCCGAGGAATTCGGTAGGGCCGACCTCCTCGCGCAATCCGAACCAGGCCGCCTCGGTTGCCGCCTCGCCGGAGCCGACCCAGGAGGCGCGCGAGCGCTGCCGCGCTTCGTCCATCTCGCGGTCGAACCCGGCGACGTCGACGCGCATGCCGTGACCGCGCAGGATGTCCTCGGTCAGATCGACCGGAAAGCCGTACGTGTCGTAGAGGGCAAAGGCGACGTTGCCGGCCAATGTCTTGTGCTCGGGCAGCAGCCCCGGGCCGGCGTTATGGCCGTAATTGCCGGTCTGCTCCTCCAACAGGCGCAGGCCTCTCTCCAGGGTCTGCTTGAAATTGGCCTCCTCGAAACGCAGCGTCTCGGCGATCAGCGGCTGGGCGCGCAGCAATTCGGGAAACGCCGCGCCCATCTGCTGCACGAGCGCCGGCACGAGCCGCCACATCAGCGGCTCCTTGCAGCCGAGCATATGCGCGTGGCGCATCGCCCGGCGCATGATGCGGCGCAGTACATAACCGCGCCCTTCCTTGCTTGGTAGCACGCCGTCGGCGATCAGGAACGACGAGGCCCGCAGATGATCGGCGATGACCCGGTGCGACACCGCGTGCGGCCCGTCCGGCGCCACACCCGATGCCTCGGCCGAGGCCATGATCAACGCGCGGAACAGGTCGATGTCGTAATTGTCGTGCTTGCCCTGCAGCACCGCAGCAATGCGTTCGAGCCCCATGCCGGTGTCGATCGAGGGACGCGGCAATGGCACCCGCTCGCCGCCCGGCTGCTGCTCGTACTGCATGAAGACGAGGTTCCAGATCTCGACGAAGCGGTCGCCGTCCTGGTCGGGGCTGCCGGGCGGACCGCCCGGGATCCCCTCGCCGTGGTCGTAGAAAATCTCCGAGCACGGCCCGCACGGGCCGGTATCACCCATCGCCCAGAAATTGTCCGAGGTCGCGATGCGGATGATCTTGTGCTCGGGCAACCCGGCGATCTTCGCCCAGAGCCGCGCCGCGTCCTCATCCTCGGCATAGACCGTGACGAGCAGCCTGTCCTTCGACAGACCGAATTCCTTGACGACCAGGTTCCAGGCGAGCTCGATCGCCCGCTCCTTGAAGTAGTCGCCGAACGAGAAATTGCCGAGCATCTCGAAAAACGTGTGGTGCCGCGCGGTATAGCCGACGTTTTCGAGGTCGTTGTGCTTGCCGCCGGCGCGCACGCATTTCTGCGAGGTGACGGCGCGGTGATACGGCCGCTTCTCGACGCCGGTGAAGACGTTCTTGAACTGCACCATGCCGGCGTTGGTGAACAAGAGCGTCGGGTCGTTGCGCGGCACCAAAGGGCTCGATGGCACGACGGCGTGATCGTGCCGGGCGAAATAGTCGAGAAAGCCGGCGCGGATATCGTTGGTGGTCTGCATCAACCCGATTGTGGGGGTTCCGCTGGGCCATGCAAGGGGCTCGCGGCCGATTGTCCGGCGGGGCAAACCCGCGTCTGCTGCATTTGCAGCGGGATTTGCAGCAAAACCGGCGCCCTCACTCGCGGTCGCTAATAGGGCCACCCCTCTCTTGGTGGTGCGGGGGTTGGCCGGCCTGTTCCACCTGGAACGCAGGCCGAATGCACGCGACGGGGGCTATTCCTCGGCGGCGACCTCGCCCGGCGCCGCCATCATTGCATCGGCGACGAGACCGGCATTGCCGCGGATCGCCTGCTCGATCATGTCGCCGATTTCCGGGTGCTCCTTCAGATAGGTTTTGGCGTTCTCGCGGCCTTGGCCGATCCGCTGGCCGTCATGGGAGAACCAGGCGCCGGATTTTTCGACCACGCCGGCCTGTACCCCGAGATCGATCAACTCGCCGCGTTTCGAAATGCCCTCGCCATACATGATGTCGAAATCGACGACCTTGAACGGCGGCGCCATCTTGTTCTTGACGACCTTGACCCGGGTTTGGTTGCCGATCACCTGATCGCGGTCCTTGATTGCGCCGATGCGGCGGATGTCGAGCCGCACAGAGGCGTAGAATTTGAGCGCTTGGCCGCCTGTAGTGGTTTCCGGGTTGCCGAACATGACGCCGATCTTCATGCGGATCTGGTTGATGAAGATGACCGTCGTGCGCGAGCGCGAGATCGAGCCCGTGAGCTTGCGCAACGCCTGGCTCATCAGCCGGGCATGCAATCCCATATGGCTGTCGCCCATCTCGCCTTCGAGTTCCGCCCGCGGCACCAGGGCCGCGACCGAATCGACGACGAGAACATCGATCGCGCCCGAGCGCACCAGCGTGTCGGCGATCTCCAGCGCCTGCTCCCCGGCATCGGGCTGCGAGATCAGCAGATTGTCGACATCGACCCCGAGCTTTCTCGCGTAGGCCGGGTCGAGCGCGTGCTCGGCATCGATAAAGGCGCAGGTGCCGCCGCCCTTCTGCGCCTCGGCGATGACGTGAAGCGCGAGTGTTGTCTTGCCCGAGCTTTCCGGCCCATAGATCTCGACGACGCGGCCGCGCGGCACGCCGCCGATGCCGAGCGCGATGTCGAGCCCCAACGAGCCGGTCGAGATCACGTCGATGTCGGATGCCGCCTCGCGCGAGCCGAGCTTCATGATCGAGCCCTTGCCGAAGGCGCGCTCGATTTGCCCCAGCGCCGCATCCAAAGCCCGCTGCTTGTCCATCATGTCCCTGTCCAACAGGCGCAACGCGGTCTGCATGATCCCCGCTCCTCCTTATTTCACAGGCGGCCTACCCGTGCAACGCGCCGCCCAGAAGGGTACGTACATGTTTTGTTCTATAATTGCAACCTTCAATGTGAACGCCGTGCCGATAACCGCCGAACCCGCGGAACGGGCTTGATTCCTGCGGCCGAAGCCCCATGCTTAATGCGCCTCTCCTTCGTTGATCCGCCGCGGAGCCCCCCATGTTCATTCAGACCGAGCAGACGCCGAACCCGGCTACCCTCAAATTCCTGCCCGGCTGCACCGTGATGAATTCGGGCACCGCCAATTTCACCGATGCCGGCGCTACGGCGCGCTCGCCGCTTGCCGAACGATTGTTCACGCTTCCCGAGGTCACCGGTGTCTTTCTCGGCGCCGATTTCATCACCGTGACCAAGAATGGCGACAGCGACTGGCATCAATTGAAGCCCGCGGTGCTGGCTGCGATCATGGAGCATTTCACCGCCGGCCGGCCGGTCGTTCTGGCCGATGCGGCGGCCTCGGCGGATGCTGCGGAGACCGGCGAGGAAGAGGACGAAATCGTCACCCAGATCAAGGAACTGCTCGAGACCCGCGTGCGGCCGGCCGTGGCGATGGATGGCGGCGACATCATCTTTCACGATTTCGAGGACGGCGTCGTGTACCTGCACATGCAGGGCTCATGCTCGGGATGCCCGAGTTCGACCGCGACCCTGAAGGCCGGGATCGAGAACATGCTGCGGCATTACATCCCCGAGGTCCGCGAGGTGTGCGCGGTCTAGCACGAAGCACGCCGCCGGGCGCGACCCGGCCAAAGAGATCCTCGTGACATCCGATAAAGACGCCGGGCCTACCCTGCTGGCGATCGACACGGCGGGCTCGGCCTGCTCCGCGGCGGTGGGCTGCGGCACGCACGTGCTCGCGGCCGAACGCGAAGCCATGCGTTACGGCCACGGCGAAGGGCTGTTGCCGATGATCGATCGGGTCATGGGAGTTGCCGCTTTGCCGCGTGCGCCGCTCGATGGCATTGCCGTGACGGTGGGACCCGGCGGGTTTACCGGCATTCGTGTGGGTTTGGGGGCGGCGCACGGCATCGCGCTGGCGCTTGGCATCCGGCTGATCGGGGTCACCAGCTTTGCCGCGGTCGCCGCTTCGTTGCCAGCCTCTCCCGGGATCACGCTGGTCGCGCTCGACAGCCGGCGCGATGATCTTTATGTGCAGTTGTTCGATCGCAATACGGCCGAACCGCTGGCCGATCCGGCCGCGGTTCTGCCCGCCGCCCTCGCCGAATATGTCGCGGGGTTGGCCGGCGCGGGTCGGTTGATGGTCGCCGGCGACGCTGCCGAATCGGCGGCGGCCGCGCTGTCGGGCCAACTTCCAGGCCAACTCAATCTCGAGATCGCGGCCGGCTCGGCGCCCGATGCACCAGGGGTATTGGCGGCGGCATTATGTCAGATCGAGCGCGACCGGTTCGCCCGTCCGGTTCACCCGCTCTACTTGCGGCCGCCGGATGTCACGGTGCCGAAGCGGTCCCTGCCAATCTCCGCGGTCCGCCGGTGAGCTGCACGATCGCGGGGTTGCCGGCGGGCGCCGCCGAGCCGCTGGCTTTGCTGCATGCCTTGTGCTTCCCCGACGATCCGTGGGACGCCGAGGCCCTCGGTCGTATCCTTGCGCTGAGCGGCGGCTTCGGGTGCCTTGCCTGGCATGGCGATCTGCCGGTCGGTTTCGCGCTGGCGCGCGATCTCGGCCATGAGTGCGAAATCCTATCGCTCGGCGTAATACCTGAATTCCGCGGCTGCGGCATTGGAGGGACACTGCTGGGTGCGCTCGTCGCCGAAGCCGGCCGGCGCGGCCTCTCCTCCGTCGTTCTTGAAGTCGCCGCCGACAACGCTGCCGCCCGGCATCTGTACGGCCGTGCCGGCTTTGTCGGAGTCGGGCACCGACCCCGCTATTACCGGCGGGGTGTTGAAACGATCGACGCACTGATCCTGCGAGGTCCAGTAACCGATAAACCGGGCTCGATTTGAACTGATCCGATCGGCAATTTTATTCAGCCGTTTCTGCGTTTCGCGTTGATGGCAACTTGCGATGCTCTTTCAAACGTGAAAAGATGAACCGTCTAAATGTATTGCGCCTGAACCAGGTATTAAGTAACTTGGCTTTGACATTAGTCTCAGGAACAGAAAATGGAAAGCACAGAGCAGCCGAACGATTTGCTGGCATTGACAACGGAAATCGTGGCGGCGCACGTCTCCAACAACACGGTGGCAGTGACTGATCTGCCGCAGTTAATCAATCAAATCTACAACTCGCTGGCCAATATCGGCACCGCGCCGGCAACGCCGGCAGCCCGGCCGCAGCCCGCCGTCAGCATCAAGAAATCGATCCAGCCGGATTACATCGTCTGCTTGGAAGATGGCAAGAAGCTGAAGATGCTGAAGCGGCACCTGAAGACCGCCTATAACATGAGCCCCGAAGCCTATCGCGAGCGCTGGGGCCTTTCCTCCGACTACCCGATGGTCGCGCCGAACTACGCGCGCCAACGCAGCCGTCTCGCCAAGGAAATTGGGCTCGGCACACGGGCGCGGCGCGGCCGCGCCTGAGTTCATCCGGCAGTGCCGGCGATCTCCGATCGCCGCCATAGGATGGGTGCCCGGTTTGGGCTATACTCCCCCGGACGAAGCCGCGGTCGGATCGCGACGGGATGATCTCACGCCTCGAGCAGCTCTGTCTCGACAAAGGCTTGAAGATGACGGAGCAGCGCCGCGTGATTGCGCGCGTTCTGTCCGATTCGGCCGATCACCCCGACGTTGAACAGGTCTATCGCCGCGCCACCGAGATCGATTCGCGCATCAGCATTGCTACAGTGTATCGTACGGTGCGGCTGTTTGAGGAAGCCAACATTTTGGCACGGCACGATTTCGGCGACGGAAGATCGCGCTACGAGGAAATGCCGAGCGCCCATCACGACCACCTGATCGATCTGCAGAGCGGGCGAGTCGTCGAATTTCGCAACGAGCAGATCGAGAAGCTGCAGGAAGCCATCGCAAGCGAGCTCGGCTACGAACTGGTCGGCCACCGCCTCGAACTCTACGCCGTGCCTCGCCGCAGCAAAGACAAGCCGGATCGGGAATAATGCCGAACCTTCACTGGGCGCCGGATTGGCCGGCGGCCGTCCCGCTCTACCCCTGCCTCTGTCCTGCCCGTGACGCTCGGTATCACGGCTGGAGCCGCGCCGCGTGATCACCAGCACCGCGGCCGAACCGGTTGCTGTCCCCGTCGACCCGGCGGCGGCGATGCACCCCGGCGCTGCTGTTGCCGAGAGCCGGGTGGTGGACATCGCCTCGGGCCCGCTGCAGGTACGGCTCGCAGATTGCGCTGCCGATATCGATGCGGCGCAAGCCTTGCGCTATCGCATCTTCTACGAAAAGCTCGGAGCCCGGCCGCTGCCGGGCATGGAGCAGCAGCGCCGCGACAGCGACGCGTTCGATCAGATCTGCGACCATCTCTTGGTCCTGGACCATAGCCGCGGCTCCGGCATCGAGGCCGTCGTCGGCACCTACCGGCTGATCCGGCGCGAGGCGGCGTCGCGGCTCGGCACCTTCTACTCGGCTGCCGAATACGATATCGCCCGGCTCATGGGTTATCCCGGCGAGATCCTCGAACTCGGCCGCTCCTGCGTCGATGCCGGCTATCGCGCGCGGCCTGTCATGCAACTCTTGTGGAGCGGCATCGCCGCCTATGTCTCCCATTATGACATCGCTGTGATGTTCGGCTGCGCGAGTCTTCCCGGCACGGATCCTGACGCGCTCGCCGTACCCCTGTCCTATCTCTACCATCATCATTTGGCGCCCCCGGCGTTGCGGGCGCGCGCCTTGCCGGAGCGTTATGTCGATATGCGTCGTCTCGATCCCGCGATGATCGACCCGGCGCGCACGCTTTCGGCGTTGCCGCCTCTGATCAAGGGCTACCTGCGTCTCGGCGGGTTCGTCGGCGATGGTGCCGTCATTGACGAGCAGTTCAACACCACCGATGTTTGCATCGTCGTGAAGACGGATCTCGTCGCGGAAAAGTACTCCCGCCACTACGAGCGGCAATCGAAAGAGACATGGGCAGCGTAGAGGGCATGGGCTCGACGACGCTGCGGCTCTGGCGGCTGGCCATCTATCTCCCCTTTACGCTGCTCTTGATGCCGGTGCAGGCGATCGGCCTCATTTTGCGGCAAAGCTGGGTGGCGAGCTTCCCGCGCTTCTACCATCGCTGCTGCTGCCACATCCTCGGTCTCCGAGTCCGGCGGCTCGGGCAGCCGACGACGACGCGGCCTGTGCTGTTCGCGGCCAACCACGTTTCATACCTCGACATCACGATCTTCGGCTCGCAGATCGCCGGCTCGTTCATCGCCAAGCATGAGGTAGCCGGTTGGCCTTTATTCGGTTGGCTGGCGAAATTGCAGCGTTCGGTCTTCATCGACCGGCAGGCGCGCAGCACGGCGCAGCAGCGCGACAGCATCGCCGGGCGGCTCGCTGCCAAGGAGGCGCTGATCCTGTTCCCGGAGGGAACGAGCGGCGACGGGAACCGCGTTCGTCCGTTCAAGAGCGCGCTGTTCAGCGTCGCCGATCAGCCGGCGGCGGGGCCGGTCACGGTGCAGCCCGTGTCGATCGCCTATACCCGGCTCAACGGCATGCCGATCGATCGGCGTTTTCGCCCGCTCTTCGCCTGGTACGGGGCGATGGCGATGGCGCCGCATTTATGGCGAGTATTGGGCCTCGGCAAGATCGAGGTCGTCGTCGAATTCCATCCGCCGACGACGCTGGCCGCCTGCGGCTCGCGGAAGATGCTCGCCCGCTACTGCGAGGAGCGGGTCAAGATCGGCGTAGCGGGCGCGGTGAGCGGGCGTCGGCGCCGGCCGCCCAGCGAGCCCCCGGTCGCGGCCGGGCGCCAGCCGGCCTCGGCCGATGTCCCCGCCGCGGCCCTAGGATGAGGTGGGCTCGGATATGATGCTCGCATGAGCAGGCCGACAAACGCGCAAACGATGATGCCGAAGCGTCTGTTCATCAAGACCTATGGCTGCCAGATGAACGTCTATGATTCGGCGCGCATGGCCGATGTGATGGCGCCGCTTGGATATTCGCCGGCAGCGAGCGCGGAGGGCGCCGATCTGGTGATACTCAACACCTGCCATATCCGCGAGAAGGCGGCGGAAAAGGTGTTCTCGGAGCTGGGCGCGATTCGCCGGCTGAAGCGTGAGCGGGAACGCCGGGGTGGCCGCATGCTCGTTGCGGTGGCTGGCTGTGTCGCGCAGGCCGAGGGCGAGGAGATCCGGCGGCGGGCGCCGTTCGTGGATATCGTGTTCGGCCCGCAGGCCTATCACCGGCTGCCGGATTTGGTGGCGCGGGCGCTTGCGGGCAGCGATGGCGTTCTCGACACGAGCTTCCCGGCGGAGCCGAAATTCGATTACCTGCCTGAGAGTGCGGCGGCGCCGGGGGTCAGCGCGTTTCTGACCATCCAGGAAGGCTGCGACAAATTCTGCACCTTCTGCGTGGTACCCTATACGCGCGGCGCCGAATATTCGCGCCCCGCCGCCGATGTCATTGCCGAGGCGCGGCGGCTCACTGCGGCAGACGCGCGTGAGATCACGTTGTTGGGTCAGAACGTCAACGCCTATCACGGCGCCGCCCCCGATGGAGGCGAGTGGGGGCTCGGCGAGTTGATCCGCGGGCTGGCCGGCCTGCCCGGCCTCGACCGCATCCGCTACATGACCTCGCACCCGCGCGATGTCGATGACGGGTTGATCGCGGCGCATCGCGACGTGCAGCAACTGATGCCGTTTCTGCACCTGCCGGTACAGAGCGGCTCCGACCGGATGCTCGCGGCGATGAACCGCCGCCACACCGCCGACGAGTACAAACGGACCGTCGCCCGTTTGCGCGCGGCGCGGCCGGACCTCGCGCTGTCGTCGGATTTCATCGTCGGTTACCCGGGCGAGAGCGAGGAGGATTTCCGGGCGACGCTCGATCTCGTCGCCAAGATCGGCTTTGCGCAAGCCTTCTCCTTCAAATACTCGCCGCGGCCCGGGACGCCGGCGGCGGAGGTCGAAGATCAGGTGCCGGAGCCGGTCAAGGCCGAGCGGCTCGCGGCATTGCAGGTTGTCTTGCAGCAGCAGCAGCGCGCCTTCAACCAAGGCTGTGTCGGGAAGATCCTGCCGGTATTGTTCGACAAGCCGGGGAGGCACCCGGGGCAGCTCGTCGGCCGCAGCCCCTATCTCCAAAGTGTCCATGCGGCGGCAGCACCCGACCGGATTGGCGAGATCCGCCCTGTCATGGTCCGCGCGGTCGAGCCGAACAGCCTCGCCGGCGCGATTGTCGATCCCTCGGCCGCAACAGAAGGACGCGCAGCATGAGCGGCGTGCCGCCGCAAGCCGTCGCCGAATCCGCGGCTGCCGGGCGCGCCCAGCTCGAATTCGACGACAATCTGCTGCTGCCGATCCTCTATGGCGAGCGCGACCAGCACCTCGACCGCATCGAGCGGCAGCTCGGCGTCTCATTGGTGCCGCGCGGCAATCGGCTGGCGATCGCCGGGCCGGCCTCGGCGACGGAGATCGCCCGGCTTGCGTTGTCCCGGCTCTACGATCGGCTGAAGCGCGGCCAGGAGATCGATCTCGCCGCGGTCGAGGCGGCATTGCGGCTGGCGCAGGCCGAAACCGAAGACAAAAGCCTCAGCCTGTGGCGCGAAGATCCCGGCTTCCGGACGCGCAAACGGCGCATCGCGGCGCGCTCGGCAGGCCAAGCCGCCTATGTCAAGGCGATGCGCGAGCACGAGCTGGTATTCGGCCTGGGACCGGCCGGCACCGGCAAGACCTATCTCGCCGTCGCCGCTGCGATCGATCTTTTGATGGGCGGCCAGGTCGACCGCATCATCCTGTCTCGGCCGGCGGTCGAGGCGGGCGAGCGGCTCGGCTTTCTGCCCGGGGATCTGCGCGACAAGGTCGATCCCTATCTGCGGCCGATCTTCGACGCGCTCAACGATATGCTGCCGGCCGAGCAGATCGCGAAGCGGATGAGCACCGGCGAGATCGAGGTGGCGCCGATCGCCTTCATGCGGGGGCGGACGCTGGCGCGCGCCTTCGTGATCCTCGACGAGGCGCAGAACACGACGCCCGTGCAGATGAAGATGTTCCTGACCCGGCTCGGCGAAGGATCGCGCATGGTCGTGACCGGCGACCCGAGCCAGGTCGATCTGCCGGCCGGCGCACGTTCGGGCCTCGCCGACGCGCTCGAGGCCTTGCGCGGTGTCGATAACATCGCAATCGTGCGCTTTACCGAGAAAGATGTCGTGCGCCACCCGCTCGTCGCTCGCATCGTCGGCGCCTATGACGCCCGCGACCGCGCGGCTCGCGGCGGCAACGAACCGACATGAGCGAAGTGTCCGAGCCCTCATCTGTCGAGGTAACGGTTGCCTGCGACGCCTGGTTGGACGAATGCCCTGATGCCGCGGCGATTGCCGCAAATACGGCGCAGGCGGCGCTCCTCGATGCCGTCGGCACCGCCCGGCTTATCGTCGACGTCACGCTGACCGACGACGCCGAGCAGCAGCGTCTTAACAGCACTTACCGCGGCAAGGACATGCCGACCAATGTGCTGGCGTTCCCGCAAGGGGCGGCCGGCGATGTGCGACCGGACGCCCCATCATTGCTCGGCGACGTCGTGCTCGCCTTCGAGACGGTCCGCCGCGAGGCGGTCGAGCAAAACAAGCCCTTGGCGAATCACCTGCGCCACCTCGTCGTGCATGGCGTCCTTCATCTGCTCGGATTCGACCATGAAAACGCGGACGAGGCAGGCGCGATGGAAGCGCTTGAGCTAAAGATATTGGCTGGGCTGGGGGTGCCAGACCCCTATCGCGGCATTATGTGAGCAGGAAAGCCGGATCTCTTTTTGATGAGCGAGACCGCGCCGCCCGCAAGCGACGGCCAGCCTGAGCAGCCCGAACATCCGGAACAACGGAGGTCGCTGCCGCGCTTGCGCACCTTGTTCCGGCTGTTGCGCCGTCCGCGCGGCCAGGGCGAGACGCTCGACGCGCTGGTCGCAAACGCCGCGACCGAACTCGGTACCCAGATCACGCCGCAGGAGCGGGTGCTGATCGGCAATGTGCTCAAAGGACACGGGCGCAACGCCGCCGACATCATGGTGCCGCGCGTCGATATCGTCGCGCTCGATGTCGATCAGCCGTTTCCCGAAGTCATCAAATGCATGGTCGAGCACGGCCATTCGCGCGTGCCGGTGTACCGCGAGACGCTCGACGACGTGATCGGCTTTGTGCACGTCAAGGACGTGTTGGGGCCGGTGGCCGATCGCCGCCCGGTCAAGCTGTCGCGGCTGTTGCGCAAGGTCCTGTTCGTCGCGCCGTCAGTGCCGATCCTCGATCTGCTCGTGCAAATGCGCCAGGCGCGCACCCATATTGCGATGGTCATTGACGAATTCGGCGGCATCGACGGGCTCGTGACGATTGAGGACGTGATCGAGGAGATCGTCGGCGAGATCGAGGACGAGCATGATGTCGATGCGCCGCCGGTCTTGATCGAGCGGCCGGACGGCAGCGTCATCGCCGATGCGCGGATCCCGATCGAAGCGTTGGAGGAACAGCACGGCATGCGCCTGCGTCCCCCGGGCGAGCAGGAGGCGGTCGACACCTTGGGCGGTCTTGTCTTCACGCTCGCCGGGCGCGTGCCGAAGCGCGGCGAGGTCATCGCGCATCCCGACGGCATCGAATTCGAGGTGCTCGACGCCGACCCGCGCCGGGTCAAGCGGCTGCGGGTGCGCGGATTGCCGGCAGCAAATGGCGGCAAAGGCCTCGCCAGTGCCTGACAGCGCCCCTGGCAGTTCGGCATTGCGTGTCCCTCCCGGGGCACGCATGGCGACGCCATTGTGCCGGCTGGCGCAGGAGGTGGCCGCACTGACAGGCTGGCGGCGCTATGGCTTGGCCTTTCTTCTCGGCGCGCTTTTGGCGGGGGCGTTGCCGCCGGTCGATCTGACGCCGCTGATCTTTATCGCCTTCCCCGGGCTGTTGTGGCTCGATGAGGGCAGTGCCAGCATCTGGGCCTCGGCGCGGCTCGGCTATGTGTTTGGGCTCGGCTTCTTTGTCGCCGGTCTCTATTGGATCGCGGCGGCGCTCTTCGTGGACATCGGCAGTTTCTGGTGGGCCTTGCCGTTCGCGGCGCTCGGCCTGCCGGCGCTGATGGCGTTCTGGCCGGCAGCGGCATTGCTCGTTACCGCCGTCGGAACATCGCGATTGCGCCTGTCCCCGACGGCGCGGATCTGCCTGTTTGCCGTCGCATGGGGCGCCGCCGAATGGGGCCGCGGTTATGCCTTTACCGGCCTGCCATGGAACCTCGTCGGCTATGCATGGTCCGGCGGGTTTCCGGGAGCGCTGGCGGTTTTGCAGAGCGCAGCCTGGGTCGGCATCTACGGGCTGAGCTTTCTGACCGTGCTGGCGGCGAGCCTGCCGGCCCTGTTTGGCACGCCCTCGCTATTGCCGCTGTCGTCGCTGCGGCGGGGGGCACCGGCATTGGGCGCGGCGGCGTTGATCCTGCTGCCCGCCGCGGCTGGCGCTGTGAGGCTGCACCTGTTGCCGACCGCCTCGACTGCGACCTGGCTCCGTCTCGTGCAGCCGTCGATCGCGCAGAGCCTGAAGTGGGATTCGAGCGCCGCCGAGGCCAATTTCCACCGGCTGACCGAACTGAGCGGGAGCCCCGCCGACCACCCGCTCGCCGCAGTATTGTGGCCGGAAGCCGCCGCGACGTTTCTGATCGAGCGCGACGCCGTGCACCGTAATGCGATTGCCGCTGTCGCGCCGAAGAATGGCTACCTGATTACCGGCGCGTTGCGGGCCAATCCCCCGCCGGGTCCGGTCACGCAGGTGTGGAACAGCATCGAGGCGGTCGATCACGAGGGCACGATCCGAGCCCGCTACGACAAGGCGCATCTTGTCCCGTTCGGCGAATACGTGCCGTTTCGCGAATGGCTGCCGATCGGCAAGATCACTCCGGGCGCGATCGACCTGAGCGCCGGACCTGGCCCGCAGACCATTGCTTTGCCCGGGCTGCCCGGTTTCGCGCCGTTGGTCTGTTACGAGGCGATCTTTCCTGGCGCGGCAACCGATCCACGGGCGCGCCCTGCCTGGATCCTCAACGTCACCAATGATGCCTGGTACGGCCGCAGTTCCGGCCCCTTCCAGCATTTCGCGATCGCTCGGACGCGCGCGATCGAGGAAGGGGTGCCGTTGGTCCGCGTCGCCAATAACGGCATCAGCGGCGTCGTCGACTCGGCAGGCCGTGTCCTCGCGCGCACGAGCCTCGATGCGGTGACCTATGCCGATGTCGCGTTGCCCGAAGCCGGCCCGCCGACGCTCTATTCCCGTGCCGGCGACTGGCTGTTCGTCGGGCTGCTGATCGCCGGGCTGGTCCCGGTGTTTGTCCGCTCGCGCCGCTTGTCGGATGCCTGAACCATCAATCGAAGATTGGGATTTACCATTTAAGGTTGTGAGACATCGTTGACCGCATACTATTGTATGCAATACACCGCTCGCGCCACTGGATTGCGCGCGGGCGCTCATGCCGAGATCACAAAGGCCGCGAGGACGGGGCCGCCGTAAGGCGGAAACGCCGCACCCGATCGACGTCCATGTCGGCATGCGCGTCAGGGAGCGCCGCGCCGAGCTTGGCATCAGCCAGGAGCGGCTCGCGGCCGAACTCGGGCTCACCTTTCAACAGGTCCAGAAATACGAGCGCGCCGCCAACCGCATCAGTGCCAGCCGGCTTTATCACATGAGCAAGGTTCTCGATGTGAAGCCCGCGTTCTTTTATGACGGTTATCAAGAGGCGGAGGCGCACCGCGGTTTCGCCGAACCGCCCGCGGAAACCTTCGATTTCAACCCGATGCGGCGGCGTGAAGCGATTGAACTGATCAAGGCGTTCTGGTCGATTGAGAAGCCGGAATTGCGCGCGACCCTGCTGCGGCTGGCGCGAAGCTTTGCCGAAGGTGGCGAGCTCGAATAGGGTGGTGCCGCCCCGGCTTGCCCGAGGAAGATCGGGCTTGACGCTCGCGGCGCGGCATTCGACAACAAGGCACCGGGGCGAGGGGGCCGATCAAGACCGATCGGGTTCATGCTGCAACTGCGCTCTGGGCGATTGGGGAAGCCCATTTGCAGGGAGAGGATCCTTGGCGACACACGATTTTGTTTTTACCAGCGAGTCGGTTTCTGAGGGCCATCCCGACAAGGTCTGCGACCGCATCTCCGATGCCATCGTCGACACCTATTTGGCGGCCGATCCGCAGGCGCGTTGCGGCGTCGAGACGATGGCGACGACGAACCGTGTCGTGCTCGCCGGCGAGACGCGCGGCCCGTCCTCGATCACCAAGGACAGGTTGATCGACGTGGCGCGGCACGCGATCCGCGACATCGGCTACGAGCAGGAAGGCTTTCACTGGCAGCGGGCGCAAATCGACTGTTTCATCCACCCGCAATCGAGCGACATCGCGCGCGGCGTCGACGCGTCCGGCAACAAGGACGAGGGCGCCGGCGACCAGGGCATGATGTTCGGCCATGCCTGCTCCGAGACGCCCGAATTCATGCCGGCGCCGATCTTCTACGCGCATGCGATCCTGCGCTCGCTTGCGGAGGCGCGGCATTCGGGGGCGGCGCCGCTGCTCGGCCCCGACGCCAAGAGCCAGGTCACGTTGCAATATGTGAAGGGACAGCCAGTCTGCGCCACGGCGGTGCTGGTTTCGACGCAGCATGATCCGAGCATTGGCCCGGACGAGGTGCGCGAGATCGTGCGGCCGCATGTCGTCAATGTCCTGCCGGATGGCTGGATGTGCGACGAGGACCATTTCTACATCAATCCGACCGGGCGCTTCGTGATCGGCGGACCGGACGGCGATTGCGGACTGACCGGCCGCAAGATCATCGTCGATACCTATGGCGGCGCGGCGCCGCATGGCGGCGGCGCCTTTTCCGGCAAGGACCCGACCAAGGTCGACCGCTCGGCCGCTTACGCCGCGCGCTACCTGGCCAAGAACGTTGTTGCCGCCGGGCTCGCGGAGCGCTGCACGATCCAGGTCGCCTATGCGATCGGCGTCGCGAAGCCGCTGTCGGTCTATGTCGATCTTGGCGGCACCGGCCAGGTCGATGAAGCCAAGCTGTCGCGCATTCTGCAGGAATTGATGGATCTGTCGCCGCGCGGCATCCGCACCCATCTCGGGCTCAACAAGCCGATCTATGCGCGAACTGCGGCCTATGGCCACTTCGGGCGTCCGCCGGAGCCGGATGGCGGCTTTTCCTGGGAGCGGCTCGACCTCGTCGGCGAATTGCGACGGGCGTTTTAGCAAGGCCGTCATTCCGGGGCGCCCTGCGCATCGGAGATGCGCAACTCAAGAGGCGCGGGCACGCGTGCGCCGAGTCCGGGCGGCTCGCGGTCTTCGACCGCGCCCCGGAACCACCAACGCTTTGCTCGTGAAGACGAACGCAATCGAGACCGTCCCGCCCGGCAGACTGTATGGCCGGCGGCGGGCGCGGCCGTTGCGGCCGGGCCAGCGTCAACTCCAACTGGAATTGCTGCCGCGGCTGACGATCCGGCTGCCGCACGAGGGACGGCTCGATCCCCGGACGTTGTTCCCGATGCCGGTCGATGCCGTCTGGCTCGAGATCGGCTTCGGCGCTGGCGAGCATCTCGCCGAGCAGGCCGAAGCCCATCCCCATGTCGGTTTCATCGGCTGCGAGGTTTTCGAGGACGGCATTGTGCGGCTGCTCAGCGAAGTGGCGCGCCGCGGTCTCGGCAATTTGCGCCTGTTCACGGATGACGCACGGCTGCTGCTCGCGGCGTTGCCGCCAGCCTCGCTCGGCCGCGTATTTATCCTGTTCCCCGATCCCTGGCCAAAGCGGCGGCACCATAAGCGCCGGCTCGTCGCACCGGCGACGCTCGATCTGCTCAGCGCCGCGATGGAGGACGGGGCCGAATTGCGCCTCGCAACCGACGACCGCGATTACCTCGCGTGGATGCTGGAGCACACGATCGCGCATCCGGATTTCGTCTGGCTGGCGCGGCGCCCTGCGGATTGGCGAGAGCGACCCGAGGACTGGCCGGCGACGCGCTACGAGGCGAAGGCGCGCGCCGCCGGACGCACGCCCGCGTTTCTACGCTTTATGCGCCGGCCGCGCCGCTGAAGCCTCCTCAACGCGGCTGCGCTACACTGCGCGGCTGTTCGTGAACTCTGTCTCGGTGAGTGACGCATGAGCCAGCTCGATCCGATCCCGTATCCCGATACAAAGCTGCGGTCGATCCTCGAACGGGTACGCACGATCGCGATGGTCGGCGCCTCGTCCAACTGGAACCGCCCGAGCTACTTCGTGATGAAATACCTGCAAGGGAAAGGCTACCGGGTCATCCCGGTCAATCCCGGCATCGCCGGCCAGGAATTGCTCGGCGAACAGGTCTACGCGTCGTTGCGTGAGATACCGAACAAGATCGACATGGTTGATATGTTCCGGCCGGCGAAGGATGCGACGGGGATCGTCAAAGACGCGATCGCGATCGGCGCGCCGGTCGTGTGGATGCAGCTCGGCATCCGCAACGACGAGGCGGCGGCGCTCGGCGAGGCGGCCGGCATCGAGATCATCATGAACCGTTGCCCAAAAATCGAATTCGGCCGGCTCGCCGGCGAATTGTCGTGGAGCGGCGTCAACAGCTCGATCATCCAGAACCGCGCGCCGCAGGCGCCACGTCCGCGCCCGTCTCGCGAGCGTCCGGCGCCGTCGCACAATCTGAGCTACGGTTTCGAGACGCGGGCGATCCATGCCGGCGCGGCGCCCGACCCCGTGACCGGCGCGCGCTCGACGCCGATCTATCAGACCACCTCCTATGTCTTCGACGATGTCGACCACGCCGCCTCGCTCTTCAACCTGCACAATTTCGGCTACATCTATTCGCGGCTGACCAACCCGACCGTCGCGGTGCTCGAAGAGCGCATCGCGAGCCTCGAAGGCGGCCGCGCCGCGGTCGCCGCGGCCTCGGGTCATGCCGCGCAATTCCTGATCTTCTTCACATTGATGCAGCCGGGCGACGAATTCGTCGCCTCGAGCAACCTCTACGGCGGCTCGCTGACGCAGTTCGGGCTGTCGTTCAAAAAGCTCGGCTGGACATGCCATTTTGTCGATCCGACAGATCCGGAGAATTTCCGCCGCGCGCTGACGCCGCAATGCAAGGCGATCTTTGTCGAGAACCTCGCCAATCCCGGCGGCATCATCGTCGATATCGAAAAGGTCGCGCATGTCGCACATGACGCCGGCATCCCGCTGATCGTCGACAACACGCTGGCGACGCCCTATCTGTGCCGGCCGTTCGAATGGGGCGCCGACATCGTCTGCCATTCGACGACAAAGTTCCTGTCGGGGCACGGCCATTCGCTGGGCGGAATTGTCGTCGAGAGCGGCCGCTTCGACTGGTCGCAGGGCGGCCGCTTCCCGTCGTTGACCGATCCCGAGCCCGCTTATCACGGCCTCAAATTCTTCGAGAATTTCGGCGATTTCGCCTTCACGACCAAGGCGCGCGCCGTCGCGCTGCGCGATTTCGGCCCGACCCTGTCGCCGATGAACGCCTTTCTGACGATCACCGGCATCGAGACGTTGCACCTGCGCATGGAGCGCCACGTCGCGAACGCCAAGAAGGTTGCGGAGTTTCTCGCGCAGCATCCGAAGGTCGCCTGGGTGTCGTACGCCGGGCTGGAGAGCAGCCCCTATTACCCGCTCGCCCGCAAATACGTGCCGAACGGCGCCGGCGCGGTCTTTACGTTCGGCGTCAAGGGCGGTTACGAGGCCGGGATCAAATTGGTCGAGGGTGTCGGCCTGTTCTCGCATCTCGCCAATATCGGCGACACCCGCAGCCTGATCCTCCATCCGGCCTCGACGACGCACCGGCAGCTCTCGGACGAACAGCGGCTCGCCGCCGGCGCCGGCCCCGATGTCGTGCGCCTGTCGATCGGCCTCGAAACCGCCGAAGACCTGATCCGCGATCTCGACGAAGCGCTCGCGCTTTAATTAAGCGGCTTTGTGGCCGATCGCGGACGCGGGAGCGACGTAGTCAGCTATAACCGCGGAGACCCGATTCAGGAGCGGACGGAACCCGTTCCAGTCGATCTCATTCGCGCGAGGGACCACAACCTTTTCGGCAAAGGGACCTTTGCCGTATTGTGTCGCCGGATCCAAATTCTTCTCCGGACTGAAGCTCTTTCCGTCCAGTGTCGTTGCCTTCAACTCATCAGAAAAACAGTCCTCTATGCAGGATGTTTCCGGGACCCCTTTTTCCGGGGTTTTAATTAGATAGAGATTGAGGGTAAGATGATAAAATAACTCAGTGGAGGTCAAATCTACCGATACTCCGAATTGCTTTTTCAGGCTCCCCTTGATTGCGGTTATGGCGCTATCATTATCCAATAACACGATGACTGGACGAGAGATTGGCTTATATACATACCTCGACATGCGCACGTTATACTGATTAACGAATTTAAGTAGTGTGTCAAAACCTCCTGTTAGATCGACGATTTTGTGGGCTTGATTTTCGTAGTTGAATAAACTTACTGCTGGCTCAAAAATACCCTCAACGTAGGTTCCTAGTTCGGGCTAAAAATCATTTAAGTGACGCAAAGCATATTTCATGTAGATGTTGTCTGTTCTGCCTTCGCATATGATTATTGGCTGTGACAAGGCGACGAAATATTTATAGAACAAAAACTGCTTGTAGAGTTCCCGGCCGGGAACGTCGAACTTCGAACTGGGCTTGCGGGCCTTAGTAGCTTCTGATTGAAGCTTAATATGATGTATATAGCTGAGGATGCCTTCGAGTTGATTCAGGCTATCGCTCATCTCGTAGCCAGGGCCTCCCTCGGGAGGTGGTGTGATCGGAACGCGCCGGTGATAGGTACCGGTTCGAAAGAGCGAATTGCACATCGCGCGCGCCGAACCCGCGTAAGGCCGCGGGACGTTCACCTTGGCGTTGACCGTCAATCCGGTGACGATTTGTCGGCCGGTCCTCAACTGCATACGAGTCTTCGAGGGGTTGATCTCGAAGCCGGCATTTTTAATGACGGTCACCAGCTCCCCGCCCAGTTTCCATTCCGACCCAGGTGTTTCTTCGCAGCAGGCCAGTGCCGGCGGAAAGTTTTTGATTAGTCGAAAAAGTCAAATCGTCCGCATATCGGGAATAGGTGACCCGATGTAGTTTGGAGAGCTGCGCTAACCGCACATCGAGAATATGAGCGATCATATCGGAGATGACGGGCGAGCATGGGCTTCCCTGCGGCAAAGAGCCTTCGAAACACGCAATTTGTGCGAGAATCGTGGACACGCTCTCATTGAGAGCAAAGTCACGATTCTTCAGAAAGAAGCCGCGCACACGACCGAAATTGAACGTCGGAAAAAAATCCTTGAGATCAACATTAAGAACGAACCGGCGACGTTTGTGCTGACGCGCGTTATCAAAAATCGACTGGTTGCGGCGAAAACCATGAGACAAAGGGCGACGTGCCGAGATTTTGTTCAGCTCGTCGCAGCAATCATATAATACATCTGCAAGATTACGCTGAAGGAACTTCATTGCCCCCTTCGGCGCACAAATGTCACGTACACCTCCAGCTTTTTTTGCTATTTGGAATTTATGGTATTTCTCGGTACTAGCTGCCTTATAGAGTACATAGGATAAGCCGCTCGGGGTAAAATCAAGTAGCCTAGCTACATCTGAACGGGAGACGGCACTCTTAAGACGCTCAAGGTTAGTCACGGTGGTCGCCTCTAACAGCTAGAGGGCTTACAGGCACTCCTTCGCGTCATGGGAGACCATAGCTACGTCAAGTCATAAAGAGCGTCGAGAGGCGACCGCCCCTGACATTGACTCATATACCGCGAAACAGCGGTAACAAATCTGCCTGCAAGCCCTCTCCAGAATAGGCTATCAGGCCGTTGAAGCCACGGTCTAGTGCAAAGCGCTTCGTGGCCGATCTCTCAGATTATCGTCGCGAGCCGACAGCGCTTCGCCTCAGTGTTGCTCGCCCGCCCGCGCGTGCTAGGTTCGCCGCGATCCATTTTTACACCCAACCTCACGGAGGAAATCATGGCCCAATCCCAGGAAGTGAACCCGTCCCGCGAGGCGGTTCGCGATGTCGTGCCCGACCTGATCAATTACAGCGAGAAATGGCTGTTCGGCGAGGTCTGGGAGCGCCCGGGCCTGAAGAAGCGGGATCGCAGCCTGATCGTCGTCGCGACCTTGATTGCGCTCGGCCGCGAGCGGCAATTGCCTGGCCATCTGAACCGCGCGCTCGACAACGGCGTCACCAAGCAGGAGATCAGCGAGATCATCACGCATCTCGCCTTCTATGCCGGCTGGCCGGCAGCGATGACAGCCGCCCAGATCGCCAAGGACGTGTTCGCGAAGCGGTAACGAGGCAGGCAAAAGCCCCTCACCCCGGCCCTCTCCCCGCAGGCGGGGAGAGGGAGAGCACGGCGCCGCCCGCGGATGGCCGTTGCAATGTTAAACCAACCCCTTCAGCTGCGTTCCCTCTCCCCGTTTTACGGGGAGAGGGACAGGGTGAGGGGCGTTACGAAAGAGGACATCATGAAAGTCGGTTTCATCGGGCTCGGCACGATGGGCGCCAGCATGGCCGCCAATCTGCAGAAGGCGGGGTACGAACTCGTTGTGCACGACATCAGGCGCGCCGCTGCCGAGCGCCATCTCGCCGCCGGTGCGGTGTGGGCCGACAGCCCAAAGGCGCTCGCCGCCGAATGCGAGGTCATCTTCACCTCCTTGCCGGGACCGCCCGAGGTCGATCAGGTGGCGCTCGGGCCGAACGGTCTCCTCGCCGGCATGAAAGACGGCGCGGCCTATTTCGATCTCTCGACCAACTCGCCGACGCTGGTGCGCGAGATCAACCGGCGCTTTTCCGAGAAGCATGTCTACATGCTCGACGCGCCGGTCAGCGGCGGGCCGCGCGGCGCCGCCTCCGGGCGGCTGGCGCTCTGGGTCGGCGGCGACGAGCAGATCTTCAACCGGCACAAGAAAGTGCTCGACGCGATCGGCGACCAGGCCCGCTATATCGGCCCGATCGGCGCCGGTTCGGTGGCGAAGCTCGTGCATAATTGCGCCGGCTACGCGATCCAGACCTGCCTCGCCGAGGTGTTCACGATGGGGGTCAAGGCCGGGGTCGAGCCGCTCGCCCTGTGGGAGGCGGTGCGCCAGGGCGCCGGCGGCCGGCGGCGCACCTTCGACGCGCTGGGCGACCATTTCCTGACCGACAGCTACGACCCGCCCGATTTTGCGCTGCGCCTCGCGCATAAGGACGTCACGTTGGCGACGCAGCTTGCGCGCGAGCTCAAGGTGCCGATGCACATGGCCAATCTCGCGCTCGACGAGTTGACCGAGGCGCTCAACCGAGGCTGGGAGGGCCGCGACTCGCGCGTCGCGATGCAGCTGCAAAAGGAACGCGCCGGTGTCACGATCAAGGTCGATCCGGCAGCGGTCAAAGCGGCGCTCGAACGCGACGGCAAATAGCGCCGCGCGCTCCCTTCAGGGCGACGTTGGCAGGAAATGCGTCGGCGCCGACGGCCGCCGCGCGCGGTGCAGGCGGTGCAGCAGATAAGCGAGCGCGAGCCCGGCGACCACAAGCGCGCCGCCGATCAGCGGCCGATGCGTCATCCACGCCGCCGCGATGACCAGTAAGGTCAGCGGCAACGCGAGCAGCAGCGCCAGCATGAAGACGCCAATGTCGGCCAGGGTTTCCAAAAACGGGATCACGCCGAACAGTGTCGTCAGCGGACTGGCGATCAGTAGGAACGCAACGAGCATCAGCACAAAGCCGACGGCTCGCAGGATCCAGGTCAACACGCTCTCCTCGTGGGCCTTCTCGCTGAACATCGCCGCTGCGGGAACGATGCCGGGCTCGGCGAGCGCGATGCGGTAGCCATCGGCAGCGCTGAACGGGGCTAGTGTCGTACCGACTCCAACAGGCCGTGATCGATCCGATACGTGCCGAGCTGGACATCCGGGCTGTCAAATGTCGCCGAGTGGACCGGCATCGATGGGTTGCGATGCCCGCCGGCCTCGCGGAAATGACCCGAATCGACCGAGCGGTCGGACCATTCCTTACGATAACTGTAGGTGGTCTCGGTGGTCTCCGAGCCGCCAAGGTTCTTTTGCGTGTGGGTCGTCTTCTGCTCGATCCACTGGAACATCTCGACATTGCGCTTGAGGCGCAACAGATCATCGCCGCCGATGCCAAATTCCGCGTCTTTTGCCGGCGCGCGCGTCGTCATCGCGCCCGAGAGGTGCACGAGCTTGCCGTTGTTCCCAGGATCGATCGCGGCGGTATTCGCCTCGACGACTTGCCGCGCTCCCTGGTCGAGCGCGCGAATCGCCTCGACCGCGCGCCCTTCATTCCACCACAACAGCACGATGCTGCCGATCACCAGCAGCACGCCGATTAGGGCGCCGACAAAGCTTCCCAGAATGCGCTGGAGCCAGCCGGTCGTCGTTACATCGGTTACGCTGTCGCTCGAATATTCTTCGCTCATCGCTGGATTCCCCCGGCTGATCACCCGAAGACCGGATCGATGTTCTCATATCCGGGCGTGATGCTGGCGAATATCCCGGCCGTCGCGTTCGGCAACCGAATTGCGGCCATGCTGCCGGTCAAGGCGATCCGCCTTCTGGCGGCGGCGGTGTTCGCGGGGGGGTGGGGTCTGACGATCGCCGGGATCGGCGAATAAGGGACAGGCCTGACGCGATCAGATCGCGTCGAGCTGCCAGGCGACGTCGTTGGCGATGCCCCAGAGATAGCCGATATCAGTCTGGCCGACGAGCGCGTAAGCCCGCCCCTGGCGACGCCAGTAGAGCAGGTTGACGTCCTGCCGATTGTCGAAGGTCGGCTGGATATCCGGCTGCTTCGAGGCGCCGATAACTAAGGTTAACGGCCCGATCGCCTTGTTGTCCGTGACATAAACGAGCTGCGCAGCCGGCTTTCCTTCGACGACCACCAGGCGGGCGCCGCGAAAATTGAGGCCCCAAGGCTTCAGGTCGGGCAACCGCGTCTGCGGTAGACTGGCTTTTTGCAGCACCTCGTTGGTGTCGCCGCCGGCCGGCACGTCGATCAGCATTGAATCGCCGGCGCTGACCGCCAGCTTGTAATAACCGGCGGCATTGTCGAGCCAGGTGGTGTTCGCTGCCGCCGCCGCAAGCCGTTGCTCCTCGGCCGCCGGATTGCCGGAATTAAGCAATGCGGTCGCGAGATAGCTGCCGGCGCTGCCGAGCACGAGCCCGAACAGGCCCGCCGCCGCGGCAATCCCGATTCCCCAACGTCCGACCGGTATGGGCATTGCGATCCGCCGCTGCGGGCGCTGCAGCACGAGGATTTCCGCCTCATGCGCCGGCGCGGCCGCTGCGCCGCCGGTTTCGCCGCGCGCCGCCGCAATCAGCCGCTCGGGAACCGGCTCGTTGACGATGTCGGCATAGGCGTTGCGCACGAGGTCGGCTGCCTGCGCCAGACCGGCGAGCTGATCGCGTGCGCCGGTATCGGCGGCCAGCCAGGCTTCGACATGCTGCCGTTCCGCATTGTCGAGCTCGCCATCGAGATAGGCGACGAGCGTCTCGTCACTACGCTTCTGCATTATTCCAACTCCTGCGGCTCCCGCCGCCGGTATCCAGGTGCTGCTGCAACGCAATTCGGGCGCGCGCGAGGCGGCTCATAATCGTGCCCACCGGCACGCCGACCACCTCGGCGGCTTCCTTGTAGCTGAGGCCCTCCACGGTCACGAGCATCAGCGTCGTCCGTTGATCCGGCGGCAGCAGCTGCACCGCGCGCCGCACCTCGGCGAGCGCCAGCCGCGCTTCGACCGTGCGCACCGGCGCATCCGTTCCCAGCCGCTCCTCAGCGACATCAGCGTCTTCCTTTCGGACCTCGCGGGCCCGCAACTGATCGATCCAAACCGTCTGCACAATACGGAACATCCAGCTGTCGAACCGGGTGCCCTCCTGAAACTGGTGTTCGCGTGCGAGCGCCCGCTCGCACGCGGCCTGCACAAGGTCGTCGGCCTCGGTAGCCGAACCGGTGAGGCCGCGGGCAAAACGGCGCAGCCGCGGCAGGACCGCGACCAGCTGATCGCTGAAACGCTGGCTCACCGGAACTCCCGGATCAGCCGCGCGGACCGGCGCTTCTGCAGGCTTCCAACGGAACGACAACGTGCCTCCTGGTCGATTATTCCGGTCCCGGCTCGGCCGATAGCCCTCATTGCCCGGCGTTTATCTAAAAAACCGGCCCTGTCGCCGGATCGGCCGCCATAGGACATACGAAGAACAGCATCCCTGGCGTGCGCGCTCGAACTCTAGCCCAACGCCGCCAAATCGCCAATGCGTCCCGCCGCCCCCGGCTGACCCGTTCCGCGCGGTTCGGTCGCGCGGCTTGGGTCTTCACAAAGCACCCCCCAGACGGCATTGTGCGCGCCCGACAAGCGGCAGCGCTAGGGTATCGCCAGCACACAATCGGATCGGCCGCGATCTGCCGTCATGCCGCGGCGGGCGGACGAGAAAGGTACCGCGGGCGGTGAGAGCCGGAACGCCCATGCGGCTGTTTCTCCAGCTGGCTTTGCGAATGAGGACCGGGCCGCGATGAAGGTTGCCATCATCAAGGAACGCCGCCCGCATGAGCGGCGCGTCGCGGCGTCTCCCGACACGGTCAAACACATGGCCGGCATGGGGCTGCAAATCGCCGTCGAGAGCGGCGCCGGTGCCGAGGCCTATTTCTCCGACGATGCTTACAGCGCGGCCGGTGCGACAATCGTCCCGGATGCGGCGGCGGCGCTGTCCGATGCCGACATCGTGCTGAAGGTGCAGCGCCCGATGCTCGGCGGCGCGGACGGGCTCAACGAAGTCGGGATGATGAAAAGAGGCGCGGCGCTGATCGGGCTGTTGCAGCCGTTGCGCTATCCGGCCGATACAAAAGCCTATGCCGCAGCCGGTCTCGCTGCCTTTGCGATGGAGCTGATGCCGCGCATCACGCGGGCGCAAACCATGGACGTCCTCTCCTCTCAGGCCAATCTCGCCGGTTACAAGGCGGTGCTCGACGCGGCGGCCGAATTCGGTCGCGCCTTGCCGATGATGATGACTGCGGCCGGGACCATCAAGGCGGCACGTGTCCTGGTCATGGGAGCCGGAGTCGCCGGGCTCCAGGCGATTGCGACGGCGCGCCGGCTCGGCGCGATCGTCAGTGCCACCGATGTGCGCTCCGCCGCCAAGGAACAGGTCCAAAGCCTCGGCGCCACCTTCCTCACGGTCGACGAAGAGGCGATGAAGGCCGCGGAGACCGAGGGCGGCTACGCCCGCGAGATGGGCGAGGATTTTCAGCGCCGGCAGCGCGAGAAGGTCACCGAGACGCTGCGGCGCACCGATATCGTGATCTGTACCGCGCTGATCCCCGGGCGCAAGGCCCCGATCCTGCTGACCGCGGACATGGTCGCGGCCATGGCGCCGGGCTCGGTCATTGTCGATCTCGCCGTTGAATCCGGCGGCAATGTCGAGGGCAGCCGGGCGGGCGAGATCGTTACGACCGCAAACGGCGTCAAGATCGTCGGCCATATCAACATGGCCGCGCGCGTTCCGGTCGATGCCAGCCAGCTTTACGCCCGCAACCTGCTGGCGTTTCTAGCGCTCCTCGTGGATAAGGAGGGGCATCTGCGGATCGATACCGCCGACGAGATCGTCAAGGCCGCGCTGTTGACGTTGGACGGCGCGATCGTCAACCCCGCGCTCGCCCCGGAACCGGTCGTCGCGGCCGCTTCCACCAGCTGACGGAGAATCCATGGCCGATCCAGCATCGCTTGCGCAGCGCGCCGGCGAGCTTGCCGGCGATGCCGGGGCGCTTGCGCGCAATCTCGACGCGCTATCGCAGCAGCTCGCGCTGTCAAGCCAGCAGGCGGCCCATGCCGGGACGCCCTTCGTCTTCGAGCTGACCGTATTCGTGCTCGCCGTCTTTGTCGGCTATTACGTCGTGTGGAGGGTGACCCCGGCACTGCATTCGCCATTGATGAGCGTCACCAACGCGATCTCGAGCGTCATCATCGTCGGCGCGCTGATCGCCGCCGGGCCCGCCGGCTTGAGCTTTTCGAAGCTGATGGGCTTTGTCGCGGTAGTCCTCGCCTCGGTGAACATCTTCGGCGGCTTCATCGTGACCCATCGCATGCTGCAGATGTTCCAGCGCAAGAAATAGCGGGCGCCCCGGATCCAATATGAGCGACAGCCTTTCGGCCCTTCTCTATCTGGTCGCCTCGGTCTGCTTCATCATGGCCTTGCGCGGCCTGTCCTCGCCGGAAACGGCGCGGGGCGGCAATCTCTTTGGCATCGCCGGGATGGCGATCGCCATCCTGACGACGCTCGCCAGCCCGGAAGTCGTCAGCTATTGGCTGATCGTCATCGGCGTCCTGATCGGCGGCGGGGTCGGGGCCTACATCGCCCGCGAGATCCAGATGACGGCCTTGCCGCAGCTGGTCGCAGCGTTCCACAGCCTCGTCGGTCTCGCCGCGGTCTGTGTCGCGACAGCTGCCTTTGCCGCCCCCGAGGCTTATGGCATCGGCATCCGGGGCGCGATCCATCCGGCAAGCCTCGTAGAAATGGCCATTGGGCTGACGATCGGCGCGATCACCTTTACCGGCTCGGTCGTCGCCTTCGCCAAATTGCAGGGCCTCGTATCGGGCCGGCCGCTCACCTTTCCGGGCCAGCACTGGATCAATCTGGCGCTCGGCATCCTGTTGATTGCGCTCATTGTGCTGTTCGTGATGACCGAGGCGAGCAGCATCTTCGCGCTGCTCGTGCTGCTGTCGCTCACCTTCGGCTTTCTGTTGATCGTGCCGATCGGCGGGGCGGACATGCCGGTCGTCATCTCGATGCTGAATTCCTACTCGGGGTGGGCGGCGGCCGGCATCGGATTCACGCTGTCGAACAGCCTTTTGATCATCACCGGGGCCCTCGTCGGCTCGTCGGGCGCGATCCTCAGCTACATCATGTGCAAGGGCATGAACCGCTCGATCATCAATGTGATCGCCGGTGGATTTGGTGGCGAGAGCAGCCCGGCGGCGGCAAGCGCGGGAGCGGGCGACCGGCTCGTCAAATCGGGCAGCGCCGAGGACGCCGCCTTCATCCTGAAGAATGCCGGCTCGGTCATCATCGTGCCGGGCTACGGCATGGCCGTGGCGCAAGCGCAGCACGCGCTGCGCGAGATGGCCGATATCCTGAAAAAGGAAGGCGTCTCGGTGCGGTATGCGATCCACCCCGTCGCGGGCCGCATGCCGGGCCATATGAACGTGCTCTTGGCCGAGGCCAACGTGCCCTATGACGAGGTGTTCGAGCTCGACGAGATCAACCGCGATTTCGCCTCGACCGATGTCGCCTTTGTGATCGGCGCCAACGACGTGACCAACCCGGCCGCGAAGACCGATCCGACCTCGCCGATCTACGGCATGCCGATTCTCGATGTCGAGCGCGCCAAGACCGTGCTGTTCGTCAAGCGCTCGATGGCCTCGGGCTATGCGGGCGTCGAGAACGAGTTGTTTTATCGCGACAACACGATGATGCTGTTCGGCGACGCCAAGAAGATGTGCGAGGAAATCGTCAAGGCGCTGGAGTGAGGGGCCCGGCGTCAGCGGTCAGGTGGAATGATGGCGCGCCGTAGATTGCGCGCGCCATGAATGATGCGCCAAATGAGGATCCCGTCACCCTCGACTAACGGTTCGTAGAAGATCACATAGGGCCGGACCGCAAAGCTGCGCGGCCGCCCTGCGAACTCCGGCCGCTCGCGTCCAATAAGCGGCGCTTCGGCAAGCACCTCCAGGGCACCATAGATGCGGGCCAACACCCGATCGGCAATCGCGGGTGCGTTGTGCCGGGCTATGTATGCCCAGATATCGAGCAGATCCTGACGCGCCTCCGGCGTCCGGAGGATACGCGGCACCGCCGCGTCAGTGCGAAGGCTTCGCGGTCCGCCGCGCTACTCTTAAAAGCGTCGTGAGCGGTTCCAGCGGCTCGATGTCTCCGCTGTCAATGCTTTTTTTCGCCTCGGACAGCTTTGTGCGAAGTTCGGACCTGCGCTTCGCGAGAGAGCGCTCGATCTCGGCTTCTGTAATCGAGTCGTCGGCGATTTCCGCCGCCGATGATCCCGAGTTCCTGATCTTAGCACCCATGACCTGACCCAGCGGGCTAGTAGCCCTCGCGCTCCATGCGCTTCCGCAGCAGCTTGCGGTAGCGGCGCACCGCCTCGGCCTTTTCGCGGGCGCGCCGCTCCGACGGCTTCTCGTAATTGCGCCTAAGCTTCATTTCCCGGAACACCCCTTCGCGCTGCATTTTCTTTTTCAGGGCTCTGAGAGCCTGGTCGACGTTGTTGTCGCGAACGAGGACTTGCACGGGCATTCTCTCCAGTTGTGGACGCAAATGGGGGTGCCGCGGGGGCGGTTTTTACTCCACATAAGTTAACACCCCGCCCGGCCGGTGTGAAGCAGGGCGGGCCAAATGCTTGGATTTCCGCTGCTTTACCGGAAGCGTCCGGAGCCACATATTGGCGGCATGGCTCTGTTGAAGATCGCCCGCATGGGGCACCCGGTATTGCGCGCCCGCGCCGCCGAGATCGAAGACCCACAGGCGCCCTGGGTGCGCCGCCTCGTCGAGGACATGATCGAGACGATGGAGGATGCCGGCGGCACCGGCATCGCCGCGCCGCAGGTGCATCTGTCCTATCGGATCGTCGTGTTCCGGGTCGATGCCGACCGCATTACCGATCTGCCGGGCGATAGCGAGCAGGCGCTGACCGCGCTGATCAACCCAATCGTGGAGCCGGTCGGCAGCGAGCGCGCCTACGGCTGGGAGGGCTGTCTGTCGGTGCCGGGTCTGCGCGGCGTCGTGCCTCGGTATCTCACGGTGCGCTATCGCGGGATCGACCTCGACGGCAACCGGATCGAGCGCGAGGCCGCCGGGTTTCATGCCCGGGTCGTGCAGCACGAATTCGACCATCTCGACGGCATCCTCTACCCGCAGCGCATGACCGATCATCGCCTCCTGGTCTTCACCGAGGAATTGCAGCGCCATCCGATCGATGTCGCGGCGATCCTCGCCGAGAGCGAGCCGCGATGAAGAGCCCGCTCGCCGACAGCGAGCGCGACCGGCTGATCGTCGCGATGCTGCCGGATGTGCCGTTCGACGGCTGGTCGCAGCACGCGTTGCGGCGCGCGGCCGAGCGCATCGGCATGCCGGTCCGCGAGGCGCAGGCGCTTTTCCCGCGCGGCGCGATCGACATGGTCGCCGCGTTCAGCCGCTGGGCCGACCGGCAGATGCTCGACCGTCTGGAAGCGATGCCGGTGGAGCCGGTGAGCCTGTCGCGGCGGATCGCCAACGCGCTCCGCGTGCGCTTTGAGGTATTGCAGCCGTGGCGCGAGGCGGTGCGGCGCGGCATGGCCGTCCTGGCAATGCCGCAGAACGCTGCGCTCGGGCTGCGCCTGTTGTATGAAACCGTCGACGGCATCTGGTACGCGGCCGGCGACACTTCGACCGATTTCAGCTTCTACACAAAGCGCGCCAGCCTCGCCGCGATCTACGGCGCCGCGATGCTGTTTTGGCTCGACGACCGCTCGCCGGGCGCGGTCGAGACCGATGCCTTTGTCGAGCGCCGCCTCGCCGATCTGCATCGCCTGACCGAAATGCGCGAGCGTCTCGCGGCCGCCGCCGATCGCTTGCCGAACCCGTCCCGCCTGTTCCGCCCGATGTCGTAGGGCCGCACACCCCGACCTCTCAACCGTCGTCCCGGCGGAAGCCGGGATCCACCCTTCAGTCGCTCGTGCCTCGGAAAAGTGGATCCCGGCTTGCGCCGGGATGACCAGTGGGTTGCTGCGCATTCGGTGCTTTTCGGGGGTGCCTCACCCCGCCGCCTTGGCGCGCTCGCGGAGCACGAATTTCTGGATCTTGCCGGTCGAGGTTTTCGGCAGCGGGCCGAAGACGACGTGGCGCGGCGCCTTGAAATGCGCCATGTGCTCGCGGCAGAAGGCGATGATGTCGGCGGCCTCGGCGTGGGCGCCGTCCTTCAGCGTGACAAAGGCGCAAGGCGTCTCGCCCCATTGCGCGTCGGGCTTGGCGACGACGGCGGCTTCGAGCACCGCCGGATGGCGGTACAGCACATCCTCGACCTCGATTGTCGAGATGTTCTCGCCGCCCGAGATGATGATGTCCTTCGAGCGGTCCTTGATCTCGATGTAGCCGTCGGGGTGCATGACCGCGAGGTCGCCGGAGTGGAACCAGCCGTGGGCGAACGCCTCCTCGGTCGCGGCGGGGTTCTTCAGATAGCCCTTCATGACGATGTTGCCGCGGAAGAAGATCTCTCCCATCGTCGCGCCATCGGAGGGCACGGGCGCAAGCGTTTCCGGGTCGGCGACCATGAGGCCATCGAGCACCGGGTAGGTGACGCCCTGGCGGGCCTTGAGCCGCGCGCGCTGATCGTCGGGCAGCTCGTCCCACTCGTCGTGCCAGGCGCACACGACGGCGGGGCCGTAGACCTCGGTCAGGCCGTAGAGATGCGTGACGCCGTCGCGCTCGATCGCCTCATAGATCGCGCCGGCCTCGACGCGGCGGAGGCAGACATGCGTGCCGGCGAGCGCCGTCACGGTCCAGGGAAAGCACCAGCCGTTGCAGTGAAACATCGGCAGGGTCCAGAGATAGACCGGGTGCTGCGGCATGCCCCAGGATAGGATGTTGCCGAGCGCGTTCAGATAGGCGCCGCGGTGGTGATACACGACGCCCTTCGGATTGCCGGTCGTGCCGGAGGTGTAGTTCAGCGCGATCGCGTCCCACTCGTCCCCGGGGGTCAGCTCGGCGAAGTTGGAGTCTCCCTCGGCGAGAAACGCCTCGTAATCGAGCTCGCCGAGGCGTTCGCCGTCGGGACCAAGCGGGTCGGCGATGTCGATGACCAAAGGCTTTTTGTCGAGCTGCGCCAGAGCGCGCTTGACGACCGGCGCGAATTCGGCGTCGGTGATCAGCACCTTCGCCTCGCCGTGGTTCACGATGAAGGCGATCGTGTCGGCGTCGAGCCGGATGTTGAGCGCGTTCAACACCGCGCCTGTCATCGGCACGCCGAAATGCGCTTCGAAGATGGCCGGCACGTTGGGCGCCATCACCGCGACGGTGTCGCCGCGCCGAATGCCCCGCTTCGTCAGCGCCGAGGCGAGCCGCCGGCAGCGTTCGAGCGTCTCTCGCCAGGTGTAGCTTCGGTCGCCATGGATCACGGAAGTTCGGTTCGGATAAACCGCGGCGGAGCGCAGCAGAAATCCGATCGGCGACAACGGCACATAATTCGCCGCGTTCTTGTCGAGCCCGGTCTCATAGGGGTTGGCGCTCTGGGCGCTCTGCCGGCTCATTGTCGCTCACCCGTGGTGAGGGCCGCGAGCGACCTGCCATGGCACTCGGCCCTCCCGCTCCATCGCATCCTCCCAGCTCCGATTGTCGCCAGTTTTGCCGATCCTGCCGAATTCTGTCGAGCCGCTTGGGATATCCTTCAAGTGGGGCCGCCCCCCTGTTCCAGGAATTTTTCCGATGACATGAATTTCCCTAAGCCATTGATGCGCCTGGTGATCATTCGTCCTGAGATGCTTCCGGAACAGCGAAATAACCGCGAGATAACAGCGGGAGAACAGCGGTCATAACAGCGGGGTATCAGCGAGTTAACAGCGACGAGCAGCAACGATATCAGCGACAAAACGGCAACACTCCATTCGCAGTTTCCCGGCCGCCCCCCGAAAAGTCTCGGGGGGTTGCTCTATATATCGCAATTTTTGTTATTGCAAGAACAGATCAGGAACATGCCTGATCCTCGCGAATTGCATAACGCAGTGGCTAGTCGTCGGGCGCGGGGCGCCCGTCGGACACGACGGCAGCTACCTGCGCAACCCGGAGCACCGCGAGTTGCTCCTGTCGGGCCTGCGGCTGGCAATTGGCAGGGCGGAATAGCCGGACGCGCCGGCCATCTTCGACACTTCTCGACCGCATGCGGGCAAACCGCAAGCCGATTGGACGAATTCCGATGTCGAGCCGCGGCGCGGCCGAATGCTTCAGATGCGGCTTTGGATGATTATGCGAGCGCCGGTGCGATGTCAGTGTGTTGAAAATCGTCGCCCTTGAACAGCAAAGGCTCGCCGGTCGCGCGCGCCAGCGCGTAGGCGAAGCAATCGCCGAAATTCAGCCGCGCCGGATGGCCGCTGCCCCGGCCGTAATCGCGGTATGCCTGGCGGGCGATGTGCGCTTGCGCCTCGGTGAAGGGCTCGATGCCAATCGATGCATCAGCAAGCAGGTCGTCCAGACGCCGGCTCAAAACGGGGTCGCGGCTGCCGTCGACCACCACCGCCGTTTCGAGGAAAGTCGCGGCCGAGATCCGGCAGACATCCGCCTTTTCGATTGCGGCGGCATAATCCGCTGCGTCGGCCTCGTTGCGCAGGATCGCGACCAGGGCTGAGCTATCAACAATCACGCGGCAACCCGCGCTCGTCGTAGAGCAGATCACCGTGATCGGCGGAGCGGTACGGCTCTTTGAACCGGGGGGCGCTGTCGCGCCCGATCGCGAGGAGCCGCTCGGAAAGGCCATGCTTGTGAGACCGGCGGACACGCTCGATCCGTTCGCGAAGCGCTTCGGTGACGGCGACGGTCATGCTCTCGCCGGTCAGCGCTGCGAGTTCGCGGGCGAGTCGGTGCGCGTCTTCGCTTTTGATGTTCAGGCTCATCTTTCTACCTCGTTCGGGTAGAAGTTCTACCATATCCAGGCTGCTTGGCAAGCCGGGGCGGGAAGCGGAGAATCGATGACGCGGGCGGGAGGAGAAACGCGATGACCGGGTATGCCGAGACCTATTGCCGGTCGCTGGAAAAGCCGGAGGAATTCTGGGCCGAGGCGGCCGAGGCGATCGATTGGGAGAAGCGCTGGGACCGGGTGCTCGACAACTCGCGGCCACCGTTTTACCGCTGGTTTGCGGGGGCGCGGCTCAACACCTGCTGGAACGCGCTCGACCGGCATGTCGCCGCGGGCAATGGAGATCGGCTCGCGCTGATCTGGGACAGCCCCGTCACCAATCAGATTGTGCGCTTGACCTATCGCGAATTGTGTGACCGGACCGCGCGCTTCGCCGGCGTGCTCGCCGGGCTGGGGGTGAAGACCGGCGACCGCGTGCTGATCTACATGCCGATGGTGCCGGAGGCGGCGATCGCGATGCTCGCCTGCGCGCGGATCGGCGCCATTCATTCGGTCGTGTTCGGCGGCTTCGCGTCGCACGAGCTGGCGACCCGCATCGACGATGCGAAGCCGGTCGTTATCGTGTCGGCGTCGTGCGGCATCGAGGTCAACCGGGTCATCCCGTACAAGCCATTGCTCGACGCGGCGATCGAGGAGGCGCGCTCGAAGCCGAAGGCCTGCGTGATGCTGCAGCGGCCGGTGTGCCCGGCCGAGCTGGTCCCAGGGCGAGACCATGATTGGCAGGAGCTGGAGGCAAAGGCGCGCCCGGCTGATTGCGTGCCGCTGGCGGCGACCGACCCGCTCTATATCCTCTACACCTCGGGGACGACCGGCGTGCCAAAGGGCGTCGTGCGCGACAATGGCGGGCATGCCGTCGCGCTCTTCTGGTCGATGCGGAATGTCTACGGCATGGAGCCCGGCGAGGCGTATTGGGCGGCGTCAGACATCGGCTGGGCGGTCGGGCATTCCTATACGGTCTACGCGCCGCTGCTCTATGGCTCTACCTCGATCATGTATGAGGGAAAGCCGGTCGGGACGCCCGATGCCGGCGCATTCTGGCGGGTCATCGCCGAGCACGATGTCCGCGTGCTGTTCACGGCGCCGACCGCGTTCCGCGCGATCCGCCAGCAGGATCCCGACGGGAAGCTGATCGGGAAATACGATCTCGGCCGGTTCCGCGCCTTGTTCCTGGCCGGCGAGCGGGCCGACCCGCCGACCGTGCAATGGGCCGAAGAAAAGCTGAAGGTGCCGGTCATCGACCATTGGTGGCAGACCGAAACGGGCTGGCCGATCGGCGCCAACTGCGTCGGCATCGAACAATTGCCGGTCAAGTACGGCTCCTGCACGAAGGCGGTGCCGGGCTGGGACGTGCGCGTGCTGGAGGCCGAGGCGGTCGGCCAGGCGAATGAGATCAAGCCGGGCGATATCGGCGCGCTTTCGGTCAAACTGCCGCTGCCGCCGGGCGCCTTGCCCACGTTGTGGCAGCAGGACGAGCGCTTTGTCGAATCGTACCTATCGGCGTATCCGGGTTATTACCAGACCGCCGATGCCGGGCTCATCGACGAGGACGGCTATATCCATGTCATGACCCGCACCGACGACATCATCAATGTCGCCGGGCACCGCCTGTCGACCGGCGGCATGGAGGAGGTGCTGGCGGCGCATCCCGATGTCGCCGAATGCGCCGTCATGGGGGTGGCTGACGCGCTGAAGGGCCAGGTGCCGCTCGGGTTGCTGGTGCTCAAGGCGGGGGTTAACCGGCCGAACGAGGCGATCGCCGAGGAGGCGGTCGCGCTGGTGCGGCAGCGGATCGGACCGGTCGCCAGCTTCCGGACCGCGCTCGTCGTCGAGCGGCTGCCGAAGACGCGCTCGGGCAAGATCCTGCGCGGCACGATCCGGCGCATCGCCGACGGCCAGGACTACACGATGCCGGCGACGATCGACGACCCGGCGATCCTGCCGGAGATCAGCGAGGCCCTCGCCAGGGCGGGGTACCCGCAGCGGGGGTAGGTAGGACAGTCGGACAGCCTCTACGCCGTCGTCCCGGCGAAAGCCGGGACCCACTGATCCGCGCCCGAGACAGTTGAAGGGTGGGTCCCGGCTGTCGCCGGGACGAAGGTTTTTGTGAAGACCCTTACGCGGCGTCGTCGGTACCGTCGGCGGGGCGCGAGCCGGCCTTGGCGACGCCGACCATCGCCGGCCGCAGCAGCCGGTCGTGCAATAGATAGCCCGGCTGCAACACCTCGACGACCGTACCGGGCGCGGCGCCGGCGCGCTCGGCCTCGAAGATCGCCTGGTGGAAATTGTGGTCGAAGCGCTCGCCCTTCGGGTCGATGCGCTTCAGGCCATGCCGTTCGAGGGCGCCCAGCAGCTCGCGCTCGGTCGCAGCGACGCCGTCAAGCAGGCTCCGGGTGCGCGGGTCGGCGATCTCGGCCTCCGGCACGCTCTCAAGGGCGCGGCGCAGATTGTCGACCGAAGACAGGAGGTCGCGCGCGAAGTTGCTGATCGCGTATTTCTGGGTGTCCTCGCGCTCGCGCTGGGCGCGGCGGCGGACGTTTTCGGTCTCGGCGAGCGCGCGCAGCAGCCGGTCCTTGGTGTCGGCGAGCTCGGTTTCGAGCGCCGCGACCCGCTCTTCGGGCGCCGCGGTTGCCGCGCCCTCGTCGGGAAACTCGCCCGCCGCATTTCCCGCATCATTGGCGGGCCTCCGGTCCTCGATAGTATCCTTGTCTTCAATCATCTCTCTATCCGATAAGCCGCCCGATCATCTTGGCGGTGTAATCCACCATCGGGATGATGCGGGCATAGTTGATCCGCGTCGGGCCGATGACCCCGATCGCGCCGATGATCTGCTCGCGGCTGTTCTGATACGGCGCGATGATCAGCGAACACCCGGCGACGCCAAACAGATGGCTGTCGGCGCCGATAAAGATCTGCACCCCCTCAGCCCGCTTGCTGGCGTCGAGCAGGCGCAGCACGGTCTCCTTCGTTTCCAGCATCTCGAACAGCGAGCGCAGTCGGTCGAGATCGGCCAGCGCGGTGACGTCTTCGAGAAGATTGGCCTGGCCGCGCACGATCAGCGCGCTCTCGCCGTCGGCCCAGCTCGCGATGCCCATCGACACGACGCGCGAGGTCAGCGCGTCGAGCTGCGCCTTGTGCGAGCCGATCTCCTCTTCGATCTCGACGCGCGCCTCCTCAATCGTGCGGCCGACCAGCCGCGCGTTGAGGTAGTTGCCGGCGCCGACGAGCGCCGAGGGCGGCAGGCCGAGCGGCACCTCTATGACCCGGTTCTCGACGAGCCCGTCCTCGGTAACCAACACGACGAGCGCGCGGCCGGGCCCGAGATGCACGAATTCGAGGTGCTTCAGCGGCCGTTCCGTCTTCGGCACGACGACCACCCCGGCGCAATGCGACAGGCCGGAAAGCGCCGAGGTCGCTTCCTCCAGCGCCTGTGCCAGGCTCTTGCCGCGCGCCGCGCACAGGCTCTCGATGTTGTGGCGCTCGGCCTCGGCGAGATTGCCGATCTCAAGGAGGCCATGCACGAAGAGGCGCAGCCCGGCCTCGGTCGGCAGCCTTCCGGCCGAGGTATGCGGCGAATAGAGCAATCCCGCCTCTTCGAGATCCGCCATGACGTTGCGGATCGTCGCCGGCGACAGGTGCTGGCCGAGCAGCCGCGACAGGGTGCGCGAACCGATCGGTTCGCCGGTCTGGACATAACCGTCGACGATCAGCCGGAAGATCTCGCGGCTGCGCTCGCTCAATTCGCCAACCGGCGAGGGCGTCGTCGGTGGAGGCCTGTGCTCGCCGTTTTTCATGTGCTCGCGCCGCGGCTGATCGGGAAACCGCGGCGGCGATCGCGATATTTGCTCATGTTCTCGATCGACCCATCCCCGCGTCCGCGAAATCTAGGAATGCCGCCGCCAAGCGTCAACTCGCGTAAGCCAAGGCGGCCTTGGCCCAAGGGTACCTCATTTAGGCAATTGGCGAACGATGCCGGCGCATGCTAGTGCGGAGTTCCCGAGGGGTTTGATGTCACGGATTTGATGTCACGGCCGCGCGCAGCCGACGATTTCGAGACAATTCGGGCCCGCGTGGAGGAGTTGCGGCGGGAGGGGCTGCGCGCCCGGCCGGCGCCGGCAAACGGCACCGGCGCCGTGGGTCATCGCGGCCCTTGCGCCTGCGGCCTGAGCCTGTTCCCCGACGAGTGCGACGGATCGTGCAAGGCGCTCTGACGGGAATCGGCCCGACGTGGCCGGTCTAAGAAGGCCGAACTGGTCCGTGGGCGGAGGCTGCTGAAGCCTAGGGCGAGGCAGGGCGTGGCGGCGCTGCCGAAAATAGGCCCGCGAGGAAGCGGCCGTAGTCGAGGGCCGCCTGCGCCCGCACCCGATCGTCGCGGGCGATCGGGTAGGGCCCGGCGCCCAATGTGCACAGGCCCAGGATGATCTTGCGGCGGAACGGGCCGCTCATCGCCAGTCGGGTATGCCGGTCGCGGATTGTCCCGTCGCGCTCGACCGTCAACGAGCAGCTCGCAAGATTGCGGCCGATCAGGCGGGGCGCGAAGGCGCCGTCCCATTGGTGAACGGCATCCGGATAGACGATCGTGTCGACCCGGCTGCCGCCCCGCCGCAGATCGGCCGCGATCTCGGCGCAGCGCCGCTGGTCGACGATCTCGTCCTTGCCGCCGATCAGCATCAGGAGCGGCGCGCCCGTCGTGCGGCTGTCGTCGAAGCGGGCAATGCAGGGGCCGTAAAACGCGACATGTCCCGCGAAGCGCAGGCGCTCGCCATTCGGCAGCGGCGGCGCGAACTTGTCGGCGATCTGCGCATACATCGCGTACATGGTCGCCATCGCGCCATACGAAAAGCCGGTCAGCACGACCCGGCGCGGGTCGATTTCCGGCCGCGCCGCGAGAAAGCCGAGCGCTGAATAGGCGTCGGCCAGCATCATCGTCTCGGTGATGTTGAGAACGCGCTCGAGGAATTCGGTGCCGCGGTCGCGCCGCGCGCCGAATGTGTCGACGACGAGGGCGGCCACCCCCATCCGCGCCAATTGCGGCGCGTAGGTCAATTCGCGCGAGGCAAGGATGCCGCCCGAGCCGTGCAGCAGGATGACGGCCGGCACCGAGCGCGGCGCATGCGGCCCGGGAGGCAGATAGAGGCGTCCGAGGGCTGTGGTCGGCGGCGCCTCGCCCGGATCGCCGATGTCGTCCGGCGCGAACGGGCTGCTGCTCGGCCAGCTGACCGGAACGCCGGGGATGTCGGCGAGCGAGGCCGGGTCGGGCCACGGCTCCATCAGGCGCGACCAACTCACCGCCGCCGCCATGATCGGGAAGGCGACGGAGACAAGCAGCAACGCGAGCAGGAGCGAGCGCGATCCGGCCAAGCGTTACAGCGTCTTCTTGAACACGGCCTGATAGTTCTGGCCCTGGGGGGTTGTGAGATGGCCGTCGAGATCGGCGTAGAGCGGGTGGAACGCGAATTGGGTGCCATCGGAATTCTGGAAACGCAGCTCGCCGTCGCGGATGATCCCGGTGCCGTGCAGAACGCCGCCGGGGCGGCGGTTGTTCGATCCCATCGGGCCGTAGGCATAGACAATGGAGGCGGTACCGTCGGGCTGCACGGATTCGACGATCAGCGCGGCGCAGAGCTGCGGCGTCCAGGCCGCATCGCTCCAAATCCCGACGAATTGCCGGTAGCGTCGGGGAAGCGTGGCCGGGTCGGCGAAATGGATCGTCACGGGCTGGTCGCAGAAGATGCGCTGGGTCGCGGGCCCGGGCGCCGCGGGCTGCGAGTAGGATCGCAGCGGTGCGGCCGGCGGCGGGTTCGATGTAGTCGGCGGCCGCGGGAAATCGGGAGGGATATCCGACAGATCGGGGGGCGGCGGGAAGTCGGGAAGCAAATTCGTGCCGCCGGGCGGCGGGTAATCGGGGGTCGCGCTCGATATGCCGGGTGACCCGGAGGAGCTCGGGGGGAGCGGCGGCAAGGCCTCGGGTTCGATTGAGCGCGGCGCCGCGCCCGGATAGAGCGGGGTCGGCGGCGGCAGGCCTTGCGCGGCGGCCAGGGCGGCCAGCGACACGGCCAGCGAGACCGCCGCGAGCAGGGCAGCGGCGAAGCGGGGGATCATCGGCAGGCTCCAGCCAAGGTTCTGCACCCTGGGGTTTTATGGCCAGAGCGTGGCTTTTCGATGACGCGCTGCGAGGAGAGGTCAGCGGCGGCCGAAATCGATGCGCGGATCGATGACCATGTAGGTCAGATCGCTGATCAGCTTGAGCACGAGGCCGATCAGCGTGAAGACGTACAGCGTGCCGAACATGATCGGATAATCGCGGTTGATTGCCGCCTCGAAGCCGAGGAGCCCGAGCCCGTCAAGCGAGAAGATGACCTCGATCAGCAACGCGCCGGTAAACAGGATGCCGATGAACGCCGCCGGGAAACCCGCCACGACCAGCAGCATCGCATTGCGAAAGATGTGCCCGTAGAGGACGCGGTGCTCGGTCAGTCCTTTGGCACGCGCGGTCAAGACGTATTGCTTGTTGATCTCGTCGAGAAAGCAGTTCTTGGTCAGCATCGTCAACGTCGCAAAGCCGCCGATCACCAGCGCCGTGATCGGTAGTGCGATATGCCAGAAATAGTCGAGGATCTTGTGCGCCAGATCGAACGATGACCAATCATCGCTGACGAGGCCGCGCAACGGGAACAGCGACAGATAGCTGCCGCCGGCGAACAGCACGATCAGCAGCACCGCAAATAGAAAGCTCGGGATCGCGTAACCGATGATGATAATCGCGCTTGTCCACACATCGAAGCGGCTGCCGTCGCGCACGGCCTTGCGGATCCCGAGCGGGATCGAGATCAGATAGGTCAGCAGTGTCGTCCACAGCCCGATCGAGATGGACACCGGCAATTTGCTTTCGATCAGGCTGACGACGCTCTGATCGCGGAAGAAGCTCGTACCGAAATTGAAGGTCGCGTAGTTCTTCATCATCAAGACGAAGCGTTCGAGCGGCGGCTTGTCGAAGCCGTACTGCTTTTCGAGCTCCTTGATAAAGGCGGGGTCGAGACCGCGGGCGCCGCGGTATTGGCTTTGCGTGTTGCTCGGCTGGTTGCGCAATTCGCCGCCGGCGCCGCTGACCCGCTCGGTCGCCGAGATGTCGCTGCCCTTCAATTTCGAGATCATCTGCTGGATCGGCCCGCCCGGCGCGGCCTGCACGATGAAGAAATTGACGACCATGATCGCAAACAGCGTCGGGATCATCAGCGCGATGCGGCGGATCGCATAGGCGATCATCGCAGGCGGCCCCTGCAAGAGCGCTCTGCGTCCTTCGAGACGCGCCGTGGCTTCGCCGCGACGCTCCTCAGGATCAGGTAGATTGGTGACGGCATGAAGAAAAGTGCCCCATCCTGAGCGCGAGCAAAGCGAGCAGTCGAAGGACGCATGATCGTTCCCGCGGCAGGGGCGATTCGCACGGTTGACGTCACTGCTTATTGGCCTCGCCCTTGTTTGCCTCGCCTTTTTTGGCTTCGATCGCCTGCTCGGCCGTCGGGTCGACCCACCAGCTGTCCAGGCCGAGGCCGTATTTCGGCGAGACCTCCGGCCGCCGGTATTTGTCCCAGTAGGCAATCCAGAATTTTCCGAGATGGAATTGCGGAATCACGTAATAGCCGTATTGCAAGACCCGATCGAGCGCATGCGTATGGGCGATGAGGCTGGAACGGTCGGGCGAGCGGATCAACTCCTCGACCAGCTGGTCGACGACCGGGCTCTTGATGCCGAGTAGGTTGCGGCTGCCTTCCTCGTCGGCCGCCTTCGACCCCCAGAACTCGCGCTGCTCGTTGCCCGGCGACAGCGATTGCCCGAACACCTCGACCGCCATGTCGTAGTCGAAGGTCTCCATCCGCTTTTCGTATTGCGCGGTGTCGACGGTGCGGACCCGGGCGGTGACCCCCATGCGCTCCAAATTCTTCGCAAACGGCAGCACGATCCGCTCCATCTGCGGATCGTTGAGCAGGATCTCGAATTCGAAGGGCTGGCCGGTCTGGTCGTTGAGGAGCTTCTCGTTCTTGAAGCTCCAACCGGCATCCTTCAGCAGCTTCAGCGCCTCGCGCAGCCCATCGCGGATGTTGCCGGAGCCGTCGTATTTGGGCGGGTCGTACTCTTTCGTGAAGATGTCGTCGGGCACCTTGCCGCGGAACGGTTCGAGGATCTTCAGCTCCTCGCCCTGCGGCATGCCGGTTGCGGCCAGTTCCGAATTGTCGAAATAGCTGCGGGTGCGGGTGTAAAGGCCGTAGAACAGATTCTTGTTCGACCACTCGAAATCGAACGCGTAAGCCAGCGCCTGGCGCACCCGCGCGTCCTGAAACAGCGGCCGCCGCAGATTGTACCCGAAGCCCTGCATGCCGCTCGGCAGCTCGTTCGGGATCACCTCCTTCTTGATCAGCCCCGCGCGCAAGGCGGGGCTGTCATAACCGGTGGCCCAGGATTTGGAGGAGTTTTCGCGGCGGATGTCGTATTGCCCGGCCTTGAAGGCTTCGAGCGCGATCGTCCCGTCGCGGTAATAGTCATAGCGGATCACATCGACATTGTGCCGCCCCTTGTTGACCGGCAGGTTGGCGCCCCAATAATCGGCGACGCGGCGGTAGGTGATCGAGCGGCCGGGATCAAGCGAATCGATCTTATAGGGTCCGCTGCCGAGCGGCGGATCGAGCGTTGTCTTTTCGAAATCGCGGCTCGACCAATATTTTTTCGGCAGCACCGGCATCTCGCCGAGGATCGAGGCCAATTCGCGATTTTCGGCGGACTTGAAGGTGAACCGGACGCCGCGCTCGCCCTCCTTCTCGACCTTGGTCACGTCGCCGTAATAGGAGCGGTACATCGGTGCGCCTTTGCTGCGCAGCGTGTCGAACGTCCACACGACGTCATCGGCCGTAATCGGCGAGCCGTCGTGAAACCGCGCCTCCTTGCGCAACGTGAACAGCACCGAGAGCTTGTCGGACGCGACGTCGATGGTTTCCGCGATCAAACCGTAATTGCTGCCCGGCTCGTCCTCCGAGCGGACCATCAACGCCTCGAACACATCGCCCACACCCGCGGCGGGGACGCCCTTGACGACAAAGGGGTTCAGCGTGTCGTAAGTGCCGATCGCCGACAGCTTCATCGTCCCGCCCTTCGGGGCGTTCGGATTGACGTAGTCGAAATTCTTGAAGTCCGGCCCGTATTTCAACTCGCCGAACAGCGAGACGCCGTAGGTGCCGGCGGCGGCCTTTGCCGGCCCCGCAATAAGGACGGCGCGCGCCGCGAACGGCGCCAGCAACCCGCCTGCAAGAAAGGACCGCCGGTGCATCATTCCTCCGAGGGCGCGCGCTTCACGACGCTAACAACGCCAGCGCATCGCGGTGCGCATGGCGGTCTCCGGCCACAACAACGCGGCCATCCGAGGCCAGCGATAGCGGCTTGCCCTGCCAATCGGTTGCGACGCCGCCGGCGCCCTCGACAATCGGCATCATCGCGCTGAAATCGTAGGGTTTGAGGCTGGCCTCGATGACCAGATCGATAAAGCCGAGCGCGAGGAGCCCGTAAGCGTAGCAATCGGCGCCGTAGCGCACCAGCTTGGCGGCCGCGGCAACCCGTTTGTGGGCGGCGGCATCGGCGCCCTTGAACATATCGGGGCTCGTCGAGAATACCGTTGCGGTGGCGAGCGCCGGGCAGGGACGGCAGCGGATTGTCTTGCCGTTGAAAGTCGTTGGCTGCCCGGCCGCGCCGGTCCAGCGCTCGCGCGAGATCGGCTGGTCGATGATGCCGAGCACCGGCCGGCCCTGATGGGCGAGCGCGATCAGCGTGCCGAACAGGGGCACGCCGCTGATGAAGGATTTGGTGCCGTCGATCGGGTCGAGCACCCAGACGAACTCGGCCTCGGTGCGCTCCGGGCCGTACTCCTCGCCGATGATGCCGTGCTCCGGAAAGCGGGCTGCGATCAGCCGCCGCATCGCCGCCTCGGCGGCACGGTCGGCAACCGTCACGGGCGACCGGTCGGGTTTGTCATCGACCGCGATCCGTTGACGGAAATGCGGACGGATCGCCTCTCCGGCGGCGTCGGCGAGGTCGGCCGCGAGCGCGAGATACGCTTCGAGTTCGCCCACAGGCCTCCTATTTCAGGCTTTCGAGATAGGCGACGACATCGGCCCGGTCCTGCACCTTCGGGAGCCCGGGGAAAGCCATCTTCGTGCCCTTGGCGAATTCCTGCGGCTTGTAGAGCCAGACATTGAGCTTGTCGGGGTCCCACTTCTCGTTCTTGTGGGCGAGCAGCGCCTGCGAGAACTGATAGTTCGGCACCGCTGCGATGTTCTCGTCCATGATGCCGAACAGGTTGGGGCCGATCTTGTTCGCGCCGCCCTTCTCGAAGGTGTGGCATTGCTGGCAGACTTTGGCGACCTGCTCGCCATGCTTCGGGTCGGCCTTGGCCATTGCCGGTCCGATCGGCTCCGGTCCGGCCGCGGCGCCGCCGGTCGTCGCCGCCGCCGTCGCGGGACCCGCCTCGCCCTCGGCGCCGGGCGGCAGATAGGCCGGCTTTTCGACATGCCGCGGCCGGACGATCGAGCTGGCGATGATGCCGGTGACCATCGCGACGATCATCGCGGTCAGCACCGATGCAATGATCTTGTTCCACTCGAACGACGACATCGAGGCCCTTCGGTTGCGCCGGGCGGGAATGCTGCAACCGGCCGGTTTGCGCTGGCCGCAGAAAATCGGATTCCGGCCCGCAACTCAACCGAATTATCATGCTTCCGGCACGCCGACGAACCGGGCATCTTGTCGCTCCCCAGCGCCTCGGAGACGCTTGTCCGCCCGTGTCCGCCTTGCCGCAAAACCCGATCGTCATGATCCCCGCCCGGCTCAACGCGAGACGGCTGCCGAACAAGCCGCTCGCCGACATCGCCGGGGCGCCGATGATCGTGCATGTCTGGCGCCGCGCGGTCGCCGCCGGTGTGGGCACGGTCGTCGTCGCGTGCGGCGACAGCGCGATCGCCGATGCGATCGAGCGCGAGGGTGGCCGGGCGGTCATGACCGACCCGGATCTGCCGACCGGCTCCGACCGCATCCATGCCGCGCTCGGCATCCTCGATCCGGAGGGCGCGCACGACGCCGTCATCAATGTGCAGGGCGACATGCCGATGCTTGACCCGGCGGCGATCCGACTCGCGGTCGAAGCGCTTGCCGATCCCGAGGTCGACATTGCAACCCTTGCCGCCGAGATCGCCGATCTGGCGGCCCTCGCCGACATCAGCGTCAACAAGGTGGTGGCCGGGTTCGCCGATCCGGCGCGGCCGGCGCGCGCCCTCTATTTCTCGAAGGCCGCGGTGCCGTGGGGCGAGGGGCCGCATTACGAGCATATCGGGCTTTACGCCTATCGCCGCGCCGCGCTGGAGCGTTTCGTCAAATTGCCGCGCGGGGTGCTCGAAGCGCGCGAGCGGCTCGAGCAATTGCGCGCGCTCGAGGCCGGCATGCGCTTCTCGGTCAGCGTGATCGACAAGGCCCGCCTCGGTGTCCAGGTCGACACGCCGGCCGATCTCGAACATGCCCGCCGATTGATGCAAGGCTGACAATCCGATGATCCGATCGACCGAACAGGCGCCGACGATTGCCTTCCAGGGGCAGCCTGGGGCGTATTCCGATCTCGCTTGCCGCCGTGTCTTCCCGGCGATGACAACCTTGCCCTGCGCCGCGTTCGAGGACGCCTTCGCGGTGGTGCGCGAAGGGAGGGCAGCGCTCGCGATGATCCCGATCGAGAACTCGGTCGCCGGGCGGGTCGCCGACATTCATCACCTGATGCCCGATTCCGGCCTCTTCATCATCGGCGAGCATTTCGAGCGGGTGAACCATCACTTGCTAGGCCTGCCGGGGGCCAAGCTCGACGGGATCCGCACGGTCAGGAGCCACGTCCACGCACTGTCGCAGTGCCGCAATTTCATTCGCGCGCACGGTCTGACGCCGGTCGTCGCCGCCGATACCGCCGGCAGCGCCGCCGAAATCAAGGAGCGTGGCGACAAATCCGTAGCCTCGATCGCCTCGGAATTGGCGGGGCAGATCTATGGGCTCGTGTCGCTGGCCGAGAATATCGAGGATGCCGAGCACAACACGACGCGGTTTCTGATCATGTCGCGCGAACCGAAATGGTCGCCCGCGGCTGCTTCGGCCGTAACGACGTTCGTATTCAATGTGCGCAACGTGCCGGCGGCGCTCTACAAGGCGCTGGGCGGTTTCGCGACGAACGGCGTCAACATGACGAAGCTCGAAAGCTACATGGTCGGCGGCCGTTTCGCGGCGACCCAGTTCTATGCCGATGTCGAGGCGCATCCCGACGACCGGCCGCTCAAATTGGCGCTCGAAGAGCTCGCCTTCTTCTCGACCGAGGTCAAGATCCTCGGGGTCTACCCGGCGCACCCGTTGCGCATCGCGGCGCGGCAAGAGGAACGCGGAGTTTGAGCCCATTGCGGTTGATCGCCAAATGGAGCGAGCCAGGATCGGCAAGCGGTTTGCTAACTCGCCCGTAGCTAACCGAGTCTCATGGTCGAGCGCCGCCGGTGCGTGGCTGCGGACGGCGCGTGCCCGCATCGCCGGGCGTGAAACCTTGTCGCCCGAGGAGCTGGCGAGCGCGCTCTACCGTGTCTTCCTTGACCGCGAGCCTGATCTAGGCGCGCTAAGCCGCAATCGCTCCCTTCCGACATCTGCGGTGGCGCTCAAGCAATTCTTGCTCGGTTTGCCGGAGTTTCGCGCGTGGATGCTGAAGGCGGTCGCACCCCGGGTCGAGCTGCCCGATCTGACCTTGGCGATGCCGGAATGCTACCGTAAGGAGGCGACCGGCGATTTCACGAGGCTGGTCTATACCGCGCGCATGGACGAGGACGTCGCGCGCATGGCCTCGCTGATCGAGCGGCATCGGTATTACGACGCCCTTGGGGTGTGGAGTCCGGTTATCGACTTAGACAAGGAGGTCACCGCGGCGATCGTTCGCGGACTCGGCGCAAAGAGCTGCTTCGAGCTGGGCTGTTACACGGGCCCGGTATTGAGCCTGTTGGCCGAGGCGGGCCTCAGCGTCGCCGGATTGGAGGTCAGTCACACCGCTTTCGCTTTTGCTTACCCGAACATACGCGAGGCGATCCTGTTCGGGGATCTGCTGAGCCTCAACATCGGCCGCCGCTTCGATGCGATCCTGTGCATGGACGTGCTGGAACACGTCAGCCCCTTGGTGCTCGACCGATATGTGGAGAAACTCGTTTCGCTGTTGGACGAGGACGGCTTCCTTTACCTGAACTCGCCGATGTACGGCCATGATCCGGTATTCGGCACCGTCTTTCACCCCGACCTCGAAGAATGGCGAACAGCCGGCGACGGCTCATTCTGGCGGGATTGGCCTTGCGATGAGAAAGGCTGGCCGCAACATGGCCATCTGGTCTGGGCCAGCGTCGGATGGTGGTCGCGCACGTTCGAGAGGCACGGCCTCGTCCGCGATCGCGCAATCGAACAGGTGATTCAACAGCGACTGGCGGGGTTTTTCGAACGCGAACCGGCCCGCCGTTCGCTCTTCATACTGCGGCGTGTCGAGAACCGCCGGGGGCACAGCGCGGTCGCCAGCCTCGATGCCGCTCTTGCGAATATGCCGAACTTGCTGCGTGCTCGCCGCTGAGCCGGCTCACTCGCACGGATGGCCGAGCAGCCCGAGCATCACCCAGGGCTGGGTCTCAGAATTCGTCTCGGCCGAATCCAGCGAACAGCGGATTTCGATCATATCGCCGTGCCGGGTTACCGATTTCGCCAACTGCCGCCGCAAGACCATCTCGAAAAGTTCGAGCCGGTAGGCGTGGCGCGCGGCGATTGCCTGCAATTTCGGGTCTCTCGACTGGCGCAGCGCGCGGAAGAACCGCAAGGTGAGGCCGGCGGTGAAGTTCCAATACGAATTGTGCGTCCGCCGCTGCCCGTCGCCGTCGATGATCATAGCGGATACGGTGTCGATCCTGCGCGGTTCGCCCAATTCGACCGCTGTCGTCTCCAGGCAATAACCGGCGAGACCGCGATCAATCGCCGCGGCGAGGCGCGTGTCGTCAAGGAGCGGGACGGCCTGGGTCAGGGCCAAGAGCGCCGCGCTATGGCCGTCGATCGACGCTCTGGGAGGTTTGGCGGGACACAGGGGAAATCCGGACGCGCGCTCGCCCACCAGATCGAATTGCAGCTCGAATTCGAGCAGGGTGTCGCAAAGTACCCGCAGCGCGCGCAGATATTCCTCCGCGCCAAGGGCTCGGTACATCGTCACGACACCGAGAATAACGAAAGCTAGATCCCTCGAAGCCAGGGTCAGCGGTTCCCGACGCCAATCCTCGATGAACAGCTCAAGATAGGCGCGGAGATACGAAACGAACAGGGACCGTGCCTCTTCCGGCAGGTTTTGCGGTTGCGGAGAAACGTACCCGGCCATGGTTACAGCGAAGCATTTTGCGAAGGCGTTGATCGTCGCGCCGTAATCGTAGGAGGTGCTGAAGTCCCACGCGACGGAGAGCTGCGAGCGCGTCGCCACGGCATTCCGAAGGGCTTCAGCATAGACCGAGGTGCGGTCGTAGAAGCCGCCTGCCGTCAGCAATTTGTGCTCGACGGCGACCAGCCGGGCGCCTCGTTGCCGGCCGGGAAAACGGTAATGAGCCAGCACGGTGTTAAGCAAACCGGACTTCTCTCCAACCACTTCGAGCGCCGCGAGGCAGGTTGGGTTGCGCGGCAACGAATGCAGCGCCAGCGACTCTCCGGGGATCTGCTTGTGCCTGATCTGATAATAGGATGCTCCGGCAACTTCTATTATGTGGCGTTCTTGGCGCTTGGCCGTGAATAGCGGGCCGGCCGCGGGTTGCGGGTGAACCGCCACGACCGAGTACAAATAATTGCTCAGTCGGACCTGCCCGATTGTCAGGACGACATCCCTGACCGCGATATTGGGATCGAGATCGAGCGCTGCCTCGACCTCGATCAGCATCGAGTGGGCATGGATCGTGTAAGTATAACCGATCCGCCCGAGACGCACCCGCCGCAGGGCCGGGCGGAAAAAAAGATCGCCTGCATGCCTCAGGATCAGAATCCCGCGATTAAGCTCTGCCGCGGTTTGCTCAACCGCGCTATCGACCGGGAGACGGAACCGGCGACCGCGGTAGGTAAATTCGACCCGATTACCGCCGAAGGTCACATTGTCGAAGGTACGCGAGTCGTGATAGCGCTGACCCGCTACGATCCGACCACGCGACAGCTCGCATTTCAGGTTTAACAGCGAATGGCGGTGCCGCTCGACCGCGCCCTGTGGTTCAAGGCGCTCGAGCAGAGGCGCGCCGATGCGGCGAAAGATGAAGGGACCGCGGCACAGCGCGGCGACGAAGCGATAGATCGCGACCGTTTCAAGGGGGAATCGCTGCCACAGATCCGGGCGCGACAAAAACTCGAGGACTTTGGCGTTGTCATCGTTCCAGTACCAGACGTCGCCTTCGAATGGCTTCTCGGTCTCCGCAACCGCGAAGTGCCGCTGCCCGGCCGCAATATCGACCGGCCGGTACATCTGCCGCATCAGAAATTCAGCCGCGGCAAAGGCATCCGTCGGCAAGCCAGACATATCCGATCGGGAGGAGTGAAACTCTTGAGCGCCACGGCCAGAGGCCGCAGGCGCGTATTATTCCACATTCGCCCGGCTCGCAACCGTGCGGCAACAGAAGTTGGAGCATAGGATGAAGCTGATCGATGCCGCCGAGCTGAACCGTATCGGCCGCCGGGTTTTCGAGGCCGCGGGCAGCGCCGAAGCCGAGGCCGAGATCGTTGCCGGTCATCTCGTCGAGGCCAATCTGAAGGGCCACGACAGCCACGGCGTCGGCATGATCCCGTCCTATCTGCGCAATCTCGGCGGCGGTAAGGTCAAGCCGAACGAGCGCGGGAATATCGTCAGCGATACGGGCTCGCTCGTCGTCTATGACGGCGCCCGCGGCTATGGCCAGATCGTTGCCCGCGCGGCGACCGAATTGGCGATCGAGCGCGCCAAGACGAACGGGGTCGCCGTTGTCGCGTTGCGCAACGCGCATCATATCGGCCGGGTCGGCACCTATGGCGAGCTATGCGCAGCGGCCGGGCTCGTCTCGCTGCATTTCGTCAACATCACCGACCAGCGCCCGGCGGTCGCGCCGTGGCGCGGCAGCGACGGCCGCTTCGGCACCAACCCGTTGTGCATCGCGCTGCCCGGACCCTCGCCCGAGCGGCCGATCATCGCCGACATGGCGACGAGCCGCATCGCAATGGGCAAGGTCAGGGTCGCCCGCAACAAGGGCGAGGAGGTCGCTCCCGGCACATTGCTCGATGCCGAGGGCAAGCCGACGACCGACCCGCATGTCATGTACCGGCGGCCCCGCGGCGCGCTGATGACGTTCGGCGAGCATAAGGGGTACGCGCTCGCCTTTATCTGCGAGATGCTGGCGGGCGCGGTGACCGGCAGCGGCACGATGCGCCCGGAGCGCCAGGATGCCGAGAGCGTCACCAACGGCATGCTGATGATCGTCATCGATCCGGGCCGGCTCACCGACCGCGCCTGGATGCTCGATGAGATCGCGGCGATGAGCGGCTATATCACCGCCTCGCCGCCGGGGTCGGCGGGCGAGCCGGTGCTGATCCCGGGCGACCCCGAGCGCGCCAACCGGGCGCAGCGGCTGAAGGACGGCGTGCCGATCGACGAGGAAACCTGGCGCGAGATCACGCTCGCGGCGCGCGGTCTCAATCTGTTGATCGAGGCTCCGAATAAATCGGCGTAAAGTCGGGTCAGGTTATCGATAAGTGTGTGGAGGTTACGATGAAAGCAGCGGCGATGTTTGCGGCGGCGTTTGTGCTGCCTCTGACGCTTGGCCCGGCGCTCGCGCTGGCCGATGGCGGCGGCGGTGGGGGCGGCAGCGGCGGCGCCAATGCCGGCTGTCAGCGCGGCGAAGTGTGGGACTCGCGGAGCGGGCGATGCGTCAAGCAGGGCAGCGCGTTGCCGGACAAGGTGCTGAGAGACTACGCCTATGCGCTCGCCAAGGCGGAACGCTACGACGAGGCGCTTGACACGCTCGACCGGCTGCGCGACCCGAACACGGCCGAGGCGCTCAATTACCGCGGCTATGCGACGCGCAAGCTCGGCCGGGTCGACGAGGGGATCGGCTATTACCTGAAATCGGTCGCGAAAGACCCGCATTACGCGCAGGTGCGCGAATATCTCGGCGAGGCCTATGTCATCAAGGGCGATAAAACCGCCGCCGAGGCGCAGCTCGACGCCATCAAGGACATCTGCGGCAGCGGTTGCGAGCAGTACCGGCACCTCGCCGACGCGATCGCGAACCCCTCGAAGCTGTAGGCGAACCGCGCGCGCTGCGGACCAAGTTAGGCAGTTGCGGCGCGCTTTACTGGCTGGTTCAGACGGCGTGCGAAGCGGAGGATGCGGTTCGCCGCGTCGCGCAGCCGCGGATCCGGTGCGCTGAGCGCAATCCTGAGATGGCCGGCGGCGCTGGGCCCAAAGCCGTCGCAGGGCAGGATTGCGACCCGCTCGCTGTCGAGCAGGCGGCGGGCAAATTCCATCGCGCCCAGCCCGGTGCCGCGCACGTCCAGCAATACGAACATGCCGCCTTCCGGCGGTATCGCGCGGCAGCCCGGCGCCTCGGCAAGCAATTCGGATACGAAGGCTGCGCGCCGACGGTAGTCCTCGTGCAACGCCGCGACCTCGGCCAGTTCGTCGCTGAGTGCGGCGAGCGCGCCGTCTTGGATAAACGCCGGACTGCCATAGGTCATCGACAACAGCAAATTCGCCAGATGCCGGATCAAATCCGGCGGGCCGACGACCCAGCCGAGGCGAAAGGCCGGGAGGGCGTGCGATTTCGACAGGCTCGACACCACGGCGGTGCGCTCGGCCATACCGGGGAGCGACCAGGCGCCGGTATGAGGCCGGGCAAAGGCGAGGTCCTCGTAAACTTCGTCCGAGACTAGCCACAGATCGTGCTGGCGACACAGCGCCGCGATCCGCTCGATCTCGGCGCGGGTGAAGACGGCGCCGGTCGGGTTGTGCGGGCTGTTGATCCAGATGATTCGGGTCCGCGGCGTGATCGCCCGAGCGAGGGCATCGAGATCGGGGTGAAAGCCGCGTTCCGGCCGCAGTGGGAAGGTCACCATCCGCGCGCCGCTGGCACCGATGACCCCTTCGTAGGTCGCGTAGATCGGCTCGCCGACGACGACCTCGTCGCCCGGGCCGGCGAGGCATTGGATCGCGCAATAGATGCCGCCCTGAGCGCCGGGCACGACGGCGACGTTGTCGGCGGTGCAGGGTTGGCCGCTGCGCCGCGCGACCCTTGCCGCGATCGCCTCGCGCAAGGCCGGATAGCCGATCGTCGGGGAGTAGTGGGTGCGGTGCGCCCGCAGTGCCGCGACGGTCGCCTCGATCGCCGCCTCGGGCGGCTCCTGATCGGGGTCGCCGACGGTCAGGAAAATGATGTCCTCGCCGGCCTGCTGACGCCGCCGTGCCTCGACATGGACATCCCAGGCGGCGGAGCCGCGCCCGGCCACGCGCTCGACGAGCGGCGAAAAACGCATTGTGGAACTCCTCAATACCCGATTGCGGCGCCGGCCGGGCGGCGCGGATCGTTGACCCCGACGAGATGGCCATTGGGGCCGATCGCGATCAGCTCGACGGCACCCCAGGGGCCTTGCTCGACGAGATGGTGGCCGCGCTCGGCAAGCGCCGCCACGGTCGCGGGCGACAGCCCGCCGCGCTCGTAATAAAGCGCATCGGGCAGCCATTGATGGTGAAAGCGCGGCATCGCGACAGCCTGATCCGGGGCGACACTGAAATCCATGATGTTGGTTAAGGTTTCGAGAACGGCGGTCGTGATGCGCGGCCCGCCTGGGCTGCCGAGCACGAGCGCCGGGCGGCCGTCCTTCTCGACAAGGGTCGGCGTCATCGAGGAAAGCGGCCGCTTGCCCGGCGCGACCGCGTTCGCCGCGCCCTGCACCAGGCCGAACAGATTGGGCGCGCCGGGTTTGACCGCGAAATCGTCCATCTCGTTGTTCAAGAGAAACCCGGTGCCGGGCGCCACGATTGCAGCGCCGAAATTGCCGTTCAGCGTGTAGGTCACCGCGACCGCGTTGCCGTCGCTGTCAGCGATCGAATAGTGCGTCGTCTCGGCGCGTTCGTGCGGCGGCGTGCCGGCCCCCAGCGCGGCCGAGGCCGTCGCCTTGTCGGGATCGATCGAGGCGCGGATCGCGGCGGCGTGCTCGGGCGACAAGAGCCGGTCGAGCGGGTTGGTCACGAAGGCCGGGTCGCCGAGCAGCGTGTTGCGGTCGACATAGGCATGCCGCATCGTCTCGGTCATCAGATGGATTGTGGCGGCGGAGCCCTGGCCCGATCCCGCGAGGTCCCAGCCGGACAGCACATTCAGCATCTCGCACAGAATGACGCCGCCGCTGCTCGGGGGCGGCGCCGACAGGATCGTGTAGCCGCGATAGGCGCACGTGATCGGGGGCGTTTCGGTGATCGTGTAGGCGGCGAAATCCTCGGCGCTCAGCAGCCCGCCTTGCGCCTTCGAGGCGCTGGCGACGGCGGTGGCGATCGGGCCGCGGTAGAACGCGTCCGGTCCTTGCTCGGCGACCAGCGCGAGTGTCTTCGCGAGATCGGGTTGCACGAGGCGGTCGCCGGCGCGGTAGGGGCTGCCGTCCGGGCGCAGAAAGATGCGCGCGGCCTCCGGATCTTTCGCGAGCCGGTCGGCCCGGGCAGCGATGATCGCGGCGTCTGCCTCGCCGAGCACAAAGCCGTCGCGCGCCAACGCGATCGCAGGCGCCATAATGGCGGCGCGGCCGAGCTTGCCGTATTCGGACAGCGCGCGGTCGAGCCCCATGACGGTGCCCGGCACGCCCGCCGCGAGGTAGCCGTAGAGACTGCGGTCGCGCACCGGGTTGCCGGCGGCGTCGAGAAGCATGTCCGCCGTCGCGGCCTGTGGCGCGGTCTCGCGGAAATCGATGACGCTGTCGCGGCCATCCGCGCGATGGATCAGCATAAAGCCGCCGCCGCCGATATTGCCGCAGCAGGGATCGACGACGGCGAGCGCATAGCCGACCGCCGCCGCTGCATCGATCGCGTTGCCGCCGGCCTTAAGGATGCGCAGCCCCGCCTCGCTCGCCTCGTGCTGGGCCGACACGACCATGCCGCGCCCGCCCTCCGCCGTCGCGGACGGCGCAGCAGCCGCCATTGCGTATCCCGCTAGCAGGATCACCGCGACGACAGATGCGAACCGGATCATGCGTGACATGGCTGTACTCTAACCCGCTCTCTCATCGCCGGCGCGCATTGGGTTGACGCGGCCTTGGGATCGGCAAATCCTCGCCGCGACAGGAGGTCCCCCGATGCAGATGCAAGCCGCCGTCTTCCGCAAGGTGCTGGAGCCGCTGACGATCGAGGCGGTCGATGTCGACAAGCCGCTCGGCCGCGAAGTGCTCGTGCGCACCGTGGCGACCGGCGTCTGCCACAGCGATCTGCATGTCGTCGACGGGCAGGGCCGCTTCCCGCTCGATCGGCCGATCGTGCTCGGGCACGAAGGCGCCGGCATCGTCGAGGCGGTCGGCCCCGACGTCACCAGCGTGCGGACCGGCGACCATGTCGTCGCGTGTCTGTCGGGGTTTTGCGGCAGCTGTCCGCAATGCCTGTCGGGCCACCCCAATCTGTGCACCGGCGGCATCGTCACCCGGCCGGAGACCGCGCCGCCGCGGTTGTCGCAAAACGGCGCGCCGTTTCGCCAATTCATCGGGATTTCGAGCTATGCCGAGAAGATGCTGCTGCACGAGAATTCGATCGTGCGGATCGACCCGGAATTGCCGCTCGACCGCGCAGCGCTGGTCGGCTGCGGCGTGTTGACTGGGGTCGGCGCGGCGTTGCGCAGCTCGGGGCTCGAAGCCGGCCAGACCGTAGCGGTGTTCGGCTGCGGCGGCGTCGGGTTGTCGATCGTGCAGGGTGCACGGATCGGCGGCGCGCGACAGATCATCGCGATCGACCAGTTCGAGGCGAAGGAGGAGATCGCGCGGCGCGTCGGGGCGACGCATTTCGTCAACTCGAGCGAGGAAGACCCGGTGAAAGCGGTGCGCGGGCTGACCAGCGGCGCCGGCGTCGATCACGCCTTCGAGGCGGTCGGCAACGCGAAACTGTGCCGGCAGGCGATCGAGAGCCTAGCGATCCGCGGTACCGCGACGATCGTCGGCGTGCTGCCGCCGGATGCGACGATCGAATTTCCCTGGATGGCGATCCGCCCGGAATGCAAGGTGCAGACCTCGCGCATGGGTTCGAACCGCTTCCGCACCGACATCCCGCTCTATCTCGATTTCTACAAGCAGGGCCGGCTCAATCTTGACGCGATGGTCACAAAACGCGGCAAGCTCGGCGACATCAACGACGCCTTTCGCGCGATGAAGGCGGGCGAAGTCGCCCGCACCGTGCTGACCTTCGATTGAAGCGCTCATCCTCCGATCTCGACCCGTTCCCAAACTTCGGAATTGGACGAAGGGAGGCGCGCGGTGCTTCACTGGGGACGGACGTGCAGTTATCCTGATGACGACCCGAACATAGCGGGAGAGCGGGATGACTTATCAGCATATCCGGGTGATGCCGCTGTCGGCGTATGTCGGGGCCGAGATCGGCGGCGCCGATTTGGCCGCATCCGTGCCGGATCTGGTCATGTCCGAGATCCGTCAGGCGTTCGGCGAATACGGCGTCGTGTTCTTCCGCGACCAGCGGCTCTCGCCGGAGCAGCACATCGCGGTCGCCGAGCGCTTCGGGCCGATCGAGGTCAACCGCTTCTTCGCGCATGTCCCGGGCTATCGGATGATCGCCGAGGTGCGCAAGGAGCCGGAGCAGCAGCGCAATATCGGCGGCGGCTGGCATACCGACCACAGCTATGACGAGGCGCCGGCGGTCGGCTCGATGCTCTATGCCCGCGAGGTGCCGACGACCGGCGGCGACACCCTCTTCGCCAGCATGTACGGCGCGTACGACGCTCTGTCGGACGGGCTGAAGGCGACGCTCGAAGGGTTGCGCGCCTGTCATTCGAGCCGGCATGTGTTCGGTCCCGCGGCGGCGGCGCGGCGCGGCGATCTCAACGGCCGCATCGGCAACCCCGAGCTGGCGACCCAGGATGCGGTTCACCCCGTGGTCATCCGTCACCCGGAGACCGGCCGCAAGGCACTCTACGTCAACCCCGGCTTCACGTTGCGCTTCGAGGGGTGGACCGACGAGGAGTCGCGCCCGCTGCTCGACTATCTGTACCGGCATGCGGTGCGGCCGGAATTCACCTGCCGCTTCCGCTGGCGCGAGGGCTCATTGGCGCTGTGGGACAACCGCTCGACCTGGCATTTCGCGCTCAATGATTACCAGGGCGAGCGACGCCTGCTGCACCGCATCACGATCCAGGGCACGCCGCTCCACTGAGAGCGGCGACCCCGGTTAGCGGCAGCAGGCCGGCTAGGTAATGCACGTGCAGTGTCGGCGGCGGTGCGTCACGCGCCGATAATGGCGGCGCTCAACCTTCTGCTCGTAGTAGACGGCCGGCTGCGAATAGACCGGTGGAGGCGGCGGCGGGGCGTAATAGACGGGGTAGGGACGCGCGTAAGCGTAACCGGGGAAAAAACCGGCGTATAACCACGGGTACCCCCAGCCCCAGCCGCCCCAGTCCCAACCGCCACGACCCCAACCACCGCGACCGCCCCAGCCGGCGTGGCCCCAGCCGCCGTGACCGCCCCAACCACCATGACCGCCGCCACCCCAGCCGCCATGGCCGCCCATGCCGCCATGGCCCATCCCGCCCATGCGCTGGGCCATTGCCGGCGCGGCCGCCAACACGAGGACGGCCAATAAAAGAAGGGTCCGAGCCAAGCGCATACGAACCTCCCTCATTGCGCGCTTCTTTCCGCGATTATTCGCCAGCATGGGGTAGAACATCCCTCACGTCGAAACGAATTTCGGCGGCATTGCAGATTTTGCCTCAGGGGAGGCGCCAGCCGGCCTCGCGCGCGAATTCCTCGAAGAAATCGATGTCGTAGGCGCGCTCCGGCGACCGGCGCACGCGCTCATCGATCTGGTGCGCGTCCTGGCCGACGAGGATGCGCCAGCGGTCGGCCTTGACCCCGTCGAGGATGATCGTCGCCGCTTCGGCGGCGCTGGTCGGCGCCTCCTCTGCGAAGCGGCGCTCGCGCTCGGCAATCAGGTTGCGGATGTCGTCATCCGACAGTGCCGACACGTCTCGCCCCATCGATGCGATGCGCGCTCGCGCAGACGCGATCTGCTTCTCGCTCACCGCGTCGCTGCCGCCGCCCTGGATCTTGCGCGAGTTCAGCGGGATCGAGGTGCCGATATGGCCGGGCATGACGACCGAGCATTTGATGTGCGGCGCGTTGATGCGCAGATCGGTGATCAGCGCCTCGCTGAAGCCTTTGACCGCGAATTTCGCCGCGCTATAGGCGGTATGCGGGATGCGCGGCCCGACAGACGCCCAGAAGCCGTTGACGCTGCTCGTGTTGACGATGTGGCCTTCCTCGGCCTTTAGCAGCAGCGGCAGGAACGCCCGGGTGCAGTTGTAGACGCCGCCCCAGCAGATGTTGAAGGTGCGCTCCCACTCCTCGCGGCCATGCGCGATCATGCTGCCGCCGCCGCCGATCCCGGCATTGTTGAACAAGAGATGGATCTTGTCGGTGTCGTGGCGCTTGGCGGCGTCGTCGCGAAACCGCGCGACCTGCGCCTCGTCCGACACATCGGCGAGATGCGTCGTGACGCGCAGCCCCTGCGGCACGCCGGCCGCCTCGCACTGCCGCTGAGTTTCCGCCATGCCCTCGGCCGAGACGTCGCACATCGCGACGTTGCACGCTTCGGTGACGAGCTGGCGCACGAGCTCCCGCCCCATGCCCGAGCCGCCGCCGGTCACGACCGCGATCCTGCCCGCCAATTCTTTCATGTCGCGCCTCGCTTGGGATCGGTTCGTTCCTGTGCAAAGCTAGCGGCTCCATCCGCTCGATGAAAGCAAAGCGATGCTGACGACGACCCGCGACATGGTCCTGCCGACCGCGATTACCGGTTCGTATCCGCGCCCGGTATGGTACGAGGCGAGCCTCAACGGCCGCTCGTTCAAGACGATGCTCGGCGACTCCCTGTTCCGCGAGCAGTATCTCGATGCGGTCGCCGCGATCATCAACGCGCAGGAAGCCGCCGGGCTCGACATCGTCACCGATGGCGACAGCCGCTTCGACCTCGCGGTCGGCGGCAAAAGCTGGTTCTTCTATCCGATCGAGCGCTTGGGCGGCGTCACCGGCCATCGCGATACCTCGCGCGGCTGGATGCAGCGTCATGGGCTCCGCCCCGGCAAGATCCTGTGGGAGGTGCAGGAGGCGTATCAGCCCGGAATCGTCACCGACAAGCTGTCGCGCGGCCCGCTCGAATACGCCGCGATCTGGCAGATCGCACAGCGCCTCTCTGACCGGCCGGTCAAGTTCGGCGCGATCTGCGCTCCGGCGCTCGCCTCGATGCTGTGGGACGAGCACTACCACGACGATAAGGCGCTGGTGCTCGACCTCTGCGACATCATGAACGCCGAGTTCAAGGAGCTGGCTGCCGCCGGCTGTCCGGTCATTCAGGTCGAGGAGCCGCGCCATCATGGGCTGACGACCTTGCCCGAGTGCAACGACAAGGACCTCGAATTCCAGACCGAGGCGTTCAACCGCCAGCTCGACGGGGTCGAGGCCGAGGTGTGGGTGCATACCTGCTGGGGCAACCCGAACCAGCAGCGGGTTTATTGGGAGGTGCCGAGCTACGAGCGCGCGCTGCCGCATTTGCTGCAATTGAACTGCGACGTCATCACCTTCGAATGCGCCTCGAGCGACGGCCGCGACCTGCCGCTCTTTGCGAAATACAAAACCGACAAGAAGATCGGAATCGGTGTCGTGAACCATTGCAACACAGTCGTCGAGCCGGCCGAGCATGTCGCCAACCTGATCAGGAAGGCGCTCGAATACATCCCGCCCGAGCGCCTCGTTGTGACGACCGATTGCGGCTTCGGGCGCGAGGGGCTGTCGCGCCGCATCGCCTATTACAAATGCGTGTCCTTGGTCGAAGGCACGAATATCGTGCGCCGCGAACTGGGCCTCCCCGAAGCGCATATCCGCGCCGCCGACCCCCGCCTCTATTTCGCCACGACGGGCGGGACGGAGTCCTAAGAACGCTGACGCTCTCAGTCAGCGCGGCCGTGCTGAGGGTCCGGGCCCGGGTCGCGCCCGGCCGCAACCTCCGCCAGGCGGCCGAAGTAATGGGCCCAGCCATCCGCGTGAGCGGCGCATTGCTCGGCAGAGGGCAGACCGGTGTGGGTCAGTCGCAGCAGCGTTCCATCCGGCTGCTCGATCAGGTCGATCTCGACTAGGCTCGACCCCGGCGGCACCTCCTCGCTGCCGTCCCAGCCGAAGCTGTAGGCCAGGCGGTGGACCGGCACGACCTCACGGAAAGAACCGCGGGCGAAGCGAGCGCCGGTCACATTGACGAGATAGAGCCCGCCGGGCTGCGGCTCGATTTGCGCCTCGGTTCCCATCCAGCGCAGGATCTTCTCCGGATCGGTCAGCAGGGCAAACACCGAGGCGGGCGGCGCCGGAATGTGCGTCTCGCGGTGGACGACAAGGGCCTCTTGCATCGATCTCCCCATAGTTGCGGTCGCCTGCTCCGGCGCCGACGAACGAGATGGACGGGCGCCAGGGTCGCGGCCTTGCCCCAACATAGGCCGGCGGGTCCGGCGGCGCCATCGTCGCGAAGCCGGCGCCGACCCGGACAGCCTCCCTCTTTTCAGTCCATCACGTGGCGGTTGTCACGCGGGGAGTGCCGAAGCGCGCGCCCTTCGCCTCGACGCCGAGCCATGTCAGAGCAGCGATGATAATCGCGACGCTGCCCGCGACGAGCGCCAGCGCCAGACCGTAATTCCCGCCGAAACGTATCGCGAGATCAGCCTGGATGGTCGCATTTGCCGCTGCCAGCAGATTGCCGAGTTGATAAACGAAGCCCGGAAACGTGCCGCGCGCCGCGTCGGGTGACAGTTCGTTGAGGTGGACAGGAATGACGCCCCAGGCGCCCTGCACCATGACCTGCATCAGGAAAGCGCCCATCGCAAGCAGCGCGGCATGTTCCGAGAATGCCCACAGCGGCAGGATCGGCAGTGAAAGCAACGCGGCAATCACAATCATGCGCCGCCGGCCGATCCGCTCCGAGAGCGCGCCGCAGACAATTCCGCCGATAATGGCGCCGACGTTATAGATTGCCGCGATGGTGCCGACCGCGTGGGGCGACAGGCCATGCTGCACTTGGAGAAAGGTCGGGTAGAGGTCCTGGGTGCCATGGCTGAAGAAGTTGAACGCGGTCATCAGCACCACCGCATAAATGCCAAGCCGCCAATGCGATCTGAGGATCGACAACGTGCCGCTGCGCGCCGCGGCTGCGCGGTCCCAGCTCGGCGATTCCGGCACGCGCCGGCGTATGTAGAGAACCAACAAGGCCGGCAGCACGCCGACCATGAACATCCCACGCCACCCGATGACCGGAAACAGCAGCGCGTACACGATCGAGGCAATAAAGTAGCCGGTCGGGTAGCCCGATTGGAGCAGGCCCGAAACGAAGCCGCGCGCATGCGGCGGGATCGACTCCATGGTCAGCGAAGCGCCCACGCCCCATTCGCCGCCCATCGCGACGCCGTAGAGCGCGCGCAGCACGAGAAGCGCGGTCAGGCTCGGCGAGAACCCCGACGCAAACTCGATGAATGAATAGAGCAGCACATCGACCATCAAGGTCGGCCGGCGCCCCCATCGGTCAGCAGCACGTCCAAACAGAAAGGCGCCGAGCGGCCGCATTGCGAGCGTCAGCAGGATCGCAAAGGTGACCGCAGAGATCTCAGTGCCGAATTCCTGTGCGATGTCCTTCAGGACGAAGACCAGGAGGAAGAAGTCGAAGGCATCGAGCGTCCATCCGAGAAAGCTCGCTATGACGACGCTCCGCTGCTCGCCGGTCCATCCGCTTAGCGCTGCAATTCTCATCGCGGTGCATCACATTCGTATCGTTGTTGCGTCAGCAACTCGGTGACCGTTTCCGGAATTGTACCGCGCACCAGCGCGCTAACCGATGTTCTTCCTCACCGGGTTCCTCTGAGTCGCGAATTGGCTCCCAAGCAGCGAGGGCATGCGACGGCCGACCTACTCCAATACGACCCTGCCGCCCGCTGCCCTCAGAACGCGACCTGAGTGCGCATGACGACGGCATCGAACCTGCCGCCCACCGGCGCGCCGAGCGGCGTTCCGGCAATGCCGCCTCCGGCCGCGGTCGAGAAGCGCTTGTTGATGTCACCGTGCACATAGTCGAACAGGAAACGGATGTTGGCGTTCGGGTACCAGTTCAGACCGACGGTGTAGACCGTCTGCTGACCGCCGCCGACGGAATTGCTCCCCGGCGTGGGCCGAGGGACGAAACTGTCGTTCAGATTGATCGTGCTGTAGCGCGCGGCCAGTTCGAACGCACCGCAGCAGGAGCCGTCAAACGGCATGAACATATGCTCCGGCACCGGCCTCAGATACCCGCCGGCCGGCGGGGAGTATTTGCGCTGCTCTCCGGTGATGACCCAGCTGCCCTCGATGTAGCCGCCGTCAAAGGTGTTGGTCGCCAGCCCCTGGCGGTCGACATCGATGCGGTAGTACTCGCCGCTGACCACAAAATTGCGCCACTCGAACGCTCCCTCGACGCCGTACACGGCGGCATTGTTGAGGGGATTGGCCGCCGTCCCGAGCGCGCCGCCGGTGCTCAGTATCGTGGTCGGGTCGACCCGCAGTTCCGGCCGGTCCGACAAGGTGATCGAGCGGATGCCGCCGGGCGCCGGCGGCTTCAGCAACGCGCCGGCATCGGCGCCGAGGTGGAGAAAGCCGTCCGGGCTCTGCCAAAAGTTGTAACCGGCCCGCCCGGCGATGCCGATCTGCTCTCCGGTCGTGTGGTTCGTCCCGGATGTCGGCCCGGTCAGGTAGAGGCCGGCCCAATAGCTGTCGGTGTACGACCGTGCCCCCAGCGCCGAGCGGAAATCGTTGGCGAAGATGTTGGTGGCGACATTGATGATCGCGGCCCGCTCGACAAACGGGATATCGTTAGAGCTGTTGGATTCTTCGAGCGAAAACGGCACATCCATGTAGCCGATGTCGAAAACCAGCGGCACACCTTTGTTCTTGAGCCCGTTATAGGTCACCAGCGCGTTCTCGATGCCGCTGGTGAGGGCGCCGGGATCGGGCGGAAAGCCGTCGCCCGAGCCGCCCAGATCATAGATGAAGGTGTAGTCCCAATCGCGCATGAACCGGCCGACGACGCCGAGCCTGGCGCGCCGGGCGTTGGTGCCGCTGTTGAGGTCCTGGACGGCGGCGAATTTGGATGCGGGATGGTAGTCGAGATAATCGCCGACATCGAAATGCAGCCGGCCGGTCAGAAAGATCGCGTTGCGGCCGTCGGCGCTCTCGATGCCGAAGCGCGCGGAGCCCGCTTCCAGGACATGCACCCCGGCCGAAGGCAGCGGCGGCGATCCCGACGGCGGCACCCCGACAATGATTTGCGGACCAGTTGCCGGCGGCCCGGCCGCAACGGCCGGCGGTTGACCAGGTAGCGGTGCTGCTCCCGGCGGCGGTGCCGCGACCATGGCCGGCGGCTGCGGCGGGGCAGCACGTGGCACCGCCTGCGCCGCTTTCAGATCATCGAGCTGTCTCTGCAGATTTTGGATCTGCGCCTGATGCTGCTTTTGGAGGCTTCGGATCTCGGTCTGGTATTGCTTCTGGATTGTTATGATTTCGGCTTGGTGGTCCTTTTGGATTGTTCCGATCGCGTCTTGCATCTTTCTGATCTGATCACTCACATCCGCCGTAGTTTGGGCTACAGCGGATACTGGCAGAATCGCGACTGCGAGCGGGATGAACCCGGTTGCCAGTACGATCGCGGCGGTGCTCGCCAATCGGCGGCTTGAACGGTGTTTGAAGACGGCCACTGCCCCGCGCTCCCTGGTTGAATATCCGCGCCGGACCCGCTCGCGAGAGTAGCACCAACCGCAAGCCGATACAGCGGGAAATCTGTTTGCCTGATGCGCTATCGCTGAGCGCCCGGCGGGAGCGTTGAACGGCGGCTAGGGATCGCTGGCGGGTGTGCTGTTTATGAGTTCACGGCTTGGCGCCGCGGCGGCAGGATCGCGACATGGATCTGTCTAGGTCCTTGGTTTGGCTGGTGGACAAGGCCGCCGCCTCGCCCGGCCCCGACCGGTTCCTATTCGAGATCGGCGGCCGATTACTGGCCGACGGCCTGCCGCTGGCCGGCGGCGGCCTGACGCTCGCGGCGCCCGATCCGATCATCGCGCGCCGCAGATGGCCATGGCGGGCGGAGACCGGCGCGGGATCGAGGTGCTGGGCTTCGCCGGCGCTCCGTTCAGCCCAGCTGTGTCGCGTCAGCGTCGTCCGAGCTGCCGCAACACCCAGTCGCAGTGACGGCGTTCATCCTCCAGTCCGCGCTGCAGCACGGGCTCTACATCGGCGGGAAGTCCCTTGAACTGGAGCGCTCGCTCATAAGCCGTGTTCGTATCGGCTTCGTTGCTCCGCACGGCTTCAAGGATCGCGTCATCGCCGGCGAGCGCTGCGATAACCACCTTTCCCTGCGTCAGAAAGGATTTGAAATCTCCCTCTTCGGGCGGCTCGCGACCGAGTTCCCGCAAACAGTCGCCCAGTTCGCGCGTGTGCCGCAGGTGATCCTCTTTGAAGAGCCGAAGCGTCTCGCGGCGATCGGCCCGCTCAATGCGCTCTATCGCGGCCTGATACGCATCGGCTGCGTCATGATCGAGCTGAATGAGATCCTCTAGAAGGCCATCGAGCGATGCTTCCGTACCTACCGTTGTCACCATCAGGGACTCCTGTGTCAGCGTGTTTAGTCCAACTGCCTCTATCCTGGGCCGCACTCGGCTCGCGCTCTCTGATCGAACAGCACTGCCCGCGTTCATGGGGTCTCACCGGCCCTCGATTTCGGCGGCTGCTTTGCGAAGCGAACGCCGCCGCCTTCTTGTCAGCGACCGCGGTCTGCCATTGAATTTCGTACTCCTGCTGGGTTTGATTTATTAGCCACACGCAGAAGAATACTCACCTTGCGAAAGGATACCTTGATAGCTGTCAATGAATCGGGAGACTATCCTTTGATGTCCGGAAATAAACAGGCCTGCAGAGCGGCGAACCATCGTTGCAATTGCAGAGCCGCACGACGCATCGACACAGAGGGCTAGCAATTTCCGGAAGAGTCCCCCGCCTGGATTTGCGACTTGTGTTTGACAGACAAGGGGCAGGGTGAGCCGAGCACGTGAGCGGCGCCAATGGCAGCTTAGGGGCATCAAGCGTGGTCCAATGGCGACGGCCGACCAGTGCGGTAAGGGTCGATAGCGGCGTGGCCGTTTATGAGTTCACGGCCTAGCGCCGCGGCGGCATGATCGCGGCATGGATCTGCCCATGGGTCTCCCGGTCGATCTTCCCGGGCCTCTCGCCTGGCTGGTGGACGAGGCCGCTGCCTCGCCCGGCCCCGACCGGTTCCTGGCCGAGCTCGGCGGCCGATTGCTGGCCGACGGCCTGCCGCTGGCCGGCGCCGCCCTGACGCTCGCGGTGCCGCATCCGATCATCGTGCGCCGCACCTGGCTGTGGCGAGCGGAGACCGGGGCCGTGATCGAAGCGCTGGGTTTCGCCGGCGGTCCGCCCAACCGAGCCGGGCGCGACTGGCTTGCTGGGCTGGGCCCGCTCCACGAGGACGTTGTCGGCCCGACGCCGGACAATCCGGTCCTGGGTTGGGCCGGCACCCGGCGGTTTGGCCGCGATGAGGCCGCCCGATTGCGCCAGGTCGCGCGCTTCGCCGCCGCGCCGTTGGCAGCGTTGGCCGCACGGGCGGCGCTGGCAGGGCTGCTCGAGGCCTATCTCGGCCGGCGCAGCGCGGCCCGGGTGCAGTCAGGCGCGCTGCGCCGCGGCGCCGGCGAGACCATTCGCGCCGCGCTGCTCTGCGCCGATCTGCGCGACTTCACCGCCTTGTCCGAAGCCACCGAGCCCGCCGCGGTGATCGCGATCCTCGATGCCTGGTTCGACCGCGTCGCCGGAGCGGTGCACGCCTTTGGGGGCGAGGTGCTGAAGTTCATCGGCGACGGCGTGCTGGCGATCTTCCCGGTCAGCGCCGCGCCGGCCGAGGCTTGCGAGGCGGCGCTGCGCGCGGTCGACGCCGCCCGCGCCGGAATGGCCCATCTCGATGCGGTGCGGCAGGCGCAAGGACTGCCGCCGCTGCCGTTCGGTGCGGCGCTGCATCTCGGCGAGATCTTGTGGGGCAATATCGGCGCGGCCGACCGGCTGGACTTCACCGCCATCGGCCCCGCGGTCAACCTGGTCAGCCGGCTGGAGGGCCTTTGCCGGCCGCTCGGCCGCTCGGTGCTGATCTCCGGCGCGGTCGCCGCCGAGACCGCCACGCCGTTGATGCCGCTGGGCGACCATGCGCTGCGCGGCATCGCGGCGCCGTGTGCCGTATTCACCCTGCCGGATGCGTGAGCGGCTCATAACCCGCCAGCCCGCGACGAAATCGGCGAAATGCGCTGCGCTTTTCCGCGTTCCGAGCGATGGCGGCGGGCGGGGCTTGTTGCGCGGCCGATCCGAAGGCAGGATGAAGGCTCCAAGCCCCCGGTTAATGCACTTGTACCGACAGAGAGGAGACGAGGATGGCCTATGAAGGCATGATTGCCGAGACGATCACGATCAACGGCGACAAGAACGAGCCGATCTCGGCCTATGTCGCGCGGCCGCTGGGCTCGGGTCCGGTCCCGGGCATGGTGCTGCTGCATCACGCGCCGGGCTGGGACGAGTGGTATCGCGAGGCGACGCGCAAATTCGCGCATCACGGCTACGCGACGATCAGCCATAACCTCTATCACCGCGCCGGCCCCGGCAAAGCCGACGACGTCGCCGCCAAGGTGCGCGCCGAGGGTGGTGTGCCCGACGCGCAGGTCATCGGCGACACCGAAGGCGCGGTGCAATGGCTCAAGGCGCAGCCCTGGTCGAGCGGCAAGGTCGGCGTGTTTGGCACCTGCTCGGGCGGGCGGCAGACCTTCCTTTACGCCTGCCATACGAACAGCATCAACGCGGCGTGCGATCTGTGGGGCGGCCGCGTCGTGATGAGCAAGGAAGAGCTGAACCCGAAGCAGCCGGTCTCGCCGATCGAATACACGCAGAAGCTGTCCTGCCCGTTGCTCGGTCTGTTCGGCAATGAGGACCGCGCCCCGACGCCGGAACAGGTCGACCAGCATGAGGCCGAGCTGAAGAAGTACAAGAAGGATTACGAGTTCCATCGTTACGATGGCGCCGGGCACGGCTTCTTCTATTACGACCGGCCGCCCTACCGCATCGAGCAGGCGCTCGACGGGTGGAAGAAGGTCTTCGCGTTCCTAGAGAAGCACCTCTCGGCGTAATTCGGGCATGTGCACGTCGATTGTCGAGATCGTCGCGGCCAACGGCGCCGGCAAGGGCGAGGGCGGATGGTTCGACCTGACCCATTCGGTCGTATCCTACGACCACCCGCACCACGCCCTGTTCGAAGAAGCCATCAACATCGATTTCGTGAACCCGGCGCTGGGCGCCGGCGCCCGGGTCGCGGTCGAGTTGAGTCTGGAAGCAGCGAAGGAGTTGAGCGCCGCGCTCGCCCGCGCGATTGCGCAGGCCGAGATAGAGGAAGGCGCGCGTTTGCGTCACGTCTGAGGCTGAGTGCGGGCGGCTTACGCGAGCGCCGCCGGGAACGGCGAACCGAAGGCGCCCGGCTGTTGTCGTCAGAATTCCGCGTATTTCGTGCAGCGGTCGATGATCTGCCGGAACTTGCCGTCGCGATCCTGCCAGGCGCGGTCGGCCGACACCTGCATCAGCGTCGCTGGGGTGTAGCCGGACTCCAGCTCGATCTTGACGCAGGCCGTGTAGGCCAGGAGCTTTGGCTGCATCGCGTCGCTTTCGGGATTGCCGCCGCTCTTGCGGATCGTCTGCGCCGCACGGACAAGGCTGCTGTCCTCCAGCTGACACTTCTGCACGATGCCGTCGATCTTGTCGTCGCCGCTCCCCCACCACCGCTCCTTCGCCACGGCGGCGAATTGCTCCGGCGTGTAGCTCTTTTCCACCTCGATATCGAGGCAGGTGCAGTAGTTCATCATGCGCGGACGCAGGCCGATCTCCGCCGCCCCGGCATCGTCGCGAAACGCCTGCCCGGCGCGCACCCAGCAGCCGTCGAACAGCGTATCGCGAACCAGCCGGTGATAGCCTTGCGTGGCCGTGCGCTCGGCGTCGCCGCGCTGGATCTCGACGACGATCATTCGTGCGCCGCCAAACAGCAGCAGCACGAAAGCCGCCCACAGTAGCGGATACCGGCGCCGGTCGTTGCACCAGGCGATGACTGCGTTCGGCCTTGCATTTCCCGCGGTGCTGCGCTGCCAGCCGGCCAGCGTGAACAGCGCGAAAAAGCCGACGGGTATCGCCAAGCCCAGCAGCGCCATCCAGGCGATCGCCGCGCCGTTCACATTGGGGGCGATCATATAGGCGGCCCACAACAGCAAGCCGCCGATGCCGGTCATAATCCCGGTCACGATGATGCGAATGGAATACCAGATCGGGTCCATGTCGCTCCGTTTTGGCAGCCGCGGGTTCGGCCCGCGACACTAGGGTACAAGCCTGATCGCGGCAATTGCGGGAAATATGCTCAACGTGAACGCGAAGACGCTCGCATCATTACTCTTGGCCGCGTTGGTTGGTGCGCCTCCGGTATTCGCAGCGGAGGCCGCCGATCCTGAACCGCCGTGCAATCAGCTCCTCCCCGACCACGCAAATCTGCGGCTCGGGCAGGTAACCGGCGCTGGGCCGGCGGAATTCATGATTGACGGGCCGGGTTGTCCGGGGCCTGCCGCGGCGTGTCGCACCAAGTTCTCTGCTCGCCCCGGCCAGATGCTGCTGCTCGGCCGGTTGCGCGCGAAATACGTCTGTGCGTTCGATGCTCGAACCGACATGACAGGCTGGATTGCGCAGGACCGGGTCGCGGCGCGGCCGATCGATCCCGCGCCGCCGCTGGCGGCATGGGGCGGAACGTGGCGCCTCTACGACAACAGGATCGTGCTGAAGCCAGCGGGGGAAAGCCTGGAGGCCGACGGCGAGGCCTATTGGCCGAGCAAATCGGCCCCGCCCGCCAACGAAGGTGCGTTCGCCGGGACCGCGAGGCCAACCGGAAATCAGCTCCATTTCGGCGACGGCCAGCAGGGCTGCACGCTCGATATGAGATTGGCTGGACCGTTTCTGATTGTCGCCGACAATCAGGGGTGCGGCGGCCACAACGTCTCGTTCACCGGCATTTACGACCGCCGCGGCGGCGCCCGCTGACCGCCGCGCTTACGCCGCCAATTCCAGGATCTCGCGGTTGAGCGTACCATTGGCGCATCAGAGAGTGAGGGAGCCGGCGATGACACCTGACGACTTCCTCGGCCGCGTGCGGGATTTGCTGCCGGCGGTTCGCGACCGGACGGCGCGGGCCGAAGAGTTGCGCCGCCTGCCCGATGAAACCTTCGCCGAATTCCAGGAGGCGGGCCTGTTCCGCGCGATGCAGCCCAAGCGCTATGGCGGGTTCGAGCTCGACCCCGGCACCTTCTATCGGGGAGTCATGGACGTCGCCGCGGTGTGCGGCTCGACCGGCTGGATCTTCGCCGTCATGGGGGCCCACAACTGGCATCTGGCATTGTTTCCGCCGCAGGCTCAGGAAGACGTCTGGGGCGGGGACGACAGCGTACAACTGTCGACCTCATTGGCGCCGACCGGGAAGATCGAGCGCGCGGAGGGCGGGTTCCGGGTCAGCGGCCGCTGGTCGTTTTCGAGCGGCTGCGATTTCTGCCACTGGGTCGTGCTCGGCGGCCTCGCGCCGCCGGCCGAGGAAGGCGCGCCGCCCGATCTGCGCACGTTTCTGTTGCCGCGCGCGGATTACGAGATCGACGACAATTGGCACGTCATGGGGCTGTGCGGGACCGGCAGTAAGGACATCGTCGTCAAGGACGCGTTTGTGCCGGAATACCGCACCCATTCCTATCGCGATGCGTTTCATCTGAAGAACCCGGCATGGCGGTCAACAACGCGCCGCTGTACCGGCTGCCGTTCGGCCTCGTGTTTTCCTATACGCTCGGCGCGGCGGCGATCGGCGTCGCGACCGGCGCGCTCGCGAGTTTTCGCGAGTAGCAGCAGAAGCGCATCAACATCCGCGACCGGTCGCGCGCCGCCGCCGACCCGTTCACGCATTGGCGGCTTGCCGAGTCAGCGGCCGAGATCGACGCCGCGCGCGACCGCATGCTCGGCAATTTCGCCGAGATGATGCGGCTCGCCCGCGCCGGCGAGGAGATCCCGCTCGAATTCCGCGCGCGCTGCCGCTGGGATTGCGGCAAGGCGACTGATTGGAGCGTGCGCGCGGTTGATCGCCTGATGATGGCGAGCGGCGGCCGCGGCATCTTTCTCGACAACCCGATCCAGCGCGCCTGGCGAGACGTGCATGCGATGCAGGCGCACGCCTCGAACAATGTCGAGCGCGCCGCCGCGGTGTTCGCGCGCTCCGAATTCGGCCTGCCGCCGACGGATATAAGGTTCTAGGGAGGCGTGCGATGCCCGAGCTTCAATCGGTCGTGCATTTCAGCATTCCGGTCAGCGATGTCGAAAAGAGCACGCGCTTCTACAGCGAGATCGTCGGTTGCCGGCACCTCGCGACTGTGGCGCATGGCACGATGGCGTTTCTTGACGCGGCCGGCACCTGCCTGATCCTTGTCAAGCGCGAGCCGCCGATCAATCCGCGGCCGGAGGATCATGGCGGTGTGCACCATTCCTTTGCGATCGCGCATGAAGAGTACCCGGCGGCGCTCGACCATTTGCGCCGGAATGGGGTCGACATCACGTTCGAGGAGGACAGGCAGGGCGGCATCGTCAACGGCCCGCGCGCCTATTTCCACGACCCCGACGGCACGGTCCTCGAATTCATCGACCTCACGAGCTACGCCGGCGCCCCGTGAGCGCTTTGCGCCAAGGGAGGATTGTGCTAATCTAGTCAGCATGACTAGGATTAAAGAAACCTCTCAGCCGCATGACCGGAAGCGGCGTCAGAGCACACGTCCTTTGCGCGTTCGATTTTGGCGGCTTCAGGACGCAAAGGCGCGGTTCAGTGAACTCGTGCGACTCGTTCGAAGCGAAGGTCCCCAACACGTGACTGTCCGGGGACGTGACGAAGTGGTGGTCATCTCGGCCGAGGAATTTCGCCGTCTGAGCGGCAATCAGACGGGTGAAGCGCTAGTCGCTGCAATGCAGGCCTCGCCCTATCGCGACACTGAGATCGAACCGAGGCGCTTCGTCTTGCCGGTACGCGATGTCGCGCTGTGACCGCTTGGCTGCTCGACACGAACATCCTCTCAGAGCTGCGACGTCCCAGGCCCGATACAAAGGTGGTGGCGTTCATCTCATCGCAACCGCTTGAGCGGCTGCACGTCAGCATCGTCACGTTTGCCGAAATCCGCTTCGGCATCGAATTGGTGACAGACTTAGGCCGGCGCGGAGAGTTGAACGATTGGTTGACGCATCGTGTCCGGCCAATGTTCGACGGCCGTGTGCTCCCGATTACAGAGGACATCATGCTTAGATGGCGGCTCTTGCTCGAAAGCGGCCGGAGCAGAGGTCACACCTTCTCGCAACCAGATCTGATTATCGGCGCGACGGCGCTCCTCCATGGTTTGACTGTCGTGTCTCGCGACA
>Ga0185299_10000133_pt1 | contig 234531 bp, 211 predicted proteins | sample PaiPotPPA55metaG_FD_128002 | JGI IMG/M metagenome (GOLD analysis project Ga0185299, IMG submission 128002) | Iron sulfur acid spring bacterial and archeal communities from Banff, Canada, to study Microbial Dark Matter (Phase II) - Paint Pots PPA... ...
TGAGCCATTCAGGTCTATCCCCGCGAACAGCCCCCGCGCTCGGGAATAAGTCAACATTTCTGCTTTCATTTTCCAATCTGTGTCCGCGCCTGCGTCACGTCCGACAGGGCCAGCAGCCGCCGACGCATCAGCGCCGATCTTGAACTTGCTAGAAAGTAGATGCTGCATTCCTTGGTCATTGGTCACGATCATCACCAGGTCGATAGCTTGCCCGCCCAGTTGCAATCCCCAGCTTCCGCCGGTAATCGTAATCGGCGCGGGAGCGCTCCAGCGACCGTTTTCCAGACGGCAGACAGCGACACCTTTCCCGTGGCTTCCTCCGAAACCAATCGCAATTTTCATCATGGAAGGAATCACCGCGATGCACTTCGCATCCCTCATCACTCTGTCCGGAATCGCCTTGTCTGGTGTCCCCATGATCTCGTCGAGAACGTTGGCTGATGTGCTAATTCGTTTTTGAATACTCGACTCGTCCTTCTCGTCCTGGGACCATCCCGTCCCGACCAGCAGTAGACAACTAGCAGCGAGTGCGAGAAGACATTTAGGTGATGGAAAACTGATTCTTGTCATAAGTGGACCTTTTCCGTGCTCGAAGCGAGCAACCGTTAAATTGTTTTAGCTTTAGATTTGTCCCACCCGTTTCAAGCAGTAAAGTCAATGCAAACCGGTGTGTTTATTGAAAGAGAAAAACTAATGGCCCATGCCTAAATTAGGCACGCGCAGGGTATTTCAGGGAAGTGGCTGTCATAGGCTCCTCCTTTCGGGCGTTAAGAACAGCGTAGGCTCAACACCACGGAAAACCTGATCAATATTGATCCGTTCTGGGAATTTTCCAAAGCAAACAAACTGTGTAATTTCGAACAGCCATCAGTATGTCGGCGTTGTACTGAGAACTGATTGCTGTTGAAACATCGCGTGGGTGTTGAAAAAGTCACCGAGTTGGTGCTTGCGAGGGCGACAACAGCAGGGTGATAAGCAGAGGAGAGCAGGATGAATTGGCCGGTCAAGCACTCAAAAACCCTGCAGGCAGCATGCAGGGTCAGTCTGGTGCCCCCTCCGCCCGCTTCGACGCACGACTCCCAGAGTCGCACATCAGGATCGCTGCCACGTTCCTGTTCAAGTAATTCTTCTCTTCCGGCGTGTATCTCACTTTTTGGCTCAAAAAGGGAGAGCGTGTCGCCATTCTTGGACCCTACGACTAGAAACCCCTCAAACTTGTGCGCACTGTTGGGAATTAAGGATTTTCCACAGGCCGATTTCCCCTCTTCGGCCGCCTTGGTCGAATTCTGTCGAAAGCCCAATTGACCCCCCAGAAAAAATGTGATTAGATGCGCAACACTGGGCGGGTTGCCGGGTTACCGCCAGAACCCGCCACTATAAAGGCGTGCGAACCGAGGAGGGTGTATATGAAGTGCAGTGTTGTTTACGCGACTCTTGTCTTAACCGTACTAGCTCTGACCCCGGGGGTCAGCGCGCGGGAGGTGGTCCTGCCCGCCGGTACTCTGTTGCAATGCACCTTGAATGAACCCAACTTCTCTTCTTCAACAGTGGAGATTGGCGACCCGGTTCTCTGCCACCTGCGCGGGGTAACCGAATTCGGTCAGCAGGCATTTCCGCGCGGTAGTTATCTGGTTGGCCATTTGGAGGCGGCAAAAGATCCGGGGCATTTTGTCGGCAAGGGCTATCTGAAGATTCAGTTTGATCGGTTAGGATTGCCCACGGGCGACTTGCCCCTGGAGGCGAAGGTCATCGCGACTCGCGGATATAAAGTGGACAAAAAAGGCGCGATCGACGGCAAAGGTCACGCCAAGCGCGATGTGGTGGAATGGATGCTGCCGCCGCTGTGGCCGTGGAAGGTGATCATGCTGCCGGCACGCGGTCCGCGGCCGACGCTGAAAGGCGAGACAGTGCTCAGCTTGCGGTTGATGGATGATATTCAAGTTCCTCAGGGGGCTAGCACCTACAGTCCGGGATGGCATTTCTTTGCCACGCCGCACGACTCGTCCTACCGCGAATCTTCCGACCGCCCGACGCTCTCCATTCGGGGCAGCGAGCAGACGGCAAGCGCCAATGTTTCGACGTCCGTGGACATTCCGCAGGCGTCGTACGCCAGCCTGATTACGCGGAACGTGAGTACTGGAACTTTGTCGTCTGCGGGAGGTCCGGTGTTCATCCTGAAGACCGGCACGGTGCTCTCCTTGGGGAACTACCAGTACCAGGACGGCCGGATTACTTATACGCTGGCCAACGGGGGAGGCGGCGTCCTGAGTGCGGACGAGGTGGACTGGACGACGACGACTCGCGTGAACAATCAGCACGGCGTTCACATGACGCTGCATGGCGGGCACATTGCATCCGAAGCGACTTCGGGATTCTGACGCTGCTTTGTTACTCAGTTTGTGAGGCATCAGCCGCCGGCGGACGCTGGCGGCTTTTTTGCGGGCGCAGTGTGGCGCGAGGGGCAGCGGGCAAACGCTAGGCCGCCGACTCATACTCTCGAAAACCTCTCGTCAATCTTCTCCATGATCTTCTCAACCCCCTGTTGCATAAGCACTTCGCCAAATTCTTTTCCACATCCGATTCCTGACCATCCCGATCGCTGTTCTTGCCGCCTCCGATCACTGATCGCCTTCGGCCAGGAATGCTTGACAGGTTCTCGATATGAGCGTACATTGTATGTACGTTGAGAGTCTAGTGTACGTACAGAGGGTCGCTACATGCCAGCAACTGCAGCACGCAAGAAACGATTGCAAAGGTTCAATGTTCGAGTCAGCGATAGAGAAGCGAGGCTGATTCGCCTTGGCGCCGAACGTCGGGGTGTAAACATCACGAGCTTCATATTGGAGAGCGCCTGCGTGCGGGCAGAACAGGAGATCGCCGACACGCGCTCTTTCAAGCTCAGTGCGAAAGACTGGCGAAAGTTCAGCGAGGCCCTAGACAGACCCGCACAGTTGAAGCCCAGACTCAAGAGGCTGTTTTCAGAATCCACTGTCCTCGAAGAGAGTTGATGAACCACCAAAAAAACCCGCTATCGAAGGTGGAGGCGATCTCGGAGTCACACGATGTGAGCCGGTTCGATTGTGGGGATCACGAGTCTCTCAATGATTGGCTCAAACGCTTCGCCCTTACAAACGAAAGGAACGAATCCGCGCGAACTTACGTTGTCCATCGCAACAGTTTGGTAGTCGGATACTATTCAATTTCCGCTGGCAGCGTGTCTGTCGAGGAAGCTCCGGCCCGGATTTCCAAGGGTCTTGCAAGGCATGCCATCCCAGTCATTTTGTTGGCAAGGCTAGCCGTCGATAAACACGAGAAAGGCGCTGCGTTGGGGAAGGCGCTTCTGAAAGATGCTCTGGCGCGAATCGCTCAAGCGGCGGACATCGTAGGAGCTCGTGCAGTTCTCGTCCACGCGATAGACCCGCAAGCACGAACGTTCTACGAGCATTTTGATTTCGAGGCGTCACCCAGCCACGAATTGCACCTGATGTTGCTAATGAAAGATCTTCGCAAGGCGTTGCAATAGACCGACATTCTTGCCGACTTCGAACTCGACGAGTGTACCTTGAAATCCGTAAGCAGAGAAATCTGGCGGAGAGGGAGGGATTCGGAGCCGACTGATTCAAAACGCCGTCATCGTGGGAACCGGCGGACCACCCCGGTTATTCTCCAATGGACAGGCTCTTCGCAAATCAGTCATCTGCACGCAGAATGATCCTGAAGGTTAATTCGATGCCGCCCCAGCATCGTCCACTGCTGCCCCGCGCACGCAGTAACTGCTGAGTTCCCAGCCCTCCTCAATGAAGCACTCCAAGTTAGCCAAGCTCATCACCCATGAGAAGTCAGCCCGTAAGATCGGTAGCACTGCTGAGGCAGATGCCTTCGCGGCCAAAATCAGCGACATCAAGGCTAAGGCGGAACAACGGCGTAGGCGGATTTCCAAACTCTTACGACAAGGTGTTTGGAGAAGAAGGATCAAGCAGACGGAGGAAGAGATAGCTAAGCTGCAGCGCCGGCTCGAATGGTTGAAGGGCCGGCTCCGTCAGGTCTAGCCGCTAGCGGCTCGGAGAAAAATGGCGGAGGGTTACCAAGAGAGATAACAGGAATGGGAGTTTGTTAACAAACCGGAGCCCGCGTGTTACACGCTGGTCTTACCGAACCGGCTTGGTGCTAGCACCCAACCAGCCGTTTTGGAAACCGTTTTGGAAATGGCACCTTACTTGACAAACTCTTAACTCGTGGTAGCGTTCTTTGAAATGGGAGTTAGTTTGAAAGGCAAACTATGCTCCCGGACCTTCCTAACCTCGATCGCTACTTCGACCTGGCCGAACACCTCGCCCTCCGCGCCTCACTCCTCGTCTTTCTACTGCTGGCCCTCTATCGACTTGTTTTGCGGGAGTGGAGGCGTAGATGATTGGGCAACTGCTACACTCCACATCATCTGAGGAGTTACCACATGACCGATGAGAATAGTTTGGTGTGCAACATTCAGATTCGAGTGCAGCTCAATCAAAAGCCTCGCCAGGGTGGGTCGGCGCTGGCTGCCTCTTTGGAATCAGACCAGGAATTCACGAGAAGGCTTCTGCGGCTTATTGCCGAGTGGCTGCCAACGACTTTAGTGGAGGAGAAACCCGGCAGGAAAGCTGGAACAGCCTCTCTCTTGATCGAGTCGGTCTCAGTGACTACCGACAATTAAAGCATGCATGAAGCCGCTCCATCTCGGCGCTTCCTGTGGCTACTCAAGCGCGGTATTTCGGGAACCTACGTTAGCGTGGAACCTTTTCATTTGTTCCGTTACCTTGATGAGCAAATGTTTCGTTTCAACAACCGAGGCATCAGCCGCTGGCGGAAGCTGGCGGCTTTTTTGCGGGCGCAGTGTGACGCTAGGGGCAGCGGGCAAACGCTAGAGTTGGCGGGCCGACTCATACTCTCGAAAACCTCTCGTCAATCTTCTCCTTTATCTTCTCAGCCCATTGAATGCTCGCGGCTATCAACTTGACCGTCCTGGGGCTCCCCTGCGGCCCTCCGAACAGATCGTCAGCGGTTTGCATGTGCAGACTGGCAAGAATAGCTGCCATGATGGAGATGGCGCTGAATGATCTGGCAATACAAACTGGCGGAATGCTATAGCGGTGGGCACGGAATCAGCAGCTCTTGCCAGCATCCTTAGTTTCGCACTGAGGCCTTGTTCATAGTTTTTTCCAGTCGGTGAGCGCCACCAATTCGTCAAGGATTTCCTGCAATCTTTGAAGGCGTCGTTGGTGATCTCCAACTGCGCCCGGTAGCTTCTTGGTGCCTTGTATATATAGGCGGTTTGCTTCACTGCGACAAGAAACACGCCGACCGAATTGAACTGCCGTACTAGGCTGAACCCTATCTTCCATATTTTCAATGTCATCGATATCGGGGCTGATCAATCTGAGTTGGCGCCTACCAGCAGGCGAGGTTCGCTTTAATCCTCATTCTTTCGATTGAAAAGAAATTTGACACCGATCTAGTGCTGGAATTGCTGGGCGTAGACTTTGATCCAGTGGCTGCGTACTGTAGGCCTGACTTTCTTCCCATTCCAGTCAAAGACAATAAGATTCGTTTCTTGCGCGAGCATGTGGCAGGCGACACAGTCGCTGTCGGCTTGATGGCCCTGCTTGGGAAATGTGGGTGTCTGAGGCTTGTGGCAGGTGAGACAAACTTGCGAAAACTTGGCCGCATCGTGCTGTTGCATGTGAACATCATGACACGTCAAGCAAGTCATGCCAGACGATTGGTAACAACGGCTCCGCTGGAGCAGTTCAACTTGGCTGCCGTGCACATCCACCGCAGCGGCGGGATCGGGCTGCGGCAGATCGAGGTACTTCGCCAGCGGTTCCCCTGGGACATACGAAAAACTGGGCAGAACCGGCGTGCCGTGCCCGGCATGGCACCAGGCACACAAATCCATTTGGCGTTCGCGAGAAAATCGCATGGGGTTGAGGATGGCGGAATCAGCAGGTTGCGCAGTCTTGGAGGCGTAGAGCTGGACGTGGGCGCGTCCCGGACCGTGACATTTTTCGCACGTTATGCCCACAACAAACCCGGCCTTGCTGTATCGATTGGGGGGGGGTGGTAGAGCATCGAAGTAGGTTCCGTGACACTCCAAACATCGCGGAACTACGGGTCGATCGAAATGGGCAACGCCGTCGCGATATCCCGGGCTGTTGATCCACCCAACTTCCCTCCAGTAGGAAACCGGCAACTGAAAGAGTTGGTCACCTTTCCAGAATAGGTACGTCTGGCCTTTGCCTCCAGAACCGACTACCAGACCGAAGCGCTCGCTGCGCGATGTGATGTATGGAGCCAAGCCATGGACCGATGTTTGAAAGAAGCCATCATCTCTGGCATCCATCCTGAAGAACAGCTCCGGATTCGAAGTTTTCAAAATATTTGTGTTCGATGCGAAACTGCCGAAGATGGAATCAGCTCCAGGTAGCCGCGAGGTCAAATAGTGAGCAGTGGCGTGAACGCTCTCAACCTTCTCTTTGTGACAAGAAGAACACGCTTCGTCACCTACGTAGTCTGGGCGAGAAGGCGAACTCACAGTGTTGAACCCTGCCGGGGAAGCGGTCGAGCCAGTCAATGGAATTAAGGAGAGGTCCGGGCTCCGGGCTGGAAGCAACAGCAGAAGAGCTGTCGACATAGCCATCTTTCCGGAAATGGTGGCAAAAGACATTCGATTACTTCCATCCAACCTGACCTTCGACAATCGTGATGTAGCGATCAATTGGAAGAGCAGTAAAACGCTCGATGGCATTGCTAGGGCTTGGCCACTTTATTTCCACCGAGTCGAGCTTGGTGTGTTGGCCAAGGCCAAGTACGATGCGCGGGTCGTGCGATGAGAGGAAACTGCCACCTCCCACTTTCATACGGGTGCGTTTCATATCTCCCGCATGGTAGGTGAGGCGCGCACCGATGGCATCCCGATTGGATTTGGTCCCTACGAGAGTGATCCCAAGCCAGTGACTCTTTCTGCCCGCGTCGTTGCGCAATAACAGCGGCTCCCCGTCATTGACGGAAACCAGCACATCGATTGCGCCGTCGTTATCGAAGTCGCCGATCGCCAACCCGCGTGCCGACAGCTGCTTCGCAAAGACTGGGCCACTCTTGTCGCTTACATTCTGGAGAATCTTGCCGTCGCCGTGGAAGAGCAGCATCGGCTCCTGATAGGTCACGTCTTTGCGAAAAACCTGGATGAGGTCGTCGGGATTGCCATTGGAAAGAAACAAGTCGAGATTGCCATCATTGTCGTAGTCGAAAAACTTGAGTCCCCAGCCACTCATGAGGTGGGTAGCCGATGCGATTCCGGTCGCGACCGCCTCATCGTCAAATGTCTCGTCGCGATTATTCTGGTAGAGGGAATACATTTCATGATCGATGTTGGCGACGAACAGGTCCATCCATCCATCCTGATTGAAGTCGGCGGAATCGACTCCCATGCCAGACCGGGGCCGGCCCGCTTCACTGTACGCAACGCCGGCAGGCGCGCCGATCTCTTCGAATTTGCCGCCCCCACGGTTGACGAACAGAAAATTTGCCACCGTGTCATTGGCAACAAACAAATCCATCCGTCCATCATTATTAATATCGGTAGCGACCACTCCCCAGGCCTTTCCCGAGTAATTCCCGATCCCCGTGCTCTTACTTACATCAGTGAATGTTCCATCGCCGTTGTTATGAAACAGCCAACTGGGCATGGGCTTATAGAGGCGCGGGATGCAATAGCCCGGGCTGTCTCCGGCCGCACAGGGAAGGTTCTTGGATTTGTCGAAGTCAACGAAGCGGCATACAAAAAGATCCAGGCGCCCGTCATTGTCGTAATCGAACCAGACTGCGCTTGAAGACCATCCCGGGGCCGCAACGCCCGCCTTCTCGGTGACGTCGGTGAAAGTCCCATCGCGGTTATTGTGGTAAAGGATGCTTCTTCCATATTGCGTGACATACAAGTCTGGGAAGCCGTCGCCGTCATAGTCGCCGACAGCTACACCTTGACCATATCCGCCGCCAGCCACACCGGCTTTCTCGGTCACGTCAGTAAAGGTGCCATCGCGATTGTTGTGGTAGAGAGCATTGCGAAGAGGCGGCAGCGGATCGTAGAAGTCACACTTGCCGCTGTTCACCAGATAGATGTCCATCCACCCATCGTTGTCGTAGTCGACGAACGCACATCCGGCGCCGGTCGTCTCGGGCAAGTATTTTTGATGAGAGTGGCCTGCGGTGTGTTTCCACGTTATGCCACTCGCCGATGGCGGCACCTCGGCGAAGGGATACGAGGGCTGCGGCAGAGCGCGAGAGAAAGGTGAAAACGCGGAAAAGACCACGCTGCCAGTAGCCGCACGGATAAAGTCACGGCGGCCAACGCGCCACGATCGCCTACTGTACATCGAGCTGGTATTTTTCACTTCCCCTCAGGCAACCGGCACGCATGACTGCTCTTTCGCGTATTCTGATCATCTTCTCTGATCATCTCTCGTTCTCTTGCGGTTGGCTGCTGGATGGGGCTGGTCCGCCATCGCTTCCGACAAGGCTCCGATGAATCGCGAATTCTTTGTCGCCCTCTTGTTTGCGTCCCGCGCGAGTGTACGCCAAAGCAAGATTGTAATGAGCATTCGGATTCTTCGGCTCCAACTTGACCGCTGTTTCCAACGGTGTGAGGGCCTCGGGATAATGTTTCGCCGCGATCAACGACATCCCGAGCCCAAGAAAAGCTTCTCCGAATTGGGGATCCAGCTGTGATGCCTTTGAAAAGTGATTTACGGCTTCATCCCAATCCTGGCTTTGACGCGCCAGTTCGCCAAGAACGTACTCGGCTCCGGCATTCTTCGGATCGATCTGCAACTCCTGCAGGAACTCCTGCCTGGCGGCGTTCGCGAGATCGGGGCCGGAGTCCGGCTTCGAAAGCAATGCGCGTCCCAGGCGGAAGTGAATACCGGGCAGAGTCGGATTCTCATTCAGAATGGTGCGGTACTCTTTTTCGGCGTCGCTCCACTTTCCCTGGCTCTCATAAGATTCGGCCAGGAGTTCGTGAGCCTGATAAGAAGATGGAGCCTCGCGCGCCAGCTCCTGCGAGGTGAACGTGGATAGGTCGGAATAGGCGTGAATAGCGACATAAAGAACGTCAGGATCTTTTGGAAAATCGCGAGTCAGCACATGGAGGAATTCCAGGGCGGCGGCGGTCTGATGGAGGGTCATGGCACAGCGCACGCCGTCCAGACCAATTTTGCGTTTAAGTTCCCGGTTTTTGACTTGTACAAGACTTTTCCTAAGAGACGGCAAGGCTTCGGGGCAATGCCCGCTCTCGGCGAGGGTAGTCGCACTACGTGCGGAAGCATCGACGGCGGGTTTGCCAACAGATTGGGCGTTCGCCGCTCCTGCAATTAGCATCACGAGCAGCAAGGACAGCAAATCTCGAAGCCGGAACATATATAAACGCGATGATAAATGAAAATGGCAGGCGGCCAAAAGGGCGCCTGCCATGGTTGTGTCAGGACGTCAGAAGTAAAATTTCAAAGCAAACTCCATCTCCCGGGCATCTTGCGTCGTGCTGAGCCTTCCGAAATTGGCATCTCCCAGGCTAGTATCTGGCGCGTTAAAGTTCGGATGATTGAAGACGTTCAAGAAATCCACCCGGAACTGAAATCTCATCGACTCAGAAACCGGAATGTTCTTCTGCAGACTGAGGTCGGCATCGAAATATCCGGGGCCAATGACCGGACCCTGAGATGGGCAACTCCCGAATGTCCCGGGTGCTGGATTTGTGAAAGCGCCCGGATCGAACCACTGGAGTCCTACCCCACCTACCGCAGTTTTAGGATACGAGACAGATCCCGTGCAATTGGGACGAGGCGAGAAGATATCGCCTGTGCCCGATTCGTCGCTGCCGCGCATGTTAAGCGGGAATCCACCGTGCCAGGTGAGAATGGGATTGATGGCCCAGTTGCCTGCCACAGCATTCACCGGAGCCGCCATGTTATGCCCGAACTGTTTGCCGCGGCCGAATGGAAGGTCGTAAACCGCGTAAGCAGTCAGCATATGCTTCGTATCCCAATAGCACTGCGCATAATCGCCGTTGGGGTCGAAGATGTTCTGCCAATAGCTGTCGGCGTTTTGGGACTGCCCGCCCCAGCTTCCATAGTAGCCGGCGCTGTTCGCCATACACTTCTGGTAAGTGTAGGAAACTTGAGCTTCCAGTCCGTGGCTGGATCGTTTCTGGAGTACCGCCTGCAGCGCGTTGTAGTTCATGTTACCCACCCCAGCGCTTTGTTTCACCAGACCAAGCCCATTCGGCCCATACGTCACTGTGCTTGTGGTAACGCCGTCAATGACGGTCCCAATCGGATTCTGACCGCCGATGAAGGGATAAGTGATCGTGCCGTCCGGATGCAGGTCGCCCTGATCCAAATCGATGGGAACCATCAAATGGGTGGTGCGCTGACCAACGTAGCCAATCTGGAATGTCGTGTCATGTGCAATCTGTTGCTGAATTGTGAGATTCCACTGGTCGGCTACCGCGGGTTGTACGTTCGACCAGGTCAGCATCGTGGAGTTGATGAAAGGATCGCCCGCCGGAGGGGCCGCCGCTCTAAAGGCTGTCTCCATGTTGAACGCAACGGTACCGGTTGCCGCATTGGTCCCTGCTGACTGAGATGGGGTGAAGGGCGGATTCTGCGTCGGGCGCAGGTTGGTTCCCGTACCTTCCTGGAATGACGAAATCGCGAAGCCGCCGCGAACTACCGTCTTGCCTCCCCACATTGCCGGGCTCCATGCAAAACCGAAGCGAGGCTGGAAATCCGGTAATCCCCACGTTGCGGGATAGAGCCCGGCCGGGAATCCGTTGGTACCGACAACGCCGGTCGGCACAGGATCGTTGCCGGGGAACTCCAGCGCTCCCGTTTGCACATTCACGTTTACCTGCCGATTGTGCAGTTCGGTCCAGGGAGTGCGGGCTTCGTAACGGAGTCCTAAATTCAAGGTAAAGTTGTTCGTCACCCGCCAATCGTCCTGCACAAAACCGGCAATGAGCCAGTCGCGAGCATGCCATCCGCCTGTACTCACGCCTCGACCAACACTCTCTGGGAGACCGAGGGCGAAGTCGGCACCCGGGTCTCCGCCAGTGCCGTTGCCGGAATAGTTTCCTCCGACACCGAGGCCAAACACTTCAGCGCCCAACTCACCGGCGTTGCCCGGATAAAACACATTCAGGTTATAACGCTGCAACTGGAAGCCGGTCTTAATCACGTGGCGGCCATGTGTGTAGATCAGCGATTCGTCGACTTGGGTTACCGTGGACGCGAAGTGCTGCGGATTCACGAGCGAGCCCAGGACCGTGAGTGCGCCCTGCTGGCCCACGGAACTGCCTGTACCACCGTCGAAGCCAAACTCGGGAAATCCGGAGATTCCAGTCGGATTGCCGTCAAGAATACCAATAGTGTCCGCCAAATTGCCTACCGAGGGATCGAACGTGACGGTGGGAGCAATCAGTTTGATGCCGTTCTTCCCAAAGCGCACTTCATTAAGCAGGTTAGGGGAAAACGAATGAGTCCAGTTCGCGCTTCCATTGTTCAGCCATGCTTCGCTCAGACTGTTGCCCAATATGGGCTGAGAATTGGTGCCGGGATCGAATTCATCGCTCTTCGAGTAGCGGGCATTAATGTGGTCTTTATTGGAAATAATATAGTCGATTTTGATATCGCCCTGATCGGTGTTGAATTGCTGGTTCGTGGTGTTGACCGCTGCCCCGAAACCATTTGGGAGAGTACTCACCGCCTTTGGGTAGGCTGCGTTCGTAACCAGGGCAGTAAAGGCCGGATCAAGGTTCGCGGCAGGAATAATGTTGCCTCCGAATGCGGGCCGAGCCGCCGGCGCCAGGATCGAACAGGGCACCTTCGACGTTCCACCCGTTCCCGCGGCACAGGGGTCGAACAGTGGTGAACTCAGGGCGCTAAAATCGCCGGCGGTTTCGGCTGCCGTGAGAACGGTAATCTGGCTGGAACTGGCAGGAAGATCGCGCCGCGTTCCCTGGTAATCGCCAAAAAAGAACAGCTTATTCTTGATGATGGGCCCGCCTACAGTGCCGCCAAAGATATTCCAGCGCAGCTTCGGAGTCGGCAGGCCACCGGTTATTCCAGACACGAACTGGCTATTCTCCCATTTATTGGCATTGAAGAAGTCGTTTCGCAAGAACTCAAACACATCCCCATGATAATTGTTGGTGCCCGACTTAATTGCGGCGTTGATGATTCCGCCCGCGTAGTTGCCGAATTCAGCGGATGCGTTCTGCGTAATGAGATTGAACTCTCCGATCGCGTCTGGGGAGGGGGTATAACCGGTCAAATTGTCGGAGGCTTGGTTGTTATCGACGCCGTCCAACAGGAAGTTGTTATCCTCCTCGCGGTTTCCATTGATGTAAGGGCGTCCGCCACCGTTGATAGCACCTTGGGTGGTTTGGGATCCGTAGTTAAACGTCGAGGGATCTGTGGTAACCACACCAGGGGAAAGCAACGTCAGCTGAATATAGTTGCGGCTGGTCAAGGCGAGGTTCGTGATGCTGTTGGAATCCATCACCGTGCCGACCTGGGCGTCCTCAGTCTGCAACACCGGAGCGGCACCCGTGATTTCGACCGTTTCCGAGACTTTGCCGACTCTTAGTTGCACGTCCACTCGTGCAATCTGGTTGAGCAGCAGCGCAAACGGAGGTCGCACGGCCGTATCGAAACCCGGCGCCGTCACTTGCACTCCGTAACTTCCAATCGGCAATCGCAGCAGGCTGTAAGAACCGGTGTCATTCGTGTGCGCCACCCATACAGTTCCGCGCTCCGCATCCGTTGCTTTGACATCGGCGCCCTTGATCGGCGCACCGGTTGGATCGGTTACCGCGCCCACGATCGACGCGGTCACTTCCTGCGCCCAAGCCGGCGTGAGTATAGCTACCAACGCCACCAGTGTCAGCACAACCACAAACCTACTCGCCAGTTTTTTCATCGCACACCTCCCGAGAGCACTCCATCCTTCGGGCATCACAAACCAAGCCCTAATACAATCGCACTACGCTATATAGCACATAAAGGTTCATGGTCAAGAAGAAAATGCACGCAGTTGTAAAATAATTTTACAGGACCAAGGCCGGCTGCTCTATATCACGGTTTGACAAGGGAATCGACGCCAACATAAGCAACAAGGTTTGGATCGGGCAATTCGGAGGAAAATTCTCCAATACTCCACCAATCCTCTGCCCCTTCCAACCACGTTAAACCCTCGCTAGACGCGGCTCGCTAAAATTCCCGCTCTATAGCAATTAGCCCATCCTGAAGGATCACGAATGACAGTTCTCCGGGAATTTTGGCTTTACAGGACGCCCTCAATAAGCTATATAGCACAAGGGGGCTGCTCTGCAAGATTTCATATGCCTGGAAATCACCGTAACGGAACGCCGGTTTACAAGCGCATCCAGAACGCCATTCGCAAGCGCATTGAGGCGGCTGAGCTTAATCCTGGGGACGCGGTTGCGTCCGAGCGGGAACTGGCCAAAACCCACAAAGTGAGTCTGATGACAGCGCGCCATGCTTTGGCCGGCTTGGAGCGAGAAGGAGTGGTGGAACGCCGCCGCGGGGCCGGGACCTTTGTCGCCGCACCCAAAATCCATTTCAATAAGCTCATGAGCTATACGGAGCACATGTCCAGCCGTGGCCTGGCGCCCCGCTCCCGCGTACTTGTTGCCAGAGTGATCCAAGATGAGCAGGAAGTTGCCGCCCGCCTGGGCTTGCCGGCAATCAGTAAGATGGTGAAAGTTGAGCGGCTGCGCTTGACCGCTGAGGAGCCGTTCGCCCTGGAGACATGCTATCTTCCGGCAGCAGAGTTTAGCGGAATCGTGAATGCGTCCCTGGGCCGAGGATCGTTGTTCGCTACCCTGGAACATGACTACGGTGTGGAACTTGCGTACGCCGACGAAGAGGTCGACGCTACCGCCGCCGACCCCAACATTGCGGAGTTGCTTGCCGTGCCGAAGGGATCCCCGGTTTTGCGGATTCGCCAGGTGATCTACTCCACCAAGGGTAAGGCGACCATTTATGTTGTCGGTTTCTACAGGTCTGAGCGGCACACATTGTTCATCCGCAGGTTCCGGTGACCGCGAAGAATCTGCGCCAGTCAACCTCACCCGGAACGTAGCGGCTTCCAAAGAGCGGATACCTTGCAAACCACCACCCTGCCCTGTTTTCCCAACTTCGTTGACGGTGGTCAAAGGCGCGTTGATTCCAGCGGCGAGCGACTTTGTAGCGGACAGTGACTCCATCCCCATGCCCCTGAAAGGAATCCGCTTTTGACGTTCGATCCGACCCACGAACGCCCTAGTTTACCCCGACTTTACCCCAAATTTACCCCAAGATACTCGCAAAAATGCAAAGGCCCCGCCTACGATTCTTCGGGATAGTCATCGTGGCGGAGCCGTGAGCCTAGCGAGCCCGCGCCCCCTTGGCGATTCGAGGGTATCCGGAGCGGTTGCTACGGGAAAGTATTCGGGAGGAGAACGAAATGCCATTTCAGCACAGACCATCTATTCTCACCTTGTCCCTTGTCAAGCAACCCGATAATCAAGTTCTTCCCCGCACTAGCCCTCGTCGTCTCGGCCGCAGCTCTTTTCGGAACCGGGCCTGCGGCTTCTGGGCAGACAGAGACTCCGGATTCGGTCACCATCTACAAGTTCACATCGTTTCAACCTTTCGCAGCCACCACGTTTAGCGTCGCTGCATCAGAATCGCCTCGAATGCGTCGGAGAACGTCCTCGGTGACATCGGCGACCGTCGCACACGGACACGACTGGAAGAACGAGTTCAGCGCCAGCGAGTACGCCAGCCAAGTCTTGCGCGAGCGAAGCTCCCTGATCGACTTCAAGTAGGTGTCGATCAGTTCCTTCAAGCCCTCGGGAGCTTTCGCCTTGCGCTCGACTTTCGCTTTCTGCGGAACCCCCAGGAGGATTTCGGTTTTCTTGGCGCTGGCTTTGGCGGCAGCCTCATAATAGGTGAACGTGCCGTCGAGGGTTTCCCAGCGCGAGCCGATGCGGAGCACCCAGATGGTGTCCACCGGGTAGGTTTGGCTGTGTGGTACTGGCGGGTCTGACGATCACGGGTGTAGAGAGAAACTTTGACCATTCGGTTATCCATCCCGACTTAATACCGGGTGAAGCCGAAATCGGAGGCGTTTGTAGCCGTAGCGAGTAGCCGCCCGAATTAGGTCTTTAAGTCATTGATTCTAAAGCATGGCGGAGAGGGAGGGATTCGAACCCCCGATACCCTTTCGGGTATGCCGGTTTTCAAGACCGGAGCCATCAACCACTCGGCCACCTCTCCGGGAACTATTAGGTTTTACTACAGTGCGCGGTTTTCTACGCACTTACACGTCCTTAGATTACCAAAGAAGCATGCGATCTCGGGGCCGCATCTATGCTGCGCCACGGCATTGCGCGATGCAATGCTGCTCAAAAAGCTTTCCGCTCGCCACTATTTTTGACGCGCGTTTAACTGGTCGAGCTTTTGTTTGAGTTGTTCAAGCTTCTGCCCAGCTTCGCCCAGCTTGCCTTCCGCTGTCAGTCTCTGATAGTCGGCTAGGTCTTTAGCAGCTTCAGCGATAAGAGTGTTCAGATCGACCGTAGGCTTGCCGGCGACAGTCGCTGGCACAGACGCCGCTGCGCTTCGCCCCGGCTCGGCCGGAGCAGCGGCAGCTGCGCTTAACGACGAAGTCTCTCCGCCAAACAAAGATTTCATTGCCGACTCGAAGGTTGGTCCGTACGCAAGCCGGTCTTGCAGCGCCAGCACTACCAGACGCAACTCTGGCATTGGACTTCGTTCGGCCTGCAGGTAGATTGGCTCCGCATACAGCAGCGCGCGGCCGCACGGAATCACCAGTAGCGTTCCGCGCCGCACGTGGGAACCCTGTTGATTCCACAGCGTTAGTTGTCCCGAGAGCTGCGCGTTCTGGTCGATTCGCGCTTCGATCTGCAGGGGGCCATCGACCAGTTTGGTTTTCGGGAAGTCGTAAACCACTGACGTTCCATAGTGTGCGCCATCACTTCGGCCGGCGATCCAGCCGATCAGATTATTTCGGTTGGCCGGCGTGAACGGCAAAATCTCCACGAACTCGACGGCGGTTTCGCCCGGCAGTTTCATCAACACGAAGTTCGGCTCCATCACCTGCGCCCTCTGCTCGCCGGCATCGCTCATGCCCACTTCGGAAGCTACCGTCCACAGATCCTCCCGGTTATAAAACACCTCCGGATCGGTCATGTGATAAAGGCCGTACACGGCCGCCTGCAGCTTGAGCAGCAACTCTGGATAGCGCACGTGCTTGCGCAGCGCCGGCGGCATCGCAGCAGCATCCTTAAAGAGTGAGGGAAACATCTGCCGATACGCCGCGATGATCGGGTCCTGCGGGTCGAACACGTAGAACGTCGTGGTCCCGTCGTAGGCGTCGATCACCACCTTAACGCTGTTCCGCATGTAGTTAATCGCATTGCCGGCGAGAGGATAGTGGCTTGAATAGGGATAGCTGTCAGAAGTGGTAAACGCATCCATCATCCACGACAGCCGCCCGTTGTCCCCGACCACGATGTACGGATCAGATTCGTAAGTGAGAAATGGCGCCAGCGCCGCGACGCGATCTCGCACGTTGCGGCGCATCAGCAGTCGGCTCTGGGCGTTGATGTCGTCGCTGAAGGGCAGCTTTGCGAGATCCCCCTGGTCGAAAGCGATGAGAATGCGCCGCAGAAACCCGCCGAGCAGGATGCCGCCATTGCCTTCATAGGACGTCAGGTTGTTGGTCTGGCCTTGCGGATAGTTGAATTCCTGCTGCCGTGTCTTCACATACACGTCGGTGTTGGTCATCTCGCCGAAATAAATTTCCGGCCGTGTTACTTGAATACCCTGCACCGTACTTTGAATGGGCATGTTACTCAGAATCAGCGTCGGCAGCCCCTCCGTGGTGAAGCCATTCACGGGGTTCATCGTTATTCCATAGCCGTGGGTATAGATCAGCTTCTCGTTAATCCAGTTGCGGCTGCTCTCCGGGAGCTTCTCAATGCTCAACTCCCGTGCGGCGAGCATCACCTCGCGCATGGTGCCATCGATTTCATACCGATCGATGTCGACGTCGGGAAAGTCGTAATACGTGCGGATTTCCTGAATCTGACGCAGCGTGTCCTGCAGCGCGCGCCAGTCCCACAACCGGATGTTTTGCAGCGTCGCCTGATTGTTTGCCGGCTCGGCCGCATCGACGGTGGTTTCTGCTGGGAATTCACGCTGCGAGACGCCGTTCAATCCATAGGCCCGCCGCGTCATGTCAATGTTGTAGGCGATGTAGGGCCGCTCGCGGACCAACTCATTTGGCTTCACGATAAAGTTGCCGACGTACCAGCCGACTATCTGCAAGGTGAGATAACAACCCACGGCAGGAACCACCGAAGCCGCCAGCCAACGCACCCGTGGCGCGGTCACGACGTTGACCACCGCGATGGCTGCGCCCAAAATGAGCGCCACGCAAACCACGAGCAAACCGGTTAACGTAACGTGCGCATCGGTGTAAGTGACGCCGCCGAAAATCGTATGCTCGTCGAACAGTGTCGTGAAGCGGCCGAGATAGACCCGTATCGCGAGAATCAGCAGGAAGCACGAAAACGCAAGGGAAAATCCGCGCCAGGGCAACGGAATGGAGCTGCCCCCCCGGCCGGCGAACACTCGCATGCTGCCGGTAATGAGAACAAAGAAAAGTGCAATCACACAGGCGATCACCGCCAGCGTGAGCATCCAGCCCGTGATGAGCTGCCATGCTGGAAGGCTGAACAGATAAAAGTGCAGGGACCTGCCAAAGATGGGGTCGACAACCTCACCACTCGCGCCCGGCGCATACCAATAGAGCGCGAACGTCGGCCATTCCGCCATCATGCCGATGCCGGTCACCACGGCAATGACGATCGACACGATGAGCACGATGAGTCGCATGATGCGCTCTACCGGCAACTTCACCGGCTGCCTGCCGATGAAAATTATGCCACCGTTCAGCAGATCGGGCTGGTACGCCCGCTTCAGCGCCAGAAACCATCCGTACAGAATTACAAACGTGACGGCGGAAAATGTCGCAAAGACCGCCCACTGAAGGCTCAGTGTTTTCCGGAAGACGTCTCTGTAGCCGAGTGATCCGAACCAGAGAGCTTCCACATAATACGAGAGCGATGTCCGGCTGCTGAAAATGAGGAAAACAATCAGGGCAAGAATCAGGAAAAACCGGTAGCGGCGGGACGCACCTCCGCGCCCCTCGATGATTTCGGGTATTCCTCTAGTCGGCATTTAGTGGCGTACTTTCGTCGGCGATTCGAACCACCCCGCATTGTATCGTGTCTGCCCCGAAGCAGACCGAAGTTGGCCGATTGTGCCCATTCGAAGTATCCTTGGCGAGTGTCCGATCTCGGTGGATCTTATTTGAACGAGCAGCGGGAGCGCCTGCGTCTTGCGGCCAACTACGCCGGCATGACCGATGGCGAGTTGCAGCGCCTGGCGCGCCATGCCGACTCGCTCACCGAATTAGCCTGCGACGCTCTCGAAGATGAGATGGACCGCAGGCAGCTGGAAATTCCAGAGAATGATTCTTCCGGCGATGAGCGCCAGGAAATGGAAGTGCGTGAACTCGTAACCATCCGCCAATTTCGCGATCTGCCCGAGGCGCTGCTGGCTAAGGGCAGCCTGGAATCGGCGGGTATCGAATGTTTTCTGGCGGACGAAAACCTGGTTCGGCTGGACTGGTTCATTTCAAACTTCATCGGCGGCATCAAGCTCAACGTGCGCGCCGCGGACGCAGAGAATGCGCAAAGGCTCCTCGACGAGCCGATTCTCGAAGGCCTCTACGTGCAGGGCGTCGGCCTCTACGAACAGCCGCGCTGTCCCAAATGCCAGTCGCTCGATGTGAACTTCCAGGAGTTGGACCGTCCCATCGCCTATATGAGCGCATTCCTCCGCGTGCCCATGCCTGTGCAGCGCCCGGCCTGGCATTGCCATTCGTGCGATGCCGAGTGGGAGGACGATGGGGCGGAGGGTGGCATGAAATGAAGCACCTTCGTGTAAGGTGCTCCTCGGAACGCGGCAGCATGTGCCTGAGGTAGCGAATGTAGTCACCTGTTTACTACGGCATCGTTTCAAAGCCACTCTGGTATATCTTATTTTCAATGAGCAAGCATCGAATGCCGCGATGGATAAATGTGCTGTGGCTGTTGTCTGTTTTTGGCCTAACGTTCTCGTTCATCGTCGTGGTGGTTCGACCAGGTTGTGGTTTCGTGAAAATGCTCGAATTCCTGATGGCCAACTTTGGCTCCATCTTCGGCTTGGCGGTTGTGGCGGGGTTTGCTCTATACGGATTGAGCATACTGTTGGAAGGGCCTAAGGCCCATAAATCCCATTGCGGTGATGACGACGACTCGGGAGACATGGCAAATCTAGTTCCTCGATGTTGGCGTAACATCGCCTGATAGCGTCACCATCGAAGTGATCGAGCCGGAACCTTATAGCCTGATTTTGAATGCCGTTCCGGCGCCTTCAGTTCCGCTGGTACCTGCTACCCTGTAAGCTTGTGTCACCCTCCGAAGAATACGTCGAGCGTCTGAAGGCTCGCGAGTCGCGCGTCGCCCACCACGAGAAAATTCATATCCGCCTTGGCAACGTTCGCCTTATTTTGGCATTACTCGCCGCGCTCATGGCGTGGGTGGCCTTCAGGCGGCACGAGCTCTCGCCCTATTGGCTGGCAATCCCCGCAGCAATATTCATCGGGATCGCCGTCTATCACTCGCGAATTCTTCGATCTCACGATCTGGCCCAGCGCGCAGCCGCGTTTTATAAGAACGGACTTGCCCGCATCGAAGATCGCTGGGAAGCTCTCGGGGAAACCGGCGAACGCTTCGATGACCCTCATCACGTGTACGCCTCCGATCTCGATTTGTTCGGCAAGGGCAGCCTGTTCCAACTTCTCTCGACCGCGCGCACGCGCATGGGGGAAAACACACTCGCAAAATGGCTGCTGTCGCCATCGTCCGTTGCCCAGATTCGCGAGCGGCACGCGGCAGTGCTCGAACTGCGCGATCAACTCGATCTGCGCGAGGACTTGGCGGTACTGGGTGACGATGCGGCCGTAGGTGTGCATCCCGACGCGCTGTTGAAGTGGGCGGAAGCGCCGAACCGGATGAAGCCGCCGTGGATCAAATGGCTAGCGCCCGTACTCGCTGCGCTGGCGGTTTTGGGCGCTGCAGCGTGGGGCTACTGGGAAACAGCCACGCCGCTAGTGCTGGTGGTGGTGATCGAAGCTGTCCTTACCTATATGTTGCGGAAGCCGCTAGAGGAGTCGCTACACGGAACGGAGCAAGCGTTTCGCGACCTGGATCTGCTCTCGGGGGTGCTGGCACGGTTGGAGGCGCACACGTTTCAGGCGCCGCGACTGCAAGTGCTGCGGCGGGATCTTTCGTCGAGCGACGTCCCCAGTTCGCAAGCCATCTCGCGGCTCAGAACTATAGTTGACCTGATCAACTCCCGCCATAACATCTTTGTGCGAATCATCGACGCTCCGCTCATGTATTCCGTGCAGGTAGCATTCTCGGCGGAGCGCTGGCGCCGTCTTCACGGCTTCGCAGTGCGCTCGTGGTTGACTGCAGTCGCAGAAATGGAGGCGCTCCTTTGTTTATCGGCCTACAGCTATGAGCATCCCTCCGATCCCTTCCCTGAATTCGCAGAAGGCGTAGCGTGTTTCGACAGCAAAGCGCTTGGCCATCCCCTGATCCCGGCGGCAACCTGCGTTCGCAACAACGTAAGCATTTGTGGAGAGACGCGGGTCCTGCTCGTGAGCGGCTCAAATATGTCAGGTAAAAGCACCCAGCTGCGAGCCGTAGGGATGAATGTTGTGCTGGCAATGGCGGGGGCACCCGTCCGAGCTCGCGGCCTGCGGCTAACTCCACTGCAAATCGGCGCCAGCATTCGCATCAACGATTCACTGCGCGAAGGCAGCTCGCGTTTTTATGCGGAGATCACACGGTTGCGGAAGATTTTCGATCTCGCAGGCGGCGATCTAACAAGCGGCGACCGAGCAAACGTCGATCCGCCATTGATGTTTCTGCTGGATGAGCTCCTGCAAGGCACAAACTCGAACGACCGCCGCGTTGGCGCCGAAGGAATCGTGCGCGCACTCTTGAATCGCGGCGCTATCGGCCTCGTGAGCACACATGACCTCGCACTGACCGGCATCGGCGGCTCTCTGGAGGGCCATCTGCGCAATGTCCATTTTCAGGATGACCTCGAAAAAGGAAAAATGACATTCGACTACAAGCTGCTAGATGGCGTGGTCACGAAGAGCAACGGCCTGGAACTGATGCGTTCGATAGGGCTTGAAGTGTAAGCATGCTGCATCCGGAGGCCGAGAGCCCCTTCATTCCTGCGAGGTGGGAGGACGATGGTGAGGATGGTGGCAGCGACGAGTCACCGCGAGCCGTTTAGCAGGGCCTCAGATCGCAGCGCATACACGGTTGGATCCGCCATCCGGAAGTCCTTGGCGAAATCCAAAGAAACCCGGTCGAGTTCCTGATCGTCTTCCACCAGCGTAATCACCACGGTCTTCGGCTTGCGGTCGCACTTCTCCCGAAGACTACCCATTAGCACTGGCCTGCGACTCTGCGTCAGAAATTCAATCGGAATGCTAAAGGTTTCGTGTTCGAGCGTGGACTCGCCGGAATCTCCCACCTGTTCCTTCGCATAAACAAGCTCCACACGAACTTTGGCTTTAGGTGGTGCACGCTCCACTCGACCTTTCACGATGACAGTGTCGACCGAGCATTCTCCGCGGGCGAGGGTGCAGAGGATAGTGCAGAGGATAGGACAAATGCACATCACCCGGGATGAAATTCGAGCCCCGCTGAAAAACATAGACGCTCCCGGCCCGACTGGGAAATGATGCCACATAGTTCTTCGCGTGGTGGGCATTTTACGAATCCATGCCGAGCTTCGCGAAACCTTTTCGGATCACGTCCAGGGTATCTTCCGCGAGCTTCAGCGCCGGCAGCTCTTCCCGTGTAAACCACCGTACCTCCGCCGCATCGCTGGCCGCGTCGAGATCTCCCGCAACCCGGCGGCAGAGAAAATCAATCAAAACGTAGTGATACTGCACCCGCTGCTCGGAATTTCGCAGTACGCGGTCGTAGACTCCAAGAAGTTCGCCGGGTTCGACCGTGAGCCCGGTTTCTTCTCGAGCTTCGCGCATCGCGGCCTCGCGCACCAGTTCGCCAACCTCGAGCACTCCTCCCGGGATAGACCATTCCGCCTGCAACGGCGGGTGCGCACGCTTTACGAGAACGACGCGAGCGCCTTCAATGATGATGGCGCCTACTCCGATGAGCGGAACCTCCGGGAATTCGCGCTGCATGTTTTTCAGTCGATGCCGCAAGGATTCTACAGCACGCACAACCGCGAAAGCCCGACGCTCCAAAATCGTGGAAGAGCGGCGCTTTCGGCGCCGCGTAAGGTATCGACAATCGGTCGGGCTTAAGCCCCGGTGTCTACTGCTCTCTGTGGTTAAATGGTGTTTCTATGGCTCTGGAAGAATACAAGCGAAAACGGCGGTTTGAAGAAACTCCCGAACCTCCACCCAAACTCGAGAGCAAGACCGGACACCGTTTCGTCGTCCAAAAACATGACGCCACACGCCTGCACTACGACTTTCGCCTGGAGATGGAGGGCGTGCTGAAATCGTGGGCCGTGCCCAAGGGACCCTCGCTCGATCCTGCGGACAAGCGCCTGGCCATGCAGGTGGAGGATCATCCGGTTTCATATTTCGATTTCGAGGGCATCATTCCCGAGAACAACTACGGTGCGGGCACGGTCATGGTGTGGGACGTTGGCACGTGGCAGCCGCTCTCTCCCGTTCCAGTGGGGGGAAAATACGTTGCGGGAACGGAGGCCGAGGCCGCGGCAATGCTGGCCAAGGGCGATTTGAAATTTCGCCTCGACGGGAAAAAGTTGAAAGGCGACTTCGCGATCGTGAAGATGAAAGGCCGCCGTCCCGGAAGCAAGGGAAACGAATGGCTGCTGATCAAGAAACACGACGACCACGAAGTCGAGGGTTACGACATCGACGAATATGACGAGTCGGTGCTGAGCAAGCGCAGCCTGGCCGAGATCGCGGGAGACTCCGGGTCCAGAGAATGGAGAAGCCGTCCCGCAACCGGCAGAGGCAAGTTGAAAGCGGCCTGGCTGGCTGACGCGGTAGCGAAACTGGATAAAAGGAATTCCGCTAACAAGCCGTCGCCTAAAAAAAAACAGAAGAAGTCATCACCGAGGACACAAAGGAACACAGGGTAAACCAAAAACAGCCCCAGACTGAAACCACGAAGGGTTCGGTTCCGGGCCACACCGAATCGCATCCTAAGACATACCGTGTGTCCTCTGTGCCCCCTGTGGTAAAAGCGTTTCCTTCCGCACCCTCCGGCGCCGCAAAACCTCCGATGCCCACCGCGATCCACCCCATGCTGGCCACTTCCATCGACGAACCATTTGATGGCCCAGACTGGCTCTTCGAAATCAAGTGGGACGGCTACCGCGCGATTGCTTTCATCGAGGACGGCAGAGTGCGACTCGTTTCGCGCAATCAGAATGATCTCACCCCGCGTTATCCTGAGCTGAAAGACCTGCCAAAGTTCATCCAGGCGAAGACCGCAATTCTCGACGGCGAGGTCGTTGCCCTCGACGAACAGGGCCGGGCATCGTTTAGCCTGATGCAACAGCGAACCGGATTTCGTCCCGGAGGTCGGCGTGGCGCCGCGAATGCCGACGTGCCAGTTTTGTACTACGCATTCGATCTGCTCTATCTCGACGGCTATGACCTGCGAAAGCTTCCGCTCGAAGAGCGAAAGAAGAAATTAACTTCGGTAATCGTTACGGGAGATTCAGTCCGCTACTCAGATCACTACGAGCAGCAGGGCAAAGCCTTGTTTGAGATCGCGCGAGAAAAAGGTTTGGAAGGCATTCTCGCCAAGAAGCGCGATAGCGCTTATCAGGAGCGCCGCAGCAGCGAGTGGCTGAAGATCAAAATCCGTCATCGCGTGGAATGCGTGATCGGCGGATATACCGAGCCCGAAGGCAGCCGCGCCTACTTCGGATCAATTGTACTGGGCCTCTATGACAAGCAAGGCCGCCTAGTCCATGTAGGTCAGGCGGGAAGTGGGTTCACTCAAAAATCACTCGCTGAAATCTGGAAGCTGCTAAAGAAACGCGACATAAAGCAAAAGCCGTTTTACGGAGAAGTGGAGGCGTTGCGAAAAGTAAGCTGGATAAAGCCGGAACTCGTAGCTGAAATCGAGTACGCGGATTGGACCGACGGAGCGAGCGGTGGCAGCGGCCCCAAACTGCGCGCGCCAGTATTCCTCGGCCTCCGCGACGACAAAGATCCAAAAGACTGCCTGTTAGAGGAACAACTGAGAACTGAGAACTGAGAACTGAGAACTGAGAACTGAGAACTGAGAACTGAGAACTGAGAACTGAGAACTGGAGACCTCACGCTGCAGAACGGTTTCCCGCCGCTGGCTGAGCTAGAGGGGTAGGGCAAGAGTGTGAAACCAGGCCCGTTCTATGATTGGGTGAGGTTGCTGTTGAGCTCCATAGAGTCTGTACCCTGCGTCATGCAGCAGATTCGCGACTTCTGCTGAGTTTGCGGCAGAAACTTCGCACCAGATCACGGGCCTAATGTCTTGTAATAACCGGCGCGCACCTCGAAGAATATGGAGTTCATGGGTTTCAGCATCAATCTTAAGTACGGAAGGCGGATTGTATTCTTCCAAGAGGCAATCAAGCGTTAGTACGACCGTGGACTGCAGATGCCTGATGCCCCTCGCTTCGACAGATCCGCCAGCATCCGCCAAGTAGTTGGATGCTCTCGCCCTTTGTGCAATTGCGAGCTTCGAGATTCCACTCTTATCTGAAATGGCCGCAGACAACACGACGATTTGGGCGCAGTCGTACTTTTCCGTTACGAGCAATCGAGATGTGCGAATTATCAAACTGGCAAGCCAGACATCGGGCTCAATCGACAGCACCTCGCCTGCGCCTCCGGCGAGAGCGGCGGCGCAGGCGCTAAACAGGCCGACATTGGCACCCACGTCCCAAACAACGGAGCCGGGTTTAACGATCTCCTCAGCCATGTCAAAGAGCAGCGGGTCGACCTTGGACATCGCGCCCCAATAGCGCAAACCCGCTTCAGGCGTAACATAAATCGGCAGGTGCCGAAATCTCTCCGGCATCCGGCGACGAAGGACCACACTCCGACTCAGGCGTTCTGCCAGCGTTCGAATGCTCATGACTTCACGAGTATCGAAAATTTATCTGTGCAAACTCAAATTCACAAATGAAAAGACGAGAATCAATATTCCGTCAGAATTTGGGGGCTGGCGGTGCGACTTTGGTTACGAGGCCTTGCTTTGCGACAGCGCTGAGAACTGAGAACCGCCTACTTGATGTCCTTCATCGCCAGCATGGTCCCGTAGTCGTGCCCATTGGGATCGACGGCCCGGGCAACGACCGCTGCAAACCCGTCTCGCAACTCTGGATACTTTGTGAGCAGCGCCTTCATCACGGCCACATTGCTTTGGTAAGTTTGATTGGTGTTGGAAATATCCGTCACCTGGTACCTGGCAATCAGATCCAGATCGGTGCCCACAACTTCTGGAAAAAGTGCGGTAAGTTTGTAGCTCGCGGTCCCGGCGGCAATGTCGGCGGTCTTGCCATCGGCCGGAAAGTCGGCTGGCTGCAGCTTCTGCGATTCGTCATAAAGCTTGTCAGTGGCCGCCGTACTCATGAACGGCAGGGGTGAAATCAGCGATCGCGCCACCAGATAATAGAGCCACGCGTTGTGCATTTGACCTTTGCTCTGGAAGTCGTGAGCATGCGAGATAAACCAGTTGTTGTCGTGGCCGTTGAGTTGTCCGGATTTGATATAGAGGCCTCCAAGTTTCCAATCCGAACCTTGCTGCTGCAGAATCAGCGAAACCACGTAAGCACCCTTGCCGGACGGTGCGTCCAAAATGACGACCCCGTACTTTCCCGGCGCAAGCCCATTCAGAGAGAAGGCCGCGCTGTCGGCCGTCTGTCCATTCTTTCCGAACACGCCGCAGAAAAATTCCGCGCGCGCAATCGTGGCCGTTCCCTCCGCCTCCAGCAAGAACGATGGGCGAGCGGTAGGCTTGGTGCCTGCCAGGGCGGCTTGGTTCTCTTTAACCGTGCCCTCCACGCCGGCAAAATCACTGGCCAGGCTGGGAATCGCGATCAGTCGAAGCGCGGATGTATCCCCTTTGGCAATCAACTCGAAATAGCGCAGAGCAGTAGTAGTGAGCGCGGTTCGCGTGGCAGCGTCCATGTCACTGGAAGTCAGGCAACTCTCGGCCAGGACAATCGCTGCCGAAAATACCAGCAGGCCAAGCGCTGCGAAACCGCGCAGCACCTTTCCGCGCAGTATCGATGCGCGTGCCTCACCACTGACGAAGCGGCCTTTCAGACAATCGTGAGCGGGCACTTCTCTCGGTCTCCAAGCAAATTGTACGCCCCGCACATATACCACCAGGTGCAAGACGTTGCACATCGGAATCTGTACCAAATCGAAGTTCCACCTGCAAGAGAGTAAAGTCAATACGTTCTATAGGGTAGAGAAGACCAGTAGCCGGTCGTGGCTCCGCCGGCCGGCGGGCGTGGTGCTAGAATTGCTGTTAAGTACAGTGATTATTTCGCGGCGCGGCAAAGCGACGCAGTAGAGACCGGCGGTAGAGATCGGCAGTAGAGATCGCACGAAATATTCCAACCAAGAAATCGAAGGCAGGGGTGTGGTGGATGAGCACAGCGTTGAAACGTACAGGATTGCTGGTGGCAGGTGTGCTGTGCCTCTCGATTGCGTCAAAGGCTGATGACGCACAGACCGCCCCGACCACCCAGACCACCCATCGCCTACACAAGCTGAAGAAAACTCCCCCACCACCGCCGCTGCCCTCAGGTCCCCAGGGACCTGTGCCCCAGGTTCCGCTCGATGCCATGCCAGCCGTAGCGCCGCAAGTCAGCTATGCCGATGGAATGTTGAGCATCGTCGCTCCCAATTCCACGCTGGGTGACATTCTGCGCGGAGTGCGCAAGTACACGGCGGCCGATATCGAGGTTCCAGCCACCGCCAATGAACGCGTAGTCACACATCTCGGTCCAGCGCCGGCGCGACAGGTAATGGCAGAACTGCTGAATGGATCGCACTTCAACTACATATTGCTGGGTTCACCGGACAACGCCAACAAGCTGGTGCGCGTCGTGCTCGTGGCCAAGACCGGACCGGACAACCCCGATACCACTCCCGCTCAGGGCGCAAACAACGCACCTCCGGCGCCCGCAGTAGCCGCAGGGGATGCGGCCGATGCGGATACGCCAGCAGATGAACCCGCCGAGGACACTGCTGCGGATCAACCCGCGCCCGAGGCAGACCAAAGCACGCCAGCCACGCCGGACCAGCCGGGTGTGAAGACTCCGCAGCAAATGTTGCAGGAGATGCAGCAGCGGCAACTCCAGATGCAACAACAGCAGCAGCAAAACGGACAGACACCGGTTTATCCCCCGCCAGGCGGCGTGCCACCAGCCCCGCAACGGCAACAGGACCAATAAGCTGCTCCTTTAAGCGCGCGCCGGTTGGCTGTACCGGTTAGTTGGGTCGGTGGAGAGAAATCAGAGGGATTTCAGAAGCCGCCGGGTCAAGGCCGATTGCCGGCGGCACGTTCGGCGCGCGAAGCAGGCAGTTGTCTGTGAGTTTGAACAGCAACCTCACCCTCGGAGCCGTTCATGGCTTTCTGCAGCAAATTCCAATCCCGCGTAACATCGCTTTCTGAGACCTTGGGAGGCGATCCGCGCCGCAGTTCTGCCCGCAATCGCGCCTCCAGCAGCTGCTGAGTAAATTGTTCCGCGACTTGTTCTGTCGCGTCTCCGCTGAGTGGTTCCGTGCTGTTTTCGGCAAAAATGTTGCTGCCGGCCACGCCCACACTCACCACTTCATCCCCCCGGTGGATTCGCAGAACCGGCCGTCCCGCAGCGTCAATATCCGGAGCGGCGTTTCGCAACAGACGTTTCCATTTGTCGGCCCGCACCACGTTGCTTTCCGCGGAAGCCGCGGCCACAAGATGGTTTAGTTCGAGCTGGTAGGCGCGCCGATCCTCGGACCCAAGCGGCGGCTCAAGATGTCCGTCGGCGCTGAAAACCTGTGCCTGCTTCGCTGGATCAAAGCGCCCTGCTCCCGTGCCCACATACACGGCAACCACACAACCCGCAAATATCGGACTCACCACCGCACTTGGGACAATATATTTTTTCGATTTCAAGAACGATTCCACCACTCCGTGAACTGGCGTACTGCGCGCCTCGATCCCGGGCACCTGCGGAATCACATACTTCGAAAATTCCAGTTGCGGATGGCGCCCGCTGAATTTGATCAGCGTCTTCGCCATCTGCTTCGGTGTGGTAATGCCGACGTCGGCGATCACGCTCCGATGCAGGGCTCTGGGATAGTAGAAGTTGATTACGTCCTTGGCGAAATCGGCGCAATTGTGCGAAACCGTCCGGAAGTGAGAGCGGTTCGGCGACGAGTTGTACTTCTCAATAAAAGCCCGGTCCTGCGCCGAAGTGGTTTCAATCTCATACCCGTACTCGGTGCGGTCGTAAGCGCTGCCCACCAGCTCATACCAGTTCCCGCCCGGAGGTCCTCCAATAGCCGCACCGGCGCCACACCTTCCAGATGCTTGCGGCGGTATTGGTCACGCAGAAAGTTCACCATCTTCGGGTCGGCATACAACGGAATTCCATCCGGCTGCTCGACCGCATAGAGATAAGGAATCAGCGGGATCGCTACCCAATCGTAGCCGCCCACTCCGTCATAGCGGCTGATCACAGCGCCGAGTTCTCCCGGCGCGCAGGGCCGCAGCACCAGCGGCGTCTCGGAGCAGACTCCCGACAAGTAAACCGCTGCGTGCCCGGTGGCAGTAAAGAATCCCAGCTTACCGTAAGGCTCTTCCAGCAGCAGAGTCGCCGACGCCCTTGCCAGCCCGGCACACCCCACCAGTAGCACCCAAAACGTGCACAGTGCGTACCGGATTTTCAACCCAGAACCCATACCAATCCCTGCTACAACGTCGTTAGTAAGAACCCCTCATCCTTAGTTAGTTGCCGCCCATACGGAAGACGAGTTACGGAAGTTGGACAACCTTTAACGCCCTGTTGTGCAACAGTTTAGGCATGCTTCCGATGGGCCGGAATTGCCTTGTTTCAGAGTATGCACGTGGATACTTGCAAGCCCCGATTGGCGAACGGCGCAGGGCGTGCGATCCCGATGTTTGTCGCCACGCTGCCGAATCACGCCTGATCGAGGAGTAAAATGCGGACGGGAGGCCTCCGATGCGAACATTCTTCCGTATTTGTATTGTACTGCTTTTGGGCAGCTTTCTCCTGGCGCAAGACGCCTCTTCCAGCGAGCATAAATCAAAAAAAGACCAGATAACTGTACAGGGCTGCGTGGGCCGCTTGAGCGGAGACTACATATTGACCAAGCAGGACCCCGGCTTGACTTACGAACTCCAGGCCACAGGCAAGACAAAGCTTCGCCACTACCTGGGACAACGCGTGGAAGTAATCGGAACCGAGTCCCCGACGCTGAGCACAAGCTCAGACTCCTTAACCAAAACAGGATCCGCAGCTCCGGTCACACTCACGATCATCTCAATCAAGACGATCGACAAGGAATGTACCAGCCGCTAAGAGTGCTCAATCCCTATTCCCCCAAACGTGTCATCCTGAGCGGAGCGGGGTAAGCGAAGCGCGCCCCGCGGAGTCGAAGACCCCTGCACCCCTCGCCCCAAAACGACCGTCGCGAGGCATTCTCTAGATCGGATCATGCACGCCGAAACCGCGGCCGGAAGGCGCACGCCGCAACTTACCGTTTCCAGAGATTTTAGCCAATCGCCCCGTATTATTTTTAATCTTCATTAACCAATTTCCGGGCAGCCCAATCAGCGCTCTCGGCGACCACATCATCCTTGTCGCTCCTCAGCTTTTCGAGCAGCGGAAGAAACTTCCGCTCCCCGCTGTTGCCCATAGCGATCACCGCATTCCGGCGCAACCCGGAGCGCTTCGCGCGGCGCACCGGCGATCCACGAAACGTGCTGTGGAATTCTTCCTCACTCATCTCCGTCAGCCACTCAAGAGGCGGATTCACCAACCCCGCGCGCGGCTGAAATTCGGCGGCGTTCGTCGCCGGAGCCTTCCGGTTCCACGGACAGACATCCTGGCAAATGTCGCAGCCAAAGATGTGCCGCCCCATCCCGGAACGGAGTTCGTCATCATCAGGAAGCACACCACGCTTTTCAATCGTGAGGTACGCGATGCACCTGTTGGAATCGAGTTGGTACGGCGCGGTCAGCGCGTCGGTCGGGCAGGCATCAATGCAGCGTGTGCAACGGCCGCAGCGATCGGGCGCAGGCAGACCTGTTTCCGCAGATCCGGCCTCAAGTTCGAGCGAGGTAAGGATCACGCCCAGAAAAAGCCAGGATCCCATTTTCTGATTGATGATGCAGGTGTTCTTCCCTATCCAGCCGACGCCCGCATACTTCGCCGCCACGCGCTCCACGACCGGCCCAGTATCGACATAACAGCGCGTGACGAGATCGTCCATCGCAGCTGCGTTTCTCAGCGCCGCTTCAACCAGCCGCAGCCGAGGCATCACGGAATCGTGATAGTCCTGCCGACCCCAGGCATAGCGTGAGATCCATCCCTTGCCCTGCGCTTCTGAATCCGCCACTTGCGTGGAATACGGTTGCGCCGCGTTGTAGTTAATGGCGCACACCACAACACTTCGCGCCCATGGCGCTGCATGTGCCAGAGATGCGCGCTTCAGGCGATCCTGATCGTCGCGTGCCTCCAGATATTTCATCTCGCCCGCACGTCCCTCTGCAATCCAGCGAGGAAAATATTCCAGCTCCGGCGCATCCTCCACCGGGGCGATGCCGGCGAGATCGAAGCCTGCGTCGGTAGCGGCTTTGATAACAGCTACCGAAATTTGGGAGGGTTGAAACATGGCAAATGGAAAACTGCGTCGATCTCGCCCGATCGATTTCCAACGACGGAGTTGCCGCCTCCCAAAATGGAAACCGGCTTCACTTTTAAATTGCCCAAACACTCTCGCCAGCTTGACCAGCGTATAAGCTTTTTCTCACAGAGTCACGCAACTCAGGCTGCGCATTCTCCGAATCTGTCCCAGGAGAAAACATTATGCCGCAACTCCCGCCCACCCAAACTCCAACCATTCAAATCTCGATGATCAACGAGAGCACCGGTGCCGGCCGACACGGATGTCGTGCCAGTCGTGGCGGCTCCCCAGAAACAAGTGACCGCCGACTTCCGCCAGTCTGTGGAACCGACGCCGAACTAAAGATCGTCCCCAAGGGACTCTTGCTGCTGTTTAAAGCACGTAAGTTGCTGACTAAGCAATGTGTTACACCAGCGAACCCGCAAGTACAAATAAGTACAAAGGGGCTCGTGCGCTGCGCTCTTGCGGGCGTCATTAAGGTTTGCCACAGACTATCCTTTGGGCGGGGTCAGAGCGAACTTTTCTAGCCCTTGGCCCTTTAGCCAAGTATTGATTTTCGAGCGCAGCGCCATCAGTTCAAATTCCTGATACACGGCATTTTTCTCCACGCCCTCCAGCACTCTCGCACGAGAAAGAGCACTGGCCAATTCCCTCGTGCGCTGAACGTCGTTCGTTTTCCACGGCACTCAAAGTGCTCCCTCCAGCACAGGTTTCGGGCGAGTAATGATCCGCACCTGATCCAAAGTGAGGGCAAACATTTTCTCTGCCCGCTGTTCGCAGTCGGTCACAGCAGCTTCAGCTACCGGGCGAGCCACGGGAAATAATGCTTGGATGGCGTCATCTGGTTTCAGCGTGTACTTCCTGAAATGAAAGCCCACTATTTCACGTAATCCGGGTGCGTACCAATTCTTGCTTGCATGAATGGCAACCGCTCCCCGATGGAGAACATTATGGGAGCGGAATTCTTAATGCTTGAACCCCAAAGCGATGAGACTCGCCCACGGCTGACGAATCGTAATGACATCGCAGACGGGGCAGGGGAATCCCTCCATGAAATTATCGGAAATCATCACCGCTCTCGTAGCTGTTTACGGTGCGGTGCTGTCAACGATTGCTATCGTGAAGCAGCTTCAAGGCGATAGGGCAAAGGTAGTATGGGTGCAGAATTTAGAATACGGAACACTGGGCGATGACTGTGCTTCATTTCTCAAGGCAAGCGAGAATAGGTTCCTCTTTGCGCAGAATGATTCTTTTCTGTTCGAGAAACTCATTCTCAGTTAGAATCCTGTTCGCCTTCAGTGTCGCCAGCTTCGAAAGAGCTTGGAGTGTGGAGAGTTGGCTGCCCTCATTTTCAAATTCATCGCACGCTCGGGCAAAGACGTCCACTAGAGCGCCACGAACCTTTTTCTTGCGAGACGAGAACCAGAGAAAGGGCAGCAGCACGCCGATAAGTGTTGAGAATAGTAACATGACAGCGATGATGACGAGGGGAATGCTGCCTCTATGCTTGACCTGTGCTTCACATACGACGCCATCCGACTTTTCGTGAACGTATATAAGCGTCGTATCGGTTGTGCCAAGGGTTTCACCGCCGAGGACATCCTTAACGGTGATGCCTTCCGGTGAACGATTGACGTTCTTTGCCGTCTTTCGGAGGCTCTGCTCAAGAAAGTCTACTACCTCGCCTTGCGGTTTGCTGGTGTGGATGCGCTGCTGACCTCGAATGCCCTTACCTCGATTCCACTATCGAATCCCATGTAACCGCCTTCCAAGAATTTCAAAACATCCGCTCGTTAAAGGGTAGACCTGCACTCAGGTGAAAGGGTGATTCCGATCACACAGTCCATTACTGAAGTCACCCGCCATTCTCGCAAAGGAGCTTGAGGCTGAGCAGCCTCACCAAGGGTTCCCGGTGCGACAGAGGCGGGAATGGCGAAGGAACAAGAAAAAGAAGAGCCGAGTGTGGGGCCTCCCCAAGTACAAAATAAGCACAAAATGATCATCAGGCCTAACAGTACATGGAGTCAGCCCGTGAGAAAATCTATGGCGGATCAGGCTCCGCGCGGGGAATCGCCATCGAAATTACCACCTTGCTCGTCTCACTCATCGTGTTCATCGCTACGCTGATTCGATCGGCGTTCGGCTTTGGCGAGGCTCTGGTTGCGGTTCCACTCCTTGCCTTCTGCATTCCGCTTGACGTCGCCGCTCCACTTGCCGTGCTGGTGTCGATCACCATCGCCGGCATCGTGGTCGTGCAGGACTGGAAAAAGATTCATCTGCTCAGCGCTGGCTGGCTGCTGCTCGCCACTCTTTTCGGTATTCCGCTCGGCCTTCTGCTTCTGATGAGCAGTCACCATAGGATCGTCAAGGCCACGTTGGGAGTGATCATCATTGCATTTTCCATTTACTCGCTGATTGGCCGTGCACCTCTGGAACTCAAACACGACAGTCGGGGATGGCTTCTAGCCTGCGGATTCTGCGCCGGCGTGCTGGGAGGGGCATACGGAATGAACGGCCCACCGCTGGCCGTGTACGGAGCCATGCGGAAGTGGTCAGCCCAACATTTTCGTGCAACCCTGCAAGGATATTTCTTTCCCGCCAGCATCATCGGCATGATCGGGTATGGGCTGGCTGGACTCTGGACTCCCGCCGTCACGCACTATTATCTGGTTTCACTACCGATTACATTGCTGGGGGTGTTTCTCGGGAGAGTGATCAATCATCGCATGCACGGGGACGGGTTTCTGAAATCGTTTACGTGGGCTTGGTGGGAACTGGCATGCTCTTGTTGGTTCAGGCAATCACGGGCCGCCTCTGAGGCTCTTCTCGTCAATATCCAAATCGCCGCGGGTGAACGACACTGATTTGCATCGGTTGGGGCCGCGCCCGGAATTCAGTCGATCACTGCATCAGCCGCTTGAGCGCGATCCGAGCATCGCCGACCTGGGCCAAACGAGTTTGCGAACTTGAAAAGTGAGAGAGAAATTCCTGAAATTCGTTAATCGCCTGGTCGCGCTTCCCGGTACGTTCGTAGAGTTGTCCTAGATAGTAGTGGGATAGGATTCCAGGCAAAGGAAATCGCTCGACTAAGGATCTCGGGTTCGCCAGGCTGCGCTCGACTCGCAATATGGCGCGAAGCTCTTCTTCGGCCTGCGAGTAATCATTGATCAGGAGATGGCTGCGGGCTTTGAGGAAAAGCAGGTAGGGCTCCTGGAAGTCGGGAATGGCGGCGGCACGACTCAAGGCCGCTTGCCCATCGCCACGCTGCACTGCGGCGCTCACATCAGCATAGGCTTGATCAATTTCAATTGCCCGCGGCGCGATCCAGGGATGGCTGGCGGCGTAACGCTGCAGAGTTTGCTGCGCGGCGGATGTGTTTCCCGCCAGGGTTTGAAGAAATGCCAGGGTTTGCAACTGCTCGTCATCGAGCTTCTGTTGTTGAACAAACGAGATCGCGGACGGCCCCTCCCCCATGATGACGGACATGACGGCGAAGGGCCGCAGGAACTCCTCCGCAGCCTCGCTCTGTTTTGCACGCCCCAGTTGCACCACTGCCTCCCGGTAGCTGGCGAGCGCGCCTTCGAGGTCGCCTCGGCTCTGCTTGAGCTGCGCCTCAAAGCCTGGAAGCCAGGGACGTGAAAAGGAAGACTCGTGTTGAGCAAGTTGCTGGAAAGCGGCATTGGCCATATCGGGCTTCTTCTGATCGGTGTAAACGATGGCCAGCTTCAGATACTCTCCATAATTGGTGAAGTCCGGTTTCAGTGCGAGGACTTTGCGGTAGGCGACAACCGCTTCATCATCGCGGCTGGCCATGAAGATTATGTCGCCGCGAGTGTCGAACGGATTGGGATCGCCAGGCCGAATTGCCATATAAGCGTCATTGGCGGCGAGAGCGCCATTGATATCGCCAGACAGGGCGAGTTCGTAGGATTGAAAATTGAGCAGATCTTCGCTCTTCGGATCGAGCGCTAATCCCTGCTGCAATAGCTCACGTGCTTGTTGTGGCTTGCCCGCAAACGTCAGGATGACACTCAAGATGCCGCGATCCATCGTCTCGCGCGGAAATTCCGATACCAACTGCTGCCGGACGGCAATGGCAGCCTCAATATTGCGGGCGCGGCTGGCTTTGAGCGCCTGCAACGATAATTGCTCGTAACGTGGCAGGCGAGACTGCAATTGATCGACCTTGACCGCGAGCTCGCTGCTACGACGCAGATCGCCTTGATGCGCGTACTGGTCGGCCAGACGGAGATAGGCCAGGGCAAACTGCGGATCCAGGCGAACTGCCTCTTCCAATTCGCGGACAGCATCGCTGATGAGAAATCGGCGGCCGTAGTCGACGCCCAACTGGTAGTGGCGATAGGCCTCCACGTTGGAAGTGGAAGCCTGCTCAATCTCCGGCGCCTTTTGCGGCAGGTCGGAGGCCGGAAGAAAGCTGCCGGAGATGCTTGCGGTGAGCCGGTCCACCATCCCGAAAATGCTCTGCACATCCTGTCCTTCCAGCTTGTCGGAGAAAAGGATCTGCCCGGTGCCGGTGTCTTGCGCGCGCACGTCGAGGCGCAGTTGCGTGGGACCGATTTTCAACAACGCGCCGGTAATGTAGGCGTCAGCGCCGGCATCGCGGGCCACCTGCTGTGCCTGGGCCGGATCGAGCGACTTGCCGTCTTTGGTCGCGCGCTGCACCGCGCTCAGCACGCGCTCAGTAGAGAGCACATTCAGGCCTTTTACCTGGGCCAGATTGGTGGTGAGCATGTCGGTGAGGCCATTGTCGAGCCAGTTGAGCGACTGGTCCTGCGAAAGATTATTAAAATAAAGCACCGCCACGGCCTTGTGTTGCATATTGCCAGCAGAGTGGCCGCTTCGGCCACGCAGGAACCAGAAACCTGCCACTGCAGCCAGCACGATTGCCAGTCCGGCAATGATCCAACCGGCGATGATCAAGCCGGCGAAGCGCAAACCTCTGCTGCTGCTCCCGGCAACCTGGATCGTAGACGTGGAAGAAGAACTCACAGCGGGAACCACCGTAGCCGCGGACGAAGAACCGCCCACGTTCGCCAACGGCGGCGCAGACGCGGCCGCGGCCGGCGCTGAATACGAAACTGGCGGAACAGTAGGGGGCGAAGCCGCAACGGTGGCGCTTCGACCCGATTCCGTATCGCGCTTCAACCTCTGCAGGTCGGCGCGCAAATCGGCGGCATGCTGGTAACGCAGATTGCGATCCTTCTCCAACGCTTTGTTGATGATGTCTTCCAGCTTCGCCGGAACATCGGGGTTCAGACGAATCGCAGGGGTCGGAGCGCGCTCTAAAATAGCATTAAAAACAGCAGCGGAAGTCTCGCCACGAAATGGCATAGTGCCGGTAGCCATCTCGTAGAGCACAGCGCCGAAGGAAAAAAGATCGGTGCGCGGATCTAATTCTTTTCCCATCGCCTGTTCCGGCGACATGTAGGCGACCGTGCCCAAAGCGGCGCCGGGGCTGGTGAGGTGTTGCTCGTCGATGCTGGCGGCCTGGGTTGCGGCGCCCGCGAGCAGGCTCGAAGAACTGGCGGCAGGTGTGAGTTTGGCGAGTCCGAAATCCAGAACTTTGGCATGGCCGCGTTCGGTGACAAAGAGATTCGCCGGCTTGATGTCGCGATGGACGATTCCTTTGCTGTGAGCTGCGTCGAGTGCGTCCGCAATCTCGATGGCTAACGATAGGAGCGTCTCGTTCTCCAGCGCGCGCCCTTCAATGCGATGCTTAAGGGTCACACCGCCCAGAAACTCCATGGCGATAAATGCCTTGCCACCTTCGTCGCCGATATCGTGAATCGTGCAGATGTTGGGATGATTCAGCGCGGAGGCCGCCTGCGCCTCACGTTGAAAACGAGCCAGCGCTTGCGGATCACGGGCGACTTCCTCCGGCAAGAACTTGAGGGCGACGAAGCGATGCAGCCGTGTGTCCTCGGCTTTGTAAACAACACCCATCCCGCCGCCACCGAGTTTTTCGACAATGAGATAGTGCGAGATGGTTTGGCCGATCATTATTTCGCCGGTCATGATTGTTCAATCTTTGACAGACGCCTGGCTCCGGAGTCGCTTCATCTTACGGAGGCAGCGTCCGGTAGTCAATGAATGCGGGACACGGGGGACACGGGTAGTGGTGCGGTTCAGCCTTTTGCCCGGCGTTATCCTAGACTTGTCATCAAGCGTAGCCGTTTTTCAGGTGTAGCGAAGGATCTCCCGCTTAACCGGCTTACGGCGTCAGCCAAACTGCACCCCTTCCGGGACCTGGCGCATCCGACGATTTCCGGGGGGGCAGAGGATCAGATGCCCAGCTTTTTCACTTCCTCGTTATAATATTTGCGGTAGAGAATGTCCCACTCCTGCGAGCCTTCGAGGATGGTGCGCTTCTGGCTCTCGATTTTCTGGCGGGCGGCTTGGTCGATTCTCTCTTCGTGATTGAGAAGCTCTTCGAGGATCTTGCGAGTTTCCTGGCGGATGGTGTTGGGGTCTTCGATGAAATCGACTTCGTCCATCTGTTTCAGCGCGTCGGCGACTGCGCGCGCCAGCACGTTTACTTTGTCGCGGCTCAGCCTCACAGCACCGCCTTGTACTTGCGCACCAGTTCACTCTTCACTTTGCGAAACATCTCCTGATAATTGGCTCCGGTTTTATTCATCTCCTCGGAATAGGCTTCGAGGATGACACGCACTTCGTCGTTGATGCGGTCTTCGAGGGTCAGCTCGTCGAGCAGAGCGGCATGCACACGCTCCGTGACCTTAGGCACAGCCGAGGTTTCGATGGCCTTGCCGGCAATCAGTTTCTTGGTGACTTCGCGGGCCAGGTAGCCCACATATTCCTTGGAAAGAAGCATGTGCGGATAAATTGTCCCTCGGTCAGAAGGCGCCTGTCTGTGAATTTGAAAGTGTAACACAGCGGTACTCGAACGCGGGCGTTACGCACCCCATGCGGCGGCGCTTGCATCGATATACACAAATAGACGAATGGGTCACCCAAGGAGAAAACATGCCTCTGGTTCGAATCGATCTGGTTGCAGGGAAAACGCCGGAGTATCGCGCACAGATTGGTCAGGTTGTGTACCACGCTTTGTTGGATTGTTTTACCGTTCCTAAGAACGACCGCTTTCAGATCATCACGGAGCATCCCCAGGCTGAAATGCAGTTTGACCGGGATTATCTCGGTGTTCATCGATCGGACGACTGTATCTTCGTGCAGATTACGATGAGCAGCGGCCGTACGGTCGAAATGAAGCAGCGATTTTACAAAGCAGTGGCGGACGGCTTGCATGAGAGCCTGAAAGTGCGCCGTGAGGATGTGTTCATCAATCTGGTGGAAGTGGCCAAGGAAAATTGGTCGTTCGGAAATGGCGAGGCGCAGTACGTAACCTCCGCCAGGTAAACCGGCTTCGCAGCTCTGAGGACGCTTATCCTAACTGACCCGCAGATCAAATAGCGCCGGCCCCTACTGCAGGGGGATTGCGGCGCAAAGCCGATGCAGGGCAGTGGCTCAATGGGAAAACCTCCACGGTTGCGTCCCTGCGGCCCCATCCCGAAGTCCCGCGTTTTCACCAGTGGGACGAGGGATCTCCCGCCCACACAGCTTGACAAGTCGCTACTCCGCTGCGGGAAGCGTTTCTATGTCTATCGTGATACGATATACTGGTAAGAGTTACAATCGGCGGCATGAAGAAGCTCACCCTCTCGGACTATCAGGCGTTGGCGGAGTTCCGCTACCAGATCCGTCGCTTCCTCCACTTCAGCGAGCAAGTCATAAAGCAGGCCGGACTGGAGCGTGGCCAATATCAACTTATGCTGGCGATCAAGGGCATGCCGCCGGGGGTTCGACCGCGAATTCGTGAGCTCGCCAACCGGATGCAGGTCCGCCACCACAGCACGGTAGAATTGGTGAACCGCCTCGAAGCCAGCGGATTTGTCCACCGCACCCGCGCCCAGGACGATCGCCGGGAAGTCTTGCTTGCCCTCACTTCGAAAGGAGAGCGGGTCCTGGGCGAACTGGCGCTGCACCACCGCGATGAATTGCGCTCTGCCGGACCCGAACTGGTCGCTGCTCTTCGCCGCATCATGCGCGGAGGCAGCGACGCCACGCTCACTGCTTCTGGTAGTTCTCTCACGAAAAAGGAAAGATAAAGATTAAAGATAAATGAGCAACGCCGGCGACGGAACGACAAAGCAAATTCTTCCCTCGGTAAACGAAGTCGTCGCTTCCTCGGCGGACAGGAGCCGCGCGGTGATTGGCACTCCGCCACCGGCGCCGTTCCGCATGCTGCTGGTTTCGCTGCTCGCTGCGGCAATTGGCCTGGTGGCGGGACTCATCGCCTTTGCTCTCTACAAGCTGATCGGTCTATTCACAAATATTTTCTTCTTCCATCGCTGGTCTGCCGACTTTACCAGCGCGCAACACAACCACCTCGGCTGGCTGGTGATTGTTGTTCCGGTTTTAGGCGGGCTCATTGTCGGCGTCATGGCCAAGTACGGTACGTCGAAGATTAAAGGGCACGGCATTCCGGAAGCGATGGAGGCGGTACTGTTCAACCGTAGCCGGATCGCCCCGCGTGTGGCCATCCTGAAGCCCATCTCCGCGGCCATTGCCATCGGCACCGGAGGACCCTTCGGCGCGGAAGGCCCCATCATTCAAACCGGCGGAGCCATCGGTTCCCTGGTCGGCCAGGCCTTTCACACAACTACGGTCGAACGCAAAGTGCTGCTCGCCTGCGGCGCAGCCGCTGGCATGTCGGCGACCTTCAACACTCCGATCGCCGGTGTGATTCTTGCCATCGAACTATTGCTCTTTGAATTCAAATCGCGTTCCTTCATCCCGCTCGTGATCGCGAGCACCTTGGCAACGGCGGTCCACATGCAACTTCTGGGTTTGGGGCCGATGTTTCAGGTCAGCCCAATGGACTTCGCCATTCCGCGCGGTTTGCCGTTCTATCTTGTGTTAGGACTGGTTTGCGGCCTCGCCGCCGTCGGCTTCAGCAAGCTTCTCTACTGGGTGGAAGATCAATTCGACAAACTCCCCATCGACGAACTGTGGTGGCCCGCCATCGGAGCCTTGGCTCTGGGCATAATCGGTTTCTTCGTGCCCCGGGTGCTCGGTGTGGGCTATGACACGATCGGCGACATTCTCAATGGCCAGCTCGCCTGGAAACTTCTGCTGGTCGTCATGCTGGCCAAGGCCGCTGCTCTGGCGGTGTCGCTCGGCTCTGGCACATCCGGCGGTCTGCTCGCGCCATGCTTCATGTGGAGCGCAGCCATGGGCGGCATTTTCGCCATGGTGGCGAATCGCTTTCTGCCCGGCGCGCACCTTTCTCCGGGAGCCTTCGCATTAGTGGCCATGGGCGCGGTTTTTGCCGCGGCCTCGCGCGCCACCTTTACGTTCATCATCTTCGCCTTCGAAATTACCCGGGACTATAACTCGGTTTTGCCTCTCATGCTGGTCAGTGTGATCGCCGACGGAATCGCCATGCTCTTGATGCCCAACAGCTCCATCATGACGGAGAAACTGGCGCGCCGCGGTTTGCATGTCCATCAGGACTACGAGGCCGATGTCCTGTCTCAGGCGAGAGTCGCCGATACCATGGAGAAGGAGTTTCCGTCGGTCTCCGCTGGCACCAGGGTGGGCGCGCTGGCTGAGCGCATTGCGGCTCACGATCCGGCTGTCGCCCGCCACGAGGCCCTGCTCATTCTCGATGATGCAGGAAAGCTTTCGGGCATCATCACCCGAGGCGATCTGCTGCGCGCTCTCGATGAGGATCCTTCCGGATCGATTGCGGTTCAGGAAGCGGGCAGCACGCAAATGGTGGTTGCCTTTCCTGACGAACTCATTTCCGAGGCGGCGTCGAAGATGCTGCGCCACAATATCGGACGCTTGCCCGTAGTCGACCGGGGCGATCCTCGAAAGCCCATCGGTTACCTGGGCCGCAGCGGCGTGATGGCCGCCCGCCTGCAACGCTTCCAGGACGAACACGTCCGCGACCCGGGATGGTTTCCCAGAGCGCGCGTTCGTCCTGGGAATTGAACAGTCGCCGAGTTGCCTCTGCGGCCAAAAAATTAACCGGGAAGCTTTGCCTCCCGGCTGCTATCAAACCTTATTCTCCATCTGGCTACGGCTTTTTTTCCGCCGACGTGATCAGGGGCCGCAGGGCATCTACGGAAACACCCAGCGTGCCGCCGGAGAATCCGTCAATGTAAGCGGAGTTCACTCCGATCACCTCCGCCTTGGAGTTGAACACCGGACCGCCGCTGCCGCCGTGCGCTGTGGGCGCATCATAGATCAGTTTGTCGCCCACAACATCGCCCAAATGTCCGCACGTGGTTGAAGGACGGATCAGCGACAACGCTGCAAGTTCGCTGGCCGCGGTGATGTCATTGTGCCGGTAAGCCAGCCGCTTGTAAATCCCGTTTGGCGATTTCGCTACCATGCCGGCAATGCCCATGGGATATCCAATCACAGTCACCAGCTCACCGGGAAGCGCACCCCCTTTTGCCAGGGGCAGCAAAGAGAGTCCACGCACTGCGTTCTTGTCTTCAATCCTGACAACGGCTAGATCGGCCGTGGAAGATACCGCCCCCGGTGTCAAGCTCACCGGCATTGGGGAGCCAGGAAAGAAGATCACCAGACTCTCCAGCGTGGCTGTTGCACCGCGCTGAATCAACCCTTCGGCCTCGCTATCGCCGTACCAGGGCTCGGCCACATGCCGGTTCGTTGCCAGCAGTCCGTCGCCGACTAGAAAACCGGTACCTGAAACGCGGGCGCGAATCGCCGCCGGCTGGTTCGCGAACCCAACCTGATAGATGCCGTAAATATAACCAATGGAATTTCGATAACGGTTCAGGACCAGCGCAGGCATCGCCTGTTGCTGCTCGAGTTGTGCTACCTGCTCGGTAAGCAGATGGATCTGTTTCTGCAATTCATCGGGCTTCGGAACCTGCGTTGGGGCTGGCGTGTAGTAGTGGAACATGGCCCCCGCGCCGAGCAGCAACACCACGCCCAGCACGGCCTGCACCATCTGCTGCCAACTCTCGCTGACCTCGCTCGATTCCCGCGGAAGTTCCGGTTCAGACATGAATCTGCACACCACCCATTCTTTCCAGCGCTTTCGCGGGGGATTGAGGCTAACACTGGAAACCGGGGGAGTGGCCATCTTCCCTTGTCTGGCAAGGCTTTTCTACAGTACGGAAGATGATGTACAGGAGGTATCGAAGGCGCGGTGGGGAATGGCACCTTGGCGCTCGCGGTCACCGAATCAGGGTTTTCTCAGGCTTTCTGTCGACTAGCAGCCCGTGGTGCAAGTCTGTGTACGTGAGGACAAAAACTGATTTGATCCACAGGGATAGTTCGTAGAATGCGCACATGGCGATGAGCAAGAGGAGTGGCGGGGAGAAGCAAGAAGACATCTGGATCGCGCACACGGAGTTGGCGGTGGCGCCCGGGCATCCTTTCTATAAGCGGTTGAATGAGTTACTCGAGGGTGCCGGGTTCGACGAGTTTGTGGAGGGACTATGCGCGGGCTTCTATCATGCGCGACTGGGACGACCATCGCTGCGACCTGGGATTTACTTTCGGGCGCTGCTGATCGGATATTTCGAGGGCATCGATAGCGAGCGTGGGATCGCATGGCGGCTGGCCGATTCGCTGGCGCTACGACGGTTTCTGGGGATTGGACTGGACGAGCAAATCCCGGATCACTCGACGATCTCGCGGACCCGGCGCTTGATCGACATCGATAGGCATCGCGAGGTGTTCGCGTGGGTGCTGGGATTGTTGGCCGAACGGGGACTGCTGAAGGGACAGCGGATGGGCATCGACGCGACCACCTTGGAAGCGAATGCGGCGATGCGGTCGATTGTGCGGCGCGATACTGGGGAGACCTACGACGAGTTCTTGCGGGGATTGGCGAAGGCGTCGGGGATCGAAACGCCGACTCGCGAGGATCTGGTGCGGTTGGATCGGAAGCGCAAGAAGCGAACCTCGAACAAGGAATGGGAAAGTCCGGCGGACGGGGACGCGCGGATAGCAAAGATGAAGGATGGGCGGACACATTTGGCGCACAAGGCGGAGCATGCCGTAGACATGGACACGGGCGCCATCGTGGCGGTGACGCTACAGGCCGCCGACCAGGGCGATACGACCACGCTGGATGAAACCTTGTGCGAGGCCGGTGAGCAGGTAGCAGAACAGATCCGACGCGAGGTCGAGTCGCGGCCTCAGGATAAAGCGAAGGTCCATCTGCAGGGGATCGAAGAACTGGTGACGGATAAGGGCTACCACAGTAGTGCGGTGGTCCAGCGGATAAAGAGTTACAAAGTGCGCAGTTACATCCCGGAGAAGAAGCCAAAAGGGCGGCGCGACTGGCAAGGCCAGCGTCCCGAGCAGCAGGCGGTGTACCAGAACCGGCGACGGGTGCGGGGCGAGTACGGCAAGAGCTTACTGCGACGGCGCGGTGAGTTGATCGAACGCAGCTTCGCGCACTGCTACGAGACGGGTGGCATGCGGCGCTGCCATCTGCGAGGACGGGAGAACATTCTGAAGCGGCAACTGGTCCATGTCGGAGCGTTCAACTTGAGTCTGATTCTGCGCAAGCTGCTGGGAGCGGGTACGCCGCGCGAGCTGAGAAACCGCTCTGGGCAAGCATTTTCGCGATTCTTACGCTCTTTGTCATGCTGGATGTCGGGCGGTTTCTTTACCCGGCAACCAAATCGCCCGACTCGCCAACGGGTGGCACCCGCATTCCGGTGCCGCACACTTTGTCACCGCTCGCTGCAGTTTCGGTAGTTCCGCCACGGGCTGCTAGGGCTTGTTCCCGATTCCCAGCCGCCTGGCCATTTCGTCGTAGAGAAATCCCTTTCCGGGCACATAGGGTTGCACCCATTCACCATCGATCACGAATTGCGGGATCGCCCGCTTGCCGGTGTGCTTCACAATTTCTTCCGCCGCGCCCGGAGTCTTCTCAATATCAATGTCTTTGTAGGGGATGTTGTGCTCGGCCAAAAAGCGCTTGGCTACGCGACAATCAGGGCACCAAGCGGCAGAATAGACGGTTAACTTCACGCCTTGATTTAGATGCTAACCGCTAACTGCCGGTCGCACCCCTCTTCCTGTCACTGGATCTTGGCTACTCCCGGCGCCGGATTGGGGAACTTCTTGAAAACTTCTGGATCGTGTCCGGGAACGATCAGACCCGGGCGGGCAGCAAGTTGTTTCATACGATCCTGCGCTCGCAAGTTCGATGCGGCATCGAGCGTGGCTGCGATCGGCGAGTGCCGTTCCAGGTTCTCATACAGGTACATATTGTCGCTCGCCAACACCACCGTTCCTGCAGCAGTTTGCACCCCGACATACTGGGATTGATACGTATGCTTGCCGCCCGTGTAGCAGGTTATTCCCGGAATAATGTGCTGGGCATCGCCCTTCACCAGACTCACTCGCCCTTGAGTGTTGAGTTTCACCAGAGTGAGCACGTCGTCTTGATCAATGCCGCCGTGAGTCTGTTTCGACTGCCAGGCTTCTCCCGCGTAGTATTCGAGCTCTTCTTTCTGAATCCAGATGCGGGCATTGGGAAACAGATCCACGCCGTCGGCGTGGTCCCAATGCATGTGGGTAATGATGACGTCCGTGATGTCTTCAGGCTTCAACCCAACGCGGCGCAGCGCATCGGAGGGCTTGGCAAAGTCTTTCACCTGCCAGTGTTTGAAAAAGCGCTCATGATAGAAACCTGAGTCGACCAAAATATTATGGCCAGCGCCCTGGACCAGCCAAATCATCATGGCAATATCAAGCTTGCGGCCGGCCTCGGCGCCAGCCACCAAGTCTGAGACCGGGAAGTCGGGCAAGGTGGCGTAACGGATCGCATAAACCTCGTAGTTGGGTTTTGACTGCGCCACAGCAGCGATCGTCAAAGCGGCAATCGCCAAAGCGACGAGCAACGCGGTGGGAACGATTTTCATGATCGGGAGAGACAAGACTTAAGCACAGAACCTTCCAAGCATCCTGCGAGAAAATTCGCGGCGAATCAGCCACGAAGAACGGATCGCTCAGATCTGCTGGTTAGACGCGTTCCAGCTCAGGCAGCGTGCGCTCGTTCACGACGTTGCCCGTGTTCAGCGTGGAAGCTGGCTCAAACAGCAGAATCCAGCATTCTTCTGGAGCGACGGGCTTATGCTCCACGCCGCGGGGCACAACGATGAACTCGCCTTCTTCGATCCACTCTTGCCGGTCGCGGAACTCCATGCGGAACCGTCCTTTCACCACGAAAAACATCTCGTCTTCGTTCTCGTGATGATGAAACACAAACTCGCCCTTCAGCTTATCGAGCTTTACATATTGGCCGTTCAACTCGGCGGCGATATAAGGCTTCCAGTATTCCGAGATTTTCGCAAACTTATCGGCGATGTTGACCTTACTCATAAGGATGTTCCTCCAGCAGAACAGAGACGCCAGCAACCTCGAATTGTATTTACTAATATTTACTATAAATACGTTGCAGTCGATTTGACCATGATCAAAATCGACGGAAGTACACTCTCATCGTTGCCGGGTGTTAGATAGTGGTGCAGTTCGGCCTTCACTACCTTCTGGACACCAACACCGTCCGCTACGTCATTAAGGGAAGCTTTCCGCATGTTCGGGAGCGGCTGGCGGAGGTTCCGATTCGCGAGGTTGGCACCTCGGTAATCACGGAAGCCAAATCGCGCTTCGGCGTCGCCAGGCTAGAGCAGGCGGCGAAGCTTGGGACTGTGGTCGAGGAATTTCTGCGGCGCATCGAAGTGATGGCGTGGGATTCGGCGGCGGCTCAACGCTATGGCCGGCTTCGAGCCGTACTCGAAGAACAGGGCGACCCCATGGGCAACATGGATCTTAATGATCGCGGCTCACGCCCTCGCGGTCGGGGCAATCCTGGTAAGCAACGATCGCGTCTTTCGCAGAGTAAAGGGGCTGCGAGTGGAAGATTGGACAAAGTCGTAATCAGATCCGCAACCATTGCGCCGCGCAGCAAAAAGCCGCCAGCTTTTTGGCTGACGGCAGTTTACTAACGGCTGATAGCCGGATCTAGCTGTTCTCGTACAACAACACGCCCTCCGCTTTTTCCGCGTCCACCGGGCGGTAGAACAGCTTGTTGTCTTCCAGAAAGACCTCAATAAATGCCGGGCGCGTGGTGATCGTGCCCTGAATCAGCGCCTCCGACAGCGGGTCTTCAATATATTTCTGCAAAGCTCTGCGCAGCGGCCGCGCCCCATAGGTGCGGTCGGTGAGCGTCTGGTTGAGGATCCACTTCTTCGCCTCATCCGCCACCGTGACGGTAATCGACTTTTGCGCCAGATTCGTGTTGAGCTGCGTGACCATAAGCTCCAGAATCTGGATCAGGTCGGCCTCGCTCAAAGCCAGGAACAGGATGATCTCATCCAACCGGTTCAGGAATTCAGGATTGAAGGTGCGTTTTACCTCGCCCTTCACCAACTCCTCGACCTTGCTCGAAACCATTTCGTCCTTGGTCGACTGGAAGCCAAACCCCTCGCGCTTCTGCAGATGCCGAGCCCCAATGTTCGAGGTCATGATGAGAATCGTGTTTTTGAAATCGACCGTGTTGCCCAGCCCATCGGTAAGCTGGCCGTCTTCAAAAACCTGCAGCAGGATGTTGAACACATCGGGATGCGCCTTCTCGATTTCATCCAGCAGCACCACAGAGTACGGCGCCCGCTTCACCCGCTCAGTAAGCTGTCCGCCCTCTTCGTAACCCACGTATCCCGGAGGCGAACCGATCAGCTTCGAAACCGAATGCTTCTCCATGAACTCCGACATGTCGAAGCGCACCAGAGCTTTTTCGGTACCGAACATGAACTGGGCCAGCGTGCGCGCAACCTCCGTCTTGCCCACGCCAGTCGGCCCCAGGAACAGGAATGAACCAATCGGCCGGTTCGGACTCTTCAATCCCGCGCGCGAACGCCGGATCGCCCGGGCCAGCGCGCTGATCGACTTGTCCTGCGAAATGATCCGCTTGTGAAGCTCTTCTTCGATGCGCAACAGCTTCTGCGTCTCTTCTTCTTTAATCGAGGTGATGGGAACGCCAGTCCAGCGCGAAACCACATCCTCAATGTCCTCACGGCCCACAACACCGGTCGAAGATTCATCCAGATGATATTTCTCGCGCAGAGCGCGCAGGTTCTCGCGCTCTTTGCGTTCCTCGTCCGAATAGAAGCGCGCCTTCTCGAACTCATGGTTCGCGATCGCATTCTCCATCCGGTGCACGATGAACTTGATCCGCTTCTGCACTTCTGAAATCTCTTCCGGCTGCGATGTCTGCCGCAGTTTCACGCGCGCTCCAGCTTCGTCGACCAGATCGATAGCCTTATCCGGCAGGAACCGGTCTGGAATGTAACGGTTCGAGTGCGACACAGCGAAATTGATGGCGTCGTCCGTATAAGTGACGGCGTGAAATTTCTCGTACCGGTCCTTGATACCGAACAGCACCTTCACCGCATCCGCCTCGTTCGGCGGCGGAACTTTCACTGCCTGGAAGCGCCGCTCCAGCGACCGGTCCTTCTCGATCGACTTACGATATTCTCCCGGAGTAGTTGCGCCAATGCACTGGATCTCGCCGCGAGACAACGCCGGCTTCAGAATATTCGCCGCGTCGAGCGACCCCTCGGCCGATCCTGCGCCTACCAGAGTGTGAAGCTCGTCAATAAAGATGATGGAATTCTGCGACTCCATCAGTTCTTTCATGATGGTCTTCAGCCGCTCTTCAAACTGTCCACGATACTTCGTTCCCGCAACAATCAGGGAAAGATCGAGCGCCAGTATTCTCTTGTCAGCCAGGAACGATGGCACTTCGCCGTCGGCAATGCGCTGCGCCAATCCCTCGACGATGGCAGTTTTGCCCACACCCGGCTCCCCGATGAGAACCGGATTATTCTTGGTACGGCGGCACAGGATCTGCACCACGCGCTCGAGCTCCCCGTCGCGGCCCACCAGGGGATCAAGCTGGCTATCCATAGCCGCCTGCGTAAGATCGCGCGAAAATTCGCTCAGCAGCGACGACTCGCGCTGCCGTTGCGGCTGCGCCTTTTCCTGGGTGGTGCGCGCTAACTCTTCCCGTATCGTCGAAAGCCGCAGTCCCCGCTCGTGCAGAATCTCGGCGGCAAAGCACTTTTCTTCCCGCAGCAGGCCCAGCAGAAGATGTTCGGTCCCAATATGCCGGTGGGATAGCCGCTCCGCCTCTTCCGCCGCATATGCCAGCACGCGCTTGCACTCGTTGCTCAACGGAAGGTCCACGGAAGTCGATACTTTCTCTCGAATCGTGGTATGCCCTTCGATCTGCTTGCGGATGGATTCCACCGAGGCATGCGAACGCAGGAATCGATTGGTCAGGGCTTTGTCTTCGCGCAGGAGCCCCAGTAGCAGGTGCTCGGTTTCGATATAAGGGGACCCGAACTGGCTTGCTTCGTAGCGCGCAAAAAAGATTACGCGCCTGGCTTTCTCCGTGTAACGTTCAAACATAATGCCCTTCCCCCTGATGCTTCCGGCCGAGAAGGCGTTAGTCCCGTTCGGCCCTACCGAAACCCTGCTTCGTTGACGTCCACTTGTTTCCGGTCCCTGCCACACTCATTATGCAATCAAACGGCCACCGAACCCAAGTACTCAAACGTTCTTGTAATGTTACCGAAGGAACCTGTTCAAGTTTTCTCCGGCTGCCGATATTCCAATTTCTTGCACTTTGTCTTACTAATCTTGCCTCTTAACGCTTTCTAACTCAATCGCCACTAAGCCTGCAACGACTCCGGCGCAATTTCTTCCACGCGTCCGCGCTGCAGGCGCAGGACTCGGTGGCAGCGCTGCGCAAATGCCAAATTATGGGTTGCGATCAGGGAGGTGAGTTGGTGCTCGCGATGCAATCGCGCAATCAATTCGAAGACCGCTTCCGCCGTTTGTTGGTCAAGGTCCCCGGTGGGCTCATCAGCCAGCAACAATTTTGGGCCGGTAACCAGCGCCCGAGCCAAAGCCACCCGCTGCTGCTCGCCGCCCGAAAGTTCTCCCGAGCGGTGATGCGCGCGCTGCTCCAGCCCGACCTCACGCAGCCAGCGCGAAGCCTCCGGCGCCACTTCCGCCCAACTTCGCCCGCGCTGCAGCAGGGGCATCGCCACATTTTCCGCAGCCGTGAACTCGGGCAGCAAGTAGTGAAACTGCCAAACGAATCCGGCATCGCAATTGCGAAACTTCGCCGCTTCGTCCGCCGATAGAGCATTCAGCTTCAATTGCGCGCAGTATACGTCACCCGCGGAAGCGCGATCAAGAGCGCTGAGGATGTGTAACAAGGTACTTTTCCCGGCTCCTGACTCACCCACAATCGCCAGCAACTCGCCTCGCTTTACCTCAAACGATAAATTCTCAAAGAGCACTAGGTCCGATTCGCCGGACCGGAAAACCTTCTTCAACCCCTCCACCCGGAGCAGAACCCCTGCCTCTCTTTCTTCTGTTAGATGCACGCTGCCTCCGCCAGGGTCCATCCTGCCATGCCCCTAGTTGTCTCGGGCCGAAACAGTAGACGCGCCATCTTCTCACACTAGGATCGAGCGCCATATGGCACACTCGAACCATATCGCCCTTTCTGCCTTCTGACTGCGAAAGAACGGCACATCAAAAAACTGTACTCCCATTCCTCCGTCGCCAACGGTGACCGCTGTCACAGTTTGATGCACAATTCAGCGTAGGACGGAACGTCTTCTATGGTTGACGGACGAGCAGAAGACGGCGCCCCAACCTCTAAATCTCGACTTTGGCTTCCACTCGGGCCAACGCACTCAAAGACTCGTCGAAGGGCGCACGCGCAATGCCGCGTTCGGTGATGATCGCGGTCACATATTTTGCCGGGGTCACGTCGAAGGCAGGGTTCTCGACCGACACGCCATCGGGGACCATCTGCTTTCCCGCGATGTGTGTGATCTCTCTCGCATTGCGTTGTTCGATGGGAATCTTGCCGCCGTCGGCGCAGCTGAGGTCGACCGTGGATACCGGCGCAGCCACATAGAACGGGATTCCATTCTCTTTAGCCAGCACGGCGACGCCATAGGTGCCGATCTTATTGGCCACGTCGCCGTTGGCCGCGATACGGTCGGCTCCCACCACGATCGCGCCAATTTTCCCCTGCTTCATCATGGCGCCAGCCATATTGTCGGAAATAACCGTTGTGGGGATGCCGTCTTTCATCAGTTCCCAGGCCGTCAGCCGCGAGCCCTGAAGGAACGGCCTGGTTTCGTCGGCATAGACGTGAATCTTCTTGCCTTGCTCGACGGCCGCGCGAATCACGCCCAGAGCCGTGCCGTACCCTGCGGTAGCCAATGCGCCCGCGTTACAGTGCGTAAGCACTCCACCTTCGCTGGGCATCAGCGTGGCACCGTGGCGGCCCATGGCCTGGTTGGCGGCAATATCTTCAGCATGCATGCGCTGGGATTCTTCAACGAGCGCCTGCTTGATCTGCCCGATCGGGCGAATGCGCAAGCGTTCGAACTTCTCCTGCATGCGGCGGATCGCCCAGAACAGATTTACCGCCGTGGGCCGAGTCTTACCAATAACATCGCAAATGTGATCGAAATCCCGCTTGAGTTCGCTAACGGTTTCCGCTTTGGAGTTCTTCGCGCCGAGCGCAATCCCCATCGCCGCGGCTACACCGATAGCCGGAGCTCCGCGCACCACCATCGTCCGGATAGCGTCGGCCACCTGCTCATACGTCTTGCAGGTCACATACGTCTCTTCCGTGGGCAGCTTCGTCTGATCGATGAAGCGCACGCCCTGATCAGTCCATTCGAGAGTTTGAATCATGTTTCAGTCGTTGGTCGTTAGTCGTTGGTGGTTAACCGCTCGCCGCGCTCCATTACTCTCCGCGACCTTCCAGCGATCCTGGACGAGCGGCGTTTCAGTGACCGCGGAAGAGCGACCCTTCAGCGAGGGTGGAAGCGCGGCGCTTAAGCGCCGCGTAATCCGTTGAGAATCTTTCGGGCTTTAGCCGCTGCAGCGGTCGTCCTCGCCCCCTGGATCGACCCGCGAAAGATCCTGCAGATCTCACGATCGATGCACGGCACAGCGGTTCCTCGGAACATTGGTCACCGCCCGAACGCCGCAGATCTCGCAATTGGCGGCGACCGCGAAAATTACCGGCGCAGTGTCGTCTGTCTGAGAGATGTGTTCTGCCCTGACGTCGCTCGCGGTAAAAATCGAGACGAAGGGTGCCGGCGTGGCAACCTTCTCCACGCTGGGACGCCCTTTCGCTTCCTCGCGCTCCACCAGGCACATCACGCCCACAACCACAAATTCGAATTCGCGCGCCGCCTCAATCGCCTGCACGGTGGAAGCGCCTGTGGTACAAACATCATCCACAATCACAACGCGCGCGCCCTTTTCCCGAAAGCCTTCAATCCGCTGTCCGGTCCCGTGCTGCTTTTCCGCCTTGCGAACCAAGAACCCGTTCAATTCACCACCCACTATTGACACTGCCACCACAATCGGGTCGGCCCCCATGGTAAGGCCTCCGATGGCTTGCGGCTTCCATCCCCTCTGACGGATTTCATCGGCAAACACTTCCCCGGTCAGCCGCGCGCCTTTGGCATCCAAAGTCGTCGACCGGCAGTCGATGTAGTAATCGCTCGTGCCGCCGGATGAGAGCTTGAACTCGCCCAGCCGGAACGACTTGTGGGCCAGCAGGCGTAGCAGAGCCTGGCGCGAGGAATGCATGGAATCTTACGATACCACGGAGAATTAGCCTCCGTGTCAGCATTGCAAACCGGGTAGCAGACTACTTAAAGTCGTTCGCGAAAACTGGAGAACCTGCCGACAGTTGTGCGATTCGCCCTTTTGCCCGGCGTCATCCCAAAGTCCCGCGTTTTCACAAGCGGGACGAGGATCTCCCGCTTAACCGGCCTACGGCGTCAGCCAACCCGCCGCGCCTCTCCACATGTTTTGCGTTTTGCCTGCGTTTCATCAAGATTCATCGCACACCTCGCTCATCCTCATCCTAGCCCCGCTGGCGTGACAGATCGGTTATTGAGCAGGAGACCTTGCAGACCCGTGGTAACCTGAACCATCCCCCTACAATGATGCTCCGAGGTACAAAATTGCAGAGTGCGCGAAAGCTTTCCCTCTTCCTTCTTCCAGCTTTCCTTCTTATTCTCTCGAACCTGAGCGGCTCCCGGCTGGTACCGGCAGCGCTTGCCGAGGGGACGCGCACCTGGGAGCAGTCGAAATTTGACGAGCTGACCAAGGGAACCGCCACCGGAGTGGCAATTCGCAGCATGGGCGGCCTCGAACTCGCGCCCACGTTCAAAAGCCTCTACGCGACGCCTTCCACTTACATCTGGGCGATCGCAGCCGATGACTCGGGCAATGTGTATGTCGCGGCGGGTGCGCCCGCCCGCGTTTATCGCGTCACGCCGGAGGGCAAGGCAACGATCATCTTCGAGCCCAAAGAGCTCCAAGTGCAGGCATTGCAGACCGCCCCCGGAGGCGTAATCTATGCCGCCACAGCTCCCGATGGCAAAGTCTACAAGCTGGAACACATTGGCGGCCGCAAGGACAAGGAAAAGCCGGCAAAATCCGACGCAACCCGCGCAATCGCCCCCGAAAAAGATAAGGACAGGGAGAAAGACAAGGACGCTGTCCTGCCCACCGCGGATCCCTCGTGGACTTCCTCGGTATATTTCGAACCCGGCACAAAATACATTTGGGACCTGGCGTTGGACAAGGGCCACAATCTTTACATTGCTACCGGTGATCACGGCGAAATTTATCGGGTTACGCCAAAAGGCGAGCACTCGGTCTTCTTTAAGAGCGATGAAGCTCACATTCGCGTCCTGGCCTTCGATCCGCAGGATAATTTGATCGCCGGTTCCGATGGCAGCGGTCTGATCTATCGCATTTCGCCGGCGGGCGAGGGCTTCGTTCTGTATAGCGCACCCAAGAAGGAGATCACGGCACTGGCCCTCGATCGCGCCGGCAACATTTACGCGGCGGCGGTGGGGGAGAAACGCGCCGTACCCGGCTCGGCATCACCATCCGGTAGCACCTCTGCGATGATGACGATGCCATGTCCACCCTCGACCGGCGCCGCATCGCAGGTTCCCGGTATGACGATCACTCCCACCCCCAGTGCGTCCGCCACCGCGGGTCCGTTTCCGTTTTCAGCAGGAGAGGCGAGCGGTGGCTCTGACGTCTATCGCATTGCGCCCGACGGTTCACCCGCGAGAATGTGGTCTTCGCACGAGGACATCGTCTATGCGCTCGGGTTTGACTCGCAAGGGCGCCTGCTGGTTGGCACTGGCAATCGCGGCCACATCTTTGCCATCACTGGCCTGGATGATTTCTCCGACCTGCTGAAAGCGCCAGCTTCGCAGGTTACCGCTTTTGCCAAAGCCCCCGGCGGTGCACTGTATGCCGCGACCAGCAATCTCGGAAAGGTTTTTGTGCTGGGCCCCGGCCCGGAAAGCGAGGGTACTTACGAAAGCGATGTTTTCGACGCCAAGTTCTTCTCACGTTGGGGCCGAGCAGAGTTTCGGGGCGCGGGCAACGTGGATCTCCAGGCGCGCAGCGGCAACGTAGACAATCCCGACCGCAATTGGAGCGCATGGAGCCAGATTGATCTATCAAAGAATTCGGAAACTGGCATCCCCGCCGCGCGCTATGCGCAGTGGAAGGCCGTGCTGCACGCTGCTTCCGCCGAGCCCCGAGTCGACAGCGTGGCCCTGAACTATCTGCCGAAAAACACCGCTCCTGAGATTGATGACGTCACCGTTCAGGTCGGCGTCAGATACCAGCCGCTGCCGAAGACCGCCGGCGGCATGCTCGGATCGGACTCCGCCGGATCATCAAGCAGCCATTTTGATATATCCCCGCCCAGTTCGCACGATCGCGATTCCATCGGCGTGAAATGGAGCGCTCACGATGAGAACGACGACCAACTCGTCTACTCTCTCTACTATCGCGGCGATAACGAAGCGCGGTGGCTGCTCCTCAAAGACGATTTGTCGGACAAGGCTTATTCATTCGACGCCAGCCTTCTACCCGACGGAGGCTATACCGTGAAGGTGATCGCCTCGGATTCGCCGTCGCACTCGCCCGCAGAGGCACTGACCGCATCCAGACAGAGCCGCCGTTTCGAGGTGGATACGACTCCTCCGCGTGTCGAGAATCTGGCGGCCTCCGCCGACGGCGGGCAGATTCATATCACGTTCCGTGCCGCCGATGGCTTTTCCCCCATCAAGCGCGCTGAATATTCGGTGGATGCGGGCGACTGGAAATATGTGGAACCGGTCGGCCAACTGTCAGACGCCAGAGACGAAAACTACGATTTCAGAGTCATGCCGGAAAACGAGAACGATGCTTCGGCGAAGAGTGCTTCGTCCGCATCGGAGCACGTAGTCGTCGTGCGGGTTTACGATCGCTACGACAACATGGGTGCCGCAAAGATCATGATTCGCGCGAAGTAGGGATTAGGAATAAAGACCATGATTCGTGCGAAGTTTAGGAATGCCGCCGGCGCGAGCCAAGCTTACAAAAGCCCATCCGTACATGTCCGCATTCCGCCACTCGGCGCGGCCAAGGGCCTCTATCAACCTCGCGCCCATTTGCCAGAATTGGAGTCATGTGCCTCAACCTCCGCTCCACCAAACCGTATGCATTTCTTTTCACACTCCCGCTATTGTTGTTGCTCGCGGCTTGTGGGGGCATAAGTACCTCCGCCAGCATGAACGGTACAGGTGGTACCGGCGGGGGTGGTGGCACAGGCGGCAGCGGTAGCACCGGGTCAGGCAACCCAAATCTGGCCTGCAGCGTGATGAACACAGGCCAGGGCGCAAGCCTCGGCGGATTTGTTCCCTTCACCAGCGGCAGCCCCTGGAATACCGACATCTCCACGGCTCCGGTCGATCCTAATTCCGCCACCATCATCAGCAACTTTGTCGGCTCGGTGAACGTGCATCCGGACTTCGGAACCGACCCGACCTATGGCATTCCTTACGTCGTCGTCGATGGTAGCCAGCCGCTCGTAAACCTAAATCTCGAAGCCTACGGAGACGAAAGCGATCCTGGACCGATGCCCGTCCCCGCGAATGCGCCCGTGGAAGGAGGCTCGTCGAGCACGGGCGACCGCCACGTCCTGGTGCTCGACAATAACAACTGCTTTCTATACGAGATGTACAACTCTTCTCCAAATTCCGACGGAAGCTGGAATGCCGATTCAACCGCCGTATGGGACATGCTCGGCCCCGATTCCTCGAACCCGCAGCAGCGCCCTTACACCTGGACTTCCGCCGACGCCGCCGGCTTGCCCATCTTCCCCGGACTGGTTCGTTATGACGAGGTGGCCGCGGGAAAGATTCAGCATGCCTTCCGCTTCACTCTGCCGCGAACAAGCGCCGCCTTCACGCCTCCCGCGTCGCATGATGCTGCAACCTCGAGTGACCCCGCCGCACCGCCCATGGGCATGCGGCTACGATTGAAATCGACCTACAACATTTCAGGCTTTGACGCGAACATGCAGGTGATTCTTACCGCGATGCAAAAGTACGGCCTGATTCTGGCCGACAACGGCAGCGCGCTATTTGTGACCGGCGCCTCTGATAGTCGCTGGGGTTCGGATCTGGATTCACTGAAGACCGTGCCAGCCTCCGCCTTCGAAGTCGTACTGATCACTCCCGTCTACACCAACAACACCGCCCCCACCGGAGCGGCTCCCACCATCGGCAACTTCACGGCGACCCCATCGAGCGTCTCCTCTGGAGGAAACGTGACGCTGGCCTGGACCACCAGCAACGCTTCGTATGTGGTCGTGTCGCCCGGAGTGGGCGCGGTTCGCGGAACCAGTGCGACTCTGAATCCAACCGCAACCACCACCTACACCCTCTATTCCACAAACCAATACGGTCGCACAACCTCCACCGTAACAGTCACTGTCCCCTAACAGCCCTGTCATCCTGAGCGGAGTAGCTGCGTCGCGAAGCGAAGCAGCTTCGTCGTCGAAAGCCTGCCCTGAGCGAAGCCGAAGGGACTACCTTGCCAGCGTGCGGCGAGATAGACCTGGCCAGGAGTTCCGGTGATGCGAGTGCGCGGTGAGAAGACCTGATGTGATCATGCTGAGGGAGGACTGTGATTCGCGATAGGGAAGCCCAACCGGACTCCCTACCCGCCTGCACTACCGTTAGCACAGCGAAGCATTTCCAACCGCGCCCGCCGTTCCTAACTTCTTGCATCCTCCGCCGCCTCCGCAACTTCCTGTGTCACGCTCTTCATAAGATGCAGTTCTCCCGCGCGGCGCAGTTCAGGAAAACCCCACGCCCACAGGGCAATCACCACAAGCGTTCCTACTCCGCCCAGCAACACTGCAGGTACGGTTCCGAACCATTGTGCTGTCAGTCCCGATTCAAACTGCCCGAGTTCGTTCGATGTGCCGATGAAAACCATATCCACTGCGTTTACGCGCCCCCGCATCGCGTCGGGCGTGCGTAACTGCACCAGCGTCGCGCGAATAATCACGCTGATCATGTCGGCCGCACCCAGGCAGATCAGCGCAATCAGCGAGAACGCCAGGCTCGTAGAGACGCCAAAAATAATCGTGCAGATTCCAAAGCCCGCCACCGACCAAAGCAACGCCGGCCCAGCCCGGCCGCGCAGCGGACGATGCGCCAGCGCCACCGCCATTACCGCCGCTCCCACTCCGGGAGCAGTCCGCAATAACCCCAATCCCCATGGCCCCGTGTGAAGAATCTCACGCGCGTACACTGGAAGCAGCGCTACCGCACCGCCCAGCAACACCGCGAACAGGTCCAGCGAAATCGCCCCCAGAATCAGCTTCTCGCGCCAGATAAAGTGCAGTCCCGCGAGGACGGTCTTCAGAGTCATCGGCTCACGCCGCCGTGCGAGTTTCCGGGTCTTGATACGAAACACGGATAGCAGCGCGCCCACCGCGGTCAGCATGGCGGCTCCGTAAACCGGCGAAGGCCCGCGAAACGCCGCATAGAGAATCCCCCCAAGCGATGGCCCAAGAATCGTCGCCGCTTGAAACGTGGTTGCGTTCCATGCCACGGCGTTGACGAAATGTTCTTCCGGAACCAGTTGCGGCAGAATCGAGCGGCTCGCCGTCCCATTGAACGAGCGTGCGACCCCCAGCAAAACCAGCACGGCGTAAATGGGCCGCACCGAATGTGCCCCGCGCAACGCAATGAAAAGGAGAAGACTCGAGCACAATGCATATCCCGCATAACAGGCGCCCAGCACCTTGCGCCGGTCAAACCGGTCAGAGGTATGTCCGGAAACCAGAAATAGCAGGATGCCCGGAAGAAACTGCGCCAGCCCCACCAGACCAAGATCGAGCGCACGCTTCGTGATGTCGTAAACCTGCCATCCCACCGCGACCGCCTGCATCTCGACCGCGGCCACGATAAGGAATCGCGCGATCTCAAACAACACAAAGTCCGGGTTCGTGAATGCGACGCTTCCAGCTTTCGGATCGGGGGGTGCGGGCATGGCTCGAATATGATCTTCTAATGTGCCATAGAACGAGCTCATGCGGGGAGAGCCGCCCTCGGCTGTCCATCGAGCGAAGCTCGATAGCCTCGGTGCGCGGGTAAGAGCTTTGAAAGGGCGCGGCTTTAAGCCGCGTCGTTCCAAGCAGAAAAAAGATCTGGGCTTCAGCCCCTCAGGAACTGCGGGAAAGTAATATCAAAACGTGCACCAATTGCTCCACAGCCTCGCCTGGATCGCCTGCGTCATCTACTCCACAATCCCCTCGTTCTGGCTATTGATCCATCCTCGCGCCGAATTCTGGCGCTCGCGCCAGATCTCGCCGTACAAAATACTTCTGCCCGCGTGGATAGGAATGTGGGCAGCCGTCGCTTCAATCACAGCCCCGTGGCGCGCCATGACACTTTACGCGGATAGATGGGTGTGGATTCCCGCGGCCGCTTTATTCTCCGCCGGTCTTGTTCTCTATAAACTGTCTCACAATCACTTCAGCCTGGCGCAACTTTGCGGATTGCCCGAAACCCTGCCTGGTCACCGCACGCAGGCCCTGGTAACGAATGGCATTCGCGCTCGCGTGCGGCATCCCGTTTATCTCGGCCATCTCTGCGCGATGCTCGCTTGGAGCGCAGGCACGGGCCTGGCTGTCTGCTGGGCGCTCACTGCATTCGCAATTATCACTGGGGCAGTGATGATTCGCATGGAGGATGAGGAGTTAGCGAAGAGATTTGGGCGAGAATATCTTGCATATCGAAACAAGGTACCAGCTATACTTTTCAGACTTAGCCCATGAGTTCCATCGTTAAAGCCTCGGGTGGGAACGCCAATCGCTTGAGAAAAGTATTTCAAGAACTGCTCAACACGCTGCCGCCCGGAGTTGCAGTACTGGGTTCCAAAGGGACAAAGAACGATGACGGAACGATGGTCTGGTTGAAACCAGCGAGGAAGCATGCAGCTGAATTTTGCGCTCACATCGATGACGCCCACAACAATCTGATCGACGTAAGCTTTGGTGCAGGCACCACCTTCGAACTTCCGTCGGAATCCAGGATCCCTGATGAAGCAAGCTTCGATATGTTGCTCAAAGCCGTGAGGGCGATGGGACTCGCGACCATCGCTGGGAGCTGCCGGGAGTATTTCGGTTTCATGGGTATTCGTGGCACGATCGAGGTTAGCGAAAACAACATCCTAAGGTGCTCGAATTTCTTTCATCCCCGGCTGCTTCCAAAGCTGTTGCGATATACGCCTTATATCTGACGACTGATCCATGCGCTTCGAACTCTTCATCGCAACTCGCTACCTGCGTGCCAAACGCCGGCAAGCCTTTATCGGCATCATCACTGGCATTTCCATCGTCGGAGTCGCCGCCGGCGTGGCGTCGCTCATCGTCGCCCTCGCCATCAATAACGGCTTTCGCCAGGATTTGCAGGAGCGTCTGATCGGATCCACCTCGCATGTCAGCCTTTTGCGAATCGCCGACGACGGCATCAAAGATTGGCCGCCCCTGCTTGCGCGTCTTTCGAAACAGCCGCACGTAGTTGCCGCCGCTCCCGCAATCTTCGAGCAGGTGCTGATTTCCCGCGGCCCACGTGCCCGCGGAGCCGTTCTTAAAGGCATGATCCCAGCAGACGAAAGGCGAGTCGGCGATCTGCTCAGCACCATAAAAGAAGGCTCAGCGGCTGCTCTCGAAGAAAACGAGCCGGGAAAAGATCATGTGGGGACGACCGCCTCGCCTGCCCTGAGCGGAGCCGAAGGGGCCGTCCAGGGAGCGCCAGCGATCGACTCTCCCGATTCCCTCGCGGCCGTTCAAGCGCGCGTCGCCGCCATGCCGCCCATCATTCTCGGCAAAGACATGGCCGACAATCTCGGTGCCACCGTCGGCTCTGTAGTGCTGGTGACCAGCCCGCAGGGCGAATTGACCCCGTTCGGCATGGTGCCAAAATATAGCCGCTTCCGTGTGGTTGGAGTTTTCAACTCGGGCTTTTTCGATTACGACTCATCTTGGGCCTTCACGCGCCTTTCAGACGCGCAACGCCTCTTCGGCCTGGGCGATCTGATCTCCGTGATCGAGTTCAGGGTCGACGACATCTACCAAGCCGGCGAAGTCTCCCATGCCCTAGAAGACGCCGCCGGCAAAGGCTTCCTGGCCACCAACTGGATGGAACAAAACAAAGCCCTGTTCCACGCCCTGCGCCTCGAACGCCTCGTCACCTTCATCACCATCGGCTTGATCGTCTTCGTAGCCGCGCTAAACATCCTGATTTCTCTGATCATGATGGTCATGGAAAAAACCAAAGACATCGCCGTCCTCATGTCGATGGGCACACGCAAATCGCAGGTGCGCAACATCTTCATCGCCCAGGGAGTCCTCATCGGGGTGATCGGCACCGCCATCGGCCTACTCCTCGGTTACGCCATCTCCTACGCCGGTGGCCACTACCACATCATCTCCCTCTCCCCTGAGGTCTACTCCATCGACTACGTCCCCTTCGCCCCGCGCCCGATGGATGGCCTTCTGGTAGCGCTGGTAGCGATAGGCGTTTCCTTCATCGCCACGCTGTATCCATCGTGGTCGGCTGGCCGAACCCTCCCCGCCGAAGCCCTCCGCTACGAATAACACGTCTTATGCTTGTCATCTTAATGTTTGTCATCCTGAGCGAGGATTTTGCTTCGCGACAGCGAAGCAAAACCGCAGTCAAAGGATCCCAATCCGTCCGCACAACACCTGCTTCGCAAGGGATTCTCAAACGGAACTTTCTCCACTCCCTCGCCGTACAATTAAGTGGAACGGAAAAAGGAGGTCCAACATGTTCGCTTTCCTCCTCTGGTGCATCCTCTTCGTAATCTGCTGGCCGCTGGCTCTACTGGCGCTGATCGCCTACCCATTCATCTGGCTATTGTTGCTGCCCTTCCGCATCGTAGGAATCGCAGTCCACGGAGTCCTCGAGATCATCTTCCTCGCCATCACCCTCCCGTTCAGGCTGCTAGCTGCACCGTTCAGGATCTAGCAGCTAGGAGAGGCGCACTCTCAAATCTCTCAAAGGTTCCTCGCACTGCTAAATGCTTTCCCATGTATACTAGCGCGCACAAAGGAGCCTACGGCTGTGAATGTATCGCTTTTGGGGCGCCTTCCTTTCGTTTTGCTCCTGCTCAGCTCCGCTCCGCTCTTTGCTCAAGAGACAATTTCAGTCGACGCAGTTTCAGTCATGCCCGTGTGCAGCGACAAGGACGCAACTTCGTCCAGCCCGTGTGCCGCGCCCCCACACCCCCTCAGCAAGATCAACCCAATCTATCCGGCGAAGGCCCAGCAGGCCCGCACTGAGGGGACGGTGGTTCTTGGTTTGATCGTCGGCAAAGACGGCATTCCCCGCGACGTACACGCGACCAAGGGACCGAGCGACGACCTGAACCAGGCTGCGGTCACGGCCGTCAACCAGTGGAAATTTGATCCAGCGACGTATCAGGGTAAACCGGTCGATGTCGAAATCACTGTTCAGGTGAACTTTAGATTGGAGACAAGTGCGACGCCATCGGCGACCCCTCAAACCGTCGCCACGGGAAATCAAGTCCTCAATCTGCACACCGACGCGAACGAAGCCTACAGCCGTGGCGACTACCAGACGGCCGCAAACCTGGCCCGCCGTATTATCGACCTGGCGCCTCTGTACCCGAACGCATGGAACCTGCTGGGGATTTCTTTGCTTGCGCTCAATCAACTCGATGCGGCTGCAGACGCTCTGCAGAAGGAAATTCAGATCTATCCCGGCAGCAGCAACGCCTACAACAACTTGGGCCGCGTTTACTGGCGCCAGCATAAGTACGACCGCGCCGCGGCCCAATTTCGCAAGCAACTCGTCATCAATCCCCAGGATCACTACGCCCATAACAACTTGGGAATGTTGCTGCGCGACGAAAAGAAATGTGATCAAGCCTTGCCGGAACTGGAGAAGGGCCTCGCCATTACTCCCAACAAGCCGGACGCTCTGATCGCGCTTGGCGAGTGTGACATCGATCTCGGCAATCGCGCTAAAGGTGTTTCGGAGTTGGATCAGGCCACGAGTTTCTCATCCGCTCCCGGCACGTGGAACAACGCGGCTTACGCATTGGCGAAACGCAACATTGAACTTGATCGTGCGGAAAAGTGGTCCGATACATCCCTGAGCATAGAATCTTCCCGGCTGCGTAGCATTTCTCTCGATCATCTGACCGCGGAGCAGATGAACTACGTTTATTGGATCGCCCATTATTGGGATACGCGGGGGTGGATTTACTTTCTGCGCGGCGATACTGCCAACGCCCAGGCCTACATCGAAACTTCTTGGAATCTGCTGCCTATTCCCACAATCGGAGATCACCTGGGCCAGGTTTACGAGAAGGCTGGGCGACGGGAGGACGCGATCCGCATCTATGCGATGGCAGTCGTTGCGGCCGAGCGACCTTCGCGATCCAGCGACAAGGACGATGACACGTCCGATGCAAAACAACGACTGGCAAGGCTGGATGCCAATGTGGACAAGCTAATCGAGCGCGGCCGAACTGACCTTTCGGCGTTGGGTACGATTTCAATCCCCAACACATCCAAGAAGAGCGGATCTGGGGATTTTGCGCTGCGCGTGATTGGCGACAAGCAGATCGAAGTACGCAGGATCACCGGCGACGCTTCTCTGGATAAGTTCGGCGACGCATTAAAGTCCGCGCATCTTCCACTGCAAATCCCCGAGGGCGTGGCAGTCGAGATTCCCCTGCGGGGGACGCTGACCTGTAAATCGGAGGAGGCACAATGCCAATTTGCGCTGCTTAATTCCGAGACAGCTGTCGATCTGGCCAGAAAAGCGGCCTCAACCGACAACGCAGTTCCCGAGAAAACGGTGGCGACCGACCCGCATTTCTATGACAACCCAGGGCTTGGAATGCGTATCTTCTTGCCGGATGGATGGCAGTTAGCTAAAGAGGAACCGGGCAGCTTCAGTCTTCCGTACAACGTCACTTTCGGCAAACCGGGATCCGCGGCTTTCTTTGTGTTGACGCGATTGCACATGGAGAGCACACCCGACCTCTATAAGAAGATGGTGCAGTCCAATTTCTCTCAGCGCCTCCAGTATCAACGCAATGGGGAACAGGAGGTTACACGCGACGGATTATCCGGCACCCGCTGGACCATGACCTGGAACGACAAGGAGGTCACTTACTTTTCGATCATGGAATTCTTTACCGTCGGCGACGACCACTATCACTTAATGGCCCTCGCGCCCAAGGAAATCTACGATCGCTATGCGGAAACTTTCGAGAACATCATGCGCTCGGTGCAGTTTCCCATGTTGCACACCGATCCCAGAATTCTTGAGGAGCTGAAGTAACACGGTATGTGCGTTGATTTATCTAACTCCCCATCACCCGCAGCCCCTCACTCACTACTAGCCTCGCCTCGGTCGCCCGCTGCACGTCCTCCGCCGTCAGCCCCGGAGCCACTTCCTCCAGCACCAGTCCCAGCTCCGTCACCCGTATGTAAGCCATCTCCGTCACAATCGTATCCACCACTCCCACGCCGGTCAGCGGCAGCGTACATTTCTTCAAAATCTTCGGAGCGCCGTCCCGTGTCGTGTGCTCCATCGCGACCACCACGCGCCGAGCGCCGGCCACCAGGTCCATTGCGCCGCCCATCCCCTTCACCATCCTCCCGGGGATCATCCAGTTCGCCAAATTCCCTTCCTCATCCACTTCCATCGCGCCCAGCACGCTCAAATCAATATGCGCGCCGCGGATCATGGCAAACGAATCCGCGCTCGAAAAATAAGAGGTCCCCGCCATCTCGCTTACCGTCTCCTTGCCCGCATTGATCAGATCGGCGTCCTCTTGACCCTCGACCGGAAACGGCCCAATCCCCAGCATCCCGTTCTCGGATTGAAGAATCACTTCAATCCCTGCCGGAACGCAATTCGCCACCAGCGTAGGCATCCCAATCCCCAAGTTCACATAAAACCCATCGCGCAACTCTCGCGCAATCCGCCCCACAATCCGGTTCCGCTTCTCTACATCTTTTCCCGGCTTATTCATAATGTGATTCTCTATAGGCTCTGTCATCCGGAGCAGAGGTTGTGCTTCGCGAACGCGAAGCACAACCGCAGTCGAAAACCTGCCCCGAGCGCAGCCGAAGGGGATCCCTATCCATTCAACGACACCCACAGCTCATCAGGGAGTTCTTCCCGGATCTCACCGGAAATCTCAGACAGCGCTCGCCATCGTCACTACCTGTCATTCCGAGCACAGCGAGGAACCTGGTTTCCTTCCGCCACTCCAAATTTTCCGGTTCCTGCCAACGGCCAAGGAATAACGGTCAACTCGCCTTCCTCACCGTTCTCCTCTCAATCCGCCGCTCATATAGCTCTCCCTGAAAAATCCTTTTAATATACACGGAAGGAGTATGAATCAAGTCCCCGTCCAACTCTCCGGACCCCACCAGTTGCTCGACCTCCGCAATCGTCACTTTCGCCGCTGTAGCCATGAGGGGATTAAAATTCCGCGCCGTCTTCCGGTACACCAGATTTCCCATGCGGTCGCCCTTCCACGCCTTCACGAACGCGAAGTCCGCCTTCAATGCCCGCTCCATCAAATAAGTCCGTCCATCAAATTCGCGTGCCTCTTTCCCTTCAGCAACAATCGTGCCCACTCCAGTCGGAGTGAAAAACGCCGGAATCCCCGCGCCCGCCGCACGAATCCGCTCGGCGAACGTGCCCTGCGGCACCAGGTCGAGTTCCACTTTCCCCGCCAGCACCATCGATTCCAGGAGCTTGTTTTCTCCCACGTAAGTCCCAATGTGCCGCCGAATCTGCCCCGCCGCCAGCAACAGCCCGGCGCCGAGACCGTCCACTCCCGCGTTATTACTGATAGTGGTTAGATTTTTCGATCCCTTCCGCACCAGTGCGCGAATCAGATTCTCCGGCATCCCGCACAAGCCGAAGCCTCCCAGCATAATGACCGATCCGTCCCCCACATCGCGAACCGCCTCATCCGCATTGGCCACAACTTTATTCATAGCGAAAAGATTCTAAATGAAAACGTCAACTCACCCACAGCCTGCCATCCTGAGCAGTCGAGGGACCCCTATACCCTATCCGCACCAAATTGTCGAAAGGCATTTCCACCACCACACGGCCGAGTACCCCATTTCTCGCCTCCTTTGCGAGAAGTGGGAACTTCACTTCTTTCCCGCACTCTTCTTCAACCCATGCGCCTGCTCAAATTCCTCCGCCAGCGCCCGCGTCCCCAGATTCTCCCGGATGTGCGCCAGCCGCTGCTCCAGCTTGAACAGCGCGTCTTCCAGGTTCTTCTTGTTGCTGATCGCAATGTCCCGCCACATCGAATACGGACTTGCCGAAATCCGCGTCATTTCTCGCAGAGCCCGCCCACCTGCGGGAAGCAATGGCGCATCTTCGCCAAACTCCTCCACCAATTCCGCTGCCAGTGCCGTCGAAATCATCTGCGGCAGGTGGCTGATCCACGCGCACAGGCGATCGTGATCCTCCGGTGGCAGCATCGCAATGTGCGCCCCAATCTGGTCAATCCATCCCGCAAACTCCGCGAACAATCCTTCATTCAGATTTTGCTCGGGCAGCGGCGTCAGGAACCACACTGCATGCCGGAACAAATCTGCATCCGCGTAATCCACGCCGCTGTTTTCTTTCCCCGCCATGGGGTGCCCGGCAAGAAATCGCTTGCCCGCATTCTTGCCAAATACCTTTAGCGCCTGCTCCGCGACCGCCACCTTCGTGCTCCCAACATCCGTCAGCAACGTGCTCGCGGGTAGCGCGGGGCCCAACCGCCCGATCAAGTCCACAATCGCCAGCACCGGCGTTGCCAGCACTATCAGCTGGCTCCCTCGCACCGCGTCGGCGGGTTCGGCAAATCCACCGTCGATCACGCCTCGCATCTTCGCGCGCCTTAAAGCCGACTCGCGGTCGCACCCCACAATCAGACCGGCAAACCGGCGCTTCCTCAGCGCCAGCGCAAATGACCCGCCAATCAATCCCGTCCCAATAATCGTGATTTGCCGGATTGGCATCAGAACATCTCACCACAGGGTCACAGAGACACGAGAAAAAACGAGAATAAACAGTATCCTAGAACGTTCGACTGCTCAGAATGCAGGAATATGAAATGAGAGTGGGAACCAGCTTTCGCCTTTCCCCTTACTCTATGTCTCTGTGCCTCAGTGGTGAAAAAGAAGCTAGGCGATTTTCCTTCCCACCGCTGGCGCAATCATCCGCAACTCATCCATGAGCTTTTCAAACTGCTCCGGAAACAGCGACTGCGCCCCATCCGACCAAGCCTGGTTCGGATCGCAATGCACTTCAATCAGCAACGCATCTGCTCCCGCGGCAACCGACGCTCTCGCCATCGGCGCTACCTTGTCGCGCCGCCCCGTTCCATGCGACGGATCGGCCGTCATGGGCAGATGCGAGAGCTTGTGAATAATCGGAATCGCCGAAATATCCATCGTGTTTCGGGTATAAGTCTCGAACGTCCGGATCCCGCGCTCGCACAAAATCACGTCATAATTCCCGCCCGCCATAATGTATTCCGCTGAAAGCAGCAACTCCTCCAAAGTCGCCGCGATCCCGCGTTTCAGCAGCACCGGCTTGCGCATTTTCCCTAATTCGCGCAGCAAATTAAAGTTCTGCATGTTGCGCGCACCCACCTGCAGAACATCCACATAGGGCAGCATCATGGGAATCTGCGAGATCTCCATCACTTCGCTGATCACCAGTAGCTTGAATTTCTCTCCCGCCTCGCGCATCAATTTCAGCGCATCTTCTCCATGTCCTTGAAACGAATAAGGAGAGCTTCTCGGCTTGAATGCACCGCCCCGTAACCCTTTCGCGCCCGCTTTGGCTACCGCTTCCGCCGTCGCAAAGAGTTGTTCCCGCGTTTCCACCGAGCATGGCCCAGCCATCACCACAACTTCATTCCCGCCGATCTCAATTCCATTTGCCAGCTTGACTATGGTCCCTTCCGGGCGAAAACTTTTCCCCGCCAGCTTGTACGGTGAACTGATGCGGTGGACCTCTTGCACCCCCGGCAGCAACTCCAGGATGCGGATGTCAAAGTCAAACCCCGCTCCCACCGCGCCCAGCACGGTTTGCCGCGCGCCCGTCGACCGGTGCACCTCAAAACCCATCTTCACCAGATGTTCAATCACCTGCTGAATCTGCTTTTCATCCGCAATTTCCTGCATTGCCACAATCATAAGAATCAGCTCTCAGCTCTTAGCTTTCAGCTCTAAGAAAAGTCTGTCATTCCGAGCGAAGGATGATTTTCCGCGATAGCGGGAAATCATCCGCAGTCGAGGAACCTGCATTCTCTCTCCACAAACAATCTGTCGGCTTCAGTCGCTCACTTCCGAATCCAACTCCGTCTCCGCCGCCTTGGCCGCATCAGCCTTCGCGCCGATCCCTTCTTTCTGAATATTTCGCATTACATCGATAATCCGTTCAAAAATTCTCACCAGATCCTTCCCCGGCAGCGGACCCCGATTCATCTCCTGCACATTCTCAAAGACAACGCGCTCCCGCTCCGGCTCGTAAATTGGCAAATTTGTATCCCGCTTCAGCCGCCCAATCTCTACCGCCGCCCGCGCCCGCTCGCTCAGCAACTCCACCAGTCGCCGATCAAGCTCATCAATCTTCTTTCGCCAATCCGCGATATCCATAAATCCCAATGATTGAGTTGTCATCCTGAGCGAGAATTGCGCTTCGCGAACGCGAAGCGCAACCGCAGTCGAAGGATCCCTTTTCACGCCTACGCCTCTATTGGCTCCGCTAGGCGTTTCTATTGCAGAGCGCGTTCTGGCTTCTCGCGGAGTGGGCCAGTTCAAGCTCTCGCTACGCCGACAGACGTTAACCCTCTGACAAACTCCCCCACTGCCGCCGATTCCCGTCCCAGGTTACGCTCGATCGTCTCTACAATCGCACTTCCCACCACCACCGCGTCTGCAAACCTGCCCACTTCGGCGAACTGCTCCGCGTTCGAAATCCCAAACCCTACCGCAATCGGCAACTTGGTGACGCGCCGCAACCGCCTCACGAGTTTCTTCGCATCATCAGCTAACTGCCGCCGCGCTCCCGTCACTCCTGTCCGCGACACTGCATACACAAATCCTCGCGACACTTCCGCAATCCGCTTCAGCCGCGCATCTGGACTGGTTGGCGCCGCCAGAAACACCGGCGCCAGATCATGCTCCTGCATTGCCTGCAAATATTCACTCGCCTCTTCCACCGGCAAATCCGTCAGCAGCACGCCATCCACACCCGCATGCCGCGCTACCATGCAAAACTTTTCCATCCCCATGCGCAAGATAGGATTCGAGTAGGAAAACACGACCAGCCCCGTGGATTGCGCGTACCCACGAATCTCCGCCGCCAGCGTCAACACCTGCCCCAGGCACGTCCCACGCTTCAGCGCCCGTTCGCTCGCTCGCTGAATCACCGGACCATCCGCCACTGGATCGCTGAACGGCACCCCCAGTTCAATCACATCCGCCCCAGCCTCAATCGCAGCCAGCACCACCGCCCGCGTAGTCGCGAGATCGGGATCACCGCACGTCACATACACCACCAGCCCCGGCTTCTTATAAAAGTTCAAAGGCATTTTGTCATTCTGAGCGAATTGTCATTCTGAGCGAAGGTTATGCTTCGCGATAGCGAAGCATAACCGCAGTCGAAGAATCCCTTTCGCAACTGCACCGCCGATCAAGCGGACAAGATTTCCTCAGTGGCCCCCAGCGCTTAAAGCTTTCCTCGGCGGCCTCTGCGCCAAAGATTTTGACCTCTCATCCCAGCGAAAGTGACTCCCGCATAATTCCAATATCCTTATCCCCGCGCCCCGAAATATTAACGATCACCACATCGGATTTCTTCATCCCAGGAGCCCGCTTCACGACTTCAGCCACAGCATGAGCCGACTCTAAAGCCGGAATAATTCCCTCTGTCCGCGCCAGCAAAGTCGTAGCCTCCAGCGCTTCCGCATCCGACGCTGGAAGATACTCCGCGCGCCCCGCATCCCTCAACCCCGCATGCTCCGGCCCGATCGACGGATAATCCAACCCAGCCGAAACCGAATGCGTATTCGCAATCTGTCCCGCCGCATCCTGCAACACGTAAGAATACGTCCCCTGCAAGACTCCCGGCGACCCTCCCCGAAACCGCGCCGCATGTTCCCCTAACGCCTCGCCCCGTCCGCCGGCCTCCACGCCAATCAATCGAACCTTCTTATCTTTTATAAACTCATAAAAAATTCCAATCGCGTTTGATCCTCCACCCACGCACGCAATCACTGCCTCCGGCAACTTTCCCTCGGCCTTCAAAATCTGCGCTCGCGCCTCCCGCCCAATCACCCGATGAAAATCTCTCACCATCGTCGGATACGGATGCGCGCCCAGCACGCTCCCCAACAAATAATGTGTAGTCCTGACATTCGTAACCCAGTCCCGCATCGCTTCGTTGATTGCATCCTTCAGCGTCCGCGATCCAGACTCTACTCCGCGCACCTCCGCTCCCAGCAAGCGCATGCGGAACACATTCAGCTCCTGCCGCCGCATATCCTCGGTGCCCATGTACACCACGCATTCAAATCCCAGCAGCGCACACACAGTAGCCGTCGCCACCCCATGCTGCCCCGCGCCGGTCTCCGCAATCATCCGCCGCTTACCCATGCGCTCCACCAGCAGCCCCTGCCCCAGACAGTTGTTGATCTTGTGCGCCCCGGTGTGCAGCAAATCTTCCCGCTTCAAATAAATCCTCGCCCCGTTCAACTTCTGCGTAAGCCGCCGCGCAAATGTCAGTGCCGTAGGACGCCCCGCATAAGTCCGCAACAACTCGTCCAACCTCTGCTGAAACTTCTTGTCGCGCCTTGCCCGCTCATACTCCCGCTCCAACTCCTCCAGCGCCGCCATCAAAGTCTCCGGCACATACCGCCCGCCGTAAACTCCGAACCGCCCCGGCTCTTTCGTAGAAACAGAAACGCGAGGGGGAACAGAAACACGAGGGTGCCCCACTCTAGCAGCGTTCTTTGCGGCTAGAGTGGGGATTTTGACTCGAGTAGTTTTCGGCATCGTAGCCATCTTCAAATCCCCGTCATTCCGAACCCGCGCAGCAACCGTGGAAGAGCGGCGCTTCAGCGCCGCGTAAAGCACAAAAAAGAAAGCAGGGCTTTAGCCCCCGCCATCACAAAACTTCTCCGCCGCTCGCACCGCTCTCACAAAAGCCCGCACCTTCTCCGGATCCTTCTTCCCCGGCCGAGCCTCGACGCCAGAAACCACATCCACCCCCCAAGGCTTTAGCCCCCCCATCGCATCGCTAACATTTTCCGGAGTCAGCCCACCCGCGACGATCACGGGCAATCGCTGGCTCATCCCTCGAACGATATCGCGCGTCGCCTCCCAATCGAATTTTGTGCCGGTACCTCCACATGCTTCGTTCGATCGCGAGTCAAGTAACACCGCAAACGTCTTCAAGAGCATGCCGTTTCCCATGAATCGCCCGCCATCCTTCAGCGAATCCCCATGAATCATCACGATCACTTTCGGCACCGCCTCGCACTCCGCCACGGTTCTCGGATCCTCCAACACACTCTCCGTCGACTGCTTCCCGTGCAACTGCACAGCAGTCAAACCGGCGCCAATCACGACCTCGCGAATCCGCTCAGATTTTGCATCTACAAATACTCCCACCTTCTCCACACCCTCCGGCAACTTCTCCACAATCTCCCGCGCCGCCTCCACACTGATATTCCGCGGACTCTTCTCATAAAACACAAACCCCACCGCATCCGCCCCAGCCTCAACCGCGGTCAGGGCATCCTCCAAATTCGTCATCCCGCAAATCTTCACCCAAGTCATTGAGTTCTCGTCAAAAGAAACCTTGTCATTCCGAACCGGGCCGCAAGCCCGGTGAGGAACCTGCTTTTCGTTCTTGATGCCGAATGGGGTGCCCTACATCTCGCTTCTTTTGCGAGATGTAGGATCTCTACTCCAAACTCGGAACCGCCACCAACTCCCGCAACGCCACCCCCGGCCGCTCCGCCCGCATCAGCGACTCGCCAATCAAAAACACCTGATACCCCGCCGCCCTCAGCCGCGCAATATCTTCTCCCGACCGGATCCCGCTCTCCGCCACCGGCACCACATTCTTCGGAATCCGCTCCGCCAACCGAAACAGCGTCTCCGCATCCACCTTGAACGTCCGCAAATCGCGCGCGTTCACACCGATCAGATCACATCCCGCATCCAAAGCCTGCTGCAGCTCGCCCTCATCATGCACTTCACACAAAACGTCCAGCCCACGCGCCCGCGCTCCCAGCGCCAGCCTCGTCAACTGCTCCCGCGATAACGCCGCCACAATCAGCAACACCGCATCCGCCGAGTTCGCTCGCGCCTCCAGCAATTGAAATTCATCTACAATAAAATCTTTGCGCAGGCACGGCACCTTCACCGCCGCCGACGCCAGCCGCAAATTCTCCAGAGATCCCTGAAAGAATTCTTCATCCGTCAGCACCGAAAGCGCCGCCGCGCCCGCCGCTTCCAGTTCCCGCGCCAACGCTTCCAAACAAAACTCCGCTCGGATCAATCCCTTCGACGGGGATGCCTTTTTCAGCTCCGCGATTACTGCGACGCCAGCTCTGCTCTTTTCCTCCAACACCCGCCGAAACCCGCGCGGAGCATGCCGTTCCGCTCGTTGCTCCAACTCGCGCAGATCCGCATCACGCTTCGCCTCTGCCACTTTCCTGCGCGTGGAAAGAACGATTTGGTCAAGGAAGGCAGGCATAACAAGTGCCTGAATTATACGGGAAGGTATGAATGGTCTGTCATCCTGAGCGAAGGCGCTGTTTCGCAAATGCGAAACAGCGCCACAGTCGAAAGCCTGCCCTGAGCTTGTCGAAGGATCCCTATCGCTATTTCACTATCTGTGTAGTCGAAAGGCGTTTCAACCTGTACCGCGCGACTTGGCCGTCAGGGCAAGAACCCTACTGGCAGACCGCCTCGATCTCCTTGTACGGCTTCTCCGCATGCTCCGGATACTTAATCTGCTTCACCTGCATCCACTGGTCGAGCAGAGTGCCCGCGTCATGCAGCCCAACATCCGGGTCGCCGTCATACGCCGCATCGCTCTCAGCTTCCTTGAGCGTCACCAGCTTGAATCCCTTCTTCTTGAGCAGGTCCAGCGCCTCCGGCAGAATCGTGCTGCTGTAGGCTCCCAGGTGCATCAGCAAAACGTAGTTGATTTCATGCCCGTAAATCAGCTTCGCCTGCTCCCGCCCCAGATCAAGAAATTCGGACGCCGTATTCAAATAACTCGACCGCAGCCACTCAATCGACTTCGTATCGCCCTTCGTCACGCACCGCGCATACGCCGTGTTCCATAGATAGTCCTCCCAATCAAGCGTGACTTGCGCGATTCTGTACCCGTGCGCCTTCAAATAAGCGCGCACCGCCCTCCGCTTCTCCACCGTATCGCCCTCGTGCAAATACGGATACCGCAGCCAATGCCAGTCACCATTCGGCTGCAGCAGCTCCAGCGCCGGCTCGTCCTCCTCGATCTCCCGCTCAAAAACCTCCGCCGTATTCTGCTCCAGATCCATGTGCGCGTAAGTATGATTTCCCACCGGCTCCGCCGCAGCCCAGAGCTTCAGCGCCGCAGCCCCATCCGGATCTCCCTCCAGTTTCTTCACATTGATAAATCCATACACGGGTGGCACATGCCTCTTCTTCAAAATCGCGAGCACATTCTTAGTAGTCTCCGCTCGAGTCACTCCAGCCGGCAGCGACCCATTCAGTGGCAGATCGTCAAAGGTGATGGCGAGCTTCTGCGCCGCGCACACTCCCGCCAGCGCAAGTGAAAACAGAAACAGGAATGCACTTCTCCAGCCCTGCCCGTCTAGATTTTTCATGACCCGAGTTTACTTCACGGTCACGGCGCTCGTGACAACGATTTAGTCTCGCCTACGCTGTAATGCGTCGGCACCGCTTATTCGGGCTGAGCAGCCGCAGGTTGCGCCGCAGGTTGCGCCGCAGCTTCGAGTGGCAGCTTTGGCCCGGCTGCGGACCGCGCGGCGCGGCCTAGCCTCATGCGCCCGCGGCGCAGCCGCTGTTGCTCTTCCATCTTCTGGTACCGCTCGGTGACGTCTTCCAGACGTTCTTTTTCGTATCCCATACGCTTGGCCATGATGCGATAGTCGAAGGTGATGCTGGAGGCCCCACCGCCTAGCTCGTGTACCTCAAAGGAAGCTGCCGACTTGTGGGTAACGTAGAGCCCCTTGCAGTCGCCGTTCGGCGTGAGGAAGACGTGGTATTCCACGCCGGCGTTCACGATTTGTGCGAAGGTGGGATCGAGGGCAACGACCGCCGAACCGTTGGAGAGCTGCCCCGAGCCGGCGTCTTCGAACCAGTTATCCGCCGACTGCATGGCATAGACTGACACCCGGCGCGCGCCGCCGGCGGCTGGAACTACGCCCTTAATGGTACCTGTGCAGGACAGATCGCCGTTGTTATTGATGGTGCACCTGCCGTCCCCGCCGGTCGCAAGGAAGACTGGCGAGGCGAAATCGTTAACGCCAATGTTTATAGCTTCAAGAGCCGGTTGACCGTCAGGGCTGGACTCATTACTAAAAAGTCCAGCGACGTTGTCATCCGCGGTTCCCAGAACCCCAAAAGAGGATTCACTTGGGCCGCCAGTGTCACCCCATACGCCCGACGGACCAAAAAATTCCGTAGCTGTGACGCTTGTGCCACTCGCGGCTCCGTGGATCGCGGCATTGGAACCCTCAGCGCCGCCGCCAGAGCCGAAATTCCGAACATCTAGCGCGAAGCCAGGGGCCGTGGTGCCGATGCCCACGTTGATGCTAACGGTTTGCCCGTTCACACCTTTGATGCTGCCCAGCACCATGGCATTGCTCTCAGTTACCTCAGCGTTGGCGCCGATGGCTGTGGAATTCGTGAGTGACCCCGTTCCGAACCTGGCACCGGTCCCCAGAGCCGTGTTATTTTTCCCCGTCAATTTACTGCTGTCCGCCGTGTTTCCGGCGGAATTGCCTATCCCGGTGTTGGCGAAGCCCGCGGTGCTGGCGGAAAGTGCGGAGTGGCCGAGGGCGACGTTGAAGCTGCCCGTGGTGTTGCCAATCAGTGCTTGGTAACCCACGCCGGTGTTGGCCAAGCCTGAGGTGCTGGCGGAGAGTGCGGAGTGGCCGAGGGCGACGTTGAAGCTGCCCGTGGTGTTGTCAACCAGCGCTTGGTAACCCACGCCGGTGTTGTCGCTTCCGGTGGAATTGAGCTCCAGGGCTGCAAAGCCATTGGCGGTGTTATTCGAACCTGACGTGTTGTGCAACATCGCAAAAACGCCGGTGGCGGTGTCAGCACCGCCTGTGGTCTTGGCGCTCAAGGCGTCCAGGCCCAGAGACGTGTTGAATGAAATCCCGCTTCCGGGAGCGCTGAGGAAGGGCACGCCTCCGAGATTGATCGTACCCGCCGTGGCGGTGGTCCCCGGAAGGTTGATGTTGGCATTCACGGTAAGATTACCCGCCACTGTAGCCGCCCCGTCAACTTTGGCGGTCCCGTTCACTTCCAGCGTGGCCCCGGGACTGGTGGTCCCGATACCGATGTTGAGGGTGGGGCTCTGAAAAATGTTCGAGTTGCCTAAAGTTGAACTGTTGGTCCACAGCGGAATGAAATCGGCCGTACCTGTTCCCGCGATGTCGGGAGTCGGGCCTGACGCAGCCCGCGCCCTGACCGCCGACTCGGTCGCTGCCCTCCCGGTCTGCGGTGCCGCCAGCACGAAGGCCGAAGGAGGAAGTCCGCCGATAGTTTCCGCATCGCCCGCCTTCAATGCATAAGGAGCGCTGACCAGCAGCACCCGCGGCCGCTCGGCCTGCCCCGAGACTTGCACTCCCACCCAGCGCGCCTGCTCGGAGGTGAACAGGTCAGCTGGCAGACCTTCAGGCTTGGTCGCTCCCAGCAGAACCGTGTAGTGGCCGTTACTGTCGGCGACCGCGTTTTGCGTCTCCAGCCAGAGGGCGGCGTCGCCGCTTTGCTCAGAGTAGAGAGCAAACGTAATGCCGACCACGCCGGTCAGCGGATTGCCGTTGAGATCCTTCACCATGCCGCTGAAGCGCACCAGTCGCGGCAGAGCGGATGCAGTTTGAGCGGGGGATTGAGCGGCCATTTGTACGGCGATCGCTGGAGACAGAAAGAGAACCAGCGAGAAGAATACGATCACCTCGCGAACGATGCGGAGCTTCATTGGGAATTTCCCCTTCATGAGAATCGAACCGTGTTTCCAGAGGGTCGAAATGCTTAAGTAAGAAACCGGGAAGAAGAAAATGCAGGTCCGGGCCATGGGGAAAGAGAACCGTGCCCAAAACTTGCGGAGGATTATGCTCTTTGGTTACTGCCTTGTCAATCCGCAATCGTTCCGCAATCGTTGCAACCGTAAGAACGGCGACCGGGCCCACGCAAGCCCGTGGAACCAAAAAAAGCGGCGCTTCAGGCCATAGCGAAGAGCCTCCCTGAGCAAAGCCGAAACGATCTCCCGTTTAGACAAACCACTTGACATGAGTCCATATTTCTGCAATTATCGAAACATGAAAGGAACTCGATCGAAGAACGCCGAGCAGGTGGCCAGGTATGCAGACATGCTCTCCGCCATGGGAACGGCGCCTCGGCTACGGATCATGCAGTTGCTGCTCTCCGCCCACCCGGAAGGACTTGTAGTCGGTGAGATCCAGGAGGAGCTTGATATTCCAAATTCCACCCTGTCACATCATCTCGATAAGCTCAAATCGGAAGACCTCGTCCATGTTCAAAGAGAAAGTACCTTTCTCCGCTATACCGCAAATGCCGGCGCTCTCCAGGAACTGCTCCAGTTCCTCTATGCCGAATGTTGTACTCGGAACAAAGCCGTGAGACCGGAAGGGATCGTTCAAGTCTGCAAGTGGGAGGAATGACATGAATGGGATGGACATAACAGAAACCGTCAAAGAAAAATATGGTCAAGCAGCCTTGCGCGTAAGCAGCGGCGGCAGTTCGTGCTGTGGGGCAGCGCCCGGTACTGGCTGTTGCGATCCGATCACGTCCAATCTTTATGACTCATCCCAGGCAGAGCAGATTCCCAAGGAAGCTCTGCTGGCTTCACTGGGCTGCGGGAATCCGACCGCTTTGGCAAAGCTGAGTCCCGGCGAGATTGTTTTGGATCTCGGCTCCGGCGGAGGCATAGACGTCTTGCTATCGGCAAAACGTGTCGGCCCCACGGGCAAAGCCTATGGCCTTGACATGACCGATGAGATGCTCGCGCTCGCCAATGAGAACAAGCGCAAAGCGGGCGCTGAAAACGTCGAGTTTCTAAAGGGCGAGATCGAACACATTCCACTCCCGGATAATTCGGTGGAAGTGATTATCTCGAATTGTGTGATCAACCTTTCCGCGGATAAAGATCGCGTACTGAGGGAAGCCTTTCGTGTCTTGAAACCCGGCGGAAGGTGCGCTGTATCCGATGTTGTGACCCGCGGCGGCGAGATGCCGGCTGAAATTCGCCAAAGTTTGCTTCTCTGGGTGGGCTGCGTTGCCGGGTCCCTCGAAGAGAACGACTACCGCACCAAACTCGCGTCTGCCGGCTTCGAGCAAATCGAGATCGAGCCAACCAGAATTTATCGCGTGGAAGACGCTCGCGAGTTCCTCTCCGGCCAAAACATCGATGTCGATGCGATGGCGCCGCAGGTTGATGGCAAGCTCATGAGCGCCTTCGTGCGCGCCGTGAAACCGCAACCAACAGAACCTTGCTGCGGTCCAACCTGCTGCCCGTGAGAGAACATCATGAAACGGCACTACAACGTGTTATTCCTGTGCACGGGGAATTCGGCTCGCTCCATCATGGCCGAGGCAATCATGAACTACAAAGGCCGTCCGAACTTCACCGCTTACAGCGCCGGCAGCCATCCCTCAGGCACAGTTCGACACGAGGCTATCGTGGAATTGAAGAATGCTCATTTGCCCGCGGACGGCCTTCGTAGCAAGAGTTGGGACGAGTTCGCGAAACCCGGCGCCCCCGAACTCGATTTCGTCTTCACCGTCTGCGACAATGCCGCAAAAGAAGTCTGCCCTTTCTGGCCGGGTCAGCCGCAAACGGCTCACTGGGGGGTTCCCGACCCGGCTGCGGTCCGCGGTACCGGAGAAGAAATCGAGCGTGCATACCGTGATGCCTTCCTGACCCTCGAACGCCGAATCGTTCTGTTTCTTTCCCTTCCCCTCGCCACCATCGACAAGATGGCAATCAAGCATGAAATCGACAAGATCGGCCAGCAATGAAATTCAACTTGCGCGCCAGGCTGACGGCTGAGTTTCTAGGCAGCACATTCCTCGTTGCTGCCGTTGTCGGCTCCGGCATCATGGGCGAACGGCTGGCGGGGGGAAACGTCGCTATCGCCCTGCTCGCGAATACCATTGCCACTGGCGCGGCATTGGTCGCTCTCATTCTGACGTTCGGGCCGATTTCAGGCGCACACCTGAATCCAGCCGTTACCCTCGCCGATGCGATTGAACACGGGATTCGTTGGCCCGAAGCGGCCGCTTACATGCTCGCGCAATGCGCCGGAGGAGTTGCCGGAGCGATCATTGCGCACCTGATGTTTGGGCTGCGCTGGTATTCTTTCTCCTCGCACCCCCGCAATGGGTGGAGGCTGGTTCTAAGCGAGTTCGTCGCAACCTTCGGGTTAATGTCGGTGATCTGGGGATGTTCGCGGCTACGCTCAGCAGCGGTGGCGTTCGCCGTTGCGAGCTACATCGTCGCCGCCTATTGGTTCACCGCGTCAACTTCTTTTGCGAACCCAGCCGTAACCATTGCCCGGTCTTTGTCGAATACATTCGCTGGCATTCAATCGGCCGACGTTCCTCTTTTCATCGTGGCGCAACTCTCGGGAGCGTTAGCTGCGACCTTCCTGTTCCGCTGGCTTGTTCCAAATCTTCCAGCCTATGCGGCAGCGGTAGTCGTGCCACATTCCGTTTCGGAACACGAGGAACCCATCTAGGTTCCTGCCCGAGAAGCAGAAACCCGCGAACGCTGAGGCGAAGTAAAGCCCTCGAAACTCGGTAAGAATGCGTTTCCTTGGTGCCATCGAAGGGACTCGAACTTGAGGCGCTCGTGCGGCGTCTGAGCCGCACGCCGAAATCCCGAGCACGGCGAGGGACCTCTACATTCCACGAACCCGACAGTTCTTTGGTGCCATCGAAGGGACTCGAACTTGAGGCGCTCGTGCGGCGTCTGAGCCGCACGCCGAAATCCCGAGCGCGGCGAGGGACCTCTACATCCCACGAACCCGACAGTTCTTTGGTGCCATCGAAGGGACTCGAACCCCCACACCCTTGCGAGTACATGGACCTGAACCATGCGCGTCTGCCAATTCCGCCACGATGGCAATCTGGAACTACAATGCAGCGGCGGCCGCGAGGCCGCCGAGTCAGGAAGATCAATTTCCATTTTACAGCCCCGTCAAAGCCTGTCAAACCGCGGCGCGGCCTGAAGCGAGAACGGGAATCGACCTATCCCAGCTTTGCCGTCATCGAAATCTTCGCGTTCAACACCTTCGATACCGGACAGCCCTTCTCCGCAGCCTCCGCGTACTTCTGAAACGCCGCCGCATCCGCTCCCGGAACTTTTCCAACCACATCGATGTGGCTCGCCGTAATCGTCCATCCTGAATCCAGCTTCTCCATCGTGAGCGTCACGTTCGTGCTGATGCTCTCCGGCGTCAAGTTTGCCCCGCCCAGTTGGGCCGTCAGTGCCATTGAAAAGCACGCCGCATGCGCCGCCGCGATCAACTCCTCTGGATTCGTTCCCGGCCCATTCTCAAACCGCGAAGTAAAAGAATATTGTGTGTCTTTCAGTACTCCGCCCGGCGCTGAAATGGCTCCCTTTCCATCCTTCAGTCCGCCCTTCCAGACTGCGCTTGCCTTGCGTTCCATTGCTCGCTCCTATCATGACCAGGAAAATAAAATCCTCAACCATTGTAGACGGAGATGGCTCAGCCTGTCTGGACGACGGTATTTCTCGGTACCCAAAATTTCTCGGCCGCCGCCCGTAAAACCACCGAATTAGCGCCTCAATTTTCCGCCTCAATAAAAATCCGAGGAGCTCAAATAAAATCCGCACCTCGGACAACTCAACTTGCACCGGCTCTCCTGCAATTCCACCGAGCAGTTCGGACAAAATCGTTCCGGATGCCCAGCCCACCGCGACGGACCGTCCGCCTCATCTGCCCCCTTCGCCTCTTGCCGGCTTCCTACCGCCCCTTTCGGCCCGATGGCGCTCATCCGCGCACCATAACCCTGTAGCATCCCCGCGCACAAGTGAAAACCCGTCTTCCTCCGCCCTCACCGGCTCCTCCTTCTACCAACTCTTCGCCTCTCCATAAATTTTTTTTACCTTCCACAGGCCATTTTGCGCTAGAATCCCTTGCATTGGGAGCGAGCAACAGACGTCGCTCTTGGCCTTCCCCCAGGAGGTTGTTCAGATGTATCGGCCTTACTCGAGTTCCCTGTCTGAACCCCGTCCGTTTCTCGATGTTCAGTCCCTGCTCCGCAACATTGCCCAGGACTTCGTCACCGCCTTCAACACCGGCAACTACGATCAGGCTGCCGCCCTTTTCACGCAGGATGCCGCATTCATGGCTCCGCATTTTGAGCCGGCCTATGGCCCTAAGAACATTGAGCGCCTGCTCCGTCAATTCGGTGATGCCGGATACGAAGACCTCCGCCTCGAAACCATCCGCGTCGAGTCCTCCGGCGACATGGCCTTGGAGATCGGCCGCTACACCGTCGCCATCCGACAACCCGATGGCACCATCATCGCCGACCGCGGCAAGTACGTGAAAGCGTGGCGCCGCCTGGGAGCCTGGCTCATGGTCGCCGATTGCTGGAGCACGAACCTGCCCACGGCTCGTTAGGATCCGGGCTGGATGTTTCAACCGCCCTGGGTGCCCGCTTTCTCGCGTCTTGTGCGGGAAAGCGCTGCTCTGAGCGCAGCCGAAGGGTGGATTCCCCGAGCGACTTAGTTCTTATCCGAACGAAAACTATCAGCTCCCCGCAACGTTACAACTTGGACAAGTTATAACTCCGGACCATCCAGGTTCTCCTCCTCCCACTCCGGATCCAACGGTTGCAATGCCCTTCAGTTTCCTCCAACGTCGTTTGCCGTACAACCTCACAGGCGTTTGCGCTTTCGGATGGCGGTGTCGCTCGCAATAATCTTCACGTCGACGATGCGACCGACGATCCTGAACTCCATGCTCCGACACCGCCATCACATCAATTTAAGAGCACCCGCTCGTGCTCCCACAACTCTCGCAGCGATAGCACGAACCGTTTCGCGTCATGATGCTGCCGCAGAAGCTGCAGGTGGGAGCGTCGCCCAGATCGATGATGCCGGCCAGCGCGTCGGCGGCATGCACGGAACCGCTGGCGGGCGAGGGCGCCCGCCCCACATTCATTTCTTCCGACGACTGAGAGCTGACAGCTGAGGGCTTGGGTCTGAAGCTCTCGAAGAGCATCTGCTGCTGGCCGGTGAGGAAACGCAACTGGAGCCAGCGGAAGATGTAGTCCATGATCGACTTGGCATAGCCGATATCGGCATTGCCGCTCCAGCCGCTCGGCTCAAAGCGAGTGTGCGCAAACTTTTCGCAGAACAGCTTCAGCGGCACGCCATGCTGCAGCGCGATCGAGACCGCCAGCGCAAAGCTATCCATCAGCCCCGAGACCGTCGATCCTTCCTTGGCCATGGTGATAAACAGTTCGCCGGGCTGACCATCGGGATAGAGCCCGACCGTGATGTAGCCCTCGTGGCCTCCGATGTTGAACTTGTGCGTGAGCGAGTGCCGCTCTTCCTGCAGCTTGTGGCGCACCGCGCGCGGAGGCCCGTTGAGATTTTCTTCTTCTTGCGGCGCGGACACTCCTGTCCGCGAATCTTCCTTCGAAGAGTTCGCAGTCTTCGTACCGGCTGCTGACAACGGCTGCGACTTCTTGCAGCCATCGCGATAAACGGCGACCGCTTTCAGCCCGAGCTTCCAGGCTTGCAGATAAGCTTCCATGATGTCTTCCACCGATGCGCTCTCGGGAAGATTGACCGTCTTCGAGATCGCTCCGGAGATAAATGGCTGCGCCGCCGCCATCATTCGCAGGTGGCCCATGTAAGCTATCGATCGCGTGCCTTTCGCGGGCTTGAACGAGCAATCGAAGACTGCCAGATGATCGTCCTTTATATGCGGCGCGCCTTCGATGGTTCCGGTAGCGTCGATGTAGCTGACGATCGCGTTCGCCTGATCGTGATCGTAGCCAAGCTTAAAGAGCGCCGTCGGCACAGTCTGATTGACGATCTTAATCATTCCTCCACCGACCAGCTTCTTATATTTGACGAGAGCGAGGTCAGGCTCGACGCCGGTTGTGTCGCAGTCCATCATGAAGCCGATGGTTCCGGTTGGGGCCAGGACTGTGACCTGGCTGTTGCGGTAGCCGTGTTTTTCACCGTGGGCGAGAGCTTCGTCCCAGCACTGTTTGCTGGATTCGTAGAGTGGGGAGGGGACGTTGCTCTTGTTGATGTTGTTGACGCTGGCGCGGTGCATGCGGATGACGTCGAGGAAGGGTTCGCGGTTGATGTACCAGCCGGGGCAAGCTCCGCCGGGGAAGGTCTGAGCAGGGACTGCCGAGCTTTGCCCGGCTGGACCCCTCGACTGCGCTCGGGGCAGGCTCTCGAGGGCGGCCGTCATATGGGCATTGCTTTCAGCATGAGCATTGCTGGCGCCAACTAAGTTGGCACCTAAATTTGTTTCCGACAGATTCTTTCTTGTGGCTTCGGTGGCGGGGGTTAGCGAATTGCATTGTTCGGCGATGCGGCTGGATTGCAGATAGGCTTCGCCGCACATGATCGCAGTGACACAGGCGGCGTAGTCGCGACCGGCATCGGAGTCGTAGGGCAGGCCGGCAGCCATTAAGAGCGCCCCGAGGTTTGCATAGCCCAGGCCCAGCGGGCGGTAGTCGTGCGAGTTGCGCATGATGGCTTCCGTGGGGTAGCCAGCGTTGTCGACCAGAATTTCCTGCGCAGTGATGAGTATGTCGACGGCATGGCGATAGGCTTCGACGTCGAAGGTACCGTTCGGGGCAAATTTCAGCAGGTTCAGGCTGGCCAAGTTGCAGGCAGAATCGTCGAGGAACATGTACTCGCTGCAGGGATTGCTTGCGTTAATGCGGGCTGTGTTCTTCGATGTGTGCCATCGGTTCACGGTGGTGTCGTATTGCATGCCGGGATCGCCGCAGTGCCAGGTGGCTTCAGAAATTTTTTCGAGCAGATACTTCGCCTTGTACGTTTTCATGACGCTGCCATCGCCGATCGCTTTCGTGGAGAAATCCGTGTCGCGGATTACGGCGTACATGAAATCATCGGTTACGCGGACAGAGTTGTTCGCGTTCTGAAAAAAGATGGAAGAGTAGGCATCGGAGTCAGGATGCGAGCCGTCGTAACCCACAGAGACAAGAGCGTGGGCCTTGGCTTCTTCCTTCTGTTTGCACTCGATAAACTCGACGATGTCGGGATGGTCGACGTTGAGAATGACCATCTTGGCGGCGCGGCGAGTTTTGCCGCCGGACTTGATGACGCCGGCGAAGGCGTCGAAACCCTTCATGAAGCTGAGCGGGCCGCTGGCGGTGCCGCCTCCGCTAAGGCTTTCGGTGGACGAGCGCAAGGGCGAAAGATTTGTGCCCGTGCCCGATCCCCACTTGAAGAGCATGCCTTCAGTCTTGGCCAGAGTGAGGATGGAATCGAGCGAGTCTTTTACCGAGTTTATAAAACATGCGGAGCATTGCGGAGTGCTGTAACCGGTAACGCCGAACTCGACCTGCTGGGTCTGCGGATTCCAGTGCCAGTTGCGGGCGTCGGAATTGGGCTCGATGCGGTCGCAGCCAACGTTGAACCAGACGGGCGAGTTGAAGGCGGCATACTGGCGAACGAGAATGTGGACGAGTTCGTCGTGGAAGGTCGCGCCATCTTCCGGAGTTTTGAAGTAGCCCTGGGCCAATCCCCAGTTACGGATGGTTTCTGCGACGCGGGTGACGAGCTGGCGAACGCCAGTCTCGCGCTCGGCGGTGCCGAGCTTGCCGTGCAGGTATTTGCTGGCCACGATGTTGGTCGCGGTCATGGACCAGTCTTTGGGAACCTCGACGTCTTTCTGCTCGAAGATCACGGCGCCTTTGGCGTCTGTGATCTGGGCAAGACGGAGATCCCATTCGAGCTCGTCGTAGGGAGAGACGCCGGGCTTGGTGAAGAAGCGACGGAAAGAAAGGCCAGAGGTCTTTTTCTGGTTTTGGTTCGCGGGCGAGGATGTGATCTCGGGAGTTGTCGTTTTCAGTTCCGGCATTGATCTCTCCATTAATTAGATTCTAAACAATAGGGCCCGATTCGACGTCCCCAGGGGCGGGAAATCTGGTTTGGGCCGAACGAATTCATTCGGGGCAGTCGGTATATTCTGGACAAATTCCCTTCCAACCTCAGGGGCAGAAGCCCGGTTCCAATTTTGCTGCTCGTACGGCACGGCTGAAGCCCTGCCCCTTCAAAACCAATCTTCGTGCGAGGCTAAAATCCGCCCTGATACGAAACTCAAATCCTCTTATGCGGCGCTGAAGCGCCGCTTTTCCACGGCGCCGCTTGGGTCAGGAAAAAGCTTCGCCAAATGCTCTCCGGCTAAAAGCCAGAGGGGAATGGGTTAGGACAGTGGAGGTTCTTGTGAGCTCCGGAATCTAAGTCTCGGGGAATCGCTGCCATATTCGTTCCCCAGGCAGGTTGAGATGATCCTGCGGGAGTTGGGGTGCTGTTGGCTGAGTCGGACAAGAGTGTCCGACCCACACGGATTGAGGGGCTATCGGCAAACACGGACGAGGGCGTCCGCGCCACATTCAACTCAAGGGACCAAGCGAAATCTGTAGAGATACCGGAAGCTTTTTCGGCGGAGGACACGAGCCACTGATTCAGGGCGGTGCAGATGCTGCGGCGCTGATCCTGGTCTTCGATTACGACACAGCGGAGGAAGCAGCGTCCAGAAGCGAGGCGGGCGCGCATGGGATTGATGCGGGTGAACATGCGATCGAGGACGTAGGCCATATCGTCGTCTTCGGAGAACTGGAGGACGGCGAGCATGCGGCGGACGCATTCAGCCCGTTGATTTCCGTCGATAATTCCCTTAGCGGCTGAGGCCGACGTATTTCGGACCGACGAAACGGCACCCTGCGGCGCGCTTCGCTTGCTCAGGGCAGGCTCAAAACCGAAGTCGTGCCCTTCCCGATCTGTGCTTGCCGCCAGAGTCGATACGCTTGATGCAGCTGCCGAGCTTTGCTCGGCTGGACAGCCGGGGGCGGCTGTCCCCACAAGATTGCTGCTGGGGCCGAGATCCGTTATCTCTTCGGCCAGGGCGAAAATGCCGGGTTTGCTGGGGACGACGAGCAAACTGTGTGGGGAATCGCAACGGAACCAGCGCGACCACTGCAGGCGGCGTGGGTCGACGGGACGGTTCAGGCCGTGACGGGCCAGCGAATCAGCGACTAGGCGGTTTAAAGCTTCCATCTCGGGCTCCTTAACATTCGGCAGTAGTCAGTGGTCAGTGATTTCTTGGTCAGTTCTTGACTAACGAGTGCTTTTCTTTCCTGGTTATCTTCATTCGTCGTGCGCATTCGTCGTCCGCATTCGTCGTCGGCATTTATCGTCCACCCGGGGGAGGATGGGAGAACGGCCACCGCACTTTCAAAACGGGCTTCTGGCTGCGGGTTCCGAACTGGCAACGCCGGTCGAACTGAAGCCTCTTCTGTGTTCTTCTGCATTCAGGAGTGCCGATCGGGTCACCTCTGGCCTGACGCCCTCCGGAACTCGACTACTCGCTTCCCTGAAGCCATCCCGTTCCCGCGGGATAGGCGAAAAAGGGCTACGGGATTGCAAAGTTACTCCCGCTTATTGTGCCTGTCAAGAGGGAAACACCATAGGTTGTATCTTCAACAATGGCGGGCTTGATTCGGGGTTGAAGGGTTTGTTTTCCACAGGAGAGATTCATATGGCATTCACAAAAATCAAAAGCGTATCTGCGCGTGAAGAACGGGGTCAATCAGGGGCTAAAACCCACATTTTTTCGAGAAGGCTTACGCGGCGCTGCAGCGCCGTCCTGCCACGGTGCCGCAACGCATCCCGAGATCTCGTCAAGGTTTGGGGACGTGCGGTGGTTGTGCAGGGTGGCGGACGCTATACGCCGGTTAAGCGGGAGATCCATGGCTACGCCTGAAAAACGGCTAGGCTCAGGATGACGCCGTGCAAAAGGTAGAACTGCATCACTACCGGCCGTCCCCAGGTTTGGAGCCGTCCGCCGACTTACTATCCTCACCAGACTCGGGGCCGCATCGAGATTCGGGACGTTATCGGGATGTGTAGAAGTAGGCATTTCCCACCGGGTCAAACAGATCGCAGATCAGAGGCGGAGGAAAGACGGTCGCGACAGGGTTGTACAGCTTTGCGGGCGAAAGTCGGCGGGAGCGGAAGACTGGAAAAGCTCTCGCGCCGCCGCATCGGTTGGTCGGGTTGCGATGTTTTGCGCGCTACAGATTCTTGCTGCCCTCGAGTTGTGAAGAAGTTGGAGTTTCCGTCATTCTCTTGAGTCTCGCCCTGGCCGATTAGCAAAGGCACATAGACATCCTGGAAGATCTGACGAGGGGCGATGCTGAGAACACCTTCTGAGGATTCCACAAGATAATCGCCCCTGACTCCGGAGTGCTGACGGCCGAGAACGTCGGTGAAGTTGAGGCTGGTGTTGAGTTGTTTGGCTTTGACCAGAAAGCGAGTGCGATAGGTAATCCAAGAATTAAGTGCTTTCATAAGGGCTCAGCTCAACTTTTGCGGTTGTCGATGGCGAATGGTGATGGTTGCTGCCGGTGCATCTGGTTGTGACTCAGCCAGTTCCCGTCGTCGGCCGAGTTCGAGTTAATTTGGTGTTGAGGACGAAACAAAATGTACGAGCGAAATGGCGCGGGGTCAATTCAGTATTTTTGGTGCAGTTGAGGAAAATCAGAGTCACGCAGGGTGACGGATGAACTCGGACCAAGAAGCGTGTGGGGGGATTGCCCCAAGCCGCATGTAATGCGGGGTTGGGGTTCAAAAAACGTAAAGCTGGAGAAATCCGGGACGGAGGCAAGGCGGAATGTCCACAGAGGGCGCACAGGAAATGCAGAAATGAGATGGGTCTCAGGTGAGTCTGACGGGTTGAAAGCGTGCACGGCTTTGGAACTCCCTCAAGGGCTAAAGCCCACTTAGTTCAAACACCTTACGCGGCGCTGAAGCGCCGCTCCTCCACGGTTGTGCCGGAATTCTCGTCGCGCACGCGGTTGTGCAGGAGTTTGCGGTCGCGCAAAGAGTTTTATATTGCATGTATTGTTGGCGCTTGCGCGGAGTTTTTATAGTGCATGGATTTTGGCTGTGCACAGATTTTTGTTGTTATCAACTCGGAGATGTGCACGCGGCGGCGGTGGGTATGTGGGTATGCGGTGGGTATGTGGGTATAAGGTTCACGTGCGGTGGAAGAATTTTCCGGGTGGTCCAGTCACAGGAAATCACTGGAACCGGAAAGGCGTGCCGGGTCAGTCATTTGCAGATGGGCGGAGAACGGTAAGGTCATTGCACTCCACTGCGAGCAAGTGGGAAACAAATTCTATCGCGGAGGAGTCATGACAACTGACCCAGTTTGTGGAATGAAAGTCGACGAGAAGGGATCTGAATTCCATACCCAGTTTGCGGGGAAGAAATATTTCTTCTGCTCGGAGAATTGCCGGAAAGAATTCGAGGCTGATCCGGATGAGTTCGTGGAGACTGCGGCAGCGTAAAGTTGGCCGAAGTTGTCACGGAGAGAGAGTGAAGGCCCCGCGGGCACGGGGCCTTTTTTAACTTCAATCGTCGGTGGTGGCTCTGTCTCGCTGGTTCGGCAGGAACAGCCGAAGGCGGCGGTCTCCACATGAGCTGCGGAGAACCAGGCTAGGAGGCGCTGATTGAATGCGGGGGGGGAACGCCTCGAGAACGCCGATAGCGCGCAGGAAGTGTAGGGTCCTTCGACTTCGTGGCCGCTTCGCTTTGCGAAGCGGCCACTACGCTCAGGATGACAGTTACTTTTTCAATCCTTACCGGCCGGCTAGTGCCGGTTCGTGAACGGCCTTGCCTGACTTGAAGGCTTCGTAACGCTGGTTGACTTCATCCCAGTTGATAACGTTCCACCAGGCGGCTAAATATTCCGGACGGCGGTTGTTGTATTTGAGGTAGTAGGCATGCTCCCAGACATCGTTACCGAAGATGGGGAAGTGGCCTTGCGAAATTGGATTGTCCTGGTTGGGCGTGGTCATGATATGGACTTCGCCGCCGGGCTTTCCGGCGAGCCAGACCCATCCCGAGCCGAACTGCTTGACGCCGGCATCGTTGAACTTGGTTTGGAGATCTTTGAAGTTGCCGAAGGTTTTGGTGATGACTTGGGCGATGGGGCCATTGGGATCGCCTCCGCCTTTCGGCTTCATGATCTTCCAGAACATGGAGTGGTTGACGTGGCCGCCGCCGTTGTTGCGGACTGCGGCGCGAATGTCTTCGGGGATGGAGTTGAGGTCGCGAATGAGATCTTCCGCGGATTTTTTGGAAAGTTCGGGATGTTTTTCGATGGCCGCGTTGAGATTTTTGACATAGGCACCGTGATGCATGTCATGGTGAAGGGTCATCGTCTGCTTGTCGATGACGGGTTCGAGCGCCGCGTAGTCATAAGGCAGGGGCGGTAGTTCATGAGCCATGATTTTTCCTCCAGGATTCTATTGTACTGATGACGGGAGCGGGGATACGGATTCAGGCGCGCAAGGTTTGGTGTCGGGAACTGGGCGCGTGGTTGCGCGGAGAATTGGGTGCAAGAGTCAGGGCGGAAGTAGCGGCCTGGTTCGATAGGAGGCGAGCCAAACCCGCCGTTCGGTCGCTTGCACTCTCTCAGGGGCGGCTCCGTGGAGTCGCGCGGCTCACCCAGATCCTTCGTTGCGCGAAGAACGCTTGCTCAGGATGACAGCGAGGCGGGTGGGCCAAGAATTTCGCGGACCTTCCGGGAGAGGCTTTGCAGGGTAAAGGGTTTCTGCAGGAAAGCTTTGTGAGCCTCGGCGGAGGGGGTGGGAAAAGCGTCCTGCGCGTAGCCGGAAAGGTAGAGCACTTTGATGCCGGGACGCGCGGAATTGAGTTGCTGAGCGAGTTCGTGGCCGCTGAGGCCGGGCATGACAACGTCAGTAATAACGAGGTGGATGGGCTCTGAGTGTCTGGCAGCGACGGTGATAGCGGCATCGCCATTGCCGGCTTCGAGGACACGGTAGCCGCGCGCTTCAAGGGTTTCGCGGACGAGTTGGCGGACGGATTCTTCGTCCTCGACGAGCAAGATGGTTTCAGAGCCACCGGCGGCAGCGACGGAAACGGGAGTCGTGCCCAGAGCATCGCAGGGTTCGTCGACACGCGGGAAATAGATGGTGAAGACGGTACCGCGGCCGAGTTCGCTCTGTACGAAAACGTATCCGCCGCTCTGCTTGATGATGCCGTAGACGGTGGAGAGTCCGAGGCCGGTGCCTTTGTTTTTTCCCTTGGTGGTAAAGAAAGGCTCGAAGATTCGAGCCTGGGTCTCGCGGTCCATCCCCTGACCGCTGTCGCTGACGGAAATCATGACGTAAGGGCCCGGCTTGATGAAGGTATTCTCGGGGCGATAGGAATCGTCGAGCATGACGCTGGCGGTTCGGATACAGACTTTGCCGCCGGTGGGCAGGGCGTCCTTGGCGTTGACGACCAGATTCATGATGACCTGCTCGAGCTGGCCGGCATCGGCGCGAGTGCAGCCGACGGAGGGTTCGAGTTGGGTGGTGAGTTCGATATCTTCGCCGATGAGCGGGCGGAGGAGCCGTTCCATGTCGGAGACAATGGCATTGACGTCGATGATCTTGAGTTCGAGAAGCTGTTTGCGGCTGAAGGCAAGAAGCTGACGGGTCAGCGTGGTGGCGCGATCGGATGCCTGCTGAATGGCCTCGGCCTTGGCGAACAGAGGATGTCCGACGGTGAGCTGGCTGAGCAGGACCTCGGTGTAACCGCCGATGACCATGAGGAGATTATTGAAGTCATGGGCGATGCCACCGGCGAGACGGCCAACCGCCTCCATTTTCTGGGCCTGGCGGAACTGATCTTCGAGAACGCGGCGTTCGGTGATGTCCTCGGCGATAGCCTCGAGGACGTCGGCGGGTTCATCACCGCCAGCGACGGCGCGGCCGCTGATGCGAACTGTGATGAGGGCTCCGTCGTGGCGCTTCCAGCGGACTTCAACGCCATCCATCCGTCCGGTGCGGCGGAACTCATCGATCAGGCGCGTGTATTCAGCGGGATCGGCGAAGACATCGGCCTTAGGATCGAGGGACAGGACTTCGACAGCGGAGTTGTAGCCGAGCATCCCGATGAGGGCAGGGTTCACGTCGAGAAAGCGGCCTTCGAGGCTGGAACGGTAAATTCCATAGACCGCGGTCTGCACCAGGGAGCGATAGCACACCTCGGAGCGGCGCAGCGCCTGTTCATTGCGTTTGCGGTCGATGGCGGCAGCCAACTGTTGCGCGACCAGGGTGAGCACGTCCTTGTCACGTTCGCCGAAGCGCGGATTCTGGGAATAGCTCTTTAACACCAGAGCACCAAAAATGCGATGGTTGACCTTCAGCGGGACACCGAGCCATTGCGGCGGAGGCGGAGAGTTCAATTCGATTTCGCCGCTCTTCTGCAGCTGTTGCGCGAGCTCGGGAGTGCAAAGCAAAGGCTCGCCGGTCCGCAGCAGGTATTCGACCAGTCCGGAGCCGAGATTCCGCAGAGCCGGAGCGGGCTCGTGCTCGTCGACGAAGTATGGAAAACTGAGCAGATCCGATTCCGGATCGTGAATGGCGATGGAAAAATTGCGAGCGCACATGAGTTCATCGACGATGCCGTGAATGGCTGCGAAGAACTGCTGGAGATCCTGTGCCGCGCTGGCCTTTTCGGCAATTCGATAGAGCGCGGAGCTAAGAGCTTCGGCACGCTTGCGCTCTGAGATGTTGCGATACAGGGCATAAAAGGCGACGGGACGACCGTCGATAATGAGAGGGGCGGAAGACACGGAAACGTCGAGCAGGGTTCCATCTTTGCAGCGGCGTTGGGTTTCGAGAGTAAGGCGTTCGCCGCGCTGCAGGCATTGAGCGATCCATTGGGCTTCGGCAGCGCGATCAGGAGGAAAGATGAGCTCATCGACAGACTGACCCAGCATCTCCGCGGCAGAGTAGCCAAACATACGCTGAAACTCAGGATTGACGCACTGGGCGTGGAAGGAGAGGTCGACGACAATGATCGGGTCGGGCGAATCCTGGAAGATCTGTTCAAGATACTGGCGGCGGGTGTCACGGGATCGTTCCGCCGTTGTTCCCGAGCTTGCTTCGGGCAAGCTCCAGGAGAGATCGGGGGGTTGCACGATAGCGTTGGCCACGACAGCGTTGGCCACGTCCGGTGGAATGAACGTTGGCGCGGTGCGGCGCTCCAGAGCCTTGCGCAACTTCTTTGCGCGCACGATTTCCCGGGACTCAGGTGTGCGGGTGACACGATCACCCATGTGGAAGCTTCCCCCTCTGAAGCTTTGCCAGAAGGCATGTTAAAACGTGGGTGATTGACTCGAAAGTTACTGAGGTAATTGCGGAGAATTCTGTTTGGCAAAATTAAAGATGACCGGAGCATGGTTGCAACGTCCGCTGGAGGTAGTTTGCCCATGAAGAAGTTCAGACTACTGCTGGTGTTTGCCGCGTCACTCTCGTGCTTTGGTCAACAGGCGCGAACCGCCATTTACATTGCCCGCGCGGTCAGGCTCCAGTGGCATAATGAATCCAGAGAGGAGCCGGACTTGAGTTGCACGATCTGCGAGGTTCGCAAGGAAAAACGCTTCTGTCCCGCAATACATGGGCGCATCTGTCCCCAGTGTTGTGGCGAGCAGCGCGAGGTCACATTGGATTGCCCCAGCGACTGCCAATATCTGCAACGGGCCAGGGAGCATGAAAAACCGCGTCCGGTGGAGCAGATCGACGCAGCATCAATGTTCCTTCAGGTTGCGGTTTCAGAACAATTCACCTACGAGCGGGAGCATCTGCTCATGGGGCTGAGCTATGCTTTGGCGAAAGCGGCCCGTGCGGACCGAAGCCTGAACGATCGCGATCTGATCGCCGCGCTCTCGGCGATGTGCGCGAGCTACGATCGGCTGGTGAATTCGGGATTACACTACGAGCAGCCACTGGCTGTGCCGGCGCAGCATGCTGTTGCGGCGGAGGTGGAAGGGATGTTGAAGCGGTATCGCGAAACCGAGGAGAAAGAGCGGGGATACTCCAACCTGCACGATTCCGACGTGCTGAAATCTCTTGTATTCCTGCTTCGATTGGGACAACTACGCACCTCGGGCCGACCCAAGTCGCGCTCCTTCATCGATTTTATTTTCGCGCAGTTTCCCGAGAAGCAGTCCGCTGTGTTCAGGCCGCAGGAAGCGGCGAGCCGCATCATCAGGCCGTAGAGGCGTGCGATTCTTGGGCCGCTGCCGTGCGGGCGGCGGAGGAAGCTTTTGTGGTAGCGGGGGCTAAAGCCCTGCTGCCTTTCTTCTGCTTTACGCGGCGCTGAAGCGCCGCTCTTCCACGGTTGTGCGGCTCCACGGTTGAGGAGGCCGACGTTGTGGGGGACGAGGATTTTGCCTGGTGGACGCGGGAAGCAGGTTCCTCTCCGGCTTCGCCGGTTCGGAATGACAAGGTTGCTTCGCCGGCTCGGATTCGCCGGTTCGGAATTACCGGGGGTTTTAGAGATACCGAAAACCACTAGAGCGAAAATCCCCACACTAGCCGCGCGCCGCTCCCGTTAGGCGCTGCCCCATCATTGCCCTGAAACGCGTCTCACCAGCTGGCCCGGCGGCAGTGCGTCGCGCAGTTCGCGGATTGTCTTCCGTAGCTCTGGGTGTTGGATCTCCAGCGCAATTTCAGCCAGGGGTTCGAGGACGAAACGGCGCTGATGCATTGCGGGATGGGGGATGGTGAGCTCGTTCGAATCGATGATTTGGTCACCGAATAACAGAATGTCGATGTCGATTGACCGTGGACCCTTCTTCTGCCCGCGCCGCCGACCCATATCCTGTTCGATGGTGAGGATCTCGGACATTAGCTGCTGCGGGGTCCTGCTGGTTTCGAGCGCGAGTGCACAATTTACGAACCACGGCTGCTGGGTAAATTCCACCGGCTCGGTTTCATAGAAGGACGACACCGCGAGCACGCGACCGGTCGCGCCTAGTTGCGCCTGAGCCTGGCGCAGTTGCGCTTCACGGTCGCCAACATTTGATCCGAGAGAGAGATAGACGAGATTTGGCATGGCCTGCCCCGATGGCCCGGCAGCTAGTTTCACGCTTTATTCGGTTGGTTTCCACCGGAAAATTACTCGAGGTTTCCCCACCTCGGGGCGCTCGACCCCCAATAGCCGGTGGTGGCGCGGTTTGGCTGACGCTCTAAGGCAGTTAAACGGGAGGTCCTCCGCTACGCCTGAAAAACGGCTACGCTTGGATGACACCGGGCAAGAAGCCGACTGCAACCACCACCCAATACCTTGGTTACTTTCGACGGGGTTGCCGCGAACTCTAGAATTGGAGGATGACGTTGGAATCCCTAGTTCTGAGCCGAGACGTGGAAATGCTTCGGGTCCTTCGCCCGACGCTGGAAAAGCTTTCGATTGAGGTAAAAATCTGCCAGGAAGCAAAGGAGGCCCGCGACATCCTGATCGCAGAAAAGTTCGATGCCGTGATTGTCGATTGCGATGATTTGTCCGGCGGGCGCGAGGTGCTGCAGGGACTGAGAGCGACTTCCAGCAACAGGAATTCCGTAGCCTTCGCCGTGCTGAACGGCAAGAAAATGACGACGCAGGAAGCGTTCGGTATGGGCGTGAATTTCGTTTTGCAGAAACCCGTGACTGACCTGAACGTGGCACGCTGCTTTTCCGCGGCGCTGAGTTTTATGGAGCGGGAACGGCGCCGCTACTACCGTCAGCCGGTTGAGATGCCGGTCAGGCTAGTGCTCGATGAAAAAGAATTGAAAGCCTCGAGCACGAACATCAGCGAAGGTGGAATCGCCCTGATGTCGAAACAGGCGCTTCCCAAGAGCGGCAAGTGCCGGCTGCAATTCACGCTGCCCAAAACCACCACAGCTCTGGACCTGGAATCGGAGGTAGCATGGGCCGATATCAAAGGACACGCCGGATTACGCTTTCACAATGTAGCCCAGAGTTCTCAAGAACGCCTTGAACAGTGGCTCAGCCAGCAGGCCGAGCCACCAGTCTCTTCTTCTTCCAAGGAGAAGCCGGCGGGGTCAAGTCGTGAAGCCCTATAACTAGGTTCCCTTCATCAGGTCACGTCATTAGGTTCAGTTCCATTAGGTTCAGTTCCGCGCGGGTCTTTCCCAGGTATTCACTTTGTAACTTGCGGCAGCCCCTGCCCGTGGGCAATCTGGTGAGATCATTTCTGCTGAGATCATTTCAGCTGGATCACTGGAGAGCCATTGCAATGCTTCCTACCGCTTACCGCATCCATCGAGTCGAGAGAACCCTGCGCCGGTTTGAACAAGACATCCCGTTGCTGAATACGCGGGTGAAAGACTTGTCGGTCGAAGGCCAACGGTCCGCCCGCAAGTTCGCCGAGGCGCTGGTCAGCCATACCCGCGCCGAATTGCATCGCTTACTGGAAGAACAGCGTGAGAGGTTGCCGGAAGCTGGCGATGTTGCTTGCGAGCCGGCCGACTAGATCAAGATGCATTTTGCGCGAAGCGACACGGGCAGAACGCCTTGCAAGGCCGGAGATAAGTTTGGACTATAGGGGTCCCCTTCGCGAAGCTCAGGGCAGGCTTTCGACTGCGCTCAATAAGGGAACAGAATAAAACCTAAGAATTCCCTGGTCTGGGTGGATCGGGAATCCCATCGCCATCCGAACCGATAGAAATCCCCTTGAGAAGTCAATGCTGGTGGATGCTGAAAGGGGTCCTTCGACTGCGTAAGTGCTTCGCATTCGCGAAGCATTTACTTCGCTCAGGATGAAAGGGGGCTTACAGCGACGAGCCGGCCATGGCGTGTGCGGTGAGAGAACTTGCGGCGTCGTGTTCATTCTCAGGGAGGGTTACTTCTTCCCAGAGCGTTTTGTCGCGCAGGATGCGCGAGACCAGCGCGGTGTGCATGGCGTGACCGGCGCGATCGGCGACGATCTTGCCCAGAATCGGCTTACCCAGAAGCGCCAGGTCGCCCACAAGATCGAGCACTTTGTGCCGGACGAACTCGTCGGGGAAACGGAGCGGGCCGTTTTCGATTCCGTCGCGAGTGAGCACGATACAGTTTTCGCGTGATGCGCCGCGGATGAGTCCCATATTGCGCATGGCTTTCTCGTCTTCACGCGAGCCGAAGGTGCGGGCCGCGGCGATATTCCGCAGATAGCTGCCATTCGAGAGTTCGACCTGAAAAGTTTCCTTGCCAATGAGTGGATGAGGAAAATTTATGGAATAGGAGACGGAGTAGCTGTCGGCGGGATAGACCGAGATTATTTTATTTCCTTCGCGCATCTGCACTTCGCGAAGAATTTTCAGATACTTGCGCGGCCGCCGCTGCTTGCGGATGCCAGCCTTCTGAATCATCTGCACAAACGGAAGAGCGCTGCCATCGAGAATGGGGAGTTCGAGGTTATCGAGCTCTACGATGGCATTGTCCACCCCCAGGCCGACAAACGAGGAGAGCAGGTGCTCGGTGGTGGAGATCAGCACACCTTTCTTCATGAGGCTGGTGGCGTAGCTGACGCGAGCTACGTTGCGGCTGACAGCCTCGATTTCAAAACCATCCAGATCGACGCGCTGGAACACAATGCCGGTGCCGGGCGGCGCGGGAAGGATGCGCATAGAGACGTCAGCGCCGCTATGCAGTCCTACGCCACTGCATTCCACGGCTGAGCGGACTGTCTGCTCCTGGGTCAAAAGGGGTGTTCTTCGTATGTATCGCTTAATGAATAGACTACAACCGCGCGGCTAGGCTTGGGTGTGGTAAAAACGCCACAGTGCGTGGCTTTGCGTGGATAAAGAACCTAGTTATCAAACGTTCCGGATGACGATCTCAATGCGAGCGGATGGGGGGGAATTATCCTCAGTCCGAAATCCGAGCAAGGCGGAGCTAGGCAATTTTTGGATTAGTGTTTTCTGGAGGGCTTGTTTGGGTTGTAGCTGGAGTCGGGGTCGAACATTGCCTGGTTGATTCCCTGGTTATAGTGGACGCCGTTGATGAAGCGTTGGGTTTGCATATCGCCGTTAAAATAGCGGGTAAATCCCCAGGGCGTCATCACTCCCTGCACAAGCCGGTAATTATCGTAGATCTCTTCTTCGACATTGCGCTCTTTGTCCACCGGATCGCGCCACTTGTAGCTTTTCTTGAGGGGAAGATGGGTTTCGAGATCGAAGAAAAGGTCTACGGCTTCGTCTTTTGAGTTGATCAGGGTGATTTGCTGTGCGGGAAGGTTGCCGGCAAGGGCAGTGCCGTCGTAGAAGAACGCCACGCTGGGGTCGTTGGCCCAGACGCGCAGCACAGTCTCCAGAGACAACCTGCGGCGTCGAAGATAGTCGTCGAGATCTTTCTTCTCGACCGGGTGGGGACCTTTGTAGGTTAACTCGTAACCCTTATCACCGACGTAAAGGTAAGCCACGTCCCGTTCTTTGGTGACCTCGATCCGTTCTTTGTCGGGATACTGGGTAAATCGCCAAAACAATACTCCGTTGCTGGTGGGCCTGCCGTGATAGAAGCTGTAGGTGCGTCCTTCCTCCTGCCTGTCGTGAATCGTCAGATATGCCTGACCGCCGAGCGCCTGAATTGCCTGATCCAGCAAGGCACGCGCCTTGCGGGCGTTTTCAAGATCCGTGGGCGGAATCGATTGAGCCTGAACCGCAGTAGCTGCCGAAGATGCCTTTTCGGCAGCTTGAGCGGAAGCCGTGGGATGGTACAAAACAGAGACTGACGGCGACAACACAAAAATCGCCAGCGCAAAGATGAGAAGCAAATGTTTCATTCAGCTGATCAGTGTGATGCCCGAACAGGAAATTGTAGCTGCTTGCAATGGATTTGCGGACTGCGGCGGCGGCCTGACTTCCACCCGTGTTGGATGCATAAAAACCGGTGGAGACATGCTCTGACGGAATTTCAGAGCTGGCCGGCTATCCCACCAGGACGGCTCCGCCATTCACGTTGAAGACCTCGCCCGTGATAAAGCCGGCGTATTCCGTGCACAAGAACAGCACCGGAGCCGCAATCTCCTCGGGCTTGCCGACGCGGCCCAATGGAATCGTACGCCGAATGTGGTCGCCGCTTTTAGGATCATCCAGAGCGGGTTTCGACATATCGGTGTCCACCCATCCGGGGGCGACTGAGTTCACGTAGATTCCCGCGGAAGCCAGTTCGCTGGAGAGGCTTTTCGTCATGCTGATCAACGCGCCTTTCGAGGCGGAGTAGTCGCAATGGAATGCCTCGCCGCGCTGGCCGCTGGTAGAACTGAGGAGCACGATGTGGCCGGCGGCGAAACCACTTCGCGGCTGTGACTTCATTTGTGCGACGGTGTGCTGGACCAAGCCGAAGACGGCGTCAAGGTTGATGGAGAGGGTCGAGCGCCATTGTGCGTCAGTCATCTTCTCGATGGGGACGTCCTGCGCTGGCCACACGCCGTGATTGGCGACGAGAATATCGATCCTGCCGAAATGCTTTACTGCTTCCGTGACCAGGGAGCGGGCAGAATCAGCGCCGTCAAGATTGCTGGCGATGGCATGGCAATTTGCGTTACCGCACTCTTTCGCCAGAGCCTCGGCTTGTGATTTTGCTTTCTGATAGCTGAATACGACCTTCGCGCCTGCGGCAGTGAACATGCGGACCGTGGCTGCGCCGATGCCGCGTGAGCCACCGGTGATTAGGGCAACTTTGTTGGAGAGCGAAAGGGAGACGGGCATAGTTTCTAGTTTCCAGTTTCTGGTTTCAAGTTGCAAGTCGGGTGGATCATGGAACAAAACCAAGATTAGAACTCATCTCATAGGCGGGCCGGTGGGCGCGTCAGTTGTGTAATAGGGATGTTGCAGCAGTCATCCACGCTGAAAAGTACGTTATTCTAAAGGCCGTTCGGTTCGAATCTGCGAACACGCGTGGAGGAGCAGACGTGATTGATCGAATAGCAGACGGCCGCACGGATCTCGTGTTCGACTACCTAGCCACAGGGCAACCCGCGACATCCAAAGACAAGGATGGAACGTCTCTCGTCAATTGGGGTGCATACTACGACGATGTCAATGCCATAAAGTTTTTGCTGGCGCAGGGCGAAACATTGCAATCACTGAGACTTGGCGAAACCTTTGGCCAAGTGCGGCACACATAAAGAGAAAGCTGATCAGTAGGGAAGCGCAGAACAGAGGTAGGAGACTTCTTAAGCAGACCGCTCCGACAGAGACGACAAAGGAAGTGAGTCCGGCATATACCGTCAGGCGCCAGTTGAGCCAACTGACTTCAGCAGCTTTCTCGACCATCGAGGCATCCCCGCGCGGGTTTTCTGAATCTACGGGGTCGCCTGTTGGCTTTACAAGCTATCCCTTGCCGAGGACGTACGCTCTGACTTCAACTCGCGCAGCAGCAGGCGCACCAGCATTCCGTCGAAGCCGATGCCGCTCATTTTGGACAGTTCATCGAGAGCCTGTTCCGGCGTGCGTGCGGCCGCGATGGATTGTTCGGTCAGCATATTGGCGTAGGCGTCGGCCAGGGCGATGATGCGGCCCCATAAAGGAATTTGTTCACCCTTTGCTCCGTCCGGATAGCCTGTGCCATCGAAGCGCTCGTGATGGTGCTCGATGGCCTGGCGCATCATGGCGCTGTGGGGCAGGATGACTGCGATCTCGGCGCCCACCCGCGCGTGCATCCTTACCAGGAAGAACTCGTCGTCGGTGAGCGGTCCTGGTTTGTTCAGAATGCGCTCGGAAACAAAGATCTTGCCCACATCGTGGATCCGCGCCGCGTAGACGAGATCGGCGGTTTCCTCAGGGGGCAATTGAAGGGCACGCGCCAAGACTTCGGTAAAACGCGCGACCAGATCCCCGTGGCCCGAGGTGTGCAGCTCGCGGGATTCGGCGGCGCGGCTGAGAACCTCAATCGATTCCTTCAGCAGCGGCACGTTGCAATCCTCGTGGCCGCCACAAAATTTTATCAACATGGAAGTCAGCTCTTCGAGATGCTCCGGCCCATTGTGTTCGCGCTGCAGAAAACCCTCGATGTAGGAGGAGATCTGCTGACGCTGGGTGGCGAACTCCTCTCCCGCCGCGAATTCCTGGGCCGCGGACACGCGATTTCCGCCGGAGCGTTTTGAAACATACATACCGGCGTCGGCGACGCGGATAATGTCTTCAATCGAAAAACCATGCGTGGGGAAGCTGGCAACGCCAAAACTTCCCGTGATGTGGTGCTCGCTCAGCAAGGGGTCTGTGGCAATCCACTGCCTTAAGCGCTCGGCCAACACCTCGGCCTGTTCGGGCCCGGTCTCGGGCATGAGCACAATGAATTCATCGCCGCCATAACGTGCGACCACGTTCGATTGCCGCGACTTCTGCTCCAGCAGCCGCCCAACGCGGGCGAGCACGAGGTCGCCCTCAAAGTGGCCCATGGTGTCGTTTACTTCCTTGAATTTGTCCAAATCGATGAGCACGACCGAGAAGGGACGCCCCGAGCGTGAAGCACGTTTCCACTCGGCGGACAAAGCCTCCCAGAAAAATCGCCTCGTTTTGATTCCGGTGAGCCCGTCGGTAATGGATTGCTGCTGCAGTTTTTGAAATACAAAAGCGTTGTGCAGGGCCGTAGCAAGCAAGTCCGCCAGGGTATTGAGGATGAGCACATCCTGCGGTGAAAACACGCCGTCGTCGCGGCTTTCGATGTTCAGCGCTCCCAGTAGCGTCTCGCCGTATGTAATGGGAATGCATAGAACGGAGCGGGACTCGGGCAAAATCGCGCCCATCTGACCTGCGATACCGTTCTGTACCAGCGCGCGTTCTCCGGTGCGTGCGACTCGCCCTAGAATTCCGGATCCCAGCGGAATCCGCCTGCCCATGGCATGGGCGGTGGCTCCGGCTTCCGCTTTAATTTCGATCTCCTTGGTTCCGTAATCCAGCAAACCGATGCCGATGTGATCGAAGCTGAAGTTCTTCTGAATCTCTCCAACAATCTGACCCAGCATGTGAACCGGATCGTCGCTGGAAATTGCCGTTCGCGAAATATTGTTCAGGAATGCAAGTTGGCGCGAGCGCCGTTGTTCATCTGCGAAGAGCCGGGCATTTTCTACCGCAACCGATACCTGGCCTGCGGAAGTCACCAGGACGTCGAGATCGCGCCGTTCGAAGACAAATTCCCTTTCGGGGCTCAAGGCAACCATGACGCCCGCCGGCTTGTTGCCGAACAGAATTGGCGCCGCACACAAACATTTGGCGGGATGCTCCGGACGATAAGTGACACCCAGTCGCGCCCGTGTTTTCTCGAGGTCTGAGCGTATCAGCAGCGGCTGCCCCGTCCGGATCACATATTCGGTAAAGGCGTTTTCCAGTTTGCGCGAACGTTTGGGAAGAGCGTGATCGTTCTCCACTTCCAACTCGAAGCGGATCTCGTCTCCCTCCTGAAATGCAATGTAGAAGTTGCTGGTGTTGAAAATCTGTCCCAGTTCAGTGTGGATGGTGCGCAACACTTCATCCTGATCGAGGCGGGAACTGATGGCTTTTCCGATCTCGGTGAGCAATTCATACTCCTGGGTGCGCCGGTGAGCGTCGTGGGCGATCAGGTAGTTATCGAGCGTGAGCCCGAGTTGCAGCGCGAGTCCCACCATAAGACGCGGGCCCGAGGTGCCGAACGCCTTGCGCTCGGCGTGAGGAAATAAAATAACGCCGAAGGCATGATCGCGAGTCTGCAGGCTTACCGCGGTCAGATTGCGGATCTCGGCCTCGGTGAAGACTTTCTTGAATTCGTCGAACATCGCGATCGACGCGATCGGCAACTGTTCCCGCATCTGGGCGAGGTTATGCACGGTAAATAGCCCGCCCTGACGATAAGCCATTTCGCAGATGTATTCGCCCGTCCCGGTTGTGGTCAAGACGTCCAGGAATTCCTGCGAAAAACCGCGCTCCACCGAAGGCAGCAAACTGCGCCAGCGTTCGGAAATGTAGATGATCGCCCGCCGCGCCGACAAGGCATTGGCCAGCCGGTCCAAAGCCGACTGCATACTTGGGAGCAAATCGTCGGCGGAGAGCAAACGCCGCGGATCCACCCCTAAAGTCGAAAGGGCGAGGGTGTTTTCCTGCACGGCATTCCGCTCGTTTTCAAACAGCACCATCACCATCGCAATGCCCAGCAGCATCTGCGGTACGGGACCGAGATAGTTGGCTACGCTGCCAAAGCGGGCGCCCCAGGGATTGCGAAATTGCCCCGCGCCCATCAATACAGCCCATAACGCCAGCGAGAACCCCAGCACTTTGAAAGCCAGCGACCCTCTACGGTAGCCGTTGACGTAGAAGACGGCGGAACCATACAACAGGACGGCAGCGACTCCCAGGTCGAGAGCGATAGCGGGTTGCGCGGTTACCTGAAACACTCCGGCCAACATGTGCGCCCGGAAGTTAACGCAAGCCAGCCCAATTCCAGCCGCGACCAAGGCGGCGTCATACCAGAGGAATCGCGACGGCCCGCGCATCAGGCGTGTCGACACAAAGATGCACAAGGCCATGGCTACGAGAAACAGGGAACTAGCGAAAAACGCGACCGGGGAAGGCGCCCGGTAAAACGAAAACGCGTCAAGAACGTAGTGCAGCGAGTAAGCCGCCCATGCGAACTGCCAGGCACGGAAGTAAGCCTGCCTGCTCTGTTCATAGAGGTAGGTAAATACCAGGAACAGGAGGAGCGAGACCACTCCCGGAATTACGACCATGCTGATGACAACACTATTCATGAGACCCCGCGAACCCTTCGTGCCTGGATATGATTCAACAACCCTGGAGGAAGTGTATTACCGTTAACCAATGCTTTCACAGACGAGGGGGCGAAGACAATAAGATTTAAGTACACTGTCCCAGTCCGTCCGCGGCTCAGGATACCTGGAATCAGTCACTTATAAGGAGCACGTTCCCCGCTTCGCTTGACGATAGTTTTCTCGTCCCCATACCATCGAAGTTTCAGGCCTTATGATGACTGAGGTACTTCATGCCGTGTTACCGCCGCGCGTGCGCTTTGCGCCATCACCTACCGGTTTTCTACATGTAGGCAGCGCGCGTACTTTCATCTTTAACTGGCTCTATACGCGCCACAACGGCGGAACGATGATCCTCCGGCTCGACGATACGGATGTCGAACGCAATACTCAACCCTCGGTGGATTCGATTTTTGAAGGGTTAAAGTGGCTGAATTTGAGCTGGGACGAAGAATACAAGCAATCCGCCCGCCTCGAACTGCACCGCAAGACGGCGTGGGCGATCTTCGAGAAAGGCCTTGCCTACCGCGACTTTACGCCTGCCCATACGGGGGACTCCGAGAAATCCGGTGCGCAGGGAACGTGGCTTTTTAATCCTGCCGCGCGCGACCTCTCAAGCTCGGAGACTGATCGCCGCGCCAAGGCGGGAGAACCTTTTGCATTGCGTTTTCGCGTGCCGCGTGAAAGCGGGCAGATGGTGAGATTTACCGACGCGGTTTACGGCGAGCAGGCAAAAGCCGCCGCCGATATCGAAGACTTCGCGCTTCTGCGTTCTGACGGCATGCCAACTTACCATCTGGCATCCTGCGCCGACGACGCCGATCTGCGCATCTCTCACATCATTCGCGGCCAGGACCATCTTACAAATACTTTCAAGCATGTGTTGATCTTCGAAGCTGCGGGCTTTGCGCCGCCGCAGTTTGCGCATCTGCCGCTGCTGGTCGCGCCGGACGGAAGCAAACTTTCCAAGCGCCGTCATGGTCCTGTGGTCAGCGTTGCGACTTATCGGGACGCCGGATTTCTCTCCGCGGCATTTATTAACTTTCTCTGCCTGCTTGGCTGGTCGCCTAAGAACGATCGCGAGAACATGTCATTGCAAGAGCTAATGGATGCCTTCTCGCTCGAAGGCATCAACCGCTCGAATGCGGTAGTGAACTTCAAAGAACCTGCTACAACACCGGAGGAAACCTTCGATCCGAAGGCGGTGTGGTTGAATGCTGAACATATTCGCGCCTTGCCGGTTGAGGATTTGACTGCACGTTTACTTCCCGTTGTGCACGCTGCCGGATTCGACGTTGCGCCGGAGAAAATGCTGCGGATTACACCGCTGATCCGCGAGCGTATCAAGTTGCTTCGGGATGTGCTCACGTCCGCTGATTTCTTTTTCGTAGGCCAACTGCCGCCTTACGACCCGGCGGAACTCATCCCGCAAAAGGGAGACGCGGCTATGGCGGTGAAAGTTTTGACCAGGGCACGCGAGGTGCTGGCGAATGTGGAATTCAAACACGATCCGCTGGATCAAGCCCTGCGTGCTGCCGCACAGGAACTCGGAGTGAAGGCTGGACAGATGTTTCAGCCCATTCGCGTTGCCGTCTGCGGACGGAAGAATGCTCCGCCGCTGTTTGAGACGCTCGAGGTGCTGGGGCGGGAGACGGTGCTGGAGCGGATTGGGCAGGCGGCACAGTTGAACATAAGATAGCGTTCCCTGGAGTACTACGGAAGTGCGCCAAGCAAAACCCCGAACCGTTTCCAGTTCGGGGCCGTCAACCTGTCCAGTTAACAAGTTCATCATCGAAGACCCGCCTCCTCAAGTCAACGTAGCTTTTGGTATGGGAGAGACTCGCTGTCCTGAGTCTCTCCGCCAGCTGCCCTACCAAGTCAGGGATGCCGTGGACCCGGCGGGATTCGAACCCACACCTTCCACCTGGACAGGTTGACGTGCTGCCAATTGCACCACGGGCCCCGATCCAAGCTCATTGGTACGAACCAGAACCCGCAATCTTCATACCGCACAAATCGGCGAACAGCTTTTCCGTTTTGGGGACACGTTTAGGTCTTTGCCGAGGATATGGTAGCTCTCGAGTTCAAGCACGACCCGCTCGATCAGGCCCGGCGCGCCGCCGCACGGGAACTCGGAGTGAAGGCGGGACAGCTGTTCCAGCCCATTCGGGTTGCCGTCTGCGGGCGCAAGAATGTGCCGCCGCTGTTTGAGACTGGGGCGGCGGACGGTGCTGGAGCGGATCGAGTGAGCGCTTCAGATTGCCAGTGTTGTGGGAGCGTGAAAGCGGTCTAGCTGCGATAAGATCAAGGAGTAATGAATCCATCTCATTCCCCTAGCGAAGCTGGAGAAAAAGCTGTGACTGCCTCGCCGGCGCCTGTTCCACCGAGCTTTATTCGCGACATTATTGTCGAAGATCTGAAGACCAACAAACATAACGGTCGCGTGCAGACGCGCTTTCCTCCCGAGCCCAACGGGCATCTGCACATCGGCCATGCCAAGGCGATCTGCATCGACTTCGGACTGGCCGACGAGTTTGGCGGACATACCAATCTTCGTTTCGACGACACCAATCCGGAGAAGGAAGAGAGCGAGTACGTCGAATCGATCAAAGCCGACGTGAACTGGCTCGGCTTCCAGTGGGATGGGCTGTTCTATGCTTCCGATTACTTCGACCAGCTCTATGAGTGGGCGATCAAACTGATCAAGGATGGCAAGGCATACGTTGACGATCTGACGGCCGAGGAAATTCGCAGGCATCGCGGCACGCTGACCGAACCGGGCAAAGACAGTCCTTATCGCAATCGTTCGGTGGAAGAGAATCTGGATTTATTTGAGCGCATGCGCGCGGGCGAGTTCCCTGATGGATCGCGCACGCTGCGGGCGAAGATCGACATGGCCTCGCCGAATCTCAACCTGCGAGATCCAGTGATGTACCGCATTCTGCATGCCGAGCATCACCGCACTCGCAACAAGTGGTGCATTTATCCAATGTACGACTACGCGCACGGGCAGTCGGACTCGATTGAGCGGGTTACGCACTCTCTCTGTACGCTCGAGTTCGAAGACCATCGTCCGCTTTACAGCTGGTTCATCCAGCAGCTCGGCATTTTCCCGTCGCGACAGATCGAGTTCGACCGGCTAAATCTCACCTACACGCTGCTGAGCAAGCGCAAGCTGCTGCAACTGGTGCAGGAAGGGCGAGTGAGCGGATGGGATGATCCGCGAATGCCGACGCTCGGCGGCATCCGCCGGCGAGGGTACACGCCCGAGGCGGTGCGCAATTTCTGCGGTGCAATTGGCGTGTCGAAGACGAACGGGTTCATCGAGCTGGCCATGCTGGAGCATTTTGTCCGCGAGGATTTGAACCGGCGCGCGCCGCGTGTGATGGGGGTGCTGCGTCCGCTGAAAGTTGTGATCGACAATTATCCAGAGAATCAGGTCGAAGAGATGGACGCGGTGAACAATCCTGAGGATGCGAACGCGGGAACGCGGAAGGTACCGTTCTCGCGCGTGCTTTACATCGAGCAGGACGACTTCCGCGAAGATCCTCCCAAAGGATATTTCCGTCTCTCGCCGGGACGCGAAGTGCGGTTGCGCTATGGCTACCTGGTTACCTGCACGAGCGCAGTGAAGAACGAAAAAGGAGAAGTGGTCGAAGTGCATTGCAGCTACGATCCAGCGACGCGAGGAGGCAACACGCCCGACGGTCGCAAAGTGAAGGGTACGATTCACTGGGTGTCGGCTGCACAAGCCATCGACGCCGAAGTGCGCATTTATGAGAATTTGTTCAGCAAGGAAAATCCCGGCGACGTTGAGGAAGGGCAGGACGTTCTCGACAATCTCAATCCGAATTCAATGGAAATCATCACCGACGCCAAGATCGAGCCGTCGCTGGCCAACGCGGCGGTAGGCAGCCGGCATCAGTTCGAGCGGCTGGGATATTTTTGCGTCGATCAGGATTCGAAGGCGGGTAAGCGAGTGTTCAACCGCACTGTGGCGCTGAAGGATACCTGGGCGAAGTTCGAGAAGAAGCAGGGCGGAAAGGGCTAGGAGAAGCGGTCGGTCGAGAACGCCTAGTCAAAAGCAAAGCCCCGAGCGCGGATTCAAATCCTTTCCTGAGGTTCTTGCCGAGTTTGGGTAGTGGTGCACTTTTGGCTGACGCTCTAAGCCGGTTAAGCGGGAGATCCCTTCGGCTTCGCTTCAGGGCAGGCTCTTCGCTACGCCTGAAAAGCGGCTACGCTCAAGATGACGCCCGGCCGTTCTGGAACGCTCTAGTTATGGATGTGTGGGCTTTGCGCAGGATTGGCATGGTGCTCGGCCGGTTCTTTTATTACTTTGACTTCAAAACTCACGGGCAGGGTTTTCGGCGGATAGCAGGCGGCATTGTCGCAGGCCTGGTAGCGCAGCACGCCATGCATCACATATTTTCCGGGAACGACTGACTTGAGCGGGTGCACTCCAAGAGCGATGGTGAAGTCGCCGCTATAGACGCTCAGCTTCTCGTCGGGGGAGAACGGAAAGGTCGCGTCCTCGCCCGGAGGATATTCGATCTTGCCCAAGATGATGTCAGTGGGCAGGTCCATCTTCAGGGCGGTTGGAATGAGGAACTCCGACTTGGGTGTGTTCGAGTTGATGTGGTAACCGGGAGGGACGCGGAAATTGAGGTTGACCATGGTCTGCTGGGCGCGCTGAGTGGTGGTCAGGGGCACGGCCGCCATGGTGAGGGTTGGAGCTTTGCCCAGGGTTTGCGCGGCTGAGGGTTTTGCGCCAGTCGGAACAATGAGCGTGAGCAAACCGAACAGCAGTGCGATACCAGTCTCACAATTCCGGGGCTGCGCTTGACCGTCTCTCATTCCGGTGAACTCACTGGTGAACTCTTTGCCGGTGAACTGTTTGCCGGGGAACTCATGGCCGAGGCCGATGTTTGGGTCGATGCCGGCTGGGTGTTGAGCGCCTTCTTGATTGCGTCCTCGATTTCGGCTTTGCCCCTGAGCCCGATGATCCTATCCATGACCTTGCCATCGCGTCCAATCAAAAAGCTTTCCGGCAAAGCGGGGACTCCGCCATACTGATCGCCAACCGATTCTTTTCCAATCAGAATGGGATAGTTCACGCCCATATCTTTGGCGAACTTGCCGATGTCCTCCTTGCTGGCATCGTCCATGGCAACGCCGACAACCTGCAGTCCCTGCGACCCATATTGCTTTTGGAAGTCAACGAACCATGGCATTTCGATTTTGCACGGACCGCACCAGGTGGCCCAGAAGTTGAGCAGCACGGCTTTGCCGCGAAAGTCTGAAAGGCGCATCGTCTTGCCGTCGAGCGACTCAAGAGCGAAATCGGGAGCAGGGCTCGACTGAGTGAGATGCGAATTAAAGCCTGCGCTTGCCCGGCGGGCTTTGTGATACCCGACATAGAGCATCAGCGCGACAACGAACGCTACGATCACGAGCGTAAGAGGACTACGTTTCACGGAACTCTCCTTACCCATCCTAAACGGAACGACGAGCCGCTGGCGGCTTCAGACAAGACTCATAGAGCAAAACGATTCAAAAACGAAAGCCAATTCGAAATCATGGTGAAGCGGCCGAGCACCAGCAACACTCCGAGGCCGATCAGCAGTGCGCCGGACGCGACTTCGAGAGCATGCATGTGGGACCGGAAGCGGCTGTAAAACTTCAAGAAACGCTCGACTCCGAGCGCAGTCAGCAGGAATGGCACCGCGAGCCCCAGAGAATAAATCGCAAGAAGGATCATGCCTTTCGACAGCGTATCCTGGGCCGCGGCGAGCGTGAGGATACCGGCCAGTATCGGCCCAATGCACGGGGTCCAGCCGAAGGCGAAGGCGAAGCCGATGACAAATGCGCCCAGCGGCGTACTGCCGCCCTTCAGTTCGTGCATGCGGGTATCGGCGTAGAGCGCCTTGATCTTGAGAATGCCAGTGAGGTGCAGGCCAAAGAGAATAATGACTACGCCGGCCACCATCGCCAGAGTGTGTTTGTATTGCGCCGCGATCTGGCCGATCTCGCTGGAGATCGCGCCCAGCGTGATAAACACCACGCTGAAACCGAAGATAAATCCGATCGAGTTCGTCATGACGCGCCGCATGAGGCGACCTTGCGATGATTTGAGTTCATCCACGCCAGCGCCCGAAATAAGGGAAACGTATCCCGGCACCAGGGGCAACACACAGGGCGAGAGAAAAGAAATGAGCCCGGCGAAAAAGGCCGCGAGCGGAAGTGGGAGACTCGACATGCGCCTTTTATTGTACCTGTCGGAGTTCTTCTCCGTCAGCAAAGAGATCATTGGGCCGGGAATACGTTACACGCTGCGGCGTGAATTGACGGGATTGTCCCGCGACCCTAGAATCGAGGTGGGAATAGATTTCTTCACAACCGTCTCTCATCTCATGCCTCTTTACGAATATCAGTGTGAAAAGTGCGGCCACCGCTTCGAGAAAATCCAGAAGTTTTCCGACAAGATGGTTAAGAAGTGTCCGGAGTGCGGCGGGCGGGTTGAGCAGATGATTTCCGCGCCCGCGGTGCAGTTCAAAGGATCCGGCTGGTACGTCACGGATTACCCGAAGAAGTCCGACAGGCCTGCCTCGAGCGATGGCGGCGGAGACTCAAAGGACACCAAGAAAGAAGAGAAGTCCAAGCCGGAGGTCTCTGCTGGGGAAAGTTCCTCCAAGGACAGTTCGTCGAAAGGAAGCTCTTCAAAGGAGGGCTCCAGCAAAGAGAGCACTACGAGGGTAAGTTCATCTCGTAAGCCTGACAAGAGGAAGTAGCCGCGATTCGTCAATCCAGAGAGTCGGGCTTCGCCCGCCGCACCGCCGAGAGCCTGCCCTGAGCGGAGTCGAAGGGGCGGCTGTTTCCACATAAATTCTGGCCTATTTGAGCTCCCGCATAAAGTGATCATCGATCATGTGGAACAGATGATCGCGCGCATCGCTTCCGGAGATGCTGTGGGTTTTGTTGGGATAGATCATCAGCTGGAATTGCTTGCCTGCCGTGATCAGCGCATTAATCATTTGCATGCTGTTCTGAAAGTGCACGTTATCGTCGCCGGTTCCGTGCGCCAGCAATAGTGCTCCGTGCAGGTTCGCGGCCCCGGCGGTAACGTCAGATTCGGCATAACCCTTGGGATCGTCCTTGAGCTGGCCCATGTAACGTTCGGTGTAGATGCTGTCATAATTGATCTGGCTGGTGACGGGAGCAACCGCGACCCCTGCGCGAAAGCGGTTCGAGTGGGTCATGGCATAAACGGTCATGGAGCCACCGTTCGACCACCCCCAGATTGCCACGCGGTCTTTATCGAGTTGCGGGTACTGCGCGAAAAGTTGATCGAGCGTTGTCAGCTGATCCTTCAATTCAATTGCGCCAAACTCATGGCGAATCGCGGCCTGGAACTTTCGGTCGCGGTTGGGTGTTCCGCGATTGTCGAGGGCAAAGATGGCGAAGCCCTGGCGCGCCAGGATCTCATCGAACGGGTCGGTCGGTTGTTTCAAAACCATCTGGCCCGCAGGCCCGCCGTATACATGCACGATCAGCGGAGTCTTGCCCGTGGGCGGCGCGTCCGGAGGAAGCAACAAGCGTCCGTAAAGCGTCGTGCCGTCGTCGGCCTTGAACTCGAGAAAAGCCGGGGCCCGCAGTCCATACTCTGCCACTTCATCGTGCGCCTGCCATACCGGAGTGCACGCGCCGCCCACCGAGCATAGCGACATGCGCGGGGACGTCCGGGGCCCCTTGAATGTCTGCTGGTAGTGCCTGGAATCATCGGAAAATTTCGCAGAGTAAAGACCTTCATCTTCAGCCTGCGTAAGCCGCTGCAATCCGGTTCCATCCAGTTTGATTGAGAAAATATGCCGTTGCCTCGGATCGTCTTTATTGGACGAAAAAAATACTGTTCCGGCCGCGTCATCGACACCTTCCACTCCTAACATTTCAAAATCGCCCTGAGTGAGTTGGCGTTCCAGCGTCGCTTCCGCGGCCAATGGGTTCTGCTTGTCAAAACGGTAGAGATACAGATGAGTATGCCCATCGCGCCAGCTTGACCACAGGAAGCGGTCGCCCGACTTCAATACGCCAAAATCGTCATTCACATTGACCCACGCTTCGGGGCTGGTCTCGGTGAGCACCTTCGTCGATTTGCCAGACTTCGCATCTACGAAATACAAATCCATTTTGTCCTGGTTGCGATTGAGAACTTCGGCCCAGACCACTCCTTCTCGGAGCCAACCAAAACGCGGGATATAAGCCTCATCATCACGATCATTCGTCAGCGAAATCCAGCGAACCTTATCTTTACCTTTATCCGCATCCACTACCCCCAGCTTCACCTCGGGGTTGGGGTCGCCAACTTTCGGATACTTCTCGTTGTCCACGGTCGGATGAGTGGGGATCAAGTTAACGATGGGGTAGGTTGGAACCTTGGTTTCATCCATGTGCAGAAAAGCGATCTGCTTGCTGTCCGGCGACCAGAAATAGTTGCTGCGCACCGCGAACTCTTCGGCATACACCCAATCAATGTCGCCATTGAAAAGATTCTCTCCAGCGTCATTGCTAAGCTGTTTTTCGCCCTTGCCGCTGACCGGCCGAACATACAGGTTGTGTTTGCGCACGTAGGAAACATGGGTGCCATCGGGGGAAAACTTGGGGTCGCCGCTGGGGTCAGGAGCCGAAGTGAATTGCACGGCCGTTCCAGTCGCCAAATCAAAGAGCCAAAGCTGCCCTTGCGAGTCGAAAATCAAGTGCTTCGAATCGGGCGCCCACAGGTAGGCTGCCACGTGATAGCGCGTCAGACGCTCTTTCTCGCGCTCATCCTTCACTTTGTTGTAGTCGGGCGCAAGCGAGGCAAGTTTGGTGGCGCTTAGTAAGACCTTCTTCTCGCCCGTGGCCGCATCGACGTACCAGAGTTCGCCATGTTCTCCTTCGTCGTCGCGCTGGACGAACGAGAGCTTGCTGCCATCCGGACTCCACTCGACGTTTTCCGGAGCACGCCCTGCCAGACCGCCAGGGGCAAAGATCGCCTCAATCGTAAGCGGTTTCATTGGCGAGGACGTTTGCGCCCAGAGCGGCAGACTCGAAACAAGGACGAGAATAGTAAAAGCGAACCGCGGGATCGGTTTGATCACGGAAGCCTCGGAGAATAGGAAGTGAAAAAAACGACGTGAACGAGAGAGTTTAACACCTGCGAAAAGACCCACCTCGTCGCTGCGTGGCTCATGGTAGTGGTGAGTTTGGCTGAGGCTCTAAGCTGGTTAAGCGGGAGATCCCTTCGGCTTCGCTCAGAGCAGGCTCCTCACGCGGCTGAAGTACGCAGCGTTTCGGGATGACGTCCTCATAAATATAAGTATAAGTTAAGGATAAGTTCAAACTGAGCCACCTGGCTCACGGTTAAGGAGAGCGCGCGGTTTTCGCGTGATAGAATCAAGGTCGAGTCCTTTCGGGATGCTTCCAGAAATAGAAAACCTGCTGCACCTGCAAGAGGCGGACAAGGAAATCCGCCGCCTGCAGGATGAAATCGCCGAACTCCCTAAGCGCGTCGCCGCTATCGAACACAAGCTGGCGGACACAAAAGCGCAGCTCGAAAAAGCGCAGGCAGCCGTGAAAGCCGACGAAGCCACCCGCCGAAAGCATGAAACAACCATCACCGACCTGCGCGGCAAAATTTCCAAGTACCGCGACCAGTCTCTCGACGTAAAAACCAACGAGCAATACAAGGCGCTTTTGCACGAAATTCAGTTTGCGGAAAAAGATATCGCCGTCACCGAGGACAAGATTCTTGAGTTGATGCTCAACGCCGATGCGCGCGACAAGGAAGTAAAAGCCGCGCAGGCCGAACTGAAGGCGGAGGCGGCCGAGATTGAAAAAGAGAAAATTGTCGCTCGCCAGCGCACCGCCGAGGATGAAAAACTGCTTGCCGAGTGGCGCGCCAAACGCGATCAGATGCGGGCCGGCGTCAGCGAGGATCTCCTGCGGCATTATGAGCGGGTCTCCAAGTTTCGCGGCAGCGGAATCTCTGAGGTGCGCGATCACAAATGCATGGGTTGCCAAGTGATGCTGCGTCCGCAGACCTATAACGACGTACGTACGGGCCAGCAAACTGTTGTGTGCGATTCCTGCCAGCGCGTCCTTTACTTCAATCCCGCAAACGAAATGCAGGCGCTCGAGCCGGAGCACAAGCGGGCACGCCGTCACCATCCAAAAATCGATGCCCCACAGGCTTGGTACTACCGTCAGGAATACGGCGATGCGGGCGAAGTTTTCCTGTGTTTGACGAACGCCTCGGGGCAGGCAACCCGCCGTGTTTTCGACATGCATACTGGCCGTCTGATTGGCGATATTCTGATTCGCGAAGGCGATTACCGCCATGCCTTTCCGGAAGACATCACAGGGGCCATTCGCCTTAACGGAAGCTGGACCGAACATGACATGGAAAACTGGGGCGCCGAAATGCCCATGACCGCGCTCGATTCTCTCCATGTCGACCTCGAAGCCGCCCGCTACGAAATGAACACACACGCCAAGTCCGGAACGACGGCGATCGTTCCTACCGAGCAGGCCGCCAGCTAGCAAGGCAATGCGGGATGCTACCGATTCCTACCGAGTGACCGCCAAGCACTACGATGGCGCCTATGCTGCCAAGCAAGACCTCGTGGACTTGCCTTTCTACCTCGAACTCGCGGCGCAGTCGTCTGGTCCGATTCTCGAGATCGCCTGTGGCACGGGACGCGTTCTGCTTCCCATTGCACGGAAGGGAATCGAGATTCACGGGGTGGACAACTCGTTACCCATGCTTGAGATTCTGAAGAACAATCTAAAGCAAGAACCCGACCATGTCCGCCGGAGAGTCACCCTCCACGAAGGCGACATGCGAGACTTCCGGCTAAGTGCAAAATTTCCGCTGGTGATCATTCCCTTCCGCCCCATGCAGCACATGGATATAGTTCAAGACCAAGTCAGCGCTCTCATCACCGCGGCATGGCACCTGACCGAGACAGGAATCCTGGCGTTCGACGTTTTCTATCCGAAGTTTGAAATGATCAATGCAAAAATCGGCGAAGAGGTCCCGGAGATGGAGTGGAGCTCGAGTTTCGATCCGGCGACGATTGTGCGCCGCTACTTTAGAAAAGATTCGGTCGACAAGATCGCTCAGATTCTCCGGTTCACGTTTATCTACCGCACTTTCCGGGCGAGCGAGTTGGTCCTGGAGGAGGCGGAAGAGTTCAAGCTGTCCTATTTCACCTATCCGCACTTGCAGGCATTGTTTCTGCTGGCTGGTCTGGAGCCCGTTGCGGAATACGGCTCTTTCTCCAAGGCTCCTCTAGATAACAGTTCTGAGCAGATGATTTTCCTGCTCAGGAGAGCGGGCCTCGGGCGAAATACGATCGAATGACAACAGCCGGCATTGGGTAGTGCAGTTTGGCGGACGCTCTAAGCGCGTTAAGGGGGAGATCCTTCGCTACGCCTGAAAAACGGCTACGCTCAGGATGAGGCCGGGCAAAAAGGCCGAACTGCACCACGATCCAAGATTGCCGCGGATATTGTCAGACACCATTGTCAGATAACATCGTAAGGATGGTCCGAAAGGCGGCAACTTCCGATTCGCGCTTCACCGTCACCGTTTCTCCGCGCGGCGCATCCCGGCTGAAGGACGGGCACGTCTGGGTATACCGCTCCGATATTGTCGCGGGGGAGAAAGCGCCGCCGCCGGGTTCAATCGTCACGGTCGCGGACCATCGCGGCCAGATTCTCGGAACCGCGCTTTACTCCAGCTCTTCACAAATTGCGATCCGCCTCATCTCGCGTGAGGCTGTGGCCGACTTTCCCGCGCTTCTTGGGCAGCGCATCGGGGATGCCGTGGCTTATCGCGAACGAATTATCCACGATACGAATGCCTACCGCGTGATCTTCAGCGAGGGTGACTTCCTTCCCGGCCTCATCGTCGACCGCTACAACGACATTCTCTCGCTGCAGATTCTCACTCAGGCCATGGATGCGGAGAGCGTGCGCCAGACTCTGATTTCCGAGCTCAGCGAGAGGCTTCGAACCCCTTCGATCGTTGAACGAGTGGATCCGCGGGTCCGCCAACTCGAGGAGCTGCTGGCGCGAAGCTCTGCACTGTTGCGGGGTGAGAGAACCTCGACGGTGTTTGCGATGAATGGAGTTCAGTTTCACTTCGACTCGCTCGAAGGGCAGAAAACCGGAGCGTTTCTCGACCAACGCGAGAACTACGCGGCCGCGGCCCAATACGCCCACGGCGAAGCGCTCGACGTCTTCTGCTATCAGGGCGGCTTCGCGCTTCATATGGCCCCACGCTGCTCCCACGTTACCGGCGTCGACAGCTCGCGCCCGGCGCTTGAAGTTGCCGACCGGAACGCCGTCCTCAACCGCGCACAACTCGAAAACAAAGAAATTGAATGGATAGAGGCGAACGCGTTTGACTTGCTGAAGGACTACGCCTCCTCCGGACAGCGCTACGATACGGTAGTTCTCGACCCGCCAGCGTTCGCCAAGAGCAAGCGAGATCTGGATGCCGCGATGCGGGGGTATAAGGAACTGAATCTTCGGGCCCTGAAGATGCTACGTCCCGGAGGTACGCTGGTCAGCTGCTCGTGCTCCTATCATGTAAGTCAAGCCGACTTCCTCGAAATGCTGGCCGACGCCGCCCGAGATGCTCATCGCACACTGCGTCTGGTTGAGGTTCGGGGACAAGCAAAAGACCATCCTGTCTTGGTAAATATTCCTGAAACGGCCTACCTTAAGTGTGTCATAGCTCATGTAAGCCATTGAAAACAATAAATATTCTATTGCTGATAATAACATACTAATATTTTATGCTTCTTTCATGCTAACTATGGCATCGAATGTAGTGATCGAAGCCATCGCATGTGAGTAGATGGGCTTCTCACCAAATTCCAAGCCCAAGACTTTTGAAGGAGGATTTAGCCATGACCGTTCTTACCCGTTGGGAGCCTTTCCATGAGTTTTCCACCTTGCAGGATCGCATGAACCGCCTGTTCCGCGAGACCTACAGCGAAGGTGGCCGGGATGAATCCCTCACCACATCAAGCTTTGCCCCAGCCGTGGACGTCTACGAAGACGAGCACAACATGAGTTTGAAGATCGAAGTGCCCGGAATCGACGAGAAAGACATCGACATTCGGCTGGAGAACAACACCCTGACCGTGCACGGCGAACGCAAGATCGAGAAGGAAGAAAAAGAAGAAAACTACCGACGTGTGGAGCGCCAGTACGGCAGCTTCACCCGGACTTTCACTCTGCCCACGACCGTGAATTCCGAAAAGGTTTCGGCAAACTACGACAAGGGCGTGTTGAAGGTCACTCTGCCCAAGAAAGCCGAAGCTAAGCCCAAGCAGATTAAGGTCAACGTCGGCAGCGAGAAGACCCTAGAAGCCAAGGCCCCAAGCAAGGCCGCGTAAGCAAAGTAGTACTGATGTGGGGACAGCCGCCCTCGGCTGTCCAGTCAAGCGAAGCTCGACTTGATCTTCGACGGGAGGCGGCCAAACTGGACCGCCTCCCGTTTGCTTTGCTATGCAACGCTTGGCTCGCCGGCAAAGTTGGTTCACAATGCTTGCAGGGCATGAAGCAGTGAAAGCTACCATCGAGTCAATTAACCAGATGCAGGCCGATGGGATCATCGGCAAGTACGCCATTGGAGGGGCCGTTGGCGCGACGTTTTATCTTGAACCTGCAGCGACACTCGACGTGGACATTTTTGTGACCCCTCCGACGGCCCCTGGTGGATTATTGCTTAGCCATCGCCCGATTTACGCCTACCTGAAAGCCAGAGGTGGCACGGTCATTGGCGGTTGGCCCGTGCAGTTTCTTCCGGCCAGCGATGAACTGGAACTCGAAGGTCTCGCGGAAGCGGTTCCAACGACAATAGAGGATGTCGGGGCGAGCGTGATGACTGCCGAACACTTGGCCGCCATCGGGCTACGCACTGGACGTCCCAAGGACCACAACCGCATTTTGCAGTTTATCGAGCAAGGCGCGGTCTCTGCGCTAGGTGCTCGCAAGAAGGCTGTTAAAGCTAGGGAAAGCTAAGGCCAAGTTAGGAGCGATAGAGTATGTGGAAGCCTCTAGTGTTTGCTAATGCCCGGAGGAAACCATGGGGCTCAATTGTGACCTCCGGAGCATTCATCGGTGCTCTTGGCCTTCGGCAGGGGCTTGGCCATCATATTCCGCCGGCCGTTTATTGGACAATTGCTCTTGCGTAGGTAAGGATGCAGCGCAAGAGTTCTGCAACTCAGTCCATTCAACCCCAGCTTAAGGTTTAGAAATGGAGTTTCGCCATCATGCCCATCCGTTGGGATAAATTCACTGTAAAAGCGCAGGGAGCGGTCCAGCGCGCAAACGAACTCGCCTCCGAACACGGCAACCCGGAGTTGCTACCGCTGCACCTGCTCGCGGCGCTGCTCGAGGACAAAGAGGGAATAATTTCGCCGGTGCTCGAAAAAATCGGCATCGGCCCGCAAGCCGTTCTCAGCGATCTTTATCACGAAATTGAGAAGCTTCCTAAAGTTTCTGGAGAGGCGGCACAGGCCGCGTTCTCGAACGCCGCGAACAAACTGCTCGACCAAGCTTTCAAAGAAGCCTCGAACTTCAAGGACGAGTATGTTTCGACGGAACATCTGCTGCTTGCGATCACGCACCTTAAACAGGATGCGGCAGCGCAGATCCTTGCCCGCCACGGCGCGACTTACGACGCCATCTTGAAAGCTCTGACCGCCGTGCGCGGCTCGCAGAAGGTGACCGACCAGAATCCAGAAGCCAAATACCAAGCCCTCGAGCGCTATGCCCGCGATCTCACCGAGCAAGCGCGGCGTGGCAAGCTTGATCCAGTCATCGGACGCGACGAAGAAATCCGTCGTGTGGTGCAGGTGCTCTCCCGCCGCACAAAAAACAATCCCGTGCTTATCGGCGAACCCGGCGTGGGCAAGACCGCTATCGTCGAAGGCCTGGCCCAGCGCATCATCTCGGGGGACGTGCCTGAGGTTCTTAAGAACAAGCGCGTGGTCGCGCTCGATCTTGGAGCGATGCTCGCCGGGGCAAAATATCGTGGGGAGTTTGAAGACCGGCTCAAGGCCGTCTTGAAAGAAATAGAGGACTCCTCCGGGCAGGTAATTCTTTTTATCGACGAGCTGCATACGTTGGTGGGAGCCGGCGCCAGCGAAGGCGCCATTGACGCCTCCAACATGCTCAAGCCGGCACTGGCTCGCGGAGAGCTGCGCGCCGTCGGCGCCACCACGCTCAATGAATACAAAAAGTACATCGAAAAGGACGCGGCTCTCGAACGCCGGTTCCAGATCATTTTCGTCGGTGAACCCAACGTCGAAGACACCATCGCCATCCTTCGCGGACTCAAAGAGCGATATGAGGTGCATCACGGAGTGCGTATCAAAGATTCAGCGATCGTCGCCGCAGCGACACTCTCGCACCGTTACATCTCCGATCGCTTCCTGCCTGACAAGGCTATCGACCTGATCGATGAGGCTGCTGCGTCAATTCGCATCCAGATCGATTCGCTGCCTACGGACATCGACCAGCTTGAGCGCCGTGCCACGCAGCTAGAAATCGAGAAACAGGCTCTGAAAAAAGAGGACGACGCTAATTCGCGAGAGCGGCTCGCCGTGATCGAGAAGGAACTCGCCGACATTCGCGAGAGATCAAATGCCCTGAAAGCGAATTGGAAAAAAGAAAAGGATCTAATCGCCCGTTCGCGCGAGCTGAAAGAAAAAATCGAGAAGCTCAAGATCGAAGAGCAGGCAGAAGAGCGTAAAGGCAATCTGCAACGCGTCGCGGAAATCCGCTATGGGCTGTTGCGCCAGGCCGAAGATGAGTTGGGTAAGCTGACAGATAAGGAAGCGGGCGAGGGCGCCCGCTCCACGCGTCCCCGCATGCTCAAAGAGGAAGTGGACGAAGAAGACATTGCCCGGATCGTTTCCAAGTGGACGGGCATTCCGGTCTCGAAGATGCTGGAAGGTGAAGTCAAGAAGCTGGTGACCATGGAGGACCGCCTGCGTCTGCGCGTGATCGGGCAGGATGAGGCGCTGGAGCGCGTTGCCAACGCCATTCGGCGGTCACGCGCGGGGCTCAGCGACCCCAAACGTCCAATCGGCTCATTTATTTTCCTGGGCCCAACCGGCGTCGGCAAAACCGAGCTCGCGCGAGCCCTCGCCGAATTTCTTTTCGACGATGAGCGGGCACTGCTGCGCATCGACATGTCCGAATACATGGAAAAGCATTCGGTTGCCCGCTTGATCGGCGCGCCTCCAGGATATGTCGGCTACGAAGAAGGTGGACAGCTTACCGAGCAGGTTCGCCGCCGGCCGTACGCGGTCGTCCTTTTCGACGAAATCGAGAAAGCTCATCCTGATGTGTTCAACATCCTGCTGCAGATTATGGACGACGGGCGGCTCACGGACGGCAAAGGCCGCGTGGTTGATTTCAAGAATACGATCATCATCATGACCTCGAACCTAGGCTCCAGCTATCTGCAAGCCGAAAACCTGCGCACGCCCGAGGATTTTGAAAGGGCCACCGAGCAGGTGACGAACGCGCTGCACGGCCACTTCCGGCCGGAGTTCCTGAATCGCGTCGACGATATTATTGTTTTTCGCCCGCTGGGCAAGGAACAGCTGGTCAAGATCATCGAGCTGCGCCTCGAAGACGTCCGCCGCCTGCTCGCCGATCGCAAAATATCGATCGAGCTTACCGACGCAGCGAAGGAGCTTCTGTTTACCCAAGGCTACGACGCCAACTTTGGCGCGCGGCCGCTGAAACGGTCCATTCAGAAGCTGGTGCAGGATCCGCTGGCCCTGAAGATTCTGGACGGAGAGATTCTCCACGGAGATCACGTGGTGGTAGATGCCGACAAGAAAGGCGGCAAGATGAAATTCGAGGTTAGCAAACGTGGGGGAAAAAGAGACCGCGAAGGCGAAGCGCTAAGGTTTTCGCACGTCTGACTACGTTCCTTTGAAGGCCTCGATCGCGTCTGGGGATTGAGCTAAATACCATGCGGCTGCGACTTTCGCCATCATCTGTCCGCCATACCAGGCGAGCCTCCAATTCAGATCCGTCGCGGCCGCTGAAACTGCCGGCACGCCCGCCGCAACCCCCAGCACCATTAGCGCCAGGGCCGACCAGCGAGCCCAGTTGCGAACTTGAAAGAGTCCCCAGCCGACCAGGCCCCATCCCGCGCCAACCAGGAAGGCGCTTTGCGGTCCGGCAAGCTCGCGCCCGTACATAAACGGCGCTCTCACAGCCGGCGAGATCGTGCCAGGCCCTATGAACTCGATGGCGCCGACTGAGAAGAGATATCCCGCGACCAGAAAGAAAACCACTGCAATTGCGGTCACGCCTGCCGGTCGCTCCATATCGCATGAGAGTAACAAAAACCCAGCCAGCGCGAGATCCTAACCCGCCTTAACACTCAGTGAAACCTTTCTCGAGATCGACTGCTGGCTTGGTGCGCGCACCATTCTCCGGTCAGTGTTGCGGTTTGACCCGAACGGCGCTGTGCTTGCGGGAGATCCCCTAGGGCAAGCTCAGGGCAGGCTCTCGGCCCGCGGGTGAAAACTCGGGCCTTCGGGATGACGTTGCAAAGGTTGCAAAGATAGAACCGCTAGATTTTCAAAGCTGCAGCACTCCAATCTCGCCTGGCATTTGAACTCTCGCCTGTCGGCTCGTATACTTACAGCCCGCTATGAAGGTGGTTGTGATTATTCCGGCGGCAGGGCTCGGGACGCGCATGGCTCCGCCGCCCGCCAACTCCAAGGGCAAACCGAAAAAGACGTTGCCCCCGAAGCAATTCACAGAGCTCGATGGAACACCGATTCTTATTCATACCCTGCGTAAGTTTGCCTCGGTCGAGGCGGTGAGTGAGATTTGGATTGCTCTCCGGGAAAATGAGATTGCAGGCTTTCGCGCGCGGCTGGAGAGAGAAGCACCAGACATCCTGCAGAAGAGAGTGGAATTCGTTGTCGGCGGGGAGCACCGCCAGCAATCGGTGGAGAACGCTCTGAACGCGATTGCGGCCGCCGCTGATGACCTGGTTCTGGTGCACGATGCGGTGCGGCCGTTTGTGACCGAAGAAATCGTTCAGGGCATAATTGAAGCGGCTGAAAAACATGGCGCGGCGATTGCCGGCGTGCCCGCCATTGATACGGTGAAGCAGGTCGAACGCACAGCCGACGGGGCACTGGTGAAAGCAACGATTCCACGGGCGAGCATTGTGATGGCCCAAACTCCGCAAGGCTTTCACTATGGCGTGATCAAGAAGGCGTTCGACGAAGCGTCAGCGGACGGATTTCTTGGCACCGACGAAGCCTCCCTGGTCGAGCGATCCGGACATACCGTGGCCGTGGTGATGGGCTCGCCCCGAAATATCAAGATCACCGCGCCGGCGGATATGGAACTCGCGGAGTTCTATTTAAGGAAATGAGCCACGGATTTACACGGATTTACGCGGATCAAGACCACCACTCCAGCGTAAGGTCACGAGTGATGAATACACCGGCGAAGCATTCCGCTCTGACGGCAAAGATCATTGATATTTTCTACGGCGTTTACACACAACTTGGGCACGGATTACTGGAATCGATCTACTCCGAGGCTTTGGCCGTGGCCCTATACGAATCGGCACTGACTACAGCCGGGGAGGTACCAGTACCCATGTGGTTTCGTGGCAAAAAGGTTGGGCAGTATCATGCCGACTTGATCGTTGAGGGCGTGGTTCCCCTGGAGTTGAAGGCTGCGCGAACTCTCGACTCCGCACACCAGGCCAAACTTCTGCATTATCTTCGGGCGACCGAAGTCGAAGTCGGATTACTGCTCAACTTCGGTCTACGTCCGCAATTCCGCCAACTCATTTTCGACAACGAAAGAAAGAAAATCCGTGAGAATCAGTGCGAATCAGCGGCCCAGGTGTCTGCATGAGAATTGGATACGGCTTCGATTCGCATGAGTTCCGTCCGGGCATTCCGCTGAGAATTGGCGGGATCACGCTGGCGCACGATAAGGGACTGGGCGGGCACTCCGACGGCGACGTGCTGCTGCACGCCATCACTGACGCGCTGCTGGGGGCCGTGGCCGCGCCCGATATTGGCACGCTATTTCCTCCCTCTAACCCTAAATGGAAGGGGGCCGACTCGGTTGTCTTCCTTCGCGAGGCGCTGAAGCGCGCGCGCGATGCGGGTTACGGGGTGGCGAATATGGATGCCAGCCTGATTTTGGCCGCTCCTAAGATTGGACCGCACGCCGCGGCGATTCGCGCGCAAGTGGCGAAGTTGCTGGGTGTGCACTCGGATTGTGTAGGATTGAAGGCCAAAACTCCCGAGGGGCTCAATCTGGAGAATTCTGCGATCGCGCATGTGGTGGTGCTGCTGCAGAGGACGCGAATCAAGGCCCGGAGGAAAAAGAAATCAGCATGAATCCCCGCTTGCATCATGCGTGGGCGTTGCTCCTGTTTCTTGCGCTGACGAACGCGTCAGCCAGGGAAAATCCAGGACCCCGTATCTATTCAGACGTTCGGCATGTGGAACAGGGGACGCGGGATCTCCTTGGAACCGAGTTGGAACTGAAGATTAGCGGAACCGAGGCATCAGGGGTTTTGAGGATCTACCAGGGGGGCTGTGCCGAGCCAGTTCAAGTCACAGGTTCCGTGTCCGCTAGCAAGATTGATGTTTCCGGTGAGGGCCAAGGCTTTGGCAAGATTGAGATCACCGGCAACCTTCATGGCCGTGGTCTCAATGGATTGCTGCGACTGGAAAGGACTCACACCTCGGAAAAGATTCGGCTCAAGATCATCAAGAAGCCCCATTGCTAGGACTTCATCCGCGAACTTACCGCCGGGGGGTTGACGTCGCTTTTCCGGTGGCTTCAATCAAGGCGCGAAAAATGGCGCGGGACGGCTCGTCTTCATCGACGGAGCGCTCGGGGTGCCATTGCACGGCCAGCACGAATTGATCTGAAGCAGTTCCTTCCAATGCCTCGATGATACCGTCGTCGGGGCAGCGTGCTGCGATGCGGAGGCCGTTACCGATCGCGTCGGCTGATTGGTGATGCGAAGAGTTGACGGGAAGCATGAGTTGGGCGCCGCCGGACAGCCGGGGGCGGCTGTCCCCACATAGCCGGTTGTTCCCGCGTAAAATCCCCGCCAGCTTAGAATCCCCGTTGATCTCGACTGCATGCGCTACCGTGACTTTCTTTCCCGCTTCATGGTCGACACGGGCGCGTAACTCCTCCGAAAGAAAATCTGGGATGTGTTGGATCAGCGATCCCTGGCGAAAGACGTTCAGGCTCTGCAGTCCGTAACAGATACCGAGGATGGGCTTGCGCAGGTTGTAGGCATCCCGCAGAAGAAGGTTATCGACAGCGTCGCGACCCGGGTCGGCTGCGGCGGTACGCGGCGAGCGAGTGGCGTTGAACCTCGCGGGCTCTACATCGGCGTTGCTGCCTGGAAGAAGCACTCCGTCGCAACGTTCGATGATCTCCAGGATTTCAGATGGCGAGCGATCAAGAGGGATGCGTACCGGCTCGCCGCCGGCTTGCTCGACCGCGCGCTCATATTGCGGGATCACGCGCTCGGCATAGTCGCGGTCGGTAGAGTGCGGCATCGGGATGGCAATTCGCGGCGGCATATCAGCGGGGCATTCTCAGTTGAGCATTCTAATTTGACCAGTCTCAACTCGCTATTCTCGGCTGACCAGTTTCAGCTCACCATTTCAGTTGACCATTTTCAGCTGACCCTGGCGATTGCAGCCAGCGTCTTCGACTGACGATAGTGGCGGATTTCCATTGTAACCACCAGAACGAAGATGATGCTTCCTGCAACCACGGCTGCGGGCAGCGCGATGAGTCGGTAGGCCACGGTCATGTTGGGATTGACGTGGCGCAGAGCTGACACGATCACGGTCCCGATGATACCGAGGAGAAGGCTGACGGCGAACGAGATGAGAGTGCCGATGAAGGTGATCAGCAAAACGCGCACGGGAATCGCATACCAGCGAGGCGGGCGTGGGTTCGGCGGCATGCTTCTAGGCTACCATTTCGCCGTCCAGGTTGTGCCGCCGCCACTAGCCGGTAGTGTATAAGAGAGTAATTATGTCGCAGGCAGCGCCAGCAATCACGCGGAGTCCCGCGGATGTGGTACAGATGACGCCGGTTTCTCAAGCGGCGAATGGAGTGTGCTATGCCGTCGCGGGGGAGAGTTCCATCAGTTCTCTTGATCTGGAGCGCATGATTGCGGCGGTTCCCGCCAAAGTGGCGGCGGCGCTCAAGCGCAAAGCTTATTATTTTGTGCCCCTGACGGTGAGCCAGGGCGAAGAGATCTTGATTGCGGACCGCTATGATGTGGCACTCAGCGACAACGCGGTTTGCCATCGCAACCTGAACCTGGGCGATTCGCAGTGCGTGTTCATCTCCACACGGCTGACGGACGATAAGTTTTCCGTGGCCTTTGAGTTTTATATCAATGTTGGGCATGCGCTGGTCGAGATTGCCGGAGTATCGCACGAGTTCAGCGAGTTGGCCTGGAAGCAGGTCGAGATCGGCACTCGCGGCGAAACCTCGCTCGACGCCTGGGAAGCGCGCAAATTGGCGCTGGCGGGTGGGCCTGAGGGGGAGCGTTTCAAGAACGAATACTTCGAGGCGACATTTTCCGACACGATCTCGATTTATCTTCTGTCGCTGTTTCTTGATGTCGATTATTACGATCTGCGGGAGCGGGATTACCCGCTGCTGGCACCTTCGGCGCTGGCCGAGCGGTTGAGAAAAGTGGCGGAGCTATTTCCCGCGAACTCAGGGTTTGAGTTTGCGGTGCTGTATAAGCGGCGGGGGTAGGCAAGGCGTTTGCCACGGATTTACACGGATTCCCACGGATCAACTCCTCGGGTAAGAACGCTACGTGCATAAATCCTCTGCATTTCGGGAGCGCGGGCCTCGGCTGCTGAAGCTGGTCCGATTTGAGCAGGACGGATGTCTCGTGACTGGACGACGAATATCGCACAACTAGCATGCGGCTTTTCCAGCCCAGGGTGACGCCGTCTGCGCGCTTCCGGCTGCGAACCCTGATTCGGTGGAAACCCGGAAGATATTCGCCATTCACGATGTAGGTATAGGGAAATTCGGAGATCCACGGCTTGTATACGCCACCGGCGTTTCACGACATGACATGCGCCACGGCCCCCTGGACGAGGGCCACGATTGCGCCCGGCGTGCCCTCATCCCTGCGAAAACGCCCGCTGCTAACGCGATCAACAGCAGGATGATCTCCCGCGCCAGTGGCAAAATATTCCATGGCGCGAAGTGGCGCACGCTGCACTCTCCTATCGAAATAGCTCTAGATTTTACCGCAGGGCATTTGAGTGTGATTAAATGCGGCCATGCCGATATCCGCGCGATCGTTCGCGAAGATTAATCTCGGATTGCGCATTGGCGCACGCCGGCAGGACGGATTTCACGAGCTGCTCACGGTGTATCAGACGATCGGATGGCATGACGTAATCCGCGTCAGTTTGGAGCGAGGCAGCGGGATTGAGATCCGGTGCAGCGATGAACGGGTTCCGAAAGATGAATCGAATACTTGTTATCGCATTGTCGAGAGAGCGCTGCGGGCGCTGAATGCCAAGGGGCGGATCGTTATTCATATTGAAAAACGGTTGCCGGTGCAGGGCGGACTGGGCGGGGCCTCGGCGAATGCGGTTGCTACGTTGTTGGGGCTGGAGCGGGTGCTGAGGAAATCTTTGGCGGAGGAGGAACGCTTGCGGATTGCGGCGGAGGTGGGATCTGATTTGCCGCTCTTTCTGTTGGGCGGAACTGTGCTGGGCGTGGGGCGTGGGGAGCAGGTGTATCCGCTGGAGGATTTGCCGGCAACGGCGTGTGTAGTGGTGACGCCGGAGGCGGGGGTATCGACTCCGAAGGCGTTTGCGGAGTGGGATAGGTTCGCGCGTACTTCGGCGGCTGGAGCGTCCGCGAGAACTGCCGGGCTTCGCCCGACTGGACCGCCGAGGGCGGCTGTCCCCACACAGGCCCGGACGGGCAAGAGGGCCCGTCCCCACACGAGCATTGGAAACTCGGGCCTCGGGAAATTGACGGTGCCGGGTGCATCCGATAGAATGATTGAGCTTGGCCGAGGGCTTTCAGCGTGGCTAAGCGAGAGTTACTCCGGTGCTCCTCGTCGTATCGTTCAACCCAGGAGGGGCCGGGCCGAGAATCCACTTCTCGAGCTTGTCCGGGCCGGGATCAAGAACGACTTTGAAGAAGTCGTCTTTCCTGAGTATCCCGAACTGAGTGAAGGGAAAAATGCGCTGGAACGCGCGGGCGCGAAGTACGCGTCGTTGTCGGGTTCCGGGTCCGCCTTGTATGGGCTGTTCGCTTCGAGAGGGGTAGCGCGTGCGGCGGTAACAAAGCTGCGAAGAGACGGGTGGGCGGCGCAGGAGACGGTAACTTTGACGAGACGGCAATACTGGTCAACGATTTTCGGTTGACGATTTTCGGTTGCCGATTTTCGATTGCCGATTTTTTCTGGCGCGATACACTGGAATCGCCAGCAAATCGCAAATTGACAACCGGGAATTTGCAATCGTTACTGGGCCGTCGACTAATGGTAGGTCAAGTGCCTTTGGAGCACTTTGTCTAGGTTCGAATCCTAGCGGCCCAGCCAAGAAACCAGCTTCTAGCTGCTAGCTTCTAGCCAGTTCGGAATTGGTTCGCTAGAAGCTAGAAGCCAAGAGCTGAACACTATGGCCACTTTGACGACGCCGGCGGAAAAGACGGTCGAGAAACAGGCCCCACCCACGCCCGAGGAGAAAACAGATCGCAAGCCACGCGCGCGAGTGGACGAGAAGTTCAAGATCTTCAGCGGGACAGCCAATGAGCCGCTGGCTGACGAGGTCTGTCACTTTCTTGGCATGCAGCGGGGCCAGGCGCAGGTAATACGCTTCGCCGATGGCGAAGCGTATGTACAGATTCAGGAAAACGTACGGGGTTGCGATGTCTTCGTGATGCAGCCGACCTGCCGCGCGGCCCACTCCAATAGCTCCAAGATCACGAGTGTCGATGAGCACCTGATGGAATTGCTCCTGATGATCGACGCGCTGAAACGCGCGTCCGCACGGCGGATCACGGCGGTAATGCCCTATTTCGGTTACGCGCGCCAGGACCGTAAAGACAAGCCGCGCAGTCCGATTTCGTCGAAACTGGTAGCCGATCTGCTGACCACCGCGGGAGCACACCGGGCGCTGATCGTAGATTTGCATACGCCGCAGCTGCAGGGTTTTTTCAATATCCCAGTGGACCATTTGTTTGCTTCGCCGGTGCTGGTGGATCACTTTAGAAAGCTGAACCTGCCGAATCTGACGGTGGTTTCGCCGGACGCGGGCGGCGTGGAGCGGGCACGGTTTTTTGCCAAGAAAGTGGACGCGGCTTTGGCAATTGTGGACAAACGGCGCGTGGAAGTGAACGTCGCGGAGGTTATGCATGTAATCGGCGACGTGAAGGGGCGGACCTGTTTGATCATCGACGATCTGATCGATACGGCGGGTACGCTGGTGAAAACCGCGACCGCGCTGATGGAAAACGGAGCGACCGAGGTGTATGCATGTTCTTCGCATGCGGTGCTGTCGTATCCCGCGGTTGAGAATATTGCAAAATCGGTAATCCGCGAAGTAGTGGTCACCAACACCATCCCGCTGACCGAAGAGGCCAGGCGGGAGCCGAAGATTCGCGTGCTTTCGATTGCGGGATTAATTGGGCGGGCGATTCAAGCCAATCATGAAGAGACTTCGGTGAGCAAGTTATTTACTTAGGCTGCGGTAGTCGAGCGGGCCGAGATCCTTCTTCTCGCGATAAGGCTGTCGCCTCAGGATGACAATTTTTCTTGAAGGACTAGTAAGGAAGCGAAATTATGGCAACTACGATTGAACAAAACACTCTGGAAGCGCATCCGCGGGAAGCGGGAACCAAGAACCATGCACGGCGAGTGCGCCGGGAAGGCAAGATTCCCGGCGTGGTGTACGGCGCGGGCAAGGGCGCGTTGCCGGTGAGCGTGGATCCGCGGCATGTGCTGCGCATTTTGCGGTCTGAGAGCGGCCACAACACGATTTTCGATCTCGCGCTGAAGGGCGAAGAGCGTACGAAGGCGATGATTGTAGATTGGCAATATGAGCCGATCAAAGGCCACCTGCTGCACATCGACCTGAAGCGGATTGCCATGGATAAGGCGCTGCGGGTCAACGTGCCGATCATCCTTCAGGGTGTGCCGGCGGGCGTAAAGACCGAAGGCGGGATTCTCGAGCAGATGCTGCGCGAAGTCGAAATCGAATGCTTGCCTGGAGATATTCCCAGCCACATCGATGTCGATGTTACCGAGCTTACGTTTGGCAAAGTGTTGCGGGTTTCGGATTTGCCGCACCACGAGAAGTTGAAATTCCTCACGGAAGCGAATCAACCGGTAGCCCATGTGACCTCGGTGAAGGAAGAGGTTGTGGCGACGCCCGAAGCCGTTGCGGCAGAGGCGGGAGTTGCTCCGGCCGAGCCCGAGGTGATCAAGAAGGGGAAAGCGGAAACCGAGGAAGAGGGCGAGGCTGCTGGTGCCGAGAAGCCCGAAAAGGCGGAGAAGAAGGCCGAGAAGAAGGAGAAGAAATAAGGAAGCGAGCCGAACGCGCGATTGTTGCGTCGCAAAGAACGCGACGCTTCGCGCGGCTCGCCCAGATTCCTCGCTGCGCAAAAAGCGCTTGCTCGAATGACAATCCATTGCGAGTGCACGCGGAGGAAATTGATAAGGCGTGAAGCTGATCGTAGGTCTCGGCAATCCGGGCATCGAGTATCAGCTCACGCCGCATAACCTGGGTTTTCTGGTGGTGGACCGCATTGCCGCCGAACGCGGCGTCGAGATCAGGAACCGGCAATGCCGGGCTCTGACGGCGAGAATGCAAGTTGGGGACGAGTGGGTGCTGCTGGCCAAGCCCGAAACATACATGAACCTCAGCGGCGTTTCGGTGCGGGAGTTGGTGGCGGAGTACGACACGAAGCCGGAGTCGGACCTGATTGTGATTCAAGACGAGCTGGATTTTCCGCTGGGCACGCTGAGGATTCATACGCGGCGAAGTTCGGCGGGGCACAACGGGATTGAGTCGATTATCGATGCGCTGGGCACGCAGGATTTTTTGCGCATCAGGATCGGCGTGGCGCCCGACTATAAGGTCGAGGACGGGAAGGGATATTTGCTTTCGCCTTTTCGTAAAGCGCAAACCGGCGTAGTGGACGAGATGCTCGATGCGGCCGCGGAAGCGGTGAAAGTGATTTTGATCGAAGGCGCGGCGGCGGCGATGAACCGCTTCAACCGCAAGGAAAGCGAATAAGGAAGCGAGCCAAACGCGCGAGTATTGCGTCGCAAAGAACGCGACGCATCGCGCAGCTCGTCCAGATCCTGAGGCGACGATAAAACCCGTCGCCTCAGGATGACAAGTTCAAAGACTTGGAGATAGAAATGAATCGTACTTATGAACTGATGTTTATTGTCCGGCCCGATATGGCGGACGAGGATCTCGACAAGCTGATCTCGACCCTGGAAACGACCGTGACTTCGGCCGCAGGCTCGATTAAGAGTGTGGATCGTATGGGCAAGCGCCGTCTCGCCTATGTGGTGCGCAAGTTTCGGGAGGGCTTGTACATTTTGATGACGATCGAAGGGGCAGGCTCGGTGGTCCATGAACTGGAGCGGCGCTTGCGCGTCACCGAGCCAGTGATCAAGTTCCTTACGGTGCGCATCGACGAAGAGCAGAAGCGTCTGGATAAGATCAAGAAGCTTCGCGAGGCGAAGAAAAAAGTGAGCGCACAACCTGCCGCGACAGAAGCTGCGCCTGCAGCACCGGCGGAGGAAACTCCGGCAACGGCTTGAAAGGCAGTGGCCAATAGACTTGCCAGCAGACTTGCCTCCGGCATCGAATGAGCGCGACTAGGCAAGGCGCATTTAACTGGCTACTGACAATTGGCCACTGACAACTGATTCTGAGAAGGAGCATCATGACTGACGAAACCAAAGCACCAGCGCCTGTAGCGGACCGGCCATCGCGGCCTTTCGGCGAGCGCTCCGGAGGAGACCGTCCGCGGTTCGGAGGCGGGGGAGGTGGCCGCTCCGGGCCTGGCGGACCTCCGCGTGAAGGCGGACGAAAGTTTTTCCGGCGCAAGAAAGTTTGCAAGTTTTGCACCGAGAAAATCGCCGATATCAACTACAAGGATTACCGGCTGCTCGGGCAGTTCGTGGCCGAGAGCGGCAAGATCGTTCCCCGGCGATTGACCGGTGTATGCTCGCCGCACCAGCACCGGCTGGCCGCGGCCATCAAGCAAGCTCGCAACATCGCTCTGCTGCCGTTTGCCGGGCGGGCGTCGTAAAAAAGCTCGCTGCCCTGTCATTCCGAGCGAAGCGAGGAACCGTGGTTTTCGCCGGCGTAAAGAAGAACCAAGATCCCTCGCTGCGCTCGGGATGACAATCAAAATGAGAATCGGAATCTAAAGACGAAATCGGAGTCATACTCATGGAAGTCATTCTCAAAGAGGATGTAACCAAGCTTGGATCGCGCGGCGATGTTGTGAAAGTTGCCGAGGGCTATGGACGCAATTTTCTTCTGCCGCGGAAGCTGGCGATTGAAGCCACCGCCGGCAACAAGGCCGTAATCGTGCAAATGAAGGCCGCGTCGGTGCGGCGCTCGGCCAAGGAGAAGACGCAGGCCGAAGAGTTGGCCAAGCAGTTTGAGGGATTGTCGGTTTCGTTCCAACGGCGGTCGGGCGAGCACGATCAGCTGTTCGGCTCAGTTACTTCGGGCGACATTGCCGAGGGCGTCGTGAAGAAGGGGATCAATCTCGACCGGAAACAGATCCAGTTGCATGAGCCGCTGAAGACTCTGGGCGAATTCGCGGTGCCGGTGAAGTTGCACAAGGAAGTGACCGCGCACTTGAAGGTCGTGATTGAGAAGGAAGCGGTAGCGGAGTAAGAGCAAGCACGCTCTCGGCCCGGGCCTCCGCTCGGGCGTTTTTGCGCGCTCTTGAGCGCCGCAGCGCTTGGTTTGTGTTATGACCTCAGCGCACATCGACGAGCTTTTCAAAAGGACATTGGTCGGCGGTTACGAGGATGATGCGCCGTGGCGGGCCCTCCACGAACTGCGCCGTATAGGGTCGCGGGAGATCTTCGACAAAGCTGCGGAATGGTGCGCGTCACAAGAACCTCTGGTTCGGCGCGGGGCCTTAATGTCCTGGCGCAAATCGGAAAAACGGCTGCCCACCCATCCAACGCCTTTCCAGAAGAGTCTTTCTCCGTCGTGACGAGCGGGTTGCGAGACGAGCATGAAATCCAGCCGCTGGATTCTGCGGTCGCGACGCTCGGGCACCTGGACAACCCCGCCGGGATACGGCTGATCATCCGATACCAGTCCCACCCACGCTCCGCTATCAGATTCAACCTAGGGGGCCGCGCTGGGGTCATTCCCGAACGACTCCCGAAGTGCCGAATGCCTCCTTCTGCTCATGGGGATGCGAATGAAGAAGTGCGGGACTGGGCCACCTTTGGGCTCGGTGTCTTGGGTGACCTGGATTCGGCCGATATTCGCGATGCTCTCCTCCAACGGTTGAGCGACTCGAACGAGGATCTGCGCAACGAGGCAATGGCTACGCTGGGCAAGAGACGGGATCGGCGCAGTCCGGCCTTCCTTGCTTGCAGGGTGGGCGGCCACCTGTCGCGGTTCCGGTGATCGAAGCACCCTGCGGGATGCTCGATCTGGAGACGGATCCCGAAAACTGGAGCACCGACGATTACGCCTCAGCCCTGCGAGAACGCTTTGGCCTCCAATCCGGTCAATTAGGTGCAGGGATAGACGAAAGATACCGCATTTCCCCTGCCAAATCGGCGTTCCTCACCGTCAGCGGCTGTTCTGTCTCCCGCTAAACCATTGCGAAAGAATCACCTAGACCCCATGAAATTCTCCGGGCAGCCTATAATCTTTGCTCACGGTTCCTCTGACTCGCCGTCTATTCCTATGCAAGCCCGGGTACGGCATTGACACCGGGCAGGTAGAGGAAACAACAAAACATGCCGGCCGATGTTTGGGCAGTGCCACTTACGGTTGGTGAACGGGCGCACTCGAAAACGAAGTCCGAGCGAGTGAACAGAGTCAGCGGTTTCATAGCTGGTGAGAACCAGGACCCTACGCGGGGCCGCATGGCTGGGCAAGAACGCCGCATCGACGATACGATCCTCATCCGCGAGGCGCAACGCGGGGACCGCGCCGCCTTCGAGGAACTTGTGCGTCACTACGATCAGGCGGTTCTACGGCTGGCGCTTCATCTTACCGGCACCGAGCACGACGCGCAGGACGTGTATCAGGACGCGTTCCTGAAGGCCTACAAGAACATTGGAAGCTTTCGCTTCGAGTGCTCGTTCTACACCTGGATCTATCGCATCGTGACCAATCTTTGCCTGGATCATCTGCGCAAGAAAACGGTGCGCAAGGAAGATGCACCGGTGGCGAAAGACGCATCCGGTGGCGAGTACGATCTGCTCGAGCAGGTGGCGGATGGGCGGGCGGGGGCGAATCCGGAGCGAGACTTGATGCGGCGGCAATTGGGCGCGCGGATTTCCGGAGCCCTGGAAAAGCTGACGCCGCGCGAGCGGATGGTGTTTGAGTTGAAGCATTATCACGGGTTGAAGCTGAGGACTGTGGGAGAGATTTTGCATACGACGGAAGAGACGGCGAAGAATACGCTGTTTCGAGCTACGCAGAAGTTGCGCGGGCAGTTGGCGGATATGAGATAGGGTATGGCCGGGCTTCGCCCGGCGGACAGCCGAGGGCGGCTGTCCCCACATTTAAGGTGAACGGAGTTCCCCTGAAGGGGTGAATATGAAGTGCGAATGGGTAAGGCAAAATATCACGCTGCATGTTTACGGCGAGCTGGCCGATGACGCTCGCCATGAACTGGAGCAGCACGTTGCGCGCTGCGCCGATTGCGCCGCCGACCTGAAAGCAGAGCAGGAGTTTCACGCCCTGCTTTCGGAGGCTCCAGAGACGGAGCCTACGCCGAACCTGCTGGCGGCTTCGCGCATGCGGCTACAGGAATCGCTGGAGACTGCCGAACAGGGCCGCTTCTGGCATCGTCTGGCGTTCGATCCGGCGACCTGGTTGCGGCAGGTGAGCTTCTCGCCGGCGCTGGCGTCAGTGATTTTGATTACCGGCTTCGCCGTAGGCATTGGCACAACTTATAAAGTTCTGGTTCACCAGCCGCAGAGTGCCGCCACCGTTGCTGCTCCCACTCCCGCCGAGGCTTCGATTACCGGCATCCGCTCCATCGTCCAGGAGCCGGGCACGAATCAGATCGACATCAAGTACGACACGGTTTCCACGCTCGAGACGCAGGGATCGATGAATGACCAGCGCATCCAGCAACTGCTTCTGTTTGCGGCGCGGAATAACTACAATTCCGGCGTGCGTATGGACTCCGTGGATCTGCTGACGAAGAAGCCGGATGTTTCGCAGGTGCGCGATGCGTTGATCTATGCGCTGCGCTACGATACGAATCCCGGAGTCCGGCTGAAGGCTCTCGACGGTTTGGGCAGTTTTGTGAAAGATGATGTGCGCGTGCGCGACGTGGTGCTGGAAGCGCTGGTGAACGATTCGAATCCGGGCGTGCGCACGGAAGCATTGCGGCTGATCGAGCCGGTGAAGGCGGATGGCAGCGTGCGCGGCGTGCTGATGACGCTGGCTGCGAAAGATTCAAGCCAGTACATCAAGTCGCAGGCGCGCACGATGCTGGCGCAATTACCGGAGATTGATTAGAGGTGATGATTTGTGGGAATACAGGCTTTGGGAAGTGTGGGCAGTTTGGCTGACGGTGCAAGCCGGTTGAGGGGGAGATCCTTCGCTACGCCTGAAAAACGGCTGCGCTCAGGATGACGCCGGGCAGAAGTCTGCGCTTGTTCGGAATGACAGTTAAACGGCACTGGAAACTGAGGTTGTTATTTTGAAGCGTTCGCCACAACTCGTCTGGCTGGCCGGTGCGCTGGCTGTGCTTACGCCGCTTGCACTGGGACAGGAAGGCCGGATCACGCGCGAAAGCGGCGCCTGGGGTCAGGAACTCACCGGCACGCTGGCCGCGGTGAAGAACTTGCGGGTCAAGGTCGACATGGGCTCGGTAGTCTTGCGCGGCGGACAGGAGCAGGGCATTCACTACGTGGTTCATACTCGCGCCTACACATCATCGGAGGAGGACGCGCGCCGCCAGTTCGGATCCTTCAAGGTCAGCGCATATGTTCGTGGAGATACAGCCTGGATTGTAGGCGATTGGCAGGGAGGACGGCCGCGTAAGTTCTCAGGAGAATTTGCCATTACCGTGCCGCGAGACATTGGGCTGGCGAAGATTGAAACCGAGGGCGGCAACGTTGACGCGAGCGGAGTGACTGGCCGCGTGGAGGCCAACAGTGGCGGCGGCAGTATGCACCTGGATGACATCGGCGGAGGCGTACACGCTGAGACCGGTGGCGGATCCATCGATGTGGGAACCATCAGCGGCGATATCGGCCTTCACACCGGCGGCGGTTCCATTGAAGTGCATCACGCCAACGGAAAGCTTATCGCGGAAACCGGCGGTGGCAGCGTGGAAATTGTGTCCGCCTCTCAGGCTGCCAGCATCGAGACGGGTGGTGGAGGCATAGAAGTCCGCCAGTGTAGCGGCAAAGTGAAAGTCTCAACCGGCGGAGGCAGCATCGATCTCGGAGACATAGGAGGGCCAGTCGAAATTGAGACAGGCGGGGGCAGCATTCACCTTGCGTCCGCCAAAGGACATGTCGAGGCCCGTACCGGCGGAGGCGGAATCGAACTGTATGGCGTGCCGTCGGCTCACGCTGAGACAGGCGCAGGCGGCATCGTTGTGAAGCTGGTGAAGACGGGAGCTGAACCCAGCAGTTCCATGCTAGAAACCTCAGCAGGCGACATTACGGTCTACATCGCATCTGACGTGGCTATCTCGGTGCGAGCCAGCGTCGATCTGGGCAGTGGACACCACATTACCTCAGACTTCCCAGACATTCACATCGCCAGCGAAGGTGACAAATGGGGACCCAGAACACTCAGTGCCGAGGGCAAATTAAATGGAGGCGGGCCGGTGCTGAAGGTTCGGACAACGACCGGCGATATCTGCTTCAGGCGGACGAATCAGTAGTGAACGAGTCCGCCGATTCGGGATGGTTCGAAGCGCAAAAGCATAAGGCAGGAAACATTTGGGAGGTTATCCATGCGGAACCAAATTTTGACGGCCGTAGCCTTGTTGCCGTTGCTCGCTCACCTATCGCAAGCCGGACAAACCTCGATGATGGAATCGTCGGAGCCGTTCGGCATTTCCAGCGACGATTCAGGTTCAAGTTCCTATCTCGGGGTTGATATTGCGGATGTTACGACTGACCGGCTCGGCTCCTTAAAGCTGAAGGAAGAAAAAGGGGTTGAAGTAACAATGGTCGACCAGGATGCTCCCGCGGGCAAAGCGGGCGTCAAGGAACACGATGTCATTCTCACCATGAACGGAACCGCCGTCGAAAGCAAATCTCAGTTGCAAAGGATGATCCACGAAACCCCGCCCGGACGATTGGTCACGCTTGGGCTGAGCCGCGATGGGCAGCCCGTGACGCTCAAGGTGCAATTGGCCGACCGCCGTTCAGAATTTCACCATCTCGCGAAAAGCAAGGACAACGATTTCCATTTCGAAATGCCCCAACTACCTGCGCTCCCGAACCTGCCGGACTTCGATGTTCCGAATATTGGGGTAGTTTACGTGCACTCGTCGACGAGGAGCGGGTTGATGGTGGAAAATCTCACGCCACAACTGAGTGAATTTTTCGGCGCGAAGAATGGAGACGGCGTGCTGGTGCGATCGGTGGAAAAGGGCAGCCGCGCCGATAAAGCCGGCTTACGCGCTGGAGATGTGATCGTCCGGGTTGGCGATCAGGCAGTGCACGACACAAGCGATTTTACTCATGCCTTACATTCGCGCAACGCCGGGTCGGTAAATGTGGACGTGATTCGAGACAAGAAGGCGCAGACTCTGACCATAACCTTGCCGGGACGCGGGGACTCGGGCGAAATGCTGGAGGAGAGCTTTGAGGCGCCTGACATGGATGCAGAAAACCAGGCGGAACTAAGCGAAGCGCTGAACGAGGTAGCGAAACTCAGGCCAGAGATGGAATTGGCCCAGGAAGAAGCCCGCGAGGCCTCGGCGGAAATTCGCAAATCTGTCTGCGAGCAGCAAAAACGGGTAAGAGAGCAAACTGAGAAGCTCAGGCAGGAATCCAGATCCAAGGTTCGTGAAGTGCTGAGGAGCCGCGAGAAAATGCGGAAAGAGATGGAGGAGCTTCGCCGGGAGATGGCTACGCACCCGCTCGATATCTAAGAACTTGATCTAGGAACCGGCGCTCTGGCTGTGTGCCAGCGTTCCAAGGCAAACCCGGTTGCGTCCCGCTTGCTTGGCTGCGTAAAGTGCAGCGTCCGCCGCTTTAACCAGCTCATCCCGGGTGGTGCCTTGATCGGGAAGGGCGGCGGCTCCGGCGCTAATGGTGACGGTGCGTGGCACACCCGGGAATTGCCAAGCCGCCACCAGCTTTCGCAGTTTCTCGGCGATATTCATGGCATGTTCCGCGCTGGTTTGAGTCAGCAGGATTCCAAATTCCTCGCCGCCGTAGCGGCACACGACATCAATTTTCCGCACCTGTTGATGGAACAACGAGGAAACCTGGCGCAGCACCTCATCGCCCAGAACGTGTCCGAACTCATCGTTGAGGCGCTTGAACTCATCGATATCGGCCATGATGACGGCCATGCCCGTGCCGTAGCGACGAGCGCGGTCAATCTCCTCGAGGATGCGCAATTCGAAAAAGCGGCGGTTGAAAATTCCGGTGAGACCGTCGAGGTAGGCAAGCTGTTTTACGCGCTCCACGTAGTGCGCGTTCTGGATGGCCGTGGCACAGATGTCGGCGACTGATTCCAGCGACTGCAGGTCCCCGTCGCGGAAGGCATCCGGTAGATCGCTATCCAGCGCGAGAACTCCCAGCGTCTGGCCGAAGGAAACGAGCGGGATGCGCATACGCGAGGCCGACTCCGCAAAGAACTTCGTGGCTGGTGCGTTGCAAAGATCGCTTTCGGTCGCAGTCTGGTTGCCGGCCAGGATGCTCGCCCAAGGCTCGATGCTGGCCGGGAAGCGCCCGCCCTGCGGAATGCGAGGGGTGAGCGTTCCGTGATGGGCGCGCAAAACCAGGTCGTGGTCTTCCCTCAAGAACAGAGAGACATGCGACACACGAAACGCGTCCTGAATCAACTCGCAGACTCTGCCCAGCAGTTCTTCAAGCTCCAGGACAGCGGTAGTTTGTTGGGCGATGGCGTTGATAGCCTGCAATTGCCGCGCCCGCTGCTGTTCCAGAGAGTACAGGCGCGCGTTCTGCAATGCGATTGACGCGTGAGTGGAGAAAAGTGTCAGCAGATCGATGGTTTCGGGGTCAAAATGATCCTCACGGTCGCTCTGACAATCCAGCACGCCGACAACCTCATCCCGCACCATCAAAGGAATCGCGAGTTCGGAGCGAGTAGATTTCGCCGAGCAGAGATAGCGGGGATCTTTTGTGACGTCGGGGGCGTAGACGGGCTGTTTCTTGAGCGCAGCGGCGCCCGTGATCCCCTGGCCCAAAGGCACGCGGACCTTGTCCTGACCTTCGTCCCAGCCGATCTGCGAGCGGATGCACAGCTGCTGGGATTCTTTGTCCAGCAACGCAATCGCCACATTCCGCAGGTGAAAATAGTCGTGTGCGATGGCCAGGATGCGCTGCAGCACCTCGTCCAAATCGAAGGTGGAGAGCACAGCTTGGCCTGCATCGTACAGGACCGCGATTTTGTTCATACGTCAGGGATATCGTAACGTGCGGGGATGGATTGAGGAGGTTCCGAAAGTAACGACCCGGATCGCATGCCCGAGGTGACGGAATGGTTCTATCTCCATCTTCTTGCGGTGCGGATCAGCCCATAAGCGACCACACAGAACCAGAAGTCCACCACCAAACCCCAATCCATCTGGAACGGCCGGTGGCGAGGCAGATGAAAGGCGGCCGCGAGGAGGAAGTAGGCAATGTTGCCCAGTATGATGGCACAGAGAGCTTCGACAAAATTGACGAGCAGGTTTGGTCTGGGCATGAGTTTCATCGCTGGCGATCCCGATCTCCGGGTCCCACCCTGCTAACATTCCTTCGGAACCTCAGATGCTGGAACCCACTACGCCGGTGCAGTACGTTAAGGGAATTGGCCCGCGAATGGCGGAGATCCTCGCCACCAAGGGCATTGCCACGGTGGGTGAGCTGCTCCATTATCTGCCTTTCCGGTACGAAGACCGGCTGAACCCGCGCGGGATTGCGGAACTGCGACCCGGCGAGATGGCTACCGTCATTGCCGAGGTCCGCAACTCGGGCCTGTTTCGCACGCGTAAGATGCCCATCTTCCAGTTGACGGTTGGCGAAGGGCGATCCCGCCTGCGATGTTTGTGGTTTCACGGGGCCTACCTGCAGGACAAGTTCAAACCCGGCCAACTGATTGCGCTTTACGGGAAGGTGGAGCAGGACCAGCGCGGCGGAGAACTGCAGATCGTGCAGCCGCAGTTTGAAATACTGGGCGATGCTTCGGGTGGCGGCGCTGAAGACAAGGCGGCAGCTTCGCTTGAAGTGGGGCGCATCGTGCCGATTTATGAGTCGGCCGGGCAAGGCCGCGTTACCGCCCGTTGGTTTCGCCGAGTGATTCGAACGGCGCTGGACGATTTGACTCCCGACCTGGCAGAGACCATTCCGGCAGCGGTGCGCGAGCGTCTGGCGCTGGTTTCGGCGCGCGAGGCGCTGTGGAAGGTGCACTGGCCCGAGGCTGGAGAGAGCTTCGAACACTTGCAGTCGGCGCGCACGCCGGCCCACATTCGGTTGATCTTTGAGGAGTTGTTTTTCGTCGAACTCGGGCTGGAACTGAAACGCAGCCAGCAGAAGTCCCAAACGGGCTTCGCGTTTCGCCTGGACGATCGAGTGCGTCAGGCGATCAAGAACATTCTGCCTTTCCATCCTACGGCCGCGCAGAAGCGGGTGTTGAAGGAGATCGCCGATGACATGCAAAAGCCTCATCCCATGCGTCGTTTGCTGCAAGGGGACGTGGGGTCGGGGAAAACGATCATCGGCTTCCAGGCGGCAATCATCGCCATCGAAAACGGTTATCAAGTGGCGTTGATGGCGCCCACGGAAATTCTTGCGCAGCAGCATTATTTTTCCGCGAGGAGAATTCTGGAGAATGCGGGATACCGCATCGTTCTGCTCACTGGCTCTTTGGAGAGCGATCGGAAGCGCGAAATCCGGCGTCACATCGCACAGGGGAATGCGCAGCTTGTGATCGGCACGCACGCTCTGCTGGAGGAGAAAGTCGAGTTCGCGAAGCCGGGGCTGGTCATCGTCGATGAACAACACCGCTTCGGTGTTTTGCAGCGGCTCAAGCTCATGAAAAAATCGGGCGACGGGGACGAGAACAGCCGAGCTTCGCTCGGCCGGACGGGCGAGGGCGCCCGTCCCCACACGGGCCCTGCCGAGCCCGACGTTCTGGTCATGACCGCTACGCCCATCCCGCGCACGCTGGCGCTCACTTTGTACGGAGATCTTGATCTCAGCGTGCTGGACGAACTTCCACCGGGCCGAACTCCCATCGTTACGCGAAGAATCACTGACGATCGCTCGGCCGAAGTGTGGGACTTTGTGCGCAAGCAGGTGGTGAAGGGGCATCAGGTATATGTGGTCTACCCAGTCATCTCGGAGAGCGAAGAAACAGAACTGAAAGCGGCGATCAAGATGTACCGCGAGCTAAGCGGGAGAGTGTTCGCCGATCTGAAGGTTGGATTGCTGCACGGGCGCCTTGATTCCGAGTTAAAAGATCAGGTCATGCGCATGTTTCAGAAAGGCGAGTTGCAGATTTTGGTGGCAACCACCGTGATTGAGGTCGGCGTGGATGTTCCGAACGCGACGGTGATGGTGATCGAGCATGCGGAACGCTTTGGCCTGGCGCAGCTTCACCAGTTGCGCGGACGGATTGGGCGCGGGGCCGCGAAGTCGTATTGCATTCTGATGACTGGCGGCAAAGTGACGGAAGAGGGCGAGCGCCGTCTCGACGCCATGGTGCGCACGAATGACGGCTTCCAGATTGCCGAACTCGATCTCGAACTGCGCGGACCGGGGGAGTTCTTCGGCACGCGGCAAGCCGGCATGCCGAGCTTTCGCGTGGCCAATCTCATTCGCGACCGGCAGCTTCTGGAGCTGGCCAAACGAGAAGCTGCGGCAGTCATGGCCGGACCTAATTCCGAAGTCACGCAGGTGGAAATCAGCAGAGCCTTAGTCGCCATGCGGGCGCGCTGGCAGCATACCTACGGGCTGGTCGAAGTTGGTTGAACTGGTAGAATCAAAAAGATGGCAGGCCCTTCTCAACTTATTCAGATCGATCTTGCACCACCGCTTCGTATGCCCAAGCCGGGGTGGCTGCGGGCCAAAGCGCCCGTTGGGGATAATTTTCACAACTTGAAGAAGCTGGCGCGAGGGTTGGGGTTGCACACCGTTTGCGAGTCGGCGCAGTGCCCGAATATCGGCGAGTGCTGGAATCACAAGACCGCGACGTTTATGTTGCTCGGCGATATCTGCACCCGCCGCTGCGGATTCTGTGCGGTGCCTAAAGGACGGCCTCAGCCGATCGATTGGGACGAACCGCGCCGCGTGGCTGAGGCGGTTGCCACGCTGGGTTTGAAACATGCCGTCGTAACCAGCGTGAACCGCGATGACGACAACGTTGGCGGAGCCAGGGTTTTCGCGGAGACGATTCGCGAGATCCGCGAACTGATTCCGGATTGCCGCGTCGAGGTGCTGATCCCCGATTTTCAAGGGCTGGAAGAACCCTTGAGGGTTGTGCTCGACGCGCAACCCGACGTGCTCAATCACAATACTGAAACTGTTCCTCGCCTATATCGCGCAGTGCGCTCGGGCGCTCGCTACGAGCGCACTCTCAACCTGCTGGAGAATGCCAAGAAGTTCTCTCCCGGCATGGTGACGAAGAGCGGTGTGATGGTCGGCCTGGGAGAGTCGACGGAGGAATTGGTCGAAGTATTTCGCGATCTCGGTGGCCGCGGCGTCGACATTCTTACTGTGGGCCAATATCTGCGGCCTTCGCGCGATCACCTTCCAATCGCCCGGTTCTACACGCCGGAAGAATTTCGCGACCTGCGCACGGAAGCTCTGCGCTTCGGCTTCCGCCACGTTGAGTCCGGCCCAATGGTGCGCTCCAGCTACCATGCGCACGAACAGGCCGAATCCACTTCCGCGCCACGGGTGGTGTAGACGCCACGATGCTGAGCACGCTTTTGGTGGTGCTGGGGTTCTTTGCGGGCTTGCTGGGAGCGGTGACGGGCATCGGCGGCGGCGTTTTAGTTTCCCCCATCCTGGCGCTGCATTTTGGAATTCCTATCCGGCAGGCCATCGGAACAAGCCTGGTGGCCGTCATCACCACTTCGGCGGCTAGTTCGTCGGTACACCTGCAGCGTCATACTACGGACATTCGTCTCGGCATGACACTCGAACTGGCGACGGCATTTGGCGCGGCCGTTACGGCTTACCTGGTGGGATACTTTAACCGCAACGTGCTGGAGGGAGTATTCGCCGGTTTTCTACTGTACAGCTCCATCAACATCCTGCTGCGCGGCGGCAAAGTAAAAACTCACGAAGGGCCTCCTGATTACAAGAATGGTGAGATTGTCATCCCGCCGTATGAGCCCCGGCGCTATCCGCTGGGGCTGGGTATGTCTCTGATCGCGGGAGGACTTTCCGGACTGCTCGGCATCGGCGGCGGACCGATTAAAGTTCCGGTGATGTATGTCTTCATGAATGTTCCGCTGATGGTGGCTACGGCGACCTCGAACTTCATGATCGGAGTGACGGCGGCGGCCAGCGCGACCGTCTACTACCGGCGCGGTGACATTCTTGTGAACATCGCCGCGCCGCTGGCTGTTGGCGTGTTCCTGGGCTCGCTGCTGGGCGCGCGGCTTGCGCCGCGCATTCGAACAAAATATGTCGTCTATTTGCTGGTTGCGATCATGCTCTATCTCGCCGGCCATCTAACCGTGCATCTGCTTACCGCGGGAGGCGCGGCATGAGCCAACTCAGAGAGCCAGCCTTCGATCGCGTGATTGCGCTGGTGCTTCGCGGGGGCGCCTTTGGATGTTTCTTCATCATGGTCGCAGGATTGTTGGTTGGACTTTTCGTTCCCGGACGCATTCCTCAAGAGATCGAACGCGCCGGAGTGCTGCTGATGCTGGCTACGCCGGTTGTGCGAGTGCTGGTGGCGGGGATTTTGTTTCTGCGGGAAAAGGATTGGAAGTACGGAGCCATTTCGTTTGGAGTGTTGGCGATTCTGCTGCTGGGAGCGGCATTCGGGATTGGTGAGCATTGAAGCTATGCCAGTTCCAATATTCCAGATTGATGCCGTCCCGCTACATTTGTTCTCAGAAAATGTGCAACTTGATGCTGAGATACCTCTTGGGATTCTCCCGAATCGCTTTTATCAGGCCTTGGGTTTCTTCGAGCACATGATTGACATTGTTGTAGAGGGTTTCGTCTTTGAGTATTCTTCCCGCACTCCCTTGTCCCGCCTGCAGTTCGGAAGTCAGGGCGGCAAGCTTGGTCATCGTGGTATCGATCTTCTGCGCCAGTTCCTCGTCCTTTGTCAGTTTGCCCAAAGTGCCCTTGCCCGCATTGATGCCTTCGCTCACGCTCTTAAAGTTGGCGATGGTAGCGTTGGCGTTGTCGTAAAGAGACGGATCTTTCAGGAATTTCCCTGCCGTGCCTTTGCCCGCTTGCAGGTCCTCAACCACCGCATTCATCTTGTCGAGGGTGGCGACGAATTTGTTATAGGCGTCGTTGCTGTTGATCAACTTGCCGAGGCTGCCCTGTCCCCTGGCGATTTCGTCGACAACTTGCTTGAACTCCGTGACCGTCTGGGAAAGCTGGTCGTACAACCTGGGATCGTAGATCAACTTGCCCAGTGAACCCTTGCCGCTTTCGGCGAAAGCCAGGATACGGTCGGCGCGTTTGAGCAGAGCATCCATGTTTTGCAGCGTACTCTGGCTGGAGCGGACCACCTCGTTGAAATCAGGATGCACGTGCGTTGGAAGCGTATCGCCATCTTGAGCGGGCGCACCAATGGCCTGCGAGCTGTCAATGTCCAGGTAGGTTTCGCCGAGCACGCCGGCCGTGTCGAGAGAGGCTTCCGAATCGCGGCGCAGATTGAAACTGTATTTTGTGCTAACCTTCATGATGATTTCGACCGGAGTGATCTGCTTGTCCTTATCGGGAACGACTCGTATAGCAGCCACATTGCCAATATCGACGCCACTCAGCCGCACTGGCGCGCCCACGCGCAGCCCGCTCGCATTATCAAAAAAGGAGATTAGGGTGATTCGCCTCGAGAACAGCCCGGTGGTTCCGGACATCAGAAACAAAAGCACGGCCAGCGTGATGCTGGCGAAAATCACGGTGAGGCCAACCCGGAGTTGCGACCATTTGAGCTGTTTCTGGCTCGGCAAGTAATTTCCTTAGACCGCCGTTTGCGATATTTCGGTGATACACGGAGTAGCTCCCAGCCGCCCCTCGCAGCATCATAGCAAACCACGAGTCCATTCCTTAAGCGCGATGCAACTGAAGGGCTGGAAGAAGCAACAGGGCGAGCAGGTAGGCGGCGGCGCCGCAGGCCAGGGTCGTGGTTAACCCGAACTCGATCGCAACCACCATGGCCAGTACCGAACCCAACACACTGGCGGCAGCATTCATCGCCCACGCCCACTCCACCGCGTTGTCTGCGGCGGGAGTCACCCCGGCCAAGGCGCGCAGACCCGTGGGGAACGGCATTCCCATTGCAAAGCCTAGCGGTGCCAGCAACATCGCGCTCATGGCCAGCCGGTAATCAAATCTCAACCCTACCCAGGTCGCCAGCAAGTGCGGAAGAAAGAACGCGCCAGCGACCAGCACAACAATCGCGAACACTAGCGGTATCCAGACCAACTCTGTGCGCAGAAGCCAGCGGCGCGACATCAGGCTTCCGGCACCGCTGGAGAGCATCAACAGAAAGATGACGACAGTGAGGGCATAGGTGGGGTGACCCAGAAACAGCACGAAGCGCTGGATAAGTGCGATCTCCACCAGAATGTAACCGAGTCCAACCGCCACAAAAAATAACAGCGGAAGCGGCGACTGGCGGCCTCTTTGAAACGCAAGCGGCAAGATCAGGAAGGCCAGGACTGCAGCCAGCGAGATAACCAGGACCAAAAGCAGAACGAGCACGCCCAGGTTCACTTTCCAGTCAATCCCATGCCGGTGTGACAGCCCACCCAAAACTTGCCGCGCCTTCAGCGTAAAGAAGAAAAATGGCGCGTTATCGGTGACTGGAGCGACGTTGAAGGCATAACTCTGTGCGAAGCGGTAGGGATCATTGCTCGCAATCAAGTCGGCAAACGGATTCTTGCCTGCTTGCCTTGCCGCTGGATTCGACGGCAGGTATTGCGGGTTCAATTGTTCGTATTTCGCGAAATGAGCCTGTATGGCGGCCTCTTCCTGCGCCGTGAATGCAGCCTTCTTGGCCAGCACCACCACCGGAATTCCATCTTCATCAAGCGGCCCTTGCGAGGCCACAATAAAATTGCGAGACGGATTGGAGACACCCAGGCTATGCAGGGCTTGCATGGCGACGGCGACGACGCGGAGCGCCTCCCGCGGCTGGCGAAATTCCCAGCGAGTAATCGCGATCATACCGTCCGCTTTGAGATGTTGAAAATATTCCCGGAAAGCTTCCACGGTGTAGAGATTATTTTCGCTCAACGCGAAAGCTCCAGCGGCCGTCGAAGCCCATGTATCCACCAGCGTCATTTGCACCACGTCGAACTTCTGCGGAGTGGAGCGCAGATAGGAGCGGCCGTCGGTGACATGAATGTGCACTTCGGGACGTTCGTAAAGATGCTGGGCATAGCCGGCGTAGCGCCCGCGCATAATGGTATTGGCAATGATGGGATTGATTTCGATGGCTGTCACACTCGGACTGCCGTTTGCCACCGCGCGCAATACATCGACACCGCCGCCCGGCCCGATAATCGCAAATTCGCCGCGGGGGCGCAGAACATTTGCCAATGCGGGCGGAGCTGACATGAGATCGCGCTCCCACTCGGTGTCATGCCAATGTGCCAGATCGCAATTCATGATGTAGGTAGACGCGTCGGCGTCGATGACGATGGCTTTCGCTTGATTCTGGCGATCTACTTCCACGCGCGAAATCGCGTTCCAGCGGGCGAATTCCACCCACGCCGGATCACGAAAGGCTCCCTTGGCATAGACCACATCAATCAGTCGACCGGAGTGATTCGCCGCGATTAGCAGGACATACACAGCGACCAGAGCGCTGGCCACCTTCCGCACGCGTGAGGATTCAGCCCACACCAAGGCGGCTGCGGCCATCACCACGGCCGCAACTAGAATCGTATTCGGACCGCCCAGCCAGTTGAGCAGTGGAACCATGGCCACGCAAGCCAGCGCTCCACCGCACAAATCCGCCCCGTAGAGTCTTGGCGCGCGCCAGGTCTCGCGTGCAAAGATAACCGAGAATAGTAATCCGGTTAAGAAGAACGGCAGCGCCGCCACAACATAAAGGGCGCTGAACTGCAGGAAATTCCTTCCCGTCACTGAGAGCGCTACCGGGACATGCAGCACAACCTCGAGAGCGACGAATATCAGGATTGAGTTGTCGATGCACAGTCGCGCTGCTAACGTTCGAGTGCCGGTTCTCGCCAGTCGATTCTTCAGCAGGTAGGCGAAGACGCCGCCCGCCCCCAGTCCCAGGAGTGCAATCGAAATCGCCAGGAACGCGAAGTGATAGAAAAGCACTACAGAGAACAGTCGAGTGAGCGACAACTCCAGCAGCAAGGCGGCGAAACTGGTCAACCCTAAACCAACGACAAGAGTGCGCTCGGGAATCTCGGCGGACGAAGAAACCGGCGCAGCAGCCTGAATGGTGGCAGACATGGTGAAGTGGAATTCGCCAGTCTAGCAGAAGGCCGCTGAAGAGCGCGGCTTCTCTTCTTCTCTTTCTCTTCAGTTTTCGAGAATGACTTGTGCGATTGCCAGTTCGGCGGTGTGCGAGATGGAAAGTGCCGCATTCTTCACGCCAAGCCTGGCTGCAAATTCGCCGGCCGTTCCGTGAAACGCGATCGCCGGCCGCCCGCCGGGCAGCCGCGTGACCTCACAATCCCGCCAGCGAACACCGTGGCTCCAGCCCGTGCCGAGAGCCTTCATGGCAGCTTCTTTGGCGGCGAAGCGCGCGGCGTAACGCTCCACGCGGTTGGCCTTGGAATCGCAATAACTGATTTCGCCTGCCGTGTAGATGCGCTGCAAGAAACGATCTCCAAAGCGCTCGAGCGAGTGCCCGATGCGCCGGACCTCAGCCATATCAATGCCCGTGCCAACGATCATAGTTGCCCTGAGTCGCGCTGTCGTTTCGCTAACCCTTCCTGAAGTTCCCTGACGATTTCCGCCACGCTCCTCCCTAGTGTGTCGATTACGATGTGCTCGCGGTTCCAAGGCTCGTATTCGCGGGAGACGACTTCTTCCCAGGTCAGTCTCAGCCCGCTGATATTGGTCGGACGTGTTTCCACGCGCTGACGGTGCAGGTGTGGATCAGAACACGTGACCTCAACTTCGGCAGCGCCCACCCCCACGCGACGTGCAACGGCGACCCAGGCGTTGCGAGTGAGTTGAAGGGGATTTACGGAATCTGCAATCACAGTGCGACCGAGCCGAAGATTGTCCTCGGCGACCGCGTAGCCGACACGATAACCGACATCATTGAGCGACTGGGTCGCCATGCCGGAATCGCGGATGGCTTGCTCGATCGAGTCGATGCGCAAATGCACGGCACCGAGCTGGCGAGCCAGTTCTTTGACAATTGTTGTCTTTCCCACTCCCGGTAGTCCGCCAAAGATGATTAGCATGATAGCCGACAGATGTCTATGCTGCGGAATTTCAGATCTGGGATATTAGCATCGACTCTCTACAGCAGCCGGTCACCGCGGTAAATCAGTTCGCCGTCTATGATGCGCGCTTCGGCTGTCAGGCGATGCGGCTTGAGCGGGCCCAGGCCGTCGATGTGCATCACCTCATGCCCGTGGGCGACCAGCCAATCCGAAACCAGCATGCGGTGGCAGCGGAAGTATACCCGCTCGGCGCACATATAAGTGGTGCACGAGAGCTCGGCCAGCACAAGCAGTTCTGCCATCGCACTTTCGAACTCAGGAGTGAGCATGTAGTCAGCGTAATTGCGAAAGGAGGAATTGCGAAGGCCGATGTTCGGGGACTCTTCGCGCATCGGCTTGCGATAACCGCCGAGAGCTTTCATCCAAACATAGCGAATTCCGGCCGCAGGCAAACTTGTCTCGAGCGCCTCGCGATTGAAATGCGGCAGCCGCCGCGACACGGGAAAGGCGCGGATATCGACCAGAGTCTGCATGGCGTGCGCTTGAAGGGTCTCGATCAGGTCTGCGAGCGGGCGAGTTGAATGTCCGACAGTATAGAGTCGAGCCACAATTTCATGGTACAAGCCACTGGTAGTGCCTCCAAACTGAGGCGCTACTAGAATTCAACGTTTACCTGGCGAGGGTTGCCAGAGCGTTCTCGACGGCTGTGTCGTCCGTGGCGAACACTGTCCGGAGATCCAGCAGTACACGGCCATCTTCCACCCGGACAATGATCGGAGGCTCTGAGCCGCGCAAACGCGTAGCCAGTTCGTCTGCACTCACGCCCTCGCAAGTTACAGCCAGCAGCCGTGTGGGCAACACAGAAGATGGCGCAGCGCCGCCCCCTAACAGGGATTCGCCGTCGGCGATTTCAACCTTCATTTTTGAGGATGCATTTGAGGACGCGATACGCGCTGCCAACGCTTCCGCACGCCGGCCAATTTCTTCTTTCGTGAGCCGCATCAGCCGCAGGGCAGGAATTCCGTCGTGGTTGCGTTGGACGTAGGCGAGAAGAGTGGCTTCCAGCGCGGCGTAGATGAGCTTGTCCACGCGAAGAGCACGAAAGAGCGAGTTGGATCGCATCCGGGCGATCAATCCGGCACCACCGCTGATCAATCCAGCCTGCGGACCGCCAAGCAGCTTGTCGCCACTGTAAGTAACGATATCGACACCGCTCTGCAAGCTATCCAGCACTCCCGGTTCGCCACCGATTCCAATCGAACGCAGGTCGAACAGCGCGCCGCTGCCCAGGTCTTCCATCAAAGGAATGGCGCGTTTGCACGCCAAGGTCGCCAACTCCGCAGTTGAGGGCTGCTCGGTGAAGCCCGTGATCTCAAAATTCGAGCGGTGCACGCGCAGCAGTAGCCGCGTCTGCTCGGTGATGGCGCGTTCGTAATCCGCGATGCGTGTGCGATTGGTGGTGCCGACTTCGCGGAGGGTCGCACCCGACTTGGCCATTACATCCGGGATACGGAACGAGCCTCCGATCTCCACCAGTTCACCGCGCGAGACGACAACTTCTCCGCCATCCGCTATGGTGTTTAGCGCCAGCAGTACGGCAGCCGCATTGTTGTTGACCACAATCGTAGAGACAGGCGCCTGTTCCGCACTCTTTCCCTCTTCGCACAGCAATCGCTGGAAGAGGCGATCCACATGAACATCGCGCTTGCCACGAGCGCCTTTGGCGAGATCAAGCTCCAGATTGGAGTAGCGGGTGGCGGTTTCGCGAATGTGGGCCATGGCCTCATCGCTCAGCGGAGCGCGGCCAAGGTTTGTATGCAGGATCACACCGGTGGCGTTGATCACCGAACGCAGGGAATATTTGAGCGATTGGCGCAACTGACCTTCAACCGCCACCGCCAGGCCGGTAAGCCCGAGGGCAAGAGAGTTTTCGTCCAGCAATCCCGAGATGATTTCCCGCCGCAACCGGGCGAGGACAACTCGCACGGCGTCGACTACGGTGTGATGGCCGGAGCTCGCTGCCAGTGAACTGATCGCATCGCTCCGCATCACATCATCCACGGAGGGAAGCTTGCGAAAAAGCTCTGCTGGGGGGGCGGCTTTCGCTGTTTTCACGCTAAGATTATCCCACGGAGAGAAAGAATCTCGCACTCGGAACGAACTGCCCTAGCCTTAGCCTAGCCTTAGCCTAGCCTAGAGCGTGTGCATATAGGCCAGCAAGTCCTGAATGTCTTGCGAACTGAGCACCTGACTGTAGCCGGGCATATCGGGGCGGCCGTTACGAATAATGTCGGTTACGCGTTCGTCGTTCGCGGGCAGGGCAGTCTTCGGAAGGTATTGATGTTGAAAAACGCCTTGCAAGCCGGGACCCTTTTTCCCTTTGCTGGAATAGGGCCGGTGGCAGCGGTCGCAATAGTTATCGTAAAGCTTGCGCCCGGCGGACTGCTGCGCGTTCAGGCCGAGCTCGGCATCGGACTTGCGGCGCTCGACGTCGCAGGCCGCAAGCATGGCCAGAGCAAGGCACCCCGCGAGTGAGAGTCCCATCCAACGCGGCATGTGTATCTCCGCGCGCGGGGAAAGCTGCAGTCCCATCCCGTACAGTCCCATCCCGTCGACCACGTGCATTTTCATTCCTGTGACTCGCTCGGCTACGCTTAGGATCTGCGGCAGCAGCCGCAATCGCATCCGGCTTACAATGATAGAGCAAAGCCATGCCAATTGAGGTCAAGCGAGTCTACGAATCGGTGTCGCGCTCCGACGGATCGCGAGTGCTGGTGGATCGACTATGGCCGCGCGGCCTTCGAAAGGCTGACGTCGCGGTGGACGAATGGCTCCGCGCTCTTGCTCCGTCAAACGAATTACGGAAGTGGTATCACGCGCATCCGGAGCGATGGACGCTATTTCGCAAGCGTTACCTGAAGGAATTGGCCGCTCCGGAAGCCGAAAGGGATTTGCAGAAGCTCTACCGCCTAGCTCACAAAAGAAACCGGCTCACGCTGTTGTACTCCTCGAAGAATGAAACAAACAACAACGCGACTGTGCTGAAGGATCTGCTCGATGGCATGCGCAAACCACCGACTGGTACCGGGCCGGCTGCCGTGCGGTCGATGCGGACGCGGAATGCCGCAACCCGGCGACGGTCGTAAAGGTTCGGTTCAGGTGTAAACGCTGCTCGCGATTCACGGTTCTGCCCGTTCAATTTCATTTAGGATCTGCCGCATGAGGGCTGTGTTTCAGTGGAAGCTGGGTTCGCGCACGCTGGAGCTGGGCAAGCGGACCCTCATCATGGGCATTGTTAACGTGACACCTGATTCTTTTTCCGACGGTGGCCTGTACTTCGATCCCGGAAAAGCAGTCGAGCGGGCCCTGCAGATGGTCGAAGAGGGCGCGGACATTATTGATGTCGGGGGAGAATCCACACGACCCGGGACCAAGGTAGCCAGCTCTTCCGTGGAATCGGAGACAAGCGAAAAAAAGACACATGAGAGTGAAGGTCTAAGTGCAGGTCCAAGCAAGACTGCCGTGAGTCCAGAAGAGGAGTTGCGCCGGGTGTTACCTGTGATCACCGAACTCAAGAAGCTTCGTCCGAATGCAATCGTTTCTGTGGATACGTATAAAGCCAGCGTTGCCCGCGCCGCGACTGCGGCTGGGGCTGAGATTGTCAATGACGTCAGCGGGCTGCGCTGGGACCCACAGATGGCGCGGACCCTTGGCGAAGCAAAATGCGGGGTTGTTCTGATGCACATGCGCGGGCGTCCGGAAGAGTGGCGGACGTTGCCGCCGCCGGGCGACATACTGCTGCTGGTCAAACGCGAACTGCGAGAGTGGGTGGAAGGGGCTGTGTTGGCTGGGATTCGCCGAGAACGGATTGCCCTGGATCCTGGATTCGGATTCGGAAAAAATTTTGAGCAGAACTATCCTTTGTTGAGCCGGTTCCAGGAGTTGCCGTCCCTGGGACTTCCATTGTTGGCAGGAACGTCACGAAAGTCATTTCTTGGCCGGATGCTGGCGAAAGATGGGAAGGACGCCGCCGTCGCTGATCGCCTGCACGGAAATCTTGCCGCTCACACTGCCCTGATTCTGAAAGGGGCTCATATCTTGCGAACGCATGATGTGAAAGCGGCAGTAGATGCAGCGCGGGTGACTGATGCAATTCTCGCCGCGCATTAACATCCTCAAAGAGTTCGTCTTCGTTAACCGCTACTGCTTTGCTGCGCCTGGATAGATGCCCTCCAGCGGCTTGGCGCGCTGCTCGTCCAACTCTGGATGAGGCAAAGGATTACGCGGGAGCATGGCCTCCCGTTGCGCGGTGTTGTAGACGAAGATCGCCATGATGACGGCGGCCTGCTTCAGGTCGGGCTCGGATAAACGCTCATACAGATCCTGGTTCGTGTGGTGGCTGCGAGTTGCGTAGTCGCGAGGATCCTGGATGAATTGAAAACCGGGCAGGCCTACCTGCACGAAGGGAACATGATCCGTGGAACCGGTATTGCGCAGGGTGATGGTGGTGAAGCCGAGATCTTCAATGGGAGCGACCCACTGCTGAAAGATGCTTGCTGCCCCCGAATTCCCCTCGGCGAAGATGCCCTGGAACTTGCCGGTGCCATTATCCGCGTTGAAGTAGGCATCGAGCTTGGCGTGTTCCGGCTTTATCGCGATCGGACCCGTCTGTTGGCGAAGGAACTCAGGGACGACCTGCTGTTCAGGCTTCATTGAATAAGACGGCTTGCCGAAATGATTGCTAACGTATCCGGACGAACCGAAAATCCCTTGCTCTTCGCCGCCCCAGAGTCCGATGCGGATGGTGCGTCGCGGCTGCAGGTTGAGCGCCCGCAGGATGCGCATGGCCTCAAGCGCGATGATGGCCCCCGCGCCGTCGTCGGTGGCTCCAGTGCCAGCGATCCAGCTATCAAGGTGGCCGCCGAGCATCACGACCTGATCTTTGAGAGCGGGATCAACACCGGGAATCTCAGCGATCACATCATTGCCGGTTTCGTGGTCTCCGGAGAATTGCGTGGCGATATTAAGTCGCACCGAAACCCGAACGTCATGCGAGACCAGTCGATGCATGCGGCCGAAGGCCTCGCTTGCGATGACCGCCGAAGGAATAGCCTGCTTGTGCTCGGGACGATAGACATACCACCCGAGGGATGAACCCGTGTCGTCGTGGATGATTCCCCCAAAGCCGCCGGGGCGTAAGACGGCAACAGCGCGCTCGTCAGCGAAAAAGTGGCCGACCTTCTCAAGGAAGGCAGATTCCTTGAAGAGCTTTTCCCAAGTGGAGGGGTCGTTCCGCAATACGTGGCTGTCATTTTGATCACCATCGAGCGGGTAGGACCGGAAATGGTCAAGTTTGGCTTGATCGTAATGGTCATTCAGAGTGGCGAGATCGGGATTAATCTTTGGCGCGTCGCCGTAAAGAATAATCTTTCCGGCGAGCTTGCCTTTCCAGTTGTCGAAATCTTTTTCCTCGTTAAGTTTGGGAACGGCGATAACCTCAGCAGTGACCTCGCCGGCAGTGGCGGGCGACCATGGCGTGGCTTGAGCGAGTATGGTCGCGGTGGATGGCGCGGTCATCAGTACAGAGGTCCCGGTCTGTTGCCATCCCATCCCGAAGTCGCCCCAGGATTCGAGGTGAACAGTGGAAGCTCCCATGCGGCGGAGTTGGTCGAGGGACCACTGCGCAGCATTTGCGAAGTCGGGCGAGCCAGTGAGGCGCGGGCCGACGCCATCGAAGAGGCCGCTCGCGTACTCCATGATGTGTGAGCGATTAAAGCCCTCATCGCGGATGCGAGTGATGGCGTCGAGGTCGAGCACTTCGACAGCGGGCGGAGCCGGGGCAGCCGCAGCTTTGGGTTTTTCTACCGCGAAAGCGGAGAGACACAGGGCAAGAACAAAAGCAGTGACGATTTTCATGGCGGGTAGATGATACGGAACTCAGACGATCGCCACCAATAAATATCGCTACCCAGGGATCGGCCGGGGAAACTTCTTGTGGCGATAACACCGATCAAAGACCCCAAACATCAGCGCGATCACCACAAACACCATCCAACTTGCTTCGGGGCCCAGCAGGCCGCCGGTCAGCCACTGAGGGCCTTGCCAGCGGGTTTCAAAAAGGTGCCCGACAGCGAATTCACCGGCGTTCTGTCCCGACCAGATGAAGAGGTTGGCTAAATCGAAGGCAGCGTGGAACCCGATCGCGAAGGCCAGCGTGCCGGTGCGCCGCAACGTAAAGCACACGAATAAGCCGAGCAGGCCGGTGGAGGCGAAGTCTTCCCAGCGCTCGTGCGGCTTCAGGAAATAGTGCAGCGCCCCAAAGCCGATGGAGAGCAGAATAGCCGCTGCCCAGAAGCCAATACCGTCTGCGAGTGTGGTTAGGAGATAAGCGCGGAACTGGATCTCTTCCGCGAATCCGATGAGCAGATTGGCAACGATCCAGAGGCCGGCGAAGTACCAAAATGTGCCGCCGCGGATGGCGAGTCCGAGGATGCGATAACCGCCGAAGGCGGCAATTAAACCTACAAGCAAGGAAGTAGAAGCCATGCCCCAGGCAAGTCCAATCCAGAAGTCGCGCCCGAATGCGTTGCGCACCGGAATTCCGTAGTCAATGAAGCGGCGGCGCTCGATGCGTGCCATGATCCAGGTTGCGACCAACACCTGGAAAAGCGTCATAGCCTCCTCGAAAATGGTGCCCACAGGATCAAGCGATGGCCGCTCCTTGGGATGGAAGATCTTTGGAATGATCCAGTTCGCCAGGAATCCGAGCCCTATAAAGATGCCGACGAAAATGAGCAGACGCCAACCAGCGCGCAAACCTCGAGAGTTGAAGAAGATTGTTTTCATACGTTAGGTTCGCCGGCTCGAGGTCTTTGGTTCCTTACTTCGCATCCCATTACCCTCGTGGAGAGCCTGTCGAATAGCTCGCCTCTAAAACACCTTATGGGAATCCAGCAGAATCGTAATTGGGCCCTCGTTCACCGATTCCAGGTTCATCATTTGCTGAAAGCGTCCAGTCTCGCAACTCAGGCCGGCGGCCCGAATCTTTTCGACGAAGATTTCGTAGAGCTGGCGTGCTCTCTCCGGCCGAGCTGCGGCATCGAACGACGGCCGCTTGCCGCGTCGCACGTCTCCGTAGAGAGTGAACTGCGAAACCGCCAGCAAGCTGCCGCCGACATCCCGCACGCTGCGGTTCATTTTTCCCTGATCGTCTTCAAACACGCGCAAGCCCACAATTTTCTCCCCCAGGTAAATCGCGTCGGCCTCAGTGTCGTCGCCGCCGACTCCCAGCAAAACCAGCAGCCCCAGGCCGATCCGGCCTGTGATCTCGCCGTTCACCGTAACTTGCGCGCGGCTCACCCGCTGTACGACGGCACGCATGTGGTTTGACCGTTGCAAGCGGCCACGTTTAGGATGCTGAAGGTATATCACAGCGCCGTCCTCATAAAGTCCGGCGCTTCCTTTACAGCCATTCAGCCGGACCGTTACACTACACGTTCGCCTTTTTCCGTGGCAGTGCATCTGAATTTCATGATCTTGTAATTTGTGTTCTTGCATTTGGCGATCTTAATCCGGCGACTTGCATCCGGACATCGAACTTCAAATCAAATCTAAGGTTAAACGAGGAAAAACATGGCAGCCGTTGACGAGAAGGTAAAACAGATTATCGTAGAGCAGTTGGGGGTGGATGAGGGCGAGGTCACTTCCAGTGCTTCGTTCGTAGATGACCTGGGGGCGGATTCACTCGATACGGTCGAACTGGTGATGGCTTTCGAAGAAGCCTTCGATATTGAGATTCCCGACGAGGATGCGGAGAAAATACGCACGGTGCAGGACGCCATCGACTACATCTCCAAGCATTCGAAAGGCGGCAAGTAGAATTGGGACGCAGGGTTGTAGTTACCGGCATCGGCCTGATCTGCGGAGTGGGCAATACCACTGGAGAAGTGTGGCAGGCCGTGCTCGCCGGTAAAAGCGGCGTGACCCGCATCACTCAGTTCGATTCCAGTGATTTCGCCTGCCAGATCGCGGCCGAAGTGAAGAACTTCGATCCCCTCGACTTCATCGAGAAAAAAGAAGTGAAGAAGATGGGGCGCTTCATCCATTTGGCGATTGCCGCCGCGGACGAGGCGTTCAAGATGTCGGGACTGAAGATCACGACCGAAAATGAGGAGCGCGTCGGTGTACACATCGGGTCCGGCATCGGTGGCTTCGACATCATCGAACGCGAACACCTGGCTCTGATCGAAGGCGGTCCGCGCAAGATTTCCCCGTTCTTTATTCCGGCGGCCATCGTCAATCTTGCCGCCGGCCATGTTTCCATGCGATTCGGCGCCAAAGGGCCCAATGAAGCCACGGCTACCGCTTGCACCACCAGCGCCCACTCCATTGGAGATTCTTTCCGCATCATCCAGCACAATGACGCTGATGTAATGATTGCAGGCGGTTCGGAGGCGGCGATCACCCAAATGGGGGTGGGAGGATTTGCAGCCATGCGCGCGCTTTCCACGCGCAACGACGATCCCGAAAAGGCCAGCCGCCCCTGGGACAAAGATCGCGACGGCTTTGTGATCGGCGAAGGCGCCGGAATCCTGATACTGGAAGAACTCGAACATGCCAAAAGACGGGATGCCACAATCCTCGCGGAAGTTGCCGGCTATGGCATGTCCGGTGATGCTTATCACATGACGCAGCCCGCGCCGGAGCACGAAGGCGGCTTCCGCGTAATGCGCAACGCCGCGCGCGACGCCGGCGTGAGCCCCGACAAGGTGGATTATGTCAATGCTCACGGTACTTCCACACCGATCGGCGATAGGCTTGAGGCGCATGCCATCCGCAATTTCTTTGGTGAGCGAAAGATTCCAGTGAGCTCTACTAAGTCGATGACCGGCCATTTGCTCGGCGGGGCCGGCGGCCTGGAAGCGGGCATTACCGTTCTCGCCCTGCGCGATCAAATCCTGCCTCCCACCATCAACCTGATAAGCCAGGATCCCGAAACCGATGGCATGGATTTCGTCCCGAATCACGCCCGCAAGGCCAAACTCGAATATGCCATGTCGAACTCCTTCGGCTTCGGCGGGACCAACGGCGCGCTACTGTTCCGGCGCTGGACAGAATAGATCCCACACTCCTGAGCTTTATTTCTATATTTCTATTTCTGTGCGTCTCGCGCCGGGATTGGCCGCAAGCGTATGAAAATCGCGACGCCTACAGGATGAGAGCCGTAGATGGGCTGCAACGCATCCGGTGCGCTATAGACCGTAAACTGCCCGCCAATGGCAGAGGCAGTATGCGGAAGCAAACGGAGGTCACGGTCGTAACCAAATGTATACGCTTGAATCTGTCCGATGGGTTGCTCCGAGAAGCCAGGCGGGAGAGGATTCTCTCCCAGGAGCAGTTCATTTGACCGTTCGGCGCTTTCGATTCGGGTCCAGGCATAATTCCGACTGAAAAAGCGCAGGGTAGACTCGAACAGATAGCTGTTGAAAATGGAATTGTCCTGCAGGGAGCGCGTGCGTCCCCAGAGCAGAGTGCTTGCCAAATTCCCGTTGTGAAGCGGGCGGTTGTACATGATGGACGCGGTCATGCGCTCCTGATTCTCAGTGGGAAAGAGCGCTTCGGGGCTCTGCAGTCGCCCATAGGAGTACTGCCCGCTCCAGTTCTGTCCAGGCTGAACTGTCACGCGAGTGGACCACGAATCAATCGCTCCCTGGAGGATGGTCCAGCGACTCTCGTCCGGCTCGCGTCCGTGGAATCCTGAGGCTTCAATCCTCACGGCGCGATAGGCTAAGCCGGCAGTCATCACATCATATGCGATGTGCGTGGAGTCCTCCTGATGATGGCCGAGCGTGCCCACTGGATCTTCTAAAGCGGAAACGCGATGGGGATAGGCTGTCGGTCCCAGAGCCGGATCGCCCACTGGCGCCGCGTAGAACGACAGAAGAGAATTCTCTCCCAATTTCAAATCGTACAGCGCCGCAACTTCCATAAAGAAATTGTGAGGATGCTGACCGTCTGCGATGGGGACACCGAAAGCGGTCTCGCCTTGCTGAAATAACAGCGGATAGCGGCGACCGGTAACCGTTGCCGGTTCAAGGCTGAACATAGTGCGAAAGGTGAGGACGCCTGGGCCGAGTGTACGTTGAGCCATGGGCATGAACCAGTTCGTCGAGAAGAACTTGTCCCCGCCCCGTGAACTCGATTGCTGCTCATCGGTTATGAATACGTTCGCGTGGAACATGATCATCCATTGGTCCTTCATGGCGGTCCACATGGGCGTTGGGGTTGAATTCGGTTCAGCGCTTGTTCCCGAAATCTCGTGTTGCTGAATCTCTTGTATGAAAGTCTGCGGCTGCATGTTCATTTGATTGGCATTGGCATTACCCATCGGCATGTCCGCCATGCCAGGCATTTCGTCGCCATTCATCAAGGACTGCCGGTCTGGAGGTTGGGAATCCATCTGCATTTGCGGCATTGGGGCGTTGCTGTGGCTCTCCTGCGCAGCAGCAACCACTGGGATAAACAGAACTAACAGTGCTATGAAGCGAAATAACCGCACGATACTCTCCCTCAATCAGATTTCTGTCCGCGAAGTAATTGCAGGACGAGCGCACCACGGTTCGAAGAACACCGCGCAAGTCGATGCGCCGCCAGAAATTCCTGAGCGTTGTGGGAGGGCTTCTAGATCCTCAAGGTCGTAAGGGGAGAACAGTCAGCTGCTGAAGCTTCAGAAGGAGGGCTTTCTAATCTTTTAGAGCGTGATGTGGGGCGAGGGTTGAAAGAACTCAGAAACCTGATCTCTGTCGAATGCGACGAAACGGTTAGAGACCTATCTGCCTTCGAGGGCAACGTGAAGGCCGAACGTTCGCCGCACTCTTCCCGGGTGCACGACGAAAACGTCCAGGGACCTCTAGGCGATTCGGGCCGCCGCGAATGTCTGACGAGCAAGGTTGGTATCGCGGTTGATGAGAGTACGGAATGAGCGCTCCCGCTGGAAGTGCGAGATGCAATCATGCTAGCGCAATGGTGAGGCGTCATGGGTGTGCCGGCAGGGGCCGATGTGGCTGCGACAGCCTTATCTGCCGAGAGAGAGCCGGCAATCGGACAATCCGAATGTTCTACATGCAGCCAGCAAGACAGGTCACAGGCTGAAGCAGCGAGCGAAGTCGTTGCCATCAGGAGCGACAACAATGTAGCCAACGGACTGGCGATAGTACGCATCGAATCAGTTACTTAGCGACCAACTCCAGAACAGCCGCCTTGAAAGCATCGGAACAGCAGGGCAGTCCGCACACCAAAGACACACGTAAGAATACCACGAACCGAACCCCTAACCATGAGGGCGTCGTCCCGAAGCCTCGCGGTTTCGCCAGCGGGACGAGGGATCTCCCCCAAAAAATGCAGCCCGTCCAAGCGGGAGATTCCTCGCTCCGCCTGAAAAACGGCTGCGCTCGGAATGACGCCATTGAATCATGCCAAATCAAATTGAGCCACCAACCACGATTAGTTTCAATTGCATTGGTTTCTGGTTTCGATGTAGATTCATACTGATCCGGTTTCTAGTGTCTTTCAGCCATGCGCTCGATCTCTAAAGGTGCGGCGTTTCTGTGTTTATTGCTGACCATCTGGTCGGCAATCGCGCTGATTACGCATCACCATTCAAGTCAGAACGAGGCTTCTGCCTGCCAGGTTTGTGTCACGGCGCACTCCGCGGTGTCCACAAGCATCTCTTCCACTCCGAAACCGGTATTCCACACCATCTTCGAGTTGCGGTTGCTCCCGACCGCGGCTAAGCAACGACTCATATCCTTCGCGTTGTGTGTCCGCCCGCCTCCTACGGTCTAAAGATCAGATTCTGATTCCAAACAGGCTCGGTTCGTATCGTGAACCGTTTGCTTCACCCTGGATCTTTAGTACGGACTCATTTTCTGGAGGAATTCATGCTGGCTTCTTGCAAGAAGTCGCTTAATGCGGCTTGTGTAGTAGTTTTCTGTTTAGCTGTGGCCTTTCAAGCTAACGCCCAATCGGGCGGAAATTCTTCTTCCATCAACGGGACGGTTGTAGATCCCACGGGCGCGGTCGTTCCAAATGCTACCGTCGAAATTCACAATCCGGTCAGCCACTTTGACCGAACAACCACGACGGACAAATCGGGGAATTTCAGCTTCCCGAACGTGCCCTTCAATCCGTATCACATGGCGGTGACTGCGACCGGATTTGCCGAAAATGCGCAGGACGTAGAGGTTCGATCCGTTGTGCCTGTCAGCGTCAACGTCAGTCTGCAAGTGTCGGGTTCAACCACCTCGGTGAGGGTCGAGGCCCAGGCAGCCGATTTGCTGGAGAATGATCCGACTTTCCACTCCGACATCGACAAAAGCTATTTCGACAGGCTTCCCTTGGAGAGCACGACATCAGGACTGAGTTCGCTAGTTACGCTCTCAACACCGGGAATCGCTGCCGATTCCAACGGCCTGTTCCACGGACTGGGCGACCACGCGGAGAATTCGTTCTCTATCGACGGACAGCCCATTACCGATCAGCAGAGCAAAGTGTTCTCCAACCAGCTTCCCGTCGAGTCGGTCGAATCCATGGAAGTGATCTCGGGTGCGCCGCCCGCGGAATACGGCGGCAAGACCAGCGTTGTGATTGTGGCGACTACGCGCTCCGGTCAGGGCGTAACCACTCCGCACGGCAGTGTGACCACTTCCTACGGATCGTTTGGATCATCCAACGTGGCAGCCGATCTGGCTTATGGGGGCAAGAATTGGGGGAACTTCATCTCCGTAGGTGGCTTGAACACTGGCCGGTTTCTGGATCCGCCAGAGTTCGCCGTGTTCCACGACAAAGGCAACGAAGAAAACCTGTTCGACCGCGTGGACTATCAACTTGCAACGAACGATTCGATTCACCTGAACTTCGGCTACAACCGGAGCTGGTTCCAAACGCCGAATAACCTCGATTCCGAAAATGCGACGCCATGGAGTGGACTGTTTGGAGTCGAACCGCAAATGGCAGTCTTTGCCGGCAGAGATCCGAACGGAAATATCGTCGGACCAACGGACCAGCGCTCGAAGATTGGATCGTTCAACATTGCCCCTTCCTGGACGCATGTGCTGAATACGAACGCAGTGTTTACTTTGGGCGCTTTCGTGCGCCGCGACGACTACAACTACTACCCCAGCGGCGACGCGTTCGCGGACCTCGGGCCGCCGAGTCTGCAGCGACAATCCGTCGGTCAGAACCGCACGCTGACCAACGCTGGGCTTCGATCCGATCTTTCCTATGTCAAGGGGATCAACCAAATCAAGGCAGGAGTCGTCTACCAACAAACATTCCTCAATGAAAACGACACCATTGGGATCGTTGATCCGACTTACAACGCGCCCTGCATCACTGCCGCGCCCGTCACCGCAGTGAATCCGTTCCCATTTGTTGCGGCGCCCGCGCCGGGGATCACTAATCCCTCGCAGTGCGCCGGCGCCTTCCAGCCGAACACTGCGGCTAACTCGAACGCACCTAACATCCCCTTTTACCCCAATTTCAATCCCATCCTGGCCCCGTTCGATTTGACTCGTGGCGGAAGCCCGTTCACCTTCAATGGCCACACCGACGTGAAAGAACTTGCTTTGTACGTGCGCGACAACATCACCAAAGGAAACTGGTCCTTGAACCTTGGCCTGCGCGGCGATTTCTATAATGGCCTCTCGACGGCAAGGCAGGCTGAGCCTCGTCTTGGTATCGCGTACAATGTCAAGAAGACCAATACCATTCTCCGCGTTTCCTACGCGCGCACACTGGAATCGCCCTTCAACGAAAATCTGATACTTTCCAGCATCGGATGCTTGAATCCCGTCTTGAACCCGCTGCTTCTCTGCGGCACCTCGAGCGGCGCTTTGACTCCCGGATTTCGCAATGAATTCCATGCCGGGATCGAGCAGGCATTCGGGAAGTACCTGGTTTTTTCTGGCGAGTGGATTTCGAAGTACACACACAATGGTTATGACTTCAGCGTGCTCGGCAACACCCCGATCACGTTCCCCATTGAATGGCACAACTCCAAAATTCCCGGATATGCGGGACGCGTGAGCGTGCCCGATATCCACGGCTTCTCCGCGCTCGTGGTCTTCTCCAGCGTGGCGGCGCGCTTTTTCCAGCCCCAGATAGGTGGAGCGGGTGCGACAGTATCGACCGCTGCCGGGCTTCCGTTCCGCATCGACCATGATGAGAGGTTCAACCAAACCACCCATGTGCAATACCAGCCCTTTAAGCGTGGCCCATGGGTCGGCTTCAACTGGCGATATGACAGCGGGCTGGTCGCGGGGGCAACCCCGTGCTTCGGGCAGCTCGCGTCGAACAATTGCCCGGGATCGCTTGCGCTCGGTGGTGTGAATAACATCAGCATGGGCGCAGCCAACGTTGGCGAGATTCCGCTTTCTGCCGACCAGGAGTCCGAGGCCGGGTTCACTTGCAACGGCGTCCGCGCAACCCCGACGGCGCCTCTGCCTTTCAATTGCCCCGCATCGACGTTTGGCTCAGCGCTGATACAAGTACCTGCGCCAAACACGGAAAACGACGACCACAAGCCGCCGCGCATCACGTCGCGGAGCCTCTTCGATTTGTCGATCGGCCATGACAACGTGTTCCATGGCGACAAGTACAAATGGAGCGCGCGATTGACCGTCATCAACCTGGCGAACCATTTTGCGCTCTATAACTTCCTTTCAACCTTTAGCGGCACGCACTATGTGACGCCGCGGACAGTGGCGGCCGAGATCGGCTTCCACTTCTGATCCCAACGAAGCTGGCTTGGCGGCGAAAATACAAACGGCCCGCAGGGTTGAACCTGCGGGCCGTCCGGTGGACTGTTTGGGATTGACCAAGAGGTGGTCACTCTACGTGGCCTCTCACGGCAACTCCCGGGTCTGGGACTGAAGACCACGGATTTAACTCCGAAGTCGAAGCTGCTGCGCGACCAACGCACCGCTTCATCCCTTACTCACCGGCTAGTGTGCGGGCTGTAGCTCCGGGTGCGTCGTTTATTCGACGGTCTCCAGAGCCCCGCTTAGAGCAACCAGCTCTAAGTCTCAGCCACCTCACCTGGTCTTAGACTCCCACACTTACCACTACAATCAGAACTTGTCATTCGACCACCTCCTTTCCGGTGTAATCGCAGATTAGTACGAAATGCGGGGCGGAGTCAATTGGCACGAAAGTGGGTGCTGGGAACGTCACTCCCACCATCTGTTAGCTTAGAGTTCGCAGCCGACGGACTGACGATGGGAAGCGCAACAAAGCTCTCAACAGTGGGCGATATTGTTCGCCAGCGCTGTCCCCGTTGTCGCACCGGGAATATTTTTCACTACTCCATATTCCGCGGATTCCCCAAGATGTACGAGCGCTGCCCGGTCTGCGACTTGAGGTTTGAGCGAGAGCCGGGATACTTTCTGGGCGCAATGTACATCAGCTACGGATTGGGCCTGGTGATGGTTACGATCACTGCGGCGATTTTGTGGCGGTTAACCGGATGGTGGATCACGACAGACACAATCTGGGCGGTCGTGCTGTTCTTACCCCTCGCGCCCACGATTACACTTCTGGCCCGCGTTCTCTGGATCTATCTCGACCAGACTATTGATCCGGAACGCGAATCCTGACACTCCGGTGACTCTTTTCTTTTCGGCCTTTTCCTTTTGGCATCTTTGAGGCGGGTTTTTCCGCCCTCTCCCAAAGCAAAAAAGGGCGCTGTGCCCCAAGCTCGAAGCACAGCGCCTCACCCCCACATATCAACGCGACTGCCAAGGTCAGAAGCCGCGTTCGGCCGCGTCCGCCGCGTTTGCCAGATTGGTTAGCTTTGTAAAGAATGCCTGGGGTTGGCCGATGAAAAGGCCCATATCGGTCAGGAATTTGACCACCCCCGCGGCAATTCCTGCGGGATCTGTGGGGCGAATCACAGCGCAATGAGGCAGTCTCGGGTTGATGAATTCGCAGGGCACCGGAAAGATCAGGTTGGTTTGCAGTGATGGGTCCACAGTAACGTCGAAGTTCGGGAAGGTAAGACCGCTGATCGGATCGGTAAAGGGAGCGACCGGGGGCTGTACGCCATTGCCCGCGAAATCCACCCACTCCAGAAAGTGGGCTACTTCGTCTCCGCCGATGCTGACCACAATTCGCAGGACTTCCACGTTGTTGGCCTTCTGGGCCATCGCCGAGTATAGAGTGCTGCCGCCCTGCTCAATCGTTCCAAAGTGGAAGGCCGCTGTGTTGGCAATCGCCTGGGGGTGATGTTTACCCTCGAAATCCTCGTTGGTTCGAGGAATAGACGTTACGTTGACGAGGTTGATGGCTTGCGGAAAAGTGGCGCCGAAGTCCGGATTCTGGGCGCTTCGATACCGGGTATACCAACTCGTATCTACCGTGAGGTTCATCAGGTTGGTGAGGCGCAGAGTCTCCTGGTTGGCGCCTTTTGCTTGACTGCTCGGCAAAGTCCGGAAAGCATCCAGGTCAACCGGGTCTGCGCCTTTAGAAATCAGATACGCGTTGAGAAATTCAGCATGACTTTGTTCATCCAGAGTGTTGGCAGAGATGTATTGCGGGCCGTCGGAATCGAGATTCATGAACGCCGCCTGATAGGTGTTCATCGGCTTGAACGGGGCTGTCTCCACGGGAAGCTGGCCGGGAGTGAGACCGCCCAATTCGGCATACTGCTGCCAAAGGTCGGCTTCAATCAGTTCGGCAGCCGCGAGAAAGCTGAGAATTGCGATGTCTCCCTTGCTGATGGATGCGGACTTTGTTGTCTGCGCGAAGGCGGGAATACCGCGGGACAAAACGCCGGCGCCGACAGTGGCTGCAGCGCCGGCGATCACGCCGCGCTTCAGAAACGAGCGCCGGTTGCTACCCGGTTCATTATTGCTGGTGAGTGTTCCCATTTTTTTTCTCCTGCGAGAGTATTTTTTATTTGAACTACGGTGTTAATGCAGCGTACGTCCCAGCGAGATCGGCGTATGTCACGAAGGTGTCAACTTCTTGTATCTTTTCTTGCGGATTTTGTCTTCGCGATACCTCCCAGAAATTTTCCGAAAAGCTGCTGTGAATTTGCGGCTTTGGAGATTTCTCGCAGAGACAAGTGCGCTCCCCCTAGTGGTTTACAGCCACTATTAGGAAGGCACGGCTCGCTGCCGATTTTCTGAGCTCGGACTGAGCCCTTACGCACATTTATCTGCAGAGGGTGCAACCCGCCGGCGCGACTTCAGATTCTCACTTCCTTCATCTATAGATTGGCAGACGAGCACGCGAACTTCCCGTGATTTGCAGGAAGCGGCCTGGATGCGTAATCTCAAAAGGGAGAACGTGGAAATGATTCGCTCTGCTATCGCAACCATTACATTTATCTTCGTGATTTGTTCCCTTGCTCTTGCCCAGGAGTCCACGCCCAAGGTACAGGTATTTGGCGGCTATTCGCTGCTGCATGAGGATTCCGGCGGGTTGACTGGGTTCCTCCTGGACGTGGATCTGCGCCAGTTTCCGAATACGTTCGATGTGAGATCGAACTTCAATGGCTGGAACGCAGAGGGGCAATACAATTTTGATCACTGGGTGGGAGTAGCGGTTGACTTCAGCGGCTTTTACGGCTCGCCTATGACTGTGCGAAGCCCCAGCACGGTTTCGGGACTGCCGAACGGCAGCTCGTATTCAATTCTTGCCGGGCCGGTGATTTCATACCGCGCCAGAAAAAAAATAACGCCCTTCGCCCATGCCCTGTTCGGTTGGCAGCGAACCAGCCTGAGTGCGACCACCTTTACCGGAACATCGACTCCGCTATCCTCGTCGTCTACCGCTTTTAACGATTTCACGATGGCGCTGGGAGGCGGGGTCGACTACAAAATATACCGGCGTCTTGATCTTCGATTGGTACAGTTGGATTGGTACCATACCAGCCTCAATCTGAATTCGTTCTATGGAAACGTCTTTAATACGAGTCTGTTTCAGGGCTTGGCGACGCGCGAAAAAAACCTGCGACTCTCAACCGGGATTGTTCTTAAGTTCTGAGGCGGTTGCTTACGGCAACCCAAAGGCGTAAAGGGCGCTGCCCGCGGCGATGGCCACGTACTGTTTGCCGTCGACGGCGAAGGCAATGGGCGCGGCATAGACCGCGCCGCCCATTGGGAAGTGCCAGAGCGGCTGGCCCACAGCCGCGTCCAGGGCGATGAAATTGCCTTCCGCATCGCCGGTAAAAACAAGGCCGCCGGCAGTCGCCAGCACACCCGACCAGGTGGGTGATGTGTGCTCGAATTTCCACTTGATATCGCCCGTCGCGAGATCGATCGCTTTTAGAAATCCACGATACGGCTCGGCTTCTTCCGAGGGGAAATAGGCGCTCCCGTAGTACGCATGCCCGGCCTCGTAGGGTTGCGGCGCGGTGCTGAAGATATCGCATTGATCGCGCGCGGTCACGTAGAACAGAGATGTTTGCGGATCGAACGCGGGCGCCATGAAGTTTGTCGTGCCGAGCGCACCGGGACATACGGTATGACCCTCGAGCGTGGGGGAAGCTTCTTTCTTCGCTATTGGGCGGCCTTCCGCATCTTTGCTGTCGCTCCAGGTTATCTTGCCGTAGGGGTTGGCTGAAATCAGTTTGCCCGTGGCACGATCGATCACGTAGAAAAATCCGTTGCGGTCGGCTTGCGCGATCAGATGTTTGCCGCCGGAGTCGATCATCACCGGCACTTCCGTAGCGTCCCAATCATGCTCGTCGTGCTTGGTGAACTGGAAGTACCAGTTCATCTTGCCTGTGTCCGCATTCAGCGCCAACAGCGAATTGCTGTAGAGATTATCTCCGGCGCGCCCCTCGCCGCGGTTCGAGGGCGCCGGATTTCCCGTGGGCCAGAAAATCTGGTTGGTTGCCGGGTCGTAGGTTCCGGTGTTCCAAGCCGGCGCGCCGCCAACCTTCCACGAATCACCCTCCCACGTTTCATGCCCTGGTTCGCCTGGGCCGGGCACGGTGTAAAAGCGCCATTTGCGTTCACCCGTCGTGGCATCGTAGGCGTCGATGAATCCGCGCACGCCGTACTCGCCGCCGGAAACACCGATCACCACAAGATCTTTCACCGCCAGTGGCGCAACCGTGAAGCTGTATCCGTTGCGGTAATCCGCGGCCACGATATCCCAAATTACATTCCCAGTCTTCGTATCGAGCGCCATCACGTGGGCGTCGAGTGTTCCCAGGAAAACTTTGTCGCCCAAAATCGCGAGCCCGCGATTCACATGCCCGCAGCATGGACGAATGTCTGCCGGCAGAGGATGTTGATACATCCAGATCGGACGGCCGGTGCGCGCATCCAGCGCAAATGCCCGGTCGTCTTGCGCCGTGGCATAGAGAATGCCATCCGCCACGAGCGGAGTGGCTTCGAACTTGCCAGTGGCCCCGGTCTGGTACACCCACTTCGCCGCCAACGAGTGGGCGTTTTTCGCGTTGATCTGATCGAGCGGACTGAAGCGGCGTCCCGAATAGTCGCCGGAGTAGGTCAGCCAGTTCTGCGGTTCCTTTGCGGAATTCAACAGGCGATCGAATGTAACTTGGGCGTGGGTTGTCGGCGCTGAACCTGTTGTAATGAAGAAACCAGCAAGAAACACAAGAAGAAGGCTCCTCAAGAAAAGGCCGGCACGACCGTGGAACAGCGGTTCCTTTAGGGCCGCGTTGTGAACCCACCAGGAAGTGGCGGCCTTCAGGCTCCGTCGGCCGCCGGGGCTGAAGCCCGAATCTTTTAGCTCCATACGCGGCTCCGAAGCGCCGCTCTTCCACGGTCGCGTATGCGTCTCAGCCGGTCCCCCGCCCCAGCCTTGCCCCCTCATTTCGCCCCCACGGTGATCAGGTAGGCCACAATGTCCTCGAGATCTTTGTCGCTCAAAGTGTCTGGATTGTACGGCGGCATGAGCGACTCCCGGCTCTTCTTGAAGGAACGGAGTTTGTCTTTTTCGAGGAGGTGAATCTGCTCACTCGAATCCATCATCTGCACGGAGAAGTTATCTTCGTTGAGAGCCACTCCTTTGATTTCTTTTCCGTCGGCAGTCACTACGGTGATGGTCTCGTACTCCTGAGGAAACTCTTTTGTGGACTCGGTCAATCCCCAGGCTAACCGCCGGCTGGGATTGCGCACCGAGTCGATGATGGCCGCTCGCGTGCGCGAGCCTCCAACGGTGGTGAGTTCCGGTCCGAGCCGGCCGCCCTTGCCTTCTACCATGTGGCACAGCGAACAATTCGCGTCGCCAAAGAAAAGTTCCTTGCCATGCGCGGCGCTGCCTAAGGGTTTGGCTGGCGCCTTCACTTCGACGCTACGAATGTAGGTGATGATCTGCCAGATTTCTTCGTCCGTCATGCCCACGCCTTGCCCGTTGGTTCCGTTGGCCGGCATCACGGTGCCGGGGATGCCATTGCTGATCACCTGAAACATCTCCGCATCGGAATGAACATGCTTCTTCTGCGCCCGTGTCAGGTCGGGGCCGCGTCCGCCGCCATGCGCCCCTAGTCCGTGGCAAAGTGCGCAGTTGATGCGGAACTCATACTCACCCGCCTTCGCCGCCTTGCCGTCACCGGCGAAGGGATTGCGATCGTCTGCCGCATGGACTGAAGTTGCGGCGAGGGCGACCATTCCACAGACTGAGGCTACGAGAACAGTGCGTGGCCGACGACGCGCAGTTACGAGTCTGCTCTTGGCGCGCTTCGTTTGCTGAATGATGAAGGACATGAATCACCATCGGAGAATTTGGCCGCATTCTACGCTAAAGGCCACGGAATCTTGCCTTCGAAAACACAGAAAGCTTCCCGTCCCATAAATTCCAGCGACATCTTCCCTGTCGTACATGACCGCCGGGTATCTGTGACGGGTACTGATGCCTCTCTATACTTGAGTTCCCGAAGACTCAGCCGATCTTCCCCTAGGCCGGAGACTTTTTAAATGTAGCCGCGTAAGTCATTGATCTCTCAGCCTTTCCAACGGAAGGCATGGGGCTGACGGAGGCCCAGATGGGCGAGCACACGGTGGGCGAACTCGCGGGCAATGTCATCTAAATTGGCTGGCCGGTAATAGAAGGCGGGAATAAGCGGGAAGATGGTCGCCCCGGCATCGGCGGCCCGGTACATGTTTCGGATGTGGATTTTAGTGAGTGGCGTCTCGCGGATGCACAGAACCAGCGGACGCCTCTCTTTCAGGCAGACGTCGGCTGCGCGCTCGATCAGTTGCGAGGCAATGCCGTTGGCGATGCGGGCCAAAGTGCCCACGCTGCAGGGGATTACGATCATGGCATCGGCGGGGTAAGAGCCGCTGGCCACGTTGGCCCCGATATCAGCGTTCGATTGCTCTTTAATCCTCGAAGACGCGTTGGCCAGGCCCCGAACGGAGTTTTTCGCCGAAGGTTTTTGTATGGGTTTTTCAGCGGAAAGAATCTGGCCGAGAAGATTCGAGCGCCCTCGAATGCCAAGTTCTTCGGCCAGCACGCGCAGGCCCGAGTCGGAAGCGATGAAATTCGCGGTCTGAATCCGCGGGTCACGCTCAACTGCGAGCAGAAGCTGACGCAAAAAGACCGATCCGCTGGCGCCAGTAGTGGCGATCGTCAGATTTTGTGGGGGGTGATTCGGCAATGCGCCTCCGAATTTGGAGCATAGGCAGTCGCTGAACGGGAGTCAAGGTGTGAGCACAGAACCAAAGTGTGAGCCCAGAACGAAGACAGCCAGGAGCAAGAAGCTAGACCTGTTTTATGGCATCCACTGCTAATTTGCGGTCCCGGCGCAGCGCCGCACAACTCCACGCGCTGGCGGGCGTGGAACGCGAGATCCGCGCCCAGGATTCGCACAGCCGCCGCAAATATCTGCGCGAGTTCAGCCAGGCTTTCCGCAGCTACAACTCTGTCCTCGATTCTCAACAGATTCAGAATGCTGTCCACAGTGTCGACGTAATATTAATTGGCGATTACCATGCCCTGCCTGCAGCTCAGCGTTATGCGGCGTCGCTGCTCGAGCAGCGTGCCCTGGCAGGAGATCGGCCAGTTGTGCTCGGAGTCGAAACTATTTTCGCCCGCGACCAGCACATCCTGGAAGAATGGTGGCGACGCGAGATCGACGAGACGGAACTGCGGCAGCGCATCCGCTTCGATCTTGATTGGGGCTACGATTGGACGCCGTTTTATGAACTCCTGGTCGCGGCCCGCGACCACGGAGAGTCTGTCTACGGGCTCGATTGCATGCCCCGCGAGAACTTGCGGAAGATTGGCGCCCGCGATCGCCACGCCGCGGCCAAGATTGCCGAGATCCGACAGCGGCATCCCAATGCTGTGATCTTCGTCTTATTCGGCGAATCGCATCTCGCTCCGGCGCACCTTCCGCGCCTGCTGCAGAAAGAATTGCCCGACGCCAACCTCCTTACGGTATTGCAGAACGTGGACGCACTCTATTGGCGAGCCGCGGGCGAACGCGTCGATAAAGTTGAGGCAGTGCGGGTCAACGATGGCGTGCTGTGCGTTTTTAACGCCACGCCGCTCGAGAAATATGAGAGCTATCGCCTGTTTCTAGACCAGTGGAGCCGCTGCGATACCGGCCCCGACTTCGCGCCCACTATTTACAACCTGATCGACAGCCTTGCCACTTTTCTCGAGATTAACCGTTATTCGCCGCACAATGGCACGCAGCCGAAATTCCTGGTGGACATGCTTCCCGAGGTTCACGGCAACTCATCGGATGCGATGCTGCGCCGCCTGCTTTCACGTAAAGGCATGGAGCCGGGGCAATTGGAGACCCTGCTGGCGAGCGTGGAGGAACGCGGCAGCGCCTATTTCCCACAGGTGAACGCATTTTACGTCCGTGAATTTCAAATGATGCACGCTGCCGAAGATGCAACGCGCTTCCTGCATCACGCCTGCCGCGGCCTGCCGCAGCGCTTGAATGGACATCGCGCGAACACCGGCAGCACTTTGAATATCGATACTTTCTACACTCGCGTCGTGGAACATGCCGTGGCTTATTTCGGCTCGCGAGTGCTTTATCCGTCACGGTCCCCTCTCGCACCCGAATATTCTTCCACGATATCGCGTGCCGCATTTGAAAAGACCGCCCAGTCGGCCATCCGCACCGATACCGAGAAGTTTGAATCGATGGCAAGGGACCACGGATACCTTCTTGGCAATCAGATTTACGCAACTTACCTTGCGGGCAAGGTGAAAGCGAGCGCGCTGCGCCGCTTGTTCCTCGCCCATCTCGATGAGCCGGGTCTGGCCAGAAAGGTCTGCGCCGCCGTGATTGCAAGAATCCGCGCGGCCTCCCGCTGATCGCGCTCCCTTGGCGTTAATGTATCCACAAGGTGCTAATCTAGAGATCGCTTGGCCGAACGACGAGTTCTGAGTCCTGAGTTGCCCACCGTGAACGCTGAATCCATTCGCCAACTCTTCGAGCAAGTGCGCCGGGGTAAACTCGCTCCAGACGACGCGGTGGAGCGCCTGCGACACCTGCCGTTCGAGGATCTTGGCTTTGCGAAGGTGGACCATCATCGCAGCCTGCGGGTGGGCATGCCGGAGGTGATCTTCGGAGAGGGGAAAACTCCATCACAGACGGCAGAGATCTTTGCACGGCTCGCAAAACATGGCGGCAATGTTTTGGCTACACACGCCGATAAGAAACAGTTCGCCGCTGTAAAGAAAAAAGTCCGCGCTGCGGAGTATCGCGAACTGGCGCGAGCTATCGTTCTGCAGCGCGACCCCACGACCCTTGGTAAAGGAACGATCGCGGTGGTTTCGGCGGGCACCAGCGACATCCCGATAGCCGAAGAAGCTGTGGTTACGGCTGAAATCATGGGCAATCACGTGGAGCATTTTTACGATGTCGGCGTCGCTGGAATTCACCGGCTGCTGGCTAATCGTGAGGCTCTGACCAAGGCTCGCGTAGTAATTGTCTGCGCCGGCATGGAAGGTGCGCTGCCTAGCGTCGTCGGCGGACTCGTCGGTGTTCCCGTAATTGCCGTACCCACCAGCGTCGGCTACGGCGCCTCGTTCAAGGGTCTTACCGCCCTGCTCGGCATGTTGAATTCCTGTGCCTCGAACGTGAGCGTTGTGAACATCGATAATGGTTTCGGGGCGGGATATGTGGCTGCGCTAATCAACCGCCTGTAAAAAAGGGCACGGCTTGCGCCGCGCCCTTTTCCCTCACTGCCGACCACCTTACATCCCAGACTGGCTCGAATCTTTCTCCACCACCAGTTTGTTCTCCACACTGAAAGCGCCGAAGAGCTGGTTGGCTCTCATGCCGGCAACTTGTTTATCCATGGCACTATCCACAGAGCCATAAAGCGTCACGTGGCCGTTCTCCACGATGATGCGAATCGGTTTCGCGGGATCGATCGCGTACTTGCTCAGCACTGGATCGCGATAAATCGCTCTTGCCGCTCGCAGGCGCAGCCCGTCATCAAAAGTTGACGTCGGTTCGATTGCGATGTTCTCAATCACATCTTTAACGCCAGGCTGGTTATAGATATCGGCCAGCGCCTCGTCGCGGCCAACCCCCGTTCGGTCCTCGCCCTCGACCGTGACCACGCCATCCTTCACTCCCAGAGCGAAGTAGTCGAACGTATTGTCGTAGCCGACGCGCACGTAATTCAGCTTGCGAGCCAGTTTCTGCCCCAGTTGCTCGTCGGGGACGTTGGTTCCGGCCACCGCAATGAGGTTGTGCACGCCTTGCGCCCTCGCAGTTTTTCGAGCAAGCTTGCCCGCATCCAGTTTGCGCTGGTAGAGATCGACCGTACCCGTCAGGGTTACGATGCCATCTTCCACGCTGGACTTCACGTTCTGGAATTGGTTCTTCGCCGCCAGCTTGTGTGCGACGGTTGTTTGAATTTGATTGTCGTACCGGGCCGCGGCGGTCTGGGCGAAAACCATCGTGCTCAACACTCCCACGGCCAGCAGAATCCTGATTCCACTTCCTATTTTCGTTGCTGCAGTCATTGGTCACCTCCGACCCTTGACGTAACTTTACGAACTAACTACCTGGTTAATTCATTCGATGCCCACACTTTTGCGGAGGATGCATTGCGGCCGCACCAGCTGCCGGGAAAGCAGGGATGAAGCCCGAGTTTATTTTTGCGCGAGTTTTTCTGTCTGGTTGCGAGAGTTTTTCCGCGCCAAGGTGTTTAAGCTGATAACCGCGGCCGCGGCCGTATAGCGAACATGCACGTTGGCGTCATAAAGGCAGAGCTCGATTTTTCCCTCGAGCGAGGCATCGGCACGTAGCGCGACAGCTTCCACTGCTGCGGCGCGGACGATCCAGTCTTTATCATTCAGCGCCGCTTTCACCAGGGCCCGGCCGGTGGCGGGATCGGGATCCTGCGCGAGCACAGTTGCGGCAATGGCACGTGCCGGGTGCGGATCTTTTTTGTGCGTGTAGCGCCAGGCGTCCCAACCAATTCCGGCCAAAGGAACGTATCCGATTCCCTGCTCCAGCCCGATCATTGCGAGCTCTCTGGGATTGCGCAACGTGTCGAGCTGCTGGGCGATCAAACCGTCGCCCTTTCTCTCGCCCGTGAGCACATCCAGATAAATTGCGTTTGCCGAAGCGTTGTCTTTCAGATCGTGCAGCGAATGCGCTGCCGCCATCACAACAGCCATCCGGTGGTCGGTTAGGAGCTTTTGCAATTTAGGGATGGATTCGGTGGCTTGCATCTGTCCCAGGGCGCTGGCCGCTGCCACCCGCACCTCTGGTCTGCGATCGCCGAGCGCACTCTCAGCGAGCTCGCGAGCATGGGCATTCTCGTGTAACAGGCCCAAGGCTCGAACGCCGATGGCCCGTTGATGGAGTTGCCCGACCTGGCCGCGGATTCGAACATACTCCATGCCTTGTTTTGGCCGTCTATCGCAAAGGAAAGAGGCAGGATCAGCGTGGCGCAAGCGAGGACGAGCGGGATTGGCGAGAGACGGTTGAGGGACACGACGGTCCTCCAAACTCAATTTTCCCGCCAGCGCACTGGCGGCTGGCGGAGAGCGATTCTGAGATGCAAGAACAAGGGAAAGAGTAACGACAATCCCTCAGCAAGGGGTTTTGCACGTTCAAGCCGGCGGAGCTAGGGAGAAGTCCGGATGGATTTCTTGGAGGAGGTACGCCTTTGGGGGGCGCGCTTGGGTTTGTCCCCGAAGACGCGAGCGAAAATCTTGTCCAAATTTTTCAATTGCCGATGAAGGTCGAACGCATGCTCGATTTGCTTGCGGGGAACCCTTTTCGTGATTTCTTTGTCGGCCAGCACCAATTTATGGAAGTCCAGGCCTTGCTTCCAGGCGCGCATGGCGTGCGTTTGTACGATGCGGTAGGCATTTTCGCGGGAAACTCCGTTCTCGACCAGATCGAGCAAGAGTTGGCCGCTGAAGATTAAGCCGCCTGTGCGCTCCAGATTCGCGAGCATGCGTTCGGGATAGACGAACATCGTCTCGATCAGAGAGCTCGTCTTGTTGAGCAGATAATCGATCAGCGTGGTCGAATCGGGCAGGATCACGCGTTCGGCGGAGGAATGCGAGATGTCGCGCTCGTGCCAGAGGGCAACGTTCTCGAATCCCGCCTGAGCATTGCCGCGCACCACGCGAGCTAAACCACTGATCTGCTCGCTGGTTACCGGATTCCGTTTGTGCGGCATGGCGGAAGAGCCCTTTTGCTTTTCGCTGAAGAACTCTTCGGCCTCGCGGACCTCGGTGCGCTGCAGGTGGCGGATTTCGGTCGCGATCTTATCGAGGGTCGAAGCAATCACGGCCAGGGTCGCAATATAGTGCGCGTGACGATCGCGCTGGATTACCTGCGAAGAAACTGCCGCCGCCTTCAGGCCTAAGCGCGCGCAAATTTTCTCTTCGATCTCCGGCGAGAGATGCGCGAAGATTCCCACCGCACCGGAGAATTTTCCCACCCGCATATCTTCGGCGGCGGCGGTGAAGCGCACGATGTTGCGTTGCGTCTCCGAATACCAGTTCGCCAACTTGAAGCCGAAGGTGATGGGCTCGGCGTGTATGCCGTGCGTGCGGCCTACCATGGGAGTGTCTTTGAATTCCCAGGCGCGGCGTTCGAGCACTTCGGCAAAGCGTTGCAGATCGTGCGCAATCAATTCCGAAGCCTGCTTGATGAGCAGCGCCTGCGCCGTGTCGACCACGTCGTTTGAAGTGAGGCCGTAGTGAAACCAGCGCGCATGCGGGCCCACGATTTCGGCGACCGCGGTGGTGAAGGCGATGACGTCGTGGCGAACCTCAGCTTCGATCTCGTGGATGCGTTCTACGCTGAAGTCAGCGCGCTCGCGGATGGCCCGCGCCGCCTCCTTCGGCACCATGCCGGCCTCGGCCAGAATCTCCGTGGCGGCCACTTCGACGGCAAGCCAGGTGCGAAAGCGATTTTCGTCGCTCCAGATGCGGCCCATTTCCGGGCGGGTATAACGCGGAATCAAGGCGGCTGCGCCTCCTGTAAGTGCGGTGGAAGTAGGACAAAGGATTCTAAATGGAGCGGGGGAAAGAGGAAAGCGTGAGGCAGGAGGGGAAGTGAGCAGCGCACGTGCTGGCAGGTTTCCACCTAAACGGCATACAATACTCGATTGACGAGATCTGTTATGTCGCCCACGCCTGAAGACTTAAGCATCCTTAAAGATGACATGATCGCCTTTATCGAAGGCCACGGCATGCGCCGTTTCCACGGCTACGTGGACTACGAAGAGGTGCAGTGCGTGATGTGGGAGACGGGAACGAATCCTGACGGCTGGAAGGATTTCGTCGAGCTGGCAAAGAGCGCGGGCGCTCCGTTTCTCACGATGCACTCCTGGAAGCTGGAGCGCGAGGAACTGGACGAGTTGGTGCAAAGGCTTGCCCAGTCCGAGTTCTCCGATGGCGACGACGTGGAAGATGCGCGCTGGCTGCGTGCGCACGTGGGCAAGGTGGGATTTTTGCAACTCGGCTGGGCGTACCAGGGGTCGATGTTTCTGTGCGAAGTGAGCACCGAGTGGTATGAACGCTACCAGCGCCTGCTGGAGATGTCTGAAGATTTCGGCGGCATCCCCATCGACGAATCGGATCAGGACGAAGAAGGCTAGCGGTGCGCTGGGAGCTGGCTGCGGACGACCCAGTTCGAGTACAGAGCCTGGCCGCAGCTCTGCACGGGTTGCCCGAACTTCGATCCACCCTCTCTCATTCCCCTTCCCATTCGGCCGTTGATCCCACGAAGCCCGGGGAGCCGCTGCACACGCTGGCGACGTTGCTGGTTCGGCGCGGCTTAAGCGAGGGCGACGACGCCGCGCGTTTTCTCTTCCCGCGCATCGAGCACCTGCATGCGCCCGAGCAAATGACCGGCGTGCGAGCCGCCGTTGATCGTCTGGATGCGGCCATCGAGCGGCAAGAGCCGATGCTGATTTACGGCGACTACGATGTCGACGGCACGATGGCGGTCATTATTTTGAAGACGGCGATCGAGCTCTGCGGAGGCGCGGCTGATTTCCATGTACCTCACCGCATTCGCGAAGGCTACGATCTGCGCGACGACGTGATCGAGCGCGCCGCGGGCGCGGGCATTCGCCTCATTATCAGCGTGGACATGGGAATTCGTGCCTTTGCGCCGGCGGAAACCGCGCAGCGGATGGGCGTCGATTTGATCGTCACAGACCATCACCTGCCCGGACCGGACGGCGTGCCAAAGGCGCTAACGGTGGTAAATCCGAATCAGCCGGGATGCCCCTACCCCTACAAGCAGCTTTGCGGTGCGGGCGTTGCATTCAAAGTGGCGCAAGGCTTGATGCAGCGCCGACTCGACGAAAAAGATCAGGGGCGCATGTTGCGGTCGTTCATGAAGGTGATAGCGATTGCGACCATCGCCGACGCTGTGCCGCTGACCGGAGAGAATCGAGTGTTCGCCAAGTTGGGGCTGGAAGAGCTGCGCAGGGCGGTGAATCCCGGATTGAAGGCGCTGCTCGAAGTTGCGCAGATCTCTGCGAAGCGTCCGCCCAACTCGACCGAGGTTGCGTTTCGCATTGCTCCGCGCATCAACGCTGCCGGCCGCATGGACGTTGCCCGCGACGTGATTGAACTATTCAGTGTGAAAGATGAGGAGCGCGCCCGGCTACTGGCCGGCAAGCTTGACCGGCTCAATGCCGAGCGCCAGGAAGAAGAAAGGCGAATTCTACGTTCGATCGAAGAGCGCATCGCTGGCGATCCTGAACTCTGCGAAGCGTATTGCATCGTGGTTGATGGCGAGGGCTGGCATCGGGGCGTGATTGGCATTGCGGCAACTCGTGTGGTTGAGCGCTACCACCGTCCTGCCTTGGTGATCTCGCGCGAGGGCGAAGAGGCGTTTGGTTCCGGGAGGTCGATTCGTCCATTTCACTTGCTCGAGGCGGTCGAGGCGTCGCATGGTCTTTTCACTCGTTACGGTGGACACTCGCATGCTTGCGGATTTTCCATGCCGGCTGCGAACGTTGCGCAATTGCGAACGGAGCTGGATGCGTTCGCGCGGGCGCGGCTGACGGCTGCGGACTTCGATCCCGTTCTCGACGTGGAGGCAGAACTGGATCTTGATGAAATCACTCCCGCGCTCTATCGCGTCTTGCGTTTGCTTGAACCGTATGGAGCGGGAAATCACGAGCCGGCATTCAGCGCTCGCCATGTCCGATTGATCGCACCTCCGAAGATTCTGAAAGACAAACACATCAAGCTAAAGGTGAAGGCGGGTGAACCCGCGCAACCGCCTATCCGAGAAGAACTCTCGGCGGTCGCGATTCTCGCCACGCCGCGCTGTCACCCGGACGGCGCCTCAATCCGCCGAATCGAAAAAGCCGAAGCGGCTGCCCGTCCGTTGAGAAGTGAGAGGCGAAAACTGAGCCCTGTTTTTGACGCCCTGGGCTGGCACATGGCGGAACGACTGCAGCAATCGCCGCTTTTGGCAGGCGATGCCATCGATGTTGCCTTCACCATTGGGCACAACGATCATCCGGAATACGGGGGCCTGGAGCTCTCGCTGCGGGATTTCAAATCAGTGACTCCGAGAATCCGAGAGTCGGCCGTTCCCGAAGCGCCACTGAGCGCCGGCTAGATTTTCTCCAAAATAGGGACCACCGAACCATTGACCTTCGATTTAGCAATTCAGTGAGCGTGAACGCTGGTCACAACCCCTACGCCTTTGGTTCGTGTAATCCATAGTACCCTTGCCTTGCTCGGAAGTGTGAATGTCCGGGGCTGCGAAGCTTTTTCTGGCGATCGTAAATTCTGCCGGCATGGTTATTCTCACCAAGCGCTGCAGAGCAATCTGCAAATTCACCGCTTGGGACGCGCCCCATCGCGGTCAGTGTCGCTGACAGGCATGGGGGAGTCATTAGCAATTTGACCAAAGGGAATTTTCGCCTGCGTCTTAACGGTAAACCGGTCGCGCTGCTCGATGCCCGGTACAGTGTTGCACCGCAGAGGATCGTCGTTTTATTGGACATGAGCGGCAGCGTGACTGGAGAAACACGCACCCTCGAAAGGGAGCGTTGCGCGAGAGGCCGTGAGGGAGTTGCTGGCGCAGGCGCAGGACGACGTGCCGATTGCGATGCTCACTTTCGCGCGTGACGTTCGCGACGTATTCGATTTTCCAGCAGCCGGACCAATATTACGAAGTGGCTAGAAGCAAGGTCCGGCGCAGAGACCCACCCTGAAACACCAAGCGAAAACGGCTCTATTTGACGCGATTCTAGAGGGATTGAAATTGTTGGGCGCGACACCCGACCCGGCGACGCCATTTATGCCGTCACTGATGGTGGCGAAAACGCGAGCCACACGACAGTGGTGCAAACGAAAGCGGCTTTGCTGCCATCCGGCGTGCGACGGTTCACGTTCCTCTTTGCGCAGCCGCTATTATCGGAGTCACCTACCCTCGACTCTTACCGGCCGCGGTGAAGTAATGATCGCTCCGAAGGCGCTGCCGATTCCTCTCGCCCTAATCCCAAGAATGACGCAGAGCGTATTGCTGACGATTGAGGGCTGCCACTTGTTGGATGGCTTCCAGCCACCAGCCACCAACCACTTTCAATTAGACTGGACTTAAATGCCGCTGCCCATCTATCGCCTGCGCCGCTGGCTGGCCGCAATCGCCGTGCTGTTCATCGCGATGGTGGCAGGAATGTATTTCTACGCGCGGATGCGCCAGCGCAATATCCTGAAGGAAATTCCCAACAAGCTCGGGTTTGACATCAAGCAGACCGCGTCCGGCTTTCAATTCTCCAAGTCCGACGGCAAGCGAACCCTGTTCACCATCCAGGCCAGTGACCTGAAGCAATTCAAGCTGAACGGCAGCGCCGAACTGCACAACGTCAGTATTGTTCTTTACGGCCGAGACTCGTCCCGCTTCGACCAGATTTATGGGGACGAGTTCAGCTACGACAAGCAATCGGGCAATGTTACCGCCCGCGGCGAGGTGCAGATCGATCTGGAAGCCAATCCCAGCGGGCTGACCGGACCCGATCAGGCAGCTCCGAAGGAGCTAAAAAATGCCATCCACCTCAAGACTAGAGACTTGGTGTTTAACCAGGGAAGTGGAGACGCGGCCACGAGTGAGCGCGTGGATTTCAGGACGCCGCAGGCCAGCGGCTGGGCGGTCGGAGTGGAATACGCGGCAAAGACGAACACGCTAACACTGGTGTCGCAGATTCATGTGACGCTGACCGGGCAGAATACTGCCAGCATTTTCGCCACTCACGGCCGAATCACACGCGATCCGAGGGTGATCGCGCTGGATCATGCCCGCCTGGAACGCGAAAGCGGAACCGTGCAAGCGGAGCAGGCTACGTTTTTTCTGGGGCCGGGGAATAACGTAGAACGCGTGATCGCAACCGGCAATGTGACCGCGCAATCTAGCGGAGAAAACGCCGACCAGATGCGCGCCCGCGCTGACGAAGGCGAAATGTTTCTTAGCGGCAAGCAAAACCTGTTGCGCACCGCCGCTCTAACCGGCAACGTCCATGTCGAGCGGAGTGGATCGCAACCGCTGCAGGGTGATGCGGGGCGGGCGACCCTCGATTTCTCGGGACAAAACCAGCTTCAGAAGGTACACGCTGCGGAGGGAGTCAGGCTGGGGCAGCATGCCGCCAGCACCCCGGCTATGGCAGATGGGTCGGCGCCGCAGAACCTTGACATCGCTGCGCCCGCCATCGACTTTTTTATCGCCGAGGGACGCCGCCTTAAGCGCGCGGAAACTTCCGGGGCATTGCCGACGATCACGATTTCCCCGGCGCAGAACTCAACTACTGCGAGCGCGCAACCCCCCGCCCAGCGGACGGTCATCACCGCGGGACGATTCGAGGCGACGTTTGCCGCCACTCCCGAGGGTTCGAGCCGCCTAAATTCGATCCACGGCGCGCCCAACGCAAAGATCGTAAACTCGGTTCCTGACCAGCCTGATCGAGTGAGCACGAGCGAGACCCTTGATGGCGCCTTTTTCCCCGCAGGTGGTATTTCGTCGATAACCCAGCAAGGGCGGGTCGCCTACAGCGACGGTCAAACGCCCGAAAAGCGCACCCAAGCCTGGGCGGACAAGGCACTTTACACTCCCGCCGACCACATTCTGGTGCTCAGCGGCAGCCCGCGCGTTGCCGACGGAGGCATGGTAACAACTGCGAAGACAATTCGGATCAATCGAGCCAGTGCCGATGCCTTCGCCGACGGAGACGTCAAGAGCACGTACAGCGAGCTGACGGAACAGCCGAACGGCGCGTTGCTGGCCTCCGCTTCACCAATCCACGTGACTGCGGCCCGTATGACGGCGCATACCTCTACGGCGACGGCGTTGTACCAGGGCAAAGCGCGGTTATGGCAGGACGCGAACGTGATCGAGGCTCCCTCGATCCAGTTCGAGCGGGATCGGCGCTCCGTGATCGCTCAAGGTACTGCCGCCCAGCCGGTCTCCACGGTGCTGGTCCAGACGAAGCTGATTCAGCCAGAGACGCAGCCAGAAAGAACTCCGACAAGGAAAGCTGAAGAAGGGGAAAAACACAAAACGGGTGCAAAAGCTGAGGAAAAATCGGGCGAGTCCAGCCCCGTAACCATAAGTGCAAACCGATTTGTTTATGCCGACGCCGAACGCCGAGCGCACTACGAGGAATCTGTAGTAGCCAAAGGCACCGGCTTCACCGCTACCGCCCGCAGTGCGGACGCCTACCTCCTACCTCGAAGCCAAATCTCAAGCAATCAACAGCTTACTGGACCAAGTAGACTTGATCGCGTGGTTGCTCAAGGCGATGTGGTGATCCAGCAACCCACTCGGCGAGCAGAGGGGCAGACATTGACTTACACGGACGCAGACGACAAATTCGTTCTCACGGGCGGGCCTCCTAGCATTTTTGATGCCGAACGGGGCAAAATTACCGGGGTATCGTTGACTTTCTTCAGGGGCGATGATAGGGTGCTCGTAGAAGGCGAAGCAAGTACTCCTGTGGTAACTCAGACGCGAGTGGCACGATAAATGCGTGCGCGATAAATGCGAGCAAGCTAATGCGTACCCTGGCCACGGATGAAATTGGCAAGTCTTACCGCGGCCGTCGCGTCGTAAATGGTGTAAGTCTGCGCGTCGAGCAGGGCGAAGTGGTTGGATTACTTGGCCCTAACGGCGCCGGGAAGACCACTACGTTTTACGCCATCGTTGGCCTGATCCCCCCTGATACTGGCCGCGTGCTATATGACGGCCAGGACATCACTGACGTTCCCATGTACCTGCGGGCACGCCAGTTTGGCATCAGCTATCTCCCACAAGAAGCTTCGGTATTTCGCAAACTCACAGTTGAAGAGAACATCCTCGCGGTCCTGGAAGCGCAACCTATGTCCTGGCACGAGCGCCGCGAGAAGATGGAAAAATTTATCGATGAACTTGGCCTGGAGCACATTCGGCAAAATCGTGGTTACGCGCTATCCGGTGGCGAGCGCCGGCGTGTGGAAATTGCCCGCTGCCTGTGCATCAATCCAACGTTCATCTTGCTGGACGAACCGTTTTCCGGAATCGATCCCATCGCCGTTCTCGACCTGCAGAAGATCATCAGCGGCCTGCGGGCCAGCGGGATCGGAGTGCTGATCACGGACCACAACGTTCGCGAAACGCTCTCTGTGACAGACCGCGCTTACATCATCGACAACGGCAGAATCTTCCGCCAGGGCCAGCCCGAGCAGTTGGCGAGCGATCCGGAAGTTCGCCGCGTATATCTGGGGGAGAGCTTTTCGCTTGTATAGGTTTGGGACGAAAGCCGCGCCGCCCCGGTTCGTGACCTGAGCGCCTTTAGGCGCTGAGGGACGACGCTTCATCCAAGAAGGAGTAGCTAAGGAGTAGTAAAGACCGTGATCGTCTCCGGCAAAACGCGTTGGCTCGCCATTTTCACGGGCTGCCCTACGGACAAGGGGACGCAGCCATGACGATTGACGAACGGCCGCAAGCTCTGACTCGCAATTTGGAGTTGTTATCTCGAAACGGAAAGGCACGATAAGCAGATCGCGCAACTCGGCACCTGGTAACAGAAGTTGCGGAGGGCACGACGAGGCTGCTGCGACTAGCGACTAACGACATGGTCCTGCTTCAGCACAAATTAAGTGTCAAACTGTCGCAACGCCAGATCCTCACGCCGGGTCTGGTGCAGATGGTCTCCGTCCTTGCGCTCAACAAGCTTGAACTCAAGGACATGATCAATGCCGAAATGGTCGAGAATCCGGTTCTCGAAGAGCTCGAAGAATCTGTCCCGTTGATCGACGAAGTCGGCCGCAAAGAGGAAGATCGCGACCGCCTGACCACCAAGACTTCCACCGAAGAAGCTCCCATCACCGCCGAGAAGAAAGATCCATTCGAAGAAATCGATTTCGGATCTTTCTTCCAGGATTACCTCGATCCCGGCTACCGCACCCGTGGCGAGATGGAAGAAATCGAGCGGCCGTCATTTGAGAATTTTCTTTCGAAGCCGACCACTCTGACTGATCACCTAGCCTGGCAACTGGGCGCGTTGAGCCTACGGCCAGAAGTCCGCGAGGCCGCCGAGCAGATCATCGGTAACCTGAACGAGGACGGCTATCTGATCGCGAGCGACGAAGAGATGTTGGGAATAGCCGCTCCCGCGCCGCCCGAATCTGACGCGGAAACGGCCAAGAATATTTTTAGCCAGGCAGCGGCTTTGGGACTGGGCCCCGACGGTCCGTCGGCGAGCGAAACTGCAACCGAAGAAGCGTCCACGGAGATTCCCGCGACCGACTCGGACCGACTGATCGGGCAGGAATTGATGGGGTCAGAGTCGATCGGCCAGGAATCGAATCCGTCCGAACTGTCGGCGCCCCACGGCATGGATCGAAACCCTCTTGGCGCACTCGAATCCCTGCCCCCCTCGCCACCTCTCGAAACTTCTTTTGGTTCACGCAATGGAGACTCCGCGGCGGGAATCGCTGCCGCGCCTGAGGCCGCACCCTCGACCTCACGACCGGCATACAAATCCAACTTCACTGTGGCCGATCTCCACGAAGCTCTCGAGGTCATTCGCCAGCTTGATCCACCGGGCGTAGGTTGCCGCGAACTGCGCGAATGCCTGCTCCGCCAGTTGCGCCACCACCAGCAGCAGCTGGCGCAGCAAAAGAGCGGTGAGAAGAATGGCAACGGATCGGCACAACTGCTGCAAGACGCTATTGCCATCGTCGATCAGCACCTGCGCGCCGTGCAAAGCAAGCAGCACAAAGAAATTGCCAGGGCCATCGGCCGCCCCGCCGATGCTGTGCAGCAGGCGATCGACTACATTCGCACTCTCGATCCGCGTCCCGGCCTGCAATACAACAAGGTTCAGGCGCGCTTGATCGAACCGGATGTTGCTTTCATCAAGCACGGGGACGAGTGGCTGGTGTTGATGAACGACGACGATCTGCCGCAGCTCCGTCTCAACCCGGCCTATAAAAAGCTCATAACTCGCGAAACCAACGACAAGAATACCCGTGACTACGTGAAGGAGCGTTACAAGAGCGCCATCCAGCTCATTAAGAACATCGAGCAGCGCAAGCAAACCATCACCAAAGTCTGCTACTGCATCGTGGCGCGCCAGTACGATTTTCTGGAAAAAGGCATCGATCATCTGAAGCCCATGATGATCAAGGAGGTCGCCGAAGAAATCGGCGTGCATCCCTCCACCGTGAGCCGGGCCGTGGCCAGCAAATACGCCCACACGCCGCAAGGCGTATTCGAGTTGCGATACTTTTTCAGCGAGAGCGTGCAAGGCCCCGAGGGAGGCAACACATCGCTCCTGATATTGAAACGCCGCGTCAAGAAATTGATCGAAGAAGAAGATCCCAACCGTCCTCTGACCGACGAGCAGCTCACCCGCATTCTGCAATCGCAAGGCATCCAGGTCACCCGCCGCACCGTTGCCAAGTACCGGGAGGACATGCGCATTCCCAGCACCCACCAGCGCAGAGTGAAGGAATAAAGCCGAAGTAAGAAAGGGCGATGATGAAGATTGCCGTCATCCGAAAATGCTCCAGAGCCTCACTTCTTGTATTTTGACTTCTAACTTCTGACTTAATGCAGTGCCCAATTTTTCTCGAGCAGGAAATCTAAGGAGGGGACGCTCGTGAACGTGGAATACACCGGCAGGCACTACGAAATCACTGCTACCATCCGCAAAGAAGTAGAAACTGGTCTGGCGAAAATTCGCAGAATCCTGGGCGACAGATTTGAAACCAAAGTCATTCTCACCGTGGAAAAACACCGTCACAAAGCCGAAATCACCATCACCCCGCCCAACGGCCCCCTGGTCGGCCTGGCGCAAGCCAAAGATATGACCATCGCCGTCAACGAAGCCCTCGACCATCTCGAAAAACAAGCGGTGAAATACAAGACGAAATGGCAGTCAAGGAAACGCTCCGCGCGCAAGAGTGAAGAAGTGAAAAAGTGGAATGGCCAGTCCGCGCAGCCGCGGCAAGAAGAGATGATGACTAGAGTGGGCTTGACCGAGAAAACGGCCGTGCCGGTCGCGGTGCATCGCTATCCCGCAGTCGCCAAGACCACCGAAGTGCATCTTGTTCGATCCAGCGAAGCGGTCGCCATGCGCCCTATGACCCTCGAAGAGGCGATCAAAGAAGCCCACTTCCGCGACCGCGACGTCTTCGTCTTCCGCGATCCCAAAGGCAAAGTCATGATCCTGCACCGCACCCGCGACGGAAAGATGGAGTTGATCGAAGCGCCGTAAGAACTCTAAGGTTTCAACGTTCGGGGTGCCCAGTGGATCGGGCAGCCGCGCCGTAAGCGCCGTGAATTCTCCGCGACTTAGCGCGACAAGCGCTTCAGGAGCCCAGCGCCTTGGTCATTCTCTTCCAGGTCTCATCCAGCGTCTCCGGCAGAACCCGGGTTTCACCCACAACTGACATAAAGTTTGCGTCGGCTACCCAACGCGGCAGGACATGCATGTGGATGTGTCCGGCAATACCGGCGCCGGCAGCTTTGCCGATGTTCATTCCTAGATTTACTCCGTCAGGGTGATAGAGAGCGCGAAGCACGGACTCCATGCGTTGGGAGAGTTCGATCATTTCGTGAGCGCTCTCAGGCGGCAGCTTGCGCAGTTCGTCGATATGGACATAGGGGACGATCATCACATGGCCCGGAGTGTAGGGATAGGTATTCAAAATGACGAAGCAGACCCGGCCGCGATGCACGATTCGCACTTTTTCATCGTTCCCCGCGCTGAGGGCGTTGCAGAAGACGCAGCCAGTCGTCTTCTCAGCGGTGGAGACATAGGCGTAACGCCACGGGGTCCAGAGGTAATCCATTGCAAGGGGCAGCGTAGCAGATGGCTGTATCCGGGGGGAAATTAGCCATTTCTGGGGGACTGCCAGTCTCTGAATTCGGCGCAGAGCATTTCACTGCCCGGCGACCATTGATGACTTCTGAGTTCTAAGTCCGCAGGCGCCTGCAACACTTCAGTAACATGCGAGAATTGCGTTTGACACTGTTTGCGAGGCATTGCTATAGTCGAAGAGTTCCCTTTGGACGCGGGTTTCTGTAAAACGTCCGGCAGCTGGGATTGTCCAAGCTCACTCGCCAGGGTGAGCCCACCACAACCAAACGACTCACTCCAGCAGTCCGCCAGGCAGATCCCGTATCCCCCGCACCGAGTGCGAGGCAATCAGAGAGGCATGGCTTTGTTCGACGAAACCACCAACCATAACCCCGACTCTACCTCTGCCGTTGCAACCGAAACAGAACCGACGGTAGCTGAATCCTCTTCGACCGAGCAGGCTCCGGTTGCGACCGCGTCTACTGACGAATCGTCGCATCCGGGGCACATGACGGACGATAAACACGCCAGCGAGGATTTTGCTTCCGCTCTGGAGAACTTCACCACCGAGACCGAAGAGGCCGTTGGAGAAGATCGCGTGATCCAAGGCACCGTGCTGAAACTTACTTCGACGCATGTGGTTGTCGATATCGGCACCAAGTCGGAGGGCATGTTGCCGCTGTCGGAGGTGCTTGATCACGAGGGCAAACCCAAGGTTAAGCCGGGCGACCAAATCGAGGTGATGCGGGAGAAGGGGCAGACTGAGGAAGGCTACGTCAATCTGTCACATCAGAAAGCGGCTCGTCTCCACGCCTGGGACGAGGTGGAGAAAGCGCATCACAGCAAGATGCCGATTAAGGCGGTCGTGATTGAGCGCACCAAGGGAGGGCTGACCGTCGACATCTTGGGCGCGCGCGCGTTTTTACCCGGGTCACAAGTGGATCTTCGGCCGATCCGAAATCTCGATGGCATGAAGGGCCAGACCCTTGAAGTCACCGTGATCAAGGTCAATAAGAAGCGCGGCAACATTGTGGTGTCGCGCAAGGAGTTGCTCGAAGGTGAGCAGAATGAGAAACGTAGCAAAACCCTCGAACATTTGGAAGAAGGTTCGATTCTGACGGGAGTAGTAAAGAACCTAACCGAATACGGCGCTTTCGTGGATCTGGGCGGGCTCGACGGATTGCTGCACATCACCGATATGTCGTGGGGCCGGCTCACACACCCGCGCGACCTGGTGAACGTCGGGGACCAGATTCAGGTAAAGGTACTGAAGTACGACAAAGAGAAGCAGCGCGTTTCCCTGGGATTCAAGCAGTTGACGCCCGATCCGTGGCTTGATGCGGAGCACCGCTATCCCGTGGGCGCTCACGTTTCGGGGCGCGTGATCAGCGTCACCGACTATGGCGCTTTTGTCGAACTGGAACAGGGCATCGAAGGCCTGGTGCATGTCAGCGAAATGACATGGTCGAAGCGCATGAAGCATCCCTCGAAGCTGGTGAACGTTGGTGATCAGGTCGAGTGCGTGGTGTTGAACGTGAATCCGGGGGAGCGACGCATTTCTCTGGGTATGCGGCAACTGGCGGAGAATCCCTGGGACGCGCTGCACGATAAGTATCCAGTGGGCATGACAGTGGAGGGCCGGGTGCGCAATCTCACCGACTTCGGCGCCTTTATCGAAATCGAGGACGGCATTGATGGCCTAGTGCACGTCAGCAATTTGAGCTGGACCAAGCGCGTAAAGCATCCTTCCGAAGTGTTGAAGAAGGGTGATCGGGTGAAAGCCATCGTGCTCGCCATTGAACCGGACAAACGGCGTTTGTCGCTTGGCGTGAAACAGCTTCAGCCCGACGTTTGGGAAACTTTCTTTGAAAAGCATCACGTCGGCGACGTGATCCACGGCAAAGTGCTGCGCGTGGCCGCGTTTGGTGCGTTTGTGGAAATTGCTGAAGGCGTGGAAGGGTTGTGCCACAAGTCCGAGGCAGTGGATGGAAACGGCCAGCCGCTGCATCTTGAGCCCGGCGTCGAGCATGATTTCAAAATCATCAAGATGAGCGCGGAAGAAAAGAAGGTTGGACTCAGCATCCGCGCGGTTGGGGAAGAGGCTTCGCGATCTGAGGTCGAGGCTTACAAGCAGCCGGTCTCGAGCACCAGTTCCACGATTGGCGAGCTGATCTCCTGGAAACGCGCCAGCAACGAAAACAATTAGGAGTTCTGTCATCCTGAGCGGAGCAGTCGAAGGATCCCTCGCTCATCCGACACTGCCCCATTCTGTCGTGGAGTTTCCATCCCTGTTCTCCGTAGGCGGTCTAACGCTCTAACGCTCACCGTTTGGCTCCTCACGTCGTGCTGTTCTAGAATCATTCGTTTGCCCTTTGGCATCTCTTCCTACTGAGGTCGGTCACTTTGCCTGAAACCATTTACGACGTCGCCATCATCGGCAGCGGACCTGCGGATACAACGGCTGCATTCCGCGCTGGTCAATACGGATTGAAAACCGCGCTCATCGAAAAAGACGCGTTACTTGGCGGCACCTGCCTGCACGTGGGCTGCATTCCGACCAAAGCGCTGCTGTTCAATGCCGAACTCTGGGATCACTTAAAAGATGCCAAGGAATTTGGCATTGAAGGCGTGGAAGCGCGCAAGCTGAATTGGGCTGCCGTTCAGGAGCGCAAGTCGAAAATCGTGGCCAAGCACACCAAGGGACTCGAGTTTCTGGTGAAGAAGAATAAAGTCGACCGGATCCAGGGTTACGGCAAGCTGACCGGCCCGGCGCAGAACGGTTTATTGACCATCGAAGTCGTAGACGATAACAAGACCAGCCATCTCAAGGCGAAGAACGTGATTCTCGCCACCGGCTCTGAAGCGCGCATGATTCCCGGCCTCGAAGCGAACGACCGTGTTCTCACCAACATCGAGATTCTCAGCCTGAAAGAAATTCCGAAGTCGCTGGTGATTGTCGGAGCAGGCGCAGTGGGTGTGGAGTTCGCCTCGATCTATCGTTCGTTTGACTGCGAAGTTACGATCGTCGAAATGCTACCGCGACTGGTTCCGGTGGAAGACGAAGAAGTGTCCAAGGAATTGGCACGGGTCTTTCGCAAGCGTGGAATCAACTTCCACACAAGCGCGAAGGTCGATAAGGTTGAGAAAACGAAAGCTGGAATTGCCGTCACGATTACGGTTGACGGGAAACAGCAGAAGATCGACGCCGAGAAAATCTTGATCGCCGTGGGCCGCAAACCGCGCACGCAAAATATCGGCCTCGAAAAAACAAAGATCAAGCCCGACCGCGAATTCATCAAGACCGATTCATGGATGCAAACGGCAGAACCTGGGGTGTACGCCGTCGGCGACATCGTACTGGGCAGCCCGCAACTGGCGCACGTCGGCGGGATGGAAGCAATCGTCGCCGTCTCAAAGATCGCCGGGAAACCAGGCAAGCCGATCAACCCCGAACATATTCCCGGCGCCACCTATTGCCATCCTGAAATCGGCAGCGTCGGTCTGACAGAAACGAAAGCGCGCGAAGCCGGATACAACGTAAAGATCGGCAAATTTCCCTTCACCGCCAATTCGCGCGCATCGATCGTAGGCCAGCACGAGGGCTTCATTAAAATTGTCTCCGATGCGGACTACGGCGAGATTCTCGGCGTACACATTATCGGTCCGCAAGCCACCGAACTGATCGCCGAAGCCGTCGCCGCCATGGAACTCGAAGCCACCGTCGAAGACTTGATGTGGACGATTCACGCACACCCGACTCTGGCAGAGGCCATGCTCGACGCTGCGAACAGCGTGTACGGGATCGCGATTAATGCTTAGACGCGTGGCGTAAAATGAAGGTACGCGACGTATTGAAGATGCTGGACAAGCACGGCTGGCGTCTTGATCGAACCGGCGGAAGCCATCGTCAATTTGTTCATTCGACCAAGCCGGGTCTGTAATGGTTCCAGGGAGGCCGAACGACGATCTTGGTCCGGGCACTCTGAATAGCGTTCTGAAGCAAGCGGGACTGAAGAAATGAAGAAATATCTGATCGTGATTGAAGAAACCGGCACAGGATATTCGGCTTACTCTCCCGATCTCGACGGCTGCCTTGCCACAGGGGAAACGCGCGAAGAAGTCGAGCGCGAAATGCGGGAAGCGCTCACATTTCATCTCGAAGGCATAGCGCAGAACGGCGAGCCCATTCCAGAGCCCCACACGGATTCCGCATACATCGAAGTCCCCGCTCAGGCTGGCTAGCTCTCGCTGCCCTGCGTGTCTTCTGTGTTGAGGTGGTTTGCCCAACTTTGGAACGAAAAAATCTTGATCTCCGTCGTCCAACTCGGCACCGTTGACTACACGACCGGTCTGCGCCTGCAGCAGCAACTCGTCGCTCTGCGCAAAGAAGAGAAGATCGGCGATGTCCTGTTCCTGCTCGAGCATAAGCCGGTGATCACGCTCGGACGGAACGCGAAAACTGCAAACGTGGTTGCATCGCCGGAACTCCTGGCCCAGCGCGGCATCGAACTCTTCGAATGCGATCGCGGCGGCGATGTTACCTTTCACGGGCCCGGTCAGATTGTCGGATATCCCATCTTCGACCTTCGCGGTTTCGCCACACCCGACGGCAAGCGCAAAACCCTCGGCGCTGTCGAATTCGTCCGCCGTCTGGAAGAAGTTCTTATCCGCACCTGCGCCGACTTTGCCATACCAACGAAGCGATTGCCAGGCTTAACAGGTGTGTGGACGGATTTGAAAGCGCGCGACTTTAGGCGCGCCGATAACGCTCTGGATAAGGAAGCGGCATCAGCCGCTGAGGTTGGCTCCGAAGGCAAGCTCGCCGCCATCGGCGTCCACATCTCCCGCTTCGTCACCTCACACGGATTCGCCCTCAATGTAAACACCGACCTCAGCTACTTCAACCTGATCATCCCCTGTGGCATCAAGGCGAAACCTGTTACGTCGATGCAACAGCAACTCGACCGTGAGGCCGATCTCAATGCCGTTGCAGAATCCATTTCCCGCAACTTCGGCACTGTGTTTTCGAGCCAAATGCTTTGGGTTGAAACCCTCGATGCTCTGCTTGGCCGTGCGGTTGGCGTGCCGATGCGAGCGCCTACCGAACTTCGCCAACTCCATAAAGAGGACGATTCGACCTGGGCCTGATGATAGTTGCGACTTCTAGATACTCGCTGGCCCAATCCAGCACTCTGCGATAGCATGGATTCATTACGCGGCTGCTGCAGGTTTTCCCATGGCAACTAAGAAAAAGAATACCAAGTCCAGCTCTAACGGTCATCGTCCGCGCAACGGTCCCCTGCAACTGCAGTCTGGGCGTTCCGCGGCCGGCCTCCGCACCTACTCCATCCCCGACACGCGCCTCGAGCACCCCGACCTCTCCGTGCGTCAAACAATCGAAAAAGACAAAGACGGCGCCGCGCACGTTCGCTACGAAGTCACCGGCGACCTCAACGCCCCAGTCCCGCCGATCCGCGACTCCAAGTATCTCGACAAAAAGCAAGCCATCGAGATCTACCGCTACATGCTGCTCAATCGCAAGATGGAGACCGCACTCGAAAATCTCTACAAGCAAGGTAAAGTCGTCGGCGGAGTTTATTTCGGACTCGGCCAGGAAGCATGCTCCTGCGCCTCCGCCTACGCGCTCGATAAAGACGATTGGTTCGCTCCCATGATCCGCAACCAGGGAGCGTTGCTGGTGCGCGGGTTCGCCGCCAGCGACACCATGATGCAATACATGGCGAAAGCCGACTCGCCAACTCACGGCCGCGACGGCACTTCGCACTTCGGCGACATCGAAAAGCGCAACATGGTCTCGCCCATCTCGATGCTCGGTGATTTGATTCCCGTGCTCGCCGGTGTCGCGCTGGGCGCGCGCCTTCAGGGACGCAATCTCGCGGTCATGACTTACATCGGCGACGGCGGCCAATCCACCGGCGTCACCTACGAGGGCATCAACTTCGCCGCCGTGCAGAACCTCGGCCTCGTGCTCTTCGTCGAATCGAATCTCTGGGCCTATTCCACGCCTTCGGAGATGCAGTACCGCTGCAAAGACCTCACCGAACGCGCCATCGGATACGGCATCCCCGGCATGATCGTCGACGGCACCGACGCTTGCCAGGTCTACGACGCAGCCCGCGACGCCGTCGAGCGCGCCCACCGCGGTGAAGGCCCCACTATGATCGAAGCCAAAATGATGCGCATGAAAGGCCATGCCATCCACGACGCCGCCGCATACGTGCCCAAACCGATGTTTGAGTTCTGGAAAAAGCGCGATCCGATCGCGCGCTTTGAGAATTATCTCGTGAGAGAAAAGAAGTGGCTGAGCGCAAAAGAAAATGCGGAATTGATTTCAGAAATCGAGCGCGTGATCGAAGCCGAGCGAGAGATCGCGGTGAACTCACCGATGCCGACGCCCGAATCCGCTGAAGGGGGCGTCTTCTGCGAAGATGGCTGCCACGAGATCAAGCCAAAGTACGGGATGCCGAAAGTAAGTAGGAGAAGCGGAGGATACAAAGAGACCGAAGCCGCTATCCATTTGAAATAGGCGGGATAGGGCCATGAATGAGACCACCGATGACCTGAACCGCGCCAAGGCGCTCCTTGTCCCCGTTGTTAGGAGGATTGTTCGACACAAGGATGCGAAGGCCATGCTCGCGGAGGGTAAGACCCGGCGGCGCTGAGGTTGCCGTTTCGAACTTACGAACCCGAAGGAGAGTTCTATTTGGACGCAGCCAAGCAGGCGGGGCTCGAAGGGTGGGAGCTTGATCATATGCTCTATCGCTTTCGCGATTGCATCTTGGACGGATTGGAAGACGCTGAGGATCTCGTGGCGGCGCGCAAGGCGTCGAAAGAAAAAACCATTCCTTGGGGACAAGGTCAAACGGGAGCTAAATCTTTAGCCTATTCCTTGGTCATCCGCGTAAATCCGTGGCAAAAGAAGTTGGAATAACCCTATGCAGCTCACCTACCTCGAAGCCATCCGCCAGGGAATCTGGGAAGAAATGGACCGCGACCCCTCTGTCTTCTGCCTGGGCGAAGACATCGGCATTTACGGCGGGGCTTTTAAAGTCACGGATGGTTTCATCGACCGCTTCGGCGCCGAGCGCGTCATCGACACTCCTATCGCCGAGTCCGCCATAGTGGGCGCGGCCTTTGGAGCATCGCTCACCGGCATGCGTCCCGTCGCCGAATTTCAGTTTATGGATTTCATCGGCTGCGCTTTCAACCAGATTTCCAACATGGTCGCGAAGACGCACTATCTCTGGGGCGCGCCCGCCCCGCTCGTCCTGCGTGGCCCCAGTGGCGGCTACGTTCACGGCGGCCCCTTCCACTCGCAGAATCCCGAGATGTGGTTCGTCCACAACCCAGGCCTTAAAGTAATCTGCCCGGCCACGCCCTATGACGCCAAAGGCCTGATTAAGGCCGCCATCCGCGACAACAATCCCTGCATTTTTTTCGAGCACAAATATCTCTACCGCCGCATCAAGGGAGAAGTCCCCGCGGAAGATTACGTCGTCCCCATTGGCCAAGCGAACATCGTCCGCGAAGGCCGCGATCTGAGCGTCATTACTTATGCCGCCATGGTGCACACTGCGTTAGAAGCAGCCGAGGTTCTTGGTAACGAAGGGATCGATCTCGAGATCCTCGACCTGCGCACCGTCTCGCCGCTTGACCGCGAAGCCATCGCGCAGACCGTGAAGAAGACGAACAAAGTCATCATCCTGCATGAGCACTCCCGCACCGGCGGGCTTGCCGGCGAAATCGCCGCCATCATCAACGAAGAAGCCTTCGATGATCTGGACGGCCCGATCGTTCGCATCGCCGGCCTCGACTCTGCGATACCATTTTCGCCGCCGCAGGAAGAACACTACCTGCCTAAAGTCAGCGATGTGGTCCGCGAGGCCCGCAGGCTAAAAGCCTATTAAGATGATCGGACGCAGCTATGACCAGCCAACTTGCCGAAGTTTCCGGGTCGGACTCGCGGCAGCATTGATGGCACTGTCGGCTGTCCGCCTCCTTTTTTAAGTACGCGTGGTGGGCAGCTTGCTAGAGCGGATGGTACGGACTTCCAAGCTACGCTCAACCACTAAGAATGGCTGGTGCCCGTGCGTCTTTCTATCGTTTGAGCGTGGTCGTGCTGGAGGCCGCAACAGGCGCTGTCGTCTGGAGTCTGATGAGATTGCGCAATTCCGACCTGTCGCAGTTCCTCAAATATGCAGCCCGCTCCGGCACATCGGCAGGGATAGCGATCACCGGAATGGCGTTGTTTGCCTGGGCCTTGAGTTGCGCACATCTTTTTCACATTCGATGATGCAACTTTCGCGGGCGAGGTTTTTCGAACCAAGCAAACTAGCGCCCCACCCGCTCCATCTGCCACAATAGTCGGTTCGGAGGGAAACCCATGGGCAAGTTCATTCTCGGCGTGATCGTCACTCTTCTCGTACTCATCCTTGGCGGTCTCGGCTTCGCCACGCTCGGCTTCTTTCCCACAAATGCAAACGTCGCTCCGCCTCGGCTCGAAGCCCGCATCGCCATGGGAGCAGTCGATGCCTCCGCAGAGCGCCATGCTCCCCGAGTCACCAACCCGTTGGCTCCGGCCGACCAGAATTTCGAAGATGGCATGAAGCTCTACACCATGAATTGCGCCGTCTGCCACGGTGGACTCGATCTAAAACCTGCGTCTCTGGCGACTTCTTTTTACCCTCCCGCCCCTAATTTTGTTTCCGATCCGCCCGACGATCCGGAATGGCGCGTCTTCTACACGATCCGCACCGGTATCCGTTATACCGGCATGCCCTCGTGGGAGAAAACTCTAAGCCAGCAAGATATGTGGAAGATCACCACTTTCCTCTCGCACATGGAAAAGCTGCCGCCCGCCGTTCAGGATTACTGGAAGACCAGCTTCGGCGTCGCCCCGCCGAACGGCGAAGGAGAGAAAGAGCATAAGCACGAGTAGAACTGGCCTTGCCTTGAGAAAACAATGGGAGCATGAAGCCGCTCACTTTTTCACCCCAGACTCTCCACCCGCTATAATATTTGTTTGCCCCTGGTCCTCTATTCGGAACCGTGGGCCTCTGGAAGGAAATCATGCCGACTGACATCATCATGCCCCAGATGGGCGAATCCATCGTCGAAGGCACTATCACCAAGTGGCTGAAGAAGCCGGGCGACAAAATCCAGCGCGATGAGCCGCTTTTCGAAATCTCTACGGACAAGGTCGACGCAGAAATTCCCGCGCCCGCTTCCGGAGTTCTGCAGGAGATTAAAGTCACGGAAGGAACGACGGTGAGCGTGAACACGGTCGTCGGGACTATCGCAGTGGACGGCGAAGCGGCGTCCGCAACGGCGAAACCCGCGACATCAGCTCCTGCGCCGCCGGTGAAAGAAGAAAAAAAGGAAGTAAAGGAAGAGAAGAGGCCCGCCGCAGCCGCAACATCCGCAGTCCCTGCCGCCACTGCTCCAACCCCTGCCGCCGATACAGCCGATGAAGGGGAAGAGGAAACGCGCTCGTCGCCGCTTGTGCGCAAGATCGCCCGCGAGCACGGTATCAATCTCTCGCAGGTTTCGGGTACCGGACTTGGTGGCCGAATCACCAAGCAGGACATCGTCACCTTCATCGAGCGACCACGCGCGGTGCCAGTCGCTCCGTCGACCCCGACTCGGCAGCCGACTGCCGTGTCAGATCCTTCCCGCCCTGCCGCTCCCCCAACTCCCGCGGCCTATCCTGGAGACCTCGTTCCCCTCACGAATATGCGCAAGATCATCGCCCAGCGCATGATCGAGTCGCGACGCACCAGCGCTCACGTCCACTGCATGTATGAAGTGGATTTCACACGCATCGTTACGCTGCGGGCCAAACATAAGAGCGCTTTCGAGCAACGTCACGGCGTCCGCCTCACCTTCATGCCGTTTTTCGTTCGCGCCGCCATCATCGCTGTACAGCAGTGGCCGATCATCAACGCGTCGATGGAAGCCGACAATATTCGCTACCATCGCTACATCAACGTGGGAATCGCCGTCGCCCTGGAGTGGGGACTTATCGTCCCTGTGCTCAAGAATGCAGGCGATCTTAACTTCCTCGGCCTGCAACGCGGCATCACGGACCTCGGCGAGCGCGCTCGCAGTAAGAAGCTTAAGCCGGAAGATGTTGAAGGCTCAACTTTCACAGTTACCAACCCCGGGCAGTTTGGTGCCGTTTTTGGCTTGCCTATCATCAATCAGCCGAACTCGGCCATCCTGGGCGTGGGCGGCATCACCAAGCAACCTCTGGTGGTCACGGATAAAGAGGGCAACGATTCGATCGCGATCCGCTCCGTCGTCCATCTCACGCTCGGCTACGATCATCGTGTCATCGACGGCGCCGTCGCTGACCAGTTCATGGCTCTGGTGAAGAAAAACCTCGAGGGTTGGAACGAGGAGATCGGCTAGGCGGAATCAAGCGGAAGGTTGCGTGTTGGTGACTGGCGTGTGCTTGCACCAGGTCGATCGGTTGGCGAGTAGCGCGAATATTTCGGCGGCGACGAACTGTCATACAGCCGCAGAAAATAATTCTGAGTTCTCGCCAGCCGGGCCAAACTGAACCCTTGTGTGCTGAATCGTCCCAGTAGGTTGCGATCATTAGCCTGTCCCCGGCCGAAATCGTTCCCCCTGACCTCCACCACGCTGGTCAGCGTCGGCCCAGTTTGGGGGGACGGCGAAGCCGCCCGCGGCAAGGGTTCTGCCGCAGCCGGCTTCGCCGCTGGGGGAGCAGCTTTTCCTGCCTTCGTCCCGGAAAGATCTCCACGCGCTGAGACCGGAACGCTCCATGTCGCCACAATCACCGCCAGCAGCAAATAAAAAAGCCGCCTCGCCGGGCGGCATCTCTGAAACATACTCCTCCTCAAACTACGTCTCTCCTCTTGAGCGAAGGTTGTGCGTCGCGAACGCAAAGCGCGACCACAACTGAAAAGCCTGCCCCGAGCTTGTCGAGGGCTTCCCCGCCTGCCTCCATCGACAGCGGACTCTGCGGGGCGCTTCCATCCCCGCCCTCGTCTCAGCCTCACTGAGCCTTGTTGCAAAGGCCGAAACCCAAAAGCCATCCCTTCACCGTCGCCCCCGCAAGAACTTTTCGACGCTCCGCACATAAACTTCGGCGAAATCCGCCGCAGCACGTCGCCCTTCAATCAAATCCATCGCATCCTCCACTGTCCATCCCATCACGCCCAATAGTGCCAGCGTCATCATCGGTGCCCGATGTACTCCCGCGGCGCAGTGGACAAACAGTTTCGCTCCCTTCACTTCCAATGCCGCCAGCGCAAACTCCACTCCCCGCGTAAACACTTCTGCCGGCTTCGGCTCGAAGTCGTCGTCCACAGGATTCCAGCAAACGGCAATTCCGTGCGGCCGCGCCAGTGGCGTGTCGTCGAACTCAATCTGCATGTCGATGATGTGCGTGATCCCCGCGCGCGACACGGTCGCCATGTTGTCCGCGTTCCAGATTCCGCCCCCGACCGCGATCCGGTCGGTCACCCATGTGATGTCCATCCCTGCCTTGCGTCGTCTAGCGCGAGTGCTCTTGCCCGCGTCAGTATTACTCAAGAGTTCGAGGATAGAATTGCCCTTCGCCGGAACTGATTTAATCGCACTCCTCAGGCCTGATTCTACCCGCGGAGAAATCGAAAGTGCCGAAGGCCAACCCGTCTCTCCCGTACCCTATCTCCGCTTCATTCTACGGTATCCTTCTGACAGCTCCGAACACTTGAGTTCCGCCTCTGTCGTCAATCTCCGTAGAGGTCGCGCCTCCCGCTTGTCTGTGGCCTGAGTCCTCAGCGGTCTCGCGCGGCCTCTCTTTTTCATTGCCGGCCGGTGTCGCTGCCTGATCATCGCTGCAAGTCGCCGGTTCCGTCGGCTGGCCCATCCGCCTCAACAGGGTATGGGCCAGCGAGTTTTCTGGCAGCATTGCCGCGGCCTCCTCCGTCGCTGGATAGAGTCCAGCCACCTCAAACAGGTATTTCACCGATGCCAGTTGCCCCGCCTTCGCCACCGTGAACACTCCGGTTGCGATTTCCGTCGCGGAAGCTCTCACCAAATTTGCTACATTCTCCCTCGCTTGGGCTGCATCCACCGGCTGCGGCGTTTGCTCCAGGCTTTCTTTTGGGACAGATGTCTTTGCGGCCTGGCTCCTCTTACCCGTTGCCTTCTTTATGGCACTGCTTGCCCTCCACAAAACTGGCGACACACCACTCCGTATCCCGGTTTTCGCCGCGCAGGCTAAGTTCTCCGCCGACTCGCAGAGTCAATGCCACCGGACGCCCGATGCTCGGATACAGCAGGAGCTTCTGGCACCCAAAACACGAAGGGCGCGCTTCTCGGCACGCCCTTGGTTGAGTATTGCTTTTTTCTTAGCTCTATAAGACCGTTATATCATATTGCAAAGGGTGTTTGAGACATTTTCTCTACGTTTTCAATCACTTGGACAAAAATGTACTGCCCTTCCCTCTTGACAACTTTCTTCCACAGCTTCTTTGTGTTCATTGATTCGTACTTCACAGGTTTTCTTCCTCCCTCGTCCCGGTAAGCGCTCCAGCAAATCGGCTTTGAGAAATGCCACGCTCAGCTCATCGATTCTCTCCGGCAGTTGGCGTTCGATGGTCTTGCGATGGCATTGAAGAATTCGCGCCGCTGCGTCGTGGTCGTACTCATGCAGCACGATGCGTGCGATAATCTGGCCGTCGAATCCCTTCAGCCGGCTTAGGCACCGCTCCCTGTCGTGCAGAAAGATCACGCGCGCCTCGAATGTAGTTGCGGTGTAGGCCGAAATCTTCGCCCGGAATAACTCCCGCCCTAGCAGAGACGGCACTGCTTGAGCTATTTACTGGTTGAATCTACTTCGTGATCCTGTGGACTTCCGTTGCCGACAAAAGCACACATCAATTGCCGTTTTCTCTCTATCATTCGTTCGCCGTTGTTTGTTCCGGCTGGGAACTGATCCGGCTCTGACGAAAAAACCCCTCTTCATACCCTGACTTGAGCACGTCGCCGTTCTGCACAACCACCCAGATTCGGCCGCTGAATCGCGGCGTCTTCAACAAGTGTTCCATGGCTGCAGAAAGCACCTCCGCCGCCCGAACCTTTCGGCGAAACTCGATGAAGTTCTTTCCTTCGCTGCAGTTGTCTGGGTTGCTCGTGGCTGGTAATCCCGGAAAAAGGAAGTTAGGTTATAAAGTGTTGTGATCGTATAGCTGCTAAGTTGGGCAATGTCGCTATACCAATTCGGCTGTGGAAAACTCTCTTGATTAGCGTATTGCTATAGTGTGCATGCTATACTCCATGCCATGAAATTCCGAGTCCTGCAAGACAACCTGCGCGATGCCCTGTGGGAGCGCATTGATGAAGGCGACCTCACCGGCCTTCGTCTGGCGCAACAGACCGGTTTCAAGCAAGCCCATATCTCCAACTTCTTGAATCGCAAACGCGGCTTGAGTCTGGAGGGGATGGACCGGGTCCTCGCGGTCCAGCATCTTTCGGTTCTCGATCTGCTCGACCCCTCGGAGGTCAACAAGCGTGCTTCGATCCTACCACCCAGCAACGACGAATTTCAGAACGTCCTTCTCACTGACCCAACCATCGCTGCCACCCATCCTCTGCTCGCCAGCATGCACGTCAAAGAAATCCTGAAATTCAAGAAAAGCTTTCTCAAGAAACTGAAACCGGAAACTGGAGGGGACCGCGAGCAATGGGAGCGCTTTGTAGTGATCAAGGCTGACGCTCGCGAAGGCATGAGTATGTACCCTCGCCTGCTGCCCGGAGCTACACTCTTGATCGATCGTCACTACAACTCACTCAGGCCCTACCGCAAGGGCGAGTTCAACATGTACGCTGCGCTTAAGGGCGAGAGTTGTACGGTGAAATATGTGGAGACGGCGGGAAACCAGCTGATTCTTCGTCCCCACAACCAGGCTTATCCGATCGAGGTCATGACCATGGAAAATGGCAAGTCGGCTTCCGATTACTTAGTCGGTCGCGTCTGCCACGTAGGAATCGAAACCTAAGGCCATCGTCGTTGGTTTTCAAAGCGCGGGACTGTCGCATTCCTCGAGAACCGGGGACCGGGAGCTGAATTTCTGCTACTCCTCGCTCAGGCTGTCGAACATCTTCCACAGCTTGTCCGCCGTCGCACGATAAATCAGGTATCCGGTGCCGGCGTCGGTCGTCTCACGAAATAAAAATTCCCCCCGGCCGTCGCCGTCCGCGTCTACCACGTCAATAAGTTCCAGGCGGGGAGTCACGTCGAGATGAAACTTGTCGGTTACACCCGAATATAATTTGCGCAGGTTTCCGTAGATATCGGTTCTCGCTGCGATTGAGACGCTGTATAGCGTCGGCGATGCATCCACTCCCGGCGCAGGCGGTAAATGCGCTTCTGCGCTAAAGATCAGAACCACCTGGTTGTTCTTCCACACATCGAAGCCGCGAAACTGAACGTTCTCAAACACCGGCTCCACTGGTTTTAATGCCGGTTTGTGAGTTGTCGCCACAGACTTCGTCCCACCAGCCTTCGCTACAGAAGGCTTGGCCGGAATGGCGCGTTTTTCTCTCGCATTGACGTAAGCTCGAACTTCCACCGCCGCCAGGGCGAGCATTTGAGTGCGCCGCTCATCCTCTTCCCCTTCCTTCCAGAAGCACTTATAGGACTGCGCATCGGGTCCGCCAGCATCGGAAATTGCCGGCACGAGCTGCACCGGAATCTGAGGAGCGTCACTCGCCGCCGGCGACCCAGGCTTATTCACTTTTGGCGCGCTTTCCTCTTCATCCGGCGGCGCAGTTTCCGTGGGCTTACCTCGGCGAAGCGTAGGACGATAGTAATTTCCCGTCTCTTGCCCCTCCGACGGCTTCGATTGAGCGGACGAACCTTGAGATTGTGGATCTTGCCCCGATCTGCTCGGCGACCCTTGTCCTGGCGCTGTCTGCTTCTTGGAACCTTGATCGCCAGCCGGAGGCGGTGCTGCTGCCGGCGTCTGTGCGTCTCGGCCAGACGACCCGCCAGCAGAGGACCCGCTCGTCGGTTGCGAAGACGCTCCTGGCGTCGCCGTCCCAGGCTTCTCGGATTGTCCTGCTCCAGCAGCATCACCGGAGCTGGATGCGGAACTCGGGCTGGAAGGCGCCCCTGAGTTTGATTCCTTCCCTCTGGTCAGCCGCGGCGGCGCGTCATTGCTGCTGTTGTCCATTCCAACGGGCATGTCTTCGGCTTTATGCGTAGTCTTCGCAACCTCAGCTCCATTCAACACATAAGAGCCTGTGCCTAGCCACGGAGTTGAGTCGCCCGGATTCTTGCTGTGCAACGCTCCCTTGATTGTGAACAGCCCCTGCGATTCACCCGCTTGCTCGACTTCGTAAACCGTTCCACCTTCCAGCGCCATCGGTACTGGGTCCGCCTTGTAAACACTGGCATCGAAGAACTTGCCATCGATTAAAATTGCGATTGGGATTAACGTTGCCTTACCGTTGCTGAGTTGCAAAATTCCGACCGCTCGCGGTCCTTTTTCCTTCTTAGTCTTCTTGCTTTCAGCGGGTTTTTCCTGAGGAATATCCTCTGGACGTTTGAGCTGCGGCCTCCCTTGTGCCGCGCTCCATGGAAGCGTCACGATAAAGACAAACAGGGTTAGAATAACGATGGCGGCTGACCCTAATCTGCGGTACAAGGACTTGCTGGACATAAATAGCCTCAGTCCGGCCAATGTCGATGTGCCGGATTCCGCGTCCAACCCAGACTTCTTAAGAAACGAGACGCTCATGAATATCAATGATAAAGCTCCTGAGTTTACTCTGCAGGACGAGGACGGAAAAGAGATCTCGCTGAAAAGCCTTCGAGGTAAAGTGGTGGTGCTGTATTTCTATCCCCGCGCCGACACTCCCGGATGCACGGTCGAGGCCTGCGAATTTCGCGATACCTACAAACAGATGCAGAAAACCGGCGCCGTGTTACTCGGCATATCCCCAGACACGCCCAAAGCGCAAAAGAAATTTCAGGACAAATTCAAGCTACCCTTCTCCCTTTTAGCCGATGCCGATAAGAAGGTAGCTGACGCGTTCGGCGTGGTTCAGGAAAAGAATATGTATGGCAAGAAAGTGATGGGTGTAGTTCGAACCACCTTCGTAATCGGGCCGGATGGCAAGATCCAGCACATCTTCCCTAAAGTGAAGCCCGAAGGCCATGCTGTAGAGGTGTTGGCTTATTTGAAAGAATCGGCAAAAGGCGCAGCCTAGCTGTGCTCTCCATTGGTATTTGAACATCCAATCAACACGGAGGAGTGCATCCTTAGCTCTCCTGCCATGGGCGAGGGGGAAAATCATGCGCAACCTGGCCGGGGTTGTTTGCCTTCTTGGGATATTGGTTGCGACGGTTCACGGCGCCAGCCCGAATCCGCAGTCTGCGCCGCAAAACGACTCGGCATCGGTCGTGATTACCTTCAAGGACGGTCACCAGCAAAGTTTTTTGATGACCGACATCGCACGAATCGAGTATCGCGATGCTGGCGATTCCATGTTGGGATTGGACTACTTTCTGGGTAAGTGGCAGGTCGGCAACGGGACCGGCGGAACCTTCTTCATCACTTTCGAAACCAATGGCGAGGCCAGCAAGTCCATCGGTGCAAGCCACGGTATCTGGACCGTCGTCGGCTCTGAAGCCCGCATCAGCTGGGACGACGGATGGCACGATGTCATTCGCAAGATTGGCGACCAGCATGAGAAGTTCGCCTTTGCGCCGGGCACGACAGTCGACGGCAATCCCGAAAATATCACTGATGCACGGAAGCTTGAATCCAAACCCTAACCCGCTCAATCGCTCCTTCTTCGCCCGTAATCCACGTCGCGTAGCTCGCGAACTTCTCGGTAAAGTGCTGGTACGTCACTGCGACGGCCTGCACCTTTCCGCTCGCATCGTCGAGGTCGAGGCCTACCTCGGAGAAAACGATCCCGCAGCTCATGCTGCCGCGGGCAACACTACCCGCACCTCAGTCCTGTTCGGACCCCCTGGCTTCGCCTATGTTTATTTCATTTACGGCAATCACTATTGCCTTAACGTTTCGTGCGAGCGGGAAGGAAAGGCGGGATCGGCTCTTTTCCGCGCTCTCGAACCCCTGGTTGGCATCGAGGACATGGCGCGAGCAAGGAATATTTTCATTCGAAGCCCCCGCGATCTTCCCAAGCTAACCTCCGGCCCAGGACGCCTCGCCGAAGCCTTCGGCATTACGCGTGCCCGCGACAACGGCTGCGATCTCGCTTCTCCCCGCTCCAGCTTGTGGATTGGAGAAGACGGCTTTCGCGTTCGAGACCTTCAAATCACTCCGCGTATCGGCATCCGCAAAGCAGCTGACCGCCCTCTGCGCTACTTGCTGGCAGGAAACGCTTTTGCCTCCGGCCCGAGGACATTGCGCTAACTCTCACGTGATGGTTTCAATTTACAATTCGCCCCACTGCCCAGGAATGCCGCCAACCCTGACTACAGCATCGACGCTCTGCGAATCGTTGAAGTGGCCCCCCCCCAACCTTGACATTTGGGTGTAAACTGTCGCCCGGGTCAAATGGCGAAACCCCGCGCAGGTAAAGGCATTTGACCGATCAGCGGATAGCTCCGAACAAGACGGTGTGAATGGACCGCATATTTTTGCAGCATCCTCCCGACGGAACGAATCATCAGATTGGCTAGGAATGCGCATGTCCCGATTCGCTGCATTTCGTTCCCTGGTCGTCTTTCTGGGTGCTCTCGCCGCCACCGTGCCGACGCTCGCGCGAGGACTCGATAGCGGTGCGCTCCACTCTGAAACGGCTGCATCTCCTGCGAATATTGTGATCGGGTTCGTAGGCGGCTTCGTCAGCCATGATAATCCTCACCACGGTCCGGTTCAGCTCGCGCAGCGAATCCGGCAGACTGTACCCCAGGGAACTTTCATCGGGGTCTTTGAAAACCGGCGCCGCAAACGAGCCTATGACGCTGTTGTCCGCCTGCTGGACACGAACCGTGACGGCGTTCTTTCCGCTGAAGAAAAGGCTCGGGCGCGCATAGTCCTATTCGGCCAAAGCTGGGGAGCTGCAGCAGCCGTGGCGCTCGCCCGCGATTTGCGAAGGGAAGGGGTTCCTGTCCTGCTTACGGTTCAAGTGGATAGCGTAGCCAAGCTGTGGCAAAACGATTCCGTCATTCCAGATAACGTCGCTGAGGCCGTAAATTTCTATCAGCCACATGGCCTCGTCCACGGTCGCGCCCAAATCGTTGCCGCCGATCCCGCCAGAACTGACATCCTGGGAAATTACCGCATGGATTACCGCAAGGATCCAGTCCAATGCCCCCAAGCCTCCTGGTTCGACCGCGTCATTACCCCCGGCCATATGGAAAGTGAGTGCGACCCGCATCTCTGGTCGCAAATTGAAAACATGGTGCGGCAGCGGCTGGTGCTTCACGACACTGCTGCGAAAACGTCCACTCCCGCCTCATTCGAGCCGCACCCTTAGCCAGCCAATTTTAATTTGACAGAGGCAACACGATGTTGTCGATCAGCCGAGTCACCCCCACGAATGCGGCCACTGCCACGAGCCCGCCGCCCATGACGTCTTCGACTGGATCTAGGTTCCAAGGATCTACGATTTCAAAATAGTCGAGACGAACGGCTTTTTCCGTCGCGAATTCTCCCCGGCCAATCCCCATGAGTCTTGCCACGTCGCGCTCGCCGGCGTCCCACGATTTTTTCACGCTCATCAGCGAACGATGCAACACCACTGCTTGTTTTCTTTGTTGCGGATCGAGAAAGACATTCCGCGAACTCATGGCCAGCCCATCGGCCTCCCGCACAATCGGGCACGCAATAATTTCCACAGGAAAATTCAGGTCACGCACCATGCGGCGAATGATCGCAACCTGGGCCGCATCTTTCTGCCCGAAGAATGCCGCATTCGGCTCGACGATATGGAATAACTTGCCTACTACCGTCGTAACCCCGCGAAAATGTCCGGACCGTGATCGGCCGTCCAGCTTGTCACTTAGCCCTTCCACCGTGATCCACGTCACAGCGCCGGCCGGATACATTTCCTTGACCGATGGCGCAAAAAGGAATTTCACGCCTTCTTCTTCCAATAGGGCACGGTCGTGTTCAAAGTTTCGCGGATATTTCGTCAGATCTTCGTTAATGCCAAACTGGGTTGGATTTACAAAAATGGACGCCGCAACCATATCGCATGAAACCTTTGCCGCCCGCACCAGTGACAAATGGCCCTCATGCAATGCCCCCATGGTCGGAACGAATCCCAGTCGTTTGCCACGGCTGCGTTCTGCGCGGCACAAAGCTCGTATCTCTTCGATGGTGTTGCAGACTTTCATGGTGTCGAATGGTCCGTCCGGGGAACGGGTTTTCAGCTCGTGGGGATCCAGCGGATTGCCACTTGCGCGTCTTGAAGCTCGCCCTCGACGATCCCGCGATTTCGGCGAAGTGCAATCTTGTCCGGCTCGGAAGTGGCCGGTTTTTGGTCCACAAGAATCGCCACTGCCCGCCCGTAAGGCCACGCCGATGCCGGCAATTGCGCCAGCGCATCCAAAACTTCTCCTGGCTTTAATACTTGCTCTTCATTGGCGGCGATGCCGGTCAGCAATCCCACGCGATCCGCCCGGATCACCAGATACGGATTGCTCCAATGCTTGGTCTCTTGCAGCGATGGATACTTCGAAGCATCGGCCGGGGTGATGGACCGCAACAGAGTAGCCGCATCCGCCGCCGGCGGCGTGTTCTGCCGCGAGCAGGCGGCGAGGGAGAAGCTCGTCACCAATACCAGTCCAACAACAGTTCCGATGAAGGTCTGCGAACCGTCCGCAACGCCGAAAAAACTCACCGCACCACCATGGGCACGTCCGTTTTCACCGCCCACACCAGCGCGACCACCCACCCGATCATGGTCCATCCCAGGAAGAAGTTCAGCAATACGATACCGGTGATGTCCCGCTTGCTGCGGGCAAGAGCAATGATCGAAGGCAGAAAATACATGACAAAGCCGAAGCCGAAAATGGGGAATAAAAACGCGGGCAAGAGGTGTGTCATAACTACCTCCTCGATACGCATAGACTAGCACTGCCGCAGGCCGGGTTTGAAGTCCTACTCCGGGTTGTCTATTTGTGAAAGCCGGAGTTATGCATTGTTTCACCGCTGCATTGCCCGTTTCCGCGCCATCACGGTGTCCAATCCAGCCTTCGTCTCTTTCGGCAAATGATAAGACTCTTCATCTGAAGGATACTGCAGCGACTTCACATCCGAGCGAAACGTCTGCACGGCCTGGCTGATCAGCCCGGCCCCATCTCCGTAGCGGCGCACAAACTTTGCTGGAGGAGCAAACGTAAGGTTGAGAAGGTCGTGAAACACCAGCACCTGGCCATCGCATTCTGGACCAGCTCCAATGCCGATGGTCGGCGCGCCAATTTCCGCCGTAATCATCGCCGCCACCTCGCGCGGAATGCCCTCCAGCACAATGCACGCCACGCCCGCGCGATCAAGCGCCACGGCATCGCGCATAAGTTGCTCAATCCCGCCGAGATTTTTCCCTTGCACCCGGTATCCGCCCATCACGTTGACCGATTGCGGCGTCAGCCCGATGTGTCCCGCCACCGGAATCTCCGCATCAATGACGCGGCGAACCAGATCGGCCCGCTTTTCGCCACCCTCAATCTTCACTACTTCCGCACCGCCTTCTTTCACAAAGCGGGTGGCATTGCTCAGGGCGCTCTTGGGGTCAAGATGATAAGACCCGTAAGGCATGTCCGCCAGCAGCAGCGCCCGCTTCACGCCCCGCCGCACAGCCTTCACGTGGTGCAGCATTTCGTCCATGGTGACCGAGAGCGTGTTCTCGTAGCCAAGAATGGTTTGCGCCAGCGAATCCCCCACTAAAATCATCTCGATGCCAGCCTCGTCCACCAGGCGGCCCGTCGCGTAATCGTAGGCGGTGAGGCAAGTGATGGGTTCGTGACGGAGTTTGTATTCCCGCAGGGAAGCGGTGGTGACTTTCTGGGGTTTGCTAGAAAAAGAGCTGTGGGAAAAAGACTTGTCAGGCTCGTCGTGGAGACGCGCCCCATTCGGGGTGGTACTCATCCTAATCCTCCAGTGCCCCTCCGGCTCGGCCGGATAGAGCCCGTTAAGCATCTTCTCAAATGCTGGCACCATTTTACGCTCAACAAGCAACAACGGCCAGCGGGTATTTACGCCCCATCGGCTATCTCGTAGATACATTAAATTCAATAACTTACGAATTCTTCAGTTCTAATCGATTGCAGCACAGACCTCGAAGCGGCAGTTTAATGAAAACCGAAAAAACTTAAGGAGGTATCACCAAATCACCTTCCCGCCCCATCACATTTCGGAAACGCCCAAGAACGAGAGGGACAAAGCAAGCAACCGCCCGACCCCAACCGTCTTCTGGATCGCTTGCCGAGAAAATGACACCAACACGTCACGCCGGTAGTCACGGGGGCGCTTTTTATGCCCCCGCCACGTCCTGCCCGCCCAGCGGCAAGAAGTACTGCGTCCCCTTGATCGGCTCACTCACCTTGCGCAACAATTCCTGCAAGTCTTCATTGCGATCCACAAAATCAATGTCTGACGTATTCACAATCAGCAGATCCGACGACGTGTAGTGAAAAAAGAAGTGTTCGTACGCCTTGACCACTTCCTCCAGATATTCATCGCTGACGGCGCGCTCACCGGGCGCATTCTTTTTCTTCAGTCGCTTCTTCAGCACCTCGGGAGTGGCTTGTAGATAGATCACGAGGTCTGGCGTAGGCAGTTGCTCGCGAAAGTAGTTGTAGTAGCGGTTATATGTATCGAGCTCCTGGTCGGTGAGGTTAAGGCAGGCGAACAGTTTATCTTTCTCGATAATGTAATCCGCGACCACGGTCTTCTGCGAACGCGGGCCGAGGTCCAGCGCTTGCAACTGCTCGAAGCGTCGCACCAAAAACGTGAACTGAGCCTGAAAGGCCGCGCCTCGCTCGCCCTCATAAAAAGGACCAAGAAAAGGATTCGAGTCAGGCTCCATCACCCTTTGCGCATTCAGCCGCTCCGCAAGGATGCTGGCCAGCGTGCTCTTGCCGACTCGTACGGGACCTTCCACAGCAATGTAACGGGGCAGTTCGAAGAGATTAGCCATGGCCTCGCAATATTTCGGAATTTGCAGAATAGCTCGGATAACGCCGAGTGGCAATTGCGGGAAGAGTTAACAGCGTACTCCTTTGAATTCATGGGAAAATGGATCAGTCCACCATGACGCCATTGCGTGCGACGCTTCCTGCTATCCTAGGACCTTCGCTCAGCGGGGAACATCATGAAAATCAAGTCATCGGCTCTACCTCTTACGCTTCTATTTGCGATTTCTGCCGCGGCCCAAGCCGCTCCTCACTTCGATGGCCAGACTTGGTGGAATCACATCAAAGTCTTCGCCGATGACAAGCTCGAAGGCCGAGATACTGGCAGCCGTGGGGAGCGCGCCGCACAGGCTTATGCCGTCGAGCAACTCAAGAGCGCGGGCGCCGAACCCGCTGGCTCCAACGGCTTCTACCAGCCGGTAAAGTTCGTCTCCCGTCAGATTGTAGAGAAAGATTGCAGCCTCACCCTCGTCCGTGACGGCAAACGCGAGCCGCTCACGCTCGGAGAAGATGCCATCATTAGCACGCGCGTGATGCCCGCTCCCGCGGTCGACGCGCCGCTGGTTTTCGTCGGCTACGGCCTCAAAGTCCCCGAGAAAAACTATGATGACTTCGACGGCATCGATGTCCGCGGCAAAATCATTGTCATCTTTTCGGGATCGCCCTCCGAGATTCCAGGGGCGCTCGCTTCGCATTACCAGACTGCCGCCGAACGCTGGAAGGTATTGCGCGCCGCCGGCGCGATTGGAATAGTTTCCTTGATCAACCCAGCTTCCATGGACATACCATGGCCCCGCATGGCGCTCAATCGGGCTCATCCCACCATGGATCTCGACTATCCCGAGTTCAACGAAACCGAAGGTGGCAAGCTCGCCGTCACCGTGAATCCCGCAAGCGCCGAAAAATTCTTGGCTGGCTCCGGCCACACCTTTGAAGAAATCGCCGCTCTCGGTAAGGACCGCAAGCCCCTGCCGCACTTTCCCCTCGCGGTTTCGCTCGCCGCCAAAACGAAAGTGGACGTCACCAAAATTGAGTCGGCCAACCTGGTCGCCAAACTTCCCGGCTCCGACCCCGCCTTGAAAGACGAATACGTCGTCCTCTCCGCTCACATTGATCACATTGGAATCGGGGAACCCGTTAACGGAGATCGCATCTACAACGGAGCCATGGACAACGGTTCCGGCAGCGCCCTGCTCCTCGACATGGCTGCCAGCTTCAAGAAGAATCCCGAAACTTTGCGCCGTTCAATCCTGCTCGTCCTCGTCACCGGCGAGGAAAAAGGCCTCCTCGGCTCAAAGTACTTCGCCGCTCATCCCACGGTCGCGCAAAAATCCATCGTCGCCGACGTCAACGTCGACATGTTTCTGCCCATTGTGCCTCTTAAGCTTCTTACCGTGCTCGGCCTCGATGACTCCGACCTGGGCGACCGCGTGCGCGAGATCGCGCAATCAGTCGGCGTCAAAGTTCAGCCCGATCCCGAGCCGCTACGCAATCTTTTCGTTCGCAGCGATCAGTACAACTTCATCCGTCATGGTGTGCCCTCGGTGATCATGAGCGTGGGCGCGGAACCCGGTTCTCCCGAGCAGAAAATCATGAAGGACTGGCTCACCCAGCGCTACCACGCGCCATCCGACGACTTGAACCAGCCGGTCGACTTCGCCGCTGCCGCAAAATACGAAGAGATTGTCCGAGCCGTGCTCGTCAATATCGCCAACGACGATCATCGCCCGCAGTGGAAGCCAGACAGCTTCTTCCGCCGTTACGCGCAGTAGAAGACGTCGCCAGCCCTGTCCGGCTGAAATGTAATGAATGACCGCCTTTCGTCGATGGCGCGCGGGATTGTCCATTTACAATTCCTGCATGCTTGGATTAGCTCTGACCGGCGCCGTCTCCGCTGCCGCCGCTATTGCCGCAAGCTATCAATCCGTGGCGCCCACAGGGCAATGGTATGGACGCACTTTCACGGGCTTGACACGCGGCGCTCGCCAGATTGCGCTTACCTACGACGACGGTCCCAATGACCCCTACACCCTGCGCTTGCTGGAAGTCCTGGCGCTGCACCGTGTTAAGGCAACTTTTTTCCTCGTCGGACGCTACGTGCGCCAGCATCCGGAAATCGTCCGCGAGATCGTTCAAGCAGGCCACGTCGTCGGCAATCACACCTTCACCCATCCACTACTGACTTTCAAAAGCGAAACTGAAATCAGACAAGAACTCTCGGACTGCCGCATCGCTTTGCAAGACGCCATCGGCGAACCCTCAAACCTATTTCGCCCACCCTTCGGCGGACGCCGTCCCGCGGTGCTCCGATCGGCCCGTGACCTTGACCTGCAACCGGTCATGTGGAACGTAACCGGCTACGATTGGAACTCTCCTCCTGCCAAGGTGATTGAGAGAAAGGTGACCAGACAGATTCGCGGGGGCGACGTAGTCCTGCTCCATGACGGAGGCCATAAGCAAATGGGAGCGGATCGCTCCCAAACTGTCATTGCCACGGACCGCCTGATCTCCATTTATACATCCCAAGGATATGAGTTCGTAACAGTTCCGCAGATGACCGAGAAAAATTGCACTAGAAGCCGCGCATAAATCGTTTTCGAAGGGCACGGCTTCAGCCGAGCCGCCCACAGCGAATAAATGCGCGGGCTTTAGCCCCTGAGGGGCAGAGAACCTACTCCTTCGGTGGAACTTCTACTGCTGGCCTGGTTCTCTGACGCACAGGAACAACCGCGTGCGGCCCGCGCAAATCATTATCTTGATCTTGTTGACTATGTTCGAAACATGCTGAGCAAGCAATGGTTTGAATGCCCTTGGCTGCTCGACACTCTGAAGACTCGCTTCGGAACTACGGAAAACGTCCGTGATCCATAGTAGAGGATGTAAAGGATGTATGAGTAGGCATCGACTAGCGCCCGCGAATACAGACTCCACTGAAGCTGCGAGTCGATGTGAACCGTACGAAGCAAATTCCTTCCGACGAAAATGTGAGCGAGTCATCGTCGCTACTTAGGCTCTAAACGGAAAGCCAAAGGTGGGATGATGACAAATGCGGCTAAAAGAAAGAGCAAAAAAGCCAGAGGAGGCCCCCACGAAGAACACTCCGGACGAGTGCGAACTCGGGGAAGGCCAAGGGCAAGCTCCGACGCCCGCAAGCACGACGGCCATGACCGCGTCGAGTCGAGGGGCGTACGCGAAGCGTAATGGAAGCGCATCGCGCGCACGATATCGCTCCTAGAGTAGCGGACGAAAGCATGATGGTTTCATTCATCAGAACGCTCCGCTCTCATCCTCGTACCGCCGCAAACGCCTGCTTCGCTGCCGCAATTGTCTGCTCTATATCTTCAGGCGTATGGGTCGCTCCCAGGAACGCGGCCTCGTATTGCGACGGTGGCAGATACACTCCGCTGTCGAGCATGGCGCGGAAAAACTTGCCGAAAGCCTCGGTGTCCGACTTCGATGCGGAATCCCAATCCGTCACCGGCCCGGGCGTGAAGAACCAGGTAAACATCGAGCCAACCCGGTTGTAGCACAACGGCACACCAGCATCTTTCGCGACGGCGGCAATACCCTCAACCAGCTCTCCACTCAGCTTGTCGATCTTTGGGTAAATCTGGTCTTTGTGATCGCGCAAATGTTTCACCATCGCGCATCCCGCCGCCATCGCCAGCGGATTTCCGGACAGCGTGCCCGCCTGATACATCGGACCCAGCGGCGCCACCAGATTCATAATCTCGCTGGAACCGCCATAGGCGCCCACCGGAAGGCCGCCACCGATGATCTTGCCCATCGTCGTCAGGTCCGGATGAACGTTGTAAAGCTGCTGTGCCCCGCCAAAGGCCACGCGAAATCCGGTCATCACCTCATCGAAAATCAGCACCGACTTTTCGCGTTCCGTGATCAGGCGCAGAGCCACCAGAAAATCATCCGCCGCGGGAACACATCCCATATTGCCCACCACCGGCTCCACGATCACGCATGCAATCTGATGTTTGAATTTCTGGAATGCGTATTCCACCGCTTTGACGTCGTTAAAAGGTAACGCCAGCGTAAATTGGATAATCTCCTCGGGGACACCGGCCGATCCCGGTATGCCCAGGGTTGCCACCCCCGAACCCGCCTTAACCAGTAGCGAATCGCAATGCCCGTGGTAGCAGCCCTCGAATTTCACGATGTATTTGCGCTTGGTGTGCGCTCGAGCCAGGCGGATTGCAGACATCGTGGCTTCGGTTCCGGAGCTCACGAAGCGAACTTTTTGCATCGGCGGAAACGCACTCAGCACCAACTCCGCCAGATCTGCCTCAGAGGGCGTGGACGCTCCAAAGCTGGTGCCATTCACCGTGGCGCTTACGATCGCATCCAGCACGTCCGGCGCGGCGTGGCCGAGTATCAGCGCTCCCCAAGAGCCTACGTAGTCGATAAACTCGTTCTCGTCGGCATCCCAAATGTGCGATTCCTTCCCGCGCACAATGAATCGCGGCTCGCCGCCAACCGATCCAAAAGCCCGCACCGGCGAGTTCACCCCGCCTGGAATCATGCTTTCGGCGCGTTGCTGCAAACGGCGCGACTGCTCGACCTTCTTTGAGATTGTGGATGGCATCGCTCTGCCCCGGCCAAAGAAAGATGTCAATACATCGAATACCCGGCAACCGATTAATATAGCAGCGCAATCATCCGGAAATTAACCAGATATTCATGCTCCTGCCATCATTGTGCAATATCCCACCGTTAACTTAGGGTCATCAAGTTGCCCTTCTAACCGGGAGGGTTCTTAAGGACGGCTTCGGGGGCTCCGGGCTGTCCTTTTTGATTTTGTCCCTCGGCGAAATTACTTCAAATAGGCTCGGACCAGGCCGATCAAATCCTCGCCCAACTCTTCTGGAGACTCCATTTCGTGATCCGGATCCATCATATGCAGTCGAATGTGGTCTTCCAGAATTTCTGCCATCAATCCAGTAACCCGCCACCATCATTCGAAATGAATTCCGTCGCCTGGCCTTGGATGGCGGTGGCGCCTTGCGGAGCGTCTGGCGTCCGAGGGCCATGCCGGTAGAGGAGAACGATCTGACTGACAACCCTATCTTCTGCTATTTCTCCACGCTCACTCCTTTCCAGAACGCCACGTACCCTTTAATCTGCTTCGCTGCCGGCTTTGGCTCCGGATAAAACCACGCCGCCCCGGCGTTCCGTTTGCCGCCGACTTCAATATCGTAATAACTCGCCGTGCCCTTCCACGGACAAACCGTATGCGCGTCGCTTGGCTTGAAATATTCCTGGCGAATCGCTTCCGGCGGAAAATACTGATTGCCCTCGACCTCGACGGTCGCACCGCTTTCTGCCAGTACTGCGCCTTCCCACATTGCTTTTGTCATAGTGCCCATATAGATTCCTATCAGGTCAGGCAGTTTCAAAACGTTCCCAGGGCAACATGCTAGAAGCGATAACGCAAACACGATTCAACGGACACTCCATGGTCGGCACTCTCGAGCGAGTGCTGGTGTGCTCGCCTTGCGCCGCCGGATGGCAACGTCCCGAGTGCGCCGCACACTGGCGCGATCTCGGCTTTCATCACGCTCCAGATTTCGAAACGGCTCGGGCGCAGCACGATGCCCTATGCCATCAGCTAGCCTCTGCCGGCGCGGAGGTCATCGAACTCGCCCCTTCGAATGAACTCTCCCTCGACGCCGTCTACACTCACGACGCCTCGCTCCCCACCGATTTTGGCCTTGTCGCCATGCGTCCCGGCAAACCGAATCGTGCTTCCGAAGGGCAGTACCACGGCGCCTTCTGCATGCAGCTTGCTATCCCTGTGCTCGCCGAAATAGTTGCGCCAGGCACAACCGAAGGCGGAGACATGGTATGGCTCGATTCCAAGACGCTGCTCATCGGCCACGGTTATCGCACCAACTGCTGGGGCATCCAGCAGATGCGTGAACTGCTTGCCCCCAAAGGCGTGGAAGTTTTTGCCGCGCCGTTGCCCCACGGCCCAGGTCCGTCCGCATGTCTGCACCTGATGTCGCTGATTAGCCTGCTGGACGATCACACAGCTCTCGTCGATCTGCCCTGGCTCGCAGTCGAAACCCTCCAACTTCTGAAATCCCGCGGATTCAAGTTCGTCGAAATCGATTCCTGCGAGCGCGACCGCCTCGCCTGCAACGTCCTCTCACTCGGCAACAATCGCTTGCTTGCGATTGAAGAAAATCGCAGCACAAACGCTCGTCTCCGCCAAGCCGGATTCGAAGTCCGGACCTTCTCCGGCAGCGAAATTTGCATCAATGGCAGCGGTGGTCCCACCTGCCTTACTCGTCCGCTGTTGAGAGGCTGAGCCGCAGGCACGAACGATGTGGAGACAGCCGCCTCGGCGGTCACGGCAGAGCGAAGCTCGCCGGCCTCCTCCACGTCTCTCTCCTGCTAAAATAAGCCTGCATGCTTCTTCCCTTCGTCCGCGAACTCTTCGTGGACGTAGAAAAGCTTCCCGCCTTCGCGCGTGTAGCCTCCCACCTTAAGGAGGGCACGGGGCGCATCCGTGTCTCCGGTGTCGTAGCGCCAGCAAAAGCCTTGCTCCTCGTGCTGTTTCAACGCGCCGCCGGACGCCCGTTGATCTTCGTCGTCAGCGATAACCGCGCCGTGGAAGAGTTTGTTCCTGTCCTTCGCGGTTTTTGTGAACTCTCTGCCGCCTGCGATCCTGACTCGATCATCTCCTTGCCCGCACGCGACGTCCTTCCATTCCAGAATCTCTCCCCGCACTCTGAACTCCAGGAAGAGCGCGCCACAGCTCTCTGGAAGATTGCCACTGGAGCCGCATCCATAGTCGTTTCGCCGGTCGCCGCCACAGCCATCCGCTTGCGCTCGGGCGACTACTACTCCGATCTGGCACGCACCGTTCGCCGTGGCGAATCTTTTGATCTCGAAGCGCTGCTCGCGCACCTCAACACTGTTGGCTACACTCCGGCGGACGTGGTCGAAATGCCCGGTCAATACGCCGTCCGCGGCGGCATCCTCGACGTTTATTCTCCCGAGGCCGACCGCCCCTTGCGCATCGAATTCTTCGGCGATGAAGCCGATTCCATCCGCAAATTCGATCCCGCCTCGCAGCGCTCTTCCACGCCGGTCGATGAGGCTTTGCTGCTTCCCCTCACCGAAACCCCGGTCAGCGAGCATCTTCTTGGCGCGATTCACACCCGCCTCAGTGGCAAGCGAATTGTCGGTAACCAGGAAATCGTCGAAGCCGCGGTACGCTCCGGTGGAGTCAACGTCTTCCCCGGCTGGGAGTTCTACACTCCCGTAGCCGGTGCCGACGGCACCCTGTTCGATCTCATCCCGCGTGCCTCCGTTCTCCTCGACGAACCGGATCAAATCAACCAGGAATTTGACCGCTTCTGGACCCGGGTTCATGAAGCTCACGAACGCAGCGGCGTCGGCAATCTTGTCCGCCCCGAAGATCTCTACGTGCCGCCGGACGCCTGGTGGCAGAAAACCGGAGCGCTTCCGGGCGCCGACATCGAGCACCTCGGCATCACCCGAACTTTCAGCGACGAAGGGAACTCAGTCGCGTTCCTCACTCAGCCCTCGCCGCGCTTCCACGGGGCAGTTCCCGCGATGCTCGAAGAGGTGCAAAAGCTCGACCGAGAGGGCAAACGCGTCCTTTTTGCCGTCCCCAATATCGGCGAGGTTGAGCGTCTCGCCGACGTCTTTACTGAGTACAACGTCTCTTTCCGCCTGGGAAGCCGTACCCGTGGCGGCGAAAGCTATGCTGACGAAACCAGCTATTTCGCCGGCGAAGTCCTTACCACCACACTGGCCACGGCGTACATCCCTGATGGCGTCCTGCTCCCCCAAGCCAATCTCGCCATCTTCGGATCGCGCGATCTTTTCGACGAATCCGAGACTGTTGCCTCGCGCCCCCAGCGATCAAAATCCAAAGTCTCCGCTTTCCTCTCCGACTTCCGCGATCTGCAAGTCGGCGACTACGTCGTCCACGTCGAGCACGGCATCGGCCAGTATCAGGGCCTTAAAGAAATCAATCATGGCGATGGTCCCGCCGAGTTCATGTTGCTCGAATTCGCCGAAGCAGCTCGACTCTATGTTCCGCTGACGCGCCTCGATCTGGTTCAGAAATACCGCTCCTCCGAAGGCATCAAGCCGGCGCTGAGTCACCTCGGCACCCAAGCCTGGTCGAAGACGAAATCTCGCGTCCGCAAGGCCATGAAAGACATGGCCGACGAACTTCTCAAACTCTATGCCGAACGCAAAACCGCGGTCGGACACCCCTTCCCGCCAGGCAACGAATGGTTCCGCGAGTTCGAAGATGCCTTCGAATTCAGCGAAACCGAAGACCAGGCCCAAGCCATCACCGACGTGATGCGCGACATGGAGTCCTCCCAACCCATGGATCGGCTGCTCTGCGGTGATGTCGGCTATGGCAAAACTGAAGTCGCCATGCGCGCCGCTTTCAAAGCCATCAGCGACAACAAGCAGGTCGCGGTTCTGGCGCCCACCACTGTCCTTGCGTTCCAGCACTTCGAGACTTTCAAGCAGCGCTTCGCTCCCTTTCCCGTCGCCATCGAGATGATCAGCCGTTTCCGCAACGCCAAGCAGCAGAAAGAAATCCTGCAAAAAACCGAGGCAGGCAAGATCGATGTCCTCATCGGCACTCATCGCATCCTATCGAAAGACATCAAGTTCTCCGATCTCGGCCTCCTCATCGTCGACGAAGAACAGCGCTTCGGTGTCCGCCACAAAGAACGCATCAAGCAAATGCGCAAGCAGGTAGACGTGCTCACCATGTCAGCAACGCCCATCCCGCGCACGCTGCACATGTCGCTCGTCGGCCTGCGCGACATGAGCGTGATCGAAACTCCGCCCAAAGATCGCATGGCGATTCAAACTGTAGTCGCCAGTTGGGACGAAAAATTAATCCAGTCCGCCATCGAGCAGGAACTAGAGCGGGGCGGCCAGGTCTATTTCGTCCACAACCGCGTCGATTCCATTTGGGAAATCGCCGCGAAAATTCAGGGGCTCGTTCCTCCCGCGCGAATTATCGTCGGCCACGGACAAATGTCCGAAGGCGAGCTCGAAAAAGTGATGCTCAAGTTCATGCACCACGAAGCCGACGTCCTCGTTTCCACCACGATCATCGAAAACGGTCTCGACATCCCGCTCTGTAACACGATTTTGATCAATCGCGCCGATCGCCTCGGCCTCTCCGAACTTTACCAGCTGCGCGGCCGCGTCGGCCGATCCAGCCGTCGCGCCTACGCCTACCTCATGCTTCCACCGGAAATTGAGCTCACGCCCATCGCTCGCCGCCGTCTCGCTGCTCTCAAGGAATTCTCCGACCTCGGCGCCGGATTCAAAATTGCCGCCCTCGACCTCGAACTCCGCGGTGCCGGCAACATGCTCGGCGGGGAGCAGAGCGGACACATTGAAGCCATCGGCTTCGAGCTCTACACCCAAATGCTCGAGCGCGCCGTCCGCGAGATGAAAGGCGAAGCCGCCCCCGACGAAGCCGAAACCCAGCTCAACCTCGGCCTCAACATTCGCATCCCCGCAGACTACGTCCCGGAAGAAAATCAGCGCCTGCAGATGTACAAACGCGTCGCCCGCGTCGAAACCGAATCGCAATTGAGCGATGTTGGGTTGGAATTGAAGGATCGCTACGGCCCGCCCCCGCCTGCTGTCCGCAACCTGCTCGACTACGCCTCGCTAAAATTGTTGTGCATGAAAGTTGGCGTCAACGCCATCGAGCGCAAACGGGATTTCGTCACGCTGAAATTTCAGCAGAACGCTGCCGTCGACCCGGACCAGCTAGCCCGCTTCGTCTCCGCCCAGCGCGGCGCACAGTTCACACCCGATGGAATGCTGAAATTTGTTTTGAAAGCAACAGCAGCGGAAGAAGTATTACGCGCGCTGCGCACGGTTCTCGAACAACTGGCAAGTACAGAAAAGTCGCAAAATGCCGCCCAAGCTCTGTCCTCCTGAGCGAAGTAACAGCTTTGCGACAGCGAAGCTGTTATGAAGTCGAAGGACCTCGTTCTCCCTTGCACCGTTACGGATCTTGCGAGGCCTTTCTGCCACACTCTGTGCCTATGATGTGTTCTCGGAAAAAGGCGGCCAAGCTCTTAAGGGTGCTGCCTCATCCAAACCGCAAGTCCCAAACAGCGGCTACGATTCAGGAATGCTCGCGCGACCGTGGAACAGCGGCGCTTCAGCGCCGCGTTAAATCCCAGAATTGACATTGGCTTTTAGCACCCCATGATCTGCCCCGCCGCCGCCCATTCGCCATGCGCAAACTCAAACTTGTACAATTGTCCGGCAACAGAAGGCGCACCGCCAACGACTAACCACCAGCGACTACCGACCGCCTTATGACGATGAAAGTCCGCAAAGCCGTTTTCCCCGCAGCCGGGCTGGGCACACGCTTCCTTCCCGCAACCAAAGCCCAGCCCAAGGAAATGCTTCCGCTGGTCGATAAGCCCATCATCCAATACGGCGTGGAAGAGGCCATGGCCTCGGGTTGCGACCAGATCCTTATCATCACCGGACGCGGCAAGCAGGCCATCGAAGACCACTTCGACGTCAGCTACGAACTGGAGACTATGCTTGAGCAGCGCAACAAGACCGATCTGCTCAAAATCGTCCGTTCCATCTCCGACATGATTCACGTGGCCTACGTTCGCCAGAAAGAAGCCCTCGGCCTCGGCCATGCTGTTCTCATGGCTCGCGAACTCGTCGGCAACGAGCCCTTCGCCGTCCTCCTCGCCGATGATGTGATCGACGCCGAGGTCCCCTGCCTCAAACAAATGGTGGAGGTCTTCGATCAGATGCAATGCTCGGTGCTCGCCACTCAGATCATCGAAGGCAAAATGATTTCTTCCTACGGTGTCCTCGATGTGAAACCCGTGGACAACGGCCGATTCGGCTCGCGTCTATTCGAAATCAAGAACATGGTGGAGAAGCCCAAGCCCGAAGACGCACCCTCGAACCTTGCCATCATCGGCCGCTACATTCTTACACCTGCAATCTTCGACTGCCTTGCCAACACGCCCTCCGGCTCGGGTGGCGAGCTGCAGCTCACCGACGGCATGCGCCTGCTGCTCCGGAAAGAAAAAATGTACGCCTACGTCTACGAAGGCCGCCGCCACGATACCGGCGACAAACTAGGCTTCCTCAAAGCCACCGTAGAATTCGCCCTCAAACGCGAAGACCTGGGTGAACCATTCCGCGAATATCTGAAAAACCTGAAACTCTAACTCGATTTGTCATCTTGAGAGAAGGTTGTGCTTCGCAAATGCGAAGCCCAACCGCAGTCGAAGGATCCCTCGCAACCATTCGCTACCTTCGACACCGCAAGGAATTTCAACGCTAATCTGCTTTAGCCCCTAAGGTAGTTCCTCATCTGCCTATCGAGCCCCGCAGCTTCTTCGACTTCTCCTCCACGCCGCGCGCCAACTTCTCCTTGTGCACCTCCAGCTTCTTCGCAATCGAAGCATCCGCCAGCCCAATCATTTGCGCCGCAAGAATCCCCGCATTAATCGCACCCGGTTTACCGATGGCCACGGTCGCCACCGGAATTCCCGCCGGCATCTGCACTGTCGCCAGCAGCGAATCCATCCCTTGCAGCGGCGTAGAAGGAATCGGCACTCCAATTACTGGCAACGTAGTGTGAGCCGCAATCACACCCGCGAGATGCGCCGCTCCACCGGCACCGGCAATAATCACCTGGATCCCGCGTCCAGCGGCCTTCCGCGCGAAATCCGCCGTGCGGTCCGGTGACCGGTGCGCCGAAGTCACATCAATCTCATATGCGATCCCGAACTCGTCCAAAACCTTCCCGGCCTCGCGCATGATCTCCAGGTCAGAATCACTCCCCATCACAATCGATACAAGTGTCTTGCTCATCAGTCCTCTTATTAATTAAATTAATTAAGGTCTTGGCTCCCACTACCCTGTCATCCTGAGCGCGGATGTTGCTTGGCGAAGCGAAGCAAAACCGCAGTCGAAGGATCTCTCCCTTACCCGCGCCGATTGCCGCCTTAGGACTTCTCAAAACCTGCGATTATTTCTTCAGCGCCCGCGCCGCAATGTCCTTCCGGTAATGCGCACCCTCAAAGCGAATCTTCGCGCACGCTTCATACGCCCGCGACACCGTCGTGTCCAAATCCTGAGTCCTCGCCGAAACTCCGAGCACCCGTCCGCCAGAAGTATAAAATTCCCCATCGCGCTTAGCTGTTCCGGCGTGAAATACCTTCACTCCATCAACCCCTGCGGCCTCGTCCAGTCCCGTTATTTTCTTCCCTACCTCGAACGTCCCGGGATATCCGCCCGAAGCCATAACCACGCACACCGACGCGTCGCTTGACCACTTGAAATCGCCTTCGCTGACTCGCCCTTCTATCGACGCCTCCAGTGCCTCCACCAGATCGCTCTCCAACCGCATCAGAATCGGCTGCGTCTCTGGATCGCCAAACCTGCAATTGAATTCCAGCACCATCGGACCCCGCGCCGTCATCATTAACCCGCAATAAAGCACACCCTTATATTCCGCGCCCTCCGCCTTCATTCCCGCAACCACCGGACGTGCAATGTGATTCAGAAGCCAGTCACGCATCTTGTCGTCGACAATGTCGGCGGTCGAGTACGCACCCATGCCTCCAGTGTTGGGCCCCGTGTCTCCGTCGCCCACGCGCTTGTGGTCCTGCGCCGCCACCAGCGGGGCTACACGTTCCCCATCGCTCAACACCAGAAATGAAAGTTCATCGCCCGTCAGGCATTCTTCCAGCACCACCCGCGCTCCGGCCGCCCCCACCATCTTGCCGCTCAACATTTCGGCCGCCGCACTGGCCGCTTCTTCCTTGCTCACCGCAACCACTACGCCCTTTCCCGCCGCCAATCCGTCGGCCTTCACCACCACCGGCGAGTGAAAGTGCGTCAGCGCCGCGCGCACCTCCTCCACCGAGTCGCAGATCGCATACGCCGCGGTTGGAATGTGATGACGCTGCAGAAATTCCTTCGCAAAGCTCTTGCTCGATTCCAGTTGCGCCGCCGCTTTTGTCGGCCCGAACGCAGCCCACCCGCGTCTTGTGAACTCATCCACCACGCCCAAGGTGAGCGGCAACTCCGGACCGACCACCGTAAGGTCGGGGCGAACTTGCTCTCCAAGGGCCACAATCGACTCCAAACTTTTCAGGTCAACCGGCAGGCATTCGGCTTCCTCCGCGATCCCCCCGTTGCCCGGAGCACAATAGAGCTCTGCCACCCGCGTGGATTCCCGTAACTTCCACACCAGCCCGTGCTCGCGTCCACCGTTGCCAAGAACCAGAACTTTCATAGCTGGAGAAAGTCAAGGTTAGGGTAGAGCAGGAAGCCTGTCAAACGCGCCTGCATTCGGTTACCCCTGTGATCCTCTCTGTCCCCTGTGTTAAAGGTTCACCGTCTCTCCCATTAACCATAATTAAACCCGAGTCGTATAATCTCCTCAGATGATCACCGTCTCCAAAGAAGACTATCTCAAAGCCATCCTTGAGGCCGAGAGTGAGGGAGAATCGGTGATTTCGGCCCGACTCGCGGACTGGCTCAAAGTTTCAGCACCTGCCGTCACCATGGCCGTGCGCCGCCTGAAGAAGGATCGCCTGGTTCGCGTCCCGGCTGATGGCCACGTGCGCCTCACCGCCGCCGGCCGCAAGATCGCCCGCAAGCTCACCCTTCGTCACCATCTCATCGAACGCATGCTGGCGGAGCTCTTCGGCATGGAGTGGTGGAAGGTTCACGACGAAGCCGAGCGCCTCGAGCACGCTGTCTCCCCTGACTTCGAGGCCAAGCTTCTCGCCAAGCTCGGCAAGGGAGGCATCTGTCCCCATGGCAACCTAAGCGAGATGGAAAGCCCTGCCAGTCGCCGTCATCGCGGTCTGGTGCTGCTGGCGGAAGCCGCGCCCGGGGCTGTCTACTCGATCAGCGGAATTTATGAACGCGACCGGCGTCTGCTTGAATTTCTAGAAGCCCGCGGCATTCGTCCCGGAGCGAAATTGCGCCTGCTCGAACGCAACTATGACCAGACGCTCACGCTATCCACGACGGCTGGCAACATCTCCCTTGGCCGCGCAGCCACCGAACGCGTCTGGGTTACCCCAGCAGATCAGCGCCCCCGCTAAGTGTTGCCATCCTTAGCGTAGCCGTTTTTCAGGCGTAATGATGGATCTCCCGCTTAACCGGCAAAGAGCGTCAGCCCAACACCACCATGCCGCCCTGGGTTAACTATAGTTTATTCCATCGTGTATACTTAGGCTAATCCCTATCGGAGAGAACTCCGGCTGGGATGCCAAAGAACGATGCCAAAGAACAACGACTACCTAGCCCGCATTCAATGAAGCCCCTCACCTCCGAAGAGCAGCTCATCATCACTCACGAAGACGTCGACCGCGCCCACGATCGCGTTCGGGTTTCGGCAGCTCGTGCCCGCCGAGGCTTTTCATCGAAAGCCCGCCTTCTCTGGTTGCTGGTCGGTCCCGGAGTCCTGGTGATGCTGGGTGAGAATGACGGCCCCAGCATGCTCTCTTATGCCGCCACCGGCGCCCGGTTCGGCATCAGTTTCTTCCTTCCCTTTGTCGTGCTGACCTTCTGCATGGCGATCATCGTCCAGGAGATGACCGTCCGTCTCGGCGCAGCCACCTACCGCGGTCACGCCGAACTTATCTTTGAACGCTTCGGCCCTTTCTGGGGTTGGTTTTCCATGATCGACCTAGGCATCGGCAACTTCCTCACCCTTATCACCGAGTTCATTGCGATCCGCGCCGGCCTCGGATTTTTCGGTGTGCCTCCCTGGCTCGCAGTCCTCATCGCCCTAGTCATCCTCTACGCCGCCCTCATGAGTCATCGCTATTGGACCTGGGAACGTATCACCCTGGCCGCAGCTATTTTCAACTTGATCTTCGTTCCAGTCGCGCTGATGACGCATCCGAGCTGGCACTCGGTCGGCCATGCGCTGATCACCTGGCAACCACTTCCGGGCTTGAACAAGGACACTTTGCTCATCGTCCTTGCCGACATCGGGGCTACAGTAACGCCGTGGATGCTCTTTTTTCAGCAGAGTGCAACCGTCGACAAAGGCATGACCGTAAAAGATATCCGCTTCGGCCGCATCGACACCGTGCTAGGAGCCGCACTCGCGACCGCCGCGGCTCTAGCCACGATTCTGGCGACCGCCCCACTCTTCGCCCATCAGATGTCAGCCGCCAATTTTCAGGCCGCTGAATTCGCCCAGGCTCTCCAGCCCATTATCGGTCGTTTCGGCGCATCGCTATTCGCTCTCGGCATGGTTGAGGCCGGCATTGTCGCTGCCATCACCATTTCAACTTCCTCCGCCTACGCCTTCGGCGAGGTCACCCACAAACCTCACAGCTTGAATCTCCCCATGGGCGAAGGCAAGTCGTTTTACGCCGTATTAACCCTCTGCGCCATGGGCGCCGCGGCTATCGTTCTCATCCCTGGACTTCCGCTCGTCTATGTGGTCCTCGTCGTAAACGTAGTCGCCGTTCTCGCCATGCCTCCAGCGTTGGTATTCCTTTACATGCTGGTAAACGACAAAGAGATCATGGGCGACCTCGTCAGTCCGTTGTGGGCAAACATTCTCTCTGCCGGAGTCGTATTTGTCCTCACCGCCGCCGGCGTCCTCTTCGCCATCAGCATCATCGCCCCCAACATCTTCGCCGCTCTGGGAGGAACGTAGCATGCTGCCTGAAGAGATGATTACTTGTCATTCCGAGGGCCTTGTTTCTGGCCCGAGGAATCTGCTGCTCCGCTTAAAGCCTTAGAGGACTAGATAATCGGCGCATTTGAAACTGGGAAGCTGGCCCACGATGAAAAAAGACCAAACCAAAATCAGTCCCTCCGATCAAACCCTGGCCCTATCCTCGCTGGAGCACGACCAGCTCGCCAACGCCAAGAAACATCCCATCCCGCGCCGCCACCTCAAAGGTTCGGAGCTCGCTGTCATCTGGGCCCTGCGTGTCTACCTCCTGTTCATGATGACGGTCGTCGCCTATCAGGTCTGGATTGCCGCCCACTAAAGACCTTGTCATGAATGCATGGGATGGGTATGTGCACTTAGAAGATAATCACTTGGCATAACCATTTGTCATTCCGAGGGCCTTGTTTCTGGCCCGAGGAATCTGCTGTTTCGTACGCATCATAAACAAACTGGGAAGGGCGCGACTTCAAGTCGTGCCGCTCAGCCCGTACATTCACATTAAAGATGCGGGCTTTAGCCCCTGGGGTCCGCTTCCTGGCGAGACCCGTGTTGAAGCCAACTGTCATCCTGAGGAAGCGGAGTCGCACGCAAAGCGGGCGACTCCCGACGAAGGACCGATGCTGCTCCGCAAGTATCTACGTCGCTGCAAACGTGCCCGCACACCTTCCCCCGCAACCCCGTAAAGATGTTTATGTGGTGGCAAGTTCCCTCCATCCCTTCCCCTTCGTTGACTTGCCTTTTCCCGCAACCTAAGATGTCCATTCAGCTCGCCGCGCATTCTAAATAACCAATGACCGACTCCCCGCTCATCGGCCAAACCATCTCGCACTATCGCATTGTCGAAAAGCTCGGTGGTGGAGGGATGGGCATTGTCTACAAAGCGCAAGATACTCGCCTCGATCGCTTCGTCGCTCTCAAGTTTCTTCCCGAGCAAGTCGCCCGTGATCCCCAGGCCCTGGAACGTTTTCGCCGCGAAGCCAAAGCGGCCTCTGCCCTGAATCACCCGAACATTTGCACCATCCACGACATTGGCGAGGAACACCACCGCGCCTTTATGGTGATGGAGTGTCTCGACGGCCTGACGCTGAAGCATCGCATCGCAGGCCGCCCACTCGATCTCGACCAACTCCTCCCCCTCGCCATCGAGATCGCGGACGCCCTGGATGCGGCACACGCGAAAGGCATTGTTCATCGCGACATCAAGCCCGCCAACATCTTTGTGACCGAGCGCGGGCACGCCAAGGTTCTAGATTTCGGTTTGGCAAAGGTCGTCAACCAGGGCGCTGCCAGCAGCGATGATGTCGAAACCATCGCGGCCTCCGATGCTCAACACCTCACCAGTCCCGGAGCCATGCTCGGCACCGTCGCATATATGTCGCCCGAGCAGGTCAAGGCTCAGGAACTGGATGCGCGCAGCGACCTGTTCTCATTCGGCGCCGTACTCTACGAGATGGCGACCGGTAAGCTGCCGTTTCACGGCTCGAGTTCAGGCGAAATTTGCGGAGCCATCCTGCACCAGGAGCCCGTTTATTCCTCCCAGGGAAACTCTCAGATTTCTGCCGGACTAGACCCAGTAATTCGCAAAGCCTTGGAGAAGGATCGCACCCTGCGTTACCAGAACGCAGCCGACATGCGCACCGACTTGCAGCGGCTGAAGCGGGATACCGAGACCGGTCGGCATGTCGCCACTTCGGATCATGTGGCGACCGGCATTTCTCCGACAAGTTCAAGCCAGACTCCCGTCCCTCCCGGCCGAGTTCAGTTCGGCAGAATGCTCCTTCTTATTCCGCTGCTTGCCGCGTTCGTTGCCGGAGGGCTTTACTATCGTTCGCATCAAGCCAAACCACTCACCGACAAGGACACCGTCGTCCTCGCCGAATTCGCAAATACCACCGGCGATCCCGTATTCGACGGCACACTTCGGCAAGGGCTTTCCGCACAACTCCAGCAGTCCCCGTTTTTGAGTCTCATTTCCGACGAGCGCATCGCCCAAACGCTTACTCTGATGGCCAGGCCAAAAGACGCGCGCCTTACCCCCAACATCGCGCGCGAGGTTTGCCAGCGCACTGCCAGCGCCGCCACCATTGAAGGCTCCATCTCCAATTTAGGCAGCCAGTATGTTTTGGACGTGAAGGCGGTGAATTGCCGCACTGGCGACCTGCTCGACGAGGAGCAAGTTCCGGTCACCGGAAAGGAGCAAGTTCTCAAAGCTCTTGGTGATGCGGCGACCAGGCTGCGCGCCAAGCTGGGAGAATCCTTGACATCCCTACAGAAATATGATGCGCCGCAGGCCAGCGTCACTACTCCGTCACTCGAGGCGCTCCAGGCCTATACCCTCGGCAATCGAACCACCGACGTGATCAACGACTACGCCGCTTCTATCCCTCTTTTCCAAAGCGCCATTTCGCTGGATCCGAATTTCGCTATGGCTTACTTGCGATTGGCCCAGAGTTATCAACCCCTGAGCCAGGTCACCCGTTGCGCCGAGAATGCTCGCAAGGCGTACGAATTGCGGGATCGCACGAGCACCAGCGAAAAGCTCGCTATTTCCTCGTTCTACGAGATGGTGGTCACGGGAAATCTTGAGGCGGCCCGCACTTCATACCAGGCATGGGCGCAAACCTATCCGCGTGACGACGAGCCGCCGACGAATTTGTGGACCATTTATACGTTAATGGGGGATTACGAGAAGGCTCGTGCCGCGGCGCTGCAAGCTTGGACGATCAACCCGGTCAGCGGCAATAACTACGTAAATCTCGCCTACAGCTATCAATGGATCGGCCAGCTCCAGCAGGCCAAGGCCACGGCACAAGACTCGCGCGCTCACAATATCGACTCGCCCTGGCTTCCTCTGCTTCTTTACAACGTCGATTTTCTTCAACACGATGCTGCCGGGATGGAACGGCAGGTCGTCGACGCCACCGGAAAGCCAGGAGTCGATGATCAGATTCTCTTCCTGCAATCCGAAACCGCTGCCTATAACGGCGAGTTCGCCAAAAGCCGCGACCTCGCGCACCGTGCCGCTGATTCTGCCTTGCGAACCGATGAAAAAGAAACTGCGGCGGAATATCAGGCGCACGCCTCGGTCCGCGATGCATTTGTCGGCAACATCGATGTTGCGAAGAAAGAGGCGCAAGCCGCCCTCGCACTGTCAAATAGTTGGGAAGCCGAATCTCTCTCCGCGATCACATTCGGCCTGGTTGGTGATTCCGCTCAGTCGGAACGCCTGCCTGCCGATCTAAACAAGCGCTTCCCTGACAATACCACCGTACAATTCCTTTACTTGCCCATGGCTCGTGCTGCCGTCGCGCTTCACTCCGGCGACGCCGCGCGATCCATCGATGCACTCGCTCACTCTGCCCCCTACGAATTGGCGGAAACAAATTATTCCTTCACCTTTGCCCTATATCCGGTTTACTTGCGCGGCCAGGCGGACCTCGTTGCCAAGCAGGGTGCCGCCGCCCTCGCCGAGTTCCAGAAAATTATCGACCACTCCAGCGTGATCGGGAACGAACCGATTGGTGCGCTCGCCCATCTCGGCCTGGCTCGCGCCTACGCCCTTCTCGGCGACAGCATAAAAGCCAAAACAGCCTATCAGGATTTCTTCGGGCTCTGGAAAAACGCCGACCCCGACGTCCCCATCCTCAAACAAGCCAAAGCAGAGTTCGCGAAGCTGCAGTAGCCTGCTACCGAGGTGTTCCTCGATGCTCCAGCTGAAAGGTTTGCACTTGACCGTCCTCTGGACACTTCGCATCTACCTTCGCTTCATGATGACAGTCGTCGTCGATCAAGTCTCGATTGCCACCAATTAAGACCATCTCATGAATGCATGGGGAGAGTATTGCTCTGAAAAGATAACCACTTGTAATTCCGGGGGCCTTGTCTCTGGCCCGAGGAATCTGCTGTTTCGCACGATTCATAAACGCATCGGGAAGGGCACGACGTTCAGTCGTGCCGCTCAGGGCCACTCATGATGAGGGCTTTTAGCCCCGAAAAGGGCGCCCCACTGTTCGAGTAAGACAGAAATTCACCCTGCGTTCCTCTGTGTCCTCTGTGTTTCCCGATTTATCTCACTCACGGCGGAAATGCTGGCTCTCCCTACGCATTCCCATCCAAAAAGACTAAACTTATGAGTTCTACGTACAGTGACGCCCGCCACCTCACGGCACCATCCATAAGGAAGGCATTCATGTCGGCCAACAGCTTTAATTCCCGCTCTCTTCTCAAAGTCGGTAACAAAGAATACGAAATCTACCGCCTCGACGCCCTCGACAGGCAAGGGATCTCCACGAAACATTTGCCATATTCCTTGCGCATCTTGCTCGAGAATCTCCTGCGCACCGAGGACGGCCGCAACGTGAAGAAGGAAGACGTGAGTTCGATGGCCGCTTGGAATAAAGATTCCAAGCCCGACAAAGAAATCGCCTTCACCCCCAGCCGCGTGCTGCTTCAGGATTTCACCGGCGTCCCCTGTGTCGTCGACCTCGCCGCCATGCGCGACGCCATGCAGCAACTCGGAGGCGATCCCGCTCTAATCAATCCTTTGCAGCCCGTCGAACTCGTCATCGACCACTCCGTTCAGGTCGACGAGTTCGGCACCGCCAGCGCATTCGACATGAACGCCCTCCTCGAGTTCCAGCGCAACCAAGAGCGCTACTCCTTCCTGCGCTGGGGACAAACCGGATTCCGCAACCTCGCCATCGTCCCTCCCGACACCGGTATCGTCCACCAGGTCAATCTCGAATATCTCGCCCGCGTAGTCTTCGTCAAAGAATCGAGCGGCAAGCGCACCGCCTACCCCGACACCCTCGTAGGCACAGACAGCCACACAACGATGGTGAATGGGTTGGGGGTTTTGGGATGGGGTGTGGGAGGCATTGAGGCCGAAGCTGCGATGCTCGGGCAGCCTGTTTCCATGCTCATTCCGCTGGTGGTCGGGGTGAAGCTTACGGGGCGACTGCGCGAGGGGGCCACGGCTACGGATCTTGTTCTTACGATTACCGAGATGCTGCGCAAGCATGGCGTCGTCGGAAAGTTTGTCGAGTATTTCGGTCCCGGCCTTAGTGATCTTCCGCTTGCCGATCGCGCCACCATCGCCAACATGTCTCCCGAGTACGGAGCGACTTGCGGTATCTTCCCGGTGGACAAAGAGAGCTTGAAATATTTGAAGCTCAGCGGACGCAGCCTGGAGCAGATCGCTCTGGTCGAAGCGTATTGCCGCGAGCAGGGACTTTTCCACGACGAAAAAACGCCCGCGGCGGAATACTCTGAACTTCTCGCGCTCGATCTCGGCACAGTCGAGCCCAGCCTTGCCGGCCCCAAGCGTCCGCAGGATCGCGTGATCCTCTCGCAGGCTGCGGACTCATTTCACAAAGCTCTGCCCTCTCTGCTTAAACCGAAATCGAGCGCGGCCGCCGGATCTTCGACCGCAGCTCAGACGGCGAAAGCCGGAACTTCCGCCACCTGGGAGCAGGAAGGCGGCAGTCCGGCAGCGGTTGGAGTGGAAGATCCCAACGTCCACGAGCACGTTCCCGCGAGTGTGAAGAATTCACTCAAACACGGCAGCGTCGTCATCGCCGCCATCACGTCGTGTACCAACACATCAAATCCCTCAGTGATGATCGGCGCCGGCCTGCTCGCCAAAAAAGCTGTAGAGAAGGGTTTGTCGGTCCCACCCTGGGTGAAGACTTCGCTTGCACCCGGCTCGAAGGTGGTGCGCGATTATCTGGAGAGTGCGGGCCTTACGGCGTATCTGGAGAAATTAAAATTTCACATCGTCGGCTACGGATGTACTACTTGCATCGGCAACTCCGGCCCACTGCCCGCCGAAGTCTCGCAAGCGATCGATGAAAAAGATCTCGTCGTCGCCTCGGTGCTTTCGGGCAATCGCAACTTCGAAGGCCGAATCAACTCTGAAGTCCGTGCCAACTATTTGATGTCGCCGCCGCTGGTGGTCGCCTTCGCACTTGCCGGACGCATCGACACCGATCTTCGCAAAGACCCGATCGGCAAGGGCAAAGACGGGAAGCCAGTTTACCTCGCCGACCTTTGGCCAACACAGCGCGAAGTAGAAGAGGCGATTGAGCACTCGGTCACCGCCGAGATGTTCGCGAAGAGTTACGCGGATGTCTTCCAGGGCGACGAGCGCTGGCGCAGCCTCGCCGTCCCCAAAGGCCAGACCTACGCTTGGGAAAAAGATTCCACCTACATCCGCCGCGCTCCGTACTTCGACGACATGAAGATCAAACCGTCGCCGGTGGGCGATATTCACTCTGCCCGCGTACTGGCGGTATTGGGAGACAGCGTCACCACGGACCACATTTCTCCCGCGGGATCGATAAAAAAAGACGGCCCTGCCGGAAGGTATCTGCAAGAGCACGGCGTCAAGCCGGGGGACTTCAACTCCTACGGCTCGCGCCGCGGCAATCATGAAGTGATGGTCCGCGGGACGTTTGCCAATGTCCGCTTGCGCAACAAGCTGGTCGCGACCGAAGGCGGATTCACCCGGCACCTCCCCACCAACCAGGAGATGTCGATCTTCGACGCTTCGCAGAAATACGTTGCGGAAGGCACGCCGTTGATCATCCTCGCCGGCAAAGAATACGGTTCCGGATCGTCGCGCGACTGGGCCGCGAAGGGGCCGCGGCTGCTCGGAGTGGAAGCTGTTATTGCCGAAAGCTACGAACGCATCCACCGGTCGAATCTAGTTGGCATGGGAGTTCTGCCTTTGCAATTTCCTGCTGGGCAGAATACTGAGTCTCTTAAGCTGACGGGCGAGGAAGTTTTCGAGATTACCGGCATCGGAGACTTGATCGACCACTACGCCGCCGGACGCCAAGTCAGAGTCCGCGCCACGTCAAGCAGAAGTACCGGCGGAGGCGGGAAGGACAAGCCGATAGAGTTCGATGCGTTAGTCCGCATCGATACGCCGCAAGAGGCGCTGTACTACGCTAACGGCGGGATTCTGCGGTATGTGTTGAGGCAGTTGTTGGCGGGGAAGCCGAGTCCGCAGACGGTGGGGGTATAGGAATTTTCCTAGCCACGCTTTTGAGAAGGGCGCGGATTCGTGCCGCGCACGTGTTCAGGCACGGCTCTGCAGGACATCGCCTCCCGGCGAAAAAACGTCAGATTTCGGGAGGTTGAGACCCTGCTGGAGAACCATGTCAGCCTCATTTTTCCGAATTTCAATCACCATGGCAGCCCGCATCACAGGTTCACGGTCGGAAATCAGACGTTCTGTGTCGCGGAACCGCACCACAGCCCATGGGTGAAGAAGGTCTAGGTTGACCTCTTCCTGGAGGCAGTGGGCTTTATGAGCGCGAAGACTGAGCCAAAGACCGTAGATCACTACCTATCGCTGAACTACCGCATTTCGGTGCACCGCGATGAGGAAGGCGACTACATCGCCGAAGTTGAGGGCCTGCCCGGATGTGTCGCTGACGGAAGCACTCCAGCCGAGGCTTAATCGCTGCGGTCAGCTAGGGAACTGGCGGCTGACCCAGCCTGCGCTGGTTTGCGGGGGTGGTTTTCACCCAGTTTGGATTTCCTGCTGGCTAACCGGGGCTGAAGCTCCTTTCCTCTCTCCACGGCTTACGCGGCGCTGAAGCGCCGCTCTTCCACGGTAGGCCCGCATTCGGGGCATCCCACATTCGTACAAAATCAAGGTCAAAGGCACATGGTCTAGGCATCGAATCGCCGGTCTTGACACGAACTCTCCCCTTGCATACAGTCTGGTTCGAGAGCGCCGTCGAGAGAGCACATGGTCTGGCTTTCTGGGTTGCATCGCCCCTAGCCACGAGCGGACGAACCACATGACCCTGGAGCGGGCGCCCAGCGGCTTCTTTTTACGACTGGCTGCGCCGCAACGCTCAGCCCGCAAGGACAAGTATCATGAAACGCGTTGCGGGGTATCGCCCGCCGTATCCCGGCACTCAACCAGATCATCTGCATCCGCCGTATGTGTCGTCTGCGAAGCGAGCTCCCACCAAGCCGCAGATACCCATTCCCTATACGCTGTCGGAGGTCACGGGGCCAACATTCGGAGCCGAAGCCGTTGCGCCAGGGGCGAGCGATTTAACGCGCCAGCACTCTGGCGAGCCGCTGGGCGAGCGCATTATTGTGAGCGGACGGGTGCTGGACGAAAACAGCCGTCCGCTGGCCAATACGCTGATTGAAATCTGGCAGGCGAACGCAGCCGGCCGGTACCAGCACGAGATCGATCAACACCAGGCGCCGCTGGATCCGAATTTCAGCGGATGCGGTCAAGCGATCACTGATGCCGAGGGCCGCTATCGCTTCGTCACGATCCGTCCGGGTGAATATCCGTGGGGCAATCACTACAACGGCTGGCGACCGGCGCACATCCACTTTTCTCTCTTCGGTCCGGCGTTCGCTACGCGCCTGGTGACGCAGATGTATTTTCCCGGCGATCCACTGATCCCGTTTGACCCGATCTTCAATTGCACGGCGGATGAAAAAGCGCGCAAGCGGCTGATATCCGTTTTCGACTGGGAAACTACTGTGCCGGAAACAGCGCTGGGTTACCGATTCGATCTCATTTTGCGGGGGCGCGACGCCACCCCGATGGAGGAATAAAGAAGAATGAGTTTGCAGGCGACTACGTCGCAGACGGTGGGACCGTATTTCAGTATTGGCCTGAGTTGGCTTTATCGTGACAGCCTGCTGGGCGAGGGCGTCTCAGGCGAGCGGGTTACGATTCAAGGAAGGGTTTTCGACGGCGACGGAGTTCCGGTGCCGGATGCGATTCTGGAAGTATGGCAGGCCAATGCGTCGGGCAAATATAACCATCCGGAAGACACGCAAGACAAGCCCCTGGAGCCTGGCTTCACAGGATTCGCTCGTGTGCCGGTGAACGCGGAAGGAGCATTTCGTTTTCCCACGATCAAGCCGGGGCCGGTGCCCGGGCCGCACGGCAAGGAGCAGGCTCCGCATCTGCAGGTTTCTATTTTCATGCGTGGAGTGTTGCGGCGAATGGTCACGCGAATTTATTTTCCGGATGAACCGCGTAACGGCGCGGACTTTATTCTTAATCTGGTGGAAGCGGCGAGGCGTTCGACCTTGATCGCAAAAAAAATAACGCAGAAAAGCGCAAAAGAGACCGGTTCGACTACGCTGGAGTGGAACGTGATTTTGCAGGGGCCGGAAGAAACTGTATTCTTCGACTTGGGATTGTAGCGACTGGACTGTAACCACTTGGATGGGCTTGTTCGATCCACTGTTCGGCTCCGCGGCAATGAGCGAAGTCTTCTCCGATGCCGCGCGTCTCCAGCAAATGCTGGACTTCGAGGCCGCGCTTGCGCGTGCCGAGGCAGGCTGTGGAGTTATCCCGGCAGGTGCAGCGAGGGCGATCGCTTCAAAGTGCAAAGTGGAGCTGATCGATGTCGAGGCACTCGCGCTGGCAACGGCCGATTCAGCGAATCCCGCGATCCCTCTGGTTAAACAGCTCACAACACTGGTCGCGAAAGACGATCCGGAAGCAGCGGAGTTTGTTCACTGGGGCGCAACCAGCCAGGACGCCAACGATACCGGGTTGGTTCTGCAAATCCGGCAAGCACTTCATATCATTGAAGACGATCTCGGCAGCCTGTGCACGGCCCTGGCCCAGCTCGCCCGGAAGCATCGTTCCACATTGATGGCCGGCCGTACGCTTATGCAGCATGCGCTGCCTACAACGTTCGGAGTAAAGGTCGCGGGGTGGCTGGACGCGATGAATCGACACCGCGAACGCGTCGCGGAAACCAGGAAACGGGCACTGGTTCTGCAGTTTGGCGGCGCGGTTGGAACGCTGGCGGCGCTTCAGGAAAAGGGATTGCAAGTGGCCGAGGCCTTGGCCGTGGAACTTCAACTGGAGCTTCCGAGCGCGCCCTGGCACACTCAGCGCGACCGCGTGGCGGAAGCGGCCACGACACTGGGCCTTTGCGCAGGCACGTTGGGGAAGATTGCGCGCGATATTTCGCTCCACGCACAAACCGAGATCGCCGAGGTCTTCGAACCCGCGGGGCAAGGGCGCGGCGGGTCGTCTACGATGCCGCACAAACGCAACCCTATAACTGCGGCAGTCGTGCTGGCGGCGGCGGCGCGGGTACCGGGCCTTGTGAGCACGATGCTAAGCGCCATGGCACACGAGGATGAGCGCGGCTTAGGCAATTGGCACGCAGAGTGGGAAACGTTGCCGGAAATTTTCCGCCTGACCGGCGGAGCTTTACATCAAATGGCGATGATCGCCCCGCATCTCGAGGTGGATGCGGCGCGCATGAGACGCAATCTCGAAGCCACTCATGGTCTGATTCTTGCCGAAGCAGTCACCATTGCATTAGCAAGACACATGGGCAAATCCAGCGCGCGAAAACTGCTGGATGCTTCGATCCAGACGGCGCGAGGGTCGGGAAAGCATCTACGCGAAGTGCTGGCGCAAGATCGCGCCGTAACCGAGGTTCTGTCTCCAGCGGAACTCGATCGCTTGTTTGAGCCGAAGAATTATCTTGGCGTCGCCGAAAAGTTTGTGGATCGCGTCATCGATGCTGGTGGCGAGCGCAGTGGCAAGCCCGTTGCAAGGATTGTTAAGCGATAATTGAGAGTGATGTCATTAGAAGAGGTAAGGCAGGCCATGCCTTTTGACGACGTTGCGGAGCTAAAGTCGCATTACGCGCTCAGCGGTGAAACGGCGCCGGTGCTTATGTTTTCGAACTCGTTAGGCACAGACTTTTCCATGTGGGATGCACAGCTGGAGGAACTGCAGCGAGGCTCTCGCATCCTGCGTTACGACACGCGAGGCCACGGAAAATCCTCGGTAACCCCCGGCGACTACACCATGGAGCAACTAGGTCGTGACGTCCTGGGCCTGCTGGATTCTCTGCGCATCGATCGCGTGGATTTTTGCGGGCTTTCGATGGGCGGCAGTATCGGCATGTGGTTGGGGATTCACGCTCCGAGCCGCCTGCGTCGCCTGATCCTGTGTAACACTGCGGCACGCATTGGCACAAAGGAAGCGTGGAATGGACGCATCGCGACTGTGCGCAAGGATGGAATGAAGTCCGTGGCTGCCGCCGTGGTCGAGCGCTGGTTTACGCCGGAGTTTCGCGCATCGTCCCCGGAACAAGTCGCGAGAACACAGAAAATGCTGGAGAACTCGCCCCCAGCGGGATATGCGGCCTGTTGTGCGGCTCTCCGGGAAATGGACCAGCGTGACGAGATTGGCCGGATCAAGATACCGACGCTCGTGATTTACGGCGGGCGCGACCCAGTCATACCTGTATCGGACGCGCAATTTCTTGCCGAGAGAATCACGGGGGCGGAGGCGATCGAGCTCCCAGCTGCTCACCTCTCCAATGTCGAGAAGGCCGACGCGTTCACGGAGGCGGTGAGTAACTTTCTTTCGCGCTGAGTCGGCGAACTTTTTTTGTGAAGCCAACGTCATGACGCCACTGGATGACAGCAAGCGCTACCAACAAGGCATGAAGGTTCGCCGGGCCGTTCTCGGCGACGAACACGTGGACCGTGCCATTGCCGGGACAACAGATTTCAACCGCGATTTCCAGGATTTCATCACCCGCAACGCATGGGGCGAGATATGGATGCGTCCGGGCCTTCCTCGCCATACTCGCAGCTTGCTGACACTGGCAATGATGATCGCCTTGAACCGTGGCGACGAGTTTCGCATGCACTTGAGGGCCGCTTTTAACAACGGAGTAACGCGCGAACAGATTAAGGAAGTCCTGCTGCAATCAGCCATTTATTGCGGCGTGCCGGCAGCGAATTCAGCGTTTCACATGGCGGCCGAAGTTTTCAAGGAAATGGACGTCGAAGGGACCGACGGAAAGACCAAGACAAAGAAAAGAAAACGGCCATGACGGAAGTGCACCTTCTCATTGGCGGCCGCGACGCCGCCGCGACCAGCACGGCAACATTTGTCCGGCAAAACCCGATCTCGGGTGAAATCGCCACGCGGGCCGCAGCGGCTGGCATTGACGATGCAGTCGCAGCCGCGGAAGCCGGCGCGGAAGCGTTCCCCGCGTGGTCAGCGCTCGGCCCTCACCAGCGGCGCAAGAAGCTTTTGCGCGCTGCCGACTTGCTCGAGGCCCACACTCCCGATTTTATTTCCCTCATGATGGACGAGATCGGCGCAACCGCCGGATGGGCAGGTTTCAACGTTGATCTTGCGGCGCAAATTCTCCGCGAAGCGGCGTCGATGACCACTCAAGTCTCGGGCGAGGTCATTCCATCGGAGATACCCGGAAGCCTCGCATTTTCCATCCGGCAGCCGGTAGGTGTCGTCCTTGGGATCGCGCCCTGGAACGCGCCGGTCATCCTCGGAGTTCGTGCGATCGCGGTACCGCTTGCCTGCGGCAATACCGTGGTGCTGAAAGCTTCGGAGATCTGCCCCGGGACGCATCGCCTGATCGGAACAATTCTTCGCGATGCTGGGCTGGATCATGGAGTGGTCAACGTTTTAACTCACGATGCCGCCAGCGCATCGACGATTGTCGAAACCCTCATTGCGCACCGCGCCGTGCGCCGCGTGAACTTCACGGGGTCGACGCGTGTCGGCAAAATCCTTGCAGTTACCGCCGCTAAACATTTGAAACCCATCTTGCTGGAGCTGGGAGGCAAAGCGCCGCTCATCATTCTCGACGACGCTGATCTCGATGCTGCCGTAGATGCCGCTGCCTTCGGAGCGTTCATGAATCAGGGGCAGATTTGCATGTCCACAGAACGCATCATTGTTGACGAGAAAGTGGCGGATGCCTTCGCGCAGAAATTCGTTGCGAAAGTGAAGGCGCTGCCTTGCGGCGATCCGCGGAAAGGGGACGTCGTTTTCGGCTCTGTCGTCGGTATGCACACCGTGGATCGAGTACGATCGCTCGTAAAGGATGCGGTGTCGCGGGGTGCGAAACTTCTTCTCAGCGGCGATTCGCAAGGAACGATCATGCCCGCGGTGATCGTCGACCACGTTACTGCCGAAATGCAGATGTTTCGCGAAGAGTCTTTCGGACCGTCGGTTTCGATCACGCGGTTTAAGACGGTAGAAGAGGCCATCACGCTGGCAAACGACACCGAATACGGACTTTCATCTGCGGTGTTCGGACGCGACATTGCCCGCGCCGTGGAGGTCGCCAAACGCATCGACTCGGGGATGTGCCACGTAAATGGACCAACCGTGCACGACGAGGCGCAAATGCCTTTCGGAGGCGTGAAGGCGAGCGGCTACGGCCGCTTCGGGGGAAAAGCCGCGGTCAACGAATTCACAGAGCTGCGCTGGATCACGATCCAGACAACACCCCGGCATTATCCTTTCTAAAGTTTGCTAAAATCGCTCGGAAAATAGTAGGCGGCGGGTGTTCAATCAGTGCCGATTTCATTGCGAACTCAAGTCGGAATTGTCGGTGCGGGACCGGCCGGTCTCGTGCTCTCTCACCTTTTGTACTTGCAGGGGATTGACTCCGTCGTAGTCGAAAATCGCAGCCGTGAGTACTCAGAGCACCGAGTGCGCGCGGGCGTGTTGGAGCAGGGAACCGTTGACCTGCTCACGGAAATGGGTGCTGGCGAACGGATGAAAACCGAAGGCTTGGTTCACTATGGGATTGAGTTGCGCTTTGGCGGCCGCGGTCACCGCATCGATTTTCAAGAACTTACTGGCGGAAAAGGGATCACGATTTACGCGCAGCATGAGGTGCTGAAAGACCTTAATAATGCCCGGGTTGCGACCGGGGGCCAGGTCCTGTTTGAAGTTGAAGATGTCAGCGTGCATGACTTCGATGGTCCTAAGCCGAAGATTCGATATAGAAAGGATGGAAAGGACGTTGAGCTGACCTGCGATTTCATTGCAGGCTGCGACGGTTTTCATG